>Ga0210026_1000003_pt1 | contig 593343 bp, 567 predicted proteins | sample CryGeymeta201509_FD_183977 | JGI IMG/M metagenome (GOLD analysis project Ga0210026, IMG submission 183977) | Groundwater microbial communities from Crystal Geyser aquifers in Utah, USA - Crystal Geyser metaG 2015-09 (SPAdes) (version 2) | ecosystem: Environmental > Aquatic > Deep subsurface >...
AAAACGATGCCCTTTGGGAGCTTGGGATAATGACATGGGAAACCTCTACATAAATTCTAGGAATTTTTACCATAACCTAGGAGGTTTCCACAATGTCACTTCAGACCTAAATTAACTTGACGGTGCCCTTGCAGGCCACAAAAGGGAAAATAAGAGACCATAAAGATGATGGTGAGGAACGGTTGAAAAAAGAGCTGTGTTTCGGTTAGGTTTTAGAGGCCACGTTTTTTGGAGCTCTTTCACTTCATTCTCTAATTGAGAGAGGTTTTTACCGATGGGCTTTGGTGTGCCGCTAGAGCCCGAGGTATAGAAAATAATACCGGCTTTTTCGGGGTTAATCCTTTTAGCCCTATGAAATGTTTCAAGCGGTTTGATTTTATCAAGGGCAATAAAAGGACAGTCAAGGGAGTTGAGATTGTTTTGGTCACTTAAGATTAAGTCATCCTTTTTAAGAAGGCTTTTTAAAAGGTCGGGTTTATGTGAGGATGGCAAGACGAGCGTTTTTTCCGCTTGGAGCGTTGACAGAAAACCCGCAAGGAAAAGCGCTCTATCCTCACTTATGAGGAAAATGCGTTTCATTTTTGAGGCCTTAATCTGCAGAGTTAAGGCTGCAATGTACGCCGGATAATGCCGGCAAACGGTTTCTTGAGACTGCCAATAAGCGGCCCAGTCTTTTTCCTTTTTTTGGTGTAAATGAGAAAGAGGCGTAAAATTCTCAAAGGCTTTTTTGTGCTGACTTTTTTTATAAAAAGTGCGGAAAAGAAATTCCCCACCCAGTAAAATCCCCATTAAACCATAGGAAATCACACCGTTATAGAGTGTCCAAATTTCAAGATTTCCGGAACGGACGGTCGTATAAGACAAAACAGCATTAAGGAGGCAAAAGCCTACCCATACTTTGGTGACATTTCGGGTGTAAATCACAGCAGCGGGCGAAAGAGCGGGCTCTTGTAGACGGGCAAGAAGCTCAATCAGCGACGGAGGAAATAAAAGAGATAAAAAAAAGGCGCTTCCAAGAGCCAGACTCATAATAACGGGGTAGTATAGGGCTGCGATGTCGCCTTGAAAAACGGATAAAACAGTAAGGATACCTGCAACGCCGACGGTTAGAAGAAGGGTATTTTTTTGCAAAGGCGTTTTAGACATTTTTGGCGAGAGAATAAACGGAACTAAGGCTCTCGTGAGAAGGAATATTAGTAAGGCGTAAACAAGGTAAAGCGGAGAAAATCTATCCTTGAGAAAGTAGAGAACAAAAGGGTAAAGAAGAGCAATGCTCCCCGCACCCGCTCCCAAAAAATGAGGGGAAAATTTTTTATTTTTTTTCGATGAGTTCTGCAACTTTTTCTACCACATCACCAACGGTTCGAACTTCCCTAAAGCTTTCGGGCGCGATTTTTTCTCCTGTAAACTCTTGTAATTTTACAATCAGATCAATGGCATCAATTGAATCAAGATCAAGGTCTTCATAAATCTTAGCCTCCGGCGTAATGTCACCGGCGGGCACTTCAAAGTACTCTATCAAGTAGGCGGATATATTTTTTAAAATATCGTCTTTGGTCATGGATTTTGTCATATGCGTTTCTATTTTTTTTGCTCGTTTATAAAATGTGCAAGGGTTTCAACGGAGAAGAAATGTTCTTTGATTTTATCGTTTTTAGCTTCGATTTTGATACCGTATTTTTTTTGTAGCCCCATGCTAAGTTCTAGGGCATCTATGGAATCTAACCCCAATCCTTCTACAAAAAGAGCTTCGTCGGATTTAATGTCGTCAGGGGTTAAATCCTCTAAATTAAGGGACTCAATAATCAGTTTTTTGATTTCTGTCTCCAGTTCATTCATATCCTAAATACCTATTGTAATAACTTTGCACCTCTCGGGTGAGGGCTCTTGCACGAAGGGATCGGGGCGCATCTGCTTTATAATCTTTTGTTATCAAAAGAGGTCCGGAACCGAGCAGAAAGAGCACACGTTCGGACGGGAGTGTATACCATTTATCTTCTTTTGTCAAAATCGGGGAGCTGCAAGACAGAGTTAACATTTGAACGTTTGCCTGTGTTACTAATGCTAAATTGCTTAGACCCCTTTTTAAACGGAGAGGTTTGTTTGTTTGGGTTCTGGTTCCTTCAGGGAAAATCAGGATGTTTTCGTGCTGAGACAGTTGCTTTTGACAAAGGGCTAAAAACGCTTTCGGATCCATGTTATTGGGGATATAGCCTGCTGTTCGAACAATGATACCAAGTATAGGATGAGACCATAGGTCGCCTTTCACAATGCATTGAATATTCTTAAAGTGTGCCATAATAAGAACCGTATCCAAAAGGCTCGGATGGTTGCAAATAAGTAAAACACCTTTTTGATGCTTAAGGGGCTCTAATCCTTTTTTTCGAATTTTTAAAACGCCCCAAAGACTTAGGAACCATAGAAAAAGTTGGAAAGTATGTTGAATGCAAAAACGAGCTCTTTTATGTTTTTTCTCTTGAGATCGTGCGGTCAGAGCAATTAACGGAAAAATAATTGTGCACAAAAAAAGACCGCCGCTCCAAAAGAAAGTTGCATTCACAATAACACCGACTAAGCGCCATAAAATACCGGTTTTTTTTATAAGAAAATTCAATAATTTAAAAAATGTTGTTTTATTTAGAATGGAAAAATAACATAAGAAAAGTAAATAAGATAGGAAAAATTTATTTATGAGGTTTTTCGTTTAATCTCAAAGTAACCGCCGGCTAGAGAAAATAAAAGTCGGGGTTTATTATTGCTAAAAAATAATGTTATTGCCTCAAGAGGGAGCAGCTTATCGGATTTTTCCACGGTGTCTGAAATGTCTGAAAAGTGTGTCAAAGAGACTGTCTCGGATGCTTGGGAGAGGCGATTATTTTTTGGCCCCAAGATCATAGCCAAGCAAAAAGGATCGGTTCCTTTGTTTTCTTGGATAAGGTCATCGTAAGGTGGCGGCATTGGGGCTGTGTAATAGGCATATCCTACGTAGCCGTTGGTTTTTTTTTGAAGGGCATAAGCCTCTAAAAGACCCATTTCAAAGCTGGTATTGCCTGCCGAAAGCGCCGTATGCATTTCGGTGTTTTGAGAAATAATAGAAAAAGCGCCTGCAATGGCATTATGGACTGATTGACTAAAATCCATGGGAGAAAGTAATTCCTTCTTTGAGATGTCCGTTAAGAGACGTCCGACGCGGTCTCCGTCTCCGTGACGTGAGGAAAGAATCCAAGGAATTTCCGAATTTAAGGATGACGTTTCGAGAAAATCAACGGCACCATAGAGTGTTTCAATAACCAAGCAACCAAGAGGTGTCAAACGACGCCTCATGGCTTTTGGAATTTTCGCAGGAGACTCTTTAGAAAGAGCCTCTTTATCGGATGCTTTCCGTAAAGAGGCCTTTAAAGCTTCATTACCAATCGAGTTCCACGTGATCAACATTACCGTTGTCTTCCAGAGGGGTTTCTTTAACGGAAGTCGGAGCAATAGGCTCGGTGCTATAGGTCTTTGATTCCGTGCGATAGGTTTTGGATTCCGTTCGATATGCCTTGGACGTTGAAGAGGATTGCGCAGCCTTTTCCGTATCTAATTTCACGAGCCTGAGATTTTTCTCAATAATCTGTTCAAGTTTTTTGATCCACCTGTTGTAGGTAGGGTGGATTTTTCCGTTTTTATATCTCAAATTTGAGGATTCAACATGATTGATGGAAAAGTAGTGTTTATTATGATCAATATCAACAGTTGCGGAGTGTTCTCTAGCCCTTAGGCGGCAAATTAATTTGGTGGTATTTACTTTTTGGCAGCTCCACCCTTTTTTACCGGCAGCAAGGCGAAGGCGTTCTTCTCGTTGTGTATCGGTTAAATTTGCTACTTCAAAAGGCATAGCATGACGGTTAACATTATAAACTTGGGGAAGGCGTTTCCCGCAACCTGTTAAAGCTGTTGCAAGAACAACAAGAGAGGCGCTCAGTAACATTTTTTTCATAATAAAATCCTTTATTTTCTGTGGAAAGGTATATGATGTGTATTGTAAAGTCAACAGACAAGCCCTTTCATGTATATCTTAAAATACACTACAGATGCTCCTGAAACAATGGCTCTTCTTCAGAAGTTTTGCCCCGAAGCACGGCAAGAAAATACTCGTAAGAAGTCAAAGCGACCTTCTTTGGCATTTAGACGTATTGTTGTTCTAGCCCTTGTGCGTCGCCTCTTAATTGAGGCGTTTAATATGACTTTGAAGGATGCTTTAAGGGTTTTAATTCATCGTGAAGCCTCCGGAGCGCCTTCTCTTATAATGCCGGAAAAAGGGGAGCTCTTCCTTAATTTACATATTAGCATTAGTCATACGGGCCCTTGGATTGCTTTAGTTTTATCTGATCCAAAAGAGCCTGTTACCGTAGATATAGAAGATATTCAAAAACCGCGCGCCTTTATAAAGATAGCCGATAATATTTTTTCCAAACAAGAAAAAGCCTACGTAGAACGTTATGGGGCGCTTGGTTTTTATTATTTATGGGGGGCGAAAGAAGCTTTGGCTAAATGGTATAAGCAAGACTTACAGTTTGCTCTTGGTGTGGATTTGAGTGATCAGCTTTGTCCCCCGTCGCAAAACATCGCTTGTTTTATAGAGCATAGTCATCGAAAATTCCGGCTAACTTTTCTTGTGGAAGAGGCGATCCTACTAACAATTTGCAAAGAGCAAGGAAAATAGAGTGTTTGAGAAAAAGGTAAAATACTTTATTCTAATAAAGTCATATAAAATCAGGAAAGGTAACAATACGTAATGATCAAAAAAATTCTTTTAACGACGGCCTCTTTTTCATTTCTCAGTTTGAATACCGCTCACGGCGTGAGTACGGAGGCTAAAGAAGTTATCGGTAAAGTTGCTGTTGAATACCTGAAAAATAATCCCGAAGCATTCGCTGAAATTATAGTGGCCGTTCAGGCTCACGGTCAAAAAGAACAAGAAAAAAAACAATCTGAAAAGCTTGATCAATATAAATCGGAACTCTTTGATCATAGTAACGGCACGCCTTTTTTAGGGAATCCTGAAGGAAAAACGGAAATGGTTGTTTTTATGGATCCTTTTTGCGGATATTGTCGCAAATTTGAAGGAACCCTTCGAGAGGCAGTAGAAGCGAACAAAGATTTGAAAATTATCGCGCGCGATATTGCCTTTATGCATGAAAAGTCTTTGATGCTTGTTCAAGCAACTATTGCTGCCTCAAAGCAGGGGAAATACGCGGAAATGCAGTCAGAGACCCATAAAGTTGACCCCACTGTTACGCAGGAAGATGTGTTTAAGGTGGCAAAAGATCTTGGCATGAATGTCACACAATTTAAAAAGGATATGGAAAGTAAAGAAACCGAAGCATTGATTAAAAACAACATGGATCTTGCCGATGGAATTGATTTAACGGCAACGCCGACTTTTGTTGTTAAAGGCGTGAGTAAAATAATATCAGGTGCCTTGCCGTTAGAAGAACTGCAAAAACTTTTAAAAGGTGAGGTAACCTCTTAAGGCGTTCTCTTTTATACTAAAGAAAAAAACGAGAGAGGGCTTCTTTGTAGAGGAAGCCCTTTTTTAGTAAAGACGTGAATCGGTAAAAGAGCGCCTATGGTGCATTACGTTGAGAAGGATTTACTTTAAAGGCCCTCGGTTGTATTTCATTACCGTTTAAGCGCTGATTTTGCGCTGCTGTCCCCCACCATTCAAGTTGAGCGAAGGTGCGCCCGAAATAGTCGATCCAGAGGTTTCTGTCTTGCGAGTCGGTAAAGGTTCCGTCGTCATTGAGAACCTCTTGTGCTTTTGGCACATGCAACATTGCCGATACGGGAAGGCATCCTAACTCTGATAAAAACGTTCTCATATTAACGGCTGCCCTGGCTCCGCCCCATTGTCCGGCAGAATATGTCACAATCGCACTCGGTTTATAGGAGAACAAAGAGCTGCCAAAATGATTAAGCAGGTCGGCAAGAGCCGGGCTCATTGAATGATTATATTCCGGACTAACCATGATATAAGCATCGGCTTTTTCAATTTGTTGCGCCAAGAAATCCAAATTTTCGGGCACCTTGTTCTTTGCATAAGAAAAATGAGGTTTGAAAGGTTTAAGGAGTGTTATGTTAAGCGGATCGATAAGGGTTACGTTGTGGTTCTTTTCCAGTTGAATTTTGCACGCTTCGGCAACACGCAAACCGAGTCGTGCCGGTTTTGGAGGGCTGCTTTCTCTAACGGATCCCAAGAAAATTAATATGTCTAAATTCATTTTTTTCCCTTATAACTTTTTATTAGACTCGTTAGCTAAAAGCGTTAGTCAGATTTCTGATTGAGTCGCACGGCCTAATGTCTTTATTTTTCAAGGCCGTATTTCCATATTGGAATTTCATTATAGCAACTATAGAACTTAACTCAATACTCCCCGTTTATATAACGGATATTATTTATTAAATAATCCTTGTTAAATATTCTTAGTAAATAGAAAAGGAGCTTATTATGAATTTAATACCGTGGAAACATACTAAGAATATTGATATTCATCGTTCCGATGATCTGCTGTCGTTTCAAAGAGATGTGAACCGTCTCTTCGAAGATTTTTTCGGTGATCTTACGTTTCCTTCTTTTGAACAGCACGTACAAGCCATAGCGCCTGCTATTGATATTATAGAGAATGATAAAGCCTTTAAAATTACGGCCGAGTTCCCTGCTATGGAGCTGGATGATGTTGAGGTTAACATAAATAATCATTACTTAACAATTAGCGGTGAAAAACGAGAGGAAAAAGAAGAGCGCGATAAAGGGGATATTATCGTTCGACGTGAGCGATACTACGGTCAGTATAAACGCACTTTAGCCTTACCTGATACGGCGGATATAGACAATGCAGAAGCGGCTTTTGAAAGGGGCTTGCTGACGATAGATATCCCTAAAAAATCGGAATTGCAAACAACGAGCCGTAAAGTAAAGGTCAAAAAGGCCGGTTGAGATTGAGAGGACGCGGCACGACCTTTAACGTCAAAGTGACATGGAAAAAATAAAAAAACTTATAACGGATAAAGATAAAAAAGGGGGATGCCCTGAAATTGGATAGAGAAATTCTTAACAACCTTAAATGGAAATTAGAGAGTGACCCAAGGATCGATTCTAAGAAAATTACGGTTCGGTTAAAGGACGGCATCGTGACCCTGACGGGTCATGTTAAACATTTTTATCAAAAAGGTTACATTGAAGACGATGTGAAATCGGTGGTCGGTGTTTTAGGTATAGCGGAAGAATTGGAAGTCGATTTGCTTGGTTCAAAGCCGCCCGACGATGCCGATCTTGTTCGAGCAGTGCTTGACTCTTTAGGGCGGGATGTAATGTTTAGTGAAAATAAGCATAATTTTCAAGTTATTGTTGAGAAGGGCGTTGTGACTCTTACGGGGCAGGTGACCTATCGCTTTCAAAAGGATAGAGCTTTTGAAAATGTACGCTATATCAAAGGAGTAAAGGCTATTATTAATAAAATAAGTGTAAAGCCGTTAATTAAACCGTCTTATGTGAAAGAACAGATAACTGATAATTTTGTAAGAAGCGCACGCCTTGATGCAGAGGATATTAAGGTAGAGGTTGACGGGGCTGTTGTGACCCTTAGGGGCAATGTGCATTCCTGGTTTGAACATAAAGAGGCGGAACTTGTCGCAAATTTAATACCCGGGGTTAGCAAGGTAAGGAATTTGATAAAGCTAATTTAGCGTGGGGATTGATTCTTTCGGGGTGTGTTTTTAGCGGCAAAAACGGCGATTGTCGGAAGAGAAAAAAAGGCGGTTTTATGGTCTATGCCCGTAATAGTGATCTGCCGGATGCGATAAAACTTCATTTGCCGCTCCATGCGCAAGATATCTACCGCGAAGCTTTCAACCGGGCTTGGGAGCATTATCGGAATCCCAAAAAACGTCGGGATCCTGACGAGCCTTTAGAGGTTGTGTGCCATAAAATTTCTTGGGCTGCTGTAAAGGAAAAATATTATAGAGGACAGGACGGAAATTGGCTTAAAAGGGATGGTAACGAGCCTTAAGCGGACGGTGATTTTTGTAATCCCTGTTGTAAAAAGGTGAGAGCCTTGGCTAAGGATGCCTCCCAAGGCGCGCTCTCATCGAAAATTGACCGGTGAGAATTTTCAGAACCCGTATGAGGAAGGTATTGTAATCAAAAAAAACCGTCGATTTTGCCACGGATGTGGGTGATACCCCAAATTCTTATCCGACCTATTGAGGTATAGCCTTAATAAAATCAACCATGAACCCCGGATTAAAATAATCGTTTGTTATCTCAAAACCAGCGTTAGCTGCGGTAGACTGCATACCTGTATTATCATCCCCACACGTTAGGTAGAAACGCTTGGCGTTTGGATAGAACTGTTGATATTTCTTGAAAATTCCTTGCACAGTAAGTAAGGCATGGGAAGCATATCCATGACGTCTTTGATCTTCATTAATGAACACCCAAGAAATTTCAATCATCTTCTCCTCTGGCTTATATAATGTGGATATGTATCCAACTTTCTTTCTTGTATTGAGTAAGCGAATTTCAAATCCGGGACGTTCTATGTTGAATCCATAGTTTTCAACTAACACTTTATCACTAAATTGAAGGAAAACTGGACTGTTTGCTTTAGTCCGATGAAATTGCTGACCACTTTCAAACTCAAATCCCTTGCTGGCAAAAATTTTATCTGACGAGATGAAAAAGGTTATTATTGTAAATAGAATTTTTAATTTTTTCATTTCTAAGATCCGTTTTATATTTAAATTCATTAAATTATGACAGTAAAGAAATTTAATGTCAATAATATTTTTCTCAAATCATTTTATTCTAATTGGCCTCATGTGTGGGTATTGAGTTAAAAAGTTTTCAAACGAATTAAGCGTCAAACCACCTTTATTTCCACGAACTACTTTTTATGATGCCCAAACAGAAGATACTGGAACTGCCTGCAGGTTATCACCAAAGCCTCCAAGATATTGATCACCTGTATAAAGAACTATGCCTTTTTTAAACCTATTCCCCGCCAACTGTGAAAGACGCTTTAGCCCATTAAAATCTCTTCCTTGTAACGTTGATGAGGACTTAATTTCTATACCATACAAACCGTCTCGTTTATCCTCTAATACCAAGTCAACCTCAGAGCCTTTATGAATACTAAAATGGAAAGGCTTTAAAAAACTGCTATTCCAAGTCAATTGTTTAATAATTTCCGGGACACTTAACTAAAGAATTCAAACATAGGTTTGAGTGAATTTTTCACAGTTTCCGGGTTTTGGAAGTGCTCAAACAGCTTGATGGAGGCATGAATTCTGGAAACACTTCTTGATGTAATTTTTGATCGCCTGTGAAATCTTCCCGGACGATGCCTTAAATCGCTATTGCTTCCCTCGATAGGAAAAGTCAAATCCTTCCCAATAAAATGCCGACTTTTTGGCAGAACGCGTGTAAATCCGGCCAAATCATCTGTCAAAAAATAACACTGCCCTGTGTCTATTTTTTTTTGATCAATTTTCGCAAGCCGGCATCAGTACGATCGCCCAAGTGGTATCCGAGAGGGGCACGCGATACCCCGTCAATGGCTCGCCACATCCAAATTTTGTTTTTTTCCATTCACAAAGTGCCAAAACTCATCAACCATAATAATATCAGGCTTTTGAACCGGTTTATCTTCAATTTGAGCGGCAGCATTGCGGACCCACTTTAAAACTGCAACGGTGCTAACTTTGAAGAGCTTAGACAAATTCCCCATGGAAACACCGCAATGTGAGTACAATACAATAGCAAAAGATTTGAGGGCCGGATTGACGCCACGAGTCTTTGTGGCAGTGAATTGACAACCCCATTCTTTGCATCTGTAACGTTGATGAGAGCGGATATGCCCGGATTTAACGTAAGATTGTGAGCAACATTTTTTACATGAAAGGGGACTCATAGATTTACCATCCTGCTTTTTTATTTACAGGATACCACAATATCATTCTTTAGTTAAGTGTCCCAATTATTTGTAATGACTTAATAATTCCCTTTACCTGCCTAACAGAGAATATTCGCTCTCTTATAAAGGGAAATAAAAGAGCTATTATGACTTATCGGTTTTTGAACAGGATGGCTTTTGCTTTTCTTACGAGTTTTTCAGCGATTGCGTCTAATCTAGATGAATTGGAAGAGCACCCCTTTGTGACTTCTCCCAAAATCGATTCCGACGGAACCTATGGAAAATCCTTTTTTGGGGAGTTTCCAAAAGATATGTTTGATTCCATAATCTCTTTCTTAGATCAAGATTCTTTCAAAAGCCTCAGAATAACTTGTAAGGAAACCTTGAAAACTACATCTGATTCTCTTTCCTTAAAGAAGGGAAAGGCACAATTTGTCATTAGAAATAAAGAAGACTTAGAGAGCTTCAGCGCAATGCTTAACGCTCAACCTGAGTATCTCGATATACCCGTGATCATTCAAGATCGTCACATCACCGATGCGGGTCTTGCTCACCTTTCCAACGCCACAACCGTGACTCTGTCTGGGTGCTATCTCATTACATTTGATGCAAAACAAGAATTAAGGAATAGAGGTATAACGGTGATAGATTAAACGTTTACAGTTTTTATCTCATTTGTTTATTGATTTTTAAGAAGATCGTATTTTGCCAACTTTCTATTTGCACTAAGTCATGAGCTCGAGGAAGTTCTCGAACGCTAATTGGTTTTGGTTCTGTGCGTTAATTTGTCCTTTTTGCATCTTCTTTAATATCTTTTATGATAGGAACATAATTAATATCCCGTTTCAAGGCTAACAAAACCAAGGATCTCGTTATAATCTGACCAACTTCCAACGTGAAGCTTGGAACGAACGCCGGAATGACTGAAGGGAGGCTTACGTGATCTCATGTGAATTTACAAAAGCTTGGAAAAGGAAGTGCTAACAGACTCTCAATCCTTGACCGGAATTTCCGTCTCCATGCAACAAAGCCATCCGGTAAAACATAATAATACGGAAAAGTGTACCCTCCGAGTCTCGTAACGGTGAACCTATAAATAATCATTAAATATCCCTTCTTCTTCATTAGAAGCAGAACATAATGCTATTAAAATAAAATCCATCGAGAAAGCTGCTTTAGACAAAGCGCCGGAGCTTGATGAAATATCGAATCAAAAATCTGCCTTTGTTAGGGCTGTCGAAAGTTTTTAGGCTTATTTCTAACTTTTTCCTTGCTTCTTCTTTTAATTCTCGCTATTAAACACATATCCGAAGGCACTCATTGCCTGTTTATTATGCGCCCGTAGCTCAACTGGACAGAGCACCTGACTACGGATCAGGAGGTTAGGAGTTCGAATCTTCTCGGGCGCACCACCACTACTACCGATTTGATAAGTTTCCAAAAAAACGTCAGAAAGCATATTGTAAGTCTATCGGACGCACGCGAAAGAATTTCATTTTCCTATTTCTCTTTCTCAATCTTGCCCACGTCCTTCAATTTCTTTTATTGATTCAATAAAATCATATGTTTGAATAAGAACGGTTAGAAAAAGATAGAATAGGGTTGTTTAAAGCAGAACTCTCAAAATAAACAGATCGGTAGGGTTGGGTAGTAAATTTGGGGCTGTGCCGACCGACGGGGAAGGTTCGTTAGTAAGCTCTTTTTTCAAACACGACCGGGAAAGGCCTTACCCGTACATCAAGCCCCGTGTGGCCGGAATAAGCCTTAAAGAGCCCTAACGGCAATCTCTTTTTTTATCTCTCCGATGGCTTGGGCGGGATTAAGACCTTTAGGGCAGGTGTTTGTGCAGTTCATGATGGTGTGACATCTGTATAAACGGAAGGGATCCTCAAGATCATCCAGTCGCTTTCCTTTGTTTTCATCTCTGGAATCTGCAATCCAGCGATAAGCTTGCAGAAGTGTTGCGGGGCCCAGATAGCGATCGCTGTTCCACCAGTAACTGGGGCAGGCCGTCGAACAACTAAAGCACAAGACACATTCCCACAGACCGTCCATTTTTTCTCGTTCTTCAGGACTTTGGAGACGCTCTTTATCGGGAGCGATAGCGCTATCGGCTTGAATCCACGGTTCAATCATCTCATACTGGGCATAGGCATGGGATAAATCAGGGACAAGATCCTTGATGACAGGCATGTGGGGGAGGGGATAAAATTTTAGATCTCCTTCTAGGTCTGCTATATGTTTGGTGCAGGCCAGAGTGTTGGTGCCGTTGATATTCATGGAGCAAGAACCGCAAACGCCTTCGCGGCAAGACCGTCTAAAGGTAAGGGTAGGATCTAGTTTTTCCTTAATCTTTAAAAGGATATCAAGAGCCATTGTACCAAAGGTTTCTTCATCAATAATATAGGTATCAAGGCGCGGATTTTGATCGGGTTGATCGGGGTCATAGCGATAAATTTGGACTTTACGAGGCTTTTTAGGATTTTCAACCGCAAGGGTTTTTCCTTTAACAACCTTTGAGTTTTTTGGCAATGTGAATTCAACCATAAGCTTTCCTCTTAATAGACGCGCTTGGCCAAAGGCACAGTTTCGATTTCATCGGTCAATGTGTTCATATGAACGGGACGGTAACTGAGTTTTATATTTCTTAGGTCGGAGCAGTACGCCACAGTATGTCGGAGCCAATTCTCATCATCACGTTCAGGGTGGTCGCCTGTCGAGTGAGCACCTCGACTTTCTTTGCGTGCTTGGGCCGAACCCATGGTTACCATGGCTTGCCCCATAAGGTTTTCAAGTTCCAGAGCTTCAACAAGATCTGTGTTCCAAATCATAGAGCGATCCGTTAAACCGATATCTTTTAAGGTTGCGGCAGCTCGTGTAATTTCTGATAGGCCTGTTGCCAGACGGTCGTCAGTTCGAAAGACGGGGCAGTAGCTTTGCATGGTTTTTTGCATGTCCTTTCGAATATCCGCCGTAGAGAGTTTGCCTGTTGAGTGACGCAAACGATCAAGACGCTCGAGAGAAAACTCAGCACTATCCGCCGGTAGAGGCTTATGGGGCTCGTCCTTTTTTACGGTTTCGGCGGCTCTTAGTGCGGCGGCTCTTCCAAAGACGACAAGATCCAGCAACGAGTTCGTGCCCAAACGGTTGGCGCCATGTACGGAAACACAAGCGGCTTCTCCGATTGCCATAAGACCTTTGACCGTTGCATCAGGGTTTTCTTTTGTGGGGTTGAGCGCTTCGCAGTGGATGTTTGTCGGAATGCCGCCCATATTATAATGAACTGTCGGCGCAACGGGAATGGGTTCTTTCGTAACGTCAACACCGGCAAAAATGCGCGCAGATTCTGAAATGCCGGGAAGGCGTTTCTCAATAAGATCGGGGTCAAGATGGGTGATGACAAGATGCACATGATCCTTGTCCGGACCAACACCTCGGCCTTCGTTAATTTCGACGGTCATGGCACGACTAACGACATCTCGACTGGCTAAATCTTTTGCATTGGGGGCATAGCGTTCCATAAAACGTTCCCCTTCCGAGTTGATAAGGTAACCTCCCTCACCGCGTACACCCTCTGTAATTAAACAGCCGGCACCGTGAATACCTGTCGGGTGAAATTGAATAAATTCCATATCTTGCAAAGGTAAGCCGGCACGAAGAACCATGCCGCCGCCGTCTCCCGTACAGGTGTGCGCGCCCGTACATGTTGCAAAAGCACGACCGTATCCGCCCGTTGCAAGAACGACGGTTTTGGCAGAAAAACGGTGAACGGTACCGTCTTCAAGGCACAGTGCCGTGACCCCTCGGCAAGACCCGTCATCATCCATGATGAGGTCGAGGGCAAAGTATTCGATAAAGAATTTTGTTTTATGCTTTAAGCATTGTTGGTAAAGGGTGTGCAGAATAGCGTGACCCGTACGATCCGCTGCAGCACAAGCACGGTTAGCCATTGATTTTCCTTTATCAATGGTATGGCCCCCAAATAAACGTTGATAGATTGTGCCTTCGTCGGTTCGCGAGAAAGGCACGCCCATGTGTTCCAACTCAATGACGGCCGGGATAGCATTTCGGCACATGTATTCGATAGCATCTTGATCTCCTAACCAGTCGGAGCCTTTGACCGTATCATACACGTGATGTTTCCAGTGATCCCCGTCTCCCATATTGCCGAGAGCCGCACTAATACCGCCTTGGGCTGCAACGGTATGGCTTCGTGTTGGGAAAACCTTTGAAATGCAGGCCGTTGATAAACCGGCAGCGCTCATGCCAAGGGCAGCTCTTAATCCGGCACCCCCTGCACCAACAATAACAATATCATATTGGTGATCGATAATTTTGTAATTTTCAGAAACTTTGGACATTTAATGAACGAACTCCGTAGGCGAAAAAGAAAGGGATTGAATATGAATTAAAGCATAAAAAGCCCCAAGGGCAAGGCCGGTAAAGACAATCTTAATACTAAGAAGCCCTAAGAATTTTACCGCTGCATTATGGACGTAATCTTCAAGGACAACTTGTAGTCCGAGGGCTCCGTGGTAGAGCGCAACAAAGAGGGTCAGTCCCATAAAGACAAAGGAGTAAGGCGTTTGCAGCCAAGTTACGACAGCTTGGTAATTTGAGAAATCATTGGTAATAAGGTTGTAAAAAAACCAGAGAGTTAAAGGAACAAGCGCAACGGATGTCATGCGTTGTAGGGTCCAATGATGAGAGCCTGATTTGGCAGAGCCGAGTCCGCGGGCTTTTCCCAACGGGGATTGTTGCTTTTGGCGGGTCATTTTAGATTCCTTTAAAAAGAGTGCAGAGGACAAAACCGGCGGCGAGAACTGTAAAAATAAGGACGGCCCAACCGCCTCGATAAACAGCGCCAAGGCCGTAGCCGTACCCTGCATCCCAAACAAGATGGCGGATGCCGTTAGCGAAATGATAAAAGAAAGCAAGAATCCATGATGCAAATAAAAGTTGCCCGAAGGGTGAGGCGTAGAATGCCGTCATAAGGCCAAAACAAGGTTCCGGTGAAGCGAGGGAAATGATCCAAAGAGCCAACGCAATAATGCCAAGCGCCAAGTAAACACCTGCCGCTCGATGAAAAATAGAAAGAACCGATGTAAGTTGGGGTTTATAAACTTGTAGGTGGGGGGATAAAGGGCGCTGCGTTGAATTCATATTGAGAACTTCAATTATTTTAATTTTTATATACCGGTATTTAATACGAATTCTATATAAAAATCAAGGCAAGGCATCGATTAATCAAAAATCTATGCTAGAAAAAAAAGGAAAATTCTTTTTCACAGGGACAGGGAAACCTGATAAGTTAATGATTAAACAAGGGAATAGTTTAGGGGTGAAATCAATTTTAGAACGTATCTCGCCTCTTTTTCAGACACCCGTTGATGAGGAAAAGAAAGGTCTTTTTTACGGTATACTGGCCGTTATTTTATGGGGGCTGACCTTTATTTTTGTGAAAAAAGGCGTTGAGTATTCACACCCCCTTGTTTTTACCTTGTTTCGTCTTGCCGTTGCACTTCCTCTGATGCTTTTTTTTCGCCCGAAACAGTCTCTCGTTGTGCTTATTGGGGTAACCGTCATTTGGAATCTGGGGAGCTTTAATTTTATGGCTCTTGCCATGGGGCAGGGCGTTAATGCCTCTACGGCAGCTTTCCTACAGCAAACCAATAGCTTGTTTCTTATTCTTTTCTCCGTTCTTTTTTTGAAAGAAAAAATGCCGACGTCCCTTTTGATCAGCTTGCCTATTGCTTTTTTCGGATTATATATCTTTTTTGGGGGAGCCTCTCTTTTAAAGAACATTTCCCTTGGCTTGGTTTTTGTTTTAGGGGGAGCCGTAGCATCGGCTTTCGGCATGCTCCTTTTGAAAAAATTTAAAATGAAAGGGACTTTTTCAACCGTTGTGTGGCTTTCAGGGCTCGGGGCTTTGATTCAAGCGCCGTTGGTTTGGGGTTCCGTGCCAAGGGAAGAAATTGTTTTTTCTGCCCCATCGTTCGGATACGGAGTCGGTGCTTTTGTTCTTTCGAATATTTTTTCAAGTATTTTTTGGATGAAAGCCGTACAACTTTCGAAAAGCGCGTCTTTATCTCATTTATTATTTCTTATTCCGTTGGTTGTTCTTGCTATTGATTTCTTTGTTTTGGGAGCTCATATCCAAACGGATCACTTGATCGGGGGGGCTTTCATTATCCTTGCAAGTTCGGTGCGATTTGTCAAGATTTTTAAGAAACAAGTTTCTTCCGGTTAATTGCCGTCGGCTAACAAAGTAACCCGAGACAGATCGTCTTATTAAGAGAAAGTGATATTCTTGAACTTTTTGGAACGGCAATACGTGAAAAGATTTTAAAGAATTTTTTTTGTGTCCTACTTATTCCTGTATTCGGTAGGACACAATAAACACCAGCTGACGCTGAAGTTATTTAAAACACAGACGACTTGTAACCTCGATAGTGTGTTTTTCTCAACTGGCCCGGATGATTAATTATCACCTTTATCCAAAAGTAGCATGTCTAAGCTACTTTTTCAAGGAAATAAACAATCCTGCGCTATGACTCTTGGGATGCCTTTAAAACCAGTCTCGCCCTTGGTAGTCTTCCGGATAAGTAATATTGATAGGAGGCGTTGAAGAGAACTTTCCTTTTTCAGGGGGAGTCGCTGTCCGAGGGGGGATCGTCCTCTCTTTACCTTGGAGGATTTTATCATTCTCAAGATTGTCGGTGCTGTTGCTTCTGTCGGTGCTGTTGCTTCTTATGTTCGGGGTATCCGCATCTTCTTCAAAAGGAAATTGCCATGTATCGCATGCCGTGGCATAAGTTACGTTTAAAAAAAGAGATAGAGAATAAAGAGATTTAAAATTCATTTTATAAGTCCTCATTTTACTAAAGCGTCACATTCTATGTATATCATATATAGTGACCGGCGATATATAAGCTTTTTATAGAACTGTCTGCGTCAATCAAAAAAGGAAGGCTGCGGCGCATCGGAAAGAGAGGGGGGCGTTGTTTTTGAAGGGGGGCGTTTCTTTGTTTTTTTTGGGGAAAGTGAAGGCTCTATGACCTTTGCATCAATCTTTCCGTCTATAAAATGGACTTGAAAGATATCATCCATGAGAAGGCTTTTAGCCCTTCTCACCAAATCTCCGGAGGTCGTTTTAATAAGCGAAAATCCTCGTTCTAATGTGCCGGTATAGGAATAGCTTTTCAGGAGTTGGCTTTGGCTTTTTAGGTGGTTCTCCTGCATTAATAAAGTGTTTCGAACGGCCTGCACAAGACGTTGATAAAGGGCTGCGATAAGGTCGTTTTGCCTTAAAACAAGATCAAGGGGAGAACGGATTTTTAAGGCCTCCAAGCATTGTGTGCGCTCTCGTAAATATAAGGTCGTAGAGCGAAGAAGCCTTTCGGAGCGATCGTCGAGGCGTTGGGTTGTTTCTTCAAATAAACGACGCATGGATTGGTTGAGGCTTCTGGCTTGTTCTGTGAGCCTTGTCCTTAACTCGAGGCGTACGGGAACGGCACGCTCTGCCGCTGCTGTCGGTGTCGGCGCCCGATGGTCGGAAGCGTAATCTATGAGGGTCGTATCGGTCTCATGACCTACGGCAGAAATGAGAGGAATTCTACTATTGGCGGCAGCCCTCACAACACATTCTTCATTAAAACACCAGAGATCCTCCAGGCTTCCGCCCCCTCGGGCTACGATGAGAACATCGGGGCGTTGTTCCGTCGGGAGACTGTTAAATCCCTCAATGGCGGCAGCTATTTTGGGTGCTGCATCCTGTCCTTGAACAGCCACGGGCCATAAAAGAACAGGAGTCGGAAAGCGATCTTGCAGACGATGTAAAATATCTTGGATAACAGCACCTGTCGGGGAGGTAATAATGCCTATTTTTTTCGGCAAAAAAGGAATGGCTTTTTTGGTAGCTTGAGAGAAAAGCCCTTCGGCTGCCAGTTTCTTTTTTAAATCTTCAAGGAGTTTAAGGAGAGCGCCTTCTCCGGCGACTTCCATAGTTTCAACGACCATCTGATATTTAGAGCGCCCCGGAAAAGTCGTTAAGCGTCCTATGCAAATAACTTCAAGGCCGTCTTGGGGTTGTGTGGCAAGTTTTGTCGCTACACCTTTCCAACAAATACCGTCTAAAACAGCTTTTTCATCCTTGAGGGAAAAATAGAGATGGCCCGAAGAGTGACGTTTAACAGATGAGAGCTCGCCACGTACTCGGATGCCTGTAAAGTGATCTTCCACAACTCCCTTTAATAGGTTGGAGATTTCAGTAACGCTATAAACCTTATTGAGACTATTGCCGTTTGTGGAGGAATTAGTGTACATTCTAGCTGTAGTCCTGCATCTTAAGGATTTCGAAATAAATTTATGGATATACTAACCTCTCTATAGAGAATTTGAAAGCAGATCATTGATGGATTACACCGCCTTTTTTAAGAAAAACCTCGACACACTCAAGAGCGAGGGGCGTTACCGTCATTTTGCAAATATAGAACGTCGAGCAGGGGATTTCCCAAAGGCCGACCTTCACACGCCGGACGGCAAGAAAGAAATTATTATTTGGTGCGGTAATGACTATCTCGGTATGGGACAACACCCTAAGGTCGTCGCAGCTACAACAAAAACCATTGCTCAGTGCGGTGCCGGCGCCGGAGGAACGCGTAATATATCAGGAACTACCCGCTATCATGTAGAGCTTGAAAAAGAACTGGCAGATCTTCACAATAAAGAAGCCGGTCTTGTCTTTACGTCAGGTTATGTTGCTAATGAGGCAACGCTTTCTACCCTTGGGAGTTTGCTCCCTAATTGTATTATTTACTCGGATTCCGAAAACCATGCCTCAATGATTCAAGGCATACGACATAGCAAGGCACAAAAGCGTATTTTTAAACATAATGATGTTGAGGATTTACGTCGTTTATTAGCGCAAGACGATCCTTCTTGTGCCAAACTTATTGTCTTTGAATCTGTTTATTCTATGGACGGAGACATTGCGCCTGTTAAAGAAATTTGTGAGGCGGCTAAAGAGTTTGGCGCTCTCACCTATATCGATGAAGTTCACGGTGTGGGAATGTATGGTCAAAAGGGCGGCGGTATTGCCCAAGCTCGGGGTCTTGAGGACGAAGTGGATATTATTCAAGGGACTCTCGGTAAAGCTTTCGGCTTAATCGGGGGGTATATTACAGGGTCTAAAGAACTCGTTGATTTTGTACGTAGTTTTGCCTCCGGTTTTATTTTTACAACGTCTATTACGCCTTCCGTTGCGGCAGGTTGTATCGCAAGCATTCGGCATTTAAAGACTTCGGATCAAGAACGCCTTAGCCATCAAAATAATGCACGAATTTTGAAAGAAAAGTTTCTCGCGGTCGGCATCCCTTACCTTAAGAGCGAAAGTCATATTGTGCCCGTTATTATCGGTAATGCCGAAACATGCAAACAAGTCACCGATGCCTTGCTTCACGATTATCAAATTTATGTACAACCCATTAATTATCCGACGGTTCCCATCGGAACAGAACGCCTGCGCCTTACCCCGTCAGCTATCCATACGGAAGAGATGGCAGAGCAGTTGGTTACGGCACTGGTGGAAATTTGGGAACGTTTAGGATTGAGTTTCGTTAACGGTTCCTTTGAGGGCACCGAAGCAGCCTAAAGGTTAATTTTCTAGGTAAAAGCGATAATTTCTGATATCTTGGTTTTACTTTAAAGAGTCCTCTTGATGAGGGCTTGTCCTAGGGGACATTAACTAACGAGACTCAGGAGACAGTAATATGCTTACAATTGGTGATAAATTTCCCTCTTATAATTTAACAGGCGTGACCTCTAACGAGATGTCGGGTTTTAAGCCTTTCACAAATGAGACCGATGAGGGAAAGTGGAAAGTTTATTTCTTTTGGCCGAAGGACTTCACTTTTATTTGCCCGACAGAAATCGAAGCGTTTGGAGACTTGACATCCGAATTTGAAGCGGCAAATGCCGTTGTTTACGGTTTGAGTACAGACTCTGAATTCGTCCATCTGGCTTGGCGTAAGGATCATCCCGGTTTAAACACGCTTCCTTTCCCCATGCTCTCCGATATCAAGCGCGAGCTTTCTTGGGAGCTGGGTGTGTTGCACCGAGATGAAGGTGTTTGTTTAAGGGCTACTTATATTGTTGATCCTGAAGGTGTTATTCGTCACGTGAGCGTAAATGACCTAAGTGTCGGCCGCAATCCGGAAGAAACACTCCGTATTCTAAAAGGTCTTCAAGACGGCGGTCTTATGCCTTGCAACTGGCGTCCCGGTCAACAAGCTATTAAAGTTGCTTAAGGGCGTTCATTTTTCATAATAAAAAACCTCAGTCATAATGCTGAGGTTTTTTTTATGTCGTACACCCGTTCCAAAAGTATGCCGGACGGCGTTCCCGTGCTGTTCGTCTATAACAATACCCTGACTCTCCGACCCCCTGATTCTCTGACTCTCCGACTCTTAGCTCGGAACATTTTTAAAAAAGACTCTACAGCCCCGTTTTTTTATTTACAAAGATTATGGAAGGGTATCGTCAAGTTAATTGAGGGTTTCAAAGCATATTCTATAAGTATCTAAAAAATATAAATAAATTTTAAATATATTTGATTTTATTTTTAATATTTGACAAATTTTTGTCAATAAATAATTATGGTCAAAACAATCGGATTTTGTCATGCCCTTTATTAAAAAAATATCTTTCGCTTTGCTTTGTTTCGCAAGCTTTTCTCCCGCTCTAGTTGCTTCCACCCTTGTCCTTTCGGCAAATGAGGACAATATTTTCACTAAACAAAGCACCGCTCTACAAGAAGTTCCGGAGGTTGACCAAGGATTAGCCCGTCAACTTTATGATATTGTTCAATCTCTTTTATCGAGCCTGGAAGATGATTATGAGGTAAATCACGAGTTTTTAGATCTCTTGGAAAATGATCAAGAGCTTGGAGATTTTTCCAATTGGATGAATTATAAGGCAACTCATGTCACCAAAGAGAAGAAAATACAAAATACAATAGGGGTTCTAGCGAATATTCAAAATAACTATCAAGTGATTCAAAAATATGAAGATTGGGTAATCGGTTATTCGGAGCAAGCACATAGCGCTGAAATGTTATTTGAAGCCCTTATGAGAGATTACCTCTCTACATCAAGACATAGGGTTAACGGGCTTCTTCAGGGAGAATCCATTCCCCCTACTCTTGAAAAACACTTGGCAAAATTAGATCAGTACGGCCAAGCCCTTGCACAACAGAGTATCAACACACACACCTTGCTTTATTTACTGCTAGAGACCCTGTATGACGCAATTGAAGTAAAGAACTTATCCCAAGGCTCAAAAACTCTTTTACAGCATATGCCTGTCTTAAGCAGTCTTTTAGAGGGAAGAAGCGTTGTTGGACCGAACCCCGACTTAAGCCTTTTGGACGGCGCTATTCTTTTAAGCGGTGAATATGCATCAAAAAAAACAATGCCTAAGCAAGTTAATTTTAGGAGTCTACGGGATAATTTTTATGGAACGTTTGCAGTTTTAAAAGAGGTCACTCAAAAACAAATTATTGTAAACGGACGGTCAAGAACACCTTTGTATACACTTTCTGATTTTTTGCCAACCTATGCTGTCAATAAGGCGCTGCCCTTTTTATTAAGAGAAGAGAAAAAAACTCCTCAGATCTCTTCCCCCTCTAAAAAGAAGGACAATAAAAAAAGGCGCACAAAGGCTAAAAAGAAGGTGAAAGCCCAACCGTTACCGGCTCAGAATAACGAACAGGGAATAGCGGATTCTTATTCCGTTCAGGAAACCGAAGAAAAAAGTGATTACGTTGAAGATGTGCTCGTTGCGCCTTTAACTGTTGATATCGTTAATTTTGACGTAAAAAGCGGCTCTACCTTCATTGGGATTTCCGACGCTTTAGAGGCAGAGGCGTCCGACCGAGAAACGCCCCCACTGAGAATTAACCGCATGGTGGAAAAATTGATTCCCGATCCAAGGCCCGTACTTCATCTTAAACGCTGGCATTTATTAAGCAGTTTTTGGGAAGACGATAAACTTTCTTATATGGACTTTACAACGCTCTTTGAAGGCTTTGGGGGCATAATAAACCAAACAAAAGGAGGGTCGTCACATGTTAAACTTAGCTTTATCACAGAAGCCGGAAGCCGTTTAACGAGCGGTACATGGCGGCCTCATCCAAAACCTATACTCAGGGGTTCTAGCCTTAGTCATCTTAGAGATTATTTTAAAGAATGCGGTTTCTTGCTTGATAATTATCAAACAACTCGTTAAATCTTCCAATGAACTGTCACAACCTAAGCGAGTTTTAGGGAGGGGCATGGACACAGCCTAAATATCATAAATTAAGATAAGGTCTCCTTGTATGACTGTGTCCTTGACATTAACGACTAAATTTTAATAGAGTAAAATATTTTATGTTACATCCGGCTAATTAACAAATGGCATATTTATTTTGTAAACTCACAAAATTTTTTCTAACGCTTTCGGGGGTTATATTCCTTTTAATATTTTTTCTTTATATTATATTGCCCCTTACATTCGACCGGTTTGAGTATTCCGAATCTTATGCGGATTTAAATGCTGCCGTAGAAGAGGGCGCAGTAAGAAGAGGCTGGATCCCCTCATTTGTTTCTGAAGATGCGTATAATATAATTGAGATGCATAACCATTCGCCGAGCGAACAGTTTTTGAAATTTAAGTATATTTCAGCGCAATCATTTCAATCAAAAATTAATAAGTTTCCAGAAAAAGAAGGTTATTGGCGTGGAAAAAAATTCAAAAAAATACCTTATTCTCGTTTAATATTTAGAAATGGCTTTCAAAATATGCTCCAAGACATTGATCATGAGACTGCTGAGTGTTATAGAATGACCGAAGGTGATATTCTTTTAAATGTCTATTTAATTAATGATAAAAGAAACAAGACAGCCTATTTCTTATGGTAAGCTCCCCTGAAAATGACAGCGCCGTTAGCCTTTTTTGCACCGTCAAGTTAATTTATTGTAGTCAAGTTAACTTATTTTATGCCATTTAGACAAATAGAAATCGTTACTATCAAATGGTTTGAGCAAACTGATTTTTCAATTTTCAATTAATTTGACTGTGTCAAACAATGTCTTAAAGATTTCACAGGCGCCTTTGCGTGACTTGCCTGAGTCTAGGGAAGACAACGTGCGAGCTCGAAACTCAATAGGATATTTGCGGGGCATGTTCCCGTCATAGAAAAAAATAATGTAAATGAAAAACGATTTGGTTGTAGAATCCGAGCAAAAGTAAAAGAGTGAATCTCTTAGAGTTACTCGGATTTCTTAAAGCTCATAAGCACTATCGGGATTGTTAAAATCTTTAAAGTTCAAAATAACCTTTTTCACCGGAAAAAAGCCCGGGGCCTTCGGCCATGTCATCTTCTTTAATTGTATCAGGCTCAAAATGACTACAGCCAGCCTGCAAGAGCAAGACTGACTGTAGGATTAAAAAAGCCATAAGTTTCAAGTTACGCAAAACTTATCTCTCCTATCGGTTTAGAATTTAACACGGACACCGGACATGACCATGGTAATGTCTTTAAAGCGGGCTGTATCAGTTGAATCCCCATCAAGAGAATAAACGCGAGCAGAAAGATAAATCTCCGTTGCAACGCGATCGATATGTTGAACCAAACCGGCACCGTATGTCTTACCGACATAATCTTTGCGGATATTAACATCGTTAAGCCCGCGATTTAAGAACATGTTCTCGAAATGACCGTAATCAAGGGCAAGAGCTGTTTTACCGGCTTCAAAGAAGTTTTGTTGATAACCGACTTTACCATAATAGATCTTGCCGTCGGGTGCAGCGTTAACTTTCCAGTTGCGGTATGTTGTTGCAAATTGGAGGCTTAAACCGATGGGGAATAAGGCACCGATAGATCCGTTCCATTGTGTATATTTAGCAGGTAAGTTATCAGCTGCCGTTACAGCGCCGGTATTAGCCAAATCATGGATATAAGATCCTTGGATAGCAATTTTTGTACCCATAACCGTAGAAGCATGCATTAAGGCAACATCCCACATATCGTTACGGCCTTTGTACACATGGCTTGCGGCCAATTTAGTGCCCCAGTAGGTCGGTGTGTCATACTGAATACGATCTTCACGACCCGAGCCGTTACCAAGGTCATTAAAGAGACGTGAAATCGTTAAAGCCGCACCGCCTGTTGATGTTGCTTTGTTTGCAGCTGTTGCTCCGAAGGCAGGATCTGCCGAAGGTAGATTTTTATTAACAAACTGTGTGCCGCCGGCAAGTTGTCCGACACTTGTTCCGCTAGAAATAGCATCCGTATTGGATAGGTCGGTGTGGCGTGTTACACGAGATGCAGCCGTCCAACCGTGTCCCAGGGTTACTTTACCCCAACGTTTGCTGTCGAAATAACCTTCGGCAATGCGCATGTTTAGGGAGCTTGTTCCGTCGTTAGCATTATGTACATCAATATTTTCAGCTGCATTGCTACGAACATCAGCCGTAATGGTACCGCCGACCGTATTGCCTTCGGATAATTTCCCCGTTGCATCAACACGAAAACGTGTGGAGGCAACGGCGCTCGGATCCACATGTACGACGTTTGAGTGATCCCCGTCATCATGCCATAAAACAGCACGGTTCACTTGACCGGAAAGCTTAAGGTTTAAGTTATTTCCTGAGGTTACCGCTTCTTTTTCAGTAAGGTCGCCGACAACTCTTTCTTTTGCTTCAAGTTCGTTGACACGCTTCATGAGCATTTCAACTTGAGCCTTTAGGGCCGCATCACCTTGTTGTGTTGCAGGTGTTGCAGCAGAAAGATCTGTTGCACAGCCAAGTGCAACAACAGAAGCACATGTTAGTGTTAAGATATTTTTCATCTATGTTTCTCCTATGATAGATACTTTTATCATCACTTTACTTTTGAATAAAACCAATGAAAAAATTGATTCAAATTTAATTTAATAAAGGAGCGTTGCAAGAATGCAACATTATGTGAGGGAAAGGCAGGCTATATTTGAAAATAAGAAAAAGCGCTTTTTAGGAGGACTTAAAGCGCCTATTTAAGGGCTTAGGAAGTCGGTTTTAAGCGCTTTTAGCAATGTTATGTCGGTGACCCGTTTTAAGATAATCTTGGGTTAAATTCATAACGTTTTTGAGTTTGTCTGTGAAGTAATGGTCGGCGCCCTCAACATGTTTGTTCGTAATGTAGATATTACGTTGTGCCGTAAGGGTTTGTGCAAGGGTGGTGACGGACTCGGGCTTAACGATTTTATCATCGGCACCTTGGATAAAAAGGCCGGAGACAGGGCACGGAGCCAAGAAAGTGAAGTCTTTGCTATCGGCCGGAGGATTTACGGCTACAAATCCGTCTAGCTCCGGGCGGCGCATTAAGAGTTGCATGGCAATCCAAGCTCCAAAAGAAAAGCCGCCGACCCAAGAGGCAGGCGCATTGGGGTTGTGAGCCTGAAGCCAATCAAGGACGGCGGCAGCATCGCTGAGTTCGCCTTCGCCTTCGTCAAACACGCCCTCGGATTTACCGACGCCTCGGAAGTTAAAGCGCAACGTATTAAAGCCGTTTTGTGAAAATGTACGATACAAGGCGTAAGTGACCTTGTCATTCATAGTACCGCCGTCTTCGGGGTGAGGATGCAAAATAAGCGCCACCGGAGCATTAGTTTTTGTGTGGTGGTACTTAGCTTCAAGGCGTCCTTCGGGACCGTTAATAATAACTTCTGGCATACGAAACCTACATTTTCTCTATTAAGACATTAATAGCAAATTAACGCCGGAGGTCAAGTTTTTTCAACACTTTCAAGCGCTTTAAGCTAAGCGACTTAGAGCAGTATTTAACTTTTCTTTTAAGTTCTGTTCTTCTTCTAAACGCTCTTTATTTTTAGCTATTATTTCATCAGGTGCATTATCTACAAATTTTTTATTTGATAATTTTCTTTCAAGGGATGTAATTTCTTCATTAACTTTCTTGAGATTTTTCTCAAGGCGGGCTCGTTCTGCCGGAATATCGATTACATTGCTAACGGAAAGGTAAAAGGTGCCTTCCTTCATAATACCTTGAACAAACCCTTTTTCTTGAGGGGCTGTTTCTACAAACTCAAGAGTTTCAAGGCGTGCCAAACGCAAAATGAGGGGGGCGAGTTTTGAAAACGCTTGTCTTTTTTGAGGATCCTCAAGAACAAGTTGCAAAGGCACTTTTGCGCCGGCCGGGATATTTACGTCGTTTCGGATGCTGCGAACCATGGTGATGAGCTCAATGATCCTGTTGAATTGGTCTTGGACACCTTCATTTTTATAAAGTCCGCGGTTGGCTACGCCGTTCTTGTCTTCTAAGGGCCATGGGTTAGTAATTAATAAACCGACTGTGCCGGATGTAAGGTTTTGCCAGATTTCCTCGGTAATAAAAGGCATAACGGGGTGTAAGGCATGTAAGAGTTGACCTAAAACCCATCCCAGTGTTTTGCGGGTTTCGGCTTTTTCTTCCTCACTCCCCTCAAAAAGAACGGGTTTGGAAAATTCGATATACCAATCACAAAAGGTTCCCCACGCAAAACGATAAAGAGCCGTTGCCATTTCATCAAAACGATACCGTGCGACGGCACTTTCAACGTCTTCAAGGCAGGCAACAAACTCGGCGATAATCCAACGATTCAGGTCAAGATTGAGGTCGGTAGGGTTAAAATCAGCGGTGTAAGAAACCTCATTTGCTTCAAGAAAACGAGCCGCATTCCATAGTTTTGTTGCAAAATTTCGGTAGGTTTCGACAAGAGTATCGGAGTATTTGATATCTCGACCGGGGGCGGCAAAGGCTGTCATGGTAAAGCGCAGAGCATCGGCGCCATATTTATCCATAACCAAAAGGGGATCAATAACATTGCCTTTAGTTTTAGACATTTTTTGCCCGTGTTCATCACGAACAAGAGCATGCAGAAAGACATCTTTAAACGGGACTTCTTTCATCGCATAAAGACCCATCATCATCATACGGGCGACCCAAAAGAAAAGGATATCGCTTCCGGTTATGAGACAGTTTGTTGTGTAAAACCGGTCAAGTTCCTTTGTTTTTTCAGGCCAGCCGAGGGTTGAAAAAGGCCATAGTGCCGAAGAAAACCAAGTGTCAAGAACATCTGTTTCTCGGGTGATTTTAACGGTTTCTCCATAGTGAGAGTTGGCTTGGGTTTGGGCTTCTTCTTCGGTTTCGGCGACAAAAATTGTGTGATCGGGACCAAACCAAGCGGGAATTTGATGTCCCCACCACAATTGCCGTGAAATACACCAAGGTTGAATGTTTTTAAGCCAATGATCGTAAGTGTTTAAACCGCTTTCCGGGTAAATGGTTGTGCGGCCGTCGTGGGCGGCGGCAAGGGCTTCTTTCGCCAGAGGTTCCGCGTTTACAAACCATTGGTCTGTTAAGCGAGGTTCAAGGACAACACCGGAACGCTCTCCGTGGGGGACGCTGTGGGCCGTTTGTTCAATTTTCTTAATCTTTCCAAGAGCCTCGAGTTCTTGGACAACACGCTTTCTGGCGGTAAAACGCTCAAGTCCGGCAAAAGGCTTCGGTAAATCGGTCGTCAAAGAACCGTGTTCGTCAAGGATGGTAATTTTCTCGAGGTTATGACGCTCTCCGACCTCAAAATCATTAAAATCATGGGCCGGTGTAATCTTAACGGCCCCCGTTCCTTTTTCAGGATCGGAGTGTTCGTCGGCCACGATGGGGATTTCACGATTCACAAAAGGAACGATAGCTTTTTTGCCGATAAGGTCTTTATAGCGTTCGTCATCCGGGTGCACGGCAATGCCGGTATCGCCGAACAGCGTTTCCGGACGTGTGGTTGCAACAGTGATGGTGCGGCTAGGATCGTTAGCAATATCATAAACGATATACCAAAGGTTCCCTTGGCATTCCACGTTATCAACTTCTAGGTCAGAAACTGCCGTGAGGAGTTTGGGATCCCAGTTCACCAACCGTTTGTTGCGATAGATGAGCCCGTCTTTATAAAGACGGACAAATATTTTGCGAACGGCGGCGCTTAATCCGTCATCCATGGTAAAGCGTTGGCGATCCCAATCCGGTGTCAGGCCGAGGCGTTTTTGTTGCCTTACAATAGCATCGCCGGATTCTTCTTTCCATTTCCAAACGCGCTCTAGGAATTTTTCACGCCCCATGTCTCGGCGATTTGGTTCTCCGGCTTCTGCCAGTTGACGTTCGACAACCATTTGCGTTGCAATGCCTGCATGATCCGTACCGGGTTGCCAAAGGGTTGTGAATCCGCGCATGCGATGATAGCGTACAAGTACATCTTGCAGGGTATAGTTTAAGGCATGACCCATATGAAGATTTCCCGTGACATTGGGAGGGGGCATCATAACGGTAAATGCTCCTTTATGCTCATACCCCCGGCGTGTCACAGCTTTAAAGGCACCTGCTTCTTCCCAAGCTTTATAATGTTTATCTTCAATATCTTGCGGCGTGTAGTTTTTCTCTAGCATCGGGCTCATCTTTTAATGTGGATATGCGGCATTCTTCAAGAGAGTCTATGACAGGTGAGGGGGCGACTTCAAGCCCGTTGTTTGTTTTCTTGAGATTAACAGGGCATTCGGGTTTATTTGTTGCTGCCGAGGAGGTGCTAAAGGCTATGAAAAAATAATCTTGGTTCTGCTATTCGAAAATTCATGTGGTCAAAGAGGACGGCATAAAGAATAGGTTTTTTGAAACTACGGTTCTAAAAGAAAAATGCGAAGTAATGGTGCCCCCGGGGAGAGTCGAACTCCCACTCCCGAAAGAAGAAGATTTTGAGTCTACCGCGTCTACCAATTCCGCCACAGGGGCACTATATAATTCAGTACTATAGCGAAAAAAGTTGCAGAATCAATGAAAAATATCGATTCTTTTTAAAAAGTCTTTATAGTGAGTATAGCTTTCTTTCCCAAAGGAATACTCTCATGACATCTCATCCGCCTGTTTGCACTCCTACATCTTTCAAAAAAGCCGCCCCGGTATCTCGAAACTCTTTTATTATTCTTTCCAATTGGCTTTTTACGACTGCGGGCTTTGTTATGGTTATGGTTATTTTAGGAGGGCTTACACGATTAACAGGATCGGGGCTTTCCATGGTGGATTGGCATCCTGTAACAGGTTTTTTTCCGCCCCTTAATGAAGTTCAATGGCAAAGTGTTTTTGATCTTTATAAAGCCTCTCCCCAGTACCGTAAAGTTAATTTCGGTATGAGCCTGTCTGAGTTTAAAGGCATTTTTTGGTTGGAATTCATCCATCGTTTGGCGGGGCGCTTTATCGGGCTTATTTTTCTTGTGCCTCTTTTATATAGTCTTTTGAAAAAAGAACTACGTTCTTGGAGTCCTAAAATCCTAGCCATTTGGGTTTTGGGCGGCCTTCAAGGGGTTATGGGGTGGTATATGGTGAAAAGCGGCCTTATTGACGAACCTTGGGTTAGCCCTTTTCGACTCTGTGCCCATTTGTTGCTGGCTTTTTTAACCTGTTCTGTGTTGTTCTGGTCAGGACTGGTCCTTCGTTCTAAAAGGAATCAAGCAACCCTCGGCAAACCTCGGTTTTTTCAGAGCCTTAAAAATCCGAATATCTTGATCATATTGATGCTTATTGTTTTAACCATTTGTTACGGTGCCTTTGTTGCAGGCATGAAAGCCGGACTCATTTATAATACTTTTCCTCTTATGGGGGAAACGTTTATCCCTTCGGAAATTTTATTCCATACCCCGTGGTATGAGAACTTTTTAACGAATCCCGTAACCGTTCAATTTACCCATCGTGTACTGGCTGTTTTCACCTTAGGGAGCATTTGGTTATATGGCATTAAAACCCTCAAAAACAAACCGTCCGATCTTGAAAAGAAACGGATCATAGGCCTGTTGGGATGGTCTTTGATCCAAGTCATTCTCGGTATTTCAACTTTGGTTTTGCAGGTTCCTTATGATTTGGCTGTTGCTCATCAAGCAGGTGCTTTGATTTTACTGATGCTTTTTCTGGGAACCTTGTATTATAAAACAGCGTAATATATTCCCTCTAGGGCGTTTTTGCTTCAAGGGTATAAAGTTTCCAACGGCGTGCAAACAGGTAAGTTAAAACGCAAGCAACAATGGCAGGAGGCCCATAAGCAGCACCAAAAACTTCCATGACAAAGGCAATGGCGGCCAAGGGGACTTGAACCACGGCGACAAGAGCCGAAGCAAGTCCGGCAACCACAAAAACCGCCACGTTGGCTTCAAGGGGATAGCCCAAGACAAGAAGGGTTTGATAAATACCGGCACCGGAAATACCGCCTAAGAACATAGCTGGAACCAATGCTCCGGCACTACCGCCGGCCATTAAGGTAAAGCCCGTTGCAAAGGCTTTCGCCACAACAAGCAATAAGAGAATCCACCATACCTTTAGAAGGGGGTTGCCTTCGCCGGCCATCACTTGAATAATGGTTTCTTCGGAAACACCCAGAACATGCTGCGGCTCAAGACCTAAGCCGAACCAAATGCCAAGACCGATGGCGCCGGTGCAAACGGCTCCAATAACAGGTCGAAGAACACTTGGAAAAGGTTTGATCATTCTCTTTAGATGCTTGAATAAAAAGGCAATACCCAAACTGGCAGGGGCGCTGCAAATAAGGGCAATGGCAGAGACCTCCATATATTCTTTTAACGAATAAGAAAAATGACGGGCGCGAGGGGTAAAGAGAGGCTCAAAATTAAGGAAGTGGTTGTTAAGGGCGTAAGCAACAATTGCACCAATAAGGGAGTACATAAGAGGGCGGTAGAGAATGCGTGCATTATAAACAATTTCTGCCGCAAAAAGGGCGGATGTCATGGGCGCATCCAAGAGAGTCGCGACGGCAGCCGATATCCCGGCCATTTGGTAAATGCGCAAATCATCCGGTTGAGGTATTTTAAAAAGCCGCGACCAACCGGCACCGATGCATTCTCCAATGGGAACAACGGGCGCTTCAATTCCGCCGCTTCCGCCGCTTCCAACGGTAAGAGACGTTAAAATAGCTCGTCTGATAGCCTGTAAAAAGTCCGGTTGTTGATAGCGGGGTTGTTTTTTTGTATCTCCGCTTTCGTAAGTGGCGTGGAAAAATTCAAGAGATCTTGCCATACCGTCCCCTTCGGAAGATTGCCAAGAGGGAATGCGGAGCAAAAGGCCTCGTATGAGAGCGGCTCCCAGCAAGACGATGAAAATAACATAAGCTTGGTGTGTTAAGTCATGAGTTTCTTCTTTTGGATTTTCAGCCTTGGTTTCCGGTTTTGGGGCAGAGTCTTCTTCTGTTTGTGTCGGGGGAGCCCCCTCCATTCCTTCAAAACTAAGGCTATGTCGACCCTTGTCGTCTTTTTTTTCATAGAGCTCTGCAAAGGGGGTAAAAAGATAGCCCGACCCGAATTTTATGGAATAGCGAACACCTGAGACAATAGTCCACGTCGTTGCTGCCACGAGGGCGACAATGAGAAAGTTCCGAAAAAGATGAGTCCAAGTTTCGTAAATATTAAAAGAAGCGTCTTTTTCAACACTCGCCCGTTGAATCGATGCATCAGGACCGCCTGCCATGTTAAACTCCCTGTTTTGAAAAATGTTTATGTAAACTGTAATTATTGTATAATAATTTTAAAGCGTCTCATAGATAGTATATAATAGGGCTCCTAAGATATCCTAAGTGCTTTAAATAAGGAGTTTTTTGTATTTTTTTCAATGTGTTATGCCTTGTTTTTTTTGGGTCGCTTTATTTAGAAGCCGGTTTTTTATGCCTGTCCATATGATGGAGAAGAATACTAATGCGACGGTTTTGATCGGAGAAAGGATCATCTTTGATCAACGGATCCGTTGCAGCACTTCCTTTAACAAAAATAATACGTCCCGTGTTTAAGCCAAAGTTTAGTAAATAGCGCCTGGCCGAGTTAGAGCGATCGGAGGATAACTCCCAGTTACTGTAATCTTTACGATTATGATACGGTTTGGCGTCTGTGTGTCCTGTAATAGAAATTTTATTCGGTAATTTCTTTACAATTCGTGCCACTAATTTGAAGAGCTTAACGGTGTGGGGTAACGGCTCTGCTTCTCCGATTTTGAACATAGACGTTTTATCTCGGTCAACAATTTGAATACGAAGCCCCTCGGGCGTTTCATCAATAATTAAGTTTTTGGCTAATTCTTTAAGTTCCGGATCTTCTTGAATGGCCTGCTTTAAGGATTCCTCAACCTCTTTAAAATTTTCTTTTTCAAGCTTTTCAAATTCTTTATCCTGCATGCTTAAATCAGGTTTAGAGGTTTCCGAACTTAAAAGAGATTCATCTAATTCTTGAACAAGAGCCTTTTTAACTTGCTCATCATCTTGCTCGGCATTCTCAGGGACTTGAACAGCGCCCTTTTTTCCGTTGGATTGCCCGTCTGTTTGCCCCTCTCCTTTGGTGACATTGTCTTCCAAAACCCCTTCGCTGCTTAGGGTTAGACCGGATAGAACACCGCCGCTACCGCCGGCGCCGGTTAAGTTCCCGGGAGGGCCAAAATAGTTGGAGATGCCGCGCCTTTGTTCTTCGGAGGTCGAGCTCAAAAGCCACATCATTAAGAAAAAAGCCATCATGGCTGTCACGAAATCGGCATAAGCGACTTTCCACGCACCGCCGTGATGGCCGTGACCGTCGACTTTTTTAATTTTCTTAATAATGGGGCGGGGCTCTTCGGCCATTGGGCTACCTTATTATTTTTTATACTTTTGGAAGATTTTCCACATGGCTTTCAACATCATAAAAACTAGGGCGTTGGTGGGACATCAGGGACTTTCGAGCAAACTCTAAGGCAACAGCCGGGGCAAAACCGTTCATATAAGCCAATAAGCCGACTTTGATGCAGCTGAGCATTTTGGCGTCTTCTTCATAAACAGCATTTAAATTCTGGGCGATGGGGCCGACGATACCGTAGGCTAAAAAGACCCCTAAAAATGTTCCTACAAGGGCGCTACCGATCATGCGACCAAGAATCTCCGGGGGTTTATCAATGGAGGCCATGGTTTTAATAATACCAAGAACCGCGGCCACAATGCCAAGGGCCGGTAACCCGTCTCCGAGAGCTGCAAAAGCCCCTGCTATCTGGTGATCTTCTTTATGGTGAACATCCAGTTCTTCGTTAATGAGGTCTTCCATTTGGTTGGGGTCATCGGAACCCATGGTCATCATGCGGAAATAGTCACAAATAAAATCAATAATATGATGATCTGCCAGAATTTTTGGAAAATTTTTAAAAATTTCGCTTTCTTTCGGGGCTTCGACATGACTTTCAAGGGCAAGCATTCCTTTTGACCTTGCAAGTTTAAAAAGCATATAAAGCAAGCTCAACAAATCAAGATAATCTTCTTTTTTATAAGAAGGTCCTGCCAGAACTTTTTTAAACCCGCCTGCAAGTGCCCCCAGAACTTTTTTTGTGTTTCCAATCATCATAGCCCCGATACCGGCTCCTAAAATAGTGCCGAGCTCATGGGGCGCTGCCGCAAGAATAATCATAATATTGCCGCCTGCAATGATATAGATCACAAAAACGCAAAGAAAAACAACAGCCAAGCCGGGAATGAACACGAGAAATTATCCTTTTTTATTTTCTAGCGCTTTTTTTAGCTCCTCGGACGTTGTCATTTGCTCCTAAACTACGAAATATAGTCGTCGGCTGCTCTTTCCTAATCCGGTGCATATTTTAAAAGCACTCTATTCTTTTCCTTTATCATTGTAGCGTGTTTTAAAGCTGCCTTGAAGAGTAATCCGTCCAATAAAAAAGGACCCTTTAAAATAAATTAAAAGATCCTTTGAAAACAAATACTTAAAAATGATAGGGTTAGTTGATTGAAACCAGCTCCACATCAAAAACGAGGGTCGCGCCGCCCGGAATGATGTGACCGGCACCGTGATCACCGTAACCAAGTTCCGGCGCAATGGTTAAAACACCACGCTCCCCGATGCTCATGGCAGCAATACCCTTATCCCATCCTTGAATAACTTGGCCGACGCCGAGTTTAAAGGTAATGGGCTCACCACGATCACGTGAACTGTCAAACTTTGTACCGTCTGTTAAAGTGCCCACATAATGGACGGAAACCATATCGCCGTTTTTGGGTTTGGCACCTGTACCTGCTTGGTTTTGTGTGTAAGAAAGTCCGGGAACAATCTCAACGACTGTTGTGTTTTCTGCAGTATTAGTCATATTTTCCTCTTTCGTCATATTTGAGTTTTCAGTTGAAAAGGTCGGTTGCGCCAAGCAAAATGTTAATAGAACGGCACTTAATAAGGTTTTTTTCATTTTTTCTTCCTTTTTTAGGAAAACATAGGACATTTATCTCTCTCGGGTCAATATCTAATGTTTAATAGCCTTTTTAGCGGCTTGTTGATTAATCAGGGTTTCTGCAATTTGCACGCCGTTGAGGGCGGCTCCTTTACGGAGGTTGTCTCCCACAATCCAGAGAGAGAGGCCGTGCGTGACCGTCGGATCTTGACGAATCCGACTGACGGCTACCATATCTTCACCGGCAATCTCAACGGGAGTGATGTAGCCGTCTTCCTCAGGACGATCAAGAACCACAACGCCTTTTTTAATGCCGTAAGCTCGGCGTGCTTGGTCGGGTGTGATTGCAGATTCGAATTCGACGGTTGCCGAAATGGAATGGCCGATAAATACGGGAACGCGTACACAGGTTGCCGTGACTTTGATGGAGGGGTCAAGGATTTTACGGGTCTCCATGATAATTTTCTCCTCTTCGCCCGTTGAACCGTCTCGGTTGAAATTATCAATATGGGGAATGAGGTTAAAAGCAATAGGTTTTGTAAACTCTTGAGGTTTTTGGTCTTCGTTTACAAACATGGCCTTTGTTTGATGGAAAAGTTCATCCATAGCACGCTGTCCTGCTCCTGAAACCGATTGATAGGTTGAAATCACAACACGTTTAACGGGAGCGATATCATGGAGGGGTTTTAGGACAAGCGTTAGAGGGATGGCAATACAATTGGCATTGGCAATAATGTTTTTCTTGAAGCCTTTATCCAAGACATGACCGTTAACTTCGGGGACAATCAAGGGAACGCCCGGCTCTAAACGAAAGCGGGAAGAGTGATCAATGACAATTGTGCCCGCTGCTGCTGCCTTTGGGGCGTATTGTCGGGCCACTTCCGACCCTGCGCAAAAGAAGGCAAAATCCGTTCCTGAAAAGTCATAAAGAGCTAAGGGCTCTACTTTGAGAATCTCTTTTTCTCCATAGGAAACTTCTTTGCCGATAGAGCTTTCCGAGGCAAGGGCAACGACTTTGCTCGTTGGGAATTTGCGTTCTTCCAAGATAGATAAAACCTCACGGCCTACTGTTCCTGTAGCACCGACAACGGCAATTTTATAGGTCATTTTGAGCGATATCCTTATTTTTTATTGTCATAGGGGTTTTTTCCTTTTCGTACCTGAAAACGAACGGGAACGCCCGGTAAATCAAAATCTTCCCGCAATTTATTTAAGAGATACCGCAAATAGGAGTCAAGCAGTTCGGCAGGCTTTGAAATAAAGAGTACAAAGGTCGGCGGTCTTGTTTTGATTTGGGTCATATATTTCAAGCGAATGCGTGTCCCGCCGGCAAGGGGGGGCGGGTGATGACTAATGGTTTCTGCAAGCCATTGGTTTAAAAGAGAGGTAGAGATTCTGGTATTCCAAAGCTGTTCTTGGGCAAAAACCGTTTCCATGAGCTTATCAAGGTTCTTGCCGTTTTTAGCAGAAATTGAAAGGCAAGGGATACCTTTAACTTGAGGAAGTACATAGAGCAGGCGCTTTCGGAGTTCTGAGAGAAAATCCCCCTTCATAAGGTCGGATTTATTGACCGCAATCACAAGACTTCTGCCTTCTTTAATGACATGCTCGGCGATGGTTAAATCTTGTTTTTCCAAGGGTGTTTGGGCATCCAGTACCAAAACGGTTACCTCGGCATAGCGAATGGCCTTGAGAGAATCGCTAACGGATAAACGTTCAAGACGTTTGTTAATTCGAGATTTTCGGCGCATACCGGCCGTATCTACCAACTGAATATTGCGCCCTCGATAGTTCCAGTCCAAGTGAACGGCATCGCGGGTTACTCCGGGCATATCCCCTGTTAAAAGACGATTTTGACCAAGGAGAGCATTAATTAAGGTAGATTTTCCCGCATTGGGTCGTCCGATAATAGCAAGGTTTAAGGTGCGATTTGATAAATCTTCAGGTGCGGCATCGGGATCAAAGGGCGCTTCATCCTCTTCGTTGTCGTATTGCATAGCCGTTTGATCTTCGCCAAGAGAAATGGAGCGCTCTTTTAAGACATCATATAAATCACCCAAACCAATGCCGTGTTCTGCTGCAACGGCAACAGGCTCACCGATGCCAAGGCGATAAAAATCTCCAAGGTTATCAACGGTTTTTTGATTTTCACATTTGTTGGCAACCAGAACAATAGGCGTTTTGAGCTTTTTGCGGAGTTTTCGCACTAAATTTTCATCGTTGGCAACCAGGCCTTCACGTCCGTCAACGACAAACAGGATTAGATCTGCCGTTTTAAGAACTTCTTCCGTTTGCTCTTCGATTTGTTTAAAGAGCGTATCGTGCTCAAAGCCCAACAAACCGGCCGTATCAATAATTTCAAATTTAAGGTCGGCAAGGCGCGCCGGCATAGCACGCCAGTCTCTTGTAACACCGGCTATGTCGTCAACGATAGCAATTTTCTTGCCGACTAAGCGATTAAAAAGGGTCGATTTCCCCACATTCGGGCGACCGATGATAGCGATTCTCATAAAATTTTATCCGGTTTAATTTAGTCTCTTCATAGCGGGTTTTAGGGGTAAAAGTCAAAGAATCATTTTCTGTTGAGTCTTAACCCATATCAAGGCGCACTCAACGGTATGGTTAGGATAGACCTGTTGTAAGAGGTCTTTATAAACCCCTAGCTGAGCGATATAGATTTCCGGTATCTCTTCTTTGGTTTTCGGCACCGATCGATTGCTCTTAAAGTCAATGATCGTTAAGGTTGTATCGGTGATGATAAGACGGTCAATTTGCCCGTTGAATTTTTGACCTCTAAGGTCACCGGATATAGGCACTTCGGCATAGGAATTAGGTCCGAAAATATCCGTAAAATCGGGGTTGTTTAAAAGGGCGGTTACCTCTTCAAATAGCTCTTGAAACTTAGGAAGACCATGGTGTTGTGCTTGGCGTTTTGCATAAGGGTGCCATTGTTCCGGGGGAAGGGTTGGCAAAACTTCCAAGAGGTTGTGGGCATAGTTCCCTGTTTTGTACGGGTCAAAAACTTCTTTTTGGGTAAGAGGCGACAAAGCTATCGAATCCTCGGAAGGTTTAAGGGCTCGGTTGGCGATAAAAACACTGGGGGAAAGAGGTTCGGCTTCACCAATTTCGCTTTGTGGATTTTGGAAGAGCCATTCGGGATAAGTCGTTATATTGGTTTTGGGCATTGTGTCAATTACGTGAGGGATAGGGCGTTGCTGCGGGCGCTCATAACTATAAATACCGTTTTCCTGCCGATTACCCAACTGACGCAGAGACGGCTCAACACAATGATACCAACACCGGTCGGAGGTTTCTCTCGATGTTTCCCAACCTGCAATAATCAGCTCATCTTCGGCTCTGGTTAAGGCAACATAAAGTAGGCGATAGTATTCGGCCATTTGTTTCTTGTCAGCTTCATTTTTGACTTCTGTTATTTTTTCGCAAGAGCGGTGAAGGGGCGTGCGCCGGAGAGGAACACTATAATTTTTCGTTGTTTGCCAAAGCAATAACGGACATTGGTTCGGTATGCGGGTTGTATCCGGTAAGAAGACAATGGGAGCTTGAAGGCCTTTAGCGCCGTGAATGGTCATGATCCGCACGGCATTTAAGTCCGCGCTCGAAAAATCCCTCTTTATTTCAGGATTAGTTCTTTGGCAATGTTCGACAAATCCTTGTAGCCCGCTTTGCTGATTTTGCGTTGTGCCTTGTCCATAGTCAAAAGCTAAATTCAGGAATTCATCCAACACGTCCTCGCACTCGTCACCCAACCGAGCATAGAATTTTTGTCGCCCTTTTAAGCCGGTGAGCACATGGGAAAAAAGCGCATAAGGCGTTAGATTGTCTACCTTTTTAAGCAAGTTTGATAGAGTCTCTTTGGTGCTTTGATGGTTTTGGCGGGCGCATAAGCTCGCCCACAAGCTTTTTTTACCGCGTTCACAAGCAAGTTCAATGAGGTCTTGTTCCGAATAATTAAAGAGGGGAGATTTCAGAACACAAGCCAAGTTGTAATCATCCTCAGGCAATAGCAAGAAATTGGTTAAGGCAAGGAGGTCTTGGCCGGCAATATGATCCGTCAGGTGAAAACGGTCGAGCCCGGCAACGGGAATGTTTTGCCGTTTTAATGCGCGGATGACTTGATACATAAAGGCGTTGCGCCGCTGAACTAAGATAAGGAAATCCCCTGCTTTAACAGGACGCCCTTTTGCCGTTAAAATTTCTTTTTGGATCAGGCGCTCTTTAATATCTCGGGCAATTTTTGTTGCTAAGGTTTGTGAGGGAGAGGAGTGATACGGCAAGCTTTCTTCTTTTTCACAAGGCACAAGAGGCCACAATTGTACTTTTCCCCCGTCAAGGGGGCGGAAACTTGTGTGAGTGCCTTGAAAGTTACTTCCTAATTGCAGAGAAGCAAACACAGAATCTACAAGGGACAAAACCGCTTGGTTTGATCGAAAGGAGACGTCCAGAGATACCTCCGCCCAAGATTGCTTGGCTTTCTCAATTTTGTTTTTAAAATAGGGGCGAAAATGTTGGAATAAATCGGGGGCGGCTCCTTGAAAGCTATAAATGGATTGTTTTCGATCCCCCACCACGAAAAGAGTGCGGTTTATAGGGCGTGCCGTTTCACCGGCAAAGAAATCTTCCGCAAGCTTTAAGATAATTTGCCATTGGTCGGGGCTCGTATCTTGGGCTTCATCCACTAAAATATGATCAATGCCGCCGTCCAGTTTATAAAGAACCCAAGATACCCCTTGATCCTTTGCTAAAAGCTGTGCAGAGGTGGCGATCAGATCATCAAAATCTAAAAGCGATCTCTCTTGTTTTAGGGTTTCATAAAGCTGTAAAAGCTTTTGGGCAAGAACGCTTAGGGCATAGCTCCCTTGCAGACCTTCCAAGGCATTCAGTTTCTCTTTTAAAAGGGTAAGTTTTTCTATACTGTCATAGAAAAATTCGCCAATCTGCGGATGTTCTTTGAGGATCTTTTGGGTGACAAGTTTTTGGCGAGCCTCTCCCTTTTGGGTGAAAAAGAGACTCAGGTAATCGTCAATATTTTCAAGGTTTAAGGGAGTGTTGAGAAAATCTTTTAGCTGCAGACTTAACTTTTGATCGGTTTTTGTGCCGTTGCTGCAGGCTTCGTGCACTATTTTAAGGACGCTGTGATCCGGTTGACAGGTTTGTATGATTTCTTTGGGGCATTTGGATACGGGCATCTCGAAATGGGTTTCAAGGTTTGCTTTTAAATCCTCGAGGGAATGCGAGCCGAGCTGCCTTCTTGATTGAGTATCCGATATAATTTTTTTCAGGTTTTCCGGTAAAGTTTGAGGGCTATAAAAAGGGGTGAGTCTGTCAAAGGCTTCTTGATAGAAGGCGTCTTGATCTACCAATGTCATTAATTTTTCTACCGCACTTTGCAGAAGCGCGTTTTGGTCATCCTGATCCATGAGGGCGCTTTTGACGGGCAGCCCCGCTTCTAGGGGAAAACGTGCAAGGAGCTGTTGGCAAAAGCTGTGGATTGTGAGAACTTTTAAGCCATAAGGATCATCAATGAGTTGAAAAAAAAGCAGACGTGCTTTTTGAGAGTCTTGGGGAGAGGGCATGTGCCCCAAGAGATCCTCTAAAGAGGTAATAAGGTTTTGGCGTGAACACGTTGACCACTTGGAGAGGCTTTCAAAGATGCGGTGTTGCATTTCCGAAGCAGCGGCTTTGGTATAGGTGAGGCACAGGATTTTAGAGGGGGCAATGCCTTGGAGTAAAAACCGCAATACCCGATCTGTTAAAACTTTTGTTTTTCCTGTTCCGGCAGAAGCATCCACCCATACGGAATGACTTGGCAGGCCGGCAAGGCGTTGCTTATGGGACGGGTTTTCACTTTGAAGGAGGTCTTCCGGACGGGGAGCAAACGCCGAGATCATTTAAGCTGCCTCCTCTTTATTTTGATCAGTACTGTGATTATGACCGGTATCTTGGCCGAGCCATTCAACTGTGCGCTCGAGGTGGGCATAGGAATTAAAGCGATCTTGAAGAGCTTCATAAGGATTTACACCGTAGGGATTTTTCGGGTCATGGTAATGTTCGAGGGCTTCAAAAAGCCGCCGAGCCGTATCATTGGCTAAATTTTCACAAATAATGCTTTGTGTTTTTTGGCTTGTTAGCCCGACATAGGTTAGTTTCGAAACATGGGCATGGGGAGTGTTTTTTTCAAATAAATAAGCCAGTAAAGGCAATTGAGGCGCATCTCCTTGAAGGACGCTTGCCTTAGAAGGCGGCGTACCGGTTTTGTAGTCAATAATTTCATAGGTGCCGTCCGTGAGGCGATCAATGCGGTCGGCTTTGCCTACGAGTTCATAGGTTGTGCCTTGAATATCAAAGGAACGGGTGAGTTTTTTCTCAACAAAGGTCTCGAGGGACTGTTCTTTTTGCTTTTGTAGAAAGGTTACAATCCAAGGGTGAAAGAGAGTAAAAGATTTCAACCACAGGGTAGCCGTCTCTCGAGGAAGACTTTGGGGAAGATAAGCTCGGGTCAGTGATTCTAAGGGTTTGTTTTGCAAGACCGATTGCTCGAGAACTTTATGAACCCATGTTCCAAAATCAGCTTGTGTAAAAGGCTCGTTGAGGATACGCAAGGGATCGAGTTTTAAAATACGTTTTGCATGGATTTGGTAGGGATCTCGAAAAAAACGCTCGACCTCACTGATGGAAAAACGTGTGGGGCGAAATTTCTGCGGCGGACAAGGCTGAGGGGCTTGAAGCATAAGCGGTTGATCCGGTTGATCCAATTTCCGTTGCCAATCCCCTAAAGTATCCGGGTTCTTTTGAGACATAGGGTGATTGAGTTTTTGAGCCAAGGCTTGAAGGCGTAAAACCCAGCGGGAGGGGGTTGCCGGTTCTGTGCCGCGCCTCTTCGAAAAAGATAAATAAACCTTGGGGCATGTCATGTTTTGAGCCAACAAAGAGGCCGCTCGACCAATTAATACCTGAGCGTCAGGGAGGCCGAGAAGCAGACTCATATCCCGATTAAGCCACGGGTTTGCCGATGGATTTGTAGGCCATACCCCCTCATTTAACCCGCATAGAATTGCCGTGTCATAATGGCTATAGGCTCCTTGGATAGGGCTAAGAAGTTTTAATCTCGGGTGATTGACAGCTTCTCGCACGCTTTTTTCTCCCAAGGCCTGACTTAAAAGCGAGACATAGTCTCCGAGAGAGAGAGGCGGGTAATGCTCTGTATTGAGTAAAAACTCCTTAAAACACTCAGCGGCAAGAGTGCCTTGATCTTCTTCCCAAATCCGAGGATTGACGGCTTCTAACATTGCAATATGACTTTGGAGCCACGTTTTAAAAGATTGAGTCGGGCTTGATTTAAGGGTGATAAAGTCTGTTGTTGCCTCATTAAAACGGGTCATTAAGTCTTGGAGGTCTTCTTCGAGGGGCGGAATATTTGCCGGCGATGATCTTAAGACGAGTTGTTCAAAGCGACGCACTTGTTTTTTCAGATCATAGGGGGTGTCATAGCCAAGGCGAGCAAAGGGGCTTTTTAAGAGATTTAAAAAGGCTACGGCATCTTGAAAGGGAGCTCGTATATTTAAAGCATCCAAGATAAAACGTCCCAAAGGCTCTTTGGATAAGGGGACACCCCCTGCAAGATCAACACGGATGTGCCAGCGAGACAAAGCATGCCGGAGTTTCTCGGCAAGTTCTTGATCGGGCGTGACAATAGCGGTTATTTTACGGGGATCTTCAAGGGCTTGCCGTGCCAATAGGGCAACATGTTGAACTTCTTGACTTAACGTTTCGCATTCTAAAAGAGTTATGCCGTTAAGGGTGCAGTTTGTTAAGTCGCGTTCTTCAAAGGGCTGATCGGACATAAGGTGTGCGATGGCTTGGGCGCGTTCGCTTCCTTTTTGATCGCCTGTTTTTTCCCTATCCGCAAAGGCGTCCGGCAGATAATTGGGATGGGTCTTTGAGAGAGTATCACCGCCAACACTCGGTAAATAACCGTTGAGAACAACAGAGCCTTGGGGGAGGCTTTGTGCGGCGGTTATGAGGTTTTTAACAGCGGGAATAAATCCGTCAAGGCCGGCTAATATGACAGGTGTTTGGGGAGGGGTATGATTCCATTGTCGAGCTGTTGCTTTCAGCAAACGAACGGTGTAAGCCGATTGCTCGATACTGTTTTCTTGTGCCAAAATACCGTGCCATTTCTCCAAAAAATCCCGCAAGAAGTGAGAGGTAATTTGCCAATGCTCTGCATAAACTTCAGGGACAAGAGTAAGTAGTTTTTGAGGGTCGGCTTCGTGGGTATTGATCTCATCCAAAAGTGTCATTAATAACCGAGCCACAGGGGGGGAGGCTTCTTGGCCGCTTTGTTGTAGGAGCGTTAAAATCAAACCTTTGCGTTTTACTTCCGAAAGAACCGTCGGTGTTTCCAAGTCTAAGGGCGCGCTAAGGTCATTAATAGCAACAAGGGTCGGAAATAAGACGGCGTTTGCTTGAGAAGAAAGAAGGAGGTTCTTTTTTAATTCTTTGACGGCGCGACGGGTCGGCAAAATTACAAGGGTTTTGAGGTAGGTATCTTGCCCTTGTTGTCTTTGGATATCTTGGAGCTTCTCTTGTAAATAAGAAACAAGGGGACAGTCTAGGGAAAGGCGGATGAAGGCGTGACTCATAAAGACACTCCGTTTAGCCGATCGTTCCAAGAAGCGTCTCCCGATAAACGCACTTCTCTTTCGTCCGGTGTTTTCCCTGCTTTCAACGCCAGCACTAAGGTATTGGAAAAAGTCATTCTCCCCAAGCGCTCGGGCCATTCAATGAGACTGACAGCCGTTGACAGGGCTTCGTCCAAACCGAGTTCTTCGATTTCTTCGGGAGAGTTAAGGCGATAAAGGTCAAAGTGCCAAACGGGAAGAGAGAGATCCGTATAGCTTTGGACGAGTGTAAATGTGGGGCTCGGGACTTCAATGTGAGGATTGTCGGCAAGATGCCTTATAAAAGCTCTGGCAAAAGTGCTTTTTCCCATACCGAGTGTGCCCTTAAGGTAAATAATGTCGCCGACGCGGGCTTGCTTTGCAAGGGACACTGCCAAGGCTTGTGTGTCTTTCTCAGAATGAAGGGTTAGCACTATCTCATCCATCAATAGCCTCGAGAATGACCGTTGCATGGGCGAGGGTTTTTGTATCGGATAACGAGACATGAGCTTTAAGGAATTGTTTAGGAGCCAAGCGCTCGCGGGCAATTTCAAGGCATTTGCCCGATAAGGTAAGGGTCGGTTGACCAAGGTTTGTGCGGGTGACATCAATATCCCGCCACTTAATAGAGTGGCTGCGCCCTGTGCCCAAAGCCTTTAAACAAGCCTCCTTTGCTGCAAAGCGTTTAGCATAGCGTGCCAAAGCAGCATGGGGTTTTTGAGCACAATAGTCTTGTTCGTTTTCCGTAAATAAGCGTTGCAAAAAGCGTTTGCCAAAGCGCTTGTAAAGTTTTTCAATGCGGGAAATATCAACGATATCGGTGCCGAGACCTATAATCATGGGGCAACTTTCTCTTTTTATATTATGTGGATTTTCCGTTGATACAGGTAAAAAAGCAAGAAGAATCATAGAAATTTGAAAAAGGCGAAAAAATGCTGTAAGAGTAGGGAACGTATTTATTTCTTTAGGGCCTGCCATGTCAGAACATCATCATATTTTTTATATTACGCCGTCTCAAGCCGGCGAGCGTTTGGATAAATTTCTTAATGCGCATTTGCCGAATTTAACACGGACGCGCCTTAAAGCTTTGATAGAGTCGAACCAAGTGTTGTTGGGGGAGGCTCCCCATTTGAAAGGGCTCTTTTGCCAAGCAAAGGAAGAAGAACCTATCGAAGATATCACCCTTTCCCTTGAACAAGCGGCCGATCTTCCGATGATTCCTTGCACGCAACCGTCTAAGAAGTTAAAGGAAATGACAGTCGTTTCTCTTACGGTGCCGGAGGTAGAAGAAGCCCTTCCCGTTCCTCAGAAAGTTAACTTTGAAGTGGTTTTTGAAGATGATGATGTCATTGTGATCAACAAACCTGCGGGGCTTGTGGTGCATCCCGGGGCAGGAAATCATGACGGAACACTTGTTAACGGATTGCTTTACCATTGCGGTAAGTCCTTATCGGGCATTGGCGGTGTGGCAAGACCCGGTATCGTGCACCGCTTAGATAAAGGCACATCGGGTTTAATGGTTGTGGCTAAAAACGACCATGCCCATCAGTTTTTGTCGAATCAATTTGCGGGTCGCACGCTAAAGCGGACTTATTTTGCAATCTGTTGGGGAGTGCCTAATCCTTTAGAAGGTACTGTCACGGGAAATATTGCCCGAGATCCTCGTCACCGCCAACGGATGAAAGTTGTCGGTTTCGGGGGTAAAGAAGCGGTTACACATTATTATGTTCATGAAAAACTAGGGCATTATTGCGCGCTCATTGAATGCACCCTTGAAACGGGTCGTACACATCAAATTCGAGTGCATATGACTCAAAAAGGCAATAGTCTTGTGGGAGACCCTCTCTACGGACGTAAGCCCCGAGGCCTTTTAGAAAGTTTGCGAGCTAAAATAGCCGAGCTTACTTTGGACGGAAACCGTCCTATTCTTCATGCTGCACGTCTGCAATTTATTCACCCTACAACAAAAGAGACGTTGGAATTTGAAACGGAACTTCCCAAAGATTTTACCGAGATGTACGAGTATATGAAGACCGTTTAAAAGGCGCAAACTTTATTGTGAAGGCTTTCCGAAGAATTTTACGTTATTGAAACTTTGGCCAAAATAAGCCACTCTGTTATGAAACAAAAATGAGACGAAACCATGACATCTTTTAAGTCTTCCTACCTCCAAGAAGTGCAGGCTCGCGGCTTTATTCACCAAGGGACAAACCTCGAAGCCCTTGACGAGAAAATGGCAAAAGGATCTGTGACCGCTTACATCGGGTTCGATGCAACGGCAACAAGCTTGCATGTGGGGAATTTGGTTCAGATCATGCAGTTGAGGCTTTTGCAAAAGCACGGCCATAAACCCCTTGTTCTTATGGGAGACGGCACGACACGTATCGGAGACCCTTCCGGCAAAGAGGCATCGCGCCAATTGCTTACCCCTGAAAAAATTGATGAAAATGTTGCAGGTATCCAAAAAGTCTTTTCAAAGTACCTTTCTTTCGGAGACAGTGAGTCCGATGCTGTGATGCTCCGAAATAGTGAGTGGTTACTGCCATTGAATTATCTTGATTTCTTGCGGGATTACGGCCGTCACTTTTCCGTTAATCGGATGCTTTCCTTTGATAGTGTTAAGTTACGTCTCGAGCGTGAGCAAAACTTAAGTTTCCTTGAGTTTAATTACATGATTTTTCAGGCTTATGATTTCTTGGAACTTTCCAAGACTTTTAATTGCGAATTGCAATTGGGCGGCTCCGACCAGTGGGGTAATATTGTTAACGGTATCGAGCTTACACGGCGCGTAACGTCTAAAGAAGTCTTTGGGTTAACGGCTCCTTTAATTACAACGGCCGACGGTAAGAAAATGGGAAAATCCGTTGACGGTGCCGTTTGGCTTAACGAAGATGCGCTGTCGACTTTTGATTTTTGGCAGTTCTGGCGCAATACGCAAGATGCGGATGTCGGGTCCTTCTTGCGTTTATATACGGATATTGAGCTTAAGGAAATTGAGCGCCTTGAAAAACTCGAGGGGGCGGAAATCAACGAGGCTAAAATTATTTTGGCCGATGCGGCCACAAGGATGTGCCATGGTGAAGAGGCGGTGAGTCAAGCCAAAGACACGGCCAAGACTCTTTTTGAAACAGGCGGAGCAATGCAATCTTTGGATAATTTGCCCTTTATTGAGGTTGCGCGTTCCGACTTGGATATCGGTATTCCGGCCCTTGATCTTTTCCGTCAGGTTGACCTTGTAAAGAGCAACGGAGAGGCGCGGCGTCTTGTGCGGGGCGGCGGGGCTAAAATTAATGATATTGCGGTTAGTGATGAAAACGCGACGGTCTCTTTAAAAGACCTTCAAGAGGGTTCTTATATTAAACTCTCTGCTGGAAAAAAGCGCCATGGTTTGGTAAAGATTGTTTAAGGGGCAAAAGGTTTTTGTAAAACCGATGTAATGAGCGGCGATTCTTTCTAAGGTTTCTCTAAGACGTCGGTGGCCGCAAAGCCCTTGTCATCGGTTTAACGGGAGGGGAGATTCTTAAAAAGGCCGATAAATAAAATAAAATTTCTTCTGAAAGTACCGTGTATTCACGCTTCTAAATCTCGTCTTCTCTTTTTGTCATAAAGGCTCTTGTTGGCTTCTGAAAAAGGTGTCACCATTTTAGTTATTAAGAATTTAAATAAATCTTAATAGAAAATTAAAAAACAGGAGACCTATACTATGAAAAAGCAATTACTTAATCTATCTTTGTCTACAGCTCTCTCTACGGCTCTTTTAACGACTTTTCTTCCCACAACAAACCTTCAAGCAAGCAATGTCCCCTCCTCCTCCGGCGGCATTATTTTGGAAGATAGTGTTATTGCAAAAAATTCTCTTTTGGTACCGTCTCATGTCGGTATTGCCATAGATAAAACAACGCTTCCGTCCAATGATCAATACGTCATTCATAGTCATACGGCAGATACTTTAGCAGAATATTTCACTACAACAGTCGTCTATTTTGAAAATGAACAGGCATACTTTACTTACCTCCCCAAAACAGATGAGGAAGGCGGAGAATTAAAGTATGAATTAAAAGCAGGGAAAAATTTTTCAAGCTCCGAACGTTTGGTCATCCAAGCTTTAGTAAAGCCTTTGGAGACGTGGGTGGCAATGCGTAATGATTTTATAAAGCGCTATTTTCAATATCGAGCCGATGCAAGAGATGCAACGCTTTTGGGGGCGGTCAATCAGCGTTATGCAAAAAGAGCTATCAGTATGAATCGAGCCGAACCCTTGGATACGGCTCTTGACGGGACTTATGGTCGTGTTATGTCGCAAATTTTAGGTCAAACTTTAAAAGATGCTTTAGGGGCATTGCCTCCTATTACAACAGATTTTGATACGGAACGTGACGGATTATGGATTTCCCTTGCTGCAGCAACATTACCGGAAGAGAGCTATAGCATTGAAGTTGCCTCTACTGTTGACGGCAACCGTTTAAAGCAGCTTGCTTTTGAGGGAACCCATGCCGGATTGATTTTTACTAATGAAGAGTTCGCTTCTTTGATTTCTAACCTTTGTTCAAAAGAGCATCAGCTTCCGCGTTCTCCCGATGAAAGTTATCAAAATCTCTTAGGCGCAGAAGCTGTTTTGGCTATGGTTATGTATCAAAGATATTTGGTTGATCCTGAGGCTGTGGATAGTCTTTTTGCTTTGAATGCAGAAGCATTGAAAGGCGAACAACAAGTTTTTGCCGAATCGGCAATCCGAAATGAACGGTCTCACAGACTGTTGGCAACAGATCTTGTGCCCGTTGATATGTTACGAGCACAAGATCGATTGCTGGCTAAGGTAGATTTTACCGATGAAGAAGCTGATGCTTACGGTAATGCCGGTAATGACCGTGATGAAAAGGCTTTGATCGTTGCGAGCGCAAAAGCGCGTATTCTAAAAGAAGGACGCGATGCGGCACGTTTTGCCTGTGGGGTTCAAGGGTTAACGGACACAGAAGCAGACAACTGGAACTACTACGATGAGCGTAAGAATCAAGTCCAAAAAGATAGGATTGTCGACCTTGCAAAAACGCGCCTCGCGCACATTGAAGAAGAAAAAGCCGCCGCTCTTCTTTTAAAACGCAGTCAAGCCCGTGAGGCCGGCGGTGTTGAGTTTACCGATGAAGAAGCGGACGCTTACGGCAATGCCGATAGTCTTGACGTAAAAGCCGAAATTGTTGAGCAGGCAAAGGCACGCCTCGTGCAAGAAGCAGAAGAGTTTGCTCGTTTACGTCAAGAAACACGCGAAACGCTTAATATTAAAGATCTAACCGACGGGGATATTGAGTTATATCTCGCGACTGAAGGCGATGAGGCGAGAAAGCTTGTTTTGAAAACCGCTTTAGAGCGTATTATAGCTGAAACCCAAGCGTCTAATTTATAATAAAATTTTTCTAAAGGTTAAAAAGGGGCCGAAAGGCCTCTTTTTTTTGTGCTCCGATTGCTTATATATTTTTTTCATCATAACGGTTCTTTAACCTTTTTTTGCTATAATTCAAGGTGTTATGGTTTTGTGGCGTGGGGGGTGTGTTATGGGAGAGAATAAAGAGAATGCTTGTGTGAAATGTCTTCAGAAAATTCTTAAAGTCATTATGGCATCTATATTAATGATTTTAGTTGTGGGCTCTGTGCTTAACTTCCCAAGAATCTTAGAGCGCTTATCAGAAAATAATTTTTTTCCGGAGTATCTTTCTGAATCTACGATTGGCAATGGAGAATACCCAAGTGTTCTCTCTGAATACAAAAAAGTTAATGAAGACTGTCCAAGCACTCCTTCTGCCTATAAGGAAAATCTCATAAATGAAATAGAGGTTTCTTTAGCTTTCCTCGCTAGTATTGCGACGATTGCTATCGCCATTGGCGCTTACACTCAATTACGTGCCCTCAAACAATCCTCTAAAAATTCTGCAACAACGTTACAAATGGATTTTGTGCGTCACCTTGATCAGCAATGGTGCTCAAAAGAAACAACAGAGACACGATATGAATTGTGGACTGAATATAGAAAAGCTATAAAACGTAAAGATGATTGCTGGCCTGATATTTGTGAAAAAGCATGTAAACAAGAAGTGGGTATAAAGGCCGTTCAAAATTATGTTGTTCAAATTGATGAAAAAGGTAAGTCAGAACCTACTATTAAACACAATAAAGAACTTTTTGAGCATCTTAATTTTCTGGAATTGATGGGGTCTATTTACCTTTATAAAAAACAAGAAATTATTGACGATGAGATGCTGAAAAATCTTTTTGCAGGGCGTCTTCATACCTATTTAAAATTTTACGAAAAGTATCTCAAATCTCATTATTCCGATAAACTAGATGATAAACAACCTTACGCCCTAAAGCTCCTAGAATACTTGGATGAGTTAGAGGCAGAGAAAAAAGGTTAAATTTGCCTCCTCTAGAAATGGCGGGCTTTCATGATCTTATAGGCCGTGGGGATCACAAAGAGAGTTAATAACGTGCCGATCAGAAGACCGCCGACAAGGACAATACCGATGGCTTGGCGGGCTTCGGCACCGGCACCTGAGGATAGAATCAGAGGGACGGCGCCAAAAACCATCGCACCTGTTGTCATGAGGATGGGACGCAGGCGAAGGGCTGCTGCTTCTTTAATGACCTCATTAATGTCGGCGCCTGTTTCTTTCATTTTTTGATTAGCAAATTCAACAATCAAAATCCCATGTTTCGTAATAAGTCCGATGAGGGTCACCAATCCGATTTGTGTAAAGATATCAAGGGTGCGATCCAAAGCATAAATAGAAATAAGAGCTCCTAAAACAGCCAGCGGAACCGTAAACATAATAATAAAAGGATCGGCAAAGCTTTCAAATTGAATGGCCAGAACGGCATACACAAAGAGGAGAGCAATGAAGATTAGAGCTAACATCACGGAGGAGGATTCTTCCAATTTCTTTGCAACCCCTGTGAATTCATGTTGAATGCCTTCGGGTACAATCTCGTCTATTTTTTTGTTAAGGGCTTCAACGGCACGGGAATAAGTTACCCCCGGCGCGAGCGAGACGTTCAATTGAGCCGCACGAAACTGATTATAATGGGAGAGTTCTTTAGGGGTTACCGTTTTTTCTAAAGTCATAAAGTAGGATAAGGGAAAGCGAATTCCTTCCTCGTTAAAAGCGTAAATTTCTTCTAAGTGATAGGGACGCTGTGCGGGTTTAAGAGCAATGGGGTAAAGAAGTCCTTCCTTTGAGAATTCAAGGTGAAGGTTTTGATCCATCATAATGGCCAGCACATTTGAAACATGTACGGGGGATAAGGTTGTCGTTGCCAATTTTTCACGGTCGACAATTACTTTAAACCCGGAGGAATTAAAGCGTAAATCATGGTGGCAATCCACAAAGATGTCTTTTTCCGCTTCGCAGGCATTGCGCAAATTATCCATGATTTTGCTTAAATTTTCGTAAGATCCAATGGTTAAAAATTGTACCGTAATAGCTCCGTCTTTTGTGTTGGTCGCCTCAACTCCCGGAATGCCCGTATCCCAGCTCCAAGGATAGGCTTGGACGGTCGGTACTTTTTTAACACGTTGGCGCAACTCATTCACAACGTCGGCGGCGCTTCGACTTCGGTCTTCCCATGATTTAAGCGGCACAACAACTTGCCCGCCCCAAGATCCTGCAATTGTCAGGTAAGTGAGAGCTTCTTTGATATCTTTGACTTCATTTTCAATATATTTTAAATAACCGTCAAACTCTTCTAAGGACGCGCCGTCCAAATAGGGCACAAAGATACCGACAACGCCGCGATCTTCTTTGGGGGTGACGGCTTTGGGGATGTTTTGAAAAAGCCCGACGCAAATAAGTAAAATGGCGATACAAGTCGCTGCCGTTGTCTTTGGCCGTTTTAAAACGGAATCGAGAGATGTTTTATAAGTGCGTGTTATTCCCTCAAGCGCGCGGTCAAAAAAGCGAAGGGCTTTAAAGGAAGACAGAGCTTGAGGTGTTGATTTGCTTTCTTTCTTTAAAAGGCGGGCGCAGAGCAAGGGGGTAAAGGTGAGAGCCACAATACCGGAGACAATAACCGCACCGGCCAAGGTCATGGCAAATTCAAAAAAGATTTGCCCGATGGCATCTTGGATAAAGGCAATGGGGATATACACGGCTGCCAAGGTGAGGGTCATGGCAACAATGGCAAATCCTATTTCTTTGGATCCTTCCTTTGCGGCCTTTAGGGGGGATTTTCCCTCTTCAATATGGCGGTGGATATTTTCAAGAACAACAATAGCATCGTCCACCACCAGCCCCACGGCTAAGACCATGGCAAGAAGGGTAATGGTATTGATAGAGAGTCCAAACGCCGCCATGAGGGACATCACACCCACAAGGGATAAAGGAATGGCAACCAGCGGAATGAGGGTCGCCCTAAAATTCCTTAAAAATAAAAAGACAATGAGAATGACAAGGAAAATTGCTTCTAAAATAGAGTGTTGCACCGAGGAAATGGAGCCTCGAATAAATTTTGTTTTATCAAAATTAATTCTGATCGTGACGTCATCCGGCATAACGCTTTGGAATTGATCCATGCGATCGTGGATTTCATTGGAAATATCCAAGGGATTTCCGTCGCCGGATTTAATAACCCCCACAAAGGCAACGTTCTTTCCACCGGAGCGTACAATTTGCGATATAATACCGCGGCCTAAAGAGACCGTCGCGATATCCTCCAAGAGCACCGCACTGTTTTTTGTGTGGGTAATAGGAATGTTTTTAAGATCCCGAGGAGAGAGAACACGCATATCAAGGGTAATGGGAATAGCCTCTTGAAAACGCCCTCCGGGAAGGGAAACATTATGACGTTTCAAAGCGCCTAAAACGGCATTGGCATCGATACTGTGGGTGAGCATCTTTTCGCGGTCAAGGGCAACGCTCATGGTGTATTGATCGCCCATGATATTGAGCATCGAGACGCCCTTAATAGCTTTAAGAGAATTCTTTAGATAGAGGTTAATCAGGTGAGTGAGTTCAACAATAGACCTTGTCTCGCTTTCAACGGAAATGTAGAAAAAAGGTTCGGAATCTCCCGACTGTTGGCGAATGATAGGATCCTTGGCATCCTCCGGAAGAGATGTCATGGATAAACGATCCCTTATATCGGATTGGGCTTTGCTAAGATCCGTCCCCGCTTTAAAGGACAGCTCGACATAGGCTTGTCCGTATTTTGAAGAGGACGAAATGGTTTCTATGCCTTCAATGCCTGACAAAGCTTCTTCAAGTTTTGTAGCAATCTCTGTTTCCACGACTTCGGCACTGGCATTGGGATAGTAAACTTGCACATTTAAAACAGGCAAAGACACATTCGGATATTCGCGTACGCCCAAATTGAGGTAGGCTAAAAATCCAATGACTAAAATCATAGCGTTCAAGACCGTCGCGAAAACCGGCCTTTCAAGGAAAAAAACAGGAAGACGCATGTGTCTTAAGCTCCCTCGTTCTTTGTTTCAGCTTTGGTTTTAGAGTTTTTTTCTGAAAGCACCGTTGAGTCTATAGCGTTGCTTTCCGGAATCAGGGCTTGGACGGCTTTTGTTGGCCAGATTCCTCCTTGTCCCTTTAGAATGACTTGGTCTCCGATCGAAATGCCTTTAAGAACCTCGAGACGGTCGTCTGTTTCAAGGCCAAGCTCAACAAAGGCCAACGAGGCTTTTCCGTCGATAATTTTGTAAAGGGTCGGTTTGCCGTCTTTTAAAGTAACGGCGGATCTCGGAATACTTAAGGCGTTTTCTTTTTGAGCGACCACAACATTAATACTGACGCGTCCTCCTAAAGGAAAGGCATGCTTTGAGGGTAGAGAAGCCCGAGCAAGTCCCATACGGGTTTCCGAATCTAAGAGGGTCTGAACGCCTGTGATTTTACCTTCTAAAGTTTGCCCTTTGGTTTCGAGGGTGAAAATATCCCCGGTTTTTAGGCTCGTGATAAGGGAATCCGGGACATCAATATCAAGGATGTATTCCGAGGTATCATAAAAGGCAACAATAGGGTCGTTGGGGGAAATGAATTGTCCTTCCCGCGCTTTGAAAATACCGACTTGCCCGTCATAGGGAGCTTTGAATTGAGTGCGCGCCAAGGCTTTCTTGGCTTCTTCGAAGGCAATCTCGGCAGAGAGCCATGTTTCTTGAGCTTGATCCAAGGAGCGCTGGCTTTTGTTATTTCCGGCAGCCAGCTTTTTTTGCCTTAGGTAATGATCTTTTTCAAGACTTGCTTTTTCTTGTGCATATTCGACGGCACGGCGCCATTTCCCGTTACGCATTTCTGCCAAGAGAGTCCCTTCTTTAACAAAGCTGCCGGACTCAACCAAAAGAGGCCCCATGGCTCCTTTTTCTTGAGCTTGAAAAAGAGTCATGCGTTTAGGATTTACGACGGCAGAAAGACGTACAATTTTACGTAAGAGTTTTTCTCGAATTGTTTCAATTTCAACCTGCATAGGGGATTCCGGTGTAGCAACGGGTGCAGTTCGGAATAAATAAACGCCCCCTAGGACGGCCAAAAGGACGATAATAGGTACAACAATACGGCGCTTTAAAAGCAACTGCTTAAAAATCGTTTGCATGGAATTTCTCTTAAAATTACTGTGAGACTTCATTAAAAAGTATTTTTTGATCAAGGTCAATGAGATAAAAATGACTTTATTAATTTTTCCGAGATAGCCGTCTTCTTAAGAGAAGACTATTTACAAACGCTCCTCAAGGCATCGATATTTGATTTATAGTCGCTTGTTTTAAAAATAGACGTGCCTGCAACAAGGACGGTAGCACCCGCTTCAATACAAGCCGGGGCGGTTTCAGGCGTTACACCGCCGTCGACTTCGATCTCAATGGGGCGGTTGCCGATGATTTTTCTAACCTCTTTAATCTTTGGAAGTTGAGCTTGGATAAATTTTTGTCCTCCGAAACCCGGGTTAACCGACATCACCAAAACTTGATCAATATCTTCCAAGACGTATTTTAGAAAGTCATTATTTGTGGTGGGATTTAAGACCACACCTGCTTTAATGCCTTGGGCTTTAATAAGTTGAATCGTACGATGAAGGTGGGTTCCGGCCTCAGGATGCACAAGGATAATATCCGCTCCGGCCTTTGCAAAATCGGCGATATAAGGATCGCAAGGCTCGATCATGAGGTGCGCTTCAAACGGAAGTTTTGTCTTGGTGCGTAAATCCCGGATAAGCGCCGGTCCAAAAGTGATATTGGGGACAAAATGACCGTCCATAACGTCAAGATGAATGCGGTCTGCTCCGGCTGCTTCAAGCTTTTCAACTTCATCACCAAGGTTTGAAAAGTTGGCCGACAAAATAGAAGGGGCAATTTGAATTTTTGTCATTGTTTTATCCCTAATTTCAAATAATAGAATTGTATTGTATTTTCTTTAAATAGATTTTTTTAGAAAGACTTATCCGTTGTTTGCAAGACTTGCAGACCTTGCTGTGTGACTTCGAGTATGGCGAGCTTACGCTCGGTGACGCCGCTTTGTTGCAAGCGAAAAACACCGTCAACGCCGTCAAAACCTCTGCTTTGTGTAAGCGCTGCAACAGAAAAAGCTTGTTCGCCATGGTGTCGACGTAAAACAGCCAGCATGGAAATTGCGTCATAAGCAAGGGTTGCAAGGCGATTGGGTTCTTCGCCGTAAGCTTGCTTGTATTTCCCGTTGAAAGAAAAGCGTTCTTGGGGGGCAGGCGCTGCAATCCAAGCACCGGAAAGACTATGATTTTCAAAAACTTTCGTGTCATCCCATTGTCCTGTGCCCAGCAGCTGTATACCGCCTAAAGGAATTTCTTGGTAGAGAACGGCGGAAATAACGCGGGCAAGAGCTCTTCCGCCTTCAGGAATAAAAAGAGTGTCGATTTTTAAAGTTTTCAGAGGATTTAACTCATGAGAGAGGTTGTTTGAGTTCACATCATAAGTAATAAATTCTACATCAAAACGATATTGTTTTTTGAGATGCTGTACTTCACGTTCAACCAAGGCGCCATACTCGTTTCTAGGAATAAGCACGCCAAAGGCTTTTTTCCCGCGGCTTGCGGCATAGGACACAATTCGGCGTATTTGCTCTTCCGGAGAGAATCCAAGAACGAAAACACCACCGTTCGCGATGTCTTTATTATTCGAAAAGGACACAACATTAATGTGGGCGCGCCGAGAAATCTGTGAGACGGCTTGGACATTGTTGGAAAAAATAGGCCCGATGATGATACCTGCACCCTCTTGGATGGCTTTTTGAGCCGCTTGAGCCGCACCTGTTGTTGAACTTTTGGTATCGTACATGGCAATATTGATAGCGTCATTCGCGTGGTCGAAAAGGCTCATTTCGGCTGCTTTTTCCAAGGAGTGCCCAAGAGCCTCATGTTGACCGGATAAGGGAATCAATAAGGCGACTTTATCCGACTTTTTAACTTGGTCTTGCGGTTTGGCAATTGTGCTTTCATCAATCACGGGTTTTAAAACTGTGGGGCTTTGTTGAGAGCAGGCATTTAGAAGTAAAAGGCTTATCAATATCAATGAGCCGAAGCAGCGGCGCGTTATATCTCTTGTTATGCAAGATAAGCTCGCGTATTTTGGTAGAGAAAAAAAGTGAGTCATCGTTATGCCGTCCTTCGATAAAGAGTCTATAGAGAATTTTATAGATAACGGATCAAAATGTAAATATCCCCCGGGACTTTACTTGGTTGCAACCCCCGTTGGGAATCTGGAAGATATTACATTGCGGGCGCTTGCGACCTTGGCAAAGGCTGATTTTATTGCTTGCGAAGATACCCGTGTTACAAAAAAACTATTGTCTCATTACGGGATTCATAAGCCTCTTTTAATTTATAATGACGCAAAAGGAGATCCGACGGGGGGGCAGATTATGGCACACTTACGGGAGGGAAAGCGCCTGGCTCTTGTCTCTGACGCCGGGATGCCTCTTATTTCCGACCCCGGATATAAGTTGGTCCAAAGCGTTATTGCTGAAAATATCTATGTCACTTGTATTCCCGGGCCCTCTGCCGGATTGGCGGCTCTCCTTTTGTCCGGTCTTCCGAGTGACTGTTTTTCCTTTCAAGGCTTTTTTCCTCGCAAGGAAAAGGAAACACAAGGCGTGTTGGGTGCCTTGCAAGAGGATCAAACGGTGATTTTTTACGAATCGCCAAAGCGACTTGAACAAACGTTAAAGCGTTTGAAGGAGTCTAACAGCATCCAAAACATGGCGGTCGCACGTGAACTGACGAAGAATTTTGAGCAAGTGATCCGAGGCACGCCGTCGGAAATTTTAGATCAATTAGCCGACTTTCCCTTAAAAGGAGAATTGGTTTTGATTCTGCGTACCAAGGCCAAAGAGTTGACACAGGATGAGATTGATGCACACTTAATAAGAGCGCTTGAGAATCAAGGGGTTAAGGGGGCTGTGCAAGACGTCACGGCCTTAACGGGGATTTCGAAAAAACAACTTTATCAACGCGCCCTAGAGCTAAAATGATGAGAAATAATAATAGAGGAATTTCGATGAAACGACTTTTTCTAACTTTTTTAACGTTATGTTTGATGTGTACTCCTTCTCGGAGCTCTTTAGAGGCGACTTTTAGGGAAGGGAGCATTGCCCTCAATGACGGCACACTTATAAAACGTTTTCATTACGGCGAAGTCGACTCCACACAAAAAAGAGCAAAAAATCATTTAAGTACGGAGCAATGGACTGTTGTAACAGCCGATTCACAGAGTCAAGGCTACGGTTTATGGGGACGAGCTTGGGAATCGCCAATCGGTAATTCTTTTTCAACATTTTGTATACCTTTTGATATTAAACACATGAGACATGTAAGTTGGATTCCCCTTTTTGCAGGACTTGCTGTGGCGGACACTCTTGCCGCTCTTGGTGTGCCCGAGGATAAAATAGGATTACGTTGGATCAATAATGTTCTTGTTTCAGAGAAAAAAATTGCCGGTATCCTTGTTGAAATGGCTCTTGAGGATAGCCTCATGATGTTAAGGGTCGGCATTGGTATTAATGTTGATATGACAGGTGATGTCTTGAATAGCATTGACCAACCTGCAACGTCCCTTCGACAACTTTTAGGCATTACTCTGTCGTCGGATGAGGTGTTGCCGGTGCTTACAAGTAAGTTGAAAGATCGTTTTCTAGCTTTTGAAGAAACGCTTTCTCCCCTTAATGATTATGCTTTAAAACTGCTTTATCAAAATGAAGAAGTCGTTGTTCGTGAGGGTGAAATCGCTAGGGACGGCGAGGATAAAACGGTTTATGGTTTCAAGGAAACCAAAGGAATTTTCCTTGGTGTAACGCCGGAGGGTTTCTTGATGTTGAGACCGGCTTTGGGCGAGGATATTATTGTTTCTTCCGGGGAAATTGTTCCAAGGGTAGATTATGACTCCTAAGGAAGACACTTTCTCTGAAAAGCCGGAACGCCTTGCTAAGGTTATGGCAAGATCGGGAGTTTGTTCCCGTCGAGAGGCTGAGCGTTGGATTGCCGATGGGCGTGTGAGGGTGAATGAAGCTCTCGTCGAGACACCGGCAACCCTTGTTGTGTCGACGGATATGATCGAAGTTGACGGTCGGCTTTTGCCCAAGAAAGAAAAAACGCGGATGTGGCTTTTTCATAAACCCCGCGGTGTCGTGACCACTCATTTTGATCCGGAAGGTCGAGAAACTTTATTTGATCTGTTGCCTCGTCACTTGCCGGATCATGTTATTTCCGTCGGGCGACTGGATCTTATGAGCGAAGGCCTGATTCTCCTAACCAATGACGGGGAAGTGGCTCGTAAGCTTGAGCATCCCGAGAGCGAAATTCCTCGTATTTATCAGGTGCGTATCTTTGGACACCTTGACCCTCTAGGGCTCGAACAACTTACAAAAGGAATTACTGTCAATGGTGTGGATTACGGGCCTATTCAGTGGCGCCGCGGGCCTCAAAAAGGTGATAATCAGTGGCTTGAGATGACCCTGACAGAAGGGAAAAATCGTGAGATCAGGAAAGTGATCGACCATATCGGCGGCCGAGTCAATCGTTTGATTCGTGTTGCCTATGGTCCTTTTAAATTAGGTGATCTTGAGTTAGGTAAGCTGAGGGAAATACCCTCGGCGGCTCTGACGGGCTTTCTTCAATAAAACTTCTTTTTTCTTTATTTTGTAGTTTTTCAAAACTTTGTTATTCTTATGTCATACAGGGAAAACGGGAGAAAAATATGTTGCAAACGGGCAATGTCATAAAAGGGAACGCAGCAGGCTTTGCGTCTGAAATTCAAGGACAAAAGCAATCCCGAAAACGGCAAGGGGCAAAACTCCTACCAAGTCTGCTCGTGTTAACCGCAGCTTCTGTTTTTTGGATGATGGCGCCTCCGGAGGGACTCACTGCTCAAACATGGCACCTTTTGATTATTTTTATAGCAACCGTTGTGGCGGTTATTTTAAAGCCTCTTCCCATCGGATCTATTTCTCTTATCGCAACAACTTTTTGTATCACTACGCAAACCTTAACCTTGGATCAAGCTCTTACAGCCTTTAGCTCGGGAATTGTTTGGCTTGTGGTGTTGGCTTTCTTTTTGGCTATGGGGTTTAAAAACACAGGCCTTGGAACGCGCATTGCTTATTTTTTTGTAGCGTTGTTAGGAAAAAGTACCCTTGGGCTTTCCTATGGATTTGTTTTAACGGAATTGTTATTGGCTCCTTTTGTGCCGAGCAACACAGCCCGAGGAGCGGGTATTATTTTTCCTGTGGTCAATGCCCTTGCAAAAGAACAAGGGAGCGACCCTAAAGATAAAACAGAGCGTAAACTCGGTTCTTTTTTATTAACCGTTTGTTTTCAAGTTAATATGGTAACCTCGGCTATGTTTTTAACAGGCCTTGTGGGAAATCCGCTTATTGCTAACCTTGCTCAAAGCGCGAATGTGACCATTGATTGGGGGACGTGGGCGCTGGCAGCTATTGTACCGGGCTTGGCAAATTTGGCTCTGATTCCATGGGCTCTTTATAAATTTTATCCCCCCGAGGTAACACATTCACCCAAAGCCCGGTTGATTGCCAAGGAAAAACTTAAAAACCTCGGGCCTTTGTCTATGAATGAGAAGTTGATGCTCGCAACATTTGCCGGCATCTTAACTCTCTGGATTTTCGGGGGACAATACGGCATTAAACCGACAACCGCAGCGCTTATCGGTTTTGCTATTTTGTTGTTCTTTGGTGTGTTGAGCTGGAAGGACTGCATAAAAGAAACAGGCGCTTGGGAAACGTTGATGTGGTTTGCGCCCTTCCTTATGATGGCAGGCTTTTTAACAAAATTCGGCATGATGGAATGGTTCTCCCTTCAAATGAAAGGCGTTGTCGGCGGTTTGAGTTGGCCCGTTACTTTTGTTATTGTCGCTTTTGTTTATTTTTATATTCATTATCTTTTTGCAAGTGTGACCGCCAGAATAACAGCGCTTTACGGAGCTCTTCTTGCCGTTTTGGTTGCTGCCGGAACGCCGCCGATGCTTGCGGCCATGGGGCTTGCCGTTCTATCTGCTTTAGCCGGAACATTAACGCATTTTGGCACAGGAACGGCTCCTGTTTATTTTGGAGCGGGGTATGTTTCCGTTAAAGATTGGTGGCGTAACAGTTTTTTCTTGAGTGCCGTTAATTTGACCGTTTGGGCGGTTGTCGGAGGAATATGGTGGAAATGCCTCGGATATTGGTAGGCGTCTCTTTTTATTCCCCCCCACTCAATAGGATACTCTAATGAAAATTACTTTTTTAGGCGCAACGGAAACGGTTACAGGATCAAAATATCTCATCGAACAGGGAGATAAAAAAATCCTTGTGGATTGCGGATTGTTTCAAGGTTACAAGGAATTGCGTCTTCGCAATTGGAATAGGCTGCCTTTTGATCCAGAAGCCCTTGATGCGGTTCTTTTAACCCATGCACATATTGATCACAGCGGTTATATTCCTTTGTTGGTGAAGCAAGGATTTAAGGGAAAAATTTATTGCTCCGAAGCAACCTATGCTCTTTGTCAAATTTTGCTCCCCGATAGCGGTTATTTGCATGAAGAAGATGCAAGGCGAGCCAATAAATACGGTTATACAAAACACAAACCGGCTTTGCCTTTGTATACGGAAAAAGATGCAAGAGATTCTCTTCATCGGTTTCATACGGTAAGTTTCGGGAATCCTGTTTACCTTGATGACGAATTTCATTTTACCTTAAGTCGAGCAGGACATATCTTAGGCGCCTCTTTTATTGCTCTTTCCGATACGCAAAGAACAGTTACTTTTTCCGGAGATCTCGGTCGTTATAATGATCCCATTATGAAGGATCCGGCGGAACTTCAACATACTGATTTTTTACTTGTCGAATCAACTTACGGAGATCGTTTGCACCCTAAAATAGACCCGTTGGAAGAAATTGGCGAGATCGTTCGCAGTACTGCTGCTAAGGGGGGGAGTATAATTATACCGGCCTTTGCCGTCGGGCGCGCTCAGTCCGTGCTGTACTATCTCTATCATTTAAAAAAGTCCGGTTCTATTCCCGATTTGCCCGTATTTTTGGATAGCCCCATGGCCATCAGTGCAACAAAGCTATTATGCCAGTTTCATAATGAACATCGGCTTCCCAAGGGGCTTTGTGCAGATGTTTGCGGTGTGGCAACCTATGTGAATACCGTTGACGATTCCAAACGTCTTGAGCAGTTGCGTGTACCGAGTGTGATTATTTCAGCCAGTGGCATGGCAACAGGAGGTCGCATCTTACATCATCTTAAATATTTTATGGGCGACCCTAGAAACACAATTCTCTTTACCGGTTTTCAAGCCGGCGGCACAAGAGGAGACCGTATGCTGAAAGGCGAAACAGAGATTAAGATTCATGGCCAATTTTATTCGGTAAAAGCGCGTGTTGAAAATCTAAGCAGCCTGTCGGCACATGCGGATTATGAAGGTATTTTAAAGTGGCTTAGGGGTTTCAAAAATCCTCCTAAAAAGACTTTTATTACCCACGGTGAACTTGCTGCGTCAGTGTCCCTTAAGGAGAAAATAGAAAAAGAATTGGGATGGGATGTTGTTATTCCTCGGTATTTGGACTCGCAGGAGTTATCATGACGCTTTCTAAATCGACACTTCATCTAAAGCGCCTTGGCATTGATACTTATAAGGAAGCTGTTGTTTATATGCGAGAAGATTGCCATGTTTGCTTGGCAGAAGGATTTGAGGTTCAAGCCCGTGTGAAGGTAAGTTTGGGGGAGCGTTCTATTATTGCAACCTTGAATATGATTAAGACCGACTTTTTGGACCAAGGAAGAGCAAGTTTATCAGAGCATGCTTGGCACCTTCTTGCTGCCCGTGAGGGAGATGAAATTACGGTCACACATGCAAAATCCATCCCTTCCCTTAGTCTTGTTCGTTCAAAAATTTACGGTAATGCCCTTTCGGGTGATAATTTTTGTGAGATTATCAAGGATATTACCTTCGGGCGTTATTCTGATATCCATATTTCTTCCTTTTTAACGGCTTGTGCCGGAGGGCGTTTGAGTTCCCAAGAAATCATTGAGTTAACACAGGCTATGGTAACTGTAGGAGATCGTTTAAGCTGGCCGTCGGATATTGTTGTAGATAAACACTGTGTCGGCGGATTGCCCGGTAATCGCACAACACCTATCATTGTTTCTATTGTTGCAGCCTTTGGCTTAACCATGCCCAAAACCTCTTCTCGGGCTATTACTTCTCCTGCAGGCACTGCCGATACTATGGAAGTGCTGGCTCCTGTTGAATTAGACGCTCTTACATTACAAAATGTAGTAAAAAAAGAAAAGGGGTGCATTGTATGGGGAGGGTCTGTTTCTCTAAGCCCTGCTGACGATATGATCATTCATGTAGAAAGGGCTCTTGATCTTGATAGTGAAGGTCAGTTGGTTGCCTCGGTTTTATCCAAAAAAATTGCAGCAGGTTCAACCCATGTTTTGATTGATATTCCCATTGGCCCGACAGCAAAGGTTCGCTCTCAAAAAAAAGCGCATCTCTTGAAGGATTACTTGGAATCCGTTGGCAAAAGTCTCGGTATCGTTGTGAAAATTATTTTTAGCGACGGCACACAACCCGTGGGTCGTGGTGTTGGCCCTGCCCTTGAAGCCCGCGACCTTGTGTCTGTTTTAAAGCTTGCCCCCGATGCACCGCAAGATTTGAGAGAGCGTAGCCTTGTTTTGGCCGGTCATATTATTGAGTTTTCTCCTGATGTAAAGGAGGGTGAGGGCTTAGGCATTGCGACACAAATACTTGATAGCGGGCAAGCTTGGGAAAAATTCCAAAGAATCTGTGAAGCGCAAGGAGGCATGAGAGAAATCCCAAAAGCGCCGTTTACTTATGTTTATAAAGCGAAAAAGCGAGGTACTGTTATGAATATTGATAATCGTCGACTTGCTCTTGTGGCCAAGTTTGCGGGAGCGCCGTCGGCAAAGGCGGCAGGAATTGACCTTTCTATTTTTCTTGGAAAGAACATTGAAAAAGGCGACGGTCTTTTTACAGTTCATGCAAACTCGCCGGGAGAGCTTGCTTATGCCTTGGGTTATTTGCATGATAATGCGGATATTATAACAATGCAGGAGGGATAAAATGCCTCTCTTATTTCATTTTCCGGGTTATGACTCCATTGCCTATCGTTTGAAAGAGCATCTTGGCGGTTGTGCCTTAGGAGAAGTGACGGTTAGACATTTTCCCGACGGAGAATCATTTGTTCAAATTCATACGGATGTGAAGGGCAAGGATGTCATTCTTTTTTGTGGTTTGGAACAGCCGGATACAAAGGCAATGGCTCTGCTGTTTTTTACAAAGGTTGCTAAAGAACTCGGCGCTAAAAGTGTGGGGCTTGTGGCGCCGTATTTGGGCTATATGCGTCAAGATAAGCGCTTTCATGACGGAGAAGCCGTTACCTCAAAACTGTTTGCTGCTTTTTTGTCTCACCACATTGACTGGCTTGTGACCGTTGATCCTCATCTTCATCGCCATAAAACATTGGAGGAAATTTATACAATTCCGTCCCGGGTTTTACATGCAGCCGACACCCTTTCAGCTTGGATAAAACAGAGTGTTGCCAAGCCTTTAATTATTGGCCCCGATGAAGAAAGTGAACAATGGGTCGTTGACGTTGCACAAAAAGCGAGTGCGCCCTTTATTATTCTTATAAAAGAGCGTTATGGCGATCGTAATGTTGAGGTTTCCGTGCCGGAAATAGCGGCCTATAAAGACCATACTCCTATTCTTGTGGATGATATTATTTCAACAGCACGTACGATGATTGAAACGGTTACCCATCTTAAAAAAGCGGGGACCAAACCGCCTATTTGTATCGGGGTGCACGGTGTTTTTGCTAAAGGCGCTTACGATAGCCTTTTAAACTCCGGGGTAGAACGAGTTGTTACCTGCAATACCATTGTCCATTCGTCAAATGCCATCGATATAGCGCCTCTTTTAGCCACGGGTATTAGGGAATTAGCTTGCTGTGCCGGATGATTATCGATAAGAATAATAAATTATTCCCCCATTCGGCAAAAACCATGACACCTTTTAGTTATCCTCTTAAGGATCAAAATGTAGAAATTTGTCCTCGCCGCCATAAGCAGGCTAAGCATTTAAATATGCGTTTTGATCCCTTGAGCCATAAAGTCATTTTAACTTTACCGCCTCGAGCAACACAAAAACAGGCAGTCGATTTTCTCAAAAAAGCGGAAGGGTGGATTGAAAAGAAACTTTCAAACAAAGTGGAGGTTATCCCTTTTAAAGAGAAGAGCATTATTACGATCTTAGGAAAACAACTTACGATTATTCACCAAAGAAATTTTATCTGCCGCACCGTTGAGATAGAGGGGGACAATCTTGTTGTTTACGGCCCGAAGGATCGTTTGAGTGATATGGTTACTGTTTTTTTGAAACGTTATGCACAAAGAAAATTCACTGAAATTTGTGAGGGCTATGCAGAACAAATCGGGCAAGATATTAATAAAATCACCATACGGGAGCAAAAGTCTCGTTGGGGAAGTTGCTCGTTACAACGGAATATTTCTTTAAATTGTCGACTTCTATTTGCCCCTTACGAAGTGGCATCTTATGTTTGTGCCCATGAAACGGCTCATTTAAAGGAAATGAATCACAGCAGGGCTTTTTGGAAAATTGTAGGCACTTTAAGTCCCGCTTATAAAGAGAGTATAAAATGGCTGAAGGACAATAGTCAGGAGCTTTTTAAATACGGTGAATAGTCGTTCTACAGTCCTTTCAAAAAGATCTCGGACGAAGTTCTACCCTTTTTTACCGGCCTTTTCTTTTTCGCCTTCACGCTCGCGGAGCCAGTCAATAGCAAATATTTTATGCTCATCGGTGAGTTCTTCAACAAGCTTCCCCTTTAAGTCATAGCGCCCTTTTGAGGCTAGAACGCCATTCATGTAGGGATAGCTATAAACATAGTGGCTGAGGGCTTTTTTGAGCATGCGCTTTGTAACGGGCGGTTTGTCACCAAAAGCGGCAATAATGTCTTTTTCCACATGGCGTTTTAGGGGTTTGCTGCGCTCTTTAAAAAAGAGATCCGGATAGGTTTTATAAAGCCACTTTACGGTGCGACCTAACTCGGTGATGGGAGGCTTATGATTTGAAGGACGGCGTTCGGGACGCACAAAGGGTTTCCGCTCAACACTTTTTTGAGGGTTTTTCATTTTATCGAGCTCAGCTAATTTTTCCGGGCTTAAGCTCGTTTTGAGGGTAATTTTTTTACGCTCTGTCATAAACTTCTCTGGTTCTTTTTAATTTGGTTGCTCCTTTCTGCCACATTTAGCTCTATTTGTCCAACTTTTTTTATGGTTTTCAAATATTAAAAAAGATTTTATATTGAGTTTTTAAAGAGTCGATCCGGTATTTATATGTCTTATTCTAATATTCTTGTCTATGTTGGCGGAGAGCTTGTGGGGGACGGGCTTATTAAATTGCCTTTTGTGTATGCCCTGCGAGACGCTTATCCTCAAGCTAAGATTACTTGGTGTTATGGAGAATTTGAAAGTGTTTATAAGGGAGTTTTGGCGCCCTTAATTATGTCAAAAATCGACGATGTTGTTGCTCTAAAAGAGTTAAAAAAGCAGAATTTTGATCTTGTGATTGATACCCAAAGCGAGTGGTTTACAACCTTAAAATTGAAAAGATCTTTAAAGTACAAAGCTTTTTTTTCGCCAACTTTGCGTTATCTGTTTTCAGATTTTAAGCCCTCAAAGGGATATGATGCCCCCCGTCGCCTCATTGATAAAATGCTCGATTTTCTTCATATAATAGGCATAAAATCTCAAAATAACTATAAATTAGAGCTCGCCGCAGACTGGAGGGAAACGGCTCGCGCGTTATTGCCGGAGGGAAAACACTATATTGGTTTTGCCGTAGGGGCGGGGTATCGCTCAAAATGTTGGCCAAGGACTTCTTATCAAGCGTTGGCTAAATCCTTAGTACGGGAGGGATACCAACCGGTTGTGATTTTGGGTCCCCAAGAACAAGACTGGGTACAAGAATTTAAAGAGCACTTGCCGGAAGCTCTTTATCCCCTTCAAGATGTGAGGGTGGCAAAGCAATCGCCCCTTTTAACAATCGCTTTGGCCGAACGATTAAGAGCAGCTGTGTCCAATGATTGTGGAATAGGTCATATGTTTGCAGCGGCAGATACCCCTCTGGTAACGCTATTTGGCCCAACGACAGCGGAGAAATTTGCGCCAAAAGTAAGCAAGGCTCGGATTCTTAGAGCTCAAGACTTTGGAGGAGAAACCATGGAGGCGATCCCCTTAGAAGCTGTTCGAAAAGCCTTAAAAGAGGTTTTATTTTCTTAACAAAACAACGCGATTTCGACAAGTTCTATATAAAAACAAGGCGCCTGGAATATATTTAAAAAGAGGATAAAGTTTCCGACCTCTTCCGGGGGCATGTTTTAAGAAATCCGTTTCGCAAAAGTTTGTTTCTCTAAAGAACTGTGAGAAAATTGCTTTAAGCTCTTGTCCGGAGAGATAGTTTAAATTTTCACGGGCAAATTTGTAGTTTGATTCAACAACTTCTTGAACGGAAAGATTTTCTTGAAACTCATTGCGAATACCGAGGGAGGCCCAAAATTTGTAATAAGACTTATGTTTTATAATGCCGCCAAGGGGAACATTTATATGAGGTTCAAGGGGCATCCATTTAGGGGGAAAGATATGGAGGGCAACACCGCCCGGTTTTAAAACCCGAGACATTTCTTTTAAGATTTTAGGGTAATCTGCAACGTGTTCAAGGACTTGCGTTGAGAAAATTAGGTCAAATAGATTATCGTTAAAAGGAAGGTTGTCTTCTGAAAAAGAAAAATGAGACAATTCTTTTTTATGACGCACTGTTAGGTAATTTTTTATATCGTAGCCAAAACAGTTTTGATAGCCCTGATCCAAGAATTCATAGGTGTGTCGTCCGGAGCCGCAACCAAAATCAAGGATATGATCTGTTTTACCGAGAGTAATATCATTTTCTTTGAGAATACATTGAATCAAGGTGCAAAGTTCTTGCGTCGGGTCTAATTTTATCGGGTCCATAAGAACACTTTCTATTTTATTGACTGTTTTATTGAAAATAACCCTGTGGAACCAAACCCCTCTTTGCTACGGGTGTTTTCAAGGTCTTCTTCTTTAAACTCCGATACTTCGTGTAATTTGACCTGTGCATAAGGGGCTATAACCATTTGGGCAACACGCATGCCCCGCTCAATAGTAGCCGTTTCTTGTCCTAAGTTAATCAGGATGACTTTGATTTCGCCTCGATAATCGGAGTCAATGGTGCCGGGGGTGTTTAAAACCGTTAAACCTTGTTTAAAGGCTAAGCCGGAGCGAGGCCTAATTTGTGCTTCATACCCTTGGGGGATTGCCAAAGAAATACCACAGGGAATCAGGGCACGTTCCCCCGGTTTCAAGGAAACGGTCTCTGTGAGGGCTGCCATGAGATCCATGCCGGCGCTTCCTGAGGTTGCATAAAACGGTAGATCCATATCGTAACCGTGTTCTAATTTCTTGAGTCGGACAGAAGGTGAGTGCACGGAAGTCATTGCAGAAGCCTTTTTTTTTCGGTAAGTTTTGCTTATGATTAAGAACTTAAACTTAGCGCAGAATATAGAAATATGTCAACGACAACCTCTTCAAAACAAACCGTCTTAAAAGCCTATCTGGCTTGGTTTACCTGCGCCTTGTTTTTCTTTTATCAGTATATTTTGCGTGTCGCACCGGGGGTTATGATTGATGATCTTCGTTTTGATTATAATTTAACGGCCGAACAATTTTCAACTTTTGGGGCCTATTATCTTTATGCGTATTCTCTCTTTCAAATCCCTTTAGGAGCTCTCGTAGATCGTGTCGGTATCAGACGTATGGTCTTGGGGTCCATAGCTCTTTGTATGGGAGGGGCTTTTTTCTTTGCGTCAACTCGTTCTTTTTATGGCGCGCAATTTAGCCGTATTTTAATAGGTTTAGGATCTGCGGCGGCGTTTATGAGTGCTTTGAAAATTGCAGCCGATTATTTCCCGGAGGGAAAAAGAGGGCTTCTTATGGGGGTAACTCTTTCTTTGGGAACCATTGGCGCTTTGACAGCAGGAAAACCTTTAGTCTTATTGTTAGAGGAAATCGGGTGGAGAGATACCGTCTCTTTCACAGCGTTTTTGGGCGCGCCGTTGCTCTTGATGTCTGTTTTTTTGCTTCCGGCCCAACAAAAGAGGCTTCAAAAAAACAAAAAGGGCGAAAGCCTCTTTAAAGAACGTTTGGTGAGTATTTTAAAAAATAGAATGGTTCTGTTATATACGCTTCTCGCCATTGGTCTTTATACGCCCTTATCGGCTTTGGCCGATTTATGGGGCACGGCGTTTTTAATGCAAAAATATGCCTTAAATCAAGGAAATGCAGCGCAAACGAGTATGATGATGTATCTTGGTATGGCTGCCGGTAGTTTCGTGTTGCCTTGGGTTTGCGAGAAATATCACATCTTAAATCGCGGTATCCAAGTTTGCGGCTTTTCCCTTCTTGTTTTAATGACCGTTGTTTTATATGCTCCGAGCCTTGATATGCTGACAATGACCTTTTTATTATTCGGTCTTGGCTTTTTTTGTGGGGCAGAGATGATGTGTTTTACAGGCGCTGTTGCCTATGCAACGCCCTCCACATCAGGCCTGACATTGGGCGTGGTGAATACTCTTAATATGTTAGGGGGCGCTTTATTGCAGCAACTCATCGGGTTTGGCCTTGATTGGCAATGGAGCGGTACTCTAAGTGAAAAAAACATACGCCTCTATAGCACCCAAGAGTTTGTTTTTGCCTTAAGCGCCTTGCTTGTTGTTATTTTTATCTGTTCTCTTGCCTCCTTAGGGCTTAAGAAAAGGATTAATTCACATCTTGGGTAATTTGGTAAAGGATAGTCTCATAGGCTTTTGTTAAGCCTGCAATGAAAGAATCGAGGGAATGCTTCTTAAGAGGAGACTTGGCCGTAAAGGTCTTTTGCCAAATAACGTCCCGTCTTTTAACATCAAGAAGTTTTGCAGATAATTCTATCTCTGCGTACATTTTCTCTTTTAGAAGAGCGACATCAAATTTTCGAATATCTGTTTCCAGAATAACGGCGTAGTTAAAGGAATCTTCTTCAAAGCCGACGGCTTTGAATTTTTCGGACAGCATCAGAGCCTGAACGAGGTGGCGCCGAATCATAAGGGGGAGGTGCTCTTGCCACTCAATGCCGGCGATGTAATCCGTAAGGGCAATATTCCCTCTTAAATCTCGTATGCGAAGCCGTTCGGAATTCAGCATACTTGGGGCTGTCGGTCTTGAGATTGCAACGGTTTGGAGGGTATTATTATGATCTCGAAGAGGAGAAGAGATCATAGCAGGCTCGAGCCAAAGGCGTTTGGGGGGCTCACCCGTATCCGGTAAAAGAGAAACACAAGCGCTTAGAAAAATAAGGGGTGAGAAAACTAATAGTTTGGGAAAAGAAATCATTGTACTTTGTATCCTTGATTAGAGTTCTTTTTTAAGAAAGAAGCCGGGCTTTTTTCAAATTCTTTGCTCAATTTATCAAAGTGATCCGATGTCTGTTTCAAGCTTTGAGACATCTTTGTAAAGGCCGGTAATCCTGTGCTGATAAAAGTCGATAGGGCTTCTTCATTTTCTGTTATGGTACGATTAAAAGACGCAGAAGCGCTTTTAAAATCTTTCAAGCTTGATCTGAAATCTATAACAAAGTCGGCAAGGGAGCTTGTCCCTTTGGATAAATCTTCTGTGATACGGGCAAGGTTGCCTAGGGTTTTTTTAGACTCGGTAATCATTTGATCGTCAAAAAACTTTCTTAATTGTGTCGCAACGCCGGAAATATCTTCTAAAATTTTGGGGGCATTAGAAAAGAGAGCTTCCAAATTAGAGGGTCTTGATTGGATGACGGGATGTTTCTGACTTCCTTTTGTGTTTAAAATAGGGCTCTCTTGTGTGCTGCCTTTAATTTGTACAAAAGTATACCCTGTAAGTCCTTGGGCTTCGATTGTAGCGATGCTGTTTTCACGGATGATATCGGGGCGGTCGATGTTCACAAGAACTTTTACGTTCTGAACGTTGTTTTTATAAACTCTAATTTTCTTTACTTTTCCAACGGGAATGCCTTGGTAAAGTACATCGGTATTTTCCCGCAACCCTGTAACGGCACCCTCAAAAAAAATGTAGTAGTGATGGTGGGACTTACCGATTTCCATTTTTGAAAACCATAAAACAAAGGTTGTTCCGGCTGCAAGGAGAAGCAGAACAAAAACACCGACAATAAAGCTGTTGGGACGCGTTTCCATTTTTATGTTTCCGTCTCTTAAGGTTTAGAGATCGATCCAAGCATCGCTTGGCTTCGAGCTCCTGCAAAGTATTCTTGTATCCAAGGGTGAGGGTTTTTACGTACCTCACTTAAGGTACCTGTAATCATTTGTTTATCTATGATAACACCAATGTGATCACAAATAGACAAAGAACCTAAGTCATGTGTGATCATGACAACAGTTAATCCTAAATTTTTCTTTAATTTTAAGATAAGTTGATCAAATTTTTCAGCCGAAATAGGATCCAGACCCGAAGTAGGCTCATCCAGAAAAACGAGGTCGGCATCCAAAGCTAATGCCCTTGCAAAGGCAGAACGCTTGACCATGCCCCCTGAGAGTTCTTCCGGAAGTTTTGACGCCGCAATATCCGGGAGGCCGACGATTTTCATTTTGTAATAGGCAAGTTCCGTGGCGCACTCGGGAGAAATGCCGCCTTGTTCAATCATCGGTACGCAAATATTTTGTAGAACGTTCAACGAACTAAATAAAGCGCCGCTTTGGAACAAAATCCCCATACGTTTTTTATGTTCAAAAGAACGGGTGACAATCTCACTGTCAAGACCAAAGAGGTTGATGGTTCCGCTTTGATGGGGACGAAGGCCTAACATAGCATTCAATAAAACTGTTTTACCGCTTCCGGATCCTCCGACAATGCCAAAAATTTCTCCTTGTTTAACGATCATATTAAGGCCTTTATGAATCTCATTTCCGCCGATGCTTGTGTGAAGATTTTTGATATCAATGATATTTGTCATTTTTTACCTGTTGCCTCAAATTTTTAAAATGGAAAAAACAACGGAGAAAAAGGCGTTAAGGACAATCACCATAAAAATAGATCTGACAACGGATCTTGTGGTGCGTCGCCCGACGCTCTCGGCGCCCCCTGAAACTTGCAGACCTTCATAGCAAGCGATTAAGGCTATGGTAAAAGCAAAGACGGGTGCCTTAAAAATACCTACCCAAAATGTTGAGGGCTTAAAGGAGGATTGAAGTTGTGAAATGAATTGTGAAAACGAGAGGTCAATTAATTTCATAGACATAAGCGCGCCTCCGGCAAGGGCTACGAGGTCACAAAAAACGGTGAGAAGAGGCATGACAATCATTAAAGCGAGAATGCGCGGCACAACCAAAAGTTGCATGGGTTCAAGTCCAAGAACCTTCATGGCGTCTAATTCTTGGTTGAGCTTCATAAAGCCAATTTGTGCAGTAAAAGCGCTTCCGGAGCGCCCTGCAACTACAATGGCCGTTAATAAGATGCCCAGTTCCCGCAATACGGAAATGGCCAATAAGTTAACGGTGAAAATCTCAGCCCCAAAACGCTCCAGTTGGCTGACACCTTGATAAACAAGAACAATACCGATAAGGAGGGCAACAAGTCCAATGATGGGTATGGCTCGCACTCCTGTTTGATCCAGGTATTTTATAAAAGACTTTACTCGAAAAGAAGACGGGTGCCGTATGCAGGAGCCAATGGCAAGAATAACTTCGCCAAGAAAAGAAATAATGCGATGAAATTTACCTATAGCTGTGAGGGTTCCCTTGCCGAGAATCTCGAGGGGAGAGCCTTGCTTTTGTTCTAGGGAGAGGAGGAGAGCTTCAGGAACCTCAAAGTTTTTCAGTTCTTTAAGGAATGTTAAATCATCAGTAGAACAATTCGTAAAAGAAATTTCCTTTTTTTTGTCTTCAAGATTACGCCATAGATGAGCCAATAACCATGCTCCGAAAGTATCAAGAGAAAGAAGTCCTTTAAAATCAAAAAGAACTTTTTTGCGATTTAGGGTGAGTATTTCTATTTGCGATTTTAAATGAGCCCAGTGCATAACCTCAAAGTTTCCGTTAAAGAAAAGTGAGACACTATCAGGCTTGGTTTCATCAAGGATAATTTCGGGAATGGTGCTCATTTTTTTTATTCTTAAAACCTTCTTTCAAGAATAAGTATAGTGAAGAAAGAAGGTTCTGTAAAATAGAGCCTCTCTTAGAGAGCTTTTAAGAGGATAGAACGGGAAGGTCTCTTAATTGCGCACCGTCAAATCGTTCAAGGTTATGATGTTCGATGTGTTTTTTTACTTTTTTAATGTAAGCTTGGTGCAGCTCCGAGTAATAATACAAACCGTCCATCATTTGAACGCCACAGAGTTCTTTGTTTTGTGATCGTAGGTTGGCGCGTATTGTGCGCATTTTTTTATAAGCAGGATTAGCATTTAAATTTCTCATATAGGCTTTTACGCTAATAACCAAGGATTCGTAGGCTTTTACGCCGGAAGGGAGGGTAACGCCGTGTGTTGCATTCTTGATGCGGGCTGCATAAGACCTGCCCCAACCTGTTTCTTCAGCGGCTTGAGCCAAAGCCATGGAAACGGGGATTTCATCTACACGCACCAGCAGCTCTTCCAACTTGTCATAGCTAAAGTTTTTTAAACGGTATTTTTCAGCTAAATTTTCAAGCCATTCTTTTTGAGATTCAAGAAGGTTGCCTTTGTTTTCAACAATTTCTTGTAAAGAAATGAGCATGGCGCGTTCTTGTGCTATTTCGTTATTAGCTTCAAGAATAAGAGGTAAAATGGCTTGCATAAACAACGCCTTTTTCTCGGCGACGGTAAGGTTCTGTGCAAAATCATTGGGAAGTGTCGCAAGGTAAAGGGCAGGAATCGTGATGCCCGATGTTGTGTTATCTGTTTCTAAGGAATAGTCGTGTTGGTCAAAAAGAGCCGTGAGTTCTTTTGTGGTTTGAACTTCAATAAACGTTTTCGGTTGCGTTACGGTGGCTGCGGCTTTTAACGGTGAAATCCCAAAAGAAGAGGGTTTGATATAGTTTTTGGCTACCATAATATATAAGGCGGCAATGAGTAAAAGAGCTCCGGCAACAATAACACGGCTTATACAAAAATTAATTTTTTTCAAAAAAGAAGATTGTTTTATCATTTTGAACTTCCTATACACATACTAAATTAAACGGCTTTAACTTCTTTAACTTCAGGTACATAGTGGCGTAACATATTTTCAACACCATTTTTTAAGGTCACACTTGAGCTGGGGCAACCCGAACACGCACCATGCATTTTCAAATAGACAACCCCGTCCGTAAAACGCTCAAAAGTAATGTCGCCACCGTCTTGTGCAACGGCAGGTCTAATGCGCGCTTCAATAAGTTCTTTAATTTCCTTAACAATTTCCGATGACTCTTCTTCTTCGTAGGTTTTGTCGCTTTTATCTTGACGCACAATCACCGTATCGTTTTCCATGAAATATTCCATGATCGAGCCTAGAATTTGAGGTTTTAAAAGATCCCAGTCTTGTTCAGGAGTTTTTGTGACCGAAATAAAATCTTGACCAAAGAAAAGTTCGCTGACTCCGGCCACCTGAAAAAGAGCTTCGGCTAACGGGGAGCGCCAAGCGTCTGTAGTCGAGGTGATTGTTAAGGTTCCTTGTTCCATAACAATACGCCCGGGGCTGTATTTTAAGGTTAAAGGATTTGGCGTTTCTTCGGTTTGGATAAACATTTTTGTCCTTAAAAAAAGAGAAGATAAAATTGATATTAAAGATTTAGAAAATATGGTCAACTCTTAAATTTTGACCAGAAAACAAATACTTAAATACTAATAATTCGTAAACACTTCTATTGGTTATATAATATTTATATATTAATAATCAAGGCATTTTAGAAGCTGATTTAATTCAATTTTAAATTAATTTTATATCCAGATGAGGTCTGCGAGGATAAAAAGAGGGACCAAAATCAAAATTGACCAGACCATATAGCCGAAAAAACTCGGCATCGCGATATTGTTTTGTTCTGCAATGGCTTTCACCATGAAATTAGGGGCATTGCCGATATAGGTCAACGCACCCATGAAAACGGAACCACAAGAAATTGCAATGAGGGTATGGGAAAGAGGACCCATGAGATCTGTCGGGTTACCTCCGGCAAGATTAAAGAAAACAAGGTAGGTCGGCGCGTTGTCCAAGAAAGCAGAGAGTCCGCCCGTAAACCAATAATAGAGATCATTGTGAAAACCGTCCCCGGTATTAACTAATTTGACCAGTCCGACAAAAGCCCCTTGTTCACCTGCTTTTAAAATGGCAATTACGGGAGCTGCCGTAATAAAAATGGCTGCAAAAACCTTGAAAACTTCCATAAAGGGAGCCCAAGTAAAATGGTTTTCGGAGCGAACGCGTTTATTGCCGTATTGAAGAGAAATATAGGTTAGAAGCAATAGGGTAAGGTCTCTTGCTACGTTCGGATAGGATAGAAAAACCCCCCCGATGTAAAACCCTTCTTTGCTTTTTAAGATACCGGATAAGATAATAACGGCAATGGCACACAAGAGCAGGAGTAAATTGCGACGCCCGCCAAAGCGGACAATAAAAGGGTCATTTGCGTCTTCGTCTTCATGGTTAAAGGCGTTATTATGTAGTCCTTCTTTTTTAAAGGCGCGCTTATCAAAAAAATAAAAAATGACAAGTAAGGGAATGCTTACCGTCAGAAACGGCCCGAATAAATGGGTAGTCGGCCAAAAAAAGTCGATGCCGTTCAAAAAACCAAGAAATAAAGGAGGATCACCGACGGCTGTCAAAGAGCCGCCAATGTTACAAACTAAGAAAATAAAAAAGATAACAAGGTGGCGTTTATTGGGGCGATTTTCGTTTACGTGTAGAAAAGGACGAATAAATAGCATGGCTGCCCCTGTGGTTCCGATCCAACTGGAGACAAAGGTCGTAATTGCTAGAAAAGTCGTATTAAAGTAAGGATTAGGCTTGGTGGTAATATCAATTTTAATACCTCCGCAAATGACATAAAGAGATAAAATAAAGATGATAAAAGGGATGAATTCATGGAAGTAAGTGAGCAGTACTTCATGAAAGGCCTCTTTGAGGCCAAATTGGTAGGAAATCATACCAAGGGTGATCAAAGACCATCCGGCAGCTATTTTGCCAAAATGATTATGCCAAAAGTGTCCTGCAATGATCGGCATTAAAGCAAGAGACAGGAGGATGCCCCCAAAAGGAACGGCCCACCAAAAACTCAGTGTTGTGCCGTCTAAACCGGAGGCATTGACCGTTAGGCTTGAAAATAGGGTTAACGCAAAGAGGATCGAATATTTGAGCATTAAAACAGGTCTTTCAACAGACCGCCGACGGCATTGCCGATCGCTTCGATCTCTTTTTGGGATTTTGTCGGCTTTTCTTGAGTCTTATCGGGTTGCTGTTGAGAGGGTGACTCTTCTTTACTTCCCAATCCTAAAACGCCTTTAATAATATCTTCCGCCCCCCCTTTTCCTTTTGATAAATTATCTAAAACATCGGTTAAAACGTTATTGATTAAATACTGCTCAAGCTTTCCTGTTTTTAACTCGTGTTTCGGATTATCCAAGGGGCCGTAGATGCGTGCCGCAAAAGGTGGAAAGTCTTTTGCTTCAAGGGTTATTTTTGAGGAAATATCCATCAAATAATGTAATAGGTTAACGGTTCCGTCAGCGGTAACGTCGGCTCCAACGGCATCCAAGAGGAATTTTTTAATGCGCGCCTCTCCCTTAGAAACGGAGGTGATACAGTCAATGGAGTTAAAGGCTGTTTGGCCTCCGGAAAAAGAGGTATTTAATAGGGTAAGGGCGCTACCGAGGCTTTTTACGTTTGCAAGATCTTTCACAATGCGTTGAAGATCAAATCCGCTAATAGTGCCTTTGGTTCCTTTAAAATTCATAGAACCCGATAAATTGGCAACATACTGATACTCGCTTTTCCCTTGGCTGGTCAGATCTGCATCTAAGCTAAAGAGTCCTTTCAGCACTTTAATTTCTTTTTGTTTGGGAATAATGTTTTTCAATTGTGCATCTTTGAGATGAGCCGTTAAGGCGACAGGTTGGTCTTTTTGTGAAGAAAGGCGACCCTTAAGGGTTAAAGAACCCCCATAAAGATTTCCTGTTAACGACGTTAATTCCAAAATACCGTTTGCAACACGCGCCGTCATTTTCACGGTGTCAAACACTAAAGATCCTTTGCTTAAAGCGGGGGCAAAGATCGTGATGTCTCCTTCAAAGCTTCGTAAAAATGCAAGATCAATTTTATCATGACTCCAACGTGTTTTCGGAGCCTGAGATTTATCGGGAGCGTTTTTTGCAACAAGCCGTATTTGTTTATTTTCTTGTGTATTAGGGGGGCTAATGACGGCAAGTAAACGATCAAGATTGAGGGCTGATAAAGAGAGATTCGCGTTAATTTTTGGTTTTAGGCCCGATAGGAAAAGTTCTACGATACCTTTAATATTAACTTGATCACTTCCGACGGTGAGAGAGGATTTATGGAAATCTAATTTAACCCGTTGAGGAATATCACCGCTTACTTCTGTTGTAACGGAAAAACTTCCTAAAGTTTTAGAAGGAGCCTCTTGACCCAGGTAACTCAAGGTTGAGCGTAAACTTTTTCCACTTGTGGTGAGGGTTAAAGCAGGTTTTAGACTTTTATCTTTTTTCTGTAAACGCCCTTTGATTTTTGTATGAGCCTTCGCACCGTCAACAGAAAAATCAAGCATTAAATCATTTGCGTCTCCGGAGGCCGTTCCTGTGAACTTGATAGGGCCGATATTCCCGGGGAGCTGTATTTCAAAAAGGCGCGTTAGTTTTTCAATGTTTCGTGTTTTTAAATCAAAGGAATAGAGACCTTTAGAGCCTTGGTTTTCAAGGGTAATTTGTCCGTCCAATTCTGCTGCCCCCATCTCGAAACGGAGCTGACGGAGAGCAATTTTCCGATCTTGATACGTTAGGTGCGTTGCAAAAGAAAAGGTCTTTAATAAAGAGGGCGGTACGTCTTTGGTTTTTAATTTTAACGCAGAACAGAGTTGCGAAATATCACCGGCTTTTAAAGAAATTGTACCGGAAAATTGATTGTTTTGTGAAACATCAGGGCGGAGTTCGAGTTGTAAAGCGCCCGGCATAACACTGATGTTAAGGGCTCCGGTTGTTTTTTTTAAGTCAACAACAAGGTCTCCGGTTGCTTTTAGAGGTTTTAAATCAAAGTCAAGATTATGAATACTGAGTTGATCTGCCGTCGCGTTAATGTCGGCTTTAAGTGTATATTTTTCTTTTAAAGACGAAGGAATCTCGATATCGGGTAAAAAGCGTTTGAGATTTTTCAAAGTTCCCTTTAACTCTAGGTCGCCGGTAAACTTCGTTGTTTTCGTGTCAAAAATCCCGCCGACGATTAGTTTTTCGCCTAAGGCTTTGAGCTTTGCCTCTAAGGGGATTTGAGACCCTATTTCTTTTAAATGTCCGGTAATTTCAAAAGGCGTATCAAAGGCATTAAAGTCGAGAGAAAAGTTAATAGGCCCCTTTAAATCTTCGATATCGAGGGTTAAGTCGATGTCTTGAACTTCTGTTGTGTTCTCACCGTCCGTATAGTTAAGCGAAGCTTTTTGTATTTTGATTGTTTTAATATGGAAAGGAGAAGGTTTAGTGCTGACGGCAGTGCCTTGGGAAGCTTGAGACTGCTCTTTTAAAGAAGCTTCTTTATTTTTTAAATCAAATTCCCAGTTTCCTTTACCGTTTTTGAGTTTCTCTAAAGAAATAGTCGGTTGATCGAGTACAAGCTTAGCCACCTCAATTTTTCCAACGAATAAGGGAGCAATGGAGAGAATTGCCTCTACCTCTTTAACGGAGGCCAAGGTTGTTTTTTGGTATCCGGAGGGTGAGGAAAGTTTGATATCTTTGATTTTTACATAGGGGCGCGGCAGAATCCTGAACTTGATATTACCGTCAATGGCAAGGTCACGCCCAAGAGCTTCTTTTGCTTTTGAGATGATTTCTTCCTTATAGGCGTTCAAACTGACAAAATAAGGCAAAATCAAAATAAATACGGAAAGAGCGAGGAACGTCGTTCCCAAGTATTTTAAGAATTTAAGCAAAATGAGCCTCATTAGCTGGTGTTTATCTTTGTGATTCTATACTTACAGAGGGGCTTTGACAACCTTATCTGCTTCTTTAAGAAGTGTTTTGGAAAAAGAAATTCCGGTAATTGTAGCCGCTTCTTGGTTTAAATACAGCTTCAGGCTGTTCGGATGACTCACGGGAATATCCTCTAAGGGGATCCCTTCTAAAATTTGACAGGCTTGTGACCCCGCTTGTTGTCCGATATTATAATAATCGATGCCACGCATCCCAACGGCTCCTCGTTCTACTAACATGATGTCCGATGTGAAAACGGGGATTTTCTTTGAGTTGGTGATTTTTATGAGGGACTCAAAGCTAGAAGCAATTAAGTTATCATTGGCAATAAAAATAGCCTGAGCAGTTTCCGTTACTTTTCTAACGGCCTGAGGGAGATCCGTTGATTTTGTAACGGCAACGGCTACCAAATTAAGATCGAGCTCTCTTAATATTTCTCTTAATTCTGCCACTGCATAGCGTGAGTTGTCTTCACCCGGATTATAAAGGACGGCAAGATCCTTAAGGGAAGGTACGAGCTCTTGAATAAAGAGGATTTGCTCCCTAAACGGGGGCTTATCTGTTACGCCGGTCACATTCTTCCCGGAGATTTGAGCTGCTTTTGGATCTGTAATAGCCCCAAAAATTAACGGTACTCGTCCTCGAACAGCGCTTAATACACTTTGAGCAGACAAGGTTGAAATAGCAATAATAACATCAGGTTCTTCACTGGCATGTTTTTGAGCAATTTGCCGGGCTACAAGGAGGTTGGCGCTGGCATTGGTGAGGTTAAAGACAATGTTGAATTTATCCTTTGTACAGTCTTTGAGACGATCCATAGCGCCGTCTCGTACAGCATCGAGGGCTGCATGGGAGACATACTGTGTGATTACAATACTTACATTTTTTAAAGGAACTTTAGGGGGAAGGGTCTCAGGCACGGCATGAAGGGATGTTGAGCCGGAAAGGGTCGCAAAAAGGCATAAAAGTGTTAAAAGTCGTAATCCCATGGGATGTTTTCAAAGCCTTATGTTATTAGACGGGTCCAATGATATCTTTCTACGATGCCTTATTTTCTAAGGTTTGCATACATTTTTTTATCCACAGAGCTGTCATTTTCTCTTGTAAGCTGTTTTGCTGCAGGCGTTGACGGAGATGAGAAAAATCAACGGATTTCATGTTTTGATCTTGGGTTGCACAAGTGTAAACGTAAAATTCAAGACCTGTTGCAGGGTCTACATGGCGTTGCAAACATTGGGCACAAATTTCCTTCATCATACATTGCATCGGAGCATTGATACCGGCAATGAGTCGGGCATTCTTTTTGAGCGTAATGCTTGTGAGGTGTGCCTTCACGGCGGCCATCATACCGTCGGATCCAATTGTAATAAATCGGTCAAAGGTTTTCAGATCTAAGGTTCTGAGAGCGTCAAGAATAGTGCCTTTTACGGTTTTGTCTTGAGGATTCGACGGTAAAATATCGCCGTCTTCATAAACCCAAATAACTTGATGAGCAGCCTTTGATATTTTATCAACATAAAAAATATCTTCTGTCTTGCGATAGGCTGCGAGATAAACCACATGATTGCCGGCCTCTTTTAAAGCGCGGCCGATGGAAAAGAGAACCGCATTACCGAGACCCCCTCCCATTAAGCAAATCGTTTCTTGTTCGGGTATTTCCGTAGGGGTGCCCGTTGGCCCCATGAGCACAACTTCTTCGTCAATTTTTAAAAGTTGACAAAGGGAAGACGCTCCTCCTGTCTCAAGGATAATAAGGGAAATCAGACCCTGTTCACGGTCCACCCAAGCTCCTGTTAGGGCAATGCTTTCAAGGACAAGGGTCGTATCCAAAACATGTAGGGCTGATGTTTCAAAATTTTGCAGGCGGTAAAATTGACCCGGCTTAAAGTTTTTAACTGCCAAAGGAGCGTGTACGATAAGTTCAAGGGTTGTCGGCGTTAATCGATTAATGTGACGAAGGGTGGCGCGAAATTGGCCGGAAATAAAATCAAGGAAGGATTTTTGGGGTTCTTTTCGATGTTTTAGGATTTTTGAAAGTGTCTTATAACCGTATTTTGCGCTGGCCATGGCTTTGACGATGCTCCCTTTATAAGTCGGGTGGAGATCGCCAAAATAGCTCATTGAGTAGGGGGATGTTGAGGGGGTGATAAGCACATTTTCGCTATCCTGAGCTTTGTAGTACATGCCGTCAAGTTCAAAGAGATCGGGGTATTCTTTTGAAAGGGTTATATTGGGCTTTGTGCCGGCAGCAATCAGAATGCTGCAGGCCGGAATGTATTGTTTTTGTCCTTTTGTATCAAAGGCTACAAGGGATTTAGCGTGACCAAATTCATCAAGTTGGACTTCCGTCGGGCGGAGTTCCCCGACAAATTGTATGCCTTCTTGAAGGGCTTGAAAAATTTCTTCAGGGTTGAGTCGGTAGCTTGGCGCATTTTGTAGCGATTTGCGATAAAGCACGGTAACGCCGCCCCAAGCTTGGAGATGTTTTAAAATATCAGGCGAGGCTTTTTTCCGTTCGTTTCGCAAGATTTTTGCATGCTCAATCCACGTTTTCGCAATGTTTTCTTGCTCGGGTGTGAGTGAAAGTGATGATAAATCTCGGCCTAATTTTTCATGACGACTAAGGAATTTCTCCACTTGAACAGGATAATAGGCAAGGGCTTCTGTGGCGCTGTCAATGGCGGTGAGTCCGCCGCCAATGACAACGACCGGTAAGCGGAGCTCAAGGTTGGCAAGGGACGATTTCTTAGCAGCGCCCGTTAACTGCAAGGCCATAAGGAAGTCTGAGGCTTGACGCACTCCTCGGGCAAGAGCATTTTTTAGGGGAATTAAATTGGGTTGACCGGCTCCGGCACAAAGGGCAACGTGGTCAAACTCTGTTCCTTCTTTAAGGCCTTTTAAGGCTTGGTCCGGTGTTATGGTGCTTCCAAAGCGCACGCCGCCCTGTAATCGGAAATTCTCTCGGCGCTCTAACAAAAGACGGATGACGGTTAAAAAATTTTTATCCCACCGAACCGTAATGCCATATTCGGCAACGCCCCCGAATCCGCCGATAATGCGCTCTTCAAGATTTTTAAATAAGAGAGAGCTGTCTTTTATGGGGTTTTCAATAAACTTGCGCGGTAAGGGTTCTATTTTTAGGCCGTCTACACCGAAAACACTGTGACCCTCTTGTAAAAGGTAGTGGGCTAAGGTAAATCCCGCGGGTCCCATGCCGACGATTAAAGCACGCCCCCCCGTTGATTCTTTTGGAACCGGAGAGTCAAATCGAAGGGGATTCCAGCGTGTTAAAAGAGCATAGATTTCAAATCCCCAAGGAAGACTTAAAACATCTTTTAGGTTTTGGGTTTCAATACCCGGTATATTGACAGGATCTTGTTTTTGGAAAATACAAGCTGCACTGCAGTCATTGCAAATACGATGGCCTGTTGCAGCCACCAAAGGATTATCTATGGTGACTACGCAAAGAGCGGCCAAAGAAAGCCCTTGGGATTTTAAAAGATTCATTTCCGAGATTTTTTCTTTTAAGGGACATCCTTCAAGGTCACGAAGTAACTCGGTTTTTAACGCTTCTTTTTGCTTGAGTCCTGTGGCACAAGAATCTTTTTTGCGTTCATGGCAATAGAGGCAATAGTTGGCTTGATCTAAAGCTTGTTCCTGTGACAGACCTTTATCGGTTAGAGCAAACCCGTCACGTTGATGCGTTCGGATTGTTTTAGGAATTAAACGGTTAGGGTCACGCTTTTGAGGCAGATTAAAAAGCGGAGACTCTTTATGAAAGTCTTGTCCTTCTTCTGTAAAAAGAGCCCAAGCAGCATACTCTTGTGCAAGTTGTAGAGGTTTTGCGAAGGTATCGCCGTCTTGTAGCCATCTTAGAACATGGTCGGCATAAGTTAAATCGTCAAAGGGTTTGTTGAAATACGTTTGAAGGGAGCGTCTTAAGTTCTCTCCGTCACGGAGGAAAATATCTTCTCCGACGGAGTTTTTTGCGACTTGTCGTTGAATAAAAGTCCGTTTGCAGGTGTGTAAAGGAGCGAGGTTATGATGCTTTGTTTGAAGATTTTGTACTTCTTTTTCAATAGAGAAAAGATGAGCCAGAAAGTCTTCTACGACGGGAGCGGCGGCCAGAATAAGATCGGAGTTTTCCGTGTAAGTCGCTCGAGCTTCTTTATAGCGCCGATAGACATCTTGATCGCTGTCTTTTAAGAAAGACTCAAACAGGCCGTCAAGGCGTTGCAAACCGTGCGGAGTGTGCAGGTCTTGAAAGGTAATGTCAAATTGCAGTTTGAAAGGAGACATGATACATTGGATAAAGTGGCTTTATCCCTTTAATACCACTTTTCACATCATGGAGGCAACCTATTGGCAAACCTACCTTTATTTTCTTTGGAAGACGTTAAAAATAAACGTGTCCTTGTGCGGGTTGATTTTAATGTTCCCGTACAAAAGAATCATGTTACGGACATCACGCGTTTAGTCGCAGTGTTGCCGACCTTAAGAGAGCTTATTATGGCTCAAGCTAAGATTATTTTGTTGTCTCATCGAGGACGTCCCCGAGGAAAAATTGATCTTGATTTGAGCTTACGTGGCGTTGCCGACGCCCTTAAAGATATTTTGGAACGTCCTGTTGCTTTTTGTCCTGAGGCCGTTGGTCAAACGGCCAAAGAGGCTGTTGGTAAGCTTAAAGCAGGCGAGATCCTTCTTTTGGAAAATCTTCGTTTTTATCCGGGGGAAGAAAACAATGATCCTGATTTTGTAAAACAGTTAGCAGAGCTTGGAGAAGTTTACATTAATGACGGATTTGCGGTGTCTCATCGAGCGCACGGATCCGTTGTCGGACTGCCAAAGCATCTTCCCTCTTTTGCGGGACTCTTGCTTGATAAAGAAGTTCGATCCCTTGCCACAGCCCTTGAGCCCAAAGCTCAACCGATTACGGCTATTATTGGGGGCGCAAAAATTTCAACAAAAATTGCCCTTTTGGAATCCCTTGTAACAAAAGTCAGGAACCTTGTTGTGGGCGGGGGAATTGCAAACACCTTTTTGCTGGCTTTAAAGCATGATATTGGGAATTCTTTATGCGAAAGGGATCAGGTTCCCATGGCACGGAAAATCATCAAACAGGCCGAGAAATCGAAATGCAAACTTATCATTCCCCATGATATTAGGGCATCAAGGGATCTAAATGCGAATTCTGAAGTGTATCATATTCCTGTGGCAGACCTCCAAAAATCCGAAAGTATTTTTGATATCGGCCCTAAAACGGCCGAACGTGTGGGAGAGTGTCTCCAACACTCAAGAACGGTTATTTGGAATGGCCCCGTCGGCCTTTTTGAGCATCAACCTTTTGACCGAAGTAGTGTTCAAATTGCACAAGATATTGCCCGTCTTACAAAAGAGGGGCGTTTAAACAGTATTGCCGGTGGCGGCGAAACCCTTGCCGTTATAAACCGAGCCCATGTTTCGGACGGTTTTTCCTATCTTTCAACCGGAGGAGGAGCCTTCCTTGAGTACATTCAAGGCCATGAACTGCCCGGAGTAAAAGCGTTGCAGAAATAACAAGGAAGCTTTGATATATGATTTATTGCGTGGCAAGTCGTTGCTTTGGCGGCGCACGGTTATCTCGTGACCTATCGTGACCTATAAGGTTTTCAAAGAAAAAGTCCCGAATGTTGTTTCTGCAATCCTTATCTGTCAATAGAGACTTCCTCGCACGCGCCATCTCCACCGTTGTAAAAGGACGATACCGGAGAGAATAAAATTAATAATTAACCGTTTTTTCATTTTTTAAATTTACAATATAAATTGTCGGTATATTTAAAGGATTAAAATATGATGTCGAAATTAGTAAACATAGCCTTTTTCTCATTTTTATTAACCGTTTTTGTGCCACAGGGTGGACATACAAGTGCTTCTGTAAATCCGAAAGATCAGCAAATAAAAAATTTAGCAGCTTTGCAAGAGGATTTTCGTAATTGGCAAGTAGCAGTTTTGGAGGCACACGGCCACCGCGTGAAAGTGAATATGTCTCCCTTGCCCGGTTCAAAGCTTTTGGATCCCATAGATATCTTAACGATAACGCACTTGTCTAACATAACGAGTCCGCCTTCCTATATTTCAAGGAATAGCCATATTGACGAACCGGGAACCCATATAAAAAAGTGGATTGCACAGGCAGATGATTCTATTAGAGTGCTTCGTACTTTCTCAGGTGCTTCTTTTGCCGCGGGAGGTTTGTTGGTGAAATATGAGGCTCTCAAAAAGAAAATGTCGGAAGCCTTGCAGATTAAATAGATTCCACAGGGAAATCTAAGAAATCTAAAAAAGCTCGGGCGTCGTTTTTCATTCCTTACCTATACATATAGGCTTCGTCGTTGACGCCTAAAGTCGGAACTTTTTTGAAAAGACTTAGAGCTTTAATCTTAGGATTTTACAGGCGGTGCAGATTCTACAGGATGCAAGGAAAGTATAATTGTTGCTTTTGGATCCTCAAGATTGACGTTGAATACTTCTGCTTTCCAATCGGGAAATGCTTTATAAGGTGTTGTTGTTTCGCTATCTTTTTCCAAGAGGTTTAGTTTTGTGACAAGGTCTCCGAAATTTCTATAGGTTTTAGAGTTTTCAAGCCCAACAACACGTAGCGTTGACACTTCATAGGTTTGTCCTTTTATTTTAACTAGGGCTGCTTTTCGTCCGCAGTGAAAAGCTTCACCCTTTTTAAAAGCCCAATATTTTGAAACAGCTTTGCAATTTTTTACAACGTCAGAGAGCTTAAGGCAAAAAGCAGGTTGAGCTATTAATGAAAAAGTGACGATACTTAACGCAAGAGTTTTTGAAAATGAGAGTTTCATCGGACATTCCTTTTTTATATGAGTTTACCTTATGTTTTTGGGAAACTAAACTTAATTTATATTTTTGTTTTCACTTTCGGTATCGGTTCGAGCTTGTGCCTTTTGACCAAGCCCGAGTTGATCTCCGCTAATTTGAACATCGCCTAAGTTTTTAAATGATAGTCTGAACATAACCGTTACACCCGGTTTATAATCGCGATCTATATAAAACGTTTTCACAATAGAACTTGTGAATCTAAAGCAATCGTCTTCATAAGATAAAGAACCGCCGTGGGAAAGGTTCCCCCCTTTATTGCCCAGTTCTCGGGTTATATTTCCCGTAACAGACCAGTGTTTTGTAAATTGTGATGACGCGCCGTAGCTAATTTGTTCAACGGAAATTCCCGGAAGGCTTAGTTTTGGAAAGCGTGTATAGGCGGCATTTAATTTTAAAACAGGTTGACCGACGGTAATTGAAGATTCATTGCGTTTCGCGCGTAGATTCTTTTTACTTAATAAAAGATGGTTGGCTATTTCTACCCAATCTTTATAAATATAATTTGCCCGCGCAACATAGTCCGAGCGTTTTGAGCGTAGCCCTGTTTCATCGAGGTATTTGGGAACTTTTGTCAAACTGTGGGATTGGCCGAAAAAGAGTTCGGAATTACCCGCGTCCTTTGAATAATAGGCAAATTTGGTGCCATAATTAATCCGCGACCATTCATCCACAACATCCAAACCTGTAAGGCGATCGGGGGATAAAATATTCGCATCACTAAGCTCAAACAATAGGGAGTCTTCATTCGGAATGCGTACGGTATTGCGACCGTTGGCAGTAAGAACAACACCTGCAACGGGTTCAATAATAAAACGTCCCCCTTTGACAAGAGAATAAAAAGGATATTTTACATGGGCATGCGCCTTTGGAATAAACCTTGTGCGCTGTCCTGAATAATGGCTTTGGTCATTTAAGGTCAAGTTGGTAATACGATAAATATCTCCTCGTCCTTGAAGCCCGAATTCTGTGACCGTGCCAACGGTACTAATCCACTGAGCATTCCAACCGAGTGCTGAGGAAAAACGCTTCATGTTTTGACCTTTGCGGCGCTGTAAATTTAAGATGCCGGCATCAAGGGAGAATATACCGTCCAAGAAATAAGGCTGAGACAAAAGATGGAGCTCTGCAGAAGGAGCAACAAACGGGATACGGGAGGTAGAGTCTTGTTGTTGAAGACTCTGATAATTAATGCCTTCAACAAGGCCGTAGTTTCGTCCCCAAAAGGTATCGGTGTAAACGCGGGAGGTCAGAAAACTCTCTTGTCCTAAACCAAGGAAACGATATTTTTTAAGGTAAGTATCATCAAGAGCTCTTTTAATATCAAAGCCCAGATGCCAATTGTCTGCTATATCAAAATTTGCCTTGGTCTTAATGTGTCCGCGTAATTGGTTTTCAGATGTCTCTTTGCCTTCCGGTCCCCGTATATAACGACTTTTCGTTATACTGGTTTCAAAATCCCAAAATCCTTGGCAAAAAGCTTGTCGATAAGCAACGATAAGCAAAGGGTTTTCTCGGGTATAAACCGGCGTAACGGTGAGGTCTTTGCTGTCATCGATTACCCAATAATAGGGCACTCCGATAATGGCTCCTAAGTTTCCGGAACCCCCAAAAAAGGGTGTTAGTATCCCCGAACGACGCTTAACCGTTGGGCCGGGGTGGGAGAGATAAGGCGTATACATTACGGGTATGCCCCACATCTCGAGGGTAGAGTCTGCGTGTGTGATATCTCCTGTTACTTCATCCCAAACCATATGGCGCGATTTTATTAACCATGTGGGAGCAGTTGAGGGATCCTTTCGACATACGTGACAAGGGCTATAAACCACTTGGTCTAACTGGTTATGAGTCCCCTCTTTTCTTTTAATTTTATTGGCTGCGTAAAGAGAATTATCGGCCATAATCCCTTGAACGGTCTCTGAAAAGCCCTGTTTAAGATCGCCGCTAATTTCAAAGCGATTTGTGAAAGTAATATTTTGTTGTGCATCCACAAGTCGTACATTGCCCATGGCAATGATTTGATCGTGTGTTTGGTCATAAATAATTTCATCTGCATAAAGCGTCATTTCGCCCCTGGAAATCTCTACATTTCCTTTGGCTCTTACAACATTATTTTTATCATCATAGGAAAGGGCATCGGCAAATAAAAGAGTGCGTTGCTCTTTAGTTTGCGATTCGAGAGAAGAGACTTTGAAATCGGGCTTTAGAAAATCTTGGTTTTCAGCGTGCAGAGAATTACAAAAAAAAGTGCAAAGCAAAATAGCGCTAACCGTAAAAAAGGTGAGTCGTTTTGTAAGGAGGGCTTTATAAGTCATAAAATTCTTCTTCTTTTATCCGTCTTCTGAATACAAAAGTTTGGTTGTTGCAAAAAAAGCAGTAACAAGGGTCGGTACCCAAGCTGCTAAAAGAGGGGGGAGGTTGCCGGAGCTGCCAAGGGCATAGGTTATATCTCTTAGAAAATAAAGCAAGAAGGTTACTGCAATTCCGCCAACAATCAATTTTATGGTTCCGCCGGATCGCATGGGCGTCATAGAGAATGTTGCAGCCAATAAAACCATAACAGCAAGCCATACACAACGTGCCAGAAGAGCGTGCCATTGCATGAAATATTGCGTTGCGGACAGACCGGACTTTTCCAGAAGCTTGCCGTAAGAACGCAAATTGTAAAAAGTTAACGTTTTAGGGTCTAAAAAAGAATCTTGAATGGATTGCACAGAAAGGTCGGTTTCGAGGTGATATGTTTCAAAAGGCTTTGGGAAACCGTCTTTTTGAAGATGCCATCCGTGACTGAGCTGAAGAAATTCTCCTTTTAGGTAGCCTTTCTTGGCATCAAGGCGTTCAATAAAGCGGTCTTCCTCATCAAAAATATAAGCATTTACGTTATAAAGGGTCGGGTCTTTTTGGTCAAAGTGCGTAGCATGAAGAATAATTTGTCGATCCCCGACGATTTCTCTTAGCCAAAAACCGTTCTTAGAAATAGAAAAAGGCGTGTGTTCTCGGTGGATATATTTATTCTCAAGGTTATTTGCTTTTTCTAAAAGTTTTGCGGAAAAAGAATTGATAATTAGTAAGTCGGTTAGGCCAAGAAGCAGAGCAACAACGCCAAGGGGCGCTAAGATTTGCCAGATAGAAACACCGGACCCGCGAATAATAAGGAGTTCTTGAGTGCGATTCAGACGCCAAAATGAAATAACGGCTGCAAAAAAGAGAACAAAGGGGAGGATTTCTTGAAAGTACCCGGGAAACCTGAAAAGAAAAATTTTTATAACTAAGCCGATACCGATATCTGCTTTTCCCGAAGTGCGCCTGAAAAGCTCCATGAGATCAAATAAGGAGAAAATAAAACCAACGGCACTAGAGGTGATAACAAACCACTTCATAAAGCTTGTGATAAGGTATTTTGAGAGGGAGTAGGTTAGTTTCATGTCGTTGCTCCCGACTGCTCCGTTGCCGTGTTAAAAGCAATTTTAGGTTTCGGCGGCCATATTAACAGTTTAAGACAGACAAGAGTTACAAGACAAACAAGTCCGTAGGCTCCCTCGATTAAATACTCATATTTTCCCGACATATTTAAAATGGAAAACAAACTGACTTCTAAAATAAGACAGGAAAAAACCGCCAAAATGATTCGTTTGGATCTCCCCCGTCGATTATAGTCCCCGAGTAAAAAAGCAAGACCTGCAAGGAGCAAAAAGGGAAAGACCATTAAGGGAAGCAAAATTCGCTCATGAACTTCTACGCGAAGGAGCGTTTTGTCTTTCTCGGATAGTTCTTCATCGGGGTAAAAGAGTTCTTCCATAGAGAGTTCGTTGGCTTTTTTATGGCGGGGGCCTTTATCTTTATTGGTTTCAATATCAACACTATATTGCTCGAAGTTTAAAATAGAGGGCTTTTGACTTTTTGAATCAACAGCTTGGCGTGTACCGCGATAAAGGATAAAGCGTAGCCCTTTAGGCGTTTCAACAATTTGTCCGACTTCAGCCGTTATGGCCGCTACATTCTTAGGATCCCTTGCGTCATAAACAAAAACCCCTTTCATGTCTCCCGAACGGGTTTTGCGTTTTGTATAAAAGGTAATCCCTTCGATGGCCGTAAAGGTTGCCGGCTGGAGCCATTGCCCTGTTAAATTATGGCGAATATCTTCTCGTAAGTCTTTAAATCCCGTATGAGCTAAGGGTTGGATATAGAGATTAATAGCATACAAAATAGTTAAGAAAAAGACCGCGGCAATAAAAGGTGCATTCATGATTTGTATATTTGAGAGACCAAGCGAACGCATAACCACAAGTTCGCTGTCGCTATAGAGCTTGCTAAAAATAAAGAGGACGGCAATTAGGAAGGCGATGGGTAAAATGGTACTAATAAGGGTCGGTAACAGAAACCCGGAGAGTTTAAGAAAAATTAGGAAAGAAATGCCTTTTGTCATGACATAGTCAATAAAACGCAAGGATTGCATCAACCACACGGCCGTTGAAAGGATAACCGTGATAAGAATTGTTAATAAAAAGGTCTGGGAAAAAATATAGCGACCTAAGCGATTCATTTGTGTTCCTGGTAATTTAATTTTCGGTTTGGGGGGCGGATATACTATATTAACGCCTTAAATGCATTTTATCCTACCCTCTTATGGCTTTTTCTTGTAAAACACATATAATGCATATTTGTTTGTAACCTTAAAAGGGTGCATAGCTCAAGTGAAACTTTGGTAAAAAGGACCTTAATTTTATGGGAAAACGGATTCTCGCTTTTATTACAGTTTTTGTTTTAGGATCAGTTCTTAGCATAATAACGCCCGTTCACGGCGCAACCATTGCTGCAACTGTCAATAACAAGGCTATCTCCGGCCAAGATCTTAATAATCGTATTAAACTTGCCCTTATTTCATCGGGTATGCCCGATACTGACGAGACACGCCGCCAGCTTCACGAGCAAATTCTTAATATGATGATTAATGAGCAAATTCAATTACAGCTTGGGGCGGAATATAAAATTAAGATCGATGAGGCAACGCTTATGGCTTCAATTCGAGACATTGAGCACCAAAATAATATGCCGGAAGGCGGCCTTAAAAAAATGCTTCTCAGCCATGGAATTCCCTTTGTGCTTATGAAACAACATTTAGAAGCCTCTATTATTTGGCGTGAATATATTAGGGAACGTTACCGTCATTTGGTTCAAGTAAGCGAAGCAGAAGTTGACCATGCCTTGCGTGAGCTGGCATCTGCCAACAAAGAAACGCGTTATCACCTTGCTGAGATTGTATTGTACTTTGATGATAAACAAGGGGTCGGCAGTGTCAAAGCACAGGCTAATCGAATTGTCGGTCAACTTAACCAAGGCGCAAAATTTTCTATGCTTGCCGGGCAATTTTCCAATGCGCCGAGTGCCGCTCGCGGGGGGGATATCGGTTGGATCCCGGAATCAAAACTTGATGAGAGTGCGTTGCCTTATTTGAAGGCTCTTGAATCCGGTCAAATTTCTGTGCCTATTCAAACAGGCAAGGGATTTCGTATTTATTTTGTAAGGGATAAATTAAGTGCGGGACAATTCGCAAAGCCTGTGACTACCGTAAGTTTTAAACAAGTTTTTATTGAAACCCCCAAAGAGGCGTTTAGTTTTGAAATAGAAGAGAGTATCAAGCAAACGGCAACTCTTGCGCGCCAAATTAAAAATTGTCGCACGGTTGAAAAAATGACAGAGCGCAAAAAGGCAAAAGTGCAACATGTTAAAGACGTGCCAGTTCAAAATCTGCCGCCTGAACTTAAGGATCTTTTAATGAGCACCAAAGTCGACCACGCAACAAAGCCTGTTTATACAGGAAACGGTGCTATGTTCTTTGTGATTTGTGAAAGGAAAACAACCAATCCTAAAGAGCCTGAAAAAGAAGACGTAAGGGCGCAATTGGTGGATCGTAAGTTGCAAAACGTTGCCGAGCAAGAGCTTCGCACACGTAGGGGCGGAGCCCATATTGATATCCGATAAAACCCGTACTACAATGCCGTATGATCTTCCGACGATTTCCGAGACCATTGCAGAATTTGATCTTGCGGCTAAAAAATCCTTGGGTCAAAATTTTATTTTAGACCTCAATATTACGAAAAAAATTGCACGTCAAGGCCTTCCGTATCGTGACGATGAAACCCTTGTTGAGATTGGTCCCGGTCCCGGTGCTTTGACGAGAGGCATTCTCTTAAACGGGGCACAAAAACTTATTGCTCTTGAAAAAGATCAACGCTGTTTGGCGGCTCTTGAACCTCTCCAAAGAGCGTCTCAGGGGCGACTTTTTGTGCAGGAAGCCGATGCTCTTGAGATAAACTTTTCAGAAATTTCTTCAAAACCTTTAAAAATTATCTCTAACCTGCCCTATAACATATCGACCCAACTCCTCATAAAATGGATTGAAGGAGTTGAGCATATCAGCGGTCTTGTGCTGATGTTTCAAAAGGAAGTCGCTTTGCGTTTGGTCGCCGATCCTCGCACAAAATCCTACGGTCGTCTGAGCATTTTAACCCAACTGCGTTTTCAAGCACATATTGCTTTTGATCTTCCGCCAAGTGCTTTTAAGCCGGCACCAAAAGTCACCTCTTCTATTGTGGTTTTTAAGCCTCGTGCTTCTTATCCGACGGACGACTTGTGGGAGGCCGTTAAAACCGTCACTCAAGGCGCTTTTGCACAGCGTCGCAAGATGCTTCGCAAAACCTTATACCCTCTTTTTTCAGATCCGACGGCAACGTTGATCGCCCTAAATTTATCCTCAACGGCGCGAGCCGAAGAGCTTTCTCCCGATGATTTTATTAGGCTAAGCCAAGCCTATCTTAAGGAAACCCGATGATTCGATTGATTACGGGCACATTGCGGGGGCGAAAACTAGAGGTTCCGCCTTCGAAAATCACACGCCCGACAACGGATCGTGTACGAGAGTCTATCTTTAATTTGCTTGAAAGTTATTTGGCTAAAAAAGGTCGTTCCTTTGAGGAACTTTTGGTTTTAGATGCGTTTGCAGGCTCGGGGGCTCTTGGTTTTGAAGCTCTCTCCCGAGGTGCAAAACACGTTACTTTTTTCGAGACGGCTCCCGATGCGCTTAAGGTGCTTCAGCATAATGCAGCCCATTTAAAACTGCAAACTTCGCAGGTGAAAATCCAACGTGTTGATGCAACAAAACCTTCAAAACCAAAGACTCCGGCGACCCTTATTTTTCTTGATCCGCCCTATGGAAAAGGGTTAGTGGGACAGGCGTATAAAGCATTAGAAAAAGTAGGGTGGGGCGGGCCGGAGACGCTTTTTATTTGCGAGACCTCCGATAAAGAAGAGCTCCCCGAGTTCTTGCAAGGCTTGGTGATTAGTCAACGCACCTACGGATCAACGATCGTCAGCTTTATCGAACGGCAAACATGATTCCGAGCAAGAGCAAAGCTATAAACTGAAACCCAACCCGCAGTTGCATCATTTTATTTTGCTTTTTATCAGATGTATCTTTTTTAACCATGCTGATAAGCCCAAGGGCTAAACTTGCGAGGACAGCAAGAGCGGCAAGGATAATTAAAATAGAGAGCAGCGTGTTCATTTTGAGAGAACCTTCTTATTTAAAAAAAACGGGGTATGGTGTATGATACACCTAATTAACAATTCTGCAAACCAAAGGCGTCCTTCTTTAGAGGCGCTTTATCAAGGTGATAGTTAAATCATGAACGATCTTTTTGCAAAAAATGCTCCGCAAGGTGTCCCTCGGAAGTCTGAAAGCTCCCAAAGTTATACGGCCCAAGACATTGAAGTCTTAGAGGGTTTAGAACCCGTGCGCCGTCGTCCGGGAATGTATATTGGAGGAACCGATGAGCGTGCTTTGCATCATTTGGTGACAGAGGTACTGGATAACTCTATGGATGAGGCTGTCGCCGGCCATGCAACGCGCATTGAGCTTGAACTCCATGGTGACGGGCGGGTGAGTGTGCAAGATAACGGTCGCGGTATTCCCGTTGACCCCCATCCAAAATATAAGGACAAATCGGCTCTTGAAGTCATTTTGACGATTTTGCACGCCGGTGGAAAGTTCAGCAATAAAGCCTACGAAACCTCCGGCGGGCTCCATGGTGTGGGTGTATCCGTTGTCAACGCCCTTTCCTCCGATTTGCTGGTAGAAGTGATTCGCGATAAAGTATTGTGGTCTCAAAATTATAGCCGAGGTCACCCCACATCGAAACTTGAAAATAAAGGTCCTCTTTCTAATCGTCGAGGGACAAAACTGACCTTTCTACCGGATACGGAAATCTTTGGAGACAAACTAAAATTCCGTCCTAAAACCCTCCATCATATGGCGCGCTCGAAAGCTTACCTTTTCAGAGGCGTTGAAATCCGTTGGAAGTGTGATCCGAGCCTTATTAAAGAAGGGGATGAAACGCCACCGGAAGCTGTATTTCACTTTCCAAACGGTCTTGCTGATTTTTTGAAAGACGCGGTGAATGCGGATCATGCTTTATTTGCAGAGCCCTTTTCAGGATTGGGCAAGCTTGATAGCCAATCTGAGAAAGTTGAATGGGCGATCACGTGGCTCACCAGAGGAGAAGGTTTTTTCACCTCTTATTGTAACACGATTCCAACACCCTTAGGGGGAACCCACGAAAATGGATTCCGCCAAGGAATTACCAAAGCTCTTCGGCAATACGGAGAAATGACCGGCGTTAAAAAAGCAGCTCAATTAACATCCGATGATGTCCTATCTCAAACCTGCGGCATTGTTTCGGTATTTATCCGAGACCCTCATTTTCAAGGACAAACCAAGGATAAGCTGGTCACACAAGGCGTCGGGCGTTCCGTGGAAAACTTGATCAAAGATCGATGTGATCTTTGGCTCTCCTTGCACAAGGAAGAGGCAGATGCTTTATTGCAATTTTCCTTAGAACGTGCAGAAGAGCGTCAGCGCCGTAAACAAGATAAAGACACAGTGCGCCAATCAGCTACAAAACGTCTTCATTTACCGGGCAAACTTGCAGACTGTATTGCAAAGGATCGAGAAGACACAGAAGTTTTCTTGGTTGAGGGAGATTCTGCGGGGGGATCTGCAAAACAGGCCCGAAATCGTAAAACACAAGCTATTTTGCCTTTGCGCGGCAAGATTTTGAATGTGGCAAATGCGACCCATGATAAAATGCGGGCGAATCAAGAAATTACCGATCTTGGCAAAGCCCTTGGATGTGGTTTTGGTAAAGACTGTGACCCTGAAAAATTGCGCTATGGCCGAGTTATCATTATGACCGATGCGGATGTGGACGGTGCTCATATTGCGTCCTTGTTATTAACTTTTTTCTTTCAGCAAATGCGCCCTCTCATTACTTCCGGACGTATTTATCTTGCATTGCCTCCTTTATATCGTTTATCCACCAAAGGAAAAGTGGTTTATGCCCATGATGATGCGGATAAAGAACGCCTTATGGAAAGTGAGTTTAAAGGGAATCAAAAGGTAGAGGTAAGCCGTTTTAAAGGCCTTGGTGAAATGAACTGGAAGCACCTCAAGGAAACAACTATGGATCCGCAAAGCCGCTCTCTCCTTAAGGTCAAACTCCCCCAAGAGACAGGTCTGGAAAGCACGGAAACATCGATCCCCGTTGAGGTTTTTATTGAAAATCTCATGGGTCGCAAGCCTGAAAAACGTTTTGAATTCATTCAACAAAATGCGCAATTTGTTGATGATATTGATATTTAATACCTTACAACCTTTTCTATGGCCTTAACTTTTCCTAAAAGAGACCTCATAGGCCCACTCGAGCCACGGTAAAAGGTTTTCCAGATCTTTTGAGTCAAGGGTGGGGCCTCCCCACAAGCGAAGGGACGGAGGGGCTCCCCCATGGTTGGTAATGTCGTAGGCTATACAACGTTCTGCTAAAAGCCCCGTCATCTTAGCCAAAAAGGCACGATGGTCTTCTTCACTCAACGCAAGAATTTTAGAATCCGTAAGCTTTAGCACAATGGTTGATGTAGAGCGCGTTTGGGGGGCTATCGCCATAAATTCAATCCATGGTGTGCGTTCAACCCATCGTTCAACGGTTTGAAAGTTATTTTGAGAACGCTCAATGAGCTTTGAAAGCCCGCCTATTTTTTGTGCCCATTTGAGGGCTTGCAGGTAATCCTCCACACAGAGCAATGAGGGCGTATTTAACGTTTTTTCTTCAAAAAGCGGTTCGTACAATTTACTGTCTCCCCGTAATTTAAATAAATAGGGGAGGGGCCAAGGCGGTTGGTAGGTATTAAGGCGTTCAATGGCTTTGGGACTTAAAATGAGCATGCCGTGAGCGGATTCACTGCCGAGCCCCTTTTGCCAAGAAAAAACTGTTGCATCAAATGTTTTCCAAGGGATCGATGTTGTAAAAGCAGCTGAGGTAATATCTGCAATCACAAGCCCGGCGCGGTTATCTTTTAAAAAGTTTCCTGTTGGGAAACGAACGCCGGAGGTGCTGCCGTTCCAATTAAGAAGAACATCATTTGAGGCAGGAATATTTTGTGTGTCGGGCAAAATGCCATGGGAAGATTCTCGAATGTCGATGTCGTCAAGTTTTAGATGTTTCGTGAGATCTATTTTCCAGCGTTTGCTAAAAACATCGTGGGAGAAAACCGTTGTGGGGGCGGGGCCGAGTAAGTTCCAAAGAGTACTTTCAACAGCGCCTGTGGCTGAACCCGGCAACAGTGCAATTTTATAGTCCGCCGGAATTTCTAAGACGGCGCGGGTTAATTGCACAACTTCAGACAGCTTGTTTAGCCCGTGGACAGAGCGGTGAGAGCGCCCCACGGCTGCCTCTTTTAATAACTCTAAAGACCAACCGGGGATTTTTGCACAGGGACCTGAGGAAAAGTAGGGGTGAGAAGGTTTTGCCTGCGGTTCCTTCAAAGGAGGCCTATTGGACGACGGTTGAGATAGGGCGTTTTTCATAGTCAAGTAGCTTCTTCTTTAGGGCGGAGCCCCAACGGTAATTACCAATGGCACCGTTAGAATATAGCACACGATGGCAGGGTATTAAAAGACTTATAGGATTGTGTCCTATCGCCGTTCCAACAGCTCGTACCGCTCTCGGACGGCCGATGGCACGGGCAACATCCGAGTACGAGCGTGTTTCACCCCGAGGGATGCCCTCAAGGGCTTTCCAAACGTCATGTTGGAATTTTGTGCCTGTGAAAAAAAAGTCGGTTTTTAGGGGTTTTTCTTTAAAAAGAGCTTCAAAGAAAGGGCGGGTTTTTTCAATATTGTGAATAAAAGGATTGGTCTTATAGTGCGAGCGCATTTCCCGAGGGGCATCGGTTAATCCTAAAAACGCTATTTTTTCCTCGCAGAGCCCCAGCAAAATAGGGCCATAGTCGTCAGAATTGAAAATGCCGTAATAAATACTGCTTTTTGTCATTTTGGCTATTTTTTAACCTTTCGTTACTATAGTGGTATTATAAGCTTTAAAAAATAAGGAGGTGAAAACGATGCGCTATTTTCTATTCATTTTAAGCTTTTTATTTTTCTCTACAATGTCTTTAAAGGCAACATATGTCAAGGCCGAAGCTTTTGTTAAGAAGATCATTACTCTGCCTGAGCCAAGGGCTTTTTTAACGAACGGAGAGGGGGATGATTCGCTTCTTGAGCTTTATCTTGATGCTGAACCTGATGATTTTGTTAAAGATGAGGGGCTTGAAGACTACAACGAACTGCTTGGTGTGTCGGATGAGTATATGAAAGAGGCTTAAGCAGCACCCCATTGGGCGGGTTTATCTCGGATGTCCACATGGACAAATCCTGATTTCGGATAGTATCCGACCCCACCCATTTTATAAGAAATAGCAAGATTCCTTAGTTCTTTGAGGTGGTTAGGGAGCTTGATATCAACGGCACAGCCCTTCATGTGATAGCTATTTCTTGCAACACCGGCATTTTGGCGTCGTAACATGTTGTTTGTTGAGGGAGAACGATACCCGCTGATAACATCAAAAGTCGCAAGCCCCGGAACACGACAGTCTTTTTGTAATCGGTTAATAAGGTTAATAAGCTCGGGGTCAATGTCATGGGTTTGGTTGTTGCGGTGATCTCGTAAAAACAATTTAAGCCGCTCCATAGCTTCGGGAATAATAACCCCGTTTTCTACATACGTTTCTTTAAACCATTCGCCCGTGTGAATATTGTGCAAAGCAACTTTTTTATCAAGATGAGCAGATGCGAGCCCGAAACGGGGAAGAATAAGGCTCGTTGAGACAACGGCGGATCCCTTTATAAGGAAATTTCGGCGTGATATTTTAATAATCATATGATATTTATAGAGCTACCGGTTTGTCTTTTCAAGTTTTTTCCATAAAAAATAGGATTTTTAGCTATGGTTACTCCTCTTATCACCGTGACACGTCTTTATACCGGTTCCGACAATGAAAGTCATTTTGAAGATATACAAGTTCCCCTTAAGGGTGTCGGCGGTATCGGCTGTTTATCTCAGACTTTTCCTGCCACCGGTGTTGTTTTTAGAACTATGCCGGGGGATTATCGGACGGATTGGCATAATACGGAGACGCGTCAGTATGTTGTTATTATTTCCGGCGCCGTTGAAATGGAAGTAGGAAGCGGTGAAAAACGCTTGTTTAAGCAAGGGGATATCGTTTTAAGTGAGGATAAAACCGGTCGCGGTCATAAGAGCCGCAGTGTTGAAGGGCAAGAAAGGGTCTCCCTCTTTATCACCCTTGAATAGCCGACGGACGTTCTCCGGAAACCTCTATAAACCGCTGCGCGTAGCTTTTTTATAAAAGCTTCTGCGGTTATTTTTTAGTTTCTTTTACTTTTCTTTCAGATAAATCTTCGGCTAGCGCTTTGTGTTCTTTTCTACTGATAAAAGTATAAACAGCGGGCAGAACAAAAAGGGTAAAGATCGTCCCGATAAGCATGCCTCCCACAATCACCAGGCCAATGGGACGACGGCTTTCCATACCTGCACCGTCTGCAAAAGCGAGGGGGACGGCTCCCAAGACCATTGCAAGGGTCGTCATGATAATAGGGCGCAGGCGCAGGCGTGATGCTTTAATCACGGCATCAACCCTTGATAATCCTTCTGCTTTCAGGGCATTAGCAAAGTCCACAATTAAAATACCGTGCTTTGTAATAAGGCCGATAAGGGTCATAAAACCAATCTGGCTATAAATATTAGACGTTTGTCCAAAGATCTTAAGGAAAATCACAGCACCCGCAAGGGACAGGGGCACACTCAAAATAATGATCCAAGGATCACGCCAACTTTCATACTGGGCAGCTAAAACCATAAAGATGAAAAGCAGAGCCAAAACAAACATCTTTACCATGGTTAGGCTTTCCTCGAGGAATTCTTGGCTACTACCGGAAAAACTGACCTGTGTTGACGAATCTCCAACGCTTGCTTCAACAATATCACGGGATTTTTCTAAGACTTCTCCAAGGCCAAAACCGTCCTTCAATCGCCCGCTGATTGTAACGGCCCGTAAGCCTCTAATATGACCGATTTCAACGGGGGAGGAGGCTTTATCAATGCTGATTACTTCGGAAAGAGGAACCATGGTTTCTTTGCGTTGGCCGCGGTTTCCAACGCTGCTGCCCTTAATGAAGATATTGGCCAAGTCTTCAACAGTTTGACGTACATCATCGTCCACTTGAATCCGAACGGAAAAAAGCTTGCTTTCTTTTTTGAACTTACCGATGGGTTTGCCGCCGACAAGGGTGTCAAGAGCTGAGGAAATTTGATCAATTTCAATGCCGAGAACGGCAGACTTTTCGCGGTCAATGGTAACAATGTATTCTTGGGCATCACTGCTGATATCGGCTTCAACTGTTTTAGGCTCGAAAAAGCCTGTTTTGTTTAAGATGCTCATGGCCTTGTGAGCTTTCGCTGTTAAGGCTTTGAAGTCTTGGGTACTACTAATAACCAGCTCGAAACTGTCAGCTGATTTGCTACTTCCCAAGCTTGTACCGCTGGAATAAGCAATAACGTTTAAGCCGACGATATCATAGAGGGCAAGACGAATGCTTTCCGCAACATCTTTGGTGGATCTTGAACGTTTTTCCCAAGGAACAAGAAGATTAAGAGAGTGTGATTCACCGGGGACCTGAACAATAGAAAGGCGCTTATCCATTTCAGGAATATCTTTTAAGATAGCTTCGGCTTGTTTGACATACTTATCCACAAAATCAAGGTTTGCATTGTTAGCCAGAGGTACGGAACGCATGGTAAGCTGCCCTTGATCTTCGCGGGGAATATATTCGTCTTTTAGGGACTTATATGCAAAAATCGAAAGACCGAAGAAGAGGAGACCGACAAGAATGACGAGAAAAGCACCGTTAATTTTGAAAGTCGTTTCTTTATTGTGGAGAAGCTCTGTGTGAGGCAAGGAAATTTTGAGATCGGATTTAATAAAAAAGCTCAAAAGACGACCATAGGAATCATCCAATTTATTGAGCCATAGCTCAATTTTTGCATCTAAACGCTCTAAACGTTTTTTAAGTGTCAGACTACCGTCCTCTTTTTCTGTAGCAAGCTTCAAGTTATGGGCTTTTAAAAGGCGGCCGCACATCATGGGAGACAAAGTTAGGGCAACGAATCCCGAGATAATAACAGCCCCTGCCAACGTCATGGCAAATTCCGTGAAGAGCTTACCCGTTGTTCCGGGAATAAGGGTAATGGGTGCATAAACCGCAGCCAAGGTGATAGTCATAGCAATAATGGCAAAGCTGATTTCTTTAGCCCCCTTAAAGGCTGCTTGAATAGGTTTCATCCCTTCCTCAATATAGCGGTAAATATTTTCAAGCATAACGATGGCATCGTCAACCACCATACCGATGGCAAGGACTAAAGCTAAGAGAGTTAGAATATTTAAGCTGAATCCCATAAGTTGCATGAGAAAAAAAGTGCCGATTAAAGAAACGGGAATGGTCACGAGAGGAATCAAAGTTGCCCGATAAGAGCGTAAGAATAAAAGAACAACAATGATAACCAAGAAGGTGGCTTCAAAGATTGTCGTGTAGACTTCTTTAATGGAGCGATCGATGAAAATGGTTTTATCGTTAGCAATTTCCAGCTTCATACCGTTTGGAAGAAGGCGTTGTAAACTCGGCAATTCCTTTTCCAGTTTTTTTGCAATACTCAAAGGGTTTGCAACCGATTGTTTTGTAATGGCAATGGCAATGGCAGGTTTGTCATTAAAGCGGACTTGAGATTTTGTATCCACCGTTGAGAGTTCAACGTACCCGATATCTTTAAGACGTAACAAAGCGCCGTTACGTTCGCCCAGAATAATATTGCTAAAATCAATTTCTGTAATAAGCGGGGCTTTTGTGGTAACCAAAATTTCTTCGTTTTTGGTTTTAATATTACCGGCAGGTTTTTCAATATTTTGGGCTTTGACGGCCTTGGCGACTTCGTTGGGCGTCACTTTAAAGTTAGCCATTTTAACGGGATCGAGGACAATGCGCATTTCAAATTCACCGCCGCCGTAAATATCAATACTGGAAACACCGTTAATGGATTCCAGCTGACTTTCAAGGAAACGATTGGCGTAGTCGGCAAGCTCTTCAATGCCATGCTGGTCGCTATAAAGGGCAAGGTGAATGATAGCAACGGCATCGGCATCTGCCTTTTTAATACGAGGCTCAACCACTCCTTCGGGAAGTTTTTGGCGTACACGGCCAATTTTATCGCGCACATCATTTACGGCTCCGTCAATATCGCGTTCGATATTAAAGGTCAAGGTGATGCGGCTTTCTCCCGTAGAGCTTTTAGATTTCATATCTTTCAAGCCTTCAATGCCCGACAGGGCATCTTCGAGAATTTTTGTAATCGTTGATTCGATAATAAGCGGACTTGCGCCCTCAAGTTGTGTCGAAACACTGATTTTCGGATAGTCAATTTGAGGGTATTGACGAACTTGCAGTTGCTCAAAGGCAACAATGCCCAATGCAATGATAATCAGCGAGAGCACAGTGGAGAGAACGGGGCGTTTAATACAAAGGTCTGTTAGCTTCATCTAACTTCCTACTTCTTGCTTGCGTTTGAGAAAAGAGCTTTTAAATTATTATTTGTTTTATTGTAATAGCGAACCGTAGACCGTGGCGTTTCTTTGTAGGAGACTGGTGCTGCAGCCTTATCTGCTGCATCTCCTTTTGTATCGGTCTTTTTAGGCTCGGTTTCTTTTCCTATCGGCGCTTTCGGCTCTTTAGGAGCTGTTTCTTTTCTTTGAGAATCATCCTGTGCCGGCTCTGTGGGCTCTTTAAGGTTGTCTGCTGTCGTCGGTGAAGAAGGATCTTTTTTAGGATCTTCCTTCGGTTCTGTTTTTGCTGTTTTTTTGGAGGTAAAAAGACCTTTAAGTTTCATCCATAAGGAAGGAGCCTGATCTTTTTCCGGCTTAGCTTTGTCTTGTTCTTTTTTCGTTTCTTCCTTTTGTCCGGAGGGGGCTAAACTTTCGTCTTCCGGCGGTGCAAGATCTATACTTCGAAGGTCAAAACTAACAGGCACACCGTCGGCAACTTTTTGGTGTCCGACGGTGACAATAATATCACCTTCTTTTAAATTTTTTGTGATTTCCATCCGATCTTTTTCTTGAATTCCGGTTAGCACTTGTATACGGAAAACAACATATAAACCGGGATGCTCCGGGTGTTCGATCACCTTCCAAACATAGGTTTGATCAGAGACGTTGACAATGGATTCTTCCGGGACGATAAGACTGTTGTCTTGAGAACCGACAATGACTTTTACACGAACAAACATACCGGGTTTCAATAGATTTTTTTTGTTAGGAATGGCTGCTTGGATGGCGATACTTTGGGCGCCCGTATCAACTTGAGCATCAATAGCTTCAATTTCACCAGGAAACTCTTGGTTAGGGTAACTGTCGACAGATACTTTAATGCGTTGGCCGACATTTAGGTGGGGGATAAATTTAGACGGCATTTTGAAGTTAACCTTCATGGGATCCATATCGGTAATGGAAACTAAGTCAAGGTCGGCTGTAATAGGAGTTCCCGTACTAATGTGGTGCAGACCGACAATACCTTCAAAGGGAGCTCGAATTTTTGTATCGTCAAGGTCTTTTTGGGCTTTTTCAACACCGGCTTGGGTTTTTAGGAATTGCGCACGGGCTTCTTCAAGCTTTTTAACCGTTCCAAAATTTTTATCACTCAGTTTTTTTTCACGTTCAAAAGCTGATTCGGCAAGGGTAAGTAAGGCTTGGGCTTCTTTGAGTTGTGCACTATAAGTACGGTCGTCCAGTTCAAAGAGCAAATCACCTTTTTGCACATTTTCGCCACCAACAATGTAGACCTTGGAGACTAAGCCTCTAATTTGTGCTTTTATAGTCACAAAGTGGTCGGCTTCGAGGGTACCGACAACGGTCATTTCACGGGTTAGCGACCCTCTGCGAACTTTGTCGACTTCGACGCGAACACTGTCCGGACGAGCTTGTTGTGCGTCATCTTTTCTGGACAAATAGAACCCTGCACCGATTAATGATGTTACAAGAATCGCAATAGCGATGCCGATTAAAGTTGGTTTTTTGATAAAATCCATTTAACTTTCCACATTTTTCTACTATTAACTTAGGTACAGTGTATCTAAAATAAGTTAACTTTTTATAAAATTTATAAATAAACCTTAGGATAATTTGGTCTAATTGGCAATGCAAGAACAAAAAAAACATCCTCGATTGCGGATTTTGCAAGTGCTTCCGGCTTTACAGTCAGGAGGGGTGGAGCGCGGCACCATTGATCTGGCATCCTTTTTGCTGAAAAAAGGTCATGTTCCTTTTGTTGCCTCAAAGGGCGGAGATTTATGTCGTATTTTAGATGAAAAAAAAATAAAACATTTTTCTTTTGATCTGGCTTCTAAGAACCCGTTAGTTATTTTAAAGAATGTTTTTCGCCTGAAAGACATTATCAAAGCCTATAAAATTGATCTTGTTCATGCCCGATCCAGGGCTCCTGCGTGGAGTGCTTACTTTGCCGCACAAGCGGCAGGTGTTCCTTTTGTAACGACTTTTCACGGAACTTATAATTTTGAGAAAACTTTTTTGGGGCGTTTTAAAAAAGCTTATAATTCTGTTATGGCTGGCGGTGAGAGGGTTATTGCGATTTCGCAGTTTATCCAAGACCATGTTTTAGCCAATTACGCCAAGAGCCTGAAACCAAAGGCTCTTACCTTGATTAATAGGGGGGTTGATTTAAAAGAATTTAGTAGAGAAGCCGTTTCAACAAAACGTATTCAAGACTTAAGGACGCAATGGGGACTTACAAAGGAGCATAAAGTTATTTTAGTTCCGGGGCGTTTAACACGCTGGAAGGGGCAAGGTGTCGTCCTTAAAGCCCTTGAGATCCTTATCCCGCAAAAGGCCTGCCTTGTTTGTGTGTTTATTGGTTCGGATCAAGGGCGTCATGCTTATAGACAAGAGCTTGACGAACAGGTTCAAAAGGCTTCTTTAGAGAATAATGTGCGTTTTGTAGACCATGTGGATGATATGCCGGCGGCTTATTGTGCGGGGGATTTGGTTATTCACGCGTCAACGGAGCCGGAAGCCTTTGGGCGTGTTATTATTGAGGCTCAAGCCATGGAGGTTCCCGTTATCGCTTCGAACTTAGGCGCGCCTGCTCGGATAATAGAGAAGAACAAAACAGGCCTGCTTCATAAAGCAGGAGATCATGAGGACCTGGCCGCACAAATTCGACAGGCTCTTGAAACAGACTGTAGCCCTTTTATAAAAAAAGCCCTGACCCGTGTGCAAGAAAATTATAGTGATCGGCTTATGTTTGAAAAAACAATTGCCGTGTATGAATGCGTTTTAAAAAGAGATCGTTAAGGTTATGCCCCAAATAATACTGCCCCACCCTCAAAAAATTCTTGTGATTCGTCACGGTGCTTTTGGTGATATTGTAAAGTCTTTAGGGGCTTTTCAGGTCATTGCAGAAAATCATAAGCAAGACCGTATTACGCTTCTCACCATGCCTTTATTTGAAGATTTCTGCAGAAAAACAGAGTTTTTTGATGACATCATGTTGGATGAAAGAAAACGTAGTTTTGCCCATTATTTAAAAATCACGAACCGGATTCATGAGAAAAATTTTGATCTCGTCTATGACCTGCAAGGTTCTAAACGGACGGGGCGTTATTTTAAGATTCTTAATTTTCGTCGTAAGATTCAATGGTCCGGAAATGTTAAAGGTTGTTCTTTTTATCAAAAGATGTCTCAAAAGAAAGTGTTGCACCCTTATGAGCGTTTAGCAGAGCAGCTTCGTATTGCCGGGCTTGATTTAAAAGGGAAAACGGATTTACAGCCCGACTTATCTTGGCTCAAGACGGGGCTTTCTTTAACTCTTCCTCGGAAATTTGCCTTAATGATTCCGGGAAGTTCTTCCCATACCCTTGAGAAAAGATGGCCTGCTCTATTTTACGCAGACCTTGCAACGCGCCTAAAAGACCGAGGTTTTGAAACGGTTATTATCGGAGGGCCGGACGAAACCCCTATTGCTCAGGCTATTAAACAACGTTCTCCTTTGGTTGTGGACGTGACCGGTAAGACCAAACTTTACGATATTTTAGGCATTGCTCATCGAGCTAAGGTCATTATCGGAAACGATACGGGGCCTACCTTTTTAGCGTGCGCATCCGGCAAGCCCACGTTTGTGCCGTGGTCGAATTATTGTAAGGCCGACCTTAACGCCCCTCGAGGAGATAACGTATCTCTGTTTGAAGAGCCGATCTTATCAAATTTAAATCCCGATCGCCTATGGCATGCTATGGAAAAGGTTTTATAGTGTCGCTCCCCCTCTTTTCTCAAACCTTACTCGGTTGTCGAAAACAGCGTGCCCGGCATACTTTTCAAAAAGCCTCCTATCTGGCGCAAGATATTGAAAAAACCTTGATAAAACGGTTGCCGAAGAATAGAGAAAATCTCAATAGGATTCTTATTATCGGGTGTCCGGCAGGTCTGCCGCAAATTCATTTAAAAGGCGTTGTTATTGATGTTTTTGACCCTTTTTTAGGGGAGAGGTTTGTGGAAAATAACTTGCCTTTTCAAGATAATCATTATGACCTTATTCTGGAAGGGTTTGTGTTTCACTGGCTCAACGATCCCTTAGGATATTTGCGAGATATAAAACGTCTTTTGAAATCCGGCGGCCTGTATCTGTCCGGTTTTTTGGGCGGGACAACCTTAACGGAGATGCGCCAAGCTCTTTTAAAAACAGATATTGATCTTTACGGAGGCGCCTTTGCCAGGGTTTCTCCTATGATTAAACCTGAGGCTGCAACCCGTTTGTTGCAATCTGCCGGTTTTAAAGATGCCGTCGTTGACCATGAAGAAATCGGTGTTTCTTATCCCCGTATAAAGGCTCTTATTCAAGATTTACGAGCCATGGGAGAATCTAATGCGTTGAGGGATCAACGGTCGCCTAAAATTTCAAAGGACTATTTTGAGCGGGCTCAACAAAATTATTTTTCGCTCTTTCCTCAAAAGGATGACACGCTCGTGGCGACCTTTGATTTGGTGCATATGATAGGTTGGTCAAGTTAATTAGAAAGTCGACCGGCGTCTTTCGCGTGTGAAAAGCCTACGTTTCTTTTTTAATAATCCTTATTTCAGACGGTTGTTCGCGAAATTATCGGCGTAGCTTTTTTTCTGCTGCACGGGAACTTGTTGAGGAATAACGGTGTAAGGAATCTTGTTTTTCTCAGCATATCGTGTTGCGGCTTCTTTTGTCGGAAATTTGAGACGCAGCTGGGTTTGGGTTTGCGTATTGCAGGTCCAGCCCATTAAAGGATCTAAAAAACGATCCCCCGACGGAGAATATTCTAAAAGCCACTGCCTTGTTTTTGCACGCCCTACTTGCATAGTATGGCGATTAGGTTTGTAAATACGTGCCGTCATTAAAGAAGCCTTTCTAAAAGTCTTATTAAGACCAGTGTAAGGGAGAAAGCACTCTGAAAACAGCTTTTTTTTCTGTTGTTTTCTCCCTTAAGTTCTTTTTTAGCTTTATGAACTGACATGTGCCGTTAAGGAACTGCTTTGAAAAGACTCTGTGTCTTCTTCGTAGAATTTCCGTGTTTTCATTTCTTGTTCGTTAATTCTTTGATAAAAATTATAAATGGTTCGAATACGATCATAGGCTTCTTTGGCTTTCCACTGTTTTGAGGGATCCTTTGTCGGAACGGAGAGTAAATTCGAGCCGCCGATAAGGTATTGTCTAACCATAATATCTTGGAAAGAAAGGTCGGCATTTCTATGATTGGAGAGAATATCAAACAGAGCCATCCCCGTTGTTGTCCGTCCTTTGCCCCCACGGCAATGGAAATGCTTCCAAGTCCCAAAGGGAAGGGCATCAAAGGCTTTAATGATATCATCTAAATCATCGTCCATAGCGCGATGATGATCCGTAATGCCAATGCGCAAATATCCGTGGCCGTTAAGGTTCTTAACAAGATACTTTTCGGTATAAACATCCATAACAGGGGTCATAAAAGTTTTGGCTTCGGTGACAAGTCCCTCTTCTTTAGCTGTAATTTGGTGAAGTTGTACTTCTTTATGGCCGGCAATAGATAAAATAAAGTTACGTTCGACGGCTTCTAACTCCGACCATGTTTTACCGATGCTATAAGCATCGGCTCGGCCGTAAAGACTTAAGGGGATACCGCTTTCTAAAAATCCATGGGGTTCTTCTCTATGATCAAAGAAAACGATTTCTCCGGTAAAGTCGGTTTCCCTGATACGCTCGACAATTTCCGTTAAACCCTCCTGACCGAATTGCCCGCTTCCGGAGACATTTTGGTGATCAAGACCTGCGCGGTCGGGAAGCGTGTCCCGTATAACGCCTTGTTTATCTTCCTCGCTTAGTTCTTCCCATGTTTTATTCAGAATGCCGGGATCAAGAATTCGAAAGGAGCCGCTGTTGATTTCTTCTAGGCGTTCAATGATATAGGGATCTTGTGTTGTGCGGAAGGAGTTATAGGTCTTGCCCTCTTGGTCAGGGCTGTCTAAAACTAAAATAGCGCTAAAATGTTGAATACTTGCACTTGTTTGTGCCGGGGAGATCCCCATGAATATAGCGCCTAAGATAACAAATGCTTCGTATAGTTTTAATTTTATATTAATTTTCATGAACAAACCCTCTATTTATAGCCTCTTTTTTCAAAAGCAAGTCTTTGCCAAGCCATGGCGGCAATCATTATGAGTTTTTCAGAAAAATATTAACAATATGGCAAAAGAAAGTATCTTTTTAGAAAAAAATAGGGAGAAAGAATATTAAATTAAAGGGAATAAAAAAACGTTAAAATTCTTATTATTGAATTATAGGTGACTAGATCTATTTTATATGTTGAGGAATATCGAAATAATATCTGTGAGTTTTATAAAGGAGACACGAAACATCCAAGGGATTGTGCAAGGGTTTTAACGTTGCTTTCCATGAGTTTGATGTAGGTGCTAGCAGGTTCCTCTGCGGTTGATAGGGCATCGGAATAGAGGGTGCCTCCAATTTTAGCTCCCGTCTCAGCGGCTAATTGCCGAATGAGACGTTGGCTTGAGATGTTTTCTACAAAGATCGTTTTTATTTTCTCTTTCTTGATTTGCTTAATAAGAGAGGCCATCTCATGGGCTGACGGTTCGTCGGTCGTTGAAAGTCCTTGGGGCGATAAGAAAACCAGACCATAGGCTTTTTCAAAATAATTAAAAGCATCATGAGCCGTGATTACTTTGCAAGACTCTTCGGGAACGTCCTTGAACTGCTCTTTAATCCACCGGTCAAGGTTTTGCAGTTCTTTTAAATAGAGAGTTGCCCTCTCCTCATAGACAGCTGCATTTTGAGGATCAAACTCTTGCAAAGCTTTTTTGATATTATAGACCCACGTTGCGACATGCCGTACATCGTTCCATACATGGGGGTCGGGAACGGGTTCATTAGAAATTTGCGGTTCCATCATTTTATGAAACGGGATGCCTTGTGAGGCCACAATAATAGGTTTTTTATAACCGGAAGCCGAGACAAGGCGCTCAAACCATGTTTCAAAACTCAAACCGTTAATAACGACAAGGTCGGAGCTAATAATTAAAAGATTATCATCAGGGGTGGGTTCGTAAACATGAGTGTCTTGGTTCGGGCCTACGATCACATTAACGGTAACGAGATCCCCTCCTATGTTTTTAATAACATCTCCAAGGATGCTAAAGCTCGCCGTCACAATAAGTTTTTCTTGTGTAGGATTATCTGCTTTCGGTTCTAGATACGCAAAAAAAGAAAGAAGAAAGGAAAGGGTAAAAACGACTTTTTTGATCATGAGAGAACCCTTCGGCGAACGGAACCGTACTTGCCGATTAAAAGTGAAATAATATAAATGACCCCGGCGACTAAAATAATGGCAGGCCCGCTGGGTAGTTTGTAATGATAAGATAAAAGGAGTCCTAAATACCCTGAAATAAAGGCTAGTATAAAGGCAATGACAAAAATACTGCCGACTTCCCGACCCCAAAAACGAGCGGCAACGGCAGGAAGCATCATCATACCGAGAGCCATGAGAGTCCCCAGAGCTTGAAAAGCAGCAATCATGTTTAAGACGACTAACATCATGAAAATAACATGATAAAAAGCACCGCTGGCACCGATGGAGCGCATATAAACGGGGTCGTAGCATTCAATCATGAGCGGTCGGTAAATAAAACTAAGCGTCACAAGGGAAAAGGTTGTAATGGCTCCGATCAAATAAAGGGCATCCGTTGTAACGCCTAAAATTTGTCCGAAGAGAATGTGTAATAAGTCGACGTTGCTGCCAAAAATAGAGACGATGACAGCCCCCAAGGAAAGGGCAATTAAATAAAACCCGACAAAACTTGCATCTTCTTTTAAAATGGTATGGCGGGTTACAAGGGTTGCAATGAAGGCTACAAAAAGACCCGCGATAAAACCGCCGATTCCCATGATGGGTAAAGAAAGCCCTGCAAAAACATATCCCACGGCAACGCCGGGTAAAATAGAGTGTGATAAAGCATCCCCCATAAGGCTCATGCGGCGTAAAACCAGTAAGACCCCAATGGGGGCACAGCCAAGGGACAAGGCAAAACACGCGGCAAGAGCGCGCTTCATAAACATAAAGGAAGCAAAAGGTTCTATAAAAAACTCGTACATTTAAGTTGCCTTTACCTCAAAAATTTCATCTCCGGGGTCAACGTCACGGTTTTCCAAGTGTCTTGAAATATGTTTTGCGCGGCGTAGATTATCCAAGGTGATGACATCTTTTGTCTTGCCCCAATCTAAAATGCGTCGTGCAATCATCATAGATGTTGGAAAATGGTCTTGAACAAGGTCAAGGTCATGGTTCACAATCAACAAGGTTTTGCCGTCTTTGTGCCATTTTAAAATGACTTTGATCAAATCGTTAATGGTATAACTGTCAATGGCTGTAAAAGGTTCATCCAGTAAAATGCAATCGGCATCTTGAAGAATCAGACGGGCAAAAAGGACGCGCTGAAATTGTCCGCCCGACAGTTCGTCAAGGGCTCTGTTCATACACTCAAGCATACCGACTTCTTCAAGGGCAGATTCTACCTTTTTTTGCAAATTTTTGTCGAAACGTTTAAAAAAACCTTCATGCTGACAATGGCCGGTCGCGACCACATCTTGAACGGTGAGAGGAAAAGAGCGATCCATTTCTGCTTGTTGAGGGAGATAGGAAATTGTTTTGTCCAAAGAGACGTTGAGAGAGATTCTTCCGGACGCAAGGGGTACTATTCCGAGAATGGCTTTTAGAAGGGTACTTTTTCCTCCGCCATTTGGTCCGATAATAGCCGTGAGGCTTCCTTGCTCAAAACAGCAGTTGATTTTTTCAAGGGCGATGTGGTGGCGATAGGTAACGGAGATATTTTCTAAGCGAATAAGATCCCGTCCGTGATCATGGGTTTCGTATAAAGATCGGGACTGTAAGTTTTGTTTTTCGGGGAAAAGATTTTTTAACATAATATTTTATTAAACGGACCACCGAATAACGATCCACATCATCATAATGAGGAAAAAAACAATTTTGAGGCGGTCAAAAGCGCTCCAAAAAAGAGGGGATCGTTTCATAGGGTTACCTTTTCTATTTATTAAAAGAATAGGGATAAAACCTCCCCGTTGTCAATCTTGTTGAGAAAGGGGAGGTTTAGCTTTTTAAGCGTGGCGTTTAAAAACACTATAAATCAGAGGTGTTGCTATTAAAACAGCTCCTGCTGAGGCAAAGGCGAATTGAGAGACAAAGGTAAAAATGCTTTCAAAACCTGCAAGTGAGGCCATAATATCGGACTTTGTATCAACCCCTTCGGGGGCGCCGAAGACTTGCGCTATTTTTTGGGCTAGAAAATGGGAAAAGGCGTGAGAGAAAAAGAAAGTTCCCATCATTAGACTGCCTAGGCGAGCGGGGGCAAGGCGCGTTACCATAGACAATCCGACAGGGGAAATAAAAATTTCTCCAAGGGTAAAGCAGGCAGTTCCGGCTACAAGCCACATTATATGTACAAAACCGTCGACATGGGATTGAATGCCTAAAACAAATAAATAAAATCCAAAACCCGATATAAGGAAGCCTACTAAGAATTTAAAGGGTGTTAGGGGTTCTAATTTATGTTGCCCCAGTTTCGACCAAAACGAGGCCACAAGGGGGCTGAATAAAATAATAAAGACCGGATTTAAAGACTGAGACCAAGAGGCGGGAACGGTCATGCCAAGAAATTCACGGTTTATATTGTGCTCTGTAAATAATAAAAGAGAGCCCCCTAATTGCTCGAAGATCGCAAAGAAAGAAGAAACAAAGACAAACATTAGTAATAATGTAAAAATGCATTTTCTTTCCTCAAGAGATGATTTAAAGGCCACCGTAGAGATAATAATGAAAACAATAACGCCGGCAATAGTTAGAAAACTTCCCATATTATGATGGTTTCGAATCATGAAAACCACAAGCGGGACAAAAAGGAGAGAGCCTAAGACAATGATTTTGCTTAAGGATAAACCGAGCAAAATCGGACGTTTTAGTTCTTGTGGAAAAGGGGGGAGACCGATGCGTCCGAAATGTCTGTACCCTCCGTAAAATACGATGGCTCCTGCAAACATACCTATGGCGGCAAGACCGAATCCATAATGCCAACCGTAAAGCTCGCCGACCGTACCGCAGACCAAAGGTGCAAAAAGGGCGCCCACATTAATGCCCATGTAAAAAATGGTGAAGCCGCCGTCACGTCTTGAGTCATTCTTATGATAAAACTGTCCCAGAAAGCTAGAGACGTTAGGTTTGAAAAATCCGGTTCCCACAACTAAGAATGCCAATCCGTAAAAGAAGGAATGTTCCCCTAAGGGGAGTGATAAAGTAATATGTCCTAAAATAATAAAGAAACTTCCGATGATAATGGCGCGTCTATTTCCTAAGAAATTATCGGCTAAATACCCCCCTAGAATATTTGACCCGTACACAAGGGCACCATAAGCCCCTAAAATGCCATAGGAATTGTGGTCGCTAAACACAAGTTCCTTAGTCATATATAAAACAAGAAGTGCTCTCATGCCATAGAAGCTGAAACGTTCCCAAAGTTCGGCGAAGAAAAGAACGTAGAGTGCTTTTGGTTGTTTTTCTAGGGCAAAATCTTCAGGCATTCTAGACGGTAATTCAGAAACAGACACGGATAAATCCTTATTATTGTTCGGTTTTAAAGCAATCTTAAAGTAGCTTATCGGCTAATTTGAAAAATGACAAATGGAAAAATTATTTCACTCTATCTATACCGGCTTGGATGAGATCAGCTGCTTCTCGAGCGTCTCCCCAGCGTATAATTTTGACCCATTTTTCCTTTTCAAGATCTTTATAGCGCTCAAAAAAGTGTGAGATTTGCTCAAGAACAATAGGAGGAAGATCTGTGTGATTTTTAACATTTGCATAATAGGGGAAGAGTTTGTCTACGGGAACCATTAAGATTTTTTCATCTTGCCCGGATTCGTCTTCCATAATGAGAACGCCAATAGGACGTGCGCGTATAACGGCACCGTGAACAATGGGCATACTGGTTAAGACAAGAGCGTCAACAGGATCGCCGTCGTCTGAAAGAGTGTGGGGGATAAAGCCGTAATTTGCCGGGTACTGCATAGATGTGTGCAACATACGATCGACAAATAGGGCGCCGGATTCTTTATCTAATTCGTATTTTACGGGATCGCCTCTAGCTGAAATTTCAATGATCACATTGCAGTCCCACGGCGCATTTTCGCCGCATTTTATTTTATCGATATTCATGTCGGAGCTTTCTAAAAATATGGTTTTACGGACTCAGTATAGGCTGTTTTTCACTTTTTTCAATGGGAGTATGGTGTTAAACGCTTTTTAGGTTAAAAACGCCTTGTTTGTAAAAACTTGATTTTTCTCTTAAAAAACGATTATACTGTAACAATTTTTGAAGGTTGATTTTATGATAAAAAAAGTTCGTAAGGCGATATTTCCCGTCGGGGGGCTTGGAACGCGTTTTTTGCCGGCCACAAAAGCCTTGCCTAAGGAAATGCTTCCAATCGTTGATAAACCTTTGATTCAGTACGCCGTGGAAGAAGCCGCGGCTGCGGGGATTGAAGAATTTATTTTTGTAACAGGCCGCAATAAAACAGCCATAGAGGATCATTTTGACCTTTCTTTTGAGCTTGAAGCAACCTTAAAGGCAAAAGGTAAAAAGAAAGAGTTATCGGATCTCGAATCCATTATGTTTAAGCCCGGTTCCGTAACCTATACACGTCAACAACAACCTTTAGGGCTTGGTCATGCGGTTTGGTGTGCTCGGCATTTTATCCATGACGAGCCTTTCGCGGTTCTTTTAGCCGATGACTTTATTTATTCAAAGACGCCTTGTTTAAAGCAAATGGTTGAGGCTTATGAACACGTACAAAATAATATTTTAGCTATTATGGAAGTCCCCGATGCCCATGTAAATCGCTATGGTATCGTCTCACCAAAGCACGAAGCTTCCACAAACCTTTTTCAAATAAAAGGTGTTGTTGAAAAGCCGAATTTGGCCGATGCACCGTCCCGTCAGGCTGTTGTCGGACGTTATATTCTGGATTCTCGTATTTTTGATTTTCTTGAAACTCAAGAAAAAGGCGTTGGCGGTGAGATTCAGCTCACCGATGCGTTTACGCCTCTTTTGAAAGAGCAGGACTTCTATGGTTTCCGTTATGAAGGAGAGCGTTTGGATTGCGGGTCAAAAGCAGGCTATATAAAAGCCAACTTAAGGGTTGCTTTGGATAGGGAGGATATTGTGGATGAGGTTTCCGAGTTTATAGCAGACTTTCACAAAATGACGACACAGAAGAATAAAGTTAGTTAATAAAGCGGAGTAAATGACATGAAAGTAACGGTTATTGGAACAGGTTATGTGGGGCTTGTTACAGGAACATGCTTGGCCGAGTTTGGTTTTGAAGTGACGTGTGTTGATAAAGATAAAAATAAAATCGAGAACCTTCACAAAGGCATTATTCCCATTTATGAACCCGGACTTGACCGCCTTGTTGAAACAAATCAAAGTAAAAAACGCCTCTTTTTCACAGTGGATCTGAAAGAGGCCGTTGCCAAGGCCGATGTTGTTTTTATTGCCGTCGGAACGCCTTCCGATCCGAAAACAGGCCGAGCAGACATGCAGTATGTTCATGCCGTTGCCAAGGAAGTGGCTGTAAATCTTAAGGGGTATACGGTTCTTGTGACAAAATCAACGGTTCCCGTCGGAACGGTTCGCGTTGTGACAAAACTTGTTCAAGAGGCGAATCCTTCTGCCGATTTTGACGTTGTCTCAAATCCGGAATTTTTACGGGAAGGGTCGGCCATTGAAGACTTTATGCGCCCTAACCGTATTGTTATCGGATGTGATACGAAACGAGCTGAAGCCGTTATGCGAGAACTTTATCGCCCCCTTTATCTCCTTGAAACACCGATGCTTTTCACGAACCCTGAAAGTTCGGAGTTAATTAAGTATGCGGCTAATGCGTTTTTAGCGACTAAGATTGCGTTTATCAACCAAATGGCGGATCTATGTGAAGAATGTGGCGCTGATGTGCAGGCAATTTCTAAAGGAATGGGTCTTGATCACCGCATCGGATCAAAATTTTTACATGCGGGTCCCGGTTACGGAGGGTCTTGTTTTCCAAAAGATACTTTGGCGCTCCTTCAAACAGGAAAAGATTTTAATGCCGAACCGACTATTGTTAGTGCCGTTGTGGCGGCCAATGACGAGCGTAAAAGAGACATGGCTCGTAAAATTATCAAAGCTTGCGGCGGCTCTGTTCAGGGTAAGAAAATTGCGATTTTAGGTCTTACATTTAAGCCCAATACCGATGATATGCGCGATAGCCCCAGTTTGGATATTATCCCCGACCTTCAAAAGGCAGGAGCGTCTATTGCCGCTTTTGATCCCCAAGGGCTTAAAGAAGCTCAAGAACATTTCACCGATATCGAGTACGGGCAAGACGCCTATGATGTGATGAAAAATGCGGATGCCTTGGTGATTATCACCGAATGGAATGAATTTAGAGCGTTGGATCTTGAAAAAGTAAAGGGTCTTCTTAAGACGCCGACTGTTGTTGATCTTCGAAATGTTTACCCTATTTCCGAGATTGAAAAACAAGGGCTGACTTACCATTCTATCGGTCGAGTCGTATTTGATCCTTCTTGCGATACTGCCGTTAAATCAGCTTAAAGGAGCGATTTTATGCTCAACTCTTCTATTTTTCGTGAATATGATATCCGTGGTGTTGTCGGGCAGGATTTTGATGAGGCCGGGGTGACTTTGCTGGGACAAGCTTTTGCTACAAAAGTAAAGCGCATGACGGGCGGATCGACTCTTGTTTTGGGGTATGACGGGCGTTTAAGTTCACCGGAGCTTGAGACTGCTCTTATTAAAGGCTTTAAAGCTGCAGGGGCAGACGTGATCAGTATCGGTTGCGGACCGACCCCGTTGCTTTACTTTGCCTCTCATTATTTTAAAGCCCATGGTGCTTTGATGATCACGGGGTCTCACAATCCCCCGGAGTACAACGGTTTTAAAATGGTCATTGATCAGCAAGCTCTTTTTGGCTCGGAGATTCAAGAACTTGAAACGCTCATTACAACCAATGATTTAATTACGGATCAAGAGGCCGGAAATCACCGTGTTGAGAACCTTCATAATGAGTATGTTCAATGCCTTGTTTCTGATTTCACAACCCATTATAGCAACATAAATGTCCGAGTTGCTTGGGATCCCGGAAACGGGGCAACGGGTGAGGTCGTTCAAGACCTCCTTGCTCAAATTGAGGGAGAGCATTATCTGATCAACGGAGACATTGACGGGACATTCCCGGCTCATCATCCTGATCCGACCGTTGAAGAAAATTTAGAGCAATTGGTCGAGTTAGTCGATCATATGGATTGTGATTTTGGTATTGCTTTCGACGGAGACGGGGATCGAATCGGTGTTGTGGATGATAAAGGACGTATTCTTTTTGGCGACCAGCTGATGGCGTTGTTTGCCGAAGAAGTTCTTGCCTCCCATCCTAAGGCAACAATTATTGCCGATGTTAAAACCAGTCAACGACTTTTTGATTATGTGAAAGAGTTAGGCGGAGAGCCCTTAATGTGGCGTACCGGACATTCCCTTATCAAGAAAAAGATGAGAGAAGTGGGGAGTCCCTTAGCGGGTGAGATGAGCGGTCATATCTTTTTTGCCGATCGTTATTACGGGTATGATGACGCCCTTTATGCGGCCCTTCGTTTTATTGGGATTCTCAGTGCAAAAGGGATTAAACTATCTCGGTGGATTGACGAATTACCGCCGGTTTTTAACACCCCGGAAATTCGCATTCCTTGTGAGCATCTTGATAAATTTGCCGTTGCTAAGGCCGTGCAAGCTTGTTTAGACCGAGACGGCGTGCTTTATAATAGTGTGGACGGTGTGAGAGTTTTGACAGAAAAAGGCTGGTGGCTTTTGCGTGCTTCCAATACCCAAGAAATTCTTGTGGCCAGAGCGGAGGCAAATTCTCAAGATGAGCTTGACAAATCTCTTGATGCCATCGAAAATTACCTTAAACGCGCAGGTCTTGAGCCGTAGCTACAAACCTATGACTGATTAACAATAACCTCAAAACGGAGGGCAACCGATAACTATTTTTGTGGTTTCGGCACGCTTTACGCCTTGGGAGTCCGGATCAATTGCGACCTTGAATAGGAGTCCAAAACCGTAATGTCTTCACTCTATACCTTTGAAAAAACGACCGATGATATCCGCGTTCTTGTCACACCTGTTTTTATGGATGAAGAATCTAGGCCCGAAGAGCATTTTTATTTATGGGCTTATCAGGTGCGCATTGAAAATCGTAGCCTCTCACCCGTTAAAATTCTTGATCGCCGGTGGAAAGTCATTGATGCCCGAGGTGCGACACAAAATATCTCCGGGGCGGGTGTTTTTAAAGATCAACCTGCTTTGAAGCCGGGGGATGCTTTTGAATATACGAACACGATCCCCCTTGTGACAACCTCAGGTTTTATGACAGGGAAATATGCCTTGGAAAAAACACAGGGAAATTTTATTGACGTTGATATTCCGACGTTTTCTTTGGATAGTCCTTATGAATCCCACCTTTTAAACTAAAAGGTCTGATGAAATATGGCCCGAGGTCCTTTGAAGAAAATTCTGCAATTCTTACTTCCTGCCCGCTGTTTGGTTTGTCGGGATGTTATTGAGGAGCAAGGACATATTTGTGCATCTTGTTGGGGCGACTTAACGTTTTTGTCAGATGCTAAGTGTGATCGATGCGGCATCCCCTTTGAGGTTATTGATCTAAAGACTCAAGACGGCGCCGGTGAAAACGCTCTGACCTGTCCGTCTTGTCTTAAAGATCCGCCGCCGTTTCATCGTTCTGTTTCTTCTTTGCTCTATGATGATAAAAGCAAAGACCTTATTTTGCGTTTTAAGCATGGGGATGCGACCCATATGGCTCCGGCGTTCGGACAATGGCTTGCTAAGGCGGGTAAAGATATTTTGGAACGGACGGATTACCTTGTGCCCGTTCCCCTTCATTGGAAGCGCCTTTTAAAGCGTCAATACAATCAAGCAGCCCTATTGGTAAACGAGCTTGAAAAAGTGTGCAGGGTACCGGCATTGCTGGAGGGGCTTGAGCGCACGTCACATACACCGACTCAAGGTTACCTTACAAAGGAAGAGCGCCACACAAATGTTTCCGGGAAGTTCGTCGTCCCGTCAAAGAATAAGAACATTGTTAATAAAAAAGTAATAACTATCGTAGATGATGTTTATACATCCGGTGCAACGGCAAAGGCGTGTGCGGAAGCTCTTCAACAAGAAGGTGTTTCAGAGATTAATATCCTGACGCTTGCTCGAGTTGCTCGTTTGTAAAGGGATAATTATTGTGAAAAAAAACTTTTTAAGGTGATTTGATAAAAACACCGGAAAGATGAAGTGATAAGATGAGCCAAATAGACGAGTGTCTGTCGATGAAAGAAAAAATTATTGTTTATACAACCAAGCGCTGTCCTTATTGTGATGCGTCGAAAACGCTCCTCCAACGAAAAGGATATCCTTATTCGGAAGTAGATGTTTCAGATCCTCAATTGCGTATGATGCTCGTTAAAAAAGCACAAGGGCGCAAGACTGTTCCTCAAATTTTTATCGGAGATCTCCACGTAGGGGGCTTTGATGAACTTCAAGCCATGGATAAAAACGGTGAGCTTGAGGCTTTGATGAAGGGATAAAGTTAGCTTTCTTTCCCTACGAAGCATAATCAGGAGGTGTTTTTTCAAAATCATCAACCTTTTAAAAATTTGTCCCTGCCCTTAGACTTTCAAAAGAATTTCAAATTTTTCCTCTTGAGAATGCCAACTTCCCTTTCATTTAAGTCGTTGTTTTTCATATATAAGACTCATTTTTGCGCTCCTATGCGATAAGGGAGAGTAAAATATAGGTTCTCTGTTGATAGACCTATTAATCGGTGATAGGGTGACCTATAACTCTTCCTAAATAAGTGTATCTTATGAAACAATTAAAATTACAGTGTGATGTTTTAATACTGTCTTGTATTGATTATCGTTTTCCACATTTAATTTGCGATTATTTAGACGCACGAGGCCTTATCGGAAATTACGATATTTTTACCTTGCCCGGCGCTTCTCTTGGCGCTTGTTGTCCCGAGTATCCCCATTGGAATGAAACCTTTGAAGAAGTTATTACCCTTGCTTTGGGGCTTCATAGCATCAAGAAAATTATCATTCTTAACCATGAAGAATGCGGGGCTTTCCAAAAGTTAAGAGGCGTTCCAAGTAAAAAGTCTGATGAGATCCTAATGCATAAAAACCAAGTTTCTATCACACAAGCTTGGCTTGAAAAGAAATTTCCCCAACTGGACTATGAGTTTCTTTATATAAATCTTTCGGGAGAGGTTGTCGGTTTATAGCGGTAAGCGTCCTAAGAATATTAGGCTGATTTGTTTTGTACGTAACGACGGTGAAAGTCCGGATAATATATAGGCCCAGTTCCCTCGAAGCTGCATAAGCGGCGAGATTTTGGTCCAATACCCACTTAGCGGTTCTGTATAAAACCACCTTGAAGCCGTTATTTCTTTGCAAATCAAGATATTTATATTTCCAAAACCCGCATACAATATAGGTTTTTGAAGCTGAAAATTGGTTCCATCCAAACAAAGGTACCCAAACCACCACAATGAACTTTCTACTCTTAAAGTTTGTCGGCATGGAACCAACATATGACGGTGCCCCTTAAGGAAATGCCACTTGACTATTGACATAATTTTATATATTCTATCTAAGTTAATATTAAATCATAATGAAGTTTTTATATAATGCTAAAAAAAATAATTTTATCTATTGTTGTTACATTATCTCTTCTTGTAAATCCCTGTCAGGCGTCTTGGAAATATGAACAGGAACAGAGAAAAGTTAGAGGAACATACGCACAACGAATTCAGAGTGATATCCCGGAGACTCAAAGTTTTTATCTTCCGGAGAATTTGGATATTGGAAAACTGAGAAATAAGAGTTTATTGGTACAATTATTATTTATAGGTAGCCTTGGGGCTTTTATAGGTTCAACGCTTGCAGAAGGAGTTACTGTTCCTTCTTCTGATAATTCTGATAACTTTACGAGTTTTAATAATATAACAAAGCATTTTCCTATGACGGAAGAGCACGTATATACTGTTACAAATCAGGCTCATGATTCCCTTATCTCCCAGGTCTTTCCTGAAAATACTTATTTTTCTGTGCATCAGCCTATTCCGCTTATTAATAGAACAGGTGTTTTCAAAATATTAGAAACTCGGTATATGAATTCAGAAGCCTGTGAATCTAGTGCAAGAAGTGTATATGAACAATTGTCAAGTATCCCTAACATAAAAAATATGCTGGAGAATTGCGACACAATCATTGACCCTTCCTTTCTAAACCCAAATAAGATGAAACAGTTAACTGTTTCTTTTAAACACAACTCGAACTTTAAACTCGTAGATCAAGGATATTATAGCGTAGGGAGTGAAGGTATGATCGGTACGGGAAACCTAATGAAGTGTGTAGGCGTGAGTCTTTTTAACCTTGAAACGAAGGTTGGAGGAGTTGGGCATGTTTCCGGAGAAACAATTCGTTTTATGGATGCGTATTTGGAAGGAGAAGAGTTTACTAAAACAGGGTTTCAAGATTTCATGGAAGAAGTTATCGGGGATACGGAACCTTCAAAAATAAGGGTTACACTTGTAAGTGGCTCTAAAGCGCATACTGACTACTTGCAAAGTTTTATGGAGCATTTTGGTTTGACGAAGTTCAAAAGGTTTCAAAAAGACGATTGGGCTGCTCCCGGAAATAATTACTTTAACTCGGATTTCAAATGCGGGAGTCTCATTTTAAATCTTGAGAACGGAAAGACTTATCGCGCTCGAAATCCTAAACTATTAAGCAAAAAGATGGGACCCACGATGTCATATCCGGGGCGAGCAGATCGACTTATCCGCCAGTGATAGAAAAGAGGACTCTGTTGCAGAAAGTTTTATCAGTTACGGGAAAGTTTAGAAAAGCACGTTAAGTCATTATCAATTTGGGCTTACAAATAAAAGTCGCATAATCTATGTTATGGAAACTCAAGACTGAGAAACCTATATTTTACAACGGTTTCAGAATATTTTATTACAAGTGATCTTCTAATAAAATAATCTTAGCGCGACTTTTCGTCCCATTGGGCTTCATACCCCTTAACGTAGTTCCCTGCACTTTCCCGCAGCAAACTCCCCCATTTGTTCAATGATTATTGAGTAAGTCATACCGTTGATTTAACCACCTCCATTTACTCTTTTGGTGCTCTGATTCACTAGATTCTAAACCAGCCTTAATTTTTTCCAGAGTTTTTTCTCTATTTTCAGATGAAAAAATTACCTTTTGAGAAAGAAATATGCCATCACAATCCTGATCAAAATAACCCTGATGGCAAAGTTTTGCCATTTCCTCTGACCAATGATCAGAGTCTTCATTTGAAAAGTATTTTGGTAGTTGAGGTATATATTCTCGGATAAATTCTTTTGAGAAGTAAATTGCAGGATGTAGAAACTTTTGTTCCATTTTATAGGCCTGAATTAACCCCTCCCCAAAAATGAAATTCTTATCATGAATTAACTCCCCTTCATGAATAATCCCACGTGATAAAAGACCAAGGATTTTGAAAATCACAGCTTGGATTTTATCAGAAGTCCTCACTAACCATGACACAGCGGTATCGATATCGGCGGTGACACTAATTATTATAGTGTCGGAAAACGTAACGGCCTGAATATAGCCAACTTCATCAGGAATATCATTAGTTATTTCAAGCATAAAACTCTTAAAATTTCTTACTTGTTCATCTTTATAGTTTTTTTTCTACAAAGCTTGAAAAGCCCAAAATATCTAAATATAAGATAATAGCTTTATTCATGCACCATTATACCTTCTCTCAACACCTATTTCAATTTTAACCCTTTGAGAGCTATTGTCAAATGTTGGCCTATGATGAGGGAACGTGCCACGAGCCGCCATCTCTAATTTTCAGCTTCAAAAACCTATATTGTATTCGGGTTTTGGAAATATAAATATCTTGATTTTCAAAGAAATAACGGCTTCAAGGTGGTTTTATACAGAACCGCTAAATGGGTATTGGACCAAAATCTCGCCGCTTATGCAGCTTCGAGGGAACTGGGCCATATATGGTTAAGTTGACGTCTCTTATAAAGGGTGGGGTTTAAAACAATCAAAACCCATTGGTTTGTATTTATAGTTTGTTTAGAACCCGTTTAAAATAGCGTCAATTTCGTCTTGTGAAGCGGCCTCCTCAGCATCTTGAGGCCCATTCAAGAGCTCTTCATCAGCTGTTTTCTTTTTTTCATCGGTTTTCGCGGCCACTGTTTCATAGCTTTCACCATAGGCCGCGAGAAGGTTTTTAAGACGATTTTCCAGATCGTGTAATATTTTGATGACCTTTCGTATACGCTGACCGTTTAGGTCGTCAAAATTACTGGATTCAAAAAGTTTTGTTGAAATTTCCATGAGTCTTTCATTAAGTTTGGAAGGGACAAATTCAGCAATTTCCATTAATTCCTCGCCGCAGGCCAAAATATTCGAACAGGCTTCTTCGGATGTTTGGATAATGATATCCAGTGAATTTGCGGCATCGGGTAGATCTTTTTCTGCAAGTTCTTTGGGGCGGATGGCAGAAATTTCATCCTTAGCCGTATCGATGGATTTTACGATGTTTTTCAGCTCTGCTAAAAATTGAGAGTCCTTATTACCGAGCTCTTTTACAATTTCTTGAGCAACTTTAGCCGCAAGGGTCACGTAAAGGTCTTGGTTCTCTTCCGCAGTATTTTCATTGCTAAGGGTCTGATCCATTTTTAACTTGCTCTCAATGAGGGTTGTTATTTCTTTTTTTTCCAGCTTCGGATCTGTAGCGGAGAGTTTATCTGCTGCAAAAGGAATAGCTTCCTCTGCGGGTGTTATTGTTTCTATTTTTGGAGTGGAGGGTGCTTGTGCCATGTAAGCCTCGTGTTTAGAATCTTAATTTGTCAGGTTAAAAATCACCGATAACCGTGCTGAGTTTTTCTTTTAAGGTTTTTGCATTGAAAGGCTTGACGATATATTGGTTTACACTGGCTTTTTTGGCCTCAACAATATTTTCAATTTTGCTTTCGGCGGTAATTAGAATAAAGGGCATATTCTTGTGTTTTTCACTTTGTCGTACTTCGCGTAAGAGGTCGATGCCGGATTTTGGTTCCATATTCCAATCTGATAAAACAAGAGCATATTCTTTTGCTGAAATTTTAGAAAGAGCGTCATTCCCGTCAACGGCTTCATCCACATTATTAAAGCCCAATTGTTTTAACAGGGAGCGCACAATACGTCTCATCGTATTAAAATCGTCGACCACAAGAATAGACATATCCTTATTAACTGCCATTTTTTTCTCCGCTTATACAGCTTTTATTTCTTTCTACCTTAAGGCTCAAAAGGTTAATAATAAGTGAATAAACTAAAAAGTTGTAAGGAAAATATCATAAAAACGCCCTACACCTTGTGTGAGGGAGGTGCTACACTGGCAGTATAATAAAAATAAAAGCAGGGTAGGCCATGAAAGCACTTGTATGTGTAAAACGTGTTCTTGATTATAATATTAAAGCACGTGTGAAATCCGATGAATCGGGCATTGATTTAAGTAATGTTAAGATGTCCGTTAATCCCTTCGATGAAATCGCTGTTGAAGAGGCTGTTCGCCTAAAAGAAGCAGGTACCGTCGCCGAAATCGTTATTGTCGCCGTCGGAGAACAATCTTCCCAAGAGGTTATAAGAGCAGCGCTGGCTTTAGGGGGCGATCGAGGAATCCTTGTGCAAACAAGTGAGGAAATCCAGCCCTTAGCTGCTGCTAAAATTTTTAAGGCTTTGGTGGATAAAGAAGCTCCCGATCTTGTCTTCCTCGGTAAACAGGCAATTGATGACGATTGTAATCAAACCGGCCAAATGCTGGCGAGTCTTTTAAATTGGTCACAAGGGACATTTGCGTCAAAGATTGCGGTAACTTCTAAAGCCGTAACCGTGACCCGTGAAGTTGACGGAGGGCTTGAGACTATTTCTTGCACCCTTCCCGCCGTTCTCACAACGGACTTGCGTCTTAATACCCCTCGTTATCCTAAATTACCCAATATTATGAAAGCAAAACAAAAGCCGCTTGAAACGTTCTCTGTTGCCGATTTAGGAGTGGAAGTGAAAACGTCTCAAAAAACATTGAAAGTCTGCGAACCCCCCGTACGCAAGGGGGGAAGAAAAGTAAAAGACGTCCAAGAACTTATTAACTGTCTTCGTAATGATGCAAAGGTGATTTAATGTCTATTCTTATTTTAGCAGAACATAATAATACGGCTGTAACGCCTGCAACTCTTTCTACAATAACTGCGGCTCTACAAATAGAGGAAAAAGATATCCATCTTTGCCTTTTAGGGTCTTCTTGTGAGGCAGTTGCTAAAGGGGCTTGCAATATCCGGGGTGTGGCAAAAGTTTTGGTCGGAACAGATGACGCTTTAGAACACCCGTTGGCAGAGACTTATACGGAGGTTTTAAAAAGCATTGCAAAGAAGTATACCCATGTTCTGGCTCCTGCAACAACCTTTGGGAAAAATATTCTTCCGCGTCTTGCAGCTCAATTAGATGTGGGGCAATTATCAGATATTATCTCGGTAGAAAGTCCCACAACGTTCAAACGTCCTATTTATGCGGGGAACGGTATTGCAACGGTGGAATCTTTTGATAGTGTTAAACTGATGACAGTGCGTGCAACGGCCTTTGATAAAGCTGCGGAGAGCGGCGGTAGTGCCGCCCTTGAGACTTTGACGATCCCGAAGCTGCCGACACTGTCGACCTTTGTTTCTATTCAAGAAAATAAGTCCGATCGACCGGAACTAACCTCGGCACGTGTTGTTGTATCGGGCGGGCGCGGTCTTCAAAATGCTGAAAACTTTAAAATGCTTGAAGAATTAGCAGATTGCCTTGGGGGTGCCATCGGTGCGTCAAGGGCGGCGGTGGATGCCGGTTATGTCCCCAATGACTATCAGGTGGGCCAAACCGGTAAAGTCGTGGCGCCCGATCTCTATATTGCCGTCGGTATTTCAGGCGCAATCCAGCATTTGGCAGGCATGAAAGACAGTAAAGTCATTGTGGCCGTTAATAAGGATGAGGACGCCCCAATTTTTCAAATCGCCGATTATGGGTTGGTGGGTGATTTATTTGAGATCCTTCCGGAGTTAACACGGTCATTGGCAGGCGCAAAACAAAGCGCTTAACAGGAGACGTCTTTCTATGACAACCGACCGTGGCGAGATAAGGACAAACTCTTTGCCCGATGAGGAGCACAATCTCTTTCAACGTTTTATTTTCTCAACACCGATGTTGTACGTCTTTGCCATAGGTGTTTGGGGAAGCACTTGGTATATTATTACGCTTCAATTAGGTGTCGTCGCTGAAGAAGTTTCCATCGGATATCGTTTTTGTATTGCCTCTGTGGCGCTTTTTTTATGGGGAGCCTTTCGGGGTAAGGATTTTTCATTCCCGTGGGAAGATCACCGTATTTTTATGTTTAAAGGTGTGGCTCTTTATAGTGTCGGTTATTTTTTTGCTTATTATGCGGGAGGTGTCATTCCTTCCGGTCTCAATGCCGTTCTTTTTTCCACCATTGTGATTTTTAATATTTTTAATGCGGCGATTTTCTTTAAACAAAAAATATCTTTTTTAACCCTTTTAGGGGCTCTCCTTGGGCTTGGCGGCTTAGCCTTGATTTTTTTGCCCGAACTTCAGTCCCTTGATATACAGAATCGATCCGTTTTGACAGGGATGGGATTTGCCGTTTTAGGAGGCTTGGTCGGATCTTTCGGTAATATTGCTTCTATGAAAAGTCAAAATAGAGGCGTGCGTATCATTGAGGCCAATGCTTTTAGTATGGGATACGGGGGGCTTTTGAGTCTTGCCATTGCTCTTATGGCGGGAGAGAGTCTTACGTTTGATTTGTCTTTTTCTTATGTCGGTTCGTTGCTTTATTTGGCAATTTTCGGCTCTATCGTGACTTTTGGATGTTATTTGAAAGTTTTAGGGCGTTTAGGAGCTGATAAAGCAGCTTACCCTATGGTTTTAATTCCCGTTGTGGCTCTGTTTATTTCAGTTGTTTTTGAAGGTTATCAGTGGTCTGCCTATGCTATTTGGGGGATTGTTCTTATGATTTTAGGAAATATTATAATAACCGTTAAGGGAAAAGCAGAATTTTTGCACTATTTAAAGAAAATACTTCGTAAAGAATCCTCTGTGAAACCCTAGTTTTTAAGGTTTTTTTGCCGGAAATGGAAAATTTCCAAATGGGAAAGAATTTTTCTTTAGGGAAACGTAAAAAAAAATGTTGACGTAGGGAAAAATTCTCCCTATATATAAGAGGTAACCTGTTTTGAAGTCGTTTTAGATTTTGAAATATCGTTGAATTATCTTTATTCCTGTTTGGATATTTCAACATTACAAACTAGTTTATTCCTGTTTTCTAGTTTGTATTCCCATCTTGCCCTGTAGGTTTGTAACGCCTACAGGGATTTTTTTTACTTTTTTGAGGGAAGCTTGCATCTGATCTCAAGCTGAAATATAAAGCGATATATTGTTTAAGCAGGTATCAGAAATGAAAAACATCTCTTATTATTATGCATTACGCCAAAAAATCTTATTGCTTTTGCCGCTTGCCGCAACCCTTTCCGGGTGTGTATCAACAGTCTCTTATGAAGCGCCTAAATCCGGGCCGACAGCACGGGTTCGTTTTGTAACCAACACATCTAAGAGTCTTACGGTTGTGAGAGAATATGATTCCACCGACTGTGATAATGAAAAAGAAATGATGCGATTAAGAAAGGGTTTTTTTATTCCGTAGTAATCCGATCTCCCTCGGAATGCCGTTAAATAACTATCATGAGAATGCCGCGAAAGAATTTTTAGTTACTGCCGGAGTCCCTCATGTTTATATGTTTACACATGCGGATATTTCTTCTAGCGGCTCTTATATGCCGACCAAATCTTACGGTGTTTTCTTATATCAAAAATTCGAACAGGATAAAGATTATGAAATTAGTTACTCGGCAAATGCCTCCGGGGCATTTGTGGAGGTAAGTGAAATAAAAATTAATGAGGATAACGTTGCTAAAAAAGTTTTTCTTCAACGCGTCAATAACAGATCATTCGGTGATTTCTCAAAAACTTGTTTAAAAGCTTTTAAGAAGAAGCGTTTTTGGTAGGAAAGTTTCCTTCAGCCCTTAAGATTCACATTGATGCAGAGAATACGCTTGTTTTTTTTCGCGATAAAGGGTCAGCAACCCCATTGAAATAATAAGGAAAGCCCCAATGACGGTATAGGTGCCGGGGATGTCTTTCCATAAAATGTAGCCTGCAATAGAAGCCCAAATAAGACCGCAATAGTCAAAGGGGGCAAGGGATGAAACAGGCACAAGGCGAAAGGCATGTATGAAGCCGAATTGAGCAATACCCCCCAAAATACCGGCAGCGAGCAATAGAAAAAGGACCTCGGAAGCCGGGGTAATCCAGACAAAGGGCAGCATCACAAAAGAACCCAGTAACCCCGCAACAGTATACGTAAATGCCAAAAGTGTATTGCTGTCATGGACGCACAGACGTTTCCCGATAATGACGGCGAGCGCCGTGAATAAGCCGCTTGCAACGGCAAAAAAACCGTTCAGTTGGAAACTTTCATTGCTCGGTTGCAAAATGATAAAAACACCGATAAACCCGACAATAACGGCCAAGGAGCGATAAATGCCAACCCGTTCACCTAAGAAGGGAATGGCGAGTATGGTCATAAAAAGGGGTGTTGTGTAAGATAAGGTATAAAGGGAAGAAAGGGGAAGGGATCGACACGCCATAATATAAAAAACAAGAGAGACAAACATAGAAAGGGCTCTGATGATTTGGGCTTTCAAATATTTTGTTTTTAAAAGGGAAAGGGGAGATCTGAAATGCCCTTGTTCTATAAATCCTAGAAAAAGAATGGGGATTAAGGAAAAGAGACATCGGAAGAAAATTATTTCAAATACGGAGTATTTGGGCGGTAGACTCTTTATGAGAACATCTTGTATGGTGTATAAAAGAAGTGAGCCCAAAAGCAAAAAGACTGCTTTGAAAAAGTCTGTTTTTTCAACGGATCGTTCTTGTAAGGCCGGCAGCATTCTATAGTTCCGCGCTCTTTTTAATTTAACAGCTTATAAAGCTTTTATATAACCACGGTAACAAAACAATGACTGCATTACAAGCTGCTCTCCAAAACGAGACCCCGGATTCACCCATGACAAATGAAAATACCTTCAATTATTTAGCGTCTCTTAATGAGCCCCAACGCTGTGCTGTTGAAACAACGCAAGGGCCTGTCCTTGTTTTAGCCGGGGCCGGTACCGGAAAAACCAAGGTTCTGACGACTCGCATTGCCCATATCTTAATTCAAGGAAAGGCGTTGCCCGGGCAAATCCTTTCGGTGACTTTTACGAATAAAGCAGCTCATGAAATGAAAAGCCGTGTGCTTTCTATGATTGGTTCCGGCGGGGAAGGGGTTTGGTCGGGTACCTTTCACTCTCTTTGTGTGCGCATGCTGCGCCGTCATGCCGAGCTCATTGATCGTCAGCAAAATTTCACAATTCTTGATACCGATGACCAACTTCGTCTTATTAAACAAATTCTTAAGGCGGAAAATATGGATGATAAGGCGCTTCCTCCCCGTCACATTCTCTCGGTGATCGGCCGCTGGAAGGATCGTGCGTTCTTGCCGGAAAAAGTACCCTCTTCCGAGCGCTCCGGTTATTACGATGAGGTCTCGAAGGAAGACCCCGTGTTAAGGGTTTATAGAATTTATCAAGAACGTCTTCGTGTTTTAAATGCCATGGACTTTGGTGATCTGTTACTTCTTACCCTTGAACTTTTTAAAAGAAGTCCTGATGTGCTGGAGCTTTATCAAAAGCAATTTAAATATATTTTGGTGGATGAGTATCAAGACACCAATGTCTCGCAATATCTGTGGCTACGGTTGTTGGCTCAAAAGCACAGAAATATTTGTTGTGTTGGAGATGATGACCAGTCTATTTATAGTTGGCGGGGTGCTGAGGTCAGCAATATCTTGCGTTTTGAAAAGGATTTCCCGGGAGCACTTGTTGTGCGTCTTGAAGAAAATTACCGCTCTACAGCTCATATTTTAGGGGCTGCCGGCGGGTTGATCACTCAAAACAAAAAACGCTTGGGTAAAACGCTCTGGACGCAAAAAGAGGGGGGAGAGCGCCTTATTATTAAGCATGTTTATAATGGGGAAGAAGAAGCACGCTTTGCGGGTGATGAAATCGAAGCCTGCCAACGGAATGGACTTTCCTTATCTGATATTGCTATTTTGGTGCGCGCTTCCTTTCAAACTCGCGAGTTTGAAGATCGCTTTATAAGTCTTGGGATTCCTTACCGTGTTGTGGGGGGACCTCGTTTTTATGAGCGTCTTGAAATTAGGGATGCCATGGCCTATTTACGTATGGTGCAACAACCAAGCGATAGTCTTGCCTTTGAGCGTATTATAAACACACCTCGTCGGGGAATTGGCGCAACGAGTATTCAAACTCTGAACCAATACGCTCGCTTGGAAGATATTCCTTTATTTGAGGCGGCTCATATCCTTATTGAAACCGATGAATTACGGGGAAAGGCAAAAACAGGCCTTCAAAGCTTAATTAACGATATCTTGCGTTGGCAGAGCCTTTTAAAGACTATGGCGCCCGATGAGCTCACACGAATGATTCTTGATGAGTCCGGATATACCCTAATGTGGCAGCAGGATAAGTCCCCCGAAGCCGGGGGGCGACTTGAGAACTTAAAAGAATTAGTCGATGCGATTAAAGAATTTGAGTCCGTCGGGCAATTTTTAGAGCATGTGAGTCTTGTTATGGAAAACACCCGTAATGCGGATTTTTCCTCAGAACTTGTGACTTTGATGACTCTGCATAGTGCCAAAGGTCTTGAATTTGATACGGTCTTTTTGGCAGGCTGGGAAGAAGGGACTTTTCCTCATCAAAAAAGCATTGATGAAGGAAATCTTGAGGAAGAGCGTCGTTTGGCTTATGTCGGTATTACCCGAGCCAAATCAAAGGCTTTTATTTTGTGTGCTATGAATCGCTTAATCCACGGTACATGGCAAAATTGTATCCCCTCCCGCTTTATTGATGAAATTCCTGCGGAACATGTTTCTCGGGAGGATTCCACGAGGGTTTTTAAATTTAATCCCCACGGCACCCGAGAACCTTATTTAGGGTTTTCTAGCAAAAAGAGTTCTACGGCTGCTCCCTTAAAACCGAAAACTTATCAAAAAACGAGCGGTGCTTTTGACATGGGGGATCGGGTTTTTCATGTGAAATTCGGGTATGGAAAAATTATCGGTTTATCGGGAGAAAAACTGGAAATACATTTTGATCATTCGGGCATTAAAAATGTCGTTTCAAGTTTCGTTAAAAATGCAAAGGATGTGTAATATGAATCTGTGGCAATTGAAAATCAAAGCAGATAAAGATGTAGCGTATAGGATCAGCGAGCTTTTAGAAGATTATGTTGAGGTGGTTTCTTTGTTTGAAGATCCACAAGATCAAAGCTTATGGATTATTGAAGGAACATGCCGAGAAGAACCGTCACGTCAAACTCTTGAGGGGCTTCTTGACTCTGTTGATCGGGGCACAACGCCTTTAACCCTTGAAATTAATAAACTGCCCGATAAAGATTGGGTGGCAGAAAATCGTAAAGATTTCCCGCCTCTCGAGATTGCCGGTTTTTATATTTACGGCTCTCACATTGAATCGCCAATTCCCGGCTCGCAGATTCCTCTGAAAATTGAAGCTTCGACAGCTTTTGGAACAGGCAATCACGGCACGACCCACGGATGTTTAGAGGCTCTTCAATATTTAAAAGCCCAAGGCATTCATCCGCGCAATCCCTTGGACTTGGGCTGTGGTACGGGCATCCTTGCTCTTGGTATTGCTAAGATTTTTGGCGTTAAAGTCACGGCTAGTGATATTGATCCCGAAGCGACGGAGAAAACGCTTTATAATGCGGCTGAAAATAATGCAGTCGATCTGATTACAGCCTATACGGCAGAGGGGCTTGAAAGTTCAGCTTTAACGACTCTTGCGCCTTTTGACCTTATTGTTGCAAACATCTTAGCAGGCCCCCTTATTGATATGGCGCCTCAGATAAAAGGCGCTTTGAGCAAAGGAGGATATCTTATTCTCTCTGGGCTTCTTGATCACCAAGTAACGGCTATTAAAGAAGCTTACTTAGAGGCGCATTTAACGCTTGTTCAAAAGACCCTCAAAGGAGACTGGGCAACCTTGATTTTTAAAAAGCAAACCCTGCAAGAGGGGCTTAAAAGTCGCATGGATTTTTCCATAGAAATTCAAGGTCGGTAATATAGCTAAGAGTCTATGAAAAAGAAAAATAAACTTGTCTATATTATTGTGGGGCCGACGGCTAGCGGAAAATCCTCTTTAGCCGTTGATCTGGCCGAACGGTTAGACGGCATTGTGATTAATGCAGATAGTTTGCAAGTTTACGGTTCCCTTTCATTACTAACGGCACGACCCGCGCCGGAAGATCTAAGGCGCGTTCCCCATGCTCTTTACGGTGTGTTGCAGGATCCGCAAGAGGCTTACTCTGTTGCAAGATGGCATGCCGATGCGCTTGCCGAAATTGAGAAGGCTTTTAGAGAAGAAAAGTCACCCGTCCTTGTCGGCGGGACGGGGTTTTATATCAAAGCCCTTTTGGAGGGACTTAGTGATGTGCCTGAAATTGATCCTTCAATTCGCGCCCAATTGCGGGAAAGATCTCTTTTGCCGGAGGGGGGGGGGGACCTTTATAAAGAGCTTCAACGACAAGATCCCGAAGGAGCCGAGTCCTTAAAACCCAAGGATACTCAGCGTGTTATCAGAGCCCTTGAAGTTGTCTTATCTACGGGGAAACCCCTCCGTTTTTGGCAAAGTAAGAATCCCGTACCTTTTGCCTATGATCACAAAGTCATTTATATCAATCCCACGCGGGAAGAGGTGGTTTTTCGTGCAAAAAAACGTCTCGGAATTATTTTTGACCGAGGGGGCATTGACGAAGTAAAAGCGCTTTTAGGACAAACTATTTCTCCTGAGTGCACCCTAAAAAAAGCCGTTGGTGTTCGAGAAATTGAGGAGTATTTAGCAGGGAAAGCGACAAAACAGGGAGCTCTCGAGAAAAGTTTTATTGCCACACGTCAATATATCAAACGTCAGCAAACATGGTTTAACCGACAGTTAAAGGCAGATATTGTGATGAATCATTGTTATGGTGAATCGGACTTAGAGCCGCTTTTAAAGGAGTTGTAAATTTCTCAAAACTCTTTCAGGCACACCCTGTTAATAAATGCGACAAAACCGGACGCCTTATTTAATTAAGCAGCAAGATTCCCCTTTGAGCGTTGCTTTTGCAGTTGGTTTAAAAGGCTTGTAGCAGCTTGGCGATAAGGGAAACCAAGATCAATATTACGCACCAAATTTTCCTGAGCACCCGTATCGGTCATCTCTCGAATGTTAAGATCCAAGGGAATTTCCGCTAGGAAAGGAACTTTAAGAGTATCAGCTGTTTTATGAGCACCGCCGTGGGAGAAAATATTACTGCGCTCGTCACAATGGGGGCATTGAAAATAGGACATGTTTTCGATAACCCCCAGTAAAGGGACTTCAACTTTTTGAAACATGCCGATCGCTTTTTTGGCATCAATCAGGGCAACATCTTGAGGAGTTGAAACAACAATAGCCCCGCTAATACAAGCTTTTTTAACAAGGGTTAATTGGATGTCTCCTGTGCCGGGGGGAAGGTCAATGAGCAGGACGTCGAGATTAAACCAGCGTACTTGACTTAAGAATTGTTGAATCGCTTTTTGGATGACGGGACCTCGCCAAATAACGGGCGCATCTTCTGCCATGAGAAATCCCATGGACATAATTTGGATGCCGTCTTTTTCCACGGGGATCATAAATTTTTCTCGGTCAACTTTGGGCTCTCCTGAAATATCCAGCATCTTTGGGATGGAAGGGCCGTAAATATCAGCATCTAAAATGCCGACTTTGACCCCCATATCTCGTAGAGCATAAGCCAAATTGACCGTTGTCGTTGATTTGCCGACACCGCCTTTTCCGGAAGCAATAGCGACAATGTCTTTAATTTCCGAGAGCTCAAAACGACCTCGAAAAAGAGGGTTGTCCGAGGGGTTATTTGAGGTTGATTTATGGGCTGTCATAATCACGAGAATTTTAACCTGATCAAGCTTATCAAGGGCGGGCATCGATTTAACGCGACGTTCAATTTCAAGGCGCAAGCCTTCATAATCATCGCATTCTTCTTTGGAAACGCTTAGGGTAATATTGATGCGCTTTCCGGCGATAATGATATCGCTTAGACGCTCTGTTTTAGATAAAGGTTCTTTTGTTTTTGGATCCTGTAAATCGCTCAAAACGTCCAGAATTGTTTGGGGCGTGATCTTCAACTCTGTCGGTACCATTGATTCCAAAATGTTGTTATTGCTCATATTGTCACTAGCCAAGAAGGATGCTTTCGTTTAACCTATAACTTACTATAATAATAAGGTTGAGAAAAGGCGAGGAAAAAGAATGGCATGGAATGATAAAGGAGATCAAGGTCCTTGGGGTAGTAAAAAACCCGGCTCTTCTCAAGGCAATAACTCTCCGGACTTGGACGAACTGCTCCGTCAAGGGCAGGAAAATATCCGACGTATGATGGGCGGCGGCTCGGGCGGCCGAGGCAATCGACCTGGTTTTAATCCGCGCTTTTTGGCTCTTATCGCCTTTATCGGTATCGGTTTATGGGCTGCAACAGGCCTTTACCGTGTAAAAGAAGGTGAGCAAGCCGTCGTTTTACGCTTTGGTAAAGTCAACCGCACTGCGGAAGCCGGACTTCGTTATCATATTCCGGCACCTGTTGAAAGCGCACGAGTTGTCCCGATTTCGACCATTAATGTGGTGAATAGCGGCACGGCTGCCATTGTTCAAAGTAAACAAGCTTTTGCTTTGCGGGGATCTAATGTTGAAGATTTGATGCTCACAGGAGATGAGAATCTTGTTAAATTACGCTTTACCGTTCAATGGTTTATCAAAGATATTTCTTACTTTTTGTTTAATGATCCTAACCCTGAAATAACGGTTAAGCTGGCTGCGGAAAGTGCCGTGCGTGAAGTGCTGGCTCAGACAACTTTGGGGGATGCGTTAACAACGGGTAAAGCGAAAATTATTATTGAATCTAAAAAACTCCTCCAAAAACTATTGGATGAATATCAAATTGGTATTGAGGTTGCAAAAATCAACTTAGAAGAAGCCAACCCGCCTGATGCGGTCATTGATTCTTTCCGTGATGTTCAACGGGCTAGAGCCGACCTTGAAAGTAAAATCAACGAAGCCAAGGCTTATCGTAACTCTATCATCCCTGTTGCTCGAGGTAATGCACAAAAAATTATCCGTGCAGCAGAAGCTGAAAAGCAAGGCATGATTGAACTTGCAAAGGGTGAAGCAGGACAGTTTTTATCTGTGCTCGAAGCCTATCAAAAAGCGCCGGAAATTACGTTAACGCGTCTTCGGATCGAGAATAGTGAAGATGTTTTGGCTAATGTACCGAAATATGTTATTTCGGGCAGCAAATCAAGCCAAGGGGTTTTACCCTATCTGCCCTTGAAAGAGATGGCTAAAACAACAAAAGTAAGTGGAGGAAAATAGTCCGATGAAGAAGATAGCCCTACCCTTTTTTGTTATTGTCGGCATTGCGTTTTTGATGGTTTTAAGCGGGACACTTTTTACCGTTCAGCAAACAGAACGTGCCCTTGTGTTGCAGTTTGGTAAGATTGTGAGGCAATATCAAGAACCGGGTCTTAAAATTAAAACTCCCTTCGTTCAGGACGTTATTTTCTTTGATAATCGTTTGTTACACTTTAATTTACCGGCTTTGGAGGTAAATGCTGCAGATCAAAAGCGCCTTGTTGTGGATCTGTATGTTCGTTATCGCATTACCGATGTTTTGACTTTTTACAAGACCATCGGTCAAGATGTACGCAGTGTCCAAAACCGTTTATCCGGTATCGTTTTGGATAATATGCAAGAGGTTATTGCTCGCTTTCCTTTAGCGGATATGCTCTCTCCCAAGCGTTCAAGTATTATGGAAGAAATCCATGATAAAGTGCGCATGACATCCGAACGTTTTGGTATTGAAGTTAAGGATGTTCGCATTATTCGAGCAGACTTACCCAAGGAAAACAGCGAAGCGATCTTTACACGTATGGAAAGTGAACGAATTCAAGAAGCTAAGCAAATTAGAGCAGAGGGAGATGAACAAGCGCAAATTATTCAATCTCAGGCTGATCGCGATCGGACGGTTCTTCTTGCAGAAGCCACAAAGACGGGTAATCTTTTACGCGGTGAAGGCGAAGCTTTAGCTACAAAAACTTATGCGGATGCTTACAATAAAGACCGTTATTTTTATGAAATATACCGTTCATTGTTGGCTTATAAGCGTACGATGAAACCTCAAGATACAACCATTATCCTTGATCCTAAAGAAAGTGACTTTTTAAAGCATTTTTGGGCGTTAAAAAAAGAGAAGTAAGAGGTGAAAAATGCTAAAGAATTTTTTCTTTAAAAGTGTTCTTGTTATAATACTGGGACTCTCTCTTTGCGTTGAAAAAGGGCAGTCTATTTCCCTTGGAAAAACGACACCCGCGGATTTTGCTAATATTGTTGAGCCCCTTTTGCCTTCTACGGTAAATATTTGGACTTCAACGGAAATTAAAAAACCTAAATCCCTTGACCCGTCTCAACGAAGGCCTCAGACAGGGCAAGCCCTTGAAGAACTCTTTCGTCAATTTTTAGAGGGGATGCAACAAGGTCAGCCGGAAAAATCAAACTCTCTTGGATCCGGTTTTTTGATTTCTCAAGAAGGTGAGACGGCTTATATCGTGACCTGCAATCATGTTATCGCCGGTGCCGATGAGATCAAGATTACTCTCCATGACGGTACGGAGTTAGACGCTGAGGTCGTGGGTCGTGATAAACGTACGGATTTGGCTCTTCTTAAAGTTCAAACAAAGAAAAAACTTACCGTTGCCACCTGGGGAGATTCTTCAAAGGCGCGTGTTGGGGAATGGGTTATTGCCATTGGGAACCCTTTTGGTTTGGGAAGCACGGTGACGACCGGTATTATCTCAACCATCGCAAGGGATATTGCAGCTCGTTCCAGAACTTTGGGAGGTGCCGATTATGTGAGCGGTTATATTCAAACGGATGCGCCTATTAATATGGGGAATTCCGGCGGAGCAATGTTTGATATTTCCGGAAAGGTTCTTGCGGTAAGTACGGCTATTTATTCTCCGAACGGGGGAAATATCGGTATTGGTTTTGGTATTCCTGCAAATCTTGCTCAAAAAGTTGTTGACCAACTTAAGAAATTTGGCCGTACAAAACGCGGTTGGCTTGGGGTTCGCATTCAAAATATTACCCCCGAAATTTCAGAATCCCTCGGGTTAAAAGAATCTAAAGGCGCTCTTGTGGGAGATATTTCGAAAAAAGGACCGGGGCAAGAAGCCGGCATTAAAACACAGGATGTGATTTTAAGTTTTAACGGCCAAGACGTGATAGAATCAAAGGATTTGCCCCATATTGTCGGCGAGTCTGAAATTGGAAAAGAGGTTCCTGTTGTTGTCTGGCGTAACGGCAAAAAAATAGCTCTTAAAGTTAAGGTCGGAGAGTTCGAGCAAGCGGAAAAAGAAGGCTTAATTAACCTTGAACCTGATCTTGAAGAGAAAATGGAAAAGACCGAGCAGATCTTGGGGCTCGTGACACGCGAAGTAACGCCCGGCCTTCGCGAACGCTATAGGCTTTCCGAGGATGTAAAGGGTGTGTTTGTCACCTTTGTTGCCCCTAATAGTGAGGCTTTTGAGAAATTCTTGCGTCCCGGAGATATTATTCAGCAGTTGACATCCGAAACAATGAAACTTGTTCCGAGAAAGCCGGAAGAACTCCAAAACTTTATAGAAACACTCAAAAAAGAAGGCAAGAAAAAAGTCCTGCTTTTGGTCAATAGTCAAGGCAACTTGCGCTACGTTGCGTTGTCTCTTGAAGAGAAGAGTGAGGCGAAGAGTGAAGATAAGGGGGGAGAGGCAGCCCCCTAAAAGGGCTGTGAAATCCCTCTCATACGTTTTTTACTCAAAAGGGCTCTTTTTAGAGTCCTTTATCATTTTACAAATTTTCCGGAAAATAACGAAAGACCCGTATAGAAACAACAGTAGAGCGTGATTAAAAAGAGATGAGATCTTGAAAAAGTTTAGCTTGTCTATATTTCTAAGAACTCGGGTGTCCTTTAAAAATTAAACTATAACGTCATTGGTGTTTTCCGGAACTAATAAAGTAATGCTGAATTTTCTTTTTTACCAATTGTTTTTGTTTTGCAAAAAGGGTAGATATTATCGGCTTAAACTGATACGAATTTAGCGAGTTGTATGCTTTGTCATTTAAAGAATGAGACTCCATTTTTTATCTCGCTTCTTTTCTATTTTCTTTACACAATAGAAATATAATTTTCCTCTTTTTATGTGTTTCTTAATAAAAGCTTTAAAAGAAATCAAACACCTTGAAGGTAAATGATTTACGGGAACAATACTTTCTGTTGGCAATTAAAGAAAAAACAATGCAAAATTCCTTGAAATTGCTATATAGTGTTTTTGATTTAAAAAGGTTAAGTAAATGAAGTTATTCGGAACCGACGGCGTTCGAGGTCTTGCCAACACTGCGCCGATGACCCCTGATATTATGATGCGTCTTGCCATGGCTGCAGGTAGTGTTTTTAAACAGGGAGACCATCGGCATACCGTTGTAATCGGCAAAGACACACGTCTTTCAGGCTATATGATTGAGCCGGCTCTGACAGCCGGCTTTATTGCCATGGGAATGAACGTTGTTCTTGTAGGACCATTGCCCACACCTGCTATTTCTATGCTGGTGAGTTCGATGCGGGCAGATCTGGGTGTTATGATTTCCGCTTCTCATAATCCTTATTATGATAACGGTATCAAGTTCTTCGGTCCCGACGGTTATAAACTTTCCTGTGATGTTGAAAAAAGAATTGAAAACCTTGTTTCCGGTAAAATCACGAATCTTGCTAAACCCGAAGAACTCGGTAAGGCTTTTCGCCTTGAAAGTGCGAGCGGGCGCTATATTGAATTTGTTAAGAATACGCTTCCGAGTTCCATTCGTTTAGACGGTTTAAAAATCGTTATTGATTGTGCCAACGGTGCTGCTTATCATGTGGCTCCTAAAGTTTTTTGGGAGCTTGGCGCCGAAGTCATTATCTTGGGAGATAAGCCCGACGGTTTTAATATTAATGAGAATGTTGGAGCCGTTTCCGGCAAAGCCATGTGTCAAGCCGTTTTAGAAAATGGCGCTGATATAGGTATTGCTCTTGACGGGGATGCAGATCGTCTTGTGCTGTCCGATGAAAAAGGAAATATTGTAGACGGGGATCAAATTATGGCCTTGATCGCAACGGCGTGGCAAAAGAACAAACGGTTGCGAGGCGGGCAGGTTGTCGGGACGGTTATGTCCAACCTTGGTCTTGAAAATTACTTGTCAAAACAAGGACTTGAGCTTGTGCGTGCCAATGTCGGTGATCGCCATGTCGGTGACTATATGCGCAAACACGGGTGCAATGTCGGCGGCGAGCAATCAGGCCATATTATTCTTTCAGACTTTGCAAGAACAGGTGACGGCCTTGTGGCCGCCCTTCAAGTTCTTGCTGTTTTGGTCGAGTCTAAAAAGCCGGCAAGTCACGTGTGTCGTGTTTTTGATAAAACCCCTCAAAAACTAAAAAGCGTACGTTTTCAAAACGGAGATCCCATGACGTCTTTAGCAGTGGCAAAAGCTATTAAAGAAATGGAAGAGGATTTGGGGACAACAGGACGTGTGCTTGTCCGCAAATCCGGTACCGAACCTTTAGTGCGCATTATGGTAGAGAGCGAGAGCACTGCTAAATTAGATAAAGTCATCACCTATATTTTGGATGCGATGGATCAAGAAAATTTCCTTGAAAAAAGTGCTTAAAATTCTTATTCAAAAAATATGTATCCGGTCAGAGAGTTTGTTTTGAGAAAATTTTTATCCGACTTTAAAATGCCCTTGATTTTAATCACCGAAATTATCGTGTGCTTGCTTTTTGGGGACTTTATTCCTCTTTCTCTTAAATCGGGTTTATATGCCGTAAGTTTGACCCTCAAAGAAATCCTTCTTTTTGTTCTGCCCTTTGTTATTTTTTCTTTTTTACTGAATAGCATCGGTATTTTGAAAAAGGGAGCTTTTTCTTTTGTTGCTCTTGCCTTTTCCATGGTTGTTATTTCCAATTTCACGGCAACGGTTTTTGGTGGATTCTTGGGTATTTTCACCCTTGGAAGCCTTGGGTTTATCGAGAAAATAACTTTGTCTCAAGATGTCCTCAAGCCGTTGTGGCATTTTGATTTACCCCAGCTGATCTCCAATGATACTGCTTTGTTTTCAGGCCTTGCTGCAGGTGTGGTTTTATCGCTTACAGGGCATCAAAAAAGCCAAGAAGTTGCTCAAAAGCTTTATAAGGCTTCTTTTTTCTTTTTAAAACGGTGTTTTATTCCTGTCCTTCCCCTTTTTATCCTCGGGTTTATTCTTAAGATGCAACATGACGGTTTGTTAATATCCGTATTGCAGCACTACTTACCTATTGCAATTTTGATTATCTTTGTCTCTGTTTCCTATATTTTGACTTTATTTGCCGTTGCCCTTGGTTTTGATAGAACGCGGTGGGTTCAAGGCGTAAAAAACCTAGTGCCGGGTATGCTGACGGGTTTCACAACCATGTCCAGCGCCTCGACTATGCCTTTGGTTATTGATGCGGTGGAAAAAAATACAACGGAGCCGTTTGCTACCGGAGTTGTCCCTGTGAGCATTAATACGCACCTTGTGGGGGATTGTTTTTCCATGTCTATCCAAGCCGTCGCAATTTTGATTTCCTTCGGATATGACTTGCCCTCCTTGACGGACTTTTTACTTTTTGCCGTGTTTTTCGTAATTGCTCGTTTTGCCGTTGCCGGGGTACCGGGGGGAGGCGTTCTTATGACCCTTCCGGTTTTTGAGAAATATCTTGGTTTTTCCGGAGAAATGCTCTCTTTAATTACAGCCCTTTATATTTTGTTTGATCCCCTTATTACGCCGGTTAATGTGTTAGGACATGGGACTTTTGCACAACTTTTTGAGAAGCTTTACAAAAAAGTTCTCGGTAAAACCGGCGCTGTAAGGAAGAGTCGTCTATGACGTCTAAAAGGTTTTTCCTGTTTTTCTTTGATTTTAAAGTCTGTTTTAAGCTACTCTGAAGGGTGTTGTGCCAACCGACTTTTCCCCAACTAAGGATCTATTTTGATGTCTAAAATACGTTTGTCCGAATTAAGATTACCCCTCATTCTCGTTGCAGAAATTATTCTCTGCCTTTCTTTTGGTGACCTTGTTCCGACGTTTATTAAAACGGCCTCTTACAGTTTAAGTGTTTTTCTTAAAAATATCCTCGTGACGGCGCTTCCTTTTATTATTTTCTCTATTCTTTTCAGTAGCCTTGGCGCTTTGAAAAAGGGGGCGTTTACATTTACGGCTCTTGCTTTTTCTCTTGTCATTATTTCTAACTATTTTTCTACATCTATGGGAGGATTTCTAGGGATACAGTTTTTAGATTATGTTGAGATTGCCACTTATAACACCGGCACAGCACAGCAGCTCATTCCGCTTTGGGAAACACTTTTCACACCCGAAACCTTGAGAAGAATTACAGAGTTTTGGGGACTTAGAATCTTGCACTCTATTTCCAATGACATGGCTCTTTTTGCCGGTATTTTTTGCGGGCTTCTTCTTGCCTTTAGCAATCATAGCAAAACAAAAGCCGTCTCTTTAAAAATGAAACATATTGCTTTTTCATTTTTGCAAAAAGGCTTTATTCCGCTTATTCCGTTGTTCATTTTAGGGTACATTTTTAACATGCAGCATAGCGGGGTGCTCAATTCTATTTTCCAAGATTATTTTGCAATCATTACTCTGATTGTCGTGTCGACTTTTTCTTACATTGTTTTTCTTTACGGTGTTGCCTCATCTTTCAAAATTGCCACATGGCGCAGAAGTTTAAAAAATATGTTTCCCGCGATGCTCACAGGTTTTAGCACCATGTCCAGTGCTTCGGCGCTTCCCCTGCTTATGGAAGGGGCTGAAAAAAATACCGACCATGAAGTTGCCAAAGGCGTTGTTCCTATCAGTATTAACATTCATTTAGTCGGAGATTGCTTTACCATTTCTATTTTGGCTCTTACCATCCTTATGTCCTTTGGCCATCCCCTGCCAACCGTTGAGGAATACATGATTTTCACCACTTTCTTTGTTTTGGCAAAATTTGCGGTAGCTGCTGTTCCCGGGGGGGGGATTTTGGTTATGATTCCCATTCTTGAAAAATATCTTGGGTTCACTCCGGAAATGTTATCTTTAATTACGGCTCTTTATATTCTTTTTGACCCTATGATCACCTCGGCAAATGTCCTTGGTAACGGCGCTTTTGCACAACTGTTTGAAAGAGTTTATCATCTGTTTCATAAAGAAAAAAAGGTATCGTCATGGGCAAATTAGCGGATCTAAAGCTTCCCCTTATTTTAATTTCTGAAATTATTTTATGCCTTCTTTGGGGGGATCGTGTTTCAACAGAAATTAAATCGGCTCTTTATGCTGTTAGCCTCAGTATTAAAGAAGCATTACTTATGGTGCTTCCTTTTATCATTTTTTCCTTTCTGCTTAGTAGTATAGGCACTCTTAAAAAGGGGGCTTTTTCTTTTGTTGTGATTGCTTTTTTGATGGTGATTTTGTCGAATTTTACGGCAACATCCCTTGCGGGGTTCTTGGGTATTTTTACCTTAAATGCCTTAGATAGCATTCAAGCTTTTACCCCGTCAACTCTGGACTTATTACCTCTTTGGGATTTAGATTTCCCGTCCTTTTTGTCCAATGATACGGCTCTTTTCTTGGGGCTTTTATGCGGTATTTTAGTTTCTTTAACGGGTTCTCAAAAAGGGCAAAACCTAGCCCGTTATCTGCAACACTATGCGTTACTCTTTTTAAAGCGCCTTTTTATCCCTGTGATTCCCGTATTTGTTTTAGGGTTCATTCTTAAGATGCAACATGACGGTATTCTGACGCTCATTGTGCAAAACTATCTTTCTGTTTTTGTGGCGATTACTTTTCTTTCTTTTTCTTATATTATTTTTTTGTACGGCCTTTCTGCGCACTTTAATCCGTCGAAATGGTTAACCGGTATTCGCAATATGCTACCGGCGCTTGTGACCGGGTTCAGCACCATGTCCAGTGCCTCAGCCCTTCCCCTTATCACAACGGCCTCGGAAAAGACGTCTAAGAATCCCGTGGTGAACGGTATAGTTCCTTTGAGTATTAATATCCATATGATTGGAGATTGCTTTTCCCTATCTATTTTGGCGCTGGCAATTATGGTGTCTTTTGGCCACCCCCTTCCGGACACCTCAACCTTTCTAACCTTCGTCTTCTTTTTTGTAATTGCTCGTTTTTCCGTTGCAGCCGTCCCGGGCGGAGGCGTTTTGGTTGTTTTGCCCGTTTTAGAATCCGCTCTTGGATTCTCTCCCGAAATGCTTTCCTTGATCTTGGCTCTTTATATTTTATTTGATCCCGTTGCAACGTCCGCTAATGTTTTCGGAAATGGGGCTTTCGCTCTTCTTTTTGAAAAGGTTTATACGGGCTTTCATAAAAGCTTTTACAAAAAAGCCTCTTCTCAACAGGGGCGGCAAACCCCCTAAACAGTGTTCTTTCTAAATCGCAAAATTTTATTTCGAGAATTCAATCGCATTTTAAATAAATTTTAGGTTTGACCTGTGAAGGGTTTCAAGGGACACTATGGATAAAATAGTAGGCTTCTCTTTACAGGATAGGAATCAGAAATAGATATGATTATCAAACGCACCCCTTTAGCCGTTTTTGTTATGTTTCAACTGCTTTGCTGCTCGGCTTTTGCAGAAAACAGCTTGCAGCCCTCCGGAGAACAGTCCACACAGGCCGGAGAGGGGGCTCTGCAAGAACAAGTTGAGGCGCTCTTAAAGCGCATTAATGAGCTTGAGGCCAAGAAAACTAAGGTTTCAGAATTAAGCGAGAAAGAAGTTGTGACCACCGGATCGCCTCTGGCGTTGCGGTTAAGCGGACAGTTGAATAGGGCTGTTGTTTGGCATAGCAACGGCAAAAATTCCAACACGGTTCATGCAGATGTTGATAACTCTCCGTCACGTCTTAACATTACAGCCGTCGGTAACCTCAGTGAGCAAACAAAAATTTTTGCTGTTATTGAAGAGGCTTTTGAGCCGAACTCAACGGATAGAATAGATGTGCATGATGCCAACGATAACCAGCCTTTTACGAACCGTAAGATGGAAGTTTATATCGACGATAAAAAGTGGGGACGCTTGTTCATCGGACAAGGCTCGACGGCTTCTGACGGAACCATGGAAGATGTAGATATGTCCGGCACAAGCGTTGTGTCTGCCGGTTCGTCTGTTTCCTTTTCCGGTGCCGGTATACAATTTTTTGATCGTACGACAGGTGCAAAAGCCCTCCTTAACGGTCAACGTATGATCGTTGAAACGGTTTTTGATTCGGGAGACGGCTTATTTCGTCGTAACCGTATTCGCTATGATACCCCTGAATTTTACGGTTTAAGGTTGCAAACCAGTCATTATTACAAGGGACGCAATGATAACCGGGATATTGCGTTTAAATATGCAGGGACGGCAAACGGTATCAAGATCGGGGCGCAAGGCGCTTATCTCCGTCGTTTAAGTAAAACGGTTTCCGTACCGGGCGGTAGTACACCGGCTAAATATCATCAGTTTAACGGTTCTCTTGGCGTGCTTTTTACCAATGGCATCAGTATCTTTCTCTCGGCTCTTCATCGGGATTGGAAATCCGGAAGAACCCGTAACGGAAGCATCTATTTTGCAAAACTGGGTTACCAACATTCTTTTATTGAGGCCGGTAAAACGGCTTTTGCCGTTGATTACGGTGAATATAAAAACTTGATCTTTGATACGAGACCTGAAAATGAGAGAGACCAATACAAAGGCACAAGCTATGGCGTAATGCTCACTCAGTTCTTGGATCGTATTGCAACGGAGCTTTTTATTGCAGGGCGCCTTTATCGCTTGGACGGCCCTTCCCGTCAGCCGGCTCGTTATAAAGACGCAAAGCTTGTGCTTTCCGGTATGCGCGTTAAGTTTTAAGATCTTTTTCGAGCATCAAAAAGGAAGCCGTATTTATAAAATATAGAGAGAGGGCTCCTTTTTTCAGAGCCCTCTGCCGAAAAGTCGTTTACCTATTTTTCGGATTTACCTTCAATTAAGGTTGTTTTCTCTTTTTTCTTGGTGTTGATTTTTAGTTTTTGAGGTTTGAGAGCTTCGGGTACTTCTCGCTCCATGGTGATGCAGAGCATACCGTTTTCAAGGTCTACACCCAGAATATTCATATGGTCTGCGAGGCGGAATTGCAGTTGGAAAGATCGCTCGGCAATACCTTTATAAAGATAGGTATGATCTTCATTTTCTTGCTCGGCTTTTCGGGTCATGCGCCCTTCGATGCTTAAGAGGTGATTGTGCTTGGTGATGTCGATGTCTTCTTCGTGAAAACCGGCAACAGCAACGGTAATGCGGTAAATTTCCTCTTTTAGTTTTTCAATATTGTAGGGAGGGTATTGATTGGGTTTACGATTATTATCCGTCATCCCCCCCAGCATCTCGACGATTTCGTCAAAGCCGATCGTTGAACGGAAAAAAGGTTGTAAGTCGAGTCGTGTCATGGTGAGTCTCCTTCTATTCTCAAATGAGCAATAGGTTAATAACAAGGGCCTTTAAAAGCACCCTTACCCTTTTCATTTTACTGTTCTTCTCTTAAAAAGTCAAATTACGGTATGATTTCACAAGTCCTTAGGATAGACTGATTTACAAGAATTCTTACAAAAAGGGCATATCATGACACATTTACCTGCCGGCGTTCTTAGTGGCACGGACTATCATTATCTTATTAAACGAGCAAAAGAAGAAGAATATGCTCTGCCGGCTGTTAATGTTGTGGGGACTAATTCCGTTAATGCCGTTTTAGAGGCGGCTGCAAAAAATAATTCCGATGTGATTATTCAACTTTCCGCCGGCGGGGCTCAATTTTACGGAGGAAAGGGACATCCCGATTCCTTTAATACACGGGTTTTAGGAGCGATCTCAGCAGCGCAACATGTTCATCTTTTGGCCGAGCATTATGGCGTTTGCGTTGTCCTTCATACGGATCATGCTAACAAGGATTTAATTCCTTGGGTTGAGGCGCTTATTGATTATAGTGAAGATCTCTTTCAAGACCAAGGTATCCCGCTTTTTACATCCCATATGCTGGATCTTTCGGAAGAGCCTATCGACTTTAACTTGAAAGAATCAGCCCGTCTTTTAAAGCGTCTTTCTGCCATTGATATGTCTTTGGAGATTGAACTGGGTATTACGGGCGGCGAAGAAGACGGCGTGGGATCCGAGGATAACCTCAACAATCCGAGCCTCTATACCCAAAGCGAGGATTGCCTGCGAGCCTATGAGGTTCTTTCTCCCCTAGGTCATTTCTCATTGGCGGCTTCCTTTGGCAATGTGCACGGTGTTTATAAGCCGGGCAATGTTCGGTTGCGTCCTGAAATTTTACAAGCGGCTCAAGAACTTGTACAAAAAAAGTTTAAAACCGGCTCCAAACCCCTTGACCTTGTTTTTCACGGAGGCTCCGGGTCTTCAGAAGCGCACATCAAAGAAGCGATTTCCCATGGGGTTTTTAAGATGAATATAGATACGGATTTACAGTTTGCTTTCGCCCGTGCTATTGCTCGGACCCTTGAGCAAAATCCCAAAGCCTTTAAGCATCAAGTGGACCCTGAAACCGGTACGCCTTATAAGAAAATTTATGATCCTCGTTCTTTCTTGCGGGACGGAGAACAAGGCATCATTGAACGCCTAACAGAGTCCTTTAAGGTGCTGGGATCGGCAGGCAAAAGCCTCGCTGTTTAGGAAGGAGCGGGGAATTCTAAGATTTTTTTCGGTAATTTTCTGAAAACATCCGCTTTTTAAAGGTCGCTCAAGGGGATTTTTTTTGTTTTCTACAAAGCGCCGATTTCTTCTAAAAGTTTAGAGCAGCCCCTAAAGCGTTCGGGTATGCTGCTCCAGTTTCCGGTGAAAAAGAGGCTTTGGTCAGGGCGTATTTTAGCAAGACCTCGTCGATCTTGAATGAATTGGAGGAGTTTTTCAGCCTTCTCAAAAGTATCTTTATGAAACTTAATAACGATCCCTTTTTGACCCGCATCAACTTTGCTCACATGGGCTTTCTTGGCCAGTTGTTTTAGGCTCATGATGCGTAAAAGGTTGTCAACTTCCTCGGGGTAGGGCCCAAAACGATCCACAAGTTCTTTAATGAAATCATCAATTTCATCTTGGGTTTCCAAGTGAGCTAAGCGGCGATAAAGTTCAAGGCGGACAGATAAATCTGCAATATAGTTTTCGGGGAGCAACACGGCAACCCCGAGATTCAGTTGGGGGCTCCATACGTCTGACGGCTGCGCTTCTTGGTCGTCTTGTGCTGCAGTGTGACGCGCTTTTTCAACGGCTTCTTCCAGCATGTGCTGATAAAGCTCAACGCCTACTTCCCGTACATGTCCCGATTGCTCTTGGCCTAAGAGATTACCGGCACCACGAATATCCATATCGTGGCTTGCCAGTTGAAAGCCGGCCCCAAGGGTGTCTAAGGTTTGCATCACTTCAAGACGCCGCAGAGCGTTTTTGCTCAGCAATTGTTGAGTCGGAACGGTGAGATAAGCATAGGCTCTGGTCTTACTGCGGCCGACGCGCCCTCGCAATTGATACAGTTGGGAGAGGCCGAAAAGATCGGAGCGATGGATGAAAAGCGTATTAACCGTCGGTAAGTCAATACCGGATTCAATAATATTAGTGGAGAGCAAAATATCATATTTATGGGCGGCAAAATCATCCATGACTTGTTCTAATTCCTTGGCCGGCATTTGCCCGTGGGCGACGGCAATTTTTAAGGATGCTTCTATTTTTACAAGGTTTTTTAGCACATCCTCGAGATCTTTAATGCGGGGACAAACATAGAATACTTGGCCGCCTCGATTCAATTCGCGGTGCAAAGCTTCTTCCACAACCATGGGGTCAAAAGGGGTGATAAAGGTACGAACGGTTAGGCGGTCAACCGGGGGCGTTGCAATGATGCTCATATCTCGAACGCCGGTTAAAGCCATTTGGAGCGTGCGAGGGATAGGTGTCGCCGTGAGAGTTAAAACATGAATGTCCTGTTGTAAGTCTTTTAGGCGTTCTTTTTGTTTTACACCAAAATGCTGTTCTTCGTCCACAATCACAAGGCCAAGGTCTTTAAAGGCAATGGATTTTGCTAAGAGGGCGTGTGTGCCGATGACAATATTGAGACGTCCGTTTTTGAGATCTTCTTTTACTCGGGTTGCTTGTTTGCCCGTTACAAGTCGGGAAAGCTGCCCGACGCTTAAGTTGAAATTATCAAAACGCTTGAGGAAATTTTGGTAATGCTGGCGTGCTAAAAGAGTTGTCGGTGCTACAATGGCGACCTGTTTACCCGTTGCGGCAACAACAAAGGCGGCTCGTAAGGCAACTTCGGTTTTCCCAAAACCAACATCGCCGCAAATCAAACGATCCATAGGTTTACCGGAGGCTAAATCCCCTAAAACATCCTCAATGGCGCGCAGTTGATCATTGGTTTCCGTAAAGAGAAAACGGTGGGTAAATTCCGCATAAAGTCCGCTATCTGCTTGGAATCGTGGCGCTGTTTTGATTTGTCGTAGAGCTGCAACCTCAATGAGGTGATCTGCTATTTCTTCAAGGCGTTTTTTGACCTTAGCACGTCTTGCTTGCCATGCAACGGCTCCCAAACGATCAAGAATTGCGTTAGAGGATTCTCCGCCGTAGCGAGAGATCAATTCGATATTTTCAACGGGTAGGAAGAGTTTATCACCTCCATGGTAAAGGAGCGTTACACAGTCATGGGGAATATTGGAAATGCTTAAGGTGTGAAGACCGTCAAATTGACCGATGCCGTGCTCTTCGTGTACCACATAATCCCCCGGCTCCAGGGCAGAAGCTTCGGCAATAAAAAGGTCGGAGCGGCGCGCTTTTTTGGGTATTTTTCTTTGAATTTCGCCAAAAATCTCTCGCTCTGTGAGGAGGGTAAAGTCATCTGTTTCAAATCCTTGCTGAAGGGCGAAAACATGAAATCGAACAATTTTACGGGCTTGGTTTTGTCCGTCTTCCCAACTTTGCACCGCTGTTAATTTTAAAAAATCGAGATCCTGTAATCGGGAGATAAATTGGTGACGTGATCCTTCGCTTTGGCAAGCCACGTGCACGACACGATTTTCTTTTAACTTGGTTTGTAAGAACTGTTTTAACAGGTCAACTTTTGGCACGGAATCGCCCGTAAGGGTTGGGAGAAGGGATAAAGACACAACGGCTTTCTGTCCCGTTTTAAACGCGGACGTATAAAGGGTCGGATAGGATTTTTCAAGGTTCTCTATGTCTTGTCGGCAAAGGTACAGTGCGGAGGGTTGTAAAGGATTATAGCGAAGGCTTGGGTCTGCCTCTTTGTTCATGCCTTCAAGTCTTGCCCCGTAATGATCTTGGATTTGTTCAAAGCGATGGGAAAAGGTTTCTTGAATGCCGTGGGTAAAGGCTATGAAAGGCTCTTTCAGATAGGTTGTGAGGTGGTCAAGGGTGTCATAAAATAAAGGAAGCCAATGTTCCGTTCCCGGATGGTAACGCCCTTCACTTATGTCTTGATAAAGTAAATCTCCCCGTATTTTATCTGCAAAAAGAGAACGATAGTTGGTACGAAAACGCTCTGTTGTTTGGGGTGTTAAGCAAAGCTCTCCCATGGGTGCTAGGGAAAGACGGCTTTGTTCCTCCAAAGAGCGTTGGGTGAGGGGATCAAAGGTGCGCAGGTTTTCAACCTCCTCACCAAAAAAATCAAGGCGATACGGATTCTCTTGGCCTGAAGGGAAGATGTCGAAAATGCCACCGCGGACAGCAAACTCTCCGGGTTCCCGAACGTTAGAAACCCGATAATAGCCTTGGCTACTGAGTTGAGAAATGAGGGTTTCTACGGGAAATTCGTCCCCGACTCGGATGTCAAAGTTTTTAGAGAGAAATTCGCTTTTCGGGGTTACTTTTTGAAGGAAAGCCGAAGGGGTTGTTAGAATGAGATAGCGGTCTTTTGGAGCTCTATTTGCCAGAATTGAGAGGGTTTGAACCCGTGTGCCGATAATGTCTTTCCGGGGTGAAACACGGTCATAAGGTAAACAGTCCCATGCGGGAAATTTCAAAAGGGGGGCATGGGGTAAAAGGTAGGGCAACTGCTCTGCCAGTTCTGTCATGGCGCTTTCATCGCGGGCAACGAATAAAATATCCTTTGTTGTGTTCTGCTCCCAAATGTCGGCAATAACAAAGCTTTCACAGTGGGTTGAAACGCCTTCAAGGGTAAGCAGTTCGTTTGCGGTAGCGAGTTTTTTTTCAGTGAGGTCTTTGGGTAAAATGTAGGTCATAAAAAGGGCGCTATATTATATTTTTCAAGGAATCCGAATCTTGGAAGCACTATAGAGTAAATAAAGAAAAGAAGGAAGGTTTTTAGAAATATTTCCCCTAGAGCTTTGAGTTAATCCGGCGTATCCTGAGGAAAAGAAATTAAAATTGCGCCGAATATGACCGATCCTTTTACGCCCGATGATCCCTCCCCCTCTGCTTTTGACGGTGACCGTTCAACGGCTTCTTTTGGTTTTAGGAATGTGTCCCCTGAGGAAAAAACAGACCTTGTTACAAGTGTGTTTCGTCGCGTTGCAGAACATTATGATGTGATGAATGACGTTATGAGTTTTGGTATTCATCGTCATTGGAAAAATGAGCTTATCACTATGCTGCGTCCCCGACCCGACATGCATCTGTTGGATATGGCAGGCGGGACCGGTGATATTGCCTTTCGTTTTTTAGAAGCGTGCACAGGATTCATGCCGTCTTCTTCTGTGACGGTGTGTGATCGCAATGATAAAATGCTTTATGAGGGAAAACGCAAAGCTATTAATAAGGGAATTTTAAAGGGGCTTTCTTGGATATGCGGGGATGCTGCAGAGATCCCCTTTAAGGATAATACATTTGATGCTTATACCGTTTCCTTCGGTTTGCGCAATGTGACGGAAATTGATAAGGCCTTACGGGAGGCTCATCGTGTTTTGAAAACCGGGGGGCAATTTTTTTGCCTTGAGTTCTCGAAGGTGACCTCAAAAACTTTGGAAAAACTCTACGATTTTTATTCGTTTCAAGTCATTCCTAAGATGGGGGCTTTGGTAGCCGATGATAAAGAAGCCTATCAGTATCTTGTGGAAAGTATCGCTCGTTTTCCCGACCAACAAACCCTTGCGGATAAAATAAAAGAGGCCGGATTTGCTCAGGTGTCTTGGCGTAACATGAGTCAGGGTGTGGTTGCCGTTCACTCGGCTTTAAAACTTTAGCGGCTTTGTTGTCTTTATAAAACAGAAGGAATAAACATGCTCTTTCATCTTAAATTACAGGAGAGTACGTTATGAAGTTAGCTCGGGAATACGCAGAACTTATCGCTGTGAAAGCTGTGCAATATTTAGCGCAAAACCCTGACGCTCTTGGCGGGTTTTTAGCCTATGCCGGCATTGGCCCTGCCGATCTTAAAACGGCTATTTCTAGTCCTGAATTTCTGGCAGGAACCCTTGATTACATGATGACGGATGAACCTATTCTATTGGATTTTGCCGGAACTATGGAGCTCTCGCCTCAAGATATTGTCAAAGCTCGACTGTGTTTTCCTGGGGCTGACGGTGAGTTTGTGTGTTCCGGTTAATGTTTTTATTGTCGATTCCTCTTTTGGAGGGTGTAAAGCTTGTTAACACACTATAAGCTTGCAAGTTAGGACGCGGTCTCTATAATCTGTAGCTATATTCAATTTCTCATAATGATAAGGATTCTTAAATGCATATTGATGAAAAGACAGTGCGCAAAATCGGTAACCTTTCTCGTCTTGAAATAAAAGACGAACAAGTGGCTCCGTACCAAGAAAGTTTGTCGCAAATTCTGTCTTGGGTGGAACAGCTCTCGGAAGTGAATACCGACGGCGTAGAGCCGTTGACCGGCGTGCATATTTCAGAGATGCCCCAACGCGACGATATTGTTAATGACGGCGGACAAGCCAATTGTGTGTTGGCCAATGCGCCCGATAAGGATTTGAACATGTTTGCCGTTCCTAAGGTTGTGGAGTAAAAGAAATGACAGAATTAACAAAACTGACCCTTGAAAAAGCACGTGACGGCCTGAAAAATAAAGAGTTTTCTGCCGTTGAGCTTACTAAGGCCCATTTAAAACGCATGGATGAAACACGTGATTTAAATGCTTTTATTACAGAAACCCCGGATTTGGCCATATCGGGTGCTGAAAATGCCGATGCAAGGATTGCAAACGGAAAGGCCGGCATCATGGAAGGAATCCCCGTCGGTATTAAAGATCTTTTTTGTACAAGGGGTGTGAAAACAACAGCAGCTTCAAAAATTTTGGGAAATTTTATCCCTCCCTATGAGTCAACGGTAACGCAGAATCTGTGGAACAGCGGAGCCGTGATGTTAGGCAAGTTGAATTTGGATGAATTTGCAATGGGTTCAGCCAATCTAACCAGCGCTTATGGGCCTGTGAAGAACCCTTGGCACGTCAAGGGTGAAGATAAGGATTATGTTCCCGGCGGCTCTTCAGGGGGCTCTGCTGCAAGCGTTGCTGCAGGAGCCGTTATGGCTGCTACGGGAACAGATACCGGCGGCTCCATTCGTCAGCCGGCGGCTTTTTGCGGCCTTGTAGGCGTGAAACCGACTTACGGGTTGTGTTCAAGGTGGGGGGTTGTTGCCTTTGCGTCTTCCCTAGATCAAGCGGGGCCTATGACAAAAACCGTGCGCGATGCAGCTATTATGCTTGAAGCCATGGCGGGGCATGACCCAAAGGATGCAACGTCGGCAAAAGTTGAGATTCCCTCCTACAACTCTCTGTTAAAGGGAGATGTAAAAGGGCTTAAAATCGGTATTCCGAAAGAATACCAAGTGGGCGGCCTTGATGCTGATATCGAAGCCCTTTGGCAGCAGAACATTGCGTGGTTTAAGGATAATGGTGCCGAGGTTATTGATATTTCTTTGCCTCATGCCAAGTATGCCTTACCGACTTATTATATTCTAGCCCCCGCCGAGGCCTCATCGAACCTCTCTCGTTATGACGGTGTTCGTTTCGGGACCAGGGCAGATGATCCGAAGGATTTGAATGATCTTTATGAGAAAACGCGTGCTGAAGGGTTCGGAGAAGAGGTCAAGCGTCGTATCATGATAGGGACTTACGTTTTATCTGCCGGATACTATGATGCTTATTTTGTAAAAGCCTTAAAGGTACGTCGTCTTATTTGTAATGATTTTAAAGAAGCTTATAAAAAAGTGGATCTCATTCTCACGCCGACAACGCCGACACCTGCCTTTGCGATAGGTGAAGAGCCCAAAGATCCTATTGCTATGTATATGAATGATGTCTTGACGGTTACGGCGAACATTGCAGGACTGCCCAGCATGTCTGTTCCGGCAGGTTTTTCAAGCAAAGGACTTCCTTTGGGGATGCAATTAACGGCGCCGGCATTTGACGAAACGAAAATGCTGAATGCAGGTTTGTTTATCGAAACAGTAGCAGGATTTTCTGCAAAAACCCAAGACCGTCGGAGTGCCTCATGAATAATGATAGAGTGAGTAGCGATACAATGAATAATGATTTAGTGCAAAAGGATCCTCGTCTCTTAACGGGAAAGACAGGTCAGTGGGAGCTTGTGATCGGCCTTGAAATTCATGCGCAAGTGATTTCAAACGCCAAACTTTTTTCCGGAGCTTCAACGGATTTCGGCGCCGATCCCAATGCTCAAGTTTCCTTTGTGGATGCCGGTTTTCCGGGGATGTTGCCTGTGATTAACAAGGTATGTGTCGAACAAGCCGTTAGAACGGGTTTGGGATTGAACGCAAAAATTAATCTGAAATCCGTTTTTGATCGTAAGAATTATTTTTATGCGGACTTACCTCAAGGCTATCAAATTTCTCAATTCGAGACGCCTATTGTGGGCAAAGGTCACCTGATGATTGAACTCGAAGACGGGCAAGAGCGTCGTATCGGTATTGAGCGCCTTCATTTAGAGCAAGATGCGGGTAAAAGTATACATGATCAGCACCCTAGTAAAACGTACATTGATTTGAATCGCTCCGGTGTGGCATTGATGGAAATTGTTTCCGATCCCGATATGCACAGTATCGAAGAAGCTCAAGCGTATGTTAAGAAAATGCGTGCTCTTTTGAGATGCCTCGGCACCTGTGACGGGAACATGGAGCAGGGTAGCATGCGAGCCGACGTTAACATTTCTTTGCGTCGCCCGGGGGAGAAATTAGGAACCCGTGCCGAGATTAAAAATGTGAACTCTATACGTTATATGGGACAGGCTATTGCCTATGAAATTTCTCGCCAAATGGAGATCCTTGAAAATGGAGGCACTATCAAGCAGGAAACCCGTTTGTTCGATCCGAGCAAGGGGATAACACGGGCGATGCGCACTAAGGAAAATGCCCATGATTATCGCTATTTTCCCGATCCTGATTTGCCGCCTCTGGTGATTTCTCAAGAGCTTGTAGATCGCATCGCATCAACTTTGCCCGAATTACCCGACACTAAGAAAAAACGCTTTATGGCGGACTATGAACTGAATGCTTATGATGCCGCTGTGTTAACGACGGACATTGAGACGTCTTCGTATTTTGAAGAGGCTTTGTCGGCTTTAAAGAACAAAGATAAAAAAACAGTCAAGCTTTTAGCAAACTGGTTAATTGTCGAGCTGTTCGGTCTGCTGAATAAAGAGAGCGTTTCTTTAAAAGATTCTAAAATTTCAGCTCAAAATCTGGCCGAGACGGTTAATCTTATTGCCGCGAATACAATCTCCGGTAAGATCGCAAAGCAAATCTTCCCGGATATGTGGGAAACGGGTCAAAGCGCCGAGGTCATTGTCAAGGAAAAAGGTCTTGAACAAGTGAGTGATGACGGCGCCATTGAAGCTATTGTGGATGAGATCATCTCTGCTAACGGAGACAAGGCCGAGGAATACAAAGCCGGTAAGGAAAAGCTTTTCGGATTCTTTGTGGGGCAAGTCATGAAAGCCATGCAAGGAAAAGGAAATCCCCAAGCCATTAACGATATTCTAAAAGCTAAACTAAAATAAGGCTTACGAGCGATTCAAAAAGGTCTCGGTTTGACGGTCAAAGAATATTTTATCAAAGGGGGGTAATGCCCCCTTTTTTTTATTACTTCTTTTAAATTCCTCTAGGTGACTTTTTGGGCTTTATCAAGACATATAACCTTAAAGTCTTTAAGGCTTAAGAAATGGCATATAGAGTTTCCCGAAGACGGCTCCAAGCCGCATAAGTGTTTCAAAGTTTATTGTTCTTTTCCCCCAACATAATCATGCTTTTCGTTTATATGAAATTTCGTTTTACGTTGCGTTGTCGTACCTTGAAGAAATGGTGGTTATGCGTGAGCCCCTCTATATAGAGCCGTTGATAAATATGGATCCACTTCTCAAAACCCATCCGGCAATTGCGACAGCCGATTAACTTGACGACGCGCAACCCATACGACCACAAGTCCGTCATCGAAAATGCTTGAGGTACTGCTTCAATTCTTTGTGCATAGCTAAAGTTTTTTTAGTAGGTTGATAGTTGCTTAAAACGCTTTCCCAATTTATCCAAGAGTCCGGTGTAAAGCTGCACAAAAGACTATGATCTTTTCCAATGTCATCCTCTCCTTTTGCATGAATAAAAGGATTCATGGTTTCAGGGCTAAGTAAAAACTGTGTTGGAGGAGGAGACAGTATGAGCTCATGGTCAAAATTATCCCTGTAATTTCGTGTAAAACTAATATCGATAAAATTAATTGTCGGAAGGGGGGTAAGCGGCATCTCTTCAGCGCACCAGTCAGTAAGAATTTTTGAAAATTGACGCATTGTTCGGCCCATTAAAATAAAATCTATTAAATAAATTCCTCCTGTTGCTTGTGTGATAGTCTCCGGGGTTATATTAAGGCTACAAAGATATTCCTTGTAGCCATTTAGCTCTTCTGCTGTATAAAATGTGTCATCGTCAACTTCTGTTAAAGATGACCCTCCCGAAAAATGGACAGCTTTCCAAAGACCTTTGTGAGTTGAATGAGACTTTTCAAACCGATATGTTTGAGTAGCAGCAAACCAATTGACAGATCGACCAAGGAAAAGATTTAAGCTTTTATTTGGGATAAAATCTTCTAAAGCTAAACAAGTAGCTCTTATTTCCTTGAGGCGTTCAATGCCGGCTTCGCTCGATATATCTTTTGGTCTCTGAAAAGATTGTGCAGTGCAGGAAGGTAAACTTTTTTCAAGGTCAAGGGTGGCAAGACTATCACAGGCATATACAAAACTAAGTTGTTTTATAATTAATAAAAAGAAAATTTTTTTCTTAAAAAACATTATATTCACCAAAATATTTACATTAAGTTTAATTATTATATAAATAACATACTTGTTGCTAATTTTCAATTTTTTAATAAAAAATTAACTTATGATATTTACTATTATAATAGTTGACGTGAAATATAAAGGAAATTATAACATGAAAAATAAACTACCTTTGATAATTAGTATTACGTTTTTATCAGCAAGCCCCTTAATAGCAAATAACCTTGTTTGCCCTGCCCTAAAATATAATGACATTAAAAATGTTACGAGGGATGGGGGCGAATTCACCGTCGGAAATCTCCGCTTCACTTTAGAAAGCGGATATGCTTCTTTGCCAAACTGGACAAATCCTTTAACAAAACGGAATTGGGCACCCACAGTGGCCAGCGTTGAATTTGAAGGCACTGCAATGTTAAAATGTAATTATACATATACATCCTCTGTTAGGAAAAAAGATTATTCTTTTGCAATCCAAGCACTTATTAGGGAAGAAGTATTAATAGCATTGGCTAATTTAGGCTTTGCACCGAATTCCAAGTTTGATGATATTAAGAAAGCATATCGTAACATGGCACTAAGCGCTCACCCGGATAAAGGCGGAAGTGTAGAAAGAATGCAAGAGTTAAATAATAACTATGACATCATAAAAGCACATTTTGGTTTATAGGCTTAAACCGTTCTGTCGCACCTGCCGGATGGGTTTTGAGAACTTCATCGACCTCATGCCTTAGTGTAAATAAAAATTTGGAAAAATACACCTTTCTCATAACCCGTCTGGCAGGTGCGACAGAACCAAAATATACCCTGTCGCTTGGTCTCATATCTCATTTACAGGAAAATATAATTTTAAAAAGAGTGGCGGGAAAATTGATTTTGATGGACTTGTTAATTCCATGGAGAAACAGGTGCAAAGCCAAATTTGATATGTAAAAATAAAACTTGTAAAACCTATGTTTACAGAAAAAATTATAGATCGGATTGTGCAAATACGGGAGTTTTGCAACAAGATCCCATAGAGAGTTAATCGGGACATTCCCGTATCGGCACCATCGGTGACTTTTTTCCGAGAGAATGAAGTTTTTAAACAGAAACTATTAGCGAAATTTATTATTACGGGGAAATCCAATGGGGGGTTGTTTCCCGATTTGACCGCGGCGACCAAGCCACGGTAAAAGATCTGTTTCCGTCCTAACGCGTTCTCCCAATTGCCAGCTTAGACCGTTTTCTAACTTGAAGGTTGTAATGTCGCTTAAAGAACCTTCTTTATATTTTTGCAAGATAACACCGCGTCCTCGATTCATCTCGGGTACTTCGTCCAATTTATAAATTACCATTTTACGATTATTTCCCATGGCTGCCACGTGATCATCCCCGGGATTAATAAATAAACAAATTACGGCTTTCTTTTTATCGGCAACATTTAAAATTTGCTTACCGTTTTTCGTTTGAGCCAATACGTTTTTTAAAGGTACTATAAACCCACGACCTTCACCGGAGGCTACAAGAATTTTTGTATCTTGGTGTTTTGTTGCGGTATACAAGAACATATCCACAACATGAGATCCGCCGGGCATATCAATAGAAAGGGAGAGGGGTTCCCCATGTCCTCGGCCGCCGGGAATTTTATCTACACCAAGGGTGTAAAAACGTCCCGTTGAATCAAAAACAATGAGCTTATCCGTTGTCTCTCCCTGTAGAATGAAACGGCCTTCATCTCCTTCTTTAAACTTCAAATCATCGGGGTTTATGTTATGGCCTTTCAGGGCTCTGATCCAGCCGTTCTTTGAACAAACAAGGGTGACGGGTTCTTTTTCGATCATCGCATCAAGGGGAACATCTTCGATGTCAGGAGCGTCTTCAAAGGTCGTGCGACGAGGGCCTTCAGGGTGTTTGGCTCCGTAGTTTTTTTTGAGATCCTTAATGTCGTCTGAAATGTTTTTCCATTGCGCTTCATCACTGGCTAAAAGGGCGATTAAGGCTTTTTGCTCTTCTTCAAGGTTTTCCAGTTCCTTTTTAATCTGCATTTCCTCAAGTTTGCGTAATGCCTTGAGGCGCATATTTAAAATAGCTTCGGCCTGTAGATCGCTTAAGTCAAAAGCAACGATTAATTTAGATTTCGGATCATCTTCAAAGCGGATGATGCGAATGACTTCATCAACATTCAAAAAGACAATCATAAAGCCGCGAAGGATTTCAAGGCGGCGATCAATTTCTCCAAGACGATAACGAGATCGGCGACACAAAACATCTTGGCGATGGTTAAGGAACGCTTGTAAAATCTCTCGTAAATTCATCACACGAGGGATTTTCCCATGATCCAGAACATTCATGTTCAGGCTAAAGCGATTTTCCAAATCCGTTGAACGATAAAGAGATTCCATTAAGAGCGCCGGATCAATAGTACGTGTTTTCGGCACCACAATAAGACGAATATCCGTTGTCGATTCGTCTCGTAGATCTCCTAAAAGAGGGAGTTTCTTTAGGCTCCAAAGATCGGCAATTTTTTCAATTAAGCGGGACTTTTGGACTTGATAGGGAATTTCTGTAACCACGATTTGATATTGGCCGTTGCCTAATTTTTCCACCTCATAGCGTGCTCGTACCTTAATACTGCCACGTCCTGTTTCATAGGCTTTAAGGATATTCTCGGCAGGTTCAACAATAACGCCTCCCGTTGGAAAATCGGGTCCCGGCATATATTTAACAAGGGTTTCTACGGAGGCGTTGGAAGATTTGATCAAATGCAACAAGGCATTGCAAATTTCTTCAACATTATGAGGGGGGATATTAGTCGCCATACCGACGGCAATACCCGATGAACCGTTTGCTAAAAGATTGGGAAAACGAGTCGGCATAACACGCGGCTCAACGGTTTCTCCGTTATAGGTTGCAATAAAATCGACAGCATCTTCATTGATGCCGTCCACGATTTCCATGGCGGCCTGCGAAAGGCGTGCTTCCGTATAACGCATGGCAGCAGCATTATCGCCGTCAATACTGCCAAAGTTACCTTGACCGTCTACCAACATATAGCGGGTAGAAAAATCTTGAGCCATGCGAACCATAGCATCATAAATAGAGGAGTCGCCATGGGGGTGGTATTTCATCATCACGTACCCGACGGCACTGGCAGATTTACGGTAAGTTTTTTCAGGGGTGTTGCCCGACTCGCGCATGGCATAAAGAATACGACGATGAACAGGCTTTAAGCCGTCTCGAACATCGGGCAGAGAACGGGACGTGATCGTGGAAAGCGCATAGGCCAAGTAGCGCTCTCCGAGGGCTTTATCCAAAGGTTCTTCAAGGATTAAGCCGGCGGTATTTTGAGTGGAAAGAGGCGTTTTCTGGCTCATCTATATCCTAAAGGTTTTGTAAACCGGTCAGTAAACGATGACGCGCTTCCGGCCGGCTGATATCATGGGGAACAAATACATATTTACCTAGAAAATACCCTGATAAAGTAAGGGCTGCAAGGATTTCTTGTTTCTCGGGTTCTTTTTGTTGTTTATCGGAGTTTTGCAAAAACGACGGTAACACAAGAAGTTTATCTTTATAGGGTTCTCCTGTTTCTCGGGTCACAGCACGTCCCGTTCGAGGAGAAACGTAGAGTAAATTATCTCGGCTACCTGTTACGGCACAGGTTTTAAAATCGAGAGAAATACCGGAATGTTCCAGAAGGAACAGTTCAAAATAACAATAGGCCTTTAAAAAAGACGTATCGTCTTTCGATAGATTTTCAAATTCTTGCACTAAGTGGCAAAAAGCAGTGTAAACTTTGGGGGCGCTTTCCTGTTCCGGCAGGCAGGCCTCTAACAAAGCGCATGCTGAATTTAAGGTCTTAAGAGCTGTTGAATTATGAAGGACAAAGGCAAGGGGACTATAAAGGGGCTCGAGAGCCCACGAGCCGAGATTCTCCCTTAGGCGTGCCGTCCATGTGGCTTGTAGAACCGTACCGCATTCACAGGCGGCTTTAGTTGTTTTTCCCGGGCGAAATATGCCCTTATGACGACCGTGCTCTTTGGTTAAAAGAGTGGTGATTATTTGCCGTTCTCCGTGGCGTTTGGCGCCGATAACGATTCCTTCATCTTCCCATTTCATCAGGCGTTAAAGTCCAGTCCCATGACCTCGAAATTTTCCTTGTTATCGGCCCAGTTTTTTGTGACTCGCACATGGATTTTAAGGTGCACTTTTTGACCAAGCATTTCTGCAATCTCATGGCGGGCTTCTTCGCCGATTTTTTTAACTTGTTGCCCCCCTTTTCCAAGGACAATCCCTTTTTGCGAATCTCTTGCGACATGGATAATTTGAGAGATTTTTACATCACCGTTTTCAAAGCGTTCCCACTGCTCCGTTTCTACATGAACGGCATAGGGAAGTTCTTGGTGGAGGTATTTATAAATCTTTTCTCGGGTCATTTCTGCTGCTAACAAACGTACGGGCATATCCGTCATTTGATCTTCAGGATAAAGCCAGGCCCCTTCGGGAAGGGCTTTTGTTACATAATTCATAAGTCCTTCAAGGCCTTCTTTTCGCAGGGCTGAAATGAGAAAGACTTCCGTGAAATTATGCGCTTTTGTAAAGGCATCAATTTTCTCAAGGAGATCCGGTTTTGATACAAGGTCGATTTTATTAATAACTAAAACAACAGGTTGATCGGCTCTGAAAGAGATCCGTTCAATGAGCTCTAAGTGATGCTCAAAATGAGACGCTAAAGGATCTACCAGTACAACGGTAATGTCGCCGTCTTTCGGTGCTGTTAGAGCAGAGCTTACCATGGCACGATCCAAACGTTTTTGCGGCTTAAAATAACCGGGTGTATCCACGAAAACAATTTGGGTTTTCTCGCGGACGCAAATTCCCAAAACCCGTTGACGCGTTGTTTGTACTTTATGAGAAACAATAGAAATCTTTGATCCGACAAGGGCATTCATCAGGGTCGATTTTCCAACGTTGGTCAGGCCGACAATACTTACAAAGCCACTACGGGTGTTTTGAGGCGGGTTAGAAAAGGTCATTTTTTTACTCTGCTGATTGTTTGTTAAAGTCCTTTAGAAGGGCAAGGGCTGCATTTTTTTCGGCTTGTTTTAAAGAAGTTCCTCGGGCGGTTGCTTGTAAGGTTTTATCAAGGGAAACTTGAACTGTGAACAACGGATCATGGTCGGGACCCGAGCGTTTTAGAAGGCCGTAAACGGGGGCGTTTTTATTATGTTTATGCGCCCATTCTTGCAAGGCCGATTTTGGATCTTTTGGTGCCGTTGTCATTTTAGAAATCAAAGGCTTCCACAATTTTGTGATTACTTTTTGAACTGCGTTCAATCCTTTTTCTAAATAAATCACGGCAATTAGGGCTTCCGTTGCATCGGCTAAAACCGAGGGGCGATTTTGGGAGAAATTTTTGGTTTCTCCTTGAATAAAATGCTCTAGGGAAAGGTCGTGGGCGATTTGGGCAAGGGCTTCTTCACAGACAAGGGCACTGTGCCGTCGTGCCAATTCTCCTTCTTTATCAAAGGGATAGGCTTGATAAAGTAATTCGGCCACACATAAACCTAAGATGCGATCCCCTAAAAATTCAAGTCGCTCATAGCTTTGTTGATTTTGCTTGGTGGCGCTTGAATGACGAAAAGCTTGATCCAGTAAAGCTTTATCTTGAAAGGTATAGCCCAAATAATCTTGCAAGTTCGCCAAGGATTCCTTCGACATCACAGGTTTACTCGATGGATTGCATTAAACGCTTAAAGCGAATATCAAAGGGCCACTTCCACACTTCCCACCATTTGGCTTTTGTGGAGAACCAAATAATTTTAGCTTGGCCGATAATGTGGTTTTCGGGTACATATCCGATTTGCGTTAAAACACGACTGTCTCCCGACTCGTCGCGGTTATCCCCAACCATGAAATAGTGTCCGTCGGGTACTACATAGGCTTGAGTGTTGTCTAAGGGACCCTCACCAAACTTATCTTTTTTAAGGATAAGGTGCTTTACACCATTTGGAAGAGTTTCGTAATAAGCATCGATATGACGATTGCTGTCTGCATCCGCAATGCGTTGGTCTTCTTGTCCTCGTTGGCGGCGTATCCAAAGGTCGTCTACGAAGTCACCGGCAGACTCTACCGTCGCCGCCACATCGTTAATATATAAAATACCGTCACGCATTTGGACGACATCTCCCGGTAATCCGACAACGCGTTTAATGTAATCCGTATCCGGATCAAAAGGCCCTCTAAAGACAACAATGTCGCCAATTTTAGGTTTGTTACCCCCTAAGATTTTCCCCGGAATGATCGGAAGGCTAAAGGGGAGGGAGTGTTTGGTAAAGCCGTAGGTATACTTTGTAACGAATAGAAAGTCCCCGATCAGCAAATTGGGTTTCATGGATCCTGACGGAATCACAAAAGGTTGAAACAAAAAGCTGCGGATTAAAAGCGCAATTAAAATAGCAAGGGTAATCGACCGGATTTGCTCTCCCGCCGTTTCTTTTTTCTTCTCTTTTTTTGTCGGTACGTTCATTTTTTTCTCATCTTTTTTAGAATCGTTTCTCAAATCCTAGCATATAAATACCTAAAGTTCACATATAAACCTAGAAAATGACTGTGCTTAGCAGAGATTCCCGGCTCGGATTACTTTTTTCATTAAAGTCGGTAGAGGATGTGTATCCAAAGCATCAGGTGCGACCCATTTTGTCGTACTGCATCGAGGTTTAAAATCATTAAGACCCCCGTGATAGACATCAAGTTCAAGGTGAAAATGCGTAAAGGTATGTTTGACGGTTTGATTAAGGCGAGTGAATTTCCCGTCTCCCCCTATATCAATAAAAGAGCGTTCAACCTCGTCACTATCCGTTGACCAAAGAGTAGAAGGAACCTCCATCATATTGGCAAGCAAGCCTTTTTCAGGGCGCTTTTGCAGGAGCAGTAACCCGTTTTTATCATAAATTAAAAAGGCCTTTCCAAAACGGGTTGGTTTTTGAGGTTTCGGCTTTCGAAAAGGAATTAGGTGTTGCGTGTTCTCTTCGTAAGCAACGCATTTGTTTTGGAGGGGGCAAATTTCACAAGACGGATTTTTAGGCCGACAAAGGGTCGCACCGAAATCCATGAGGCCTTGGGCAAAATCTCCGGGTCTCGGATTTTCACAATAAATTTTCACAACTTTTTCAACCTCTCCTTTAAGATCGGGCAGGGGCGTTTTGAGCCCGTAAAGCCGTGACATAACACGAATAATATTCCCGTCCACCGGAACATGCTTTTGCCGAAAGGCAATGCCGGAGACGGCAGATGCCGTATAAGGGCCAATTCCCGGAAGTTTTAATAAGGCGGAAGGGTCTTTAGGAAAAGCGCCTTCGAGGTTGTTTTGTACGTAACGTGCACATTTTAGAAGGTTCCGAGCTCTTGAATAATAACCGAGTCCTTGCCAATTGGTCAGAACCTCCTCTTCGGAGGCCTCAGCTAAGGCCTTAAGGGTCGGCCACTTTTCAATGAATCGATGAAAATAATCAATCACGGTAATGACGGTTGTTTGTTGCAGCATCACTTCGCTAAGCCAAGTGTGATAAGGGTTGCCTTGCTCATGGTGACCGTAACGCCAAGGAAGAGTTCTCGCATTCTTATCATACCATTTTAAAAGTCGACGGATTACCTCTTGAGCCTTTTGATTGCAAACTTGTTTTCTTGTGGAATTCATGGCATTTTTAACCTTAAGGAGTTTACGGTAATGAAAAGTATAAAAGCGGTTGTTGACCGTGTCGTCAATCCCATTGCCAAAAAGCGAGGCATTATTCATGGAAAAATTATCCTTGAGTGGGAAAAAATTGTGGGCTCTCAATACGCAGCCTTTTGCGCGCCCCTTAAAATTACTTTTCGCCAAGGCTATCGGACGTACGGCGTTCTGCATATTAAGGTAAATCCCGGTCATGCTCTTCTTTTAACGCATAGCAAAGACTTGATCGTTGAAAAGGTGAATACTTTTTTCGGATATCCTGCCATAAGCACCCTTAAAATGATGCAAGTGCCTTTTACGCACACGAGTTCATCAAGAACTCTCAATGTTATAAAAAATCCTATTTTGCGCGAGAGGATACCCCCAAATTGCTCCCCTCAAGAGCGCCTTAATAAAGCTTTAGATGACTTGAAATTCTTGATTGAGAAGGAAGAAAAACTCAAAAAGGCGGCACGATTTTTTTAACCTTTTCTTTACTTTTGAACCCTATTCTGTTTTTAGGTGTTTTCCCCATTTTAAAAGCAAAGGCGAAGGAGAGAAAGTGTCAGATTCTTCACAAGCACCTCAAACTTTACAGGAAATAAGTTCTTCAGAAAATCCCAACATGTCACAGGTCTCTCAAAAAGGCTCAAAAAAACTTGTTTTAAAAATTGTTTCCTTGTCATTAGTAAGTTTTATGGCACTTGCCGTTATCGCTTACATCTCCTTTAATAATTATAAGCAATATGATTTTTTGTTAAAAATTCAATTAGAGCTTTCCCATAACGTTACAGAAGTAGATAAAATAGTTGACCTTATTAAAAGCTTTAAAAAAGCCCTTTTATTAGAGAACACAAAAGAATTTAAAGAGGCAGTACCTCTTATGGAAGAGATACAAAGAAAGATATCTTCTTTTAAAAACATAGGTAGCCCGTCATTGACTAAGGCGTTTGAGACATCTTTAGAGGTTAATAAACAGCTCAAAATTTTAGATACTTTTTTTATGAGGCAAACGGTTCTTTTAAATAACGGAAGTAAAAACACAGAAAATCTTGCTTGGTTTTCACAGCAAATTAAAGAGCAAACAAGACGTGTTGCGGATGAACTGACCTCTTTTTTAACGCAAATAAGGAATTTTCAAAAAGAGCTCCTAACTCAAAGAGAGGTAAAAAAGGAAGCGCTCAAGTCCTATGAAAGCGATACGTTAAATACACTTTATCTTGAGTTGGGGCTCTTAGGGCTTGCGATTCTTTTAGTCCACATGGCGGCTGCTTATTTGATTTCGAAACCTCTCGCTCAAATTACACAGCGTATGCGTGACATCAATGACGGAAAAGTAAATGACGATGTGCAGGGAGTGGAACGAAACGATGAGTTCGGGGATATAGCCCGTATGCTCCACGCCTTTCGTGAGAACGCCATAAAGATTGAACAAATGCAGCATCACCTCCGAGAAACTATTGCGGAATCAAAAAAAGCAAGCCAACTGAAAAATCAGTTTATGACCCGTATCGGTAATGAGCTTCGCGCCCCGTTGAGTTCTATCATCAGTTATTCTGAAATAATCGTTGATTCCGTGCATGATAAAATGGACTTGCAGAAACTGCGTCAAGATATTAACCAAATTACCAATGCAGGGCAAAACCTTTTAAATATGGTGGACTCTGTTCTTGAGCTTACGGACGAGGGAGAAAACAGTGTGATCGCGTCTGAAAAATTTAATGTTCGGGAGGAAATTCAGCAAATATTACCTAGCCTTGAAGTTATTATTTTGAAAAATAGAAACAAATTTAAAGTTTATTGCCCGGATTCCACGTTGACGATGGACTCAGATCCTAAAAAAACTATGAGAATTCTTTCAAATCTTATTAGGAATGCTGCTAATTTTACACAATCCGGCCAGATCACGTTGGAGATTACAGCCGGAAAATTAGGAGATCTGAATGCAATTTGTTTTAAGGTAAAAGATACGGGATGCGGTATTGATTCGTCAAAGTTAAAGACTCTTTTTAATGGTTTTGATTATGAAGATACCCCTGAAAAGTCAAAAAATGGCCCCGGCCTTGGCCTTGTCATTGTTAAGAAAATTTGTGATGATCTTCACGGGCAGGTTTCCGTGGAAAGTCGTTTGAACCAAGGGGCGACTTTTTATGTAATATTACCTGCCAATCATAAAGAAGCTCACCAGCGTGCTGAAAAGCTCAACCTTTCTCCTTTAGCAGAAGCTATTTAACCCGAACAATGTTTCAGATTCGAATAGGTTTCCCATGATTTATTTGGACTCTCATTTAAAGAAAGAGAGAGGTACTATGCTTGAGTCTCTTTTGGTTGGGCGTCTTGGGTTGCTTTTTCCATGGCGGCATCAAGCTCGCTTTGTTTGCAAAGGCCAAGAACAACGGGGCAGCGCGGCTTAATGTGGGCTGCATTACGGTGCGTACGATCTTTAACGGACTCAACAGTTTTAGCTGTTGTTCCAACAAGACGCGTGATTTGTTTGACGGACAATTGAGGGTTATTTTTTAAGAGCCAAGCAATGGCGTCAGGGCGTTCGCTGCGTTTTGAAACCGGTGTATACTTACGAGAAACTTTGCGGTTGGGCAGAGGGTTTTTGGGAACCATCAAAATGAGCTTTGCCGTTTCATCTTCTTCGCAACGTTTAATTTCGTCGGCAGTTAACTGTTGGTTGACAAGGGGATCAAAGGGAACAACAGGGACATGAGATTCACCGTCGGCAATGGTTTGAATTTCAAGAATATGAAGACCTGTAAAGTCGGCAATTTGCTTGAAAGTAAGCATTGTATTTTCAATAAGCCAAAGGGCTGTTGCTTTTGGCATAAGAGGCGCTGTCATGTCCGTCTACCTTCTTTTGTAGTCGTTTATAAAATTCGTCTAAAATTATCTTTGCAATAGCCGTCCGTAAAATAGAGGGAACGGGATAGTATGCAAAGGATTCAATATTATACAATTAATGCCTTATGAGTTTTTTTGCAAGCTCAATCTCGTCTGATTGCGGTGTAAAAGTAAAGGCTCTACGCGTTGCAAACTCGTACCGTTCTTTTAGGAGGGGGCAAAATGATACTTTTAGCTCTTGCTTGATTTTTTTGCTAAGCTATTCGGTATGAAAAGCTATGAGGCCTTGGCCTCCGCGTGTCGGTCAAAAAAAGATTTTATATGCATTTTCTTATTAGAATCAATATAAATATAGTGATTATCAGGAACTTCTTTCCATTCCTTTGTATAGTCGGAAAGGGGTTCGGAAGCGATAACCGTATAGGTGTTCGAGTCAGCGGTATCTCCGGAAGAATGCTCTGCAAAATGGGCATCAAAGTGTTTTGTCGCGTAATAAAGAGACAAGGATTCTGCGTCCTTTGTAACATAGCGCGTTGAAATAAGTTCTGTGCCGTCCGTGATACAAATATTTAAGCGCGCGAAGTATGTATTGTCTTTATCTTTTTGATTTTCCGTTACCCACTCAAAAGAACGTTTTACGGCACTTTGAAGACATTTTTTAGGGTCGAGGTTTAGGAAATGCATAATTAAAGCAAATAAATGCTCCGAGTCCGTTTGAGCTTTGATCTCGTTAAAAAAACGATCTGCCAGCTCATTGGTTAGGTCGCGGCGCGTTTCGGAAAAATGGCGAATTGTGCCATTGTGAACAAAGGCGTAATTCTCATAGGTGAAAGGGTGGCAATTGTTAAGGGTCACATCCCCCACCGTTGAGGCTCTGACATGTCCCAAAAAGCATTTAGACTGCACCTTGCGTGCGAGGTGCATGAGGTTTTGATCATTCCAAGCAGGCTGAACGGACTTAAAAACACCGGGGGTGGAATCGACATCCTGATTGTACCACGCAATGCCGAACCCATCGGCATTGATACCGTGCAACCCTTCCTTTGCGCGCTTGCTTTGATTAATCAAAGAGTTTACAGGAACTTCCAAAAGCTCTTTTAAAAGGAGGGGGGTGTTTCCACTATAGGCAAGAAAGCGACACATTTCCGTATTTCCTTATATTAATCAACCGACACGCAGTTTGATGTAGTCTAAAATTTCTTCAGCTATGCGGGGGCCTGTGACTTTTTCAAGTCCGTGAAAGCCGGGGGCAGAATTAGCTTCACAAATTTTAAAACCGTTTTCGTCAAATAATAAATCGATCCCGGCAACATCAAGGTTCACAAGGCGAGCGGCTTCAATGGCAAGCCATTCGGCTTCGGCACTCAGCTCAAACGGTTCTACTTTACCGCCCTTGGAAAAGTTAGCCTTAAAGCTTGAACTTGAGGAGCGCTTCATGCAACCGACAACACGCCCGCCGAGGACGAAAACCCGCAGATCCTGTCCGCTGCTTTTTTCGATAAATTCTTGGATGATGATGTTTGCATTCGGCTTGTTGCTATATAAAAGCTCCATGACATCCATAAAGCTATTTTCATCTTTACAAAGATAAATACCGGCGCCTTGGGTGCCGCTTACATTTTTAATAATAAGAGGAAAACCGATTTCACGCTTAACAATGTTAATATCAATGGGGAATTTTGCAAGCATGGTCTTGGGAGTGGGAAGGCTACTGTATGCAAGGACTTGGTGCATGTGCAGTTTGTCCTTGACGGCTTCGACGGCTCGAGAACCGTTGCAAACGTAGGTTCCCATGTGCTCCAGTTGCCTTATGACGGCAAGTCCGTAATAGGTTGTGTCCGCTCCCATACGGGGAAGCACAAAGTCAGGAAGTTGGGTTTGCTTATCATCAATAAGGATACTTTTGCGGTCGTCGCGCGTTACGACCAACTCAATTTGGTTTGGTGTTGCAACTTCGAGTTTAAACCCTTTCTTCCGCCCGGCGGCTAATAATCTGACTAAACTATAATCTTTTTCTGCAGATAAGTCTTCTTCTCTCTTGGAGAATAGAATCAAGCCCTTCATGTGGTGATATCTCTTCTAATGGGGGTTAAAAATCATTTTCAAAGTTATCAAAATAGGCTTCTAAGGCTTCCACAATAATATCTTCAGGCTCTTTATCTTCCGAACGGGAAAGGAAGTCAAGTCTTTCTTGAAGGTCGCTCGGCAGGTCAATTTCAATCATCTGTTTTTCTCATCAAAATCGTTGTATTCAGCCCCTTTACAGAGGGTTCTATATAAATTTAAAACCTCTTTTTTGAAGGTGTCAATTTAGATTTGAAAGATCGAAGAGGTTAAAAATATGTCCCGATTATCCCGTTGTTTTCATTGAGATTAATTTAGGGGCGAAACGGCCTTAAAGGAAAGACTGTTAAGAAATGAAAAACTTTACATAGAGAGAAATGATAATAACAAGGCCAAAGGAGATTTTGGAAAGGTGGTATTTCTCAAAGCGGCGGTGTGTTTTGTGATGGAAAATTGCCATAATGCTAAAGACAATAAGAGCCGGGTAAACGATTTCTAAGGCGAAGGCGATCCAAGAGGCAAGGGTCGCAAATCCGACAAGGGAAAGGATATAAGAGAGAAATATCGTTATAATAAGAGCAAAACGGCGAGAGAGGCGTTCCCTTAGGATGTCTTTATGGAGAAAGTCCGCAAATAAAGACGTTAGAATAGCCGCAGTGGTAAGGCAGGCAAGGCCAATAATAATAGCCGCAACGGGAAGGGCAAAATTGCCTAAAGATTGTTGAGCAATCACAACCAGTAATTTTTCAGGGGCAACACCTTGCAAGAGAGGAGCAAATTTTGCACCTAAGGCCACAAAACCGAGATAAACAACAGTGAGTAAAAACGCGCCGATTAAACAAGAGGTGATGCTTAGTTTTTCGAGGTTTTGTTTATCTTCGTGTGTGGTGAGAGCTTTAGCAATAAAGGCAACGGTTGCGGCGGAGAAAAAGAAAGCCGCCAACAAATCCATGGTTTGATAGCCTTTTAAAAGTCCGGTCTCAAGGGCTTGTTCAGCGTTAAGGAGGCTTGGCAAAATATCGGGGCCAAAGAGAAGCCCCGCAATGATGATAGCGACAATACCGCCTAAAAGCCAAGGGGTTAAAAAAGTTCCGATGATTTCGATGATTCTTGTTTTCTTCCACGCTAAGGCTAAAGTGATGCTTAAAAAAACAGCGTTGAAAAGGGTCGGGGAAAGGAAGGGCGCAATTAAGGTAATGCCGCCATGGGCAACAATGGTGCAGCGGGGGACAACGGCAAAAGGGCCAAGGAGACCGAGCATGGCAAAAGTTAAAAGGAAGGCAAGGGGTTTGCCAAGGGGTTTAAAAAAGAGCTGTCGATTGCCGCTATAATAGAGCATACCCAAAAGACCCAAAAAAGGAACGGCTACACCTGTGATGATCAACCCCATAGAGGCCACTTGGAAATTGCTTTGGGATATGACGCCGACCATGAGGGGGAACACAAGGTTTCCCGACCCAAAGAACATGGCGAACATGGCAAAACCGGCAGTTAGAACAAGGCGCGTATAGCTCATGGTTTAAAAAACTCCAATGTGTGCCGATACTTTGGCAATAATGGAGGCAAGGAGAATAAGCCAAAAAACTTCTCGAGCATATTTGCGCCCTGTTTTTTTTTCAATAATTTTTGCAAGGGCATAGCCGATAAGAGCGGGATAGGCAATCATAAGGGCATTAGCAATCCAGTTGGCAAGCTCTGAAAATCCAAGAAGAGAAAAGGTATAGGCAATTAGTAGGGTAATGAGCAGTGCAGCCCAGCGGGGAATCTTTTCCTGCAACATATCTTTTTGTAGAAAGTCCGCAAAAAGAGAGGCCAAAATTGTGGCAGTAGTTAAGGTTGCAAGGGCAATGACAATAGCTGCAAGAGGCAGCGCAATGCGCCCAAGAGATTGTTCCGCGATGACAACCAGTAGTTTCTCGGGTGCAACTTCGCATAGGATGGGGGCGTATTTTGCGCCCAAATAGACAAATCCCAAATACACGACGGACAACAAAAAAGCGCCGATAAGGCAGGCCGTTAAGCTAAGGCGTTCGAGGTTTTGTTTATCTTCATGAGAGGTTAGGGCGCGGGCTATGAAAATGACGGTGGTAGCCGAGAAAAAAAAGGCTGCCAAGAGATCCATGGTTTGATAGCCTTGGAGAAGACCTTCTGTTAAAGCGCCGGTTGTTGTGAGATTGCTTATTGACGGCACCGGTCCTAAAAGTAATCCTGCAATGATTAAGGCAAAAATCCCCAGCAATAACAGAGGGGTTAAGCAGGTTCCGATGAGTTCAATGATTTTTGATCGATGCCATGCCAAAAAAGCGGTAACGGCACAGAAAAGCCCGTTGAAAAGAGGAGCGGAAAGCCCCTCAAAAACGAGATCAATGCCGCCATGGGCCACAATAATACAGCGCGGCAAAACGCCGAAAGGCCCCATAAGAGAGAGCATGGAAAAGGTTAGGATAAAAGCTGCAGGCCCGCCGAGACTTTTGAAAAAGAGTTGTCGATTGCCGTTATAATAGATCATGGAGAGAAGACCGATAAAGGGAACAAGAACCCCCGTAATCATCAGTCCAATGGAGGCGATATGGAATTGGTCAAGACTTTTTACACCGATCATGAGGGGGAAAACAAGGTTTCCCGATCCAAAAAACATAGAAAACATGGCAAAGCCGGCAACAAAAACAAGGCGTGTATAAGACATAAGATCGCAGCGTAAAAAAGAGTATAAGCATCACTCTCGCACGCACCGACAGCTTTTGTCAAGTTTGTCTTTTTCTTGTTTGGAGACGTCTTTTTTATAAAGTTTTGTAGGAGGGATGTTGAAAAACGTCAGTTTTAGGGCCGTGGAATTTAAAACTATGCATTAGCTTTTTTAGGAGAAGCAAGGGTTCCGTATTATTAATAAGGATTTGATTTTATGTATTTTTCATCATCATAATGCTTTATTATGGCTATTAAAGTATGTTATATAAATATTTCAATAGATTTTGAAAAAAGATCGGGCATAGCCGATTTCATTTATAGCGTTAATCTATCGGTATGAAATTTACTAAAGGGGACATCAAAAAGATGAAAAAATTCTTTTTAATTATAATGGTCGGCTTATCCTTCCTGAGCAATCCGGCGGCAGGCAGTAACCAAAATCTTTTGTCTCTTAGTGAGAAAGATGCCCAAGTGCGTAAAAGATTCAAAAATGAAATAAGCATTTTAGAAACTCTGAAAAATCCCGGCTTAACAGAATATTTGACGGTGAATACTCGACCATCCCTAAGCTTAGCACTCCGCGAATATCAACTTTTTTATTTACCGCAAGAAAAAGCTTGGCGCATTACACAAGTATGTGACGAGTTTAATGTGATAGAGCGTAAAGACTTATGGAGCCGAGACAATACCCCGCCTTCAAGGCTAAGGATTGATGATCTTGGAACTCTAAGTTTTGACGGAGACTTTTTTGTTGTTTTTAATCCTGCATCCGGTTACCTGGAATGTCATCATATTGATTCTCAGGAACTTATGTGGAGAAAAGACTTAAACATCAAGTCCCGTAAGGGAAGCAGTTTTGAGAGTATTTACCCCCTTGCAAAAAACTATATTGCCTATTCCACCACGTCTGTTGTAAAAAATGAAAGTAAAACAGGAAATACACATTCTCAATCTACATATACAAGGGAACGTCTTTATATCCTTAATCTTCTTAATCATGAAGAAACAACCGATTTATCAGACGAGCTCTTTACTCATTACAGTATTGCCCACATTCAAAGAGGAGGTTGGAACCTTTTTGACGAGACGGATGAGAACGGCAATATATACTTTTTTTCGTCTTTTCCCACGCCTAAAGCAGAAGATAATTTCCGCCATACACCGCTATCATCGCAACCAACGCATGTTTGGTCTTATAACCTTAAAACGAACATAAAGAAAAAATTATACGTCCTTCCGCAAGGTTTTAGTGAACTTGCTTTTGATACAAAGGGGCGGTTGACTTTTGCGGTTACACGATATAACGGCAATGAAAGTTTTTTTGAAATGGATCGTGAGCTCAGAGCAATTCCGATCTTATCTGTTACCTCGGACTGTAGATCAACCTATAAAATCCAAACAATTCATACGCTTCCTCAGTCCCTTATTTTACTGGACAGGCGTAAACATGATAAAAAAAGACCTGTCCTTTATCAATGGGATCAAGAGTTTCCAACTTATAAACCCCTCTTATCACCTGAGGTTGAAGCAACTTTAGACTCGGACATTCGTTTTGCAATAACCGATTTTGATAATCCTGAAGAATTACTTTATTATGTGACAAAGATGCCAAAATCCAGAATGCATGTTGTGGGCGAATTTGATCCCTTACGCTTTGCTGACTTTCAAAAACTTGCAGACCTCGAAGGAGGGGAAATGCGCATTTCATCTATCTCTTCGGGATTCAGGCGCGCCCTTTATCGAACCAAGGGCCCCGGTGTTCCTCAAAGCTTAAGAGTTTTTGATATGAATCACGGTGAAGAAAATATCAAGGAGATCTTTTCCCATACACCCGATATGCCCGGATATATTAAAACAAAAAAGCTCTCGACCCCTATTCCTGTTGATATTCCTTATCGTAAAGGAAAAATGCCCGGTTTATTAACATTTCCCCATAATGTTGAAAGAACCGATATTCCTGCATTCATGTATATTCACGGAGGCCCTCATGCTTGCGATAAGTTCACCTTTGATCCTATGGTTCAGTTTCTAACGTCACGCAACATCGCCGTTCTACAAGTGAATTATCCGGGCTCAACAGGGTTTGGAAAACGATACGAAAACGCATCCGACGGGAATTGGGACAAAATTGTCAAATATATTCATGATGCGCGAAATTATCTTGTAGAACTTGGATTTAACCCCGATAAAATTGCAATCGGCGGCACAAGTTTTGGTGCTTATGTAACTGTTTCAAGCTTGCAACTTTATCCAAATTCTTACAGTTGCGGGGTAGCTGTCAACGGGATATACGATTTACCTCTCGAGCTGAAAAGTAACACTCCGGAAGCCTGTAGCCTTGATATCTCGCGTCAATTCACAGGTAAGCATACCCTCGGTGAAACACATGAAGAGTTTATGAAACGTCTTTCTCCGGCGCTTAATGAAAAGAGAATCCTTCCGCCTCTCTTGCTTCTGCATGCTCAAGAAGACACAACATGCCCGCTTGCACAGGCAACAAGTCTTGTTGATCATCACCCTGAGATGAGAGTTATGTACGGCCAATTTGAGGGAGAGAATCATCAATTGACTCCTAAGCATCGCCATGTCGAAGCAGGTTTAACAGAATGGTTTTTGAATAAGCATCTTTCTACGTTTACAACGCCTGTAGGCGACTTACTAAAAGAAACTACAACCTTTCAATGGATTAAACAGATTAGGTAACCGTCTCCGGGCAAGTCCCGTGCTTACGCCGTTGAGTATACGCTAAACTTTTTTTAGAATAGTCGGAGGGAGTGTGCTCTCCCTTTTTTATTGACTTCACCGTCAATATGATTATGATCGCATCATGATCATTAAGATAAGGTGTTGTTTTGTCTGCTTTTGAGCGTTCTAAAGCACAAGTTGAAAATGAGGCGATGGTACGCCTCTTGGAGCATGTGGAGGAAAATCCGCAGATCTCCCAGCGTGCTTTGTCAACGCAAGTAGGCATTGCTTTTGGTTTGGTGAATACATATCTTAAGCGCTCCGTTGAAAAGGGCTGGGTACGTGTTAAAAATATTTCCCCAAAGCGCTATGCCTATTTCGTTACGCCTCAAGGTATGGTTGAGAAAACCCGTATGGTCAAAGCCTATATGAGTCACTCCCTTTCCCTTTTTCGAGAGGCTCGCGCCCAAGCCGATGTGTTTTTTATAGAGGCTCAGAGGCGGAATTACAAAAAAATTGCCATTGTTGGCGAGGGAGATCTTGCTGAAATTATTCAGCTCGTTGCCCAAGCTTATCCTTTTGATATTCACCTTGTCTCCTTAGAGGGTGACTTAAAAAACTATGATGCGGTTTTTATTGCCGATATGAGCGATCCGCAAACACTCTACGACCGTGCTTTAAAGGTACTTGCAGCAGAGAGAATTTTTGTGCTTGAGGCGCTGCATATTAAACGCTAAAAAGCGTTATTAATTAATTGGATAAATTTGGCATTTTTTGCTAGATTGACCGCAAGTTTGATAAAAAGGCACTGCTGGGTTATCACCCGTCAGTGCGGTAGCCGTGGTAGAATGTTCCTTTTATATTTAAGAAATTAAAGTTTTAGTACCGACTCCCTAAGTATATAAAATTCAAGGGACACTTAACTAAAGAATGATGTAGTACCCTGTAAATAAAAAATCAGGATAGTAAATCTATGAGTCCCCTTTCATGTAAAAAATGTTGCTCACAATCTTACGTTAAATCCGGGCATATCCGCTCTCATCAACGTTACAAATGTAAAGAATGCGGTTGCCAATTCACTGCCACAAAGCCCCGTGGCGTCAATCCGGCCCTCAAATCTTTTGCTGTTGTATTGTACTCACATTGCGGTGTTTCCATGGGGAATTTGTCTAAGCTCTTCAAAGTTAGCACCGTTGCAGTTTTAAAGTGGATCCGCAATGCTGCCGCTCAACTTGAAGATAAACCGATTAAAAAGCCTGATATTATTATGGTTGATGAGTTTTGGCATTTTGTGAATGGAAAAACAAAATTTGGATGTGGCGAGCCATTGACGGGGTATAGTGTGCCCCTCTCGGATACCGCTTGGGCGATCGTATTGATGCCGGCTTGTGAAAATTGATCAAAGAAATAGACACAGGGCAGTGTTATTTTCTGACAGATGATTGAGCCGGATTTACACGCGTCCTACCAAAAAATCGATATTTCATCGGGAAATATTTGACTTTTCCTATCGAGGGAAGCAATAGCGATTTAAGACATCATCCGGGAAGATTTCACAGGCGATCAAAAGTTACATCAAGAAGCGTTTCCATGATTCATGCCTCCATCAAGCTGTTTGAGCACTTCCAAAGCCCGGAAACTGTGCAAAATTCACTCAAACCTATGTTTGAATTCTTTAGTTAAGGGTCCCAAATTCCAATTAAGAGATTTTGCACATAAAATCCATGAACATTATAAATTGATTTTAAAGCCGCTTCTATGTTTTTGGTGAATTTATTAGAATGGTGCTGTTAAGAAGTAATCTTGGTTAAAAAACGAATAAATTAGATAATAGAAAGTACACAACATGAAATGTAGAATTTGCTCAAACCCCCAAGGAGTTTCAACCTCATTCGGGGATATGCCGATTGCCAATGGTTTTTTGGCGGAAAAAGATTTTCAAAAAGAATACTTCTTTAAAATGGAAACGCTCTTTTGTGATGTTTGTAAGACCTATCAGCTCATCGAGCAGCCCGATCCTGAAATGATGTTTCATGAGAACTATGCGTTTTTTTCAAGCACCTCAAAAAATATGGCCGTTCACTTTAAGGAAATGGCTGATGGGTATATGCAAGATTTTATCCCTAATAAGGGTAATGCCTTTGTAGTTGAACTTGGTAGCAACGATGGCATTATGCTTAAGTATTTTGCTCAGGAGGGTATAAAGCATCTTGGTATTGAGCCTTCTTCTAATGTTGCCGAGGTGGCTCGTCAACACGGGGTGAATACAATTTCTGAGTTTTTTGGTGCTGAAACGGCGCAAGCCGTTGAAGCCGAGTATGGCAAGGCAGATATTATCTCTGCCTCTAATGTGATGTGTCATATCCCTGATTTAAATTCTGTAGGGCAAGGTGTTGATGCCCTCTTGAAAGAAACAGGCATCTTTGTTTTTGAGGATCCCTATCTGGGTAGCATGATTTCCAAAACATCTTATGATCAAATCTATGATGAGCATGTTTATATTTTTAGTGTTTTATCCGTTCAAAATATTTTTGCGCCCCATGGTCTTGAACTATTTCATGTGGAACCTCAAGTGACCCACGGCGGATCAATGCGCTATTACCTTTGCCGTAAAGGCACACGGGCTGTGCGTGACTCTGTGAAAACTCAGGTGCAAAAAGAAAAAGACCTTGGCCTTGATAAGGTCGAAACTTATGAGAAGTTCACTCAAAGCTGCGAAAAAAGCAAAAAAGACTTTGTTACTCTTTTAACAAAAATAAAAGCTGAAGGTAAGCGGGTTGTTGGATATGCAGCAACCTCCAAAAGCACGACAGTTTTAAATTACTGTAACGTTGGTCCTGATTTAATAGAGTATATTTGTGATACCACACCACTCAAGCAAGGAAAATATAGCCCCGGCATGCACATCCCTATAAAACCATATGAGGATTTCAAAAACGACAACCCCGATTATGCTGTTTTATTTGCTTGGAACCACGCTGAGGAAATCTTTGCAAAAGAAAAAGGCTTTCTTGCGCAAGGTGGTAAGTGGATCCTATTCATACCAAAAGTTAGTGTTTTTGAAACGGAAGATAAATTAAAAAATGCCATCTAAAATTTATTGTGCAAATCCTCAGGCTCAGTTTGCAGAGCATCGTACTGAAATATTAGAGGCGATCGCGCGCGTTTATGATCGAGGACCTTATATTTTAGGTTCTGAAGTTTCAGCTTTTGAAGAAGAATTTGCTGCCTATCATGGTGTCTCGCATTGTGTTGGTGTTGGCAGTGGGACGGATGCTCTTATTCTAGCTATGCGTGCTTTGGGCATTGGACCCGGTGATGAAGTTATCACGGTTTCCCATACAGCTCTCGCCACAACCGCCGCTATTGTCATGACCGGTGCAACGCCTGTGTTGGTAGATATTGAAGAGTCTTACTATACGATAGACCCGATTAAAGTAGCTTCTGCCGTTACACCTAAAACAAAGGCTATTTTACCGGTTCATTTATACGGTCAGCCCTGTGATATGGATCCTTTAATAGACCTTGCGCAAAAAAACAATCTCAAAGTTATTGAAGATTGTGCTCAGGCACATGGAGCTCTTTATAAAGGTCGTAAAGTTGGCACAATGGGGGATATTGGCTGCTTTAGCTTTTACCCCACTAAAAATTTAGGAGCCCTTGGAGATGGTGGTGGTATCATTACCAATGACTCATCAATTGCGGAGCACCTCCGGCAATTGCGACAATATGGCTGGGATTTTGAGCGTGTTGCTCAAACAAGCTCAGGGGTTTCGCGCTTAGACGAAATTCAAGCTGCGGTGTTACGGGTCAAATTGAAATATCTTGACGATAGTAATGCTAAACGTCGTCATATTGCCCTCTCATATAATGAATTACTAAAAAACTCTTCCTTGACTCTCCCACAAGAGCGAGACAATTGCCAACATGTCTACCATTTGTACGTTGTGCGTTCTGATAATCGTGACAAAAACATGGATGATCTTGCTGAGAAAAATATCTTTGGCGGTATTCACTACACTCACCCCGTTCATATGCATCCCGGTTATGAGATGCAATTTAGAATTGCTTCAGAAGGACTTTTTGTAACAGATAAAATTGTGAAAGAAATTTTAACACTTCCACTTTATCCCGAACTAGATTTTGATATGATAGAACCAGCTATAAAAGAGGCCATAAATGTTTGATAGAAAACAATTTAATCAAGAAAAAGAAAATCGTATCCCCGAGGCATATAAGGTAAGAGAGCTCCATGATGCAGCTCTGAATTTTGTCGAAGTATCCGATAAGCTTAACTATGCTTATAACTGGACATGGTTAGACTTACCTATTATCCAAATGCCTGAAGATATTGTTCTTGCTCAGGAAATTATTTGGGAAACAAGACCGGACGTTATTATTGAAACAGGTATTGCGTGGGGGGGGAGTGTTGTTTTGTATGCTTCTATTTTAGAACTCATTGGAAACGGTAAAGTTTATGCAGTTGATAAAGTTTTGCCGCAACAGAATATTGATGCCATTAATAAATATAATTTTTCCCATCGTATTAATTTATTTAAAGGGTCTTCTACGGATCAAAGTATTATTGAGCAGATTTCGAAGTATATTAAACCTACAGATAATGTGATGGTTTTGTTAGATAGTAACCATACCCATGAGCACGTTTATAATGAATTAAAAGCATGGTCAAGGTTTGTGACGCCGGGGAACTATTTAATTGTGTCAGACACTATTGTAGAGGAGCTCCCCGAGCAAAAGCACCGTCCAAGAGCTTGGGGAATTGGAGATAATCCGATGACTGCAACAAACCAATTTTTAGCGGAAACGGATCAGTTTACACGGGATAATATCTACAATCAAAAAGCTTTAAGTTCTTATACAAGAAATGGATATTTGAAATGTTTAGAGCGTTGAGCGATCTTATACTGTATAATTATTAACAAAGTAAAATTAATAAATGACTGACAATGCCTCCACATTGGTGATTGCAGAAGCCGGCGTGAATCATAACGGTTCCTTAGATCTTGCTTTGAAACTTGTTGATGTTGCCGCTGCTGCTGGTGCAAATGTTGTAAAATTTCAAACATTTTCTGCGGATTCTCTAGCCTCGCGTAATTTAGATAAAGCAGATTATCAAAAAAATAATTGTGTGGAGCTTGAATCTCAATACGAAATGTTAAAGCGTTTGGAGCTTCCGTTAGATTTTTATGATCCTCTTTTAAATCGTTGCCGGAAAAAAAATATTGGCTTTATGTCCAGTGTTTTTGATTATCAAGATGTTCCCTTTTTATCTTCTTTGGGTATGGATTATTTTAAGATCCCATCCGGAGAAATTACCAATGGCCCTTTGCTGTTTGATGTGGCTAAAACAACTTCAAATATTATTCTATCTACAGGAATGGCCTGCCTTGGAGAAATAGAGCAGGCTTTGATGGTTTTGGCTTTTGGTTATATGTACCCAAACACAATCCCAAATAGTGAGCTCATTCAACAAAATTGGTCCTCTGGAGAGGCGCACAAGGTTATTTCTGAAAAGGTCTTAGTTCTTCACTGTACCAGTGATTATCCGGCACCGATTGAGAGTGTTAATTTACGTGCTATGGACACTATTGCACAAGCTTTCGGTGTTCGCGTCGGTTATTCAGATCATACAGAAAGCGAGGTTGTTTCTATTGCGGCTGTTGCAAGAGGCGCTCGGGTTATTGAAAAACATTTTACCCTTGATAAAAAACTTCCGGGCCCAGATCATAAAGCATCTCTCTCACCGGAAGAGCTTCGCTCTATGGTTCGTTCTATCCGTCAGGTAGAAAGAGCTCTGGGCTCTTCTGTAAAGCATAGAACCCTCGTAGAAGAAAAAACCGTTCACCTTGTGAGAAAAACTATTATAGCCCGTCAAGACATCAAGAAAGGCAATGCTTATAGCTTAGAAAATTTAACAACTCAAAGAGCAGGGCAAGGTATGAGCCCTATGAAAATTTGGGATTTATTGGAGAGAAGTGCGCCAACTTCTTTTAAGAAAGGTGAAAAAATTGCCTACTGAGAAAGTAATATGATAAAAAAATCCTTATTACGGGTGCTTCAGGATTTGTGAAAGGGACTAAATTACGATGAAGTTAAACAATTTTAAAACAAAACTATTTTGTTAGGGGGCTGGAGATCAGGCCTTGGTACTACAGCCAATTAAAGTAGCTTCTGCCGTTACACCTAAAACAAAGGCTATTTTACCGGTTCATTTATACGGTCAGCCCTGTGATATGGATCCTTTAATAGACCTTGCGCAAAAAAACAATCTCAAAGTTATTGAAGATTGTGCTCAGGCACATGGAGCTCTTTATAAAGGTCGTAAAGTTGGCACAATGGGGGATATTGGCTGCTTTAGCTTTTACCCCACTAAAAATTTAGGAGCCCTTGGAGATGGTGGTGGTATCATTACCAATGACTCATCAATTGCGGAGCACCTCCGGCAATTGCGACAATATGGCTGGGATTTTGAGCGTGTTGCTCAAACAAGCTCAGGGGTTTCGCGCTTAGACGAAATTCAAGCTGCGGTGTTACGGGTCAAATTGAAATATCTTGACGATAGTAATGCTAAACGTCGTCATATTGCCCTCTCATATAATGAATTACTAAAAAACTCTTCCTTGACTCTCCCACAAGAGCGAGACAATTGCCAACATGTCTACCATTTGTACGTTGTGCGTTCTGATAATCGTGACAAAAACATGGATGATCTTGCTGAGAAAAATATCTTTGGCGGTATTCACTACACTCACCCCGTTCATATGCATCCCGGTTATGAGATGCAATTTAGAATTGCTTCAGAAGGACTTTTTGTAACAGATAAAATTGTGAAAGAAATTTTAACACTTCCACTTTATCCCGAACTAGATTTTGATATGATAGAACCAGCTATAAAAGAGGCCATAAATGTTTGATAGAAAACAATTTAATCAAGAAAAAGAAAATCGTATCCCCGAGGCATATAAGGTAAGAGAGCTCCATGATGCAGCTCTGAATTTTGTCGAAGTATCCGATAAGCTTAACTATGCTTATAACTGGACATGGTTAGACTTACCTATTATCCAAATGCCTGAAGATATTGTTCTTGCTCAGGAAATTATTTGGGAAACAAGACCGGACGTTATTATTGAAACAGGTATTGCGTGGGGGGGGAGTGTTGTTTTGTATGCTTCTATTTTAGAGTTGATTGGTAAGGGCGAGGTATATGCTATAGATACGGTCCTACCGCAACACAATATTGACGACATCAAAAAATATAATTTTTCTAATCGTATCAATTTGTTTCAGGGTTCCTCTACAGACCGTAAAATTGTTGAAAATATTTCTAAGAAAATTAAACCTACAGATAGGGTAATGGTTTTATTAGATAGCAACCATACACATGAACATGTTTACAATGAACTTCAAGCTTGGTCAAGATTTGTCACTCCCGGAAACTATTTAATAGTGTCAGATACAGTTATAGAAGAGATTTCTGAACAAACTCATCGCCCAAGGCCTTGGGGAGCAGGTGACAATCCGATGACTGCGGTTAACAAGTTTCTTTCTGAAAACAATAGGTTCACACAAAATAATTTGCATAATCAAAAAGCCCTTACGTCCTATACACGAAATGGTTATTTAAAGTGCATTTAAAAGCATCACTATGGGAAGGTATTTACCAGTCTTTTGAAGAAGTTGGCGGAGACCACGATGCTTTTGATACGGATATTTGGATCAATAAGCAAAAAGACAAAATCCAACTTGATCTCAATATATTAAAAGAGTCTACCGGCTCCTCACGTATAAACACCTCAAAGGATTATCCTCTCTCCTTAGTTGTTGCAATGCTTTTAGCGCAGCAAGGGAACATATCAATCTTAGATTTTGGCGGGGGTATGGGTTCACAATATTTAGAGCTTATTTCAAAAGTGCCCCCTGCCAAGGATCATGTTAAATATTTTGTGGTTGATGGAAAAAAAACCTTGGACAATACTCCGAGGGAAATGAAAGCTTTCTCTAATTTATCCTTCCATGAATCCCTAGACGAAGTAGAAAAAAAAGTAGATATACTTCATATTGGAAGCGCCTTGCAATACATCGAAGACTGGAAAGGCTTGCTATTCTATTTAATAGAAAAGTTTGATCCAAAATATTTTGTTTTTTCTGATTTACTCGTCGGTGACATCCCAACTTTTGTGAGTAGCCAAATTTTTTACGATAAAAAGATACCTGTAAAACACTATAACACAGAGGATTTTAGACAACACCTTGAAGCAAAATTTCACCTCTTATATAAAACGTTTTTCTCTACAGAAATTTTAGGTAAAAATGAACTTCCGAACTATTCCTTACCAGAAAAATTTAGGTTAAAACATTCAATGAATATGATTTTTAAAAGGAGAAATTGATGAAAAATCTTATATTTGTTTCAAAAGCCACAGGTTTAGAATGTTTAAAATTTCATTTAAAACACTTCCAAGAAGACGAAAATTTTATAGTTGTCTCTAACCCAGATAAAAAAATAATAATTAATTACCTTAAAAGGAATAAAGTTGACTGTTGTGAATTAGATGATTTTTCTTATGATATATTAAAAGGTAAACATTTTGATTGGTTATTAAATTTATGGGGTGGGTATATCTTTAAAAAAGATATACTTTCCATTGTTAAAAACTCATTGAATATTCACCCTAGTTATTTGCCATATGGTCGCGGTAGGGATCCAGTGGTTTGGGCAATTAGAGACTCTAGTCCTGCTGGTGTAACACTTCATGAAATTAATGAAGAGATTGACGCAGGTTCTATTTGGCATCAAGAAAAAATTTCGTACCAATTTCCAATCAAGGGTGAAGCACTATACCAAAACGTTATCAATGCTTGTATACAAACCTTTAAAGAGCAGTGGCCTAACATTAGAGAGTTGAAATATAATAAAAAACCCCAAAAGCCATTAAAATCACAAATCCGAAAAAGGAAGGATCTTCTAGAAGATCAGATCATTAAATATGAGTTGTTGACCGAGAATCAAAGAGAGCTCCTAGTTAGGATAATAGCTCATGATTTTGGAGAGGCCTACTCCTCTATATTAGAGATTAATGGCAATCAATACCAAATTAACTTGAACTGCAAAAAAATTACTGGAAAATAGTTTATGAAAAACGAAATTCACATGGCTGGACCATGGATCACGGAACATGAAGAAAAAATAGTTTTGGATGCTCTACGGAATGGTTGGTATGGAAAAGAAGCCTATGCTTATGTGGAGAAGTTCGAAGCAGAGTTTGCGGCATATCATGATCGAAAGTATGCTTTGATGACTCCAAATTGTACAACATCAATTCATCTTCTTTTGCAGGGTTTAGGAATTACAGAGGGAGATGAGGTTATTGGGCCAGAGTGTACTTGGATAGCGAGTGTCGCTCCTGTGATTTATCAACGTGCTAAAATAGTGTTTGCAGATATTGACCCTGAGACTTGGTGTATTTCTGCAAAGTCCATTTTAGAAAAAATCACACCAAAAACAAAAGCTATTATTGCTGTAAATCTCTATGGTAACATGGCCGATATGGATGCGTTACAAAAAATTTGTAATGAACATAACATACACCTTATTGAAGATGCTGCAGAATCCCTTGGCTCAACTTATAAAGGGATTCGATCAGGTAAGTTTGGTATTGGATCTGTTTTCAGTTTTCATCGTACTAAAACAATTACCACCGGTGAAGGTGGCATGCTTTTATTAGACGATGACGCTCTTTTTGAACGTTGTAAGTTCCTAAGAGATCATGGGAGAGCTCCGGGAACCTATTTTAATACCGAGGTGACATGTAAGTATATGCCATCAAATTTGGCGGCTTCTCTGGGATATGCTCAGTTTTTACGTATAGAGGAACTTGTTGCTAAAAAACGTTGGATTTGGCAGGAGTTTAAAAAACATTTTAAAGACGTTTCTGATGTATACTTGAATCCTGAACCAAAAGATACCTTTAATGGTATTTGGTGTACGGCAATGGTCTTTGGAAAATCATATGGCATTACCAAAGATTATGTGATGCAAGAGCTCGAAAAAATGGGGTTGCCTAGCCGACCATTTTTTTACCCTCTTACATTACTCCCTGCATTTGGGGGTGATACTGTTGAAGGAAGGAAAAACAGTCCGGTTGCCTATGACATTTCAGAAAGGAGCATTAATTTGCCTTGTGCCTTTTCAACAACAAAAGATCAAATTAAAGAAATGAGTAATTCTATTAAATCGATTTTAAACTCTGTTGAAAACAAAAAAAATGCATAATGTCTCCGCGCTACAATGCATTTCTTTTCCCCTAAAAACCTCCCCTGAGGCCGATCTTATTGTCTACGAAGGCAGCAACGAAGTTCCGTTCTCAATGAAACGGGTTTTTATTGTAAAGGCCTCTCAAAAAACGGATCGAGGTTCCCATGCCCATAAAGAATGTGCGCAGCTTCTTGTGGTTGTAAACGGTAAATGCGTTGTTACATGTGATGACGGCACAAATAAAACAACTTATATATTAACAGAACCTGAGCAAGGCCTCTTAATCCCGCCAACAATCTGGGCAGAGCAAGATTATCAAGCCGGAACAATCCTGATGGTTTTAACCGACCACCCTTACGAGGAAGATGATTACCTACGTAATTATGATGATTTTTTAAAATTTAGAGGCGTTAAGTAATGAAAATTCTTGTGACAGGTGCTCTTGGTCATATTGGCTCAAAACTCATTCAAGATCTCTCTCGGGATTTTGAAAATCCCCATATCATCCTAGTGGATAATTTATCAACACAGCGTTATTGCAGCCTCTTTAATTTACCGAAAACAGCTGACTATTCCTTTATTGAAAGCGCTATACAAGATGCAAACTGGGAAGAGTTACTAAAGAACACTGACGTCGTCGTTCATTTAGCAGCTTTAACAGATGCAGCGGGTACGGCTGATAAACCCGAACTCGTTCATCAAAATAATTTTGAATCGACAAAACTTTTGGCTGACGAATGTTTGAAGGCAAATATCCCTCTCATATTTCCTTCATCAACAAGCGTTTACGGTTCACAGGACAGCCTTGTTGATGAAGAATGTACAGAGCTTTCCCCCCAAAGCCCCTATGCAGAATGCAAAATCAACGAAGAAGTTTATTTAAAGGGGATGTTTTCTAAAGGGTTACGGGGCGTGATATGTCGCCTGGGAACGATCTATGGTATATCTCCGGGTATGCGTTTTCACACAGCCGTTAATAAATTTTGCTGGCAAGCTGTGATGAACCAGCCCTTGAGCGTTTGGGAAACAGCCCTCCACCAAAAACGGCCTTATTTGGCTCTGGAAGATTGTAGCCGAGCTATTTCTTGGATCATTACAAATAAGCTTTACACGGGTGATGTGTATAATATTGTCAGTAATAACTTTACGGTTCAAAATGTGATCGATGAGATTAAGCATCACAAGCCCAACCTCGTTATAAGTCTTGTGCAACATAAAATTATGAATCAATTGTCATATGAAGTTTCATCGGATAAGTTTAGGGACACAGGTTTTGGTTTTATAGGCTCCTTGCAAAGTGGTATTTCTGAAACAATCATTTTATTTAAAAAAGTTAATGCGTAGGCCTTCTTATGGATTTAAAAAATAAAAAAATTTTGGTAACAGGTGCCGACGGTTTTATCGGCTCTCATCTTGTTGAATATTTACTTTCTAAAAATTATGATGTACGTGCTTTTACGCACTATAATTCATTTTCGAACCATGGGTGGATTGATAGTCTGGGTCTAGAAACCCGCAAGAACCTTGATATTATTTCAGGTGATATTAGGGATCCGTTTAATGTCCACACTGCTATGCAGGGTTGCCAAGTTGTTTTGCACTTGGCTGCTCTAATTGCGATTCCCTATTCATACACCTCTCCGGACAGTTATGTTGATACAAACATTAAGGGCACTTTGAATCTTCTCCAGGCAGCACGCAGCCTTAGTGTTGAAAGATTTGTACAAACGTCTACCAGTGAGGTTTATGGAACCGCTCTCTATGCTCCCATTAACGAGAAGCATCCTTTACAAGGACAGTCTCCTTACTCGGCATCGAAAATTGGTTCTGATCAAATGGCAATTGCATATCATCGTTCTTTTGATATGCCGATTTCTATTATTCGGCCTTTTAATACATATGGGCCAAGGCAGTCTCTAAGAGCTGTTATTCCAACAATTATTTATCAAATTTTGCAGGGAAAGAAATACATTGAACTCGGTAACCTCGATACAACACGAGATTTTTCTTTTGTGGGTGATACGGTAAAAGGTTTTGTAGAAATAGCTCGATGCGATCAATGTATTGGTGAAGTCACTAATATTGGGAGTGGTTTTGAAATCTCTATCAAAGATACACTTGACCTTATTATGAAGATTATGGGGAAAAATATAGAGGTAAAAATAGCAGATGAACGGCTCCGTCCTGATAATAGCGAAGTTTACCGTCTAATAGCTGACGTTCAAAAAGCAAAGACGCTTTTTAAATGGGATCCGACTTTTACAGGACGCGATGGTGTGGAATCCGGCTTAAGAAAAACAATTGAATGGTTTCAAGATCCTGATAATCGTAATCATTATCCGGACATAGACGGCTATATTATTTAATGACTTCTTTTGTTAAAAACATCTTGGCATCGATACGTAGAGCTTCTTGTCAAGAGGGAAGCCTTGCCTTACACGCACCGAGCGTCGGCTCTCTTGAAAAGGAATATGTGACAGATTGTCTAGAAAGCAGTTGGGTTTCTTCCTCCGGTAAATATCTGGATCAATTTGAAGCGGAGCTTGGCCTCTTCACAGGCATAAAGCATGTCATCTGTTGTGTGAACGCAACGGCAGGTTTGCATGCAAGCCTCCTTGGACTTGTTGTGCAGGCCGGCGAGGAAGTTTTACTACCTGCCTTTAGTTTTGTCGCAACGGCTAATGCTATTATGCACGCAAATGCAACGCCTCACTTTGTTGATATCTCTCTAAATAATTTGGGCATTGATCCCGATCGTTTAGATGTATATTTGGCTGATATCGTTTATTTTAAGGGAAATCTCCCCTATAATCGCCATACAGACAAAAAAATTTCAGCTTTAATTGTAGTGCATTGTTTTGGTTATCCTGCGTCTATGGAAAAAATTTCTCGGGTTTGTAAAAAGTATGATATTCCTATTATTGAAGATGCTGCTGAAGCTCTAGGGTCTTATTATCAAGGGAAACATGTTGGAAATGTCGGACTCATTTCTGTTTTGAGTTTTAACGGAAATAAGATTTTGACAACAGGTGGTGGCGGTGCCATTTTGACCAACGATGATGCACTTGCGTTAAAGATTAGGCATCTTATATCAACAGCTAAAGAGCCTCATCCATGGGAATACAATCATGACCGGCTTGGGTACAATTACAGATTACCTAATCTGAATGCCGCTCTTGGGGCTGCGCAAATTAAAAGACTACCGTCGTTCTTAAAGAGCAAAGCTATTTTGCATGCTCGTTATCAGGCTGAATTCTTAAAATTTCCTGATGTCGAGCTCTTTAAAGGCGGTTCCGATAGTGTGTCTAATCATTGGTTAAATACTATTATTCTTTCTCCGTCAGTCGCGCATTACCAGCAAGAAATTTTAGAAAAGGCTCATAAAGAAGAGATTAATCTGCGCCCTATTTGGAAAATGCTTCCTAAGCAAACTCATTTACAGTGTTGCCCGAAAATGGATTTATCCAATGCTGAGAGTTTAGAGAGTAGGGTTATTAATTTGCCCAGTTCACCATATTTGGTTTCTAATGATTAAAATAATTGCCGTTACAACGGATCGTGCGGACTTTGGTTTATTGTCCCCCCCTATGCGCGTGTTAACAGAAGATCCCTATTTTGAGGTGCAATTTATCATAACTGGTAGCCATCTTCTAACGGGCAAAGAAACCTCCTTACAAACAATCAGATCCAGTGGTTTTGCGATTTGTGCAGAGGTTCCTATTTTTCAAGAGAATTACTCTAGCACCTTTGCTAGCGATGGTTTTTCAGAAGCTATAAAGGGTATATCCAAAGCTCTTTCTAAATCAAAACCGGATTTTATTATGCTGTTGGGGGATCGTTATGAAACATTGGCTTCGGCTATTGCGGCAACGTTACTGAATATTCCGATTATTCATTTATGCGGTGGAGATATTACACAAGGCGCTATGGATGATTCAATACGTCACGCTTTAACAAAACTATCTCACATTCATTTCCCTTCTAACCTTCAAGCAGCAAAACGCTTGGAACAAATGGGGGAAGATCCAGAGCGGATTTTAATGGTTGGCAGTTCTGGGCTCGATTATATAAACGAGTGTGAAAAGATTAAAACAGAAGAAATATTTGAAATTTTATCCATTGATAACCCGGAACTTCCGTTCTTTTTAGTTACATTTCATCCGGTAACTTTGGAAACAGATTTTGGCGTGGCTCATTTAGATCAAGTGCTTTCTGCATTAAAGGAGTATGCAAAAAATAATCGTTGTAACTTTATTTTTACGGGTGTTAATTTAGATCCCGGTTCTAGCGTGATAGATGAAAAAATTAAAAGCTTTTGTGCATCAGAAAAATCTTGTTATTTCTTTGAATCATTGGGGTCGTCTTACTATATTAACCTCCTGAAAAAATGTCAGGCTGTCCTTGGAAATTCTTCCTCCGGTTTTTATGAAGCACCTTTTCTAAAAAAGCCTACTTTAAATGTTGGGGGACGCCAAAAAGGGCGTTTAATGTGTGATTCTATTTTTAATGTGGATACAAAAGAGTCCATTTTGAAGGCATTAGGGGAATCTTCAAAAATGGTTCTGGATCATGTTATAAGCCCGTACGGTGATGGAAAAACATCTCAGAAAATAAGAGAGTTTCTAAAAAAACAGCCTGCCCCTAAAGAGATTATTATCAAAAAATTTAAGGATATCCCTTGCAAAAATCACTTATAATTTTAGGCTCTGGTGGACATGCGAGCGTTTTGTTAGAGATCATAAGAGAATGCCAATTTCCAATTAAAGGGTATGTTGATTTTAATGAAAATCCTTTAATGAAAGAATATTATCTGGGTGCAGACTCTTTTTTAGAGCGCGCTTCTTTCCAAGATGAGGTGTTGCTTGTGAATGGGCTAGGATCCATTCATAAACCATATAAAAGAAAAGAGATTTTCGAAAAGTATAAAAACTTAGGGTATCAATTTCAAACCCTTGTGCACCCTAAAGCTATTCTCTCACAAGAAAAAAAATTGGGGGAGGGTGTGCAAATTATGGCTGGCGTTGTTCTTCAAACAGGGTGTGTTATTGGTGAAAACAGCATTATTAATACGGGCGCCCATATTGATCATCATAGCACTATTGGGCAGCATACACACATTGCTCCTAGTGTAACACTTTGTGGCAATGTAACAGTTGGCCATGTGACACATATAGGTCCAAACTCAACACTCATTCAAGGAGTCGTTGTGGGGGATGAGAAATTTATCCCTGCAGCCTCTCTTATAAAGGAATAGGGCATGTACCACATAGAAGACATATGTGTTTTAGAATCAATATCACTGCATATTGCCCTTGAAAAAATTGATAAAAGCGGTCGACATATTTTATTAGTTGTTGATGACAAACGTCGATTGCTCGGCACGATTACAGATGGTGATATACGAAGAAGTATTTTAAAAGGCAGTAACTTAGACCAGTCCATTGATAGCATTTACAATAAGAACCCTAAATATTGCTATGAAGGAGGAGGGCGTCAGGCTGCGTTGAAAATAATGCGCGAAAAGGGTATTGATCAGATACCTATTGTCAATGCGGAAAAAGTAGTTGTCGCTGTTGAGTCCTTTAATGCTAATTTGCAAGGTGTTAAAATAAACAACCCTGTTATTATTATGGCAGGCGGTTTGGGCACTCGCCTTAAATCTATAACTCAGCATATTCCAAAAGCGCTTACCCCCATAGGTAGCAAACCCATTTTGGAAATTATTATTAATCGGCTGGTTAGTGATGGATTTTCTAATTTTTACATATCCGTCAATTATAAGTCTGAAATGATTGTAGATTATTTTAAAGACGGGTCTGCTTTTAATGCGAATATTCAATATTTGTACGAGGATAAACCGTTAGGAACTGCGGGTGCTTTAAGCAGTTTAGATGCGGATGCTATTGAGTTTCCCTGCCTAGTTATGAATTGTGATATTTTAACGACAATTAATTTCCCGGACTTGCTTGAATTTCATTGTAATAAGGGGGCTTCTCTAACGGTGGCAACAAGAAGTATAAGGCATGATGTGCCTTATGGTGTTATAGAAACAGTTAAAGGTAAAATATCAACCTTAAAAGAAAAGCCCTCTTATAAATATGAAATAAATGCGGGTATATATATTGTGAATAAAGAGGCTGTAAAACTTGTGTTAAAAGATGCCTTTTTTGATATGACGGATCTTATTCAAAAAGCTTTGGAAAAAGAGATGCATCTTTTAGCTTATCCTATTAACTCCTATTGGATTGATATTGGGGAGATGAAAACCCTTGAAAGGGCACGTATTGATTATGAAACCCTTAACCTATAAAGCGCTTAAAGTTTTAGTTATTGGGTGCGGATCCATTGGACATAGACACCATGCAATAATTCAGGGGATGGGAGCCACTGTTAAGACGCTAAGTCGTCGACAAAATGTAGGAGACTTTCAAAATTTAGGGCAAGCTTTGGAAGAAAAATTTGACCTTATCGTGATAGCAAATGAAACCTCTTTGCATTTAGAAACATTGTGTCAAATCCAAGAGCATGATTTTCAAGGAAATATTTTTGTTGAGAAACCCTTAGCTATTAGTACTCAAGATATATCTGTCATCCGTCATCCTAACAGAATTTGGGTTGGGTATAACTTGCGATTTCACCCTGCTGTTTTGAAATTAAAAACACTTTTAAAGTCGCAAAAAAAACTGCCATACTATGCATATTTTCATGCCGGTCAGGCTTTATCTACTTGGCGTCAGGGGCGAAATCATTTAGAAACTTATTCTGCTGTAAAGCATTTGGGCGGAGGTGTCTTAAGTGATCTAAGTCATGAAATTGATTTGGCGCATTGGCTTTTTGGTTCGTGGCTTTCTGTAAAAAGCTCTGTTAAAAAATGCAGTAATCAGACACTTGATAGTGAAGATCTTGCCGTTATATTAGCTCAAAGTGAGCAGGGGCCGCTCGTGACAATTAATATTAATTATCTTGATGTGCTTCCGATCCGTTTTATACAACTATCAATTGAAAATCAAAACATAAAAGTAAACCTTGTTGAGTCAACAATAGACAACAATAACGAATTGGAAAAATTTTCTGACGGTATGATAGAAAGTTATAAAAATATGTGGCACGAAATGTTAGCTGTTTGTAATGGAGCTCCTCGTCATTCTTTGTGTAACTTTTCCGAAGGTCGCCATGTTCTTCAATCCATAGAAGATATACGTTCCAATATGATTGAAGAAAAAAAACTTAATTTATGATTGATCACCTTAAAATGCATACAATGTCAAAAGAGCCCTTTTTGTATAGATCAAAGAAAATCCTTTGTTCGATTTGTGTTCGGGGCGGATCAAAGGGGGTACCGTCTAAAAATATTCAAAACCTTGGGGGGCTTCCCCTGCTTGCTCATTCAATTCGACAAGCTCAAGCTGCCGGTATTTTTCAGCTTATTGCTGTGAGTAGTGATTGTGAGGATATCTTAAAAGTTGCTCAAAAATTTGGAGCAGATATTTTAATTAAAAGGCCTGATGAGTTAGCAACTGATGTAGCCGGGAAGTTGTCTGCTATCATTCATTGTGCTGAATCCGTTGAAAAAATGGTGTCTCAGGCTTTTGAGCTTTTTGTTGACCTTGATGCAACGTCTCCCCTAAGATTGCCGGAAGATATTATTAATGCCGTAGATTTTCTGTTAGACTCAGGAGCCAGTAATATTATTTCAGGATGTCGAGCCCGTCGCTCTCCTTATTTTAACTTGGTTGAGCGCCAAGGAAACGGAAGTGTAAAGTTGGCCATTGAGAAAACCCCTCCTGTTCTTCGCCGTCAAGATGCCCCCGATTGTTTTGATATGAATGCTTCTATTTATGCTTGGCATCGCAATTTTTTCTTTAACTCAACTGCGGTTATCGGAAGCAATACACACCTGTATGAAATGCCTGAAGAACGAAGCATAGATATTGATACGTCTTTGGATTTTGATTTTGTGAGATTGTTACTGAAAAAGCAAAAGGGGTCATTATGATCAAAAATCTATTTAATTTGAGCAAAAAACATATTGTTGTTACAGGTGCAAATGGCATTCTCGGTAAAGTTTTCTGCGAAGGATTATTAGAATATGGAGCGACCCTATCACTAATAGATCTAAATTTTGATTATGAATGGGTTAATAAATTAAAAAAAATAAATGATGATTCTGTTGTTTTTTACCCTTTTGATATTACATCTGCAGGCCAATTGGATGAGCTTGTTGGTAATGTTGAATCTAAACATGGTAAGGTGGATGTTCTTTTTAGCAATGCCGCAACAAAAGGAAGAAAAACTGATGCGTTCTTTTCACCCTATGAAGATTATACCACTGAAACTTGGCGAGAAATCATGTCTGTTAATATGGATTCTATGTTTTATTTGACTCAAGCTTTTGGAAAAAAAATGGCTGACCGTCATAACGGGAGTATCATTTTAACGGGTTCTATTTATGGACTTTTAGCACCTGACCAGCGCATTTATGAAGGGTCTTTATATGAGGGGCGTCATATTAATTCTCCTGCGGTATATACGGTAAGCAAGGCAGGAGTTGTTGGCTTGATGAAATATTTAGCTTCTTATTGGGGAGATAAAAATGTTCGTGTGAATGCCTTGATCCCAGGGGGGATAGAATCTGGCCAAAATGACGTGTTTAAAAAAAATTACGGCAAGCGCACGCCCTTAGGAAGAATGGGAAAGCCGGAGGAATTAATAGGAGCTTTGGTATATCTTGCTTCAGATGCATCAACCTATTATACAGGACAAACCCTTGTTGTTGATGGAGGTTTAAGTGTCTGGTAATCTAAAAAAATATCTCAATTTAGGTGTGCTTTATCAAAACCTCTATGATTTTTTATGTGGTACGCATCCAAACTACCGTCCGTGGCATTTTCAGTGGCATTTCACAAAAGATACTCATAAATGGCAGAAGAAAGCTATGAAAAACTTAAGTGGGCGTGTGTTGGATGTTGGTTGTGGTAATAAACCTTATAAAAAATGGTTGGATTTTGAAAAGGTTTCTGAATATGTCGGAATAGATGTTTTAGATTCTAAAGAGGTTGATGTCTTAATTACTCCCTTAAAAAAGTGGCCATTAGAGGATGAGTCCTTTGATTGTATTGTGACGACACAAGTCCTTGAACATGTGGAAAATTTGGAGGACATATTAGGGCAAACGAAAAGGGTTTTAAAACCTGGAGGTCGTCTTCTCGTAACTGTCCCATTTTTGTATCCCGTTCATGGGGAGCCCTTTGATTTTCGTCGCTTTACAACGTATGGTATCAATAAAATATTGGAACCAGACTATGATATTTTGGAGATCCGCTCTATAGGGAGGCTGGGGTCAGTTCTTGCTTCAATGCTTTTAACAGGTATTGAAAATAATTTAAATTACAGTTTTTTCACCCGCTTGCTTAAGGGGATTATTTTGCCTGTGTGGTTGCCTTTTTGTTTTTTAATTAATGTTTTATGCCAAATTATAAATTACGTTGGCACGCAAGGGACCCATTATTGTAATGTATGTCTTGTTGCAAAAAGGAAATAAGTTTTGATTGATTATTTAAAAAGGGCCTATTTCCTCATGTCGAAAGAGTTCAAGAAACGTATCCCGTTTATTGTTCTTGCGTCTCTTTTGCTTGGTTTTCTTGAAACTGTAGGCATTGTTATTATTTTTCCCATAATAGCTTTAATCGTTGATCCGGCCTCTGTCCTGAATTTTTCTCTTTACAAAAAAATAGCCCCTTATTTGCCAAGGGACTTTGCTTTAAATGGTGCAGCTCTTTTGGCTCCCATCATGATTTCCATTTTTATCTCTAAGAATATTTTAATGATTATTTTAAATCGCTGGCAAATTTACCTTATTAACGATCAAGCAAAGAATACTTCAATCGGTTTGTTTAAACGTTATGCAAATATGCCCTATTTAAATTCTCTCAATCGAGATACGAGTTATCTTAATTTTAGTATTCTGTCGGCCGGAGCACTTTTTTATAATGCTTATGTAACACCGCTTTTGCAATTATTTTCCGAAGTTATTATGATTGCAGCTTTAATTTCAATGCTCTTTTTACTGGATGTTCAAATAGCTTTAACTTCATTTGCGCTGACTTTTATATTGGGGGGAGTAACTTTTGCTGTCACTAAGAAAAAATTAAAACAGATAGGCATTGAGAATAGATTTCATACTGAAATGTTGGTCAGAATTATTAAAGAGTCATTTTCAAATTTTAAAGAATTTAAGATACTGGGGAGAGAATCCTTCTTTACAAACCGTTTTAATCAAAGTAAAGAAAAAACAGCTGGTAACCAATCTCAGCAAATGACTTTGCTGATGATTAATCGGCATGCAATAGAGATCCTCCTTTTTCTGGCAACAGCTCTTGTTGCTTATATGATCATTAGTAATAATTTAAAAGCTGTAGCACTTGCACAACTTGGTTTATATGCTATGGTTATCATACGTTTAATTCCCTCTATAACAAAAATTTTCACATCGCTGCAAACTATGAAAACAGCGGAAACATCCATTGATTTGCTGATTGATGAATATAAAGAAATTAAAGAGCCTCTAGCATCTTCCATACCGCTTGCAAGTGATTCGATCTCTCTAGAAAAACCAACAATTATTTTTAACAAAGTTTGTTTTTCATATCCTGATCAAAAAAAAACAGCCCTCCAAGATATAACCTTAAAAATTAAACCTAATACAGCCGTTGGTATTGTTGGCAAAACAGGGTCGGGAAAAACTACATTGGTTGATATTTTGCTTGGTTTGATTCCTTATTCTCAGGGGGTGTTGTCCATAAATAATCAACCTATAGAAAGCATTTTACCCTTTTGGACAAAACATCTTGGGTATGTTCCGCAGAAAGTTTGTTTTATGCGAGCCTCCCTTTTGGAAAACATTGCTTATGGTATTGCAAGGTCTGATATAGATCTTGATCGTATTAAGCAAGTGGTTTCCATCGCTCAATTAGATGATGATATTGCTTATATGGAAAATGGTCTGGAAACTCTTTTATCAGAAGATGCTTCTAATCTATCTGGTGGCCAAAAACAACGCATTGGTATAGCAAGGGCTCTTTATAATAAGCCTTCCTTATTAGTTTTAGATGAAGCAACGTCAGCACTTGATGTTAAAACAGAGAGTAAACTTTCTGCTTCTATTATGAATATAAAAAAACACTGTACTATCATTATTATTACCCATCAACTAAGAACCATAAGGAATTGTGATAATATCTTGTATATCAAGAAAGGCAAGTTAGAGGCTCAGGGGACATTTGATGAGTTATCGCTTGGTAATAAAGATTTTATGGAATTCGTTAAACTATCAGAAGTTCAAAGAAAAACAGCTATAATATGATTTTAGTAACCCTTAGGCAGCCTCAAGATAAGAATCAAGATAAAACAGCGATCCCGTCGTTAAAAATGCCTGAGGATTTCTTTTGTAGTGAAGAAGCAAATCATGAGATTTGTTTGCGCCTTTCACAAGAAGAAAAAAATGAGGGTCTTAAATATACCCATCATTTTTTGTGTGAGCTTGTAGAAAGTAACAAGAGCAACCCCTGTTTTTGGTACACGCCTATCAGTGAAATGCAACCTTTTATGTCATGCCTTTTAAGGGCTATTGAAGTCAAGAATTCGCTTGAACGATACTGCTGTAAATTAAAGGGAAAATTCATTTTCGCGGACTCTGATATTTTTCTTTTAGACTTTATTAGGAAAAATTTTTCCGAGGAAATTCAGATTAAAAACCCCTTTTTTATCTTTTTCAAATCTAAAGGTAAGTCTTTTAAAAATTTTATCCTAAGATATGTAAATACTTTTGCGTGGTTTTGGGAACATTCGTCTCATCTTCGAAAGTCAAAAACTCTTTCGAAGTTACCCAATCATATAGATTTCTTATTTTTTTCTCGTTTTGAAAAAAAACACGAAAATCAGATCTTTCAAGAGAAGTGGATTGATCCTTATTTAGGAGAGTTGCCTGAGTTCATTCATAAAGACGCTAGCATCGCGCTTATCGGCCGCTGTGGGGCTGATCCAAAAAAGCTTTCCGGAAACTTGGCAACATTTTCTTCATTTCCTCTTTGGACGATTTATCAACATCTTAAGTTGAGAAATTTATTTCAGATTATTTGGCAAGCCTTTCGCTTTCGCTTGTGCACAAAGCATGTTTCCAATAGAGCTCTTGCTGATTTAGCCTATAAGGAAAACCTGACTCATTGTCGAGCTATTGCCGACTGCTTACTTGTTGAAAAAGCTTTAGAAAACTTACTCGAGAAGGTTTCTGTTGGTAAAATTATTTTTATGCAGGAGAATAATGCTTGGGAAAGTGCTATTGTTAATGCGACTAAAAAAGCAAAATTAAAGGTGCCTACACTGGGGTATTTTCATTGCCCTGTTATACCGTCCTCTTTCCGTTATCATATGAATCCCACGCTTTTACAATATAAACCATTACCTGATAAAATCCTCACTTTAGGGACTGAAATGTCAAAAGCTATGAAGAAGTTAGGGGATTGGGGAGATAAGCTAATGGATGGTTATGCCTTTAGGTCGCCTCTTCCGGTGAAGCCTTTTCTGTGCAGGAAAGAGACCGAGGTTGAAAAAAAGAACCTCTTGGTTTTGCTTGGTGGAAATTACGATAATGTGATTTTCCTTAAGTGGTTGGATCAAGAGCCTAAGGGCACATTATCGCAAGAATGGCGCTACCTTGTCAAAGGGCATCCTCGACTGTCTGCAATGGATTTTCTAAAAAAGGCCGAAATCCCTTATGGGCCGAATGAAAAGTTTGAGTGTGTACCGTGTGATCGGTCGATCGAAGACGTTTTGACTGAAGTTGTTTGTGTTGTTTTTAAGGGAACCACAGCAGGCATTATTGGTCTTGCCGCAGGTTTACCAACCATACATGTTGATCATAATGGTATGTTAACAGACAATGTGCTTTTTAATGCTGAAGGCTTGTGTACATCTGTAAATAACTTTGAGAGTTTTCAAACAGCACTTGCCAAGGTTTCTCAAAATTTTGTTGCTGATCCTAAAGCTGAAAGTTACGCATTCTCTTACTATAACCAAGATGATAAAGTGCAGAAAAAAATATTAGAATTTTTAAAAAATTAACTAAAGGACTACTCAAATGTTTAAAATTCAAAATCGCATTATAGGGCCGGACCATCCCCCGCTTATTATTGCTGAAGTTGGTATTAATCATGAGGGAAGCTTTGATAAAGCAATTGAATGTGTTGATAGTGCCCTAAAGTGTGGGGCAGAGGTTGTAAAATTTCAGTGTCATATTACTGAAAAAGAAATGATTAAAACAGATATGACACCCGGTGATATATCACAGGATACCCTTTGGAGTATTATAAAAAGGTGTGAATTAACAGAAGAAGAAGAATTTAAGGTTAAGAAATATTGTGACCAAAAAGATATCATCTATTTATCTACCCCATTTTCAAGGGAAGCAGCTGATCGTTTGGATCGGATGGGCATTCCTGCTTTTAAAATTGGCTCAGGCGAGTGTAATAACTTACCCCTTATTGATCATATAGCCTCTAAAGAAAAACCTATTATTCTTTCCACAGGTATGAACGATTTAAACTCAATCAGAAAATCAGTTGCTATTCTTCGAAAGCGTAAAGTGCCTTTTGCTTTACTACATTGTACAAGTATGTATCCTACACCCTATGACAAAGTACGCCTCGGTGGCATTGAAGATTTGGCTCAAACATTTCCGGATGCTCTGATTGGTTTATCCGACCATTCATTGGGTATATATACTTGTTTAGGAGCTGTGGCTTTAGGAGCCTGTATTTTGGAAAAGCATTTTGCAGTTTCCCGTGATTGGCCGGGTCCTGATGTAGCTATTTCTATCGAGCCGTATGAACTTAAAGATCTTGTAAAAGGCTCTAAAGCTGTATGGGAAGCTCGCGGCGGTCGGAAAACAATTCTAAAGGAAGAAAAACCTGTCATAGACTTTGCTTATGCAACTGTTGTGGCTATTAAGCCACTTAAAAAGGGTGATATCCTCACAAAAGATAATATTTGGGTAAAACGTCCCGGCACAGGAGAAATACATGCAGAAAATTTTGAAAATATTTTAGGTAAACAAATGGTGCTAGATATTCCCTGTGATACTCAACTAAAATATGAACACTTTAGATGATTCAAAAGATGACTCAAATGCAAGTTGTTATACTCGGTGCCTCAGGATTTATTGGAAGGCATTTAACAAAATACCTTTCTGAAAAAGAGTTCTCCACTATTTGTTTTTCTCGCCAACAAGTCCAAGAACAGTACCCGAGTGTTGATTATCGTGTGGTAAAGAATTATGCAGATATAGAGTTTCCTCCTAATGCTATTGTGTTTCATTTGGCTGAGACACACCATATTCAGGAAGTAGAGGAAAGAGGAGAGTTGTATACTCAAGAGATTTCTGACCTTGCAAGAAAACTTTTAAATAAAAAATTCAAGCGATTTATTTATGCATCTTCCACAGCGGTTTATAAGGATAATTTGCTTGTGCCACATAAACCAAGTTCTTCACAAGTAGAAGGAAAAACGGTGTATACGCGATCGAAGCTTATTGTTGAGAAAATAGTTCTTGATCATGGAGGGGCTATTGCGCGGTTAACCAATACATTCGGTTTAGGTATGTCTCAATTAAACCTATTTGCAGATATCTTAAAGCAACTTGGAAACGAGACAATAACCTTAAGAGAAGCAACGCCAATTAGGGATTATATATGGATTGAGGATCTGATTAGAGGTTTATATAGGATGGCGCTTTCTGAAGCTGTTGGGATTTATAATATAGCGTCCGGTCATTCAATTTCATGTGAGGCATTATGTGATTTAATTTTAAAGATGAGCAAGTCGAATCCGAAAAAAATTGAATTTCTTTACCGCGATCGTTTCTCTGTTATCAATGTAGATATAGAAGATACCAAACGTACGTTTAATTGGAAAATTGAAAATACATTAACACAAGGAATTGAAAAATTGCTTGGAGGACAATATGAGTAAAAAAAGAAGTGTTGCGGTCTTTACAGGAAATAGGGCAGAATATGGTTTGTTGTATCCTCTGTTAAAGGAGTTAAAAGGTAATAAGAACATTGATTTTCGCTTAATGGTATCTGGAGCGCATTTGGATCCAAGCTTTGGGAATACGATTCGTGATATTGAAAAGGACGGACTTAAAGTAGATAAGGAAATTAAAATCTCTTTAGAAATGTCATGTTTATCTTCAACTTCTAAAGCCATCGGCTCTGCAATTTTATCTATTGCAGAAGCATTAGAAGAAATTAAACCTGATATATTTGTAGTATATGCAGATCGGTTTGAAGGATTTGCGGCGACTATTGCGGCTTCACAAATGTCGATCCCAACAGCACATATTGAGGGGGGGGATATAACAGAAGGTGGTGCATTTGATGATTCTGTTCGTCATGCGATGACCAAATTAGCTCACCTACATTTTACAACAAACTCTCAATCTGCAAATAGAGTGATAGGGATGGGCGAAGAACCATGGCGTGTTCATAATGTGGGCTTTACGGGAATTGATTTGATTTGTGAAGGCCGTGTTACGCCAAAAAATGAATTGATTGCAAAGTATAACCTTGACCTTTTAAAGCCGATTGTTCTTTTCACTTTACATTCTGTTGGTGTTGAATTTTCTGAAACAAAAGCCCATATGGAAGCTTCCTTAGTTGCCCTAAAAGCTCTTGCTGAAGAGAATATTCAAGTGCTTATTACGTACCCAAATAACGATGTAGGATCGCAAGAAATTATTGAAAGTATTTTAACGTGGCAAGCGCAATACTCTAATCCAAATGTGCAAGTTCATAAATCTTTAGGTCAAGCAAACTATTATGGTATTTTAGCACTAGCTAAAAATCCACGATATAAAGTTGCTTGTGTAGGGAATTCTTCATCAGGACTTAAAGAAACCCCTGCTTTTTTATGCCCTACGGTAAATATCGGAACTCGCCAAAGGGGAAGACTTTGTGCAGAAAATGTTCTTGATGCAAATTATAGTACAGAGGATATTCTAGAAAAAGTAAAAATAGCTTTATTTGACAAGGATTTTCGTGAAATTTGCGCCCATGTTGCCAACCCTTATGGAAAAGGAAATGCGTCAAAAAAAATGGTTGAAATTTTATCTAATATTGAAATAAACCCCAAATTACTTACAAAAAAAATGACTCTAAGCGGTGTAGGAATTCATGTCTAATAAAAAGAAAGTTCCTGAAGTTTCTGTGGCAATTCCGTCTTATAATCGTGCACACCTCTTGCCAAATGCTATTAAAAGTATTTTAAAACAAAGTGTTAAAGACGTGGAAATCATTATTGCAGATGATGGTTCGACGGATAATACAGAAGAATTAATAAAAGGATTGCAGAAAAAATACCCGATCATTATCTATGTAAAAAGCCCGGTTAATATGGGGGAGGCAGCAACCAGAAATTTAGCAATTCAAAATGCAACAGGAAAGTATCTTGCTTTTTTAGATTCTGATGATGAGTGGTTGCCCGGTAAGTTAAAGGCTCAGATAGATTTCCTTGAAAAAAAATCCAATTACGATGCAGTTTCAACAAACTATTTTCTTGTAGATCAGGCGGGTAAACGATCAAGGAGTCAGTCTTGGTTTACAAAATTTGAGTTAACAGCATTGAATTTATTAAAAAAAGGGTGTGATATTAGCGCAGGTTCTACGATGGTTGTGCGGAGGGAGGTATTTGAAAAAATTGGATTCTTTGATGAATTATTACCCATTTTTGTGGATCTAGATTGGCTATGCAGATTCTGTGATGCCGGGGGTAAAATGGGAAAAGTAGAAGAGTGTCTCGTTTTATATAATAAGGCACCTATGCGCACAGGATTGTTTTTAGAACTTGGCGTCAAGGCTTTTAAGAAAAAAAATTCTCTTCTTTTAAAACGCTTTTCTCTAATAAATAGAGCACATATTGAATCTCAGTTCTATGAGTACATTTCCCACGCTTATTTGGTAAATGGGCCTTTTTCGAAATTCTTTTATACAAGGTGTCTTTGTTTGTTTTTAAGACCTTTAGTAAATGTTGGAAATTATAAACACTTATTTTTTGAATTATTCAGGTATATGTTAGGGAAGAAGAAATGAAATTAGAAAATAAAAGGATTCTTATAACGGGCGGTACAGGCTCTTTTGGTAATGCATTTATTCAATTGTTGCTTTCTAAGTATAATCCACAAGAACTTATCGTCTATTCTCGAGATGAACTAAAGCAATTTGAACAAGCGAATAGAATTAAGGATAGAAGGGTGCGATATATCATTGGTGATATTCGTGATCAAGATAGGCTAACACGGAGTTGCAGTGGGGTTGATATCATTGTACATGCAGCAGCCATCAAACAAGTTGTGGCGGCTGAACATAACCCGACAGAGTGCATTAAAACGAATATTGACGGCGCTGTTAATGTTATTAATGCAGCAATTGATTCAAGGGTGAAAAACGTTGTTGCTCTTTCGACCGATAAGGCTGTTAATCCTATTAATTTATATGGGGCGACAAAGTTGTGTTCTGATAAGCTTTTTAGTGCAGCAAACATGCGTGTTGATCGAGGTGAGACCATATTTTCCGTTGTGCGGTATGGGAATGTTATTGGTTCTCGAGGAAGTGTTATTCCTTTTTTCAAGGAGCAAGCAAAAACAGGTATAATTCCTATTACTGATGAGCGTATGACGCGTTTTTGGATTACTCTAGAGCGGGGAGCAGAGTTTGTTGCAGTATGTGCCCAACGTATGAAAGGTGGTGAAGTTTTTATTTCTAAAATACCGTCGATGCTTATCACGGATTTGGCAATGGCTATTGCACCGGAGTGTAAAATAAAAAATGTTGGTATTCGCCCCGGCGAGAAGCTGCATGAAATGATGATTCCTAAAGATGAATCGCGACGAAGTTTAGAATTTAAGGATTTTTATGTTATTTGTCCTGATTTTGAAGGTACTTTCTCAGATTCATTTTTAATATATGATGGAGAGGCGGGAAAACCCGTTCCTTTTGAATTTGAATATGTTAGTAATACAAATTCTCAATGGGTTACTGCTGAAGAGTTAAGAAAAATGTGTCTTTAATATGATTGCTATAATTCCTGCACGCTCCGAGTCAAAAGGTTTGCCTAATAAAAATATAAAACAGCTTGGGCAGCACCCCTTAATTGCTTATTCTATTAACGCAGCTCTTAACTCTTGTTGTTTTACGGATGTTTTTGTCACGACAGATAGTGATGAAATTGCGCAAATCTCCCTTGATTATGGGGCGCAAGTGATTGAGAGGCCAAGTTTTTTGGCGCAAAATGATACGTCTATGGCAGATGTTATTAACCATGTTTATAATTATTTGTCAAAGCGTGAGAAAATTTTTCCGGAAGGTATTTTTTGCCTTTTACAGCCGACCTCTCCGTTGCGAGGGGCGTCCCATATTATAGCCTGTACAACTGCGTTTAGAAAAAGTTCTTTTAAGTCTGCCGTATCATTATCTGAAGATATCCATTCCCCTTTTAAATCACTTTGTATAAAACAGGGGGAATTAACGCCCCTATTCAATGTGAAATATCTTCATGCTAATCGACAAACCCTAGAGAAAACCTATCGTCAGAATGGGGCAATTTATTTAACATATTGGCGTAATTTTTTATCTGATGGCGGGTTTATTCATTTCCCTGCAATGCCCTATATCATGGAAGAAAAAGAGAGTATTGATATAGATACCCTAGAAGATTTCCAATGTGTTGAGAGATGCCTCGTAGGATGCAATTGATAGTAAAGACTCTTTAATGGCGGGGAGTTCTATGCCAAGAGCCGCTTCAATTTTTGTTGAATCTAAAGACATATCCTTGGGCCTCTTGGCGCGCGTTTTATAAATGTCGGAAGAGTTTTTTGTAATAAGGTTTGCGTTATAGTTCATTAGATGAGCGTATTGTAGGGCAAACTCATATTTTGATAAGCGCTCTTTTCCGCCCAAATGGAACATCCCGGAAAGATCATGTGCAATTGCATCAATGATTATATTGAGCAGAATCGGAAGCGCAATAGGTGTAAAATAAATATCATTAAAAGCATCAAAAGAGACGTTATTTTCAAAATTATCTTTTAACCATCCCGTAAAAGAGCTTCGCCATGGCAAGTCACCTCCAAAGAAATTTGTACGTAAGATCAGGTGGTTTTTGTGTTTCTTAATGTGATTTTCTCCCTCAAGTTTTGCCTGACCATAAATATTTATGGGATCCGGAGGAGCCATTTCAGTGAGAAAAGATTTGGTTCCGTCCCATAGTTGATCCGTAGAGATATGGATAAGTTTACAGGATTTTCCTTGGAGTGCGGTGACTAAATTTTCACACGTATTACTATTGGCTGAGAAACAAGTTTTAGGATCTTCTTCACACCGATCAACATTGGTCATTGCAGCACAGTTGATAATAACATCGGGCCGGTAGCGTTGAATGGCTTTTTTTGTTGCTTCTAAATCTGTTAGATCAAGCATAGTCGTTTCAATAAATTGCGGCCTGTTGGGCGATAAAAAATACTGTCCTATAATTGTTTCGTGTTTTTTTTGATGTAATTTATATGACAAATTAAAACCAAGAAGACCGCTAGAGCCTGTTATTAATATTTTCTTTGAACTCATAATAAAAGCTTCTCCATGTTTAAACCCCTTTTAAGACACTCCTATAAAACAAACAAAAATACAAGACTGAAAGAACTTTCAGAGGCTTCTGAGGAGCTTTATAAAAGAAAGAACCCATTTGTCCCCTATCAACTGATTAATGAACTTATTCGGGAAGTACACATTCCATTAGACCGGGAGGTGTTTTGGTTTGTGAGTAAGAAAATAAAGAGCGCTATAAAGTCTGTTCTAAAGCAACTTCTTATCACGTCTTCCCCTCACTTGGTTCAGCAGAGTATTCTTCACACGCATGATCACTCTAAGTCTTTAGGTTTTTACTTGCCCGGGCTTTTTTTAAAAGCATTGAAGAAAAAAGGAGTGAATGTACTCTTTCAAGAGTCAAGAGTTCTATTTGTGAAGTCTGTTTTAGGTAAGTACTTTGAAAGTTTTAAAGTTTTTGGTTCTCTGATACGAAACAGAGATAAGTTCTCTTCAGAGAAATTCAGTGATTTTTGTTCCATACATGGCGGGCCGGATGGCATCCTTCCTCAAAAAGGAACAAATACTTTTTTGAATTGGTTAGAGAGTCATGAGAGAGCGCAAAAAAATGTTTGTTCATCGTATAAATTTGTTAGTGATCAGGATCACAAGGGCATTATTCAATTTGATAAACCTATTTACATTTCCCCTCATACTTTCTCCTCACTAACTTTTAAAAATAAAATCATTTTTGCGTTGCAAGCTTTTTGTTTGCTTATGATATCGGGTGCATTTTTATTAAGTGCGCGGTGGCAACTCGCATTTTTATCGAAAGAAATTATCCATTGCCTTTATTTTAAACGTCTTACTGCCGGGCAAAAAGCAAAGCGCTATATTTTCTTTTGTCATAATCTAGGGTTCCGTCCTCTCTGGACCTACCAAGCTGAGAAAGAAGAAAGAGAGGTTATTCTTGTCTTTTATGCGTCAAGCTATACCCTGTTTACTTATAATGATATTTCGCTTCCAAAAGACATTAAACTCCCTTATGTGCAGATTGCGAGTTGGTCTCATTATTGGGTTCAAGGGGTAGAGTTTAATAAAATACTATTTGAGTTATTGGAAACACCTGCAAAAATTGAAGTTGTAGGGGCTTTTCCTTTCACAGATAGGGGAGTGGAAATTCCTACCCTCAGAAAGAATGAGGTTTTAATTTTTGATGTTGATCCGAATAGTGACTATTTACAATATACTAAGCACGGATATATTCTTCCAAATTTTACCGATGAAATTGTCCTTAATTTTTGGAAAGATTTATACAAGGTTGCAAAAGATTTAAATCTTTGTCTTGTACATAAACGCAAAAGAACTGACCCCTTAATTTCAAGGGATTACATCGATCTTTTATTGGAATTTCAACATGATCCTAGTATTTATAGGCGGATCAATGAAAATATTAGTACATATGAATTAATTAAAAGGAATAAAAACACTTTAAGTGTAAGCCTTCCTTTTACGAGCAGCGGGGAACTGACAAAACTTCTTGGGGGTAGGGGAGTTTATTATAACCCTATGGGGAAAATTCACTCCGAGGAGATACACGCTGCAGGTGTAACTACTATTACAGGTATAGATGCCTTAAAAAGATGGTTTTTGAAGAAAAATTATTTGTAAATCACATTATTTACAAGCAATCAACCCCGCCATATATCATTAGCAAATCAACTTTCTAAACTTGCTGAGAAAGTATATGTAGTGCAAGTATGCAATACGGTGTTTCCTGGTAAAGTATCAGATCTTTTTCTGAAATCAGATATTATGCAACAGTATTATTCTAAAGTAATTTCTGGGCTTTATATGATCGTAACCCTGATTTGTTTGGCTCTACTATACATTTACTTTCAAAAGGATTGGACTCAGGAGAAATTCTTTTTCATGTAAGACCAAAACATGAAGAATGTGAAGCCTTTGATTTAGGAATGGAGGCTGTGAAATCAGCACATGGCGTTTTGGCGGATAGTATTTCTTCGGGAGAAATTCTTACTTTGCAACCCATATATCAAGACCAAACAAAAGAAATTAGATACACACGGAACGCTGATTTTACAGATAAAAGTAGTACAGGAATATTTACGTAGAGACTCAAAAGTGGAATTCGTAGAAACACATAAGCGCTCATTGGAATTCCCTTTGTTTCTCAAAAAAAAATCTATGTACTAGAAAATAATAGGTATGTAATAAAAGAAAATGAAAATTCATTCAAAAAATAAAAAAAATGTTGCTGTAATCGGTATTGGTGGAATCGGCCTAAGACATTTACAGTCTTGTGCAAATTTACCAAGTTCCGAGTACGAAGTTTATGCAGTGGATATCTTGCCTGAGAATTTGCAAGAAGCTGAATACTGTATAAAAGAGTCTTCTATACAGTATTTAGATTCTATGGACTTGTTGCCTTCTGAAATTGATGTTGCTATTGTGGCGACACAAGCAAATGTACGAGCGCAAGTCACAAGGGATCTGGTTGAAAAGAAGTGTATAAAGGCTATCGTATTAGAGAAAGTTCTTTTCCAAAAAATAGAAGACTATGAAGATATTAAGTTGCTATTTGAAAAGCATCATATTAGGGGATTCGTTAACTGTCCTCGCCGGTTGTGGCCAGCTTATAAAGCCTTAAAAAAAGAATTAAAAGATGAGATTGTTACTGAGGTTTCTGTAAAAGGCTCTACATGGGATATGGGTTGTAATGGAATCCATTATATAGATCTTATAGGTTTTTTGCTTAACTCTGATTATTATCGTGTGACTCAGTTTAGGCCTGAATCTGATTTGCAAGAGTCAAAACGGGTAGGAGCCTTATTTATTGCCGGTGAATTAGAAGGCGTTTTTAAGGATAGCTGTTGTTTTATATTAAGTACTTTGGGCACTAATGAAGATTTTAAAGAAATTAGGGTCGTCTTAAAAAATAGTTCAGAAATTGTGATTAAAGAAACAGCTTCATCTGTAAAAATTTATCGTAATAAGCAACTTATCCAAAGCTATAAAATACCTTTTCAAAGTGAATTAACAGAAAATACTGTTCATGATATTTGCATAAATAATAAGTGCGGTTTAACTCCCTATACAGAATCTCAAAACCTGCACCTTATTTTTATGGATACAATATTTAATTATCTTAAAAAAATCCAACCCGGACTCGAGGGATGCCCTATAACATGACTGCTAAAAAAATACGTGTTGCTTTTGTTGGTGCAGGGCCAACAACTGAAGCTCACATTAAGGCTTTTTCTGATCTCCCTACAGTATCCGTCGTGGGTATCTTTAATCGCACCATCGAAAAAGCGGAAAAACTTGTAAAAATTTATGGACTTGACCATCTTTTTCCATCCTTAGATGCTCTTTACAAAGTTGGAAAACCAGACCTTGTTGTGGTGTGTGTTTATGAAACAGCTAAGAGGGAAGTAATGGAAAAATGCCTAGCCTACGGTGTGCCAATTTTTGCAGAAAAACCTATCGGGCTTGATTATGAGGAGTCTTTGAAAATTGCTGATATGGCGGCAAAAGCCGAGTGCCCTGTTTGGGTTTCCCTTAACCGTCGCACCTACTCCAGTACTCTGGAAGCCCTGAAAAAATTGGATAAATCACCATCGAAAAAACGTATTATCGAGGTAAAAGATCAACAAGATTTAAAGATAATAGTCCGACTTGGACATTCTCCGGAAGTGATGAAAAATTGGATGTATGCGAACTCTATTCACCTTGTAGATTATTTTTCAATTTTTGCACGAGGTGAAATAGAGTCAATTAATGTCTTGAGTGGGTGGGATGCCAAAGAACCTAGCTTTGTTGCTGCGCATTTAAAATTTACAAGTCAAGATCAGGGGCTTTATACAGCTTATTGGAACGGTGCAGGTCCGTGGTCATGCCATATAAATAATAGTGATGTTTGTATTGCGCTTCAGCCATTGGAAACTATGCGCTGGCAAGAACGAGGGGCGCACCGATGGTATGAAGCAGAGCTGCATAGATATGATCAAGACTTTAAACCGGGCTTTCGTCAGCAAGCATTAGAGGCTATTAAGGCGATTTCTGGAAAGTCACACAAACTTTGTGATATTAATGAGGCTCTGAAAAGTACGAAACTAATTCAAGCAATTTATACCCCGCAATAGGAAAAGATTATGAGAGCATTAGTTACAGGAGGAGCCGGATTTATTGGCTCACATTTAATAAAGGAACTTGTAAAGCAAGGGGAGGTTATGAATTATGATGCTTTGACCTATTCAGGACGTTTGGAAAATTTAGAAGAGGTAGATAAATTACCTAATTACCGTTTTGTCCAGGGTAATATTTTAGATGGAACTTTATTGGCGAATACGTTTCATAGTTTTAAGCCGACAGTAGTTTTCCACCTTGCCGCAGAATCTCATGTTGATCGTTCTATTGATTCTTGTAAAGAGTTTGTTAAAACAAATGTACAGGGAACACAGACTCTTCTTGATAACACTTTGCATTATTATAAAAATCTTCCTATTACTGAGAAAAGAGATTTTCGATTTGTCCATGTTTCAACTGACGAGGTCTTCGGCGCCCTTGGAGAAATAGGAGTTTTTACGGAAGAAAGCCCCTATCAACCCAATTCACCTTATGCAGCGTCAAAGGCATCTTCTGATTTGTTCGTGCGTGCTTTTTATAAGACCTATGGATTGCCAACTATTATTACGAATTGTTCAAACAATTATGGTCCTAACCAGTATCCGGAAAAACTTATTCCTCTGATGATTCTTAATGCGCTTGAGGGAAAAAAATTACCTATTTACGGAAAGGGATTGCAAATCCGAGACTGGTTATATGTAGAAGATCATGTTGAGGCGCTTATCAATGTGGCACAAAAAGGAGGTGTGGGGGAACAATATTGCATTGGGGGGGGGGCTGAAATGTCTAATCTCGATATTGTTAAATTGATATGCGATATATTGGATGAAAAAATTCCGACATTAGTTCCCCATGCTTCATTCATTGAATTTGTTGAAGATAGACCCGGGCACGATTTCAGGTATGCAATCGATGCAAAAAAAATGGAACATGAGATTGGTTGGAAAGCAGCAAGTATTTTCAAGGATGCTTTAGAAAGAACTGTTGATTGGTATATTAATAATGAAAGCTGGGTTAAAAGTATTAGTAACGATAATAAAGATAGCAAAAAACGTCGTGGGATTTTGTAATAGAGAGGATTAAGTATGTCTAACGTTAAAAAAGGTATTATATTAGCAGGTGGATCAGGTTCCCGTTTATACCCGGTAACAAAATCTATTAATAAACATTTGTTGCCTATATATGATAAGCCAATGGTTTACTATGCTTTAACGACGTTAATGTTAGCAGGTATTAGAGATATTCTTATCATTATTCGCCCGGAAGATTTGTCGTTGTTTAAAGATATTTTGGGAAATGGAGTGCAATGGGGAATTAAGATCAGCTATGAATTTCAATCCGAGCCAAAGGGAATTGCCGAAGCCTTTTTAGTTGGAGAAAACTTTATTGATAATCAGCCGGTGTGCCTTATTTTGGCAGATAATTTTTTTTATGGCCAAGGCTTGTCCCACCTCTTAGATCAGGTCAAAAGCTCTGAAGGTAACTATGCAACTGTTTTTGCAATACCTGTTGATGCTCCGGAACGATTTGGAATTGTTGATATTGACCACAAGGGAATTCCAACAGGTCTTGCAGAAAAACCAAAAAATCCTACATCAAACCTTGCTGTTACAGGGCTTTATTTTTATGATGAGCACGTTGTTGAGTATGCAAGAAGTTTGAAGCCGTCCCCTAGAGGAGAGTTGGAAATCACAGACTTGAACCGTATTTATCTTGAAAAGGGGGCGTTGAGGCTAAAAAAGCTAGGGCGTGGTATTATTTGGCTGGATATGGGACTTCCTTCATCTCTTTTGAAGGTGGCTAACTATGTGAGTATTGTCCAATCAGAACAATCCCTTGGTATTGGTTTTCCGGAAGAGGTTGCATGGCGTATGCAATATATTAATAATACAGAATTTGAAGAAATTATCAGCTCTATGAAAGCATGTGAATATCAAGCATACCTCAAAAAAGTGTTGACATGGAAGTAGTTCACACAAAAATTTCAGGAGTAATCCTTTTTAAACCCCGATTCTTTCAGGATAATCGAGGCAGTTTATATGAATCATGGCGTTATGATTCATATAAAGAGCATGGCCTTTGCGATGATTTTTTACAGGACAATATATCTCTTTCTTCTAGGCATGTTTTGCGAGGCTTGCATTTACAGTTAGGAGGAGCAGAGCAAGGTCAAATTCTGACGCCTGTTGACGGCGAGGTTTTTGATGTGTGTGTGGATATTCGAAAGACCTCCCCCACTTTTGGACAATATGTTTCTTTTAACCTGAGAGCAGAACAACCTTGTCAGGTCTATATGCCCCCAGGGATTGCACATGGGTACTGTGTTTTGTCTGAAAGAGCAATTTTGCATTATAAATGTACAAAATATTATACTCCTCAATATGAAACAGGGATTTTATGGAATGACCCTCAATTAAATATTAAGTGGCCAATTTCTAATCCAATCCTATCTGAAAAAGATGAGAAAAATATTACTTTTCAAAAATTTATGGAAATACTATGAAGAATTTAACATGTATACTGACTTTGAAAGGGAGGGAAAATTTCTCAAAGCGTTTTTTTGAGCATATTTGTAAAATAGGCTTACCTTACAAGCTTATGATAGGAGATGGGGATCCTGTCTCCTCTATTCAAAAATTTTTGATATCCAATCCCCATATGGGAAATATCGATTATCAGTATTTAAAATTTGATGATGATTCTCCTCAGAAATTTTTTTATAAATTGGAATCTTTAGTTGCACATGCAGACACACCTTATGTGATGCTTTGTGATAATGATGATTTTTTAGTTCTAAGCGGTATTGAAAAATGTATTACATTTCTTGATAACAACTCGGATTATACGAGCTGTGGCGGAAAGGTTTTAGGCGTTGGGGCTGTTATTAAAAGGGAGGATATGTGCATTGTAAAAGAAGGATGGATTTATGGAGATTTTTCAAAATGTTCCTCTGATTCTTCTGTTCAGAGGGTCTTGGCATATATTGAAAATTATGCAGCACCATGCTGGTATAACGTGTACAGGAAAGAAAATTTATTAAATAGTATAAAACTCTTTAGAGAAACAGGGGGTAATGACTTTCTCTTGATGGAGCTTTTTATGGCTTTTTCGGGATCTGCTCAGGGAAAGCAACACATTGATAATGGTTTTGTCCATTATATCCGACAAACAAACTCTTCTCAAACGAATGTCTCTATCAAAAGTTTGATGTATAGATTTATTTACTCTGATCTTGGAAATGAAATAAAAAATGTTATTGCTGTTTTATCTAGTCAAATTCATCAGTATGAAAAAACTGATATTGAAGATATTAGAGAAAAATTACGTAAGGCTTTTTTGCTTTATTTTGAGGGAAAGCCCGCTGATAAATTTTCTTCAAAGTTATTTAATAAATTTAAAGCTTTTTGTTCTCGTTGGGATTACACTTTGCGTTATATATTTCCCTCTTATAATCGTTTCAGATTGGAATGTGATCTTAAAAATATTGAAAAAGAGCTCTTTCAAAAGGGAGCAAATAAACATGAAACAACCTTATTTTTGAAAGAATATCAACAGGTGCGTGAAATCCTCGTTAAGCATTCTAGTTGTACTAACGTTTAAACCTTTGCATACCCCTTATTATAAATAGTGGGATTACCGTGGATAGTATTAAAAAAAACATTAGAGAAAAAAAATGACTCAAAAAGATATTGCAGGCGTAGAGTATTGGGATAAATGTTGGGCTAATTTCGAACTACCTTCTATGTTTGATCCAAATGATCAATCACTGGATAATACTTTTTATCACCAAATTCACCTTTTGTTTCAAAAGTTTCTTTCAGATAAAAAATTCCAAAACGTCGTTGAAATGGGAGGAGCAAAATCTTTATGGCCCATTTATTTTTCAAAGAAATTTAATTGCAATGCATCGGTTCTTGACTACTCACCTATTGGTTGTGAAGCATCAAAAAAAATTTTCAAAGCTTTTGGCGTGAATGGATTTGTAAAAGAGGGTAGCTTCTTTGATTCACCAAAATCAGCCGATGAAAAATATGATTTAATCATTTCTTTTGGCGTAATCGAGCACTTTACAGATACAGCAGCTTTTTTAAAAGCTTTCGAACAACACCTCAAACCAGGAGGATATATTTTCACCCTCCTTCCCAATATTCCTGGCATTATCGGAAAGCTTCAAAAAATCCTTGATAAAGATGTTTATGATGTTCATGTCCCTTTAACAAAAGAAGATATCCTTAAAGCCCACCAGAAATGTGACCATAACATTGAATTTTGTGAATATTTCATGCCTTTAAATCTTGGAGTGGTGAATATTGAATCTCTGAACGGAAAGTGGTATGCAAAGTCACTCAAGCGACTTTTTTCTATTATTTCAAAATTAACATGGCTCTTTGATAAATACATTTTCAAGCTTCCAAAAACAACTTTTTTTTCACCCTATATTGTTTCATTTGTTCAAATGAAACATCTCTAGACCCCCCCCCAACTCCCGACGTTATGGTGATAACGTCTCATGGTCACCATTCCCAAAACTTTCAAATTCCTTTCATATCAACGCCTCCAATCACACCTCCTCACTCCCGATCCATCTGATTCGTAATCAATAGATCACAAGCCCAAGCCTCTCGACCCGCACATCTCTTCCATTCCTTGTTTTTTCTAAAAACTCTCAAAAGAGAAGAAACCTTATAGGTTCTATTGAGATTTTACTATAGTCACTGCAAAAAGACGTAACCGCCTCACGAACCCCATCCTTTTAATAAATTCCAGCTTCCGTCTATTGGTTTTTTTATCAAGGTGAGGTTCGTGAAGTTGTTATTTTAAAGTATCTTTTTTTATTCTTGCTTTGATGTTTATATCAAAATGCTCGATCAATAACTTTTGAATAAAAGTAAGCTCAGATGTAATAATATGATCAAATTCATCTTTCCAAAAAGCCGCATTGTACTTAGGTAGCATACGTAGAAATGTAAATTGATCGGGTAGATTATCAAAAGTACCGTGCCCCGGCATATAAATTACCTGTGCCGGTATCTCAAAATGTATTTCTCTTTTGCTTGGAAAGCTAAGGGTCAACTCTTCACCGTCTTTTGCTTCTTTAGATGCGATGGATTCATTGCGGGGGTCATCATCTTCAAATGTGAATTCATTTAACGCAATGATTTTGAATTTTGGCGTCTCTTTAACGCCCTGCTCTTGAAAATCTCTTAGGATGGTTTCAATGGTATAAGCAGGGCCGGAACCGGAGGCAATACAATCGACAAAATAAGTTTCTTTTGTCAAAAGCTCCGGATTATCAGCCATGAGTCCGTGGCCACGCAAGCGTTTTTTCAAGTGGGAAAGGTTCTCAGATGTTACTATATCATTATTATTGGGGAAGTTGTTGGGACGTACACTATTGGGTGATCCTGAAAATGGAAAGATAATAATATTACGTTTTATCTCAGGATTTTCCTCGGCAAGCATTTGCAGCGCGCGCCCAACAAAGTAGGGTGTGTTTCCAAAAATGACGATATTATCCTCCCTGCTTGTTGCTTTAAGGATGCCTTTTGCGGCAGTAAATACAGAGGTAATATTTTTTTGAGAAAGGAAGCTAAAATCACTTTCTAAAAAGTACTTCTTTCTTTCTGCTTTCTTTTCAGGAATTCCAAAATACTTAGTGCTAAAGATCTCATCAACGTATTGATCAAAACTTCTATCTGTAACGGTGTTATATTTGGCATAACTGCCTTCGTAATCTGAGTATTTCCAATAACTTCTTTGGAAATAGAATTTTCTCACAACATCTTTTGGAATAAGATAAGCAAGGGGCGTTGTTCTAAAACGATCTTTCATGGGGTCTCTGCCATAGGCAAGAGCATTGAAGATGTTTATTTCAAGATATCCGGCACTTTTTAGAAAAGCTATCTGTTCTTCTTCGGGCGCCGTTAGAATGGCAGAATCATCTTTTACGCAACTTGGCTTTCTAGAGGAGAGATCTATTGTTGAGTGGGAATCTATAATATTATCTGCTGACGGGATATTAACAATACGGAGTGAGTTGCTGCTTGTGTCCACCTCAAGTACCGGTGATGATGCAGATAAAGCTGTTGAGAGCGCAAGCACCATACCAAAATATTTTTTATTTAAAAGGTAATTAATTTTCATTGAACTTCTCTTTTTTTGTGGTTTTTACTTATTTTTTTATATACTTATTAAATAAATTTTGTCAATAAAAAAAACGAGGAGCTTAGCACGCCAAGATAAGACGGCATTGAATAGCGGGGGCAAGTCCCACACAGAGTAAGGGGCAGCCGCTCGCACTGGCCCCGAGCTATGCGCCGACAACGATAAGGTCCTGGTGAAGTGTCAGTAGGAGAGAACGCAGGCTAGGTAGTCCGCCTTGGTAATCCCCCCATTTATAAGGGGGTTCAAAAGTAGAACGGTTATGCTGCTTGTTGCAGCTTCTGGTTTGGGGTTATGCCACCAAGAGCCATCTTAGGTCTTTCATTGTTATAATGCCACATATAATTTGTGGCCTTGTCTTGAACCTCCTCTATTGTCTAAAAATATCCTGATTCAGCCATTCATAGCGCGCTGTCCGATTAAATCGTTCGACATAAGCATTCTGCCGGGGATTTCCGGTTGGATATACAAAAGCGAAATACCCCTCTCATGAGCCCATTTTTTAAGCTTGTGACTGATGTCTTCCGGCTCATTATAGCTTCTGATTGCCGCCGGTTTCCCCCGCCATTCAATGATTTGATCCAAGAAACGTATCACACGTTCCGTTGGCAAAGACAGGTCTGCTTCAATGCCCAAAGCCTCACTGTTATGACCATCAATGACATTAAAAAGGCGATAAGGCCGCTGATCCCCCGGTTACGCTAGCTGCTCGCGAGCTTAATAAGCCGGTCTGCAATCTCTACATTTTCATCACACAACAAAGCCTTGTAGCGAAAACAAGTTTCACTAATATTAAAAGCCTGACAAACAAGACGTGTGCTCAGCTTTTGAGTGTTTTTATAGAAAAAAGCCATCTTTTTGCGTTGAAACGGCCTTACCGCTTTTTTTGCAAAGCATCCTTCACAATTTCAGTCCGGAGAGAGAGGTCGGCATACATGCGTTTCAAGCGGTGCTTTTCTTCTTCGAGCTCTTTCAAACGGCGCATTATTGAGGCATCCATACCACCATATTTTGAACGCCATTTATAAAAACTAGCAGAACTCATGCTATGCTCCCGGCATAAGGATGCAAGGGAAATACCGGAGTCTGATTGGCGTAAAATCCCCATGATCTGAGCGTCTGTATATCTTGATTTTTTCATCATAAAATTTCTCCTTTTCCATTATGAGAATATTCTACTTTTAAACCACACTATTTTTAGGGGGGATTACCGTCAGGCTATTATTTTGGACAATGTATCATTTCACAAGTCCAAGAGAACAGTTAAGCTTATTAAGGTTACAGGGTGTCGATTGCTGCTTCAACCGCCTTATTCATCTGACCTCAAAAAAAAATAAACCCATGTGGGTTAATATAACAAAGCGGCTCAAATCATACTATGACGACACAAAGTCATTCTACGAAAACCTTGATTGTTATTTCAAGGATATGTGTAAATGAAATTTTTTATGAGACTATATAAGGAAAAGGGCAGTGGTGCCGGTTGGGGGACTCGAACTCCCGACCTACTGATTACAAATCAGTTGCTCTACCAACTGAGCTAAACCGGCGATTAGTATGATATTTATTACCATGTGCCTTAGGAACTTTCAATAGCAAATTTTCAAATTGTTTAAAATTTCCAAGGCTTCTTTTCTGTCTTGCTGGGTCTTTATAAAGCAAACAAAGCAAGATAAGAAAAATGTATTTTTAAAATGGTGCGGTCGAGAAGACTCGAACTTCCACAGGGTTGCCCCCACAGCGACCTCAACGCTGCGCGTCTACCAATTCCGCCACGACCGCAAGTACTAAAAGTGACTGGTATACTTCTTCTATAAACCAAAAACAGCCCGCTTTAGCAAGGGAATTTTTACGAACCCCTGTTTTTTTTGAGTGCCCTAAATTTTGAAGGATCATAGTTCGCCAAAATTAGGGGAGCTTTTCACGGATTAGGTTTTGATCACTCGCAGAAAGAAAACCTGAAAAGCACATGGTTTATTTGAAAACATTGGATTCCGTTATAAAAGACTTTCGGCTTTAAAAAGTTTGTATAGGTTGCCGGAGTCCGAGTTTGAACTGCATACTTTTCCTTCTCCAATTAGAAATTGTCTTTGATTCTGACACTTTCTCTTTCCTTATTAAACGCCCTTTGAAAAATGCCTCCGGAAAACCACGTATATCCACAAAAAAAGAGCCAAGTTAGAAAAAGGTAAAATGCATATTCTAGATGATTAAAATCGACCAAAAGCTGTGCAGAGACTCTATACAAAAGATAAAACAGCATCATTAAAATAAGAGTTCCTTTCTCATCGAATCGACTTATATATATGTTATAACGCCACCATAATCCAAAGAGAGGATTTTGCTTCATTTTAATACTGCAGAGCAAAGCTTGGGCAGGATGATAATCCGAATCATATCTCAAAGCCATAATTGCGTGCTCTCGTGCCTGCTTAGAATCACCTTGTCTTAAAAGCAAGGATCCTTGAAGGGTATTAGCTTCTTTGGATTCAGGGTCAAGGTATAAAGCTTCTAAAGCATAGGGTTGCGCCTGTTTTATGTCGCCTTGCTCCATGTAATGGGTTCCAATGGCTGATAAAATAGTAACATCTTGAGGATCTTTTCTCAGCCCTTCCTTCAAAGTTAAAAGACTCAATTCTTTTTCCCCCATAGCCTCAAAAACAGTGGCAAGAAAGCTATGGTAAACAACATTATCAGGATCAAGTCTAATAGCTTCGATGAAACAGGTTTTAGCTGCTTGATAGCGTTGGCGAGAAAGGAAAACAAGCCCCTTTGAAAAGTGAGACGTTGCCTCTTCAGGGGCCAGACTCAGCGCAATATCCGCCTCATATTCTGCCGCATGCAAACGCTTTGTATCATGCAACGCAATCGATAAATAAGCATGTGCCGAAGCATTTTCGGGGTTTTTACTTAAGATTGCCTTAAAGTATTCAATGGATGATTTATAGTTACCGAGCCTTAATTGATCTAAGGCAAGCTCAAACTGTTGCTGCTCTCGTGTCATTTTTTAAGATTCCTTAGAATTAAAATATTGGAAAATTTGATAAGAGCCGGCTTGATATAAGAAAATACGATAGGCAATAGAGAGTCTTATAACAGAAAGAGCAATATCAAAATAGGGATTAACAGGATAGAGAACTTTTTTACACAGCAAAAAAAATAGGAGCCCCCCAACAACATAAGCCCATTCTTTATACTTTGTCGGACTTCCGATAGCGAGACTGTTCACGGCAAAAATAGACAATCCGATCACAGGGTTCAAAAGTGTGAGAAACATAATCCACACGGGATTGCAGGCCAATCGATTCAGTATGGTAGAACGGGGTTCGTCAATAATTTTATACGTCATTTCTAACTACCTTAAGCCTTTCCGTGTTTCTTTAAAAATTCTAAAACATCATTGTACTGCCCGTCATCATTAGCATACTTAGCGTAATTTCTTGCCGTCGTCAGCCATTCCATTGTTGTTCGCTTGACTTCCTTAAAAGCAAGAGTCAGCATCTCTTTTGAAAGGGGAACTTCAGAGCCGCTATCAATGGATTGCTCGATAGCGTGATCACAGGCTGTTTCAATAAGGTTACTAAGGTCTGCCCCTGAAAATCCACCGGTCATTTTAGCAAAGCTGTCCAAGTCAATTTTTCCGTCCGTCGGCCTATCCGCCATTAGAATCTGCAAGATTGATAAACGGGCTTCTTTGTCAGGCGGCGGAATAAAAAGAACGCGATCAAAACGTCCCGCACGACGGAAAGCAGAGTCAATGGACCAAGGTACATTTGTTGCTCCAATGATAAGAACACCTTGGTTATTATTTGCAAAGCCATCCATCTCTGAAAGAAATTGGCTAACCGTTTTAGAAGCCGAGCTATCTGTTGAATAGTGGCGTTTCCCTGCAAGTGCTTCTAATTCATCAAAAAAGAGAACAGAGGGTGCATTTTGTCGCGCTGTTTCAAAAACAGCCTTAAGTTTTTTTTCCGACTCCCCGATCCACATATCCAAAATATCCGAGATTGCAATATTATAAAAGTTGGTTTTGCACTCACCGGCCGTGGCGCGTGCAAGCAATGTTTTTCCGCATCCGGGGGGGCCATAGAGCAAAACCCCGCCCCCTGCTTTCTTTTTAAATTTCTGAAACAAAGAGGGTTTTTGAAAAGGGAGGATGATTTTTCGATGGATTTGTTTTTTTACATCGCTTAACCCCCCAACATCCTTAAATGTTAGAGAAGACTTTTGAGGCTGAAAAATCGAAAGGTATTCCTCCTCTTCTTCAACCGCCCCTTTTTGTTTCAGGCCCCCGTTAGCGTTTGTTAAAACTCGAAATCCCACGACGTTGCCCGACCGCGTTGTTTGACTTATCGTTGATACACCCTCTTTGAGAGTTTTTTCAAGAGTTGGGTCTTCGAGGATTGGATTAAGAGCGATGGCTGAAAGATAACTCTCAAGACCTTTTTGATAGTGAGATTGAGCCAAATAGGCTCGCGCTCTGATGAGTTTTTCCTCAGCGCTTTCTCCCGAACAGTAAGCCGAGGCGAGGTCAAAGCTCTCTGCTTTCAAAGCAATTTCTCCTGCCAAAACGGTCAATTCAAGGTCTTGAAAATCCTTTGAAGGGTGTTCTTGCAAGTAATCTAAAGCGCTTTGATCGTCACCGTTCTCATGTAATTCTTGCAACAAAATCATAAGCAAGGCCTCGTTCTCAGGGCTTTTTTTATAGGCTATAGAAAGTCGTTTTATCCGATCTAAACTCATAATAATCCTTCAAATTCAATACGTAATAAATATTTCCCCCTAAAAATAACTTGTCCTCAAGAAAAAGTATAGCACAATTAAAAAACTGTCTTTTTAGGGGGGGGATAGCTCGGTCTGATAGGGGGCTCCAAAAAATGTAAGCGCAAAGAGGTTAAACCGTGAGTTTGGACGGCTCGTGCTTTTTTGTCTACTTATCTAAGAAAACAGAGGGGTCAAAAAGGGTTTGAGCCAAGTCATGACCCGCGGTGATTTTATCAAGATTCACAATGGTTTTTTTGTTTTGAGGATCCAAAATGACCCATTGAATTAATTGCAGAGACGGAGATTTTCGGAAAACAAGGGTTAAGGCTCCTAAATCCTCATTTCCTTTTTTGCTGATAGTGAGGAAAATTTTGTTCCCCTCCGCTTTAAAACTTTTAATCTTAAAATTCTTTTGGAATTCGATATGGGGATCCAAAAGGAAGGATGCAGGTGACTGCCCGATGGGGGAATAGGAGAGATCCCTCGTTGCACGATCAATGAAAAAAAGGGTTTCCCCATCGGCCAGAATGACCAACGTAGAGGGTTTATCATAGGTCATGCGAATATGTCCCGGGCGTTTAAGGTATAGCATTCCCGTTGTTAAAGCGCCGTTTTGATCCCATTGCTTAAAGGTCGCTTGAAGGGTTTTTAGGGTATTTAAATAGGATTCTACTTGGGAAAGTTTGACACCGCTATTGTCCGGGGAACTTTGTGTACTTGTGATACCTTGGGTGCAAAACCCGACAAAAATCAGAAGTCTTAGTAAATTAAACGTCATTTTTAGCCTGCCTCATCAATAATAATTTCTCGCTTACCTACGTGATTTGCAGGGGTCACAATATTCGCAGCCTCCATCTGTTCGATGATACGAGCTGCGCGGTTATAGCCGATTTGTAAACGTCTTTGGATAAAGCTTGTTGAAGCTTTGCGTTCATGTCTTACAATGGCGACGGCCTTCATATACAGGTCATCGCCGTCCTCACCGGAGTTTCCTCCAAGGGCTTCCATACCGAGATCTCCGGACTCGTCACATACATTGCTCATGTAATCGGGGGAGCCTTGGCTTTTTAAGAAAGTGACAATGCGTTCAACTTCTTCATCGCTAACGAAAGGACCGTGGATTCGCTGAATGCGGCCGCCGGCCTCCATAAAGAGCATATCGCCCCGACCCAACAGTTGTTCGGCGCCTTGCTCGCCTAAAATGGTTCGGCTATCGAATTTTGAGGTGACTTGAAAGCTAATGCGGGTGGGAAAGTTTGCTTTAATGGTTCCTGTGATCACATCAACGGAGGGGCGTTGCGTTGCCATGATCACATGGATACCTGCAGCACGAGCCATCTGCGCAAGGCGCTGAACGGCAGATTCTATATCCTTACCGGCAACCATCATTAAATCTGCCATTTCATCTACAATGACAACGATATAAGGAAGCGGCTTCATGTTAATAGGTTGCTCTTCAAAGGTCGGCTGCCCTGTTTCCGGATCAAATCCCGTTTGAACGGTTCTGGTAATTTCACGCCCTTCGGCTGCGGCTTGTTTTAAAGCTGTGTTATAGTTTTCAATATTACGTACCCCTAAGTGGGACATGCCGCGATATCTGTTTTCCATTTCTCGTACCGCCCACTTTAAAGCGAAAACAGCTTTACCGGGTTCTGTTACAACGGGGGTTAAGAGGTGCGGAATATCATTATACATTGAAAATTCCAGCATCTTAGGATCAATCAAGATCAAACGGCAAGTCTCCGGAGAATGGCGATAGAGTAATGAGAGAATCATAGCATTAATGCCGACGGATTTACCTGATCCTGTGGTTCCTGCTACAATCATATGGGGCATTCCGGCGAGATCCGTTAAGACCGGTGAGCCGCTGATATTTTTTCCAAGGGCGAGGTTGAGCTTTGCAGAACTATCGTCAAAACCCTTTGAAGCGAGAAGATCTTGTAGATAAACCGTTTGGCGTGTTGCATTGGGAAGCTCTATACCGATAAGATTTTTGCCGGGAACAACGGCAATACGAGCTGAAAGAGCATGCATAGAGCGCGCGATATCATCGGCAAGGCCGATAATACGGGAGGATTTAATACCCGGTGCAGGCTCAAGTTCGTAAAGGGTTACAACGGGCCCGGGTTTCGCCCCGACAATTTGCCCTTGCACACCATAATCTGTGAGGACTTGAGCCAAACGCTCGATATTTTCTTCCAGCTCACGTTTTGTCAGAGTTGTCTTTTGCTCTGCACTTGAATCTTGTAATAAATCAAGGGAGGGCAACGTATAGCTTTCATCATCCTTAAGAGACAAGGGGGCGGGCTTTTTAAAGGCCTTGCGGGGTGTTGTTTTTTGGGTGTGTTCAATTTGGGGAGCTTCTTCATTTAAAACAAAGCAATCGTCGAGGTGATGTTCCGGAGAGTGATCTGCCGAAGAATCATAGGCGAGGTCCGAATCAGGGCTCTCGGGTTCTTGTTTCTTTGGTTTTAGGGAGGTGTAAGCCTGCCATTTTGTCCAAATCCAACCGAGAATTTTCAAGGATGTTTTTAGAAAGGCGCTAACCGTTAGAGCCAAGTTTTGCCATTGAGAGAAAGAAAGGGACGTTGCATACAAGAAAGAAACGGCACATCCTGCAAAAAAAAGACCGGCTACAACCGGTAAAAAAGGGAGCATTGCAAGGCTATCGAACAAAGAGAAAAGTTTCAGGGCAATGGTTAAGGCGATTACACCTTGAGGTGCTCCCCCTTGCATAAACATAACGATAGTTGCGCCTGCAAGGGAAAGCAATAAAACGGCAATACCCAGAGCAAACAGGCGCTTAAAGGGTTTTGTCAAAGGGTAATGGGCTAAGGTTAAAAACCCCCAAAAAGAGATGCAAAGGGGAATAATATAAGAAGCCCAACCAATATATTGCATGAAAAAGTCAGCTATATAAGCCCCGTTTTGCCCGAGGGCATTTTTAAAATGCTCAAGGGACGAAATAACATTGACGGAAGCGTCGCTGCGGTCGTAGGTCAACAAAGACAAAAAGAAAAATCCGGACAAAGCCAAAAGGGAAAGTCCCAGCAATTCCAAGCTGCGTGCCTTTAGGAAAACTCTGAAAGCTTCAGGGAAAAAATGAACTTTTTTCTCTTTTTGATACATTGTGCTAATCCCCCGATTTTGACCAATTTATAGGCGGGAACTTTACCACGGGAATAGAGCCGATGACCAAATCATTATCTTGTAATGTTATGGAAACTTTATGGTAAATGCTGTGTCCCCGGTCACTTTTTTTGCTTTCCTTTAGAAAATTAAGAGAAGCTTTTAAAACGGGCAGTATATTCTCGTGAATAAAACCAAGTTCGCTTAGCTTTTTCAGAATGGCATTAAGGCCGTAGATTTCTGCCGAGAATGCTGCGAGGGGTTGTAGTCCTTGATCCAAGGCGCAAGTGCCGTTTAAATCAACCCTCAAATCTCCCCATTTTACAGAAAGGGTTCCGACATCTAAGGTTCCTGCACTTTCATACCAATTGGTTAGTGCTGTTTCCAAAGGGATGTCCACGCGTACTTTTCCTTTAAGAGAGACTTCTGCTTGGAGGCTGTCAATGATTTGAGGGAAACTTGAAACCAGTTGTTTTCCCGGGTCAATTTCTGTTATTTCAACTGAATAAAGATCAGGAGAGCTGTCGCTTTCATGGAGTTTCAGCCCAAGACTTAAGTGATGCGCCTTCACATCAGAACCTCCCATATAAGGGTTTTGGAGGGTCACTTTGAAATTCTGTAAGGGTTTGGGAAGGTGCATTGTTGCTGTGAGGCCGGACGCTTTAAGAACCGTATTGTTCTCCTCGCTTAAAAGAGCCGTTTTAACCTCAACCCCTTGGTCTGTATAGAACTCAACGGCAGTCGGTGAGAAAATCGAGGCATAACCGTGAAGCGTTCCTGTGATTGCAAGAGAGGCTGCAACAGCTCCCGGAGCTTCAATGACGGCGTCATCAATTTCAAGGTTAATCTTTAAGGGAAAACCCTTCACACGGATGGCTCCGTAGGCGATGCGATAGCCTTTTTCTTCCAAGAGTGTTGCCTGTTCAACCACAGCCATTTCAAGTTTATTGGCTGCTAAGTACCAAAGATAGGTATAGCCGCCTAAAATTCCTAAAAGGCCGACAAAGAGAAAGAGTTTGAGTTTTTTCATGATTTTTTATCCTTTAGAAATAGGCTGAGGGACTAGTTTTAGGGAGGCTTCTTCAAGAACGCTTTGAAGGTTAGCCATAAAGTCTTTTTCGTTCAAACCGGGCATAATGGGGGGAAGATACTCTACGACGATATGCCCCTTTGTTTTTAAAAAGCCCCGCCTCGGCCAAAAGCAACCGGAGTTTAGGGCAATGGGTAAAACAGGAACATTTAACGTTTCATAGAGAGAAAAAATACCACGGCGATAGCGCCCGGGTTGCCCCGGAATACCCCGTGTTCCTTCGGGGAAAATAAAGATAGGCCTGTTGTTTTCAAGACTCTTTTTAGCGCCTTCAATCATTTGTCCGAGAACGAGTTTCCCTTTTTTTCGGTCAATGAGAATGGAACCTGCTAATTTAACCACCAAGCCGAACAGGGGGATATACAAGAGTTCCTTTTTCATAATAACCGTTGGGTCTTTTACAAAACGATGGAGGGAAATGGTTTCCCAAGCAGATTGATGTTTACAAGCGACTAAGAATTTCCCGTCTTTCGGAATATGTTCGTGCCCTCTGAATTCCGTTGTTGTGCCGATAATCACGCGCAAGAGTTTTTCAACACCGGCAGAACAAAATTCCCCTATGCGATTCACGCCTTTATAACCCCAAAAAAGGCCGGCAAGAACGCACAGAATAGAGATAAATGTCATCCATATAAAAAAAACAATATTAAAAATTAAAGAGCGAATATACTGCATCATCGGGTCTTACGGATCCTTTTTGTAAACGCGTTTAAGGTTCATTCGGGCAAATGCCCCTAAATATTTATGGTACTCATTGAGGTAAAGGCAAAAAATCTTATAGTCTTTGCACCATGTTTTTTGCACAGGGGCAAGGGGGTTTACGGCATGCGGTATTATATTAACATCTTTCAAATAGTGATTAAACTCAATAAGTGCTCGCCGCATATGGTAGTTTGCCGTGACAAGCCGAATGGATTTTATATTCCTTTGTGAGACCCACTTTGCTACATTTTGAGCATTTTCAACGGTGGTTGTCGATTTATAATCCAGGGCAATCTTTCGGGAATCAAAAGCACCGCGATATCCTGATCCCCGAATAATTGCTTTTAATGAGGCTCCACGGCGCACACCGGAGATCAGTAGCTCCTTGGATTTATTTTGTGATAAAAGTTCCAGTCCTTCGGAAATTCGGTTCTTTCCACCCGTGAGCACGACAATAGCGCTTGTTTTGAGCGATGGATCGGGTGTCCCTTGAGGCATGTCCTCAATGAACCAAACGAGTCCGCCAAACCATAAGGTAAAGCTCATAATTAAAAGAGCTAAGGTTTTGAAAAACATCGATATCATTCCTTTATTAAGAATTACTATACAGAAATATCATCAATGCCTAAAGGGTTTACTTTTATAACTCTTTATAAGCTTCTAAAGCTTTCTTGCGTCCTTCGTCAAGGTCTAGAATAGGCGCCGGGTAATCTTGTCCGATCCGGCAACCCAATTTTTTTTGTTGTTCTGGCGAAAGCGTCCAAGGGGTATGAATTTGTTTGTCGGAGAGGGAGGTTAATTCGGGAACCCATCGGCGAATATAAGCGCCGTCGGGATCAAATTTCTTTGACTGTGTGACGGGATTAAAAATACGAAAATAAGGGGCTGCATCCGCACCGCACCCTGCAACCCACTGCCAGTTTAAAACGTTACTGGCAAGGTCGGCATCTATAAGAGTGTCCCAAAAATGCGATTCTCCGGTTCTCCAATGAATAAGGCAATGTTTGGTTAAAAAGGAGGCGACAATCATTCGGACACGATTATGCATGTAACCGGTCTCCCAAAGTTCTCTCATGCCGGCATCAATAATCGGATAGCCGGTTTGTCCTTGTTTCCAAGGCGTTAAAAAGGGTGAGTCTTTGACCCACGGAAGGTTTTTAAATTTTTCTTGAAAGGGATGTCGGCAAACGTACGGTGCATGATACAGAAGATAATGGCAGAATTCTCTCCACCCCAGTTCCGAGCGAAAGGTATCTGAATCTTCAGAGTCAGAAGTCATTATTTTTTGAGTTTCTTTCCAAATTTGATGGGGACTAATACTGCCGAAATGGAGGTGGGGCGATAAATGAGATGTGTGGTTGAGAGCGGGGATATTGCGGTTTTTTTTATACCCTTTTAATTTTTTTTCTATGAATAGGGTAAGGGCTTTTTGGGCGCCTTGCTCTCCCGGTTCCGAGTCGTTTTCAAATTTTGAGGCCCATTGAGGATGGGGCAAAATATCATTAAGAGATAGTTTTTTAATCTTTGTTCCGAGATCTCTTATGTAAGTTACAGAAGGCTCCTCTAAAACGCTTCGTGTTTCCAAGGTGAGGCATTTTTTCCAAAAGGGCGTAAAAACACGATAGGAGTCTCCCTTCAAATTAGAAACGGTCCAAGGTTCGTGTAAAAGTGATCCGTTAAAACTTCGACACCCGTCAAGAGATAACTTTATTTCTTTATCACGCTCTATGTCATAAGGAGTATAAGTCCGATTCCAGTAAATTCCGTCAATGTCTAAGGTTTCTGTGAGTTTTTTTAAAACAGTTAAAGGTTTTCCGCTTTGAATTAAAAGGGGGACGCCTTTTTTTTGAAGAGCTTCCAGACTACGGTGTAACCACCATTTCGAGGGAGCGCCTAAAGGTCGTGGATTTTTAGGGCTCGTATCAAAAATATAAACCGGTAAAACGTGCCCTGCTTTTGCAGCTTCAACAAGAGCCGGATTATCGGCGAGCCGTAGGTCTTGACGAAACCAAAAAATGACTTTCTTAGAGCTCATATCGTACCGTTATTTTTCTTTGTATTGTAAAGTGTATCGAGAATTAAAAGAGCGCTGATGAGAAGGAGTGACCAGTGCAAATAGCCGTAGCGTCCGCCGATATTATAAAAGAAAACAATAGAAAGTTGCATCAAACCCGTCAGAGCAACGGCTTTGCCGGGCAAGGGCATTTTCTTTGAGAAAAGAGCATAAATATTTAAAAGAATCACAAGATAAAGCCAAGGGCGTTTTGGTTTAATTTCTTTGGTAAGGTGGGTTGTTATTGTATTCAAAGAATCCATTGGTACGTCAAAAGAAAACAAGCCTTTAAAAACGGCAATGTAGTCGTTAAACTGCACGGCAAGGTTTGCCGATTTTTGTCCTGCTATGGTAAAAAGAACAAATACATCTCCAAAATAATAATTATGCAGAGGCATAAGGAGAACAGGCGAAAATCCCAGCGTTAGCATGGTTAAGTGTTTAAAGAAGAGTTTTGTGTTGCGGAAAGTCAAAAAGCTATAGGTCATAAAAAGGAGAAAAATACCTGCACCCGGTGTGACGTTGGGGCGAGCTCCGACGGCAACGGCGAGGCAAAATCCAACTAGGAAACTTCGTAACAGGGTAAGGGAAATAGAAGGCTCTTTTGGGGCGAATTTATGTTGCAGAAAAGGGATCCCAAGGGTAAGAGCAACGATAAAACTAAGGTTACTTAAGGGTTCGGTAAAACCTCGCATGCAAAGTCGAACCATATACAGTTGTGTAAACCCAAAGGCCTCAAAAGCGGGTGTTAATCCAAAAAGAAGCGCCAAAACAAAAGCTCGGATAGGGGAGTGGAAAAGCTTTAGAATTAAGGCATAAATGGCGAGAGGAAAAAAACAAATCAAAATTAAATAACCGAAATGGGTTTCCCCAAAAAGAAAAAGGTTCAAAGCATAGGTGTAACGATGCAAAGGCATGAGATCAAAAACGGCTTCTCCACCTTGAAGGGCCATTTTCCAGTCTCCGATAAAAAGTGCCTCTAAGACTGTCCGTGCCGTCGAGGCGTAGGACAGCTCATCATTTCCCCCCAGGCATAATAGGAAGCCCGAGGCAAAGTTAGGACGATAAAGGAGAGCTGTAATAACGGAGAAAATAATCGTGCAGATCATTAAGAGTGTCTTGTTGCGGGTTTCCTTGCGGGTTATCACTTGAGTGCAAAATGCACGTAAAGGATAAAAGAAGTTCAAGATCATTAAGGCACCTGATAAACTTAGGATAAGCTCTAAAGCAAGAAGGCTTTTTTGCAGCAAAGGTAGTTTGAAAGAAATAGCTAAGGGCTGTTGAGGATCAATAAAAGCTCCATAGATCGTGTAAGGAGTTTTTGAAGGGGTTGCGCGTTGATCCGTTGAAAAACAGCGCTCTTTTAGTGTGCTTAGGTGGTCATAAGATTCAGAGGCAGGGTTTTTCAAAGAGGGTTTTGAGGGGATAAAAAGAGAGCCTTTCCAGCAAATTTGTGTTGTTTTGTCTTGAGCAAGTTCAGGCGGAATATCATAGCGCACAAAGAAGGGTAAATAGTCTCGTTTTGGAAGAGTATCATAATAGGTATTGTAGTTGAGCTTGTTCATAAAGCCAAAACGAGCATCATGGGGAGATGTAAAGTTAACCGTTGTTTTTTTGCGAGAGAGGGGGCTTTTTTTGTGAAATTGTTCGACAGAAAAAGCATAAAGTTTTTGGTCGGAAGCGATCGAGTGTTTAGGGTAAAGTTTAGTGAAGTTTTCTTCCAAATAAGTATAAACAGGTTTCGGGAGTTGTTTTAAGACTTCCGTATTGGGGACAAAAACATTGGCTCCTTCATCAATATAAGATAAGGGCAACAGACCTTTTAAGCCTAGCACTACGGCACAGGTGAGCAGAGCCGTTAGGCATTTTCGGCCTGTGAGGTGTGCACAAGATAAAGCGCCGATAGTCAGAGATAAAAGAAAAACCCCCGCTTTCCACCATGAATCCAAGGGAAGTCCCAAGACCAAGAAGGAAAGGAGCATAAAGAGAAGGTAAATTGACAGGCGCTTGAAAAGAGAAGGGGCCATGGGAAAACGCCTTTTTTAAGATTGTGTATGACAATAGGCTAAAATACGTTGAGTTGTTAAGCCGTCCCCAAAGGGGTTGGGGATATCCGCATGTTTTTTATAAAGATCCTTATCTTCTAAAAAGGTCTTGATAATGTGCTTAATGCGAGAGCCGTCTCGTCCGACAAGAATACTGCTTCCGGCTTGAATGCCTTCGGGGCGTTCCGTTTTTTCTCGTGCAACAAGAACCGGGATATTTAGGCTGGGTGCTTCTTCTTGAATGCCGCCGGAGTCCGTTAGAATCAGAGTGGTTTTTGTCATGATGTAGATGAAATCTAAATAAGCGGGAGGCTCAATGAGATGAACATTTGGGAGGCCCTCTAAAAGAGTTTTCACAGTTGTTTTGACATTGGGGTTGGGGTGTACTGAAAAAATAATATCAAGGTCGGGCTTTTCTTGAGAAAGTTCTTTTAAAGATGTGCAAATTTCGGTAATTTTTTCGCCGTGGCTTTCTCGGCGATGGAGCGTCACTAAGAGCTTTTGAGATTTCTTTTGTGTAAAGGGATAACGTTCTTTTAAAGTGTTTTGGAGATCTTGAGAGTCTTTAATTTTGTGTCGACTCATTAAAAGGGCATCCACCACACTGTTACCTGTCATTAAAATATCACTTTCACGAATATTTTCTGCAAGGAGTTTTTCCCTTGCATAGTCTGTCGGAGCAAAATGTTTGTGTGCAATAAGGGAGACCAGGCGCCTGTTGGCTTCCTCCGGCCACGGCGAGAATATATCCCCCGTGCGAAGGCCGGCTTCTAAGTGAAGAACTTTGACACGGGCATAAAAGGCAGCAAGGGCAGCCATTAGAGCTGTCACCGTGTCTCCTTGGATCAGAACGAAGTCAGGCTTATTTTCTTTGAGAAGCGTTGTGACTTTTGAGAGAATATGAGCCGATAAAATACCTAAGTCTTGATTGTCCTGCATTAGATCCAAATCAAAATCCGGCTTGATATCAAAGGTCTCAAGAACCTGATCCAGCATACTTCTATGTTGAGCCGTCACACAGGTTAAGTGCTCAATGGCGGTATCTTTTTCAAAGGCTCTAATAAGGGGAGCTAACTTAATAGCCTCGGGACGTGTGCCAAAGACGGTCATAATTTTCATTTGATTTTTTTTACCAAAATTTTGAGGGACGTCAGAATTGTTTTCATAATTCGCACGTTTGAAGCACCAACTTTTTTACCGTATCGCAGAATAATGGGCACCTCAACGGTTAGGGGAGCGTGGCGCATTAATTTTGCAAGGAACTCGGTTGTACAGGCAAAGCCTTGTTGGGTAAGGTAAGGAGGTGGTTGATCAGTTAAAAATTGTTTTAGGAGGCTACCTTTGTGAGAGCGGAAGAGGCACGTATAATCTTTGACCCCCTTAAAATGCCAAAAAAGCCGGTATAAAACCCGTGCACCAAAGCTAAGGAAAAGGCGAAAGAAAGAAACGCCGCTAATAACCGACTGCTCGCAATAGCGAGACGACAAAACAAGATCGGCGCCTTCTTTGTGCTTTTGAATCATTGTGGTTACCAAAAACGGGTTATGGGTATTATCCCCGTCCATTGTCACAACATAATCGGTCTCTTGAATAAGAGACGCTATATGGTGAATCCCCGTGTTCAGTGCGCCGTGAAGCCCTTTATTTGTTTTATGGGTTAAGGGAGTGATATGGATCTTTTTAAAGGTTTGTCGGGCTTTTTCAATCCAATCTTTACTATCGTCAACACTGGCATCGTTAATGGGAAAGACATGGACGGGGTAAGCGGTTTCTTGCGAGAAGGTATTGATCTCTTCTAAAAGATCATAAATGCTTTTAGACTCATTATAGACAGGGAGAATGAAATAAAGGCGAGGGGTCATTTGGGCGCGGAACCCTTCTTAGCATTTTTAAAAATCCATAGGTGAATCATAAGGGCTATGATCAAACTTGCAAGGGAGAAAATAAGTTGTTCGGTGCTCATGCCAACCATTAATCCGTTACCAAGGGCACCTGCTTGAAGGGCAACGGCAAAGGCGGGAAGGCTGCCAAGGGCAAGGGCACAATAAGTTGAAAGGCGTTTTTTCTGGGTAAGCCCCAATAAAACGACGAGGGGCAAATAGGGTAAAAAAGAAGCAAAACCTACAATGACGGGGAAAGGAAGTTGTCGAGAAAGTTTGGGAAAGCGTTTTGTAATTTTTGCTAAGGGTTTTTGAATAAAAGAGAAATCTTTAAGACGGGAAGCACCTTCAAAGAGCAGAGTCATGCTAAGGCAGTATCCTGTTAAGGCCGGTAAAATGCCGCCCTTGAGCCCAAAAATAAAAGCTGTTGTATAGGTGATTGCCGAGATAGGAACACCGCACGGAGGCGCCAAAGCATAGGTCAGCAAAATGATGACCGTTTTCAATGCAAAGGGCTGTTGGTTTATAAACTGCAAACCGTCTTGGAGGAGTGAAAAGCTAAGCATAGTTCCTCTTGTAGCAAAAGAGTGCCTAAAAAGCACGCACATATTTTTTCGAAATCTAAGATATTTTTATAGTTTTTTCCCATCGTCGGCGTATGATACGGTAGTTCTATATAAAAGGAATTAGGATAGTTTTTTGATCAGACTTGCCCTTTATCAACCGGAAATCCCCCAAAACACAGGAACCTTATTGCGCGCCGGAGCTTGTTTGGGTGTTCGACTTGATATTATTGAACCTTGTGGTTTTGGGTTAAGCGATGCAAGACTTAAGCGTGCGGGCATGGATTATGTTGAACTGGCCAATTACACCCGTCATACGTCATGGCAGTCTTTTAAAGAGCAAAACCAAGAAGAAAATAAACGTCTTGTTTATTTGACGCCCCATAGTGATTTGTCGTATACGGATTTTGAATTCACCTCTCAAGATATCTTGATTTTAGGGCGAGAAAGCGACGGCCTTCCCGAGGATGTTGCCCGAGAAATCCCCTATCATATTACCATTCCTATGCTTGAAGGGCGGCGCTCTTTAAATGTCGCTTTGGCAGGCGCTATGGTTTTGGGTGAAGCGTTACGACAAACACAGTAAGATTATCGGCTATACAAAAAAGGAGATTTGGAATGCCTCAAACAAACACACCTTGTTTTAAAAAGGACGCTGCGGCTTGGTTTGAAAATTTGCGAGATCGGATTACCTCGGCATTTGAGGAAATTGAAAAAGAGTATGCTGAAAAAAACAATCTTTCCCCCGGAAGTTTCGAGTTTACGCCGTGGGATCACAACGAGGGCGGCGGCGGTGTTATCGGCCTTATGAAAGGAAATGTGTTCGAGAAGGTCGGTGTTAATATTTCAACTGTTTTTGGAGAGTTCTCGGAGGAGTTTCGCAGCCAGATTCCCGGTACGGATAAGAATCCCTCTTTCTGGGCTAGCGGTATTTCTCTTGTGGCTCACATGGTAAACCCTAATGTGCCCGCTGTTCATATGAATACGCGCCATATCGTTACGGCAGAGAAAAAATGGTTCGGCGGCGGCGGCGACCTCACCCCTTGTTACCCCTTCGAAGAAGATAATACGGATTTTCACGAGGCTTATAAGGCGGCCTGTGATGCCCATGATCCGGATTATTATCCTAAATTTAAAAAGTGGTGCGACGAGTACTTTTTTTTAAAGCACAGAAACGAGCCGCGAGGGATCGGCGGTATTTTTTACGATTATTTGGATTCCGGCAATCGTGAGGAAGATTTTGCTTTTACACGAGATGTGGGGTTGGCCTTCTTAGATATTTATCCCAAGATTGTGCGCCGCCGCATGGATCTTGAGTGGACACACGAGCAACGTCAATATCTTCTTCAACGTAGAGGGCGGTATGTGGAGTTTAACTTGCTCTACGATCGGGGAACGCTTTTCGGCCTTAAAACCGGGGGTAATGTTGACGGAATCCTTATGTCTATGCCGCCGGAAGTAAAGTGGGCATAAGCTTTTTTCTTTCATGTTGTCCCTTTGAGTATTACCCTGTATAAAGGGTGATACGGTTTATAATTAGAGAGTTAAAATGCAGAAGTTTCCAATGACGGCCAAGGGGCACAAGGCTCTTGAGGTTGAATTACAGCATTTAAAGAATGTCGAACGCAAAGAAATTATCGCGGCCATTGCAGAGGCAAGGGCTCATGGTGATTTATCCGAAAATGCCGAGTACCATGCAGCACGGGAAAAACAAGGGTTTATCGAAGCTCGTATTAAAGATATTGAAGCTAAATTAGGGGCGGCGGAAGTTATTGATCCCTTAAAAATGAGCGGAGATATTGTGCGTTTTTCAGCAACGGTAACTATTGTTGATGAAGCTTCGGATGAGGAAACCACCTATCAGTTAGTCGGTACGGATGAATCAAATATCAAAGAGTTTAAGCTCTCTTTTCAAGCGCCTCTCTCAAAAGCCTTAATCGGTAAGTCCGAGGGCGATAGTGTGAGCGTTCAAACCCCTAGTGGTAAAAAGACCTACGAAATTTTATCCGTAGACTATAAATAGGCATACATTAAATGGCTTCCCCCAAAACAATCGAGTCCTGTTGGCTCGTTTTTGATGCTGAAAAAAAAGGCAGTGAAAACCAATGTCGCGGTTTGGCAGAAGCTTTGGGGGTAAGCGAGATTGTCTCTAAGCCGGTCCCAAAGTCTTCTTTTTTACAGTTCATCCCCCGCCCTCTTTGGTTTTTCTTTTTACGTTTTAAAAAAGGGATTTTAAAAGACATAGGAGAAGAGGGTGTCCCCGATTTGATTATTTCTTCAGGAACCCGCGGCAGTGTTGTAGGGGCTTTTTTAAAGAAAAAAGTTCAAAATACATTCCTTGTGAATATTTTAAATCCGCGCCTTTATCACGGCCTTTTTGATCTGATCGTCGCCCCGGAGCATGATCGTTTAACCTCTCCTAATGTCTTGGAAGTGTCCGGCGGTCTGCACCGCGTAACACCGGAACGTTTATCCCGAGAAGTTGCCTCATTTAAGCCACGGCATAAACAGTTTAACAGCCCTATTATTACGGTTCTCCTTGGGGGACCCGGCAAAGGCTTTCTTTTAGAAAAAGACCACTTTGTAACCTTGGGACGTCAACTTAGTCATCTTCACAGAACACGACAAGCTAGTTTTTTGGTAAGTTTTTCAAGGCGGACTCCCGAAGATTTCAAAGAAGAATTTTCAAAAGCAACAAAGGGTCTGCCTTTGGAAATCTATGATCCTTTGCACAGCAAAACGCCTAACCCTTATTTTGCTTATCTCGGTTCGGCCGATTATATCATTGTGACGCCCGATTCCATTTCTATGGTTGCAGAAGCGTGCTCTACGGGGAAACCCGTATATATTTCTCCGCTCCCCTCAAGTGTGCAAAAAATGCCGAAAAAATTCCGTTATTTCCATCAAGACCTTGAGAAGAAAGGGGCAACCAAGCCCTTTTTGGGTAGTCTTCAAAATTGGGAAGTTGTCCCTTTGCAAGGTGAGACCGCCCGAATTGCTCAAGAAATTCAAGGGCGTTTAAGGGATAGTTGTAAGAGGCTTTAAGAATAGAACTTCTACATGGCCTTTATAAATCCTCACTGTCTATAACAGGCTGCACGGGAAGGCCTGCGTTTAAATTGGCTTGAGCAATCATGCCTTTAGCTTCTTTTTTATAGCGCTTTGCTTTCGAGTTTGCTCCTGTTTCAAGGCCTTGTAATACAACGGTGGTTAGTGTTAGAACGGCTGTTGCGATATTAAGATTTCCTTTTGCATCTTCGGAAACAAAATCCCATAAGCTGACATTTGCCACGCCTGTTACGGCGACACCGACAACATATTTGGCCGAAGCGAGGACATTACCGGTGACCCAATAAATATAACCTGTTTTTTTAGATAATTAAAATAGGGATCCTGTTCTAAATATTCGGGAGGGCTTTGTACGGTATAGGGGTGATCCGGCTTATGGGTACATGTTGGGTGTCCCATATTAATGGCAACGGTTCCGTCCCTTCTTTCTTCTTCTATTACTATATCACTGGAAAAACTTGGCGTTATACATAAGGAAAGTAAGAAAATAAAAGCCGGAAAAAAAGATCGACGGTTTGAATAAGATGTCATAGTATAGCTCCCTGTAAAAATACACTCCTTGTTCAGAATATCGTAAAAAAACAAAATATCAAATTAGTTTTTTGTTCTAAAAAATAATAATTAACATTCTTAATTAAATATATAAGGTTATCATAATCTTATATGCCAATGGAAGATTTATATATAATATAGATAAAGTATTTGTATTATTGATAATTTTTATTTTCTTGTTTAAAGTTCCATTTTTCAGTTTTAAGATTATATATAAAAAAAGGAGTAAAGTCATGTTAAAGTAAAATAGTTTTTCATATTATTTTTAAGTCTTCTTATACTCCGTTGTTTCGGAGTATTGCTGTTGTTTTTTCATTTAAAAAAGTTAACAAAAAATATACCTTTTCATGTATAATAGATAACATATAGTTTAGTTTGAGATTATATTGGTATTTACAGGAGAATTATTTGATGATTTATAAAACAGGCGCAGGGTATTATTTCTTTACGAATCCTTTTTTCATAGAAACGGATTCTTCCATGTTGACTTTGTTTCAAGCTGTTCCCGAACTAACAACAGAAACAATAGAGTTAGAACCCGTAGAAGGGAGCATGCAAAATGTCGCACTCTCTATGTTGGATCCCGTTTTTTCGCCCTTTTTAGAAAGCTCCGGAACCTTTCAGACAATAATTCAGCAGCAACGCGCCCCTTTATTTAATATTCCTTTGCGTGATTTGGTCAGGGGAGACGAAGACGGAGGTAATCTCACACCGGGAAATATGGAATTGGGGGCGGGACTTCGTTCTGAAGATTTATCTGACTTTCAATATGAAGAAAATGAGGCAATTAAAGAAAAGCTACAGGATGACATTGCTTTATTGAACGAAAATGCCCTTATTAACAATTTACGAATTAATAATTTCCAAGAAATTGTCGCAAAAAGTGATTCTTCAGCCCCCACGGTAAGCATATCCTTGGCGGATACGGCGTTGCGTCTTGGGGAAAGCACTTTAGTGACCTTTACCTTTAGCGAGGCTGTTAACGGCTTTGATGCAGGGGATATTCTTGTTGAAGGCGGAACCTTAGGGCCGTTAAACATGGTGAACGCCTCCGAGTACACAGCCCTTTTTACGCCCTATGCAGAGTTTGAAGATACCACAAATGTGATCACGGTTATAGAAGGCAGTTATACGGATGCGGCAGGTAATGCAGGGCTAGGCGGTGTCTCCCCCAATTACAGCGTTGATACGGTTGCGCCGGATGCGCCTGTTGTTACCGGCATCAACGAGGATACGGGGGCAAGCAGCAGCGACGGTGTGACGTCGGACCAGACGTTGATCTTTAGCGGCACGGCCGAAGCCGACAGCACCGTTGAGGTGTTCTTGGACGGGAACAGCCTCGGCACGGTTTTAGCGGACGGATCGGGTAATTGGAGTTTTGACCATAGCGGCACGGTTTTAGGTGACGGGGATTATGTTGTCACGGCTCAATCAACGGATGCCGCCGGCAACGAGAGCGCGCTTTCCGCCGGCTTTGACGTCACCGTTGATACGGTTGCGCCTCTTATCAACTTAACTTTGGATGATAATGTACTTTCCCTTAATGCACCCGACCATACCTTTGAGACAAGTGCAACAGAAAATTATTTTCATATCAGCGCAGGAAGTGACGTTAAAACAACCACGGTGATGAGCTTTAATAACGGCTCAAATGTTGTTTTTAATTCAAGCGGATTCACGGATGTTACGTCCAATGAAGGTTCTAAAATGTTGGGTCTGATTGCCCATGGCAAGTCTCAAAGTCAGATAGAAACAGATTTAGGCGTAGCCTCCGGAACTTTTGATACGATTGATCCCGATGGACCCGGGCCTAAGGGAACCTTAAATGTAACGAATGGTTCTTACGCTCAGACGGTTTTTTATGCAAAAGCGGGAGATGTGATCAAATTTGATTGGAATTTCTTGGGCTCGGAAACTAGCTTTTATGAAAACGATTTTAATGATGTTGTGTTCGTCGTCATTAACGGAGTTGTGACGGAGTTAACACGATCATCTGATATCTCAGGGCCGGCTGCAAACGGCTGGGAAACCTTTAGTTATACGGCAACGGAAGAGGGACCTGTCAAAATCTCGTTTGCTTTATTTAATGTGAGAGATGATACCGTTGACTCCGGCTTTGCCTTAGATAATTTTAGAATTAATGATGCGCCCGTTGAAAAACAACCTGTTGAGTTGAATATAAACCTCACCGTAACGGATGAGACGGCCATTGATTCTAATGATGTGCTTATTACAATCAGCGGGGTGGGTTCTACATCGGTTTTGAGTGCGGGAACAAATATGGGGGGCGGTGTTTGGGAGCTTGGCATTGGTGATTTGGAGGGTTTGACACTGTCACCGCCGGATGCTGCAAAGCCGGGGTATACGGGCGTTGAAACTTTAACGATTACAGTGCAAGCAACGGACGGTGCCGGTAACACGACGACGGTTACGGAGACTCAAAATATTCAATTCGAAATTCTTGATAATGCGATCATAGGGACATCCGATGACGATAACATTCATGCGTTGGCTGCTCATGATAATTATTACCTTTCAGGGGGTGAGGGAGATGATACTCTAAATGGTAAAAAAGGAAACGATTTCCTTGACGGCGGCCAAGGAAACGATGATCTTCGAGGCGGAGACGGTCGTGACATTCTCCTTGGCGGCAAAGGAAACGATATCTTAAAAGGCGGTGACGGAGACGATGTTTACTTATGGCTTGAGGGCGACGGCGGTACGATTGCAACACCTGCAACGGATACAATAACAGATTTCCATAATTCGCTCTTTAGCGGTACGGAAGATGACCGTATTGACTTAAGTGACTTATTAAGCGCCGAATCACATGAGACGTTGACGGATTATTTATTTGTCGAGTTTACCGGCGGGGATTCTAAACTTTATATTAATACAACAGGTGCTATTGACGGGACTGCGGGGCACAATGCCGATCAAGTAATTGTTGTAGAGAATATCGATCTCACCAATGGTGTTGCGACACAATCTGATATTATTAATACCTTAGTAAACAATAATGTGATTATCACAGATTCCACAGATAGTGTCTCGGTTGTCTAATTTACGCCATGCGGTGTTTAAAAAACCATCCGGCAAGGGGAAGGGTGACAGCGGCAATGACGGCATTAGGCCACGTATTTTGCACGACGGTTAAAAATCCCATATCTTTTAAGAAAACACCTTTGACGACAATAAGAAAATGTTTAAGAGGAATGAGCTCGGCAATATATTGGAGCCATTGAGGCATGTTTTCCGTCGGTGTTGCAAATCCCGAGATAAGAACGGCAGGTGTCATGAATAGAAAGGTTCCCAGAACGGCTTGTTGTTGGGTCATGCACAAAGCGGAAATAAAAAGGCCGATACCGATAATAGCCAGCAAGAAAACAACCATACTGCCATAGATTAATAATAAACTTCCTTGAAACTCAATACCAAAAAGATACATGGAGAGGACGAGAATGACAGTGGCTTCTGCCGTTGCAATTAAAAAAGCCGGTATGGTTTTGCCAAGTAATATTTCATTGGGGGTAACGGGGGATACAAGCAGTTGCTCGAAGGTGCCCATTTCCCGTTCTCGTGCAACGGAAAGGGATGTGAGAACCAAGGCAATCATCATGGCCAGAATGGCGACAAGGGATGCGATTGTAAACCATGAATATTCTAAGTTTGGATTAAACCAATTCCGTTGAACCATATCTGCCTCTAAGAGGGGCATTTTCAGGTCAACTGCAATCTCTCGACTATAGGTGTCAGTGATTTCATTTATATAGCCCGAGGTGATTGTTGCGGCGTTTGAGCGTCTTCCGTCAAGGAGAATCTGCACCTTTCCGGTTTCTTTTTGTTGAATGTTTTTTGAAAAATTGGGGAGAAAGCGAACACCAAGAAGGGCTTTTTGTTCATGAAGCGTATCTGCCAGATCTTTTTCATTATAGACGTAATGAGCTCGGGATATTTTGGGAGAAGCGACAAGGCGTTGAATGAGTTCAATACTATGTTTACCCGTATCTTGATTATAAAACACAATGTCAATATTTTTTACTTCTAAGGTTGCCGCAAAGGAAAATAAAAAGAGTTGAAGAAGCGGCGGGAGAATGAGAACGCTTCGGGTTTGTTTATCTCGCCAAACCGCTAGAAACTCTTTGATCACAAGGGAAATGAGTTGCCGTTTCATTTAATCAAGCCTTTTTCGAATCTTGGTTTTTGCAATAAAAAGAAAGAGAGCACCCATTAGGATAATACCCGAAGCATTCAAGGCAATAAGTGTGTAGACATCCCCTGCCAGAAAAAGGGTTTTGAGGGATTGCACAAAATAACGCGCAGGTAAAATAAAGGTAACCTTTTGTAAGGCATCGGGCATGCTTTCAATTTCAAAGATAAAGCCGGAGAGAAGAAAAGCCGGTAAAAAGGCTGAGTAGAGAGCCGCTTGAGAGGCGATAAACTGATTTTTCGCAAGGGTTGAAATAAGGAGTCCAAGGCCTAAGGCAGAGATTAAGAATAAAGAGGAAACCAGTAAGAGAAGCCAAAGTGATCCTCGAAAGGGGACGGAAAAAATAAAAATCGAGAGCAGTAAGCATACCAAAAGGGAGCCGATACCAAGGATAAAATAAGGTACTAATTTGCCAAGAAGAATCTCACTGACTCGTAAAGGGGTGACAAGCATAGCCTCCATGGTTCCCCGTTCCCATTCCCGAGCAATGACAAGGGCTGTCAAAAGAGTTCCGATAATGGTCATAATAACGGCAATAGAGCCCGGCAAAAGGAAAAATCGACTTATGCCGGCGGGATTATACCAAACCCGCGGTTCTAATCGGATGGGGGGCTTGAGGGTAACTCCTTCTTGGAGCGTATGTTGCAGAAACCATCCTTGGTAAGTTGCCCTTGCATAATTCTGAAGAAGACTTGCCGTATTGGGCTCACTTCCGTCGGCAATGACTTGTAGTCGGGCAAAGCTTCCCTGTGCTTTAAAATCTCGGTCAAAGTTCTCCGGGATGAGGATCACTCCTCTAAGCTCGCTAGACCTCACTTGGTCTTTTACTTCTGCTAAGGAGCGTCCGTAAGTCACATTAAAATTCTGTGAATTAATGAAGGAATAAGAGAGCTGATTGGCTGTGGGAGAACTTTGCTCTACCACAAGGCCGACCCTTAGGTTATTAGCATCAAGATTTAAGGCATATCCAAAAAGGAAGATAAGCATAAGAGGCAAAACAAAGGCAATGAGAATACTGCTGGGATCTCGGATGATTTGAAACAGTTCTTTGCGCACCAGACCTCTTAGTCGATAAAGGGATCGAATAGCAGGCTTAAGGCGGAGGCTTTTTTTATGAGGCTTAGGTGTCATAGGAAACCTTTCGGATCCCATAAAGATCCTGCTGTTTTGCATCATAGCGTTGGATCATTCTTATGAAAGTTTCTTCAAGGGTCGGGAGTTTTTCGCCTTTATCTTGCATGGTTTCTTTTAAGCGGTCGGGGGTTCCGAGGGCAATGATGTTTCCTTTATAAACAAGGCACATGCGATCGCAATATTCGGCTTCATCCATAAAATGAGTTGTGACAAGAACGGTCACGCCTTTTTGAATCATACCGTTAATGTGGAGCCAAAATTCTCGGCGTGTTATGGGATCAACACCGGAGGTCGGCTCATCAAGAAAAAGAATCTTAGGGTGATGCATTACTGCACACGCAAGGGCAAGGCGTTGTTTGAAACCGAGGGGGAGCTCTTCGGTCGGGGTATTAAGGTAGGGGGTAAGATCAAAAGTGTTAATCATCTCGGTAACGGCCTTTTTGCTTTCCTTGGCATTCAAGCCATAGATCCCTGAAAAGAAAGCGAGGTTCTGCCTAGATGTTAAATTACCGTAGAGAGAGAATTTTTGAGCCATATAACCGATTCGCCGACGGGCAAGGGCTTGGACTGTTCTAAGATCTTTGCCTAAAATAGAGGAAGAGCCGTCGGTGGGTTTTAACAGTCCGCATAGCATTTTAAAGGTCGTCGACTTTCCGGCTCCATTGGGACCTAAAATGCCGAAGACTTCTCCTTGCTTGACCTCAAAATTAATATTTTCTGCGGCGATAAAATCTCCAAACTGTTTGGTTAATTTTTTGGCTTCAATGGCGGCGTTTAAAGAGGCATCATGTTCAAGGGTCGGAAAGAGTTCTGCAATTGTTGAGTGCCTTTCTTGGATGCCTCCCAGTAAATCAATAAAGCCGTCTTCAAAGTTAGGCGAGGTTTTTACCCATGTGTTACCTTTAGGAAGGACGGGCATTTTTACTTTGGGATCTCGCACAATAATTTTAAGACTTGCGCCTTTAATAAGGCCGTCGATGATATTTTCATCTTTAAGAATGCCTTGGAGAATCTCTCTCTTATGTCGGGCAAGGGCTCTGCTTTCAAAAACACGACCTTGAACCCTTTTAAAAAGATCTTGGGGTTTTCCTGTGTAAACAATATTTCCTTCGTTTAACGCAATGACCTCTTCACATTGTTCGGCTTCATCAAGATAAGCGGTACTCCAAATAACCGTTGTCCCTTCTTGCACCATATTGTGCACAATAGACCGGAGTTCTCTCCGGGAAATGGGGTCTACGCCGACGCTGGGCTCGTCCAATAAAAGAACTTCCGGTTGGCGGAGAAGCGCGCAAGCAAGACCCAGTTTTTGTTTCATCCCTCCGGAAAGCTTTCCCGCAAGGCGCTTTTGAAAAGGCGCCATATCGGTAAATCGGAGAAGCTTTTCAAAACGCTCGGTGCGCTCGGCCATGGACATATTGAAAATATCTGCATAGAGGTTTAGATTCTCGTGGACGGATAAGTCTTCATACAGCCCGAATTTCTGGGGCATGTATCCTGTGATTTCGTGAATGTTCGTACTGTTTTTCATGCTATCAAAACCATTAACGACAATGGTGCCGTCGGTCGGTTTTAAAATACCTGCAATATGTCGAAGAAGTGTTGTTTTGCCGGCACCATCGGGTCCCACAAGGCCGGTAATGATACCGGGTCTAATAAAAGCAGAAAGGTTGTTCAGGGCAGGTAAGTCGGCTTTTGGAAAGACTTTGCTTAAGCCTGAGATGACAATGCCCTTGGTCTTTTCGGTCAAAGCCTTATTCCTTCCGGTCAGACTTTTGAGCGCTTTGTTGAGAAGAACTTATGATCGATTTTTCAGGACTTTTCTGCATTGTGTCAATATGAACGGAAACGGGCATGCCTTGGCGTAAGTATTGATCTGTGTTTTCGACAATGATACGCAATCGATAAACCAATTGCGTGCGAAGTTCGGGTGTTTCAACGGTTTTAGGGGTAAATTCGGCAACAGGACTAATGAACCCGATATGACCGATATAAGGTTTATCCGGATTTGAATCGGTTGTAATTTGAGCTTCCATACCTTGATAGATACGCCCTAAGTCGGTTTCACGAATATAGGCTCTGATCCAAATTGGTGTTGAAAGAGCAAGAACATAAGTGCTTTCGCCGGCGTTAACGATGGCTCCTTCTTCTTTGACGCGGGTTAAAATAGTACCGTCAGAGGGAGCGTATATTTCCGTATCATCAAGACTTGTTTGAGCGTTTTGGAGTTTTGCTTTGGCTGCAGCAATTTGTGTTTTCAGTTCGTCTCGTTTAGCCCGAATATCGTCTAAGTCTTGGGTTGAGGCAAACTTTTTTCCGGCAAGCTCTTTTTTGCGTTTATAAGTGCGCTCTGCATTATTAAAGGCAACGGTTGCTTGTTCGATTCCGGCTTTGGCTATTTCCACTTCATCAAGGTAGGGTCGTTTATCCAAGAGAGCGAGAAGGTCACCCTTTTTGATCTGTGCTCCTTCTTCATGAAGCATGGTTTTTATACGTCCGAAAACTCGAAACGCAAGATTTACATCTCGAATATCCACATTTCCGTAAAGGGTAACGGTTGACTCTTGGTCCACAGATGTTTTTTTGTAATAGAAAAAGAGTCCGCCCAAAAGAAGGATGCCGGAAAGGACAAAGGGAAGTATTTTTTTAGCGGTCATTAGAACCTCTCCGATCAGTGTTTAATTATTCCAAAACAGCCTCGGATAGCTTTCCTGCGCTTCTTACCTATAGCTTTAGCCGAGGGGATGGCGGAGAGTTTGTATAAACTTAATTCTTATCGAAAAAGGCTGCAAAAAATCCGTCTGTTTTGTGCCTTCCCGGTGTCAGTTCTAAGAAAAAGTCTGTTTCTTTCGGCGTTTTCTTTAACAGTTTATCACAGATATCTTTCGCCTTCACCTCTGAAAAGAACGGGTGATCTTCAAGAAAACGCTTGGCTTGGTCTTGGTTTTCTCTTTTTAAGAGAGAACATGTTGCGTAAACAAGGCGGCCTTTAGGCCCGACAAAGCGTTGGGCGTCAATGAGGAGTTGCCGTTGTAGTCGGATGTAATCGTCAATGATATCGGGCGAGAGACTGACTTTGAGTTCAGGGTGACGACGCAAGGTTCCCGTACCGGAACAAGGTGCATCAACAAGAACAAGGTCATAGAGGTCAATATGGGAAACGTCCCTTATGAAAGCTCTATGGTCTGTGAAACGGATATTGGTAAGGCCTTGTTGGCGAGCTCGTTTTTGAGCAATATCAAGTCGGTGAGGCGCGATGTCCGTTGCAGTAATTTCAGCCTCCGGACACAGTGCTGCAAGCGCAAGGGACTTGCCGCCCGCTCCGGCACAAAGATCCAAAATTTTCATGGACGGCTTCGGATCACACAAAAGAGAAACGATTTGTGAGCTTTCGTCTTGGATGTCAAAAGCTCCTTCTTGAAAGAGAGGGTGGTTTTGTAAATTATGTTGACCGGAAACTCGAAGGCTAAGGGGAGAAAAAGCGGTTTCCTCCAAGGTTATTGTCTCATCTTGTTCGAGGATTTTTTTGATATGGTCAAGGGGGAGGTTGACACGGATATCAAAAGGGGCTTGTTCTTTGAATTGGTCAAAATCCTTCGGGTCGCAGGTTTCTTGAAGGACGGTAAAAAGCCACTCTCCCATCCAATTTTGTGCCGCTTTGGAAAAGCCCTTTTCTAAGGATAATGTTTTAATGAAATCATGTTCTGCGTCGGTGCAAATTGACGGACTGTGGCCGTCACCGCAAAAAATGTCATCGATAGTCCCGGCGCCTTGATAAAGGGCAAGGTAGGTCAGCATCAAGGGGCGACCTTTTTTGATTTCCCATTCCGGTAATCCGAGGGCTTCAAGAAGGAGAGGGGCACGGCGCATAACCGTATAAATGATTTCTGTTATGGCGCGACGATCTTTAGAGCCTGCATAACGTCGATTCTTGAGTTCATTTTTGATATGGTTTGCAAGGGGGCTTTTGGTCGGGCGATAGGTATCTAAAATTTCTAAGGCCGTTTGGTGGTGAGCGTTATGTCTCATATTAAAGGGATACTCATTCGTTTTTGCAAAGGTTCGTTTTAGGGTTGAAAGTTAAGGCAAACAACATAAGTCTCCGGAGACTCTTTGCGGCTTGCAGGCGGCTTGAAATGTTTAATGGTTTTAAAATGTTTTTTCAAAAGGTCAAGAAGCGCTTTATGTGTGCCGCCCGCAAAAACTTTCGCCACAAAATTGCCGCCGGGTTTGAGGGTCTCAAGGGCAAAGGAAAAAGCCATTTCCCCCAAAAGAGTCGTACGTAAATGATCCGTTCCCGCATGACCTGTTGTGTAGGCTGCCATATCGCTCATGACAAAATCAACGGGTCCGGGGAGAAGATCGCGGAGTTTTTGTTTGATTTCCGGTTCTAGGAAATCTCCTTGAACAAAAGTAACACCGGTTAAGGCATCCATTTCAAGGAGATCCAAGGCGAAAACGGCTCCTCGGCCTTTTTTTTCAGCAATCATTTGCGCGGCGATTTGAGACCACCCTCCGGGAGCAGCCCCGAGATCAACAATAATAGAATTGGGTTTGATGAGATCAAAGCGCTCATTTATTTCAATAAGTTTAAAAGCGGCCCGTGAGCGATAGCCCAAAGATTGAGCTTCTTGAACATAGGGATCATTGAGTTGGCGTTGAAGCCAGCGTTGTGATGAGTTTTTGCGACCCCGAGCTGTTTTGAGTCGGATGCTTTTTTTGCGAAATCCGCCTATGGCTCGATTGCTTGCGGTGTCGGGTTTTTGGGGGCGTTTTGTAATGTGTCTTGTCAGGGTCATAGCATAATACTGTGGCGTTGGGGCTCGAAACGTTCGGGGTAGGCGAGGGCATAAACGATACCGTCTCTCACACCTCTATCTGTGACGGTGACGGGGAGGTTGGGAAAGGCTTTATAAATCCCTTCAAAAATGGCCAAGCCCCCAAGGATAAGGTCATCTCTGGACTGTCCTATACACGGGTGCAAAAGGCGCTCCTCTTGCTCCATAAGTTGAACATGCTTGATGGTGCTTTCAATATCGGCAAAGTTTAAAATGCTGCCGTCGACTTTGTTGCGGTCATAAAATTTGAGATTTTGGTGGAGAGCCGAAACCGTTGTGATCGTGCCCGAAGTCCCGATAAGCTGAACTTGGTCTTGGGCAATGAGATCCATAATACCGTGTTTTTCACAAAAAGGGCGGGTGTAAGACAAAATATCGTCAACGGTTTTCGAATACGTTTTAAAGGTGGTGTGGTCTTGGTCTTCCGCTAAGGATACAACTCCCATGGGAATAGAAACAGAAGCTGTGATGCGGGGCGCTTCATGATTGGTAAAGTCGGCTAAAATGACTTCGGTGCTACCGCCTCCGATATCAAAAATAATAGCGTTGTTGTATTTTTTGTTAACGAGCTCGGCACAGCCGAGGGTAGCATAAAGGGCTTCTTCTTCACCGGAAATAACCTTGAGCTCGAGGTTGAGTTTTTTTTTGATCTGTCGGAGAAAAAAATTGCTGTTTTTTGCCATACGAGTCGCGGCCGTTGTAACCGCTAACATTTGCACATTGTCATAGTGGGAAATTCTTTTTTGGAAAGCCTCAAGAGTTTCTAAGGCGCGCGCCATGGCAGCATCGGAGAGCTTGTTTGTTTTTGTAAGGTGTTCTCCAAGACAGACAAACCGAGAGGTTGCCTCAATATTATCGAGAGATGTTTTAAAGGAATTTCCGGAAGAAGTTATTGTTCTTTTTGAAATAAGCAGGCGACAGTTTCTGCTGCCAAGATCAATGGCTGCAAAATAATTGTTTGAGGTCGTGTCAAGGTTGTGACTTTGTGTCATAGTACTAATAAGGCCGAACTTTCCCTTAGGTATACCTTAAAAGCAGGTTGGGAAACAAGGATAAATTAATACAGGGAGTGAAACAATGAAAAGAACAAAGCTACAATTTTGGTCGTTTTTATGGAGTATTGGTTTTTTTGTTCCAAGTGTCTGGGGGACAAATCTTGAGGAGAGTTTAAGGGGTGAGAGCGTAAGTTTTTTTAAGATCATACCAAGGACACAGGCGTTAAGGGTAATACCTCCCGTTGAGCCGGAAGCTTATAGAGAAGTTAGAGAGTTTTTAGAGCTTACACGATTAGTAAACGAGCGGACGCAAGAAAATCTTGAAAGAGCCGTTGAAGAAATCGGTGTTTTTATAGAAGAAAATTGGGACGAGGATTTGCAGAGCGGTGAAGTAACGCAGTTCAATACCCTTGCGCTGGTTAGTCAAGCAATGATTAACCGAGATTTTTATGGGAAAAAAGAGGATGTTGATCTTAAGTTTGTGAGAAAATTAGTGTTGTTGCTAAGACCCTATGAAGCGCAAATGAATAAAACTTTCTTAGATTTGCAGGGGCTTTATAGAGAAATTTTGCTGCAAAGGGGCTTGTTTTTTGAGAATGCCGAGGCAGATTTCTTGGTAGAAGCCCGCGCCGTATTTTATTTCTTAGATGATCGTCATCGTCCTTATTTGCAAGCAGATCAAGCGGAGTGGATCCTACGTTTGGCAACAGAGCATACTATTGAAGGTGATGAATTTCAGGGATATTTAGAGCGCGCTTTGACTTGGAAAAAGAAACAAAAAAAGCGTGAGTTAGACTTTAACGGCCTTAATTTAATGACAAGTCAGACCGAATCTGGTTTAATCCCTAAACGTAAATGGGGGAATAAGGGGTTTCATTCCCAGGCCGGTAAGCCCAAATATAAAGGGGCGCAGAAAAATCAAAGGCCTCGTTCGTCTTCATGGTAAAGGAGGGCTGGATCCTTTATAAAAAATAGGTATAATACGGTTGATTCAAAAGAGTGTCAGATGTCGTTTTTACGCGCCTCACCTATGAGCATAGGCTTTCTCGCCGACGCCTAACGGGATCGTTGCGGATTGACTGTAGAAATTGAGTCACGGACGCCTTAAGATTATGCGGGCTGCCCGTGTGGTTTGGAAATGTGTATTTTGGGAAATAGTTTAGCGGTAGAACTCTCGGCTCTGGACCGGGCAACCCAGGTTCGAATCCTGGTTTCCCAGCCATTTTTTTGGCGCCTGTCTTAGGTAAATAACTTTCTTTTAAAATTTAAAAAATAAAGGCTTTTAAAGTTTTTCGGAATCGCTAGAATGTCACTAAAATAGTGTCATTTTACCGTAAGGATCACCATGAAAATCAGTTTGAGCCGCAGTCACTTTTTAAAAGCCCTTCAACATAGCAATAACATTATCGAACGACGGACGACCGTTCCTATTTTGGCGAACATTCTCATTGATGCAACCGGTGAGGATCAGGTGTTGTTTACGTCCACGGATCTTGAGATTTCTATTGTGGAGACTGTTCCGGCGGCTATTGAAGCGAAGGGAAGAATTACAGTTTCCGGTAAAATGCTTCATGATATTGTGCGCAAGCTTCCGGGAGATGTCGAAATCTTTTTGAGCCTTAATGAGGAAGGTTCACGTTTGTCCGTTGAGTCCGGTAAATCGCATTTTGAGCTTTCTGTGCTTTCTCCTGACGACTACCCCGCCGTGACCATTGCAGAGCTTCCCAATACGTTTTCTATTCCTGCTAAGACGTTGCTTTCGTTGTTTGATCGGACGGCCTTTGCAATGTCGACGGAGGAAACACGCTATTATTTGAACGGTATTTATATGCATGCAACAGAAGACGGTAAATTACGTGCCGTTGCAACGGACGGGCATCGTATGGCTCGTATGCAGGCTCCGTTGCCCAAAGGTGCCGAAGGTATTCCCGGTGTGATTATCTCGCGGAAAACCATTTCTCAAATCCAAGATATGGCCTCGGACACAGACCAAGATATTAAGATTTCTCTTTCTGAAACGCAAATTAGCGCGCGATTTGAGAATGCTTATTTGATTTCAAGGCTTGTCGACGGGCAATTTCCCGAATACGAGCGTGTTGTTCCAAAAAATGCCGATAAAAGCTTTTCCTTTAATCCGAGTTATATGGCAACGGTTGTTGATCGCGTTGCGACCATGGCATCTGAAAAAACCCACGGTGTGAAATTGGCCATTGATAAGGGAAGGATTTCTTTTTCAGCTGACGGAAGCGGTTTTGGCACGGCCGATGAAGAAATGTCAATTGAGTACGGAGCAGCTCCTGTTAGTATTGGTTTTAACTCAAAATATCTTTTGGATGTGACCGATAAAATGAATGGAAAAGATGCGGAGATGTCTTTTTCCGATGAGGCTTCGCCGGTGATGATTCAAGGGGTCGAAGAAAAAGAAGCGATGTACGTTTTGATGCCTATGCGCATCTAACCGAAGAGCTCCCTTTCGACGGTCGGGGCATAAGTAGCGGGTTATTACTGTTCTCATGTTCTTTGAGAGGCGCTTTGGTAGCGTCTCTTTGTGTTAAACTTCCGTACAAAATAACTGTGTTTTAACAAAAGAATTCCTATGGCTTTATCTACACCTGTTTCCGAGCGCTCTGACGATCCGAAGGTTGCTTCCGGTATTAGCCGTTTGATGTTATCCGGTTTTCGGTCTTACCCTTCCTTAAAGATCGAGTGTGATATGCGCCCTGTTGTTCTGACGGGGCAAAACGGGGCAGGAAAAACCAATATTTTAGAGGCTATTTCTTTCTTAAGTCCGGGGCGAGGTTTACGCGGTGTTAAATTATCCGAGGTTTTGTGTTATCCGGATGCCGAGCGGAACGAGGCCTTTACGTCTTGGTCCGTTGCAGCTTCCCTTGATACGCCCTACGGCACAACCGATATCGGCACGGGACTTGACTTGAGGATCGGAGAGAACGAGAAACGGTTGTTGCGTATTAATCGAGAGGAAATTCGCTCGCAAGCTGTTTTAAGCGAGCATTTAACCGTGCAATGGCTAACCCCTCAAATGGATCGTGTTTTTTCCGACGGGGTAACGGCAAGGCGGCGTTTTTTGGATCGCTTGGTTTATAGTCTGGATCCCCACCATGCAGGACGTGTTATGCGTTATGAGCATGTGATGAGAGAACGTTTGCGTCTTTTGAAACAAGGGCACGCCGCCCAAACGGCTTGGCTGGATACGCTGGAGGCTAAAATGGCAGAATCGGGTGTGGCCGTCGCAGCAGCCCGCCTGCAAACCATCGAAATCCTTAAGCAAGCAAAAGAGTGGGCTTTGGGACTTTTTCCAAAGGCAGCGCTCTCTATTGCGGGGGAGTGCGAAACAGATTTACGGGAACGTTCGGCTTTGGAGGCTGAGGAGCGTTTGCAAAAACGCTTGGCTTGTAGCCGCTCTCAAGATGCGGAATCCGGGCGAACTCTTCAAGGCCCCCATCGTTCGGCTCTTCATGTGCTTTATGTGGAGAAGAATCGCCCCGCAGAACAGTGTTCGACGGGAGAACAAAAAGCGCTCTTGATTTCTATTGTGATGGCTGCGAGTCGGTTGCAAGCTTTGCGAGGGGATCAGGTTCCTATTTTGTTGTTGGATGAGGTTGTGGCTCATCTTGATGAAAGGCGTCGGCAAGCTTTATTTGAAGAAATTTTGAATTTAAAGATCCAAGCATGGATGACCGGGACGGATTCTGACCTTTTTTCTGAATTTGGACGGGAAATTCAACATTTTAAAATTGCCCATGGGGCCTTAGAAGTTGTATAAAGAAAGGACAATGATATGAGTGAGCCGATGACCGCAGATATAAATCCTTCTAAAACAGTTCCGGAAACGACTTCCCCGGAGTATGGCGCCGATTCTATTCGGGTTCTTAAGGGATTGGATGCTGTTCGCAAACGCCCCGGTATGTACATCGGAGATACCGATGACGGATCGGGACTGCACCACATGGTTTATGAGGTTGTGGATAATGCCATTGACGAAGCGTTGGGCGGTCATTGCGATATTGTTCACGTTATTATTAATGCCGACGGAAGCGTGACCGTTCGTGATAACGGCCGCGGTATTCCCGTGGATATTCATAAAGAAGAGGGAATTTCTGCAGCCGAAGTTATCATGACTCAACTGCACGCGGGCGGTAAGTTTGACCAGAATTCCTATAAAGTTTCCGGTGGCCTTCACGGGGTCGGGGTTTCTGTTGTGAATGCGCTTTCTTCTAATCTTGAATTGCGAATTTGGAAAAATGATAAAGAATATATGATTCGTTTCGAACACGGTAATGCTGTCGGCCCATTAGAAATTGTCGGTGAGGCACCGAGGAAAAAAGGGACGGAAGTTACCTTCATGCCGTCGACTGAGACGTTTACAAATATTAACTTTGAGTTTTCAAGGCTTGAGCATCGCTTGCGTGAGCTCGCTTTTTTGAATTCCGGCGTTCGCATTCATTTATCGGATTTGCGGGGCGATGAAGACAGAATAAGCGAGCTATATTATGAAGGCGGCATTGCTTCCTTTGTGAAATACCTTGACCGGAGTAAGAACCCGATGCAATCCGAACCCATTATGTTAACGGGAGAAGTCGACGGCATCATTGTTGATGTCGGTTTGCAATGGAATGACAGCTATCATGAAACGGTTCTTTGTTTTACAAATAATATTCCTCAACGGGACGGCGGAACACACTTGGCCGGTTTCAGAGGAGCTTTAACCCGTGTTGTAAATACCTACATCAATTCAACGGGGTTGGCCAAGAAATCTAAGGTGAGCCTTGGAGGTGACGATATTCGTGAAGGCTTGACGTGTGTTGTTTCCGTTAAAGTGCCCGACCCTAAATTTTCTTCCCAAACAAAAGATAAACTTGTTTCTTCAGAGGTGCGACCCGTCGTGGAGAGTCAAGTCGGCGATCGTTTGTCCCAGTGGTTTGAGGAGCATCCCAACGAGGCAAAGCAAGTTATTCAAAAGGCAATTGAAGCTGCAACGGCAAGAGAAGCAGCGCGACGGGCTCGTGAATTAACCCGTCGTAAGGGAGCGCTTGATATGGCGTCTTTACCCGGTAAGCTTGCCGACTGCCAAGAAAAAGATGCCGCTTTAAGTGAAGTTTTTATTGTTGAGGGAGATTCTGCGGGAGGGTCGGCTAAAAGCGGTCGTAACCGGAAATTCCAAGCGATTCTTCCTTTGCGCGGTAAGGTTCTTAACGTTGAGCGAGCACGCTTTGATAAGATGTTGGCCTCCGAGCAAATCGGGACTCTTATTATGGCTCTTGGAGCCGGTATCGGCAGTGAAGAGTTTAATATTGAGAAATTGCGTTATCATAAAATCATTATCATGACCGATGCGGACGTTGACGGAAGCCATATTCGCACGTTGTTATTGACTTTTTTCTATCGCCAGATGCCTGAAGTTATCGAGCGCGGTTATTTGTACATTGCTCAGCCCCCGCTTTACGGCTTAAAGCGCGGCAATTCTATTACTTATGTGAAAGATGATGCTGCCCTTGAGAATTATTTGATTTCTTCGGGAATTACCGGAGCTCACTTTACACAAAAAGACGGTACGCAAGTTGCAGGGGATGATCTGCGCAATGCGGTTCTCAAAGCTCTTGAAGCCCGTAAAAATATTGTTGTTTTGGGCGGTCGCATCGGATCGACAAAACCTGTTGAACAGGCTTTGTTGTTGGATCTTTTGAATGTAAAATACCTCGAGCCCGACCATCGCAAGGAGGCAGCAGATAAATTGGCTGCCCGCATGAATGAAATTGCAGCTTTAGATGATATCGGCACATGGGAAGGCCTCGTCACCGAAGACGGCTTTGCCATCCATCGCAGCGTGCGCGGTGTTCTTGAAAAATATGAGTTCGACGAGTATGTATTGCGAGGTGTTGAGTACCACGCTTTGCAGAAAATAGCACCTTTAATGAAAGATTATTTCGGAGAAGGAGGTATTCTTACCTTAAAAGATCGTACCGAATACAAAGATACGCCTGTTTTTGGCCCCGTTGAATTCGCCGATGCGATTTTAACATTGGGTCGTAAAGGTATTTCCGTCCAACGTTATAAAGGTCTTGGAGAAATGAATGCGGATCAATTGTGGGAGACGACTTTGGATCCCGAGGCACGTACACTTTTGCAAGTGCGTATTGACCACACAGACGATGCGGAGAATATTTTCTCAACTCTTATGGGAGACGTGGTTGAACCTCGCCGTGACTTTATTCAAGAAAATGCGTTGAAAGCCCAAAATATTGATATTTAAAAAAGGCATTAGGGGGTTAAATTGATCCGTATTGTTTTTATTAGTTTGCTTGTGTTGGGAAATATGAAAAACGCTTTTGCTCAGACTGTTCTGAGCCAACAAGGACCGTTAGATCTAACTCTGCCGAGCCTTGGCCTTGACGCGCGTAACCCGGAACTGCAAAAGACTCTTGAAAAAGAGAAAAAACTTTTTGCACAAGCTTTTCGGGGGAAAGATTTCCCTGACCTTCAGGGTGATAAACGTAAGAATGGATATAATGCGGCCTCTAACCCAAGGAGTTTTGAGCCTAGAAATAATATTTCTGCCCACCCCTTAATGCCGGCAAGAGAACAAAAACAATTATTAAAATCACATTCATGGAATTAGAATGCTAAGAGATGAAGACATATCCGTTATTTTGGTAGATGAAGAAGATAATGTTGTCGGCTACGGTGAAAAACTTGATGTGCACCGCAAAGGTTTATTGCATCGTGCTTTTTCAGTTCTTCTGTTTAATGATAAGGGAGAATTGCTGATTCAGCAACGCGCGGCCGGTAAATATCATGCGCCGGAATTGTGGGCTAATACCTGTTGCGGTCACCCGTTTCCGGGGGAAAATGTTCAAGATGCTTCCGTCAGGCGTGTTCAAGAAGAGTTGGGTTTTAAAACAGAGGTTGAACCCTTAACGCATATTTATTATAAGAAATCTTTGGATTTGGGAATGATTGAGCACGAATATGTTCATGTTTTTAAAGCTGATTACAAAGATCAACGTTTTTGCCTTGATCCCACTGAGGTGGCGGCCTGTGAATGGAAGACACCTCAGGATATTCGTCAGGAAATGGCATTGTATCCTGATAAATATGCTGCGTGGTTCGTGCATTATATTGAAAACCATTACGAGAAACTTTTTTCTCATCTATAAGGAATTGAAACCTGAACTGTGGTTACAAAGAATAAAACACCTCCTGCAAAAAAGTCTATAAAAAAGAAACAGACAAAGGTTTCTACAGCCAAAGCATCGCCTAAAAAAGAACCTCTTAAAAAACGTTCCCTAAAAGCGGCTTCTTCAAGAGCCGCGTCAAGTCGTGCTTTATCAAGACGTCTTTTAAAGACGGCTTTGATGCTTTCCGTTTGGAGTGTTTTTCTTGGAGGATTGGCCGTTCTATGGTTTGGCTATGATTTGCCCGGTGCCAATAAACTTTCCGATACGACAAGACGCCCAAGTGTGACATTCCTTGCCCGAGACGGCTCTCGTATGGTTACTGTCGGGGATTATTACGCAAAACCTGTTGATTCAACGGCGCTTCCAAAACGTGTTGTGCAAGCTTTTATTGCAACGGAAGATCGGCGCTTTTTCGATCATTTCGGCGTTGATCTCTTCGGTATCGGTCGCGCTTTTTTTCGAAATTTAAAAGCAGGTCGTGTGGTACAAGGCGGGAGTACAATTACCCAGCAATTGGCCAAGAACTTTCTTTTAACGGAAGGTCTCTATGCGTATCATGACCGTTCGATACGTCGTAAGGTTCAAGAAGTTTTACTTTCTCTGTGGCTTGAGCAAAAATTTACCAAACACCAAATTATGACCATTTATCTGAATCGTGTTTATTTTGGTTCCGGTGCTTTTGGATTAAGCGCTGCTGCAAAACATTATTTTGATAAAGAAGCTTTTCAGCTGACTCTTTATGAATCTGCTCTGTTGGCCGGTCTTTTAAAAGCACCGTCGAAATATTCGCCTCTTAATAACCCCCGGTATGCAGAAAAACGTACCCAACAGGTTTTGACGGCTATGTTGGAAGCGGGATATATTTCCGATAAAGAAAGGGAAAAGTGGAAGGGGGCATCGATGCCTCCTTTGGCTCAACAGCACGGCAACCTTTTTGCGCGGTATTTTGTGGACTGGGTTCTTGAAACAGTGCCTGAAATGGTGGGAAGTATTTTGCAGGACTTAGTGATCACGACGACTCTGGATGTTGAGTTGCAAAAGAAGGCTGAAAAGATACTTCATGATACGGTTCAAAAAGAAGGAATGCCCTTAGATGCGACTCAAGGAGCATTAATCAGTATGACCCCGTCCGGTTCCGTTCGAGCTATGGTCGGGGGATGTTGTTATGGTAAAAGTCAATTTAACCGTGCCGTCCAAGCCCAACGACAAACGGGCTCTGCTTTTAAACTTTTTGTTTATTTAGCTGCCCTTGAATCCGGTATCATGCCGCAACGTCGGATCGTGGATAGTCCTGTTTCCATTGGAAATTGGAAACCTAAAAATTATGGTTGGAAAAGCCGAGGTGATGTGAGTATGGCAGACGGTTTTGCTTATTCCGTTAATGTGGTGAGTGCGCGTTTGGCTCGTTTTGTCGGTCGCGGTAATGTTGCTGAAATGGCTAGTCGTCTGGGCATTTCGACACCTCAACCCGATGATTTGACCCTCGCTCTTGGATCCGGTGAGGCCTCTCTTTTAGAAATGACAGGAGCCTATGCTTGTGTTGCTCGGGAAGGCTATCCCGCAAAACCTTTTGGTATTATTGAGATTCGAACCAAGCGCGGTAAGGTTCTTTATCGTTCTCCGGCTCAATCTTATGAGCGTCTTTTATCCGAAACCGTTTCCTATCAGATGCATCAAATGTTACAAGGCGTTATGACGTACGGAACGGGTCGTAAAATTAAATTGGAGAAGGGGATGTGTGCCGGAAAATCAGGCACAAGTCAGAATTATAAGGACGCCTGGTTTATCGGGTATAACGATCAACTTGTTACAGGTGTGTGGATCGGTAACGATAATAATAGGCCCATGAAGAAAGTAACAGGCGCTAGCTTACCCGGAAAGATATGGTATCAGTTTATGAGATAAGGCTCGTCCTTTTGTAAGCTGCTCATACTCTTATTTCTTGCACTGCAGAGCTTTGAAGATTTAGAATAGAAAGAAATAATGTTAAAAAAAGGCAAGAAATGAACCCGCAAGATGTTCTTTTTTCTGTTTCCCATAATATCGGGTTTATAGAACTTAATCGACCAAAGGCTTTGAATGCCCTCAATCAGCCCATGATGACGGCTATTGCGCAACAACTTCTTGCTTGGAAAGCGGACACGTCGGTTCAAGCCGTTGTTGTGCATTCCAACTCACCGCGTGCTTTTTGTGCGGGTGGTGATTTACGGGCCGTCTATGAGGCCGGAACACAAGGTCATTTGGAGCATCTGGAGCTTTTGTTTCGAGAAGAGTACAGTCTCAATTATATTATCAAAACCTATCCGAAACCCTATATTTCTTTTATAGACGGCATTGCAATGGGGGGAGGAATCGGTTTATCCGTTCACGGTTCCCATCGTTTGGTGAGTGAGAATGTACTTGTCGCTATGCCGGAAACTAATATCGGTTATTTTCCGGATGTGGGGGCTACGCATTTTTTGAATCAAGCCCCCGGGAAAATCGGTCTATATTTAGCCCTCACCGGCAACCATATTAAGGTAGCCGATGCCCTTTACGCGCGTATCGGTACACATTATATTCCCCATGAAAAACAAGGCAGAGTTTTTGATGAATTGAAAAAATTGCCCTCTAAAGATCATGACGCTATTGATAATTTTTTGGGGCTTTATGAGGAGCGGCATCCTGAAAGTCCTTTGTCTAAAAAAGCAAAAGAAATTAACATGCTGTTTTCTCCAACAACGATCGGCGGTATTTTTAATTGCTTAAAAACTAATTCGGATGCGTTTGCCCAAGAAACTCTTAAAACCTTGAAGTTGCGATCTCCGACCGGCTTAGCTGTTACTTTTGAGCAAATGAAGCGTTGGAAAACCTTGAATAATTTTGCGGAAGTGATGTCCATGGAATTTGATATGTCACAGCATTTTGTAAGGGAACCTGATTTTTTCGAGGGAATTCGCTCTGTTATTATTGATAAGGATCATGCGCCTAAGTGGACGCCGACAGATCTGAAAGAAGTCACAAAAGAACAGGTTGCGGCCTATTTCGTCAAACAAGATGTGCCTTTAAATGTAGGGTAATGCCTTTATAATAGCTGTAGTGTTGATGGTAATTTGAAAGATACGTCAGCTATGCTATAGTTTGAAAATTAAGCTTTAAAGGACGATATATGATGCGTATTCTTAAGACCGTTTTTCCGGTTTTTTCTTGTTTATATTTAGTTTTGTGTTCGATGGCGCAAGCAGCTTTAGATATAAAAATCACCAAAGGGACTTTGGCGCCGATTCCCATTGCTATTCCAACTTTGGAAGGGGGATCGTCTTTTGAAAAGAAAATGGCGGAACAGATCCGTAAGATTATTTTGCAAGACCTCGAAAACTGCGGGCTTTTTCAGCTTATTCCGGAATCCGCCTATATTCAAAAAATAGAAACCTTGCAGCAAAGTCCTCATTATAGTGAATGGCGCCTCATTAAAGCCGATAATCTTGTTTCAGGAAAAGTTATTGATGCTTCCCGGGGGCAAATACGCGTTGAATTTCGAGTATTTGACACTGTTAGAGAGGTTCAGATTGAGGGAAAGGCTTACGTAGGGAATGAGGAAGACTGGAGGCGTGTTGCTCACAAAGTGGCCGATGCAATTTATAGTCGACTTATTGGAGACGACGGATATTTTGACACACAAATCGTTTATGTTTCCCGAAAGCAAAAGGGGAAAAAACGCATAGAATATCTTGCTATTATGGATCAAGACGGTGCCAATCATCGCTTTTTAACAGACGGCAAAAATCTTGTTATGAGCCCGCGGTTCTCGCCGGATTTAAAGCATATTGCCTTTTTGGATTACGCCCACAATAAGCCGCGCGTTTATCTTTTTAATCGCGAGACAAAGCGGACGACCCTTGTCGGAAATTTTTCAGGTATGACCTTTGCACCTCGTTTTTCGCCGGACGGTGAGCGCCTTGCCATGAGTTTCTCCCACGAAGGAAACACGTCTCTTTTTGAGATGAATTTGAAAACCTTAAAGATTAAGCGCCTTACCTTTGATCCTGTTATTGATACCTCGCCAAGTTATTCACCCGACGGATCGGAAATTGTTTTTGAATCGGATCGTTCCGGCCAAAACCAACTTTATGTCATGAATGTAAACGGCGGTAGTGCAAAGCGCATTAGTTTTGGAAGCGGAAGTTATCGAACCCCTGTTTGGTCTCCCCGAGGTGACTTAATTACCTTTACGAAAATTTGGCAGGGGCAATTTTATATTGGCTTAATGCGAACCGACGGCTCCGGAGAGCGTTTAATCACAAGCGGTTATCTGGTAGAGGGGCCAAGCTGGTCTCCCAACGGTCGTGTTATTTTATATACACGCGATGATCGCCGCGGTACACCACGTCTTTATAGTATTGATGTAACGGGATATAACGAACGTTTAGTGCCGACACCGACTGATGCTATACAAGGGACTTGGTCTAATAAACGCTAAAAATAGAATAAGAAAAGAAAAAATATGAAAATGCAACACCCTCAAAATGTTAAAAGCGGTATCTTGTGTATGATTTTGGCGATGTTTATTTTCGCCGTTGTGAATGTTACCGTCAAGGGTCTGGCGAGTACCTATGGCGTGTGGCAAATTACTTTTTGCCGCTTTTTCTTTGTGCTTTTTCCTGTTTTGTATCTCCTTAAAAAAGAAGGGGGAAAGAGCGCTCTTAAACCGGTAAAATTACACTTATTGGCTGCAACGGGTATCATCGGCTCGTTTGCTGTTTTTATTTTATTTAAAGCTTTTCAAACGGGACGTCTTGCCGATGTAACGGCTCTTGCGTATTCTTCCATTCTCTTTGTAACGGCGCTTTCAGTTCCTTTTTTAAAGGAAGCCGTAGGATGGCGTCGTTGGGCTGCCGTTGTTGTCGGCTTTAGCGGCGTTCTCTTGATGGCCAATCCGGATATGGGTTTTCAAACAGGCAGTTTACTTGCCGTTTGTTTTGCTTTTATGGATGCCGTGATTATGATCCTTTTGCGTATTTCCACACGCTATAATGCTATCGGCACAACGGTTTTTTATATGGCCCTTTTTGCCGCTCTTACCGCTTTCCCTTTTATGCTTATGGAGTTTTCCATGCCAAATAATCGGACGGACTTCGCTCTGCTGGCCTTTCTTGGGCTTGGAGGCGGCGTGGGGCAAATCTTTCTAACGAGAGCCTATAGTATTGCGCCGGCCGTTGCTGTTGCACCGATGATCTATACGTCAATGATTTGGGGAGCGCTTTTCGGCATCTTTTTCTTTGGAGAATCTTTAACACTCCCCTTAGTATCCGGTGCTGTGATTGTGATTTTGTGTAGCATTTATATCATTTACCGCGAAAATGTCGAAAGGAACGTCCCCCCTCGGGATTTACTGATTGACTAGACGAAACACTACGTTTTAACTGTATCTGACAACTAACGAAGAGGAGACAAAACCATGAGTTTTTTTAAAATCTGTGCCGTTGCGTTCGCGTTTAGCAGTACGATGTCTCCTGTTTGGTCAGATTCAGGTTCGGTTACAGACCCTAAAATTGCAAAGCAAACACATGTGGCGATTACGAAAATCACATCGCACCCCTCCCTTGATCTTATTGAGAAAGGGGTATTGGATGTTCTTGAAAAAGCCGCTCCCGATTTTAAAATTACGTCTAATAATGCCCAAGGTAATATCACTATAGCCGCTCAAATTGCCCAGAAATTTGCATCACTGAGTCCAACCATTGTCGTTCCGATTACAACCCCTTCGGCACAAACTATGGTCAAGGCCTTTAAGGGCACGGGTATTCCCGTTGTGTTTTCGGCGGTGACGGATCCCGTTGGGGCACATCTTTTAAGTTCTCTTAAAAAGTCCACAGAGACATTGACAGGTGTTATTGATCAGCCCCCTGTTATAAAAATTATAGAAGTGATGAAGCTTGTAAAGCCGGATCTAAAAACCGTGGGTGTTATCTATAATGCGGGGGAAGCAAATTCAGAATTTCAAATAGCAGCTTTTCGAGCCGCCGCCGAGGCTCAGGGCATTGCCGTTCGAGAAGTCCCCGTTGCCAAAACAGCAGATATTCAAATGGCAGCAGCGTCTCTTGTGAGTGATGTAGAGGCCATTTTTCTTCCCAATGATAACCTTGTGATTTCTTCCCTTGAGGCGATTATCAAAACAGCCGGAAGTCGCTCTATTCCTGTTTATGTAAGTGACCCGGAGTCCATTGCAAGAGGCGCCTTTGCGGCCATTGCCTTTGATCAATATGAGATCGGCAGAGCAACGGGAGAGCTCCTTTTGAGGGTTTTGGAAACGGGAAATACAACGGATCATCCGCCTGTTTTATTGGATAATCCGAAGTTTTATGTCAATGAAAATGTTGCAAAAACCTTAGGACTTTCCAAGGATTTCATTGAAGACTTAAAAGAGAAATATAATCGATTTGAAAAAGCTCAGGATGCTGCTGCGGGCTTTTAAAGAATCAAAGATGAAGGCAGCCGGTGGCGGGTGATGTTAGTTCATTTTGCATATTGTTTTTGAGCAGGCACGGACATGAAGGTCATTTCAGGATACCTAAGGGCTGTTAATTTGCCGCCAAAAACACATCCCGTATCTAAATTCACCGTGTTATTTTCTATACGTGATTCTTTTACGGTTTCATGGCCGTAGGCGATCAATGCTTTACCGGTGTATGAATCCACCCACGGTAGTCTCTCGGGTAGTCCGTCGTTATCTACTTTGCCCGTAACAGGCCCGTAAAGGCAAAAAGACCTGATGCCTTTTGACTCTCGGCCTATATATTTTTCTTTCATAGCAGCATGGGTTGCAACAAGTTTGCCCCCATCAAAAATAAGGTGGCTTTGCAAGGACTCTAAAAAATTATAAACATCCTTGGAAAAAGAGGCCGGTTTCAGCGAAAGTTGCTCTATTGTTTCCTCAAGCCCGTGAGAAACGGTAACCTTATTCCCTTTGAGATAACGCCTGAGTTTGTCGTCGTGGTTGCCGTTGACACAAAAAGCACGACCCTTTAAGACATTTTCCATCACAAGAGCAAGAACATCGGGGGAATTGGGACCCCTGTCCGTTAAATCGCCCAAGAAAATTAAAGAACGTTTTTCAGGATGATCGCACAGGAAACGATTTTCTGCATCAAGGGTATAACCGAGCTTTAGCAGTAGAGTTATTAATTCTTCAAAACAACCATGGATATCCCCGATAATGTCAAAGGAGCCTTGGTGATCAATAACATATTTTTGTATATATTGCGGTTGCATGAAAAATGTTTCTGTTTGTTAAATAACTGTTTTTTAATCATAAAAGTTTTTACGGCTCATTCAAGATATTATTTCAAGGTAAATAAATTCATAGATTTTTAATTATTTTATTATTTAATTTAACAAGGCTTATGTTTTATAGGTTTGACGTATTTGTCATTGAAATATTAATATAAAGGTTGAAAATAATGAAAAAAATATATTTTACCATAGCTGCAATGTTGTTGGTTTTAGCTATTCCCCAAAACGTACAGGCTGTAGGGGCTTCTGAGATTTCTAGTTATGTTTTGGGTAAGTTAAAAGGAAAAATGTCGGCTAACCAATTAAAATCTTTGATGTGTGAAAAAGCAAGTTTCCCGACAAAATTTTCAATTAGATCGGCTAGCGGTATTGCTTGCAAAGAAGTGAAAATTGCCTTATTAGCTTTAAAAGTTTGCGGCGGATACAAAGATTTTGATGACTCGCATTGTGCAACAAATGCCAAAAAGATATATAAAGATACAAGCAATATAGTGCAAGTTATGACCGATGCTATTAAAAATGATTTGAAGGTCACAGGCAAAGCCTTTTGTTGGGTTGGCGGTATCATTCCTGCTATTGGAGATATTGTAAACGGAGCCTGTGAAGCTGCCGGTATCTCGGCAGGAGGTGAGGAATAAGTTTTAGGCCGGGGGGGTTTCTGTATATCGCTCGTTATCTTTGCCCTTACGCTTTGTTTCTGCGCTTTTAAAGGATAAAGGGTTTGTGTGTATAGCGCAAACAAAGTTCTAATCGTTTACACCATGGGGCTCGCCCCATGGGTTTTTACATGGGGGTATAGTTAACGATTTTTTAGTGCGCTATTTTAAACGTGAAACGGACACTTAAAGCAAAGTGCGCGGATCAAACTCCATCGTGATTTCTTTCCATACTTTATACTTATTGGTCGGGAGATGAAGAGGCGTATAGCGAAATTGATTCACAGCGCGTAGAGCCGTTTCAGCAAGGATGCTATAGGTCGGATTGTTTAGGAGTGCCGCGTTGACAAGTTTGGCATCCCGCACCGTGCGATCAGGATTCATGTAGATGGTAATTTTAACGGTGATTTCGTGCATTCCTTTTACACCGGCCGGGAGACGCCAGACATCTTCAATTTGTTTGCGAACGCGATCTAATTCACCGATAGCAAGATGATCGCTTAAGATACCGCCTTGTCCCCCCGTTTTTTCAATATCCTTGGGAGTCAAATTCTTTAAAATAGAATCAAAGTCTCTCGGTTTGGTCAGGGGCTTCTTTTTAGGCTTCTCCGTTGGAGGTTTTTTAAAGGCAGGCTTTGCTTTTGGAGGCTCAACGGCAGGTTCGAGGATGTCTACCTCTTCTTTTAGGTGAGGCTCTGATTTGGGTTCCGGTAAAGGGATAGTTTCTTCGGGTTCTTTTTCAGGAAGGAGTTCGGGCTCCGGTGTCGCTTCCGGTTGAGAAGGCGGTGGGATGATTTCTTTTTTAGGCTCCTCTTTCGGTTCTTTTTTTTGAGGTGCCTCGGGGCGTGGGTCAGGGGATTTTGAGATCTCTTCAACGGTATCTACTAATTCGACGGGAAGAGGTCGTGCAATATCAATGACATCCGTATTGTAATTAAGAAGCCCGACCACGGCCATCAAGATGACGGCAATGTGAAGGCCTGCAGATAAAAGGGCATACCTTAACATCTAGCTTTTGGACCTCTTTTTTGAGGCGCCGGGTGAGGAAGGAAGTGTCTTAGGCAGTTCGGCCAAGAGTGCAACCTTATTAAATCCGGCCGCATTCAAACGCCCCATAAGTTCCATAACACGCCCGTAAGGTAAACTTTGGTCTCCTCGTACAAAAAGGCGTGTACCCGGTTTTGCGTCCATAATAGCGTTGAGTTTCGCAATCAGCTCCTCAGGGGTAATTTGGGTTTCTTGCAGAAATAAATCACCGTCTTTATTCAAGGATAAGGTCACAGGCTCGCTTTTTTCATTTAGGGCGGAGGCTTTTGTTTTCGGCAAATCTATAGGGACGCCAACGGTGAGCATGGGAGCCGTAATCATAAAAATCACAAGAAGAACCAGCATAACATCGACAAGGGGAGTGATGTTAATTTCACTCATGGGAGGGCGTTTTGAGCGTGAGCTTTGTCGCCCTGTTCCGTTAGAAGGGGTAAAAGAAACAGCCATACCTTATGCCGCCTCTTCACATTTTCGGGATAGAATGGTTGAGAACTCATCTCGAAAACTTTCAAGGCGTGCGCCGTAACGGTTAATTTCTGAAGAGATTCTATTGTATCCTAAAACTGCAGGAATAGCGGCAATAAGCCCCAGAGCCGTTGCGAAAAGGGCTTCGGCAATACCGGGTGCAACGACAGCAAGGTTGGTACTTTGTGACATGGCAATGCCTTGAAAGCTGTTCATGATGCCCCATACGGTTCCAAAAAGCCCGATGAAGGGTGCGGTCGAGCCCACGGAGGCTAGAAAAATCATATGGCGTTCAAGGTAATCCATTTCCTTGTTGATGGTTAGGTTCATTAAGCGTTGAACCCGTTGCTGTAAGGATTGCCCGCTATCGGTGCGGAGAGTTTGAGGGTTTCTCTGCCATTCGTCCATAGCTATGTTAAAAATGGTTCCCATGGCATTATTTGGATCCAGGGGTTTTGATTTCAAAATATCATTTAGGCTCCGCAAGGATTGCCCCGACCAAAAAGAGTCTTCAAATTTTCGAGCCTTTTTATTTAAGGTGCGTAATTTTGAAGATTTTGCAAAAATAAGAGTCCAAGACCAAAAAGAAGCAATAATTAACAAAAGCATAACGCTTTGGACAACCCAATCGGCGCCAATAAATAAGTCCCAGGCAGAGACGCCGACGGATTGGACGGATTCGCCAAGGGCGGTTGTTTCAACGGTATTAGTCATGATATCTCCAATGAGGTTTAGAAAAGGCTTTTTTGATTCTTCCGGATATCACGTCAACTTATCAATGAGTGATTGTGGAAGAGAAGCAGGCCTGTAGGTTTTATTAACGCAAACTACGGTCATTTTAGCAGATGCAATCAAGGTTTGGGAGCGATAAATTTCTTGGGAAAAATAAAAGCGGGTAGGTTTATAGTCCTCTAGGAAGGTATGAACTTCTAAAAGGTCGTCCATAAAGGCAGGGGTTTTATAATCAACGGTTATTGTCTTAATGACAAATAACACTTTCTCCTTTTCTTCAAGAAGGGTTTTTGTAAAACCACACTCGCGGAGCATTTCTGTTCGAGCACGTTCAAAAAATTTTATGTGGTTAGGGTGATACACAATTCCGGCAGCATCGGTATCTTCAATGTAGACCCGAATCGGATGTTTAAATATTTTCTTGTCTGACATTAATTTTATTTCCTTTGCGCAATTTTGTCTAATGATCCTAAAAAGGCCGAGCTTTTTTAAAATAGGCTTCCGAAGAAGGAACGCCTCCCGATCCGGATGGTGCTTTTGAAAGATTTTTTGAAGGGTAAGGCTTATAAATCAAGAATATAGGTTTTACTGCAGTACGGACAAGTCACAGTTCCTTTTTTTGCAACGTCAAGGTAAACTCTTGGGTGTCCTTCGTAGTCTCCGCCACTACAGGAAACGCGTTCTTGGGATGTGTAGACTTTTTCCATTTGTTTTTTACCTATTAAAAAATGACGTTTTTTCATGGTTTCGTCCTTTTATTTTGGCGAAGAGGACGACTAAAATCAAGCTGATTATTGTGGCCGCTGACGCTAAGGTAAAGAAAGAAGACCATCCGAGTTTTACCACAAGAAGTCCTGATAACGAAGAGGTGGCGACCCGTCCGAAATGAACGGCAGATGTCAAGAGAGCCAATTGCGTTGCTGCATAGGCCGGGGTGACTAAGGTCATTTGAAAGGCAAATAAAGCCGTTGTCCTCATGCCCGATGTAATATGTTCAACGGCAATCGTAAGGTAAAGAAGATCAAGATCGTAACCGACATTGGCAATCAAGACAAACAGAAGAACGGAAAGGCCATGGATGGCCGCTGCAATAAAAAGGGCTTTAATGATGCCGATGCGCGCAATGAGGTAACCGCCGATAAAGCCGCCTAGAATAGAAGTTGCCATACCGAATATTTTTGAGACGGCGGCGATCTCGGATTTTGAATAGCCCACTTCTACAAGAAAAATATTGGTCATATTGCCAATGAGGTTATCGCCAAATTTATAAAACAGCATAATGAGGATGCTGACCCACCACCCCTTGCTTATCATGAAATTACTAAAGGGACAGATAACGGCACCGTAAAGCCAAGAGGCAATAGCGGCCGTTTGAGAAGAAAGCTTAGGGTGTTCATGGAGATATTTTCGAGCAGCGTCTTCTTTTTTTTTGGCTTCTTGGTTATGGGCAGGCTCAGGCTCTTTTATAAACAGTGTTGTCACAACACCCACAAGAATAAAGAGCGCCATAACTTGGTATACTTGATTCCATGTCATAATTTCAGAAAAGTAAAGCGCCCCGGCTCCGGCCATCAGCATTCCCATGCGATAACCAAAGATTCCCATGGCTTCTCCCGCGCCGTATTGTTCCCGTCCTAAACGCTCAACTTGGTAGGCGAGCATGGTGACATCTTGAGTGGCTGCGCTAAAGGTTACACAGATAGCAAAAAGAGCTGTGAGAGTCAGGTTTTGACTTGGATCTGTTTGAGAAAGGGCAAAAATACTCAGGATGAGAGCAATTTGGCTCAGTAAAAGCCAGCTGCGTCGTCGACCCAGTATTTTTGTTAAAAAAGGGATTTTGAGGCGATCAACAAAGGGAGACCAGAGGAATTTGACGGTATAGGGAAAGGCAACCCAACTAATCAGGCCGATTTTCGTATAGGAAATGCCCACTTGGTTGAGCCAGAGCGATAGGGTTGAGGCCGTTAGAAAAAGAGGAATACCGCAGGAAAAACCAATAAAGGCCATAATAAGCATGCGGCGATCATTATAGGGCGCAAAGATACCTTTAGAGAGTTCCGAGCTTTCTTGTGTTGTGCGTTGGGCTTGTGCTGTGCGTTGGGTGACGGTCATCGGCTTAGAGCCCTCGAGAACAGGTTATTACAATTATGCCTTTAATGTAAGGGAAAAGGGATCATTCTGTCTATTCTTTATGGAAGGATTCTAAATTTTTTTTCAAAAAAATGAGAAAAACCTTGGTGTTTTAACTAAAATTTGAGATATTATAGGGGTACGGGTTACAAAAATAATATAAAACTTTAGTTAACAGGGAATAGAAATGATATCGGGCAGAGTCAAATGGTTTAATAAAACAAAAGGTTATGGGTTTATTTGTCCTGAAGATGGCAGTGAGGATGTTTTTATTCACGTAACTGTCCTTGAAAAAACAGGTATGCGTTATTTAGAAGAAGAGCAAAATGTCAGGTTCGAGACGGAAATTAAAAACGGTCGTTTGCGTGCTGTTAACATAGAAGTTGAGGGGGTAACACCTCTTGATATTTCTCCCTCTACTCTGATTCCTGCTGATAAGGTTGATGATCAAGAAGCTGCCGCTTAAAAATAGTTATAATTAGGTCTTCAGGCTCTCATTTTTTGGGAGCCGTTTTTTCGTACTTTGTCATCAGGCTGCGTTTTAGGTTATCGAATAAAACCGCAAGGGTGCCGTCGGGAATTGTCTTTGTTTCATCATACGGTTTTAAAATTAACGGGTCATTTTTGAAAAAAGTCCGTAATAACTTTTCTGCGAGAATTTCGCGTTGCTGCAGATTTAGGTTTTGAACATTATTTCCGTTTACATATTGCTCGTGCACAAGGAGAACTTTTTTTGCCGTCCCGATTAATCGCTTTTTATCTACGGTTTGTTTTATGAATTGTATGTCAAAACCTTGTAGGGCAAGGGGAGAAACCTCATTGGTACTAAAGGCGCCCGAAAAAGTCTCGTAAGGCAGTAAAGGCCGCATTATAGACGGCGTTATCAGTTCACACATGTCTTGTACTTTCATTTTGTGAGAACAGTTTTTCACACACCACCTATATTGGACATCCTGATCAAGGGTGCAGATCGCTTTTTGATCACACACATTTGTGCAATGTTTTCCGCCTCTTTGGAAATAACCGAGAATTCCATGACTTTCTTGTGCAGATAAAATCAATGAAAAAAATAAGACAATTGAGAATTTATTGAACATAATTCCCCTCCCTTTATTTTTCTATTGTGAAGAGAAAGAGTTAAAAAATCGTAAAGTATGTCATCATTTTTTCCCTTTATACCTTTGGCATAAGAAGAGAACGCATATTATCCCGTGTGACAAAGTCAATAATTTGTTGTACGCCGCCGTCTTGGATGCCTTCCGCTTGCAGGGCGGCAATACGCTCTGTCAAAGGACGATCATCTACGGCAAATAAGGCATCATAAGCGTTACGAAGTTGGGCAATTTGCTCGCGGTTAAATCCGCGGCGCTTTAAGCCGACAAGGTTAAGGCCGCTTAGATTCGCACGGTCTCCTTTGACATTGGCATAGGGAATCACATCGTGACCGACGCCGCTCATCCCGCCGATAATGGCGTGAGCACCGATGGTGACAAATTGATGAACGGCTGCAAGGCCGCCAATGATCACATAATCTTCGACGGTAACGTGCCCCGCCAAAGTCGCGTGATTTGCCATGAGAATATTGTTGCCTAGAATACAATCGTGGGCGACATGGGTACAGGCCATTAAAAGACAGTTGTCACCTATGATCGTGCGCATTTTATCACCGGCAGTGCCCGGCTGAATGGTTGTGTATTCTCGGATGGTATTGTTTTTTCCAATGATAATTTTGGAGTCTTCGCCTTTATATTTCAGGTCTTGGGTTTTATTAATAGAGACGAAAGGATAAAGTTCGGTACCCTCTCCGACGGTGCAATTCACATCTTCTATGACGACATGGGAGTGCAAATAGACATTGTCTCCTAAAATGACTTTGGGGCCAATGATGCAATAAGGGCCGATGCGCACATTCTTTCCGATCTTAGCGTCGGGGTGGATAATAGCGGTTTGGTGGATAGAGGGCGTCGGTGTTGTCATGATTTGTTTTCCGCCTTAGTCTTTCTTTACAATCATAGCTGTAAATTTTGCTTCTGCATGCACTTTTCCATTGACGTAGGCTTTGCCTGAGAATTTCCAAACGCTCCCGCGGCTTTGTGATTTTTCTACCTTCATCTCAAGAACATCACCGGGAACTACGGGGCGTCTGAATTTTGCTTCTTCAATATTCATAAAATAAACGCTGCTGTTTGCACCGCCAAGATCGGTGGTATGAATCACAAGAGCTCCTGCGGTTTGAGCCATAGCTTCCACAATAAGAACACCGGGCATGATCGGTTCACGGGGAAAGTGGCCTTGAAAAAACGGCTCGTTAAAGGTTACGTTTTTAAAACCGGTACAACTTTCACCCGCCACAATATCTTGAATACGATCCACCAACAGCATGGGATAGCGATGGGGAATAAGTTCCATGATTTCTGTAACTGTTAAAGTATTCTGAGACATTGTTTTACGCTTCCTTCTTTTTTCCTTGTGCAAGTCTCGCGAGGGAGACCGTTTGACGGTGCCATTGGCGTACAGGAACCGCAGGGCTGCCGGCAACCTTTTGACCCGAATCTACGTCTTTCATTAAGCCGGCTTGTGCGGCTATTTGGACATGGGAGCCGATTTTTAAGTGCCCTGCAAGGCCTGCTTGCCCCGCAGCAATAACAAAATCACCTAAGGTTGTGCTTCCCGATATACCCACTTGGGATACAATCACACAGTGTTTACCGAGGCGAACACCGTGCCCCAGTTGTACGAGGTTATCAATACGGCTTCCAAAACCAATACGGGTATCATCTAAGGTTCCCCGATCAACGGTAACGTTGGCACCGATTTCAACACGGTCTTCCAGAACAACACGACCTAATTGGGGAACACTTACATGGCCTTTTTCATCCATAAAAAAGCCAAATCCTGCTTGGCCGATACGCGTTCCGGGAAGCACGGTTACATTATCTCCGATAAGGCAGTGGGAGAGGGTTACATTTTGGCCGATTTTGCAATTTTTACCGATTTTAACACCGCGACCGATAACCGTGTTGGCACCAATAAAAGTACCGGAGTCAATTTCGACGTTTTTTTTAATGACCGCACCAACCTCAATCACAACATCATCTGCAAGGGAAGCTGTTGGCGAGATCAAATCTTGGCGGGCAGAGAATTCACACTCTGCAGAAGGGTAAAACCGGTGAGCTGTGACGGCGTAGGCGCGATAGGGAGTCGGGATGATCAGCGCTGTGGTTTCCTCCGGTGTGAATTGAGCAAGATCTTTCGTAGTAAAAACACATCCTGCTTTTGTTTCCCTTAGGTCGTCTAAGTATTTGGGATTGTGAAAAAAAGAGAGATCGGAGGGCGTTGCGTCCTTTAAGGTGCTGACATCTGAAATTTTCTTTGAAGCTTTGTAGCGATCTTGGTCATTGGCAAAGGTAGCCCCCACGAAATCAGCGATTTCTTGAATAGAAAACGGGCCTTTATTATCATAAAAACGAGGGTCTGCCATGGAAATTAGACTCCTTCCGGAAATTGAATATCTATTTTAGGCATATCTTTATCAAGACGCGCTAAAATGCGGTCGGTTATGTCATAGCCCTCATCTTGATACATCACAACATTTTTAGGGATCACAAGGGTTATCCCTTCAGCTTCTGCCAGTTCATTCACAAGAGCCATAATTTGTCGAATCACTTTTGATCGTGCCTCATGAAAGGATTTTTCAAGAATTTTAGTCCGCCCGCTCAACCGCTTTTGAACATCGGTTACTTTGTTTTCAAAACTTTTTTGCTCATTTTCAAAATTAGGATCTCTTTTGTTTTGTAGATTTTTTAAGGCCGTCTCTTGTGCTCGAAGTTCCTTTTCGTATCCTTCGACATCTTTTTGAAGGGCTGTTCGGCGTTCTTCAACGGTTTCCTGAATATACGTACTCACAGCCGCATCACGAATCACACGATCGATATCTAAAACGGCGGGCTTAAAAGGTTTGGAAGAGGACTTTAACTCAGCCGAGCTAACGCCCCCTCCGGTAATTACGAGAACCATAACAAGTGTTTTTAAAAAAGGACCCATGGGATAATTCTCCTCTAGCTAAACCGAGATCAACAAACCTTAGAAACGTGTTGACATACCAAAAAGGAACGGTTGGGTTTTATCAAATTTAGCCTTTGTCACGGCATAGGCCAAGTCAATTTTCAAAGGTCCCAAAGGAGAACGCCAACGTAGCCCGACACCGATTGAGGAACGGAATTTGTTTTTGTCCTTCACTTCGGAAGAGGGGTCGTCTGTTTTCCAAACACTACCGGCTTCAATAAAGGTCGCCCCTTTAACACCAAATTCGTTCGGTAACCCAATGGGGAAAGTTAATTCGACGGTACCGACATAGCTTTGCAAACCACCCAAGGGATCATTTGTTTTACGATCTCGGGGGCCGACACCACTGGTTTCAAAGCCGCGCAAAGTATCGGCGCCAAGGGTATAACGGTCTACAACACGGACGTCTTTGCCAAGCCCGGTCATAAAGCTATAGCGACCGGAAAATTCAACAATCCAATCATCCAGTAAGGAGTAGTAATAGGCACCGAAAAGAGAGTTTTTCAGATAGCGGACATTACCGCCGATACCGGCCAAGTTGTTTCCAAATCCAAGGACATAACCTTGGGTTGTGTTAATACGACTGTCTCGTTTGTCATAGGAAACCGTATGCCCGATTTCGGACAAAATAGATTGTCCTCGCTGCTCTCTGATAAAGCGAGAGGAGTCGCCCTTCACACCTGAAATTTCATCACGGCGCAAGGTGTAATTGACTTGTTGACCGAGATCTTCGGCCAAGTGATATCCCATACGCAAGGTCATACCGTGTATTTTTTGATCAAAGGTTTGATTGAAGTATTTGTTTTGCGTAATACGATAAAGGTCAATACCGGCTGCAAGATCACGGTCTAAGAAATAAGGTTCTGTAAAGCTAACGTCAAATTCTTGACGGCGCTTGGCCCATGTGACGCCAAAACTCAAGTCTTGTCCGCGTCCTCGGAAGTTATGTTCGGCGAATTTAAATTCTGCAATAGGGCCGTCTGAGGTTGAAAAACCACCGGCAATACTAAGTTCTCCCGAACGATCCTCTTCGACTTCAACGGCAATATTAATACGATCGGGATAGCTGCCCGGTTCTTTAATAATTTTCACATTCTTGAAATAGCCGAGGTTACGAATACGGCGCTCGGATTTTTTCATCTTGTCGGCATTAAAGGCATCGCCTTCATAAAGCAAAAGCTCGCGGCGAATGACATCGTCATCGGTGCGTTCGTTTCCGTTGATGCTGATTTTTTCAACATAAACACGGGGGCCTTCGCTTAAAACAAAATTGATAGCAATCGTATTGGTTGCTTGGTCTTTTTCAATATTGGGGAAAACATCAACAAAAGCATAACCGAGGCGTCCCACTTCATCTGTGATTTTATCGACGGTCTTTTCAACTTCTTTGTTGTTATAAACGTCGTCATGTCCGAACGTCGCTAGCTTTTCCAAGGCGACAGGATCAACGTTAGGGAGTTTTGACGTGACGCTAACGGTGGAGATTTTATAGCGAGCGCCTTCATCAAGGGTAAAGGTAATGAAAAATTCCTTTTTATCCGGTGTCAGCTCTGCAACGGCAGACTTCACCCGAAAGTCCGCATAACCGTGCTCAAGGTAAAAGAGGCGTAACAATTCACGGTCATAGGCCAAACGGTCGGGATCGTAGTTATCGTCCGATGAAAAGAAACGGTACCAGCGACTTTCTTTTGTTTGAATGGCGGTTTCTAACTTTCCTTCACTAAACTGTGAGTTTCCGATAAAGAAAATGCGACCGACTTTGGTTTTGTTTCCTTCTTCAATTTCAAAAACAACATCAACACGGTTTTGGGGTAATTTAACAACTTTTGGTGTTACGTCAGCGACAAAGAACCCTTTATAACGATAAATGCGCTTGATTGCATTAACTGCTTTTTTAATTTTGCTGCGTGTTAAGGGTTGGCGGGCTGCCATGCCGATTTCGCTTTTTAGGATGTCGTCGGAGATATCGCTATTGCCGTCAAAACCAATGCGGTTAATGCTGGGGTTTTCTTCCACTTGAATGACAAGCACTTGGTTCACAATTTTAAGTTTAACATCTCGAAAATAACCGGATTCATAAAGGCGCTTAAGGGATTTATTGAGACTCTCTTCCGAAAATCCGCCACCGGGTTCTTGAACCAATAAAGAACGGATTGTTTCTGCTTCAATACGTTCGTTTCCTCGCACATCCAAACCGCCGACACGTTGTACTTGGGCAGCCTGAAGAGTCTGTGAGACAAAAAGAATCACTGTGGCGATTAGAATGGTGAATATTTTGTTTGTTATATAATGCACGCTTGCCTCTTTTTTTAAATCAATAGTCTTTTTTGGGTGAGAGATCTTTTAGCTTAACTAAACAAGCCCATGATCCATTGCGGAATTGCTAATCTGGATAAGTCTTTCCACGTTAAAAATAAAATTAAAAGCATAACGAGGCCGAATCCTACACGATAAGCGACTTCCTGTGCTTTCTCGTGGACGGGTTTTCCTCGGATAGCTTCGATAAGATAGAAAAAGATATGACCGCCGTCCAACATGGGCACAGGGAAAAGATTAATAAGGCCTAAGTTAATGGATAAAACCGCTCCAAGCCAAATGAGGGCTGTGATGCCTTGCTGGGCGATTTGCCCTGTAACGGTTGCTATGCCGATAGGCCCGCTGAGGCCGTCGGAAGAACGTTCCCCGATAATCATTTGTCCCAAAGCCTTTAGCGTTTGGACGGTCATCTCAAGCGTATCTTTTGCGGCATGACCGACGGCGGCAAAAAAACCGCGCACTTCATTTTTAACAACAGGTGCAAAGCCCAAGCCGAGGCGTCCTACAATTTTCCCGCCCGGTAATTCGTTTTTGTCGGGGGTTGCTTTTAAGACAAGTGTTTCCTCTCCTCGTCGGACGGTGAGGATGAGTTCCTTTTCCGGGTTGTCGGCAATGGCTTTTTGAAAGGTTTCAACGGAGAGTTTTTCAACACCCTCAAGGTCAATTAAAATATCGTCTTTTTTAAGACCGGCTTTTTCGGCTGCACTTTCATTGAGAGTCTCGCCAAGGTGGACTTGATTTAAAGGAATGCGTTGGCCGACGGTTACATACAGACCTGTTAGTAAAATAATAGCAAGAATATAGTTAGCCGCAGGGCCTGCTATGGAAATGGCAATCCGTTGCCAAGGGGTTTTGTTCATCATCGATCCCGGATCGGATCTTGATTCTTTCGTGCCTTCAATTTCGTCATCACTGGCCAGTTTTACATAACCGCCCAAGGGGATATAGCTTACTTTCCAGCGCATACCGTTTTTATTATTCCAACCAAAAATTTCCGGCCCGAAACCAATGGAAAAAACTTCAACGCGTACACCGTTGAGGCGAGCGACTACATAGTGACCCATTTCGTGGACGTACACTAATATTGACAGAACCACCACAAAGGGGATGATGTTCATAAAAATTGAAGAGAGAAAATCCATTCGTACTGTCCTTAAATTTGATAAAAAAGCCTACGGCATGTCTGCTTGATTCTAAGAAGCAAATGCTTATTTAGCAAGGGGGTAATTCTGTTTTTTCAAAAGCGGGGACAATAGAAAGAAAGGTGGTGGCCAGAGAGGGATTCGAACCCCCGACACGAGGATTTTCAGTCCTCTGCTCTACCAACTGAGCTATCTGGCCGTTTAATATATCGGAGGGCGAAAAGAAAGCCTTCAATACTGTCGATTTGTAATGGGTTGCGCCCTTTTTGTCTAGCCCCTTTTTGCTTTTTTAGAAAAAAACTTTAGACGCTCTTAAGCAAAGCCCTTTTATAATGGAAAATGAGGGGGTTGAAGGGAGTCTACCTCAATAAACCGTGATCCAGATAAACAATGCGATCCATTTGTTCGGCAAGAGAAAGATCATGGGTTGCAATGAGGGCTCCGATTTTGTGGGTGCGAACAAGGGAGACAAGCTCTTTAAAAACAAGGGCAGAGGTATCCGCATCGAGGTTGCCCGTAGGTTCGTCGGCCAGCAAAATCTTTGGCGAGCCAATAAGGGCACGCAGGATGGCAACCCGTTGTTGTTCTCCGCCGGAAAGCCGCGAAGGGCGATGGCTTGCGCGCTGCAAGAGGTTCACGGTTTTTAATAATTTTTCGGCCTTTTGTGTCGCCTCTTTCAGGGGATGTCCTTGAATAATCAAGGGCATCATGACATTTTCAAGGGCGTTGAACTCCGGAAGAAGATGATGGAATTGGTAAACAAAACCAATATTATCTCGTCTTTGTTGGGCTCGTTTTTTTTCAGATAGGGTTAAAACATCAAGGTTATTAAGAATTATCTCGCCGTCCGTCGGTTTGTCCAATAGGCCTGCAATATGAAGCAAAGTTGATTTTCCGGAACCGGAAGATCCCACTAGGGCAACGATTTCTCCGGCGTGTAGAGAAAGGTTAATGCCCCGCAGAACATCGAGCGTTTCCGAGCCTTGGGTAAAGGTTTTGGTGAGGTTTCTAATATTGAGGATTACGGGGGTCTTACTCATAACGAAGAGACTCCACAGGGTCAAGTTTAGAGGCGCGCCATGCAGGTACAATAGAGGAAATAAAGACCAAAATAAGGGCAATGACGATCACAAGAATAACCTCCGACGGGTTCACTTTTGCAGGGAGTTGAGATAGAAAATAGACTTCGGCACTAAAGAGGTTAGCCCCTGTTAAAGACTCAATCCAGCGGCGGATGCTTTCAATATTGTAGGCAAAGAGAAGCCCTAACGTGCTGCCTGCGGCGGTTCCTAAAATACCGATCATGGATCCCGTCATGAAAAAGATTTTCATAACGGACTGTTTTGTAGCCCCCATGGTGCGCAAAATGGCAATGTCTTGGGTTTTGTCTTTTACCAACATGATCAAGGAAGAAATAATGTTAAGGGCAGCCACCAAGATAATAAGAGTTAAAATAATGAACATCACATTGCGTTCAACTTTTAAGGAATTAAAGAATTGGTTATTAGCCTGTTGCCAGTCAATGGTGCGAAGATAAGGGTATTTGATTCTTAATAAGCGGGTTGTTTTTTGAACTTGATCTGGGTCGTTGATAAAAATTTCAAGGCCGCTAATGGCATTCGGATACCTGAAAAAAGTCTGAGCTTGGGCAAGGGGAATAAAGATCACGCCATTATCGTAATCTTTCATGCCGACCTCAAAAATAGCAGTTACTCGAAAGCTGCGCATACGGGGAATCGTGCCAAAGGCCGTGCTATTTCCTTCGGGAGAAGTAAGAGTCAGGCGATCTCCCGTATAAATACCAAAGCGTTCGGATAGTCGGCGGCCGACGGCAACATTGGGTTCGCCGTCTTCAAAATTTTCCAAGGATCCTGCGACGATATGTTCCGAGACAACGGTGCGAGCCCTTAAATCTTCGAGCTTAAGGCCGTGTACAAGAGCTCCGGCCGCGACACCGTTGGCACTGATCATGGCTTGGCGTTCAACAAGAGGGGTGGCCGAATTGACGTCAGGCAAGGATCTTATGTCTTTGACAAGGGCATCATAATTATCGATGCCGCGGGCAGCCGGAGCCGAAAGGCCGATATGTCCGTTAAATCCGAGGATGCTTTTCAGAAGTTCGTCGCGAAAGCCGTTCATCACAGACATGACAATGATCAAGGCTGCAACCCCGAGGAGGATCCCAAAAAAAGATAAAAAGGCAATGACCGAAACGGCTCCTTCTTTCTTAGAGGGTCGTAAATAACGAAAGGCAATGAGTCTTTCAAATTTTGAGAACATAAAAAGGATCTCTCTTATTGCTAAGGGGTTTTAAAGTTTTATTTATAAAAGTGCTCAATCATTTTAATGACCATGGCTTCGCAAGAGAGTTCAATAACGTCGCCTGTTTTACGATTTTTTAGTTCTACCAAACCGTTTTTGATACCGCGAGGCCCGACACTGACTTGCCAAGGCAGGCCGATGAGCTCCATGTCTGCAAATTTTACGCCGGCTCGTTCGTCCCTATCGTCATAGAGAACCGTAATGCCCGAATTTATCAGTGTCTTATAAATCTCTTCACAGGCCGCAACGCAAGCATCATCTGAAGCGCGAAGGTTGACAAGGCCAATCTTAAAAGGGGCAACACTTTCCGGCCAAATAATACCTTTTTCATCATGGCTTGCCTCTATAATTGCCGCGACCAAGCGAGAAACACCAATGCCGTAGCTTCCCATATGAGGGGTGAACGTTGTGTTGTCGGGGCCGGCAAGGGTTAGTCCGAGAGCCTCGCTGTACTTTGTGCCGAAATAAAAGATATGACCGACTTCAATACCGCGAGCAACCTTAAGGTTTTCCTTAGAAACAGGGCAGGTTGCTTCATCATGGATTTCATCGGTAGCGGCATAAATGCTTAAGATCTCATCCACATCCACATGCTCATCAGAGCGGGTCATGATGTCTTCAAGGCGTTCTTCATAAAAAAGCTCGCTTTCACCGGTTTTAGCAACAATCAAAAACTCATGGCTCAGATCTCCGCCGATGGGTCCCGTATCTGCTTTTGCGGGAACTGCCGTAAGACCCAAGCGCCTAAAGGTGCGTACATAGGCCTTCATCATTTCTTTATAAGAGTTGCGTGCTTCTTCCTGATTGATATCAATGGAATAGGCATCTTTCATATAAAACTCACGACCGCGCATAACACCGAAACGCGGGCGAATTTCATCGCGGAACTTCCAATTGATTTGGTAGGTTAGGTTGGGTAAGTCGCGATAGCTTTTAAGGTGATTGCGCGCTATATCCGTTACCACTTCTTCCGCTGTCGGTGTGTACAAAAGGTCACGACCGTGGCGATCTTGAAGGCGCAGCATTTCTTCGCCATAGGCCTCATAGCGTCCGCTTTCTTTCCATAAATCGGCGGATTGTACGGTGGGCATAATCATTTCTTGCGCCCCTACTTTATTTTGCTCTTCGCGAACAATGGCGGCAATATTTTGCAAAACCGCTGTGCCGAGGGGAAGCCACGTGTAAATACCGGCACAATGTTGGTCAATCATGCCGGCTCGAAGCATCAGTTGGTGGGAGACAATTTGTGCCTCTCGGGGGGCTTCTTTTAAGGTAGGCAGAAAATAACGTGTGCGACGCATGGGATGTAATACTCTTTTATAATCTTCTTGAGGATATCATACTCTGAAACTCTATAAAGTCCAGATAAAGTCTCAAGGAGAAACGGTAACTTCTAAAGGTATTGTTTTTTTACATTAAAGGCTTTATATTTAACGTAATAAATATTTTTTTCAGGAACAAGAAATGCCTCACTTTGATTACGAAGCTATTGTGCAAAAAGCCCTTCGCGGTGCTGTTCAAGAGTCACTCACGGAAGTGCAAAACAACGGCTTTTCAGGCTCACATCATTTTTACATCACATTTCAAACAAACAGAGCCGATGTGCAAATGCCTGATTTTCTAAGGGAAAAACACCCCGAAGAAATCACTATTGTTTTGCAGCATCAGTTTTGGGATCTTAAAGTCACAGATACCGGCTTCTCCGTTAGTTTAAGTTTTAATGATAAGCACGAAACACTTGTTGTTCCTTATACGGCGATTATTAGTTTTCTTGATCCGTCCGTTAAATTCGGCTTACAGTTCGTTCCCGATGAGGTTCCTTTATTATCCGACAATGCGGACGGTTCTTCTGATGTAAAGACCGAAAACGAAGCGCCGTCGGCTACAACCGGCGGAGATAACGTGATTACAATGGATACCTTTCGAAAGAAATAAATTCCTACCCGAGAAATAATTCTTTAATATACGGTAATGAAATATGTCCTCTTCTCAAGAAGTTCGCTTTGAGTTTGGGGAAAACTGGTCTGAGTTTTCCAAGAATATCAATGAAACAGAAGTACAACAGGCCGTTGACGGACTGAAAAAGCTCTTGCCTGAAAATTTTGATCCTACGGATAAATCATTTCTGGATATTGGGAGCGGAAGCGGTCTGCATTCTGTTGCGGCGGCAAAAATGGGTTTTACTCGGATTGCGTGTACGGACTATGATCCTAATTCTGTTGCCACGACAAAAAGAAATGCTGAAAAATTCGGGGTGCAAAGTACAATAGTGGCTTTGCAAGATGACATTTTAAATTCCGAACTTAACCGGGCTTGGGTTTTCTTGGCACGGGTTGTGCCGAATATACTTTTATTAAAAAGTAACGCTCAGGCGATTGCAGATTACCCATAGATATTTCAAACCAAAATAGAGCATAAAGAGCGATGCCAGTTGGCTGAGGCGTACAATGACCTTTTTGTTTAGAAAACGATGCCCGAACCCAAGAACAGTGCTTAGTCCGGCTCCCCAGATGAGCACTCCCGCAATAATCAAAAGATTTTCAAAAAAAATGTGGTGATCAACGGCTTTGGTTGAATCCAAAGTTGTAGCAAAGATACCCGTCCAAAAAATGAAGGCAAAGGGGTTGGCGATCGCCAAATATAACCCCCATTGAAGGCCGTTTGTCATGTTTGTCGTTTCATCAAAATTGAGATCGTCAGATGTTTTTTTTAAGCTTTTATACCCCGTATAGATGAGGAGAAGGGCTCCGACAATGCCAAGGCCGTTAAAAAGCGAGGGGTAAGACATTAAAAAGGAAAGGCCGTAATAGGCAGCAAGCAGGCAAAGACTATTCCCCAGTGCGCCGCCAAGCCTGACGCTAAAAGCTGCGAGAAAGCCGTGGCTTAAGCCCCGTTTAATCATCTCAACACTCACAGGCCCGATAGGAGCTGCGAGAGTCATTCCAAGAACGAGTTTTTTAAGAATAAAAGCGACTTCCATTTCGATTGCTTTTGTAAAATTTATCTTGCCGGTAGGTCAATATAAACCGTTTACCTTGCCGGTTGCAACGGAAAAAGAAAGCTAAAATGTTAAGGGGAAATTATCGTTTTTAAGGGGTAGTGTTGATTGTAATTACTTTTGAGAGAGCTGCATTGTAGTATTGATTGGGCCCGATGGTTATAAGGTGTTTTTTCCCTTTATGGATCCACTCTAAGCGTATTTTATTATTTTTAACATCGGAAATTTTAAGATGTTGACGGGCGCAGTGAGGGCAGGTGCTTTCAATTTTTCGGCCGTTAATCCAAACGTTCCAATTATGCTCATCTTGGAAAATAATCCCGTTGCATTCCAAGCAATCTTCTTTGTTCTTCAAGGTATCAAGATGCTCTTGAGTGCGTTTTGAAAGGATATCAGCGTGCTCCTTTTTAGAAAACATTAAAGATTGTGTTGCCAAAAGAGGTGCGTAACTTAGGGAAAACAAGAGGAGGAGAGTTATTTTTATAGAGTTTTTTTTAGTCATCGAAATTTCCTTTTTCTGCCTTCTTAGGTTTAAAAGCTTTGAAAGTCATTTTTCCTGTGATGCCTGTCTCTCCTTGAAATAGCCCGACTTCTGTAAGCGCAGGGTTGTTTTTGTAGTGATGATTAAGTTCTTGGATATAGTGAAAAACATCCGTATCGAGTTCTGCTGAAAAGGTTATTTCGATTGTTTGTAGACCCTCTTGATCAAGGGAGGTGTTAATTTTTTCAAGGGATATATAATGAGCCTTTGCATTTCGGGTGATAATTTCTTGCGCACTTTCTTGGGGCATATCCTTGAGGAAGGAGATAAATTGCTCGGGGAAGTGAACGGTCTTTAAGCGCTTTAAGATACTTTTGTAGTGTTGATTTTTATCCTCTAACAGGCCGATTTTTTCTTGTAAAAGAAAACCGGCATAACAGAGTACAAGAGCAAGTCCTAAAAATAAAAGGGTTGTTATCCGGGTGCGTTTTAGCTGCGGAATCATGGGGCTTCCTTCCGGTTTAGGTCTTGTGTTAAGACGACTTCAAAACGGTCAACATATTGGTCGAAAGGAAGGATTTTCGGGGTTTCATTGAATAAACTCTCTAAATAAGCCGCTTCTTCTTCCGGCGTGAAAGTTCCTTGGCGGCGTACGGCAATATTGAGTTGTTGTCGGGCTGCACCAAGAGAGCGCCAATGAAATTCTTCTAAAAGGAAATTAGGTTCCGGCTGTCCTTGAAGGGCGGCAATAATAAAATCGGGAGTTTGAGAATTTTCTGCCGCAAAGAGGATGCTTTCTAATGAGGTTAGAGGTAGGTTTTGCAGCTCTTGAGGGAGGGTTTTCGCAAGTTGGATGAGAGCTTTTTCGCGGGTGTGTGCTTTGTAATAGGAGAACCCGTTTTTCAAAAGGAAAGCCCCTGATAAAAGAGCAGCACAAAGGCTTGCATTTTTAAAAATTGTAGCGATTTTTTGATGCTGTTGTTTTTTTCTGAGAGCTTTAAAAGAAAGACATAGTGTTTCAGGAAAGCGATCTAACCATAATAGGTTCAAGCTCTTTTGGGGCTTACCTTCCGGAAGGGTCGGTTCTTTATCCAAGTCGTTTAAAGTTGTGATATCCGAGCTATCAACGGCATAGTCCCGTTGAATAAAATGGAGGGTTTCTTTAATTTCATCCCGAGCGGTGTGATCCAAAGCCGTATAGCGTACAAAAACAATGACGCCTTTTATTAAACAGACATGGCGCGCTCTATGATCAGTGGTTTTTGACACCCGATAAAGAGCTGTGGTGCCGACCTCGGGTAAGGAAAAGGCAGTTTGGAAAGAAAGGGGAATCAGGCTTTTAACAAGAATCGTTTGATCGGCAAGAGCTTTGAGCCAACCTTGTAAGAGAGGCGTTGATGTGAGTCGCCAGAGATTAATCGATTTATTTTTTGTGATGATAGCCGAGGCTGCAATAAATTTTTTATCTTGAAGGTCGGGGTGATTTTTCAAGGCTTGTTTCACCTCAAAACGAGAAAGTTTCGGAAAATCATAATGGTTGTAAGAAGCGCCCGGAAGGTCCGTATAAACATTAATAGAGGAGGGAACGGAGGGTGTTTTTAGCTGTGAAAGATCTTGAGGGGATTTTAGAATGAGCGTCTTATTTCGTGCAACATCACGGTAAAAGGCGGCGTGTTCTCCAATAATTAAATAGGGTTTGTTTTTAAAGATTTTTAGGTGCATCAGAAAGCCCCCGTAGAGCCAAGCCCTCCATAAAGAGGAAGAAAGATTGCGCCGATAATAAAGAGGAGAAATCCTCCGACCAGTAATAACATGAGGGGGCCGAGGCGTTGGATCAATCTTTCTAAAGAGTCTTGGAGGTTTTTGTCAACGTATTGCGTAACATGTTTTAAAGCGAGGGTAAGTGCCCCCGATCTTTCCCCAACTTGCAGAATTTTTAGAATGCTTTCAGGTAAGGGGAAATGCGTGTGAAGCGCCTCACTAAAAGCACTTCCTCTTTCGACATAAAAACGGGGTTGTCTAAAAAGACTCCTGAAAAAGGCGGGGTGGAGATTTTGCTCGGCGCAGTCCATGGCTCTCACAATATTGTCTTTTTGTGCCTCTAAAAGAGCTTGGACGCTTGTGGTGTATTGCAGGAGTAAGATGTCTCGAAGGTGTTGCCCGAGGAGAGGGGTTTTAAGGAGCGCTTTTAAGAAACGATTGCGTAGAAAAGTATTATAGCGGCTGTAATTGATCAGGATAAAACCCACCGAAAAAAAGGCACTTAAAATCACTCCTATGCTCGTAAGAAGGGGGCCTGAATAGTGTGACATCGTTAAAAGAGCTCGGGTCAGGGGAGGGATTTCCAAGCTGCTCATTTTATAAAGGTCAAGCAGTTGGGGTACAACAAATGTCATCAAGAAAATTAGGAGAGTTAAGCTGAGCATGAAGACAAAAAGCGGATAAGAGAGTGTTTTTTTGAGACGCTTTTTGAGGTTTTCCATCCATTGAAGGTAGGTAACAATTTGGTCAAAGGCAGAAGGATAATCTCCGCTACTTTCGGCTTGTTTAATAAAAGATAAAAGAAGGTCGTTGGTCAAGAGAGCGCTTTGCTTTAAGGCGCCGGAAAAAGAAAGGCCTTTCTCTAGAAGGCGAATAAGAGGTTGGTATGATTTTTTTTGACCGTCGCCCTCGAGTGCTTTTAAGGCTTCTCGTAGGGGGAGTCCTGCTCGACAGAGTTGTGCAAGGGCTTTAAAAAGGGAGCGCAGTTCTTCCGGTTTTAATTCGATTTTTTGAAAGAGCTGCTGCCAAGCCTTTAAGGGTTTTAAAGAAATGAGAGTAAACTCTTTTGTGCTCAAAATACGACGTGCTTCACAGGAAGTATCCGTTGCGATAACGCCTCGTGAAACGTGCCCTTGTCGGCTTTTGATTTTATAGTGAAAGGCTGCCATCTCTTTAATTACAATATGTCATTATTAAAGGCTAAAACCTCTTGGATATCTTCCAAGGTGAGCTCTTTTGTTTTAAGGAGAGACTCTGCTTGTTTTTGCATGGTTCTAAAGCCTTGTTTTTGAGCCGTGTTTAAGAGTTCGTGATAAGATGCTTTTTGGGTGAACAGCCTGTCGAGTTCCGGGGAAACATTCAGAATTTCGGCAAGGGGACGTCGACCCAACTGGTTTCCTCTGGTTTTTGAAAGAGGTTTTTTTACTAAACGTTGTGAGAGGATGCAGTTGATGTTTCCTGAAAGAAGGGCGGCATCAACCCCAAGGTCAACAAGGCGATTGACGGCAAGGAGAGCTGAGTTTGTGTGAAGGGTCGTGAGTACAAGATGTCCTGTCATAGCTGCCCGTAGAGCCATTTTTGCAGTCTCTTCGTCTCTGATTTCGCCGATTAAAATAACATCTGGGTCTTGACGCAAAATAGAACGTACCCCCTGCGGAAAATCAAAACCGATATCCGGTTGCACCTGCGTTTGGCGAATATTGTGCATTTCGTATTCAATGGGGTCTTCGAGGGTCATAATATTACGCTCCTTCGAGCGTAGATAAGACAGCATGGAATAAAGCGTGGTTGTCTTCCCGGATCCCGTGGGGCCTGTAATGACAATGATACCGTAGGGTTGGTTGAGTTGATGTTTAAGGTGTTCGATATGATCCGGCGAGAATCCCAGTTCGGGTAATTCAAAAAAGGTGTGTAGGCGATCGAGGCTTCGTAAAACAAAGTTTTCTCCGTTGGCCGTCGGATGAGTAGAGGTGCGAAAATCAATGGTTCGCCCTGCAATTTGCCGAGAAAAACGTCCCGATTGCGGTAAGCGTGTTTCTGCAATATTCATATCGGATAGAATTTTCAAGCGAGATAAGATCGCACTCCATTGGCTTTTATGGAAAAGGTGATGGTCGCTTAGAGTGCCGTCAATACGCAAACGTACGCGCACAAACAATTCTTCCGGGGCAAAGTGAATGTCCGATGCTTGTTGTTTTACAGCTTTCTCAAGAATGTGCTCAATGAATTCAGAGGTTTGCGGTTGGGATTTAATGTCATGTTCTTGAGCCAAGTACGTAATGTTATTTCCGTTTTCCATGAGACCGCCTTGGTATTGAGAGGAAGAGGAAGCCGTTACATACAGGGCGTCAAGGGTAAGGATAATATCTTTTTCCCGTGCAATGAGAATCTTTAAAGACGTTGCTTGGGGGTAAAGGGATCTGAGCGTATCTTGGCGTGTAACGTCCAAGACATCTGCTAAAGCAACGCTAAGCTGTTTATTGCTTTTGTCAAAGGTCAAAGGAACGGCGCGTATGTTATAAAGAGTCTCTTCTTTTTGACGGCATAAGGAGGCGTCAATATTATCAATGCCGTAATTTTCCGGGCAATAGGTATCGTAGGAAAATTCTTGTCCCAGCCAGTTCATGAGTGTTTCTTCCGTTAAGAATCCCATTTTAAGAATAACGGAGCGAAGAGAAGTGCCGCTGAGTTGCTGCTCTTCTTTGGCAATAGCCAATTGTTGTAACGTCAGAAGATTGCTCCGGATCAGGTGATCGTGGTAATTAAAGGAAATGGCGGGATCTTCCCGGGGATAGGCCGTTTCTTCTTGTTGTTCGGCATAGGTGTTTTGTGCTGCGTTTGACGTCATATTTTCCCTGCTTTTTTATTTAAATGGTACGAGCTTTGTTTATGGTTTTCAACTTGATAGTTTTTTAAATATATTTTACAATGACAGTAGGTATTACGTAACCCTTTCATGTTTATGTGCGAAAGGTGCAGGGTGGAATCAATGACACATATTCTTTTGGTCGAAGATAATGAAATGAATCGTGACATGCTCTCAAGACGCCTTGAGCGTAAGGGGTTTGAAATCAGCATTGCCGTTGATGGCGAAGAGGGCGTAGCGAAAGCTCTCTGCGTTAAGCCGGATCTTATTTTAATGGATATGAGTCTGCCTAAAATTGACGGGTGGGAGGCTACTCGTCGAGTCAAGTCCAATCCCGAAACAGCCTCTATTCCTATCATTGCTCTAACAGCCCATGCCATGGCCGAAGATCGTGAAAAAGCATTGGCAGCAGGATGTGACGAGTATGATACGAAGCCCGTTGAGCTTCCTCGGTTACTTGAAAAAATTCAAAGAATGCTTGACGGGCTAAAGAGCTAATGAGAGCCGGAACCTTGAGTTTCATATGAGGGGTTGAAACTCAAGGGGAAAGTTAAGTGACGGCGTTGAAATATAAACAGGAAAACATATGTCAGTTGTTGATTATACCCCCCCAAATAAGGCTAAGGTCTACTTTCTTTCTACCCTTGGAAAAATTGATTCGGATTTCAAGAATATCCTTTTAAGTCTTTCTCGGTTTAAAAAAAATAGTGCTGTTCTTCAGAATGAGCAAATTCAAGCAGATGTTCAAAGCATTCAAAAGGGAGCGGATACGTTTCAGGAGCTTCTGAATTCTTGTTCTTTGCCGGAAACTCAAGATAGGCTTTTAGAAAGCAATCGTTTGAGAGAAATTCGCCATGATATGCGGACAGCCGTCGGGGTTATATCGGGATATGCCGAGCTCGTTCAAGATGCTTTGGAAGAATTAGAAGGGGGAGAAAAAGCTGTTGCGGCCGTCATAGAGCTTCAGAAAAAGACCAATGAGCTTTTGGCGGTGATTGAGTGCTTTACTTTGGAAGAGAAAACCGTTGAGATTACCGAGGATGAAGAGGATATTCGTTTATATATGCCGGCTCTTGTAACGGGGAGCGTTCTGATCGTTGATGACAGTTCTCAAAAAAGAGAGCTTTTATCACGAAAATTAAAAAAAGTAGGTCATACCGTCAAGATTATTGAGGACGGCGTAAAGGCTCTTGAGTATTTGAAAGAGGCAACACCGGATATTATTTTATTAGATCTTTTTATGCCTGAGATGAACGGCGATAAAGTTCTGCAGATTATTAAACAAAACGAGCGCTTGAAAGACATCCCCGTCCTTGTGATTTCTTCTTCCAGTGATATGGATAATGTCGTTAATTGTATTCGTCTTGGGGCGGACGATTATCTTCCGATGCCTGTGGACAACACTCTTTTACAGGCTCGTATTAATTCTTGCTTAGTTAAAAAGGCAACACGAGATCGAGAACAGAAAATATTATCCGAACTGAACAAGTCCCGTCAACTTTTGGCCACAGCTATCGAGAATATTGCCGAGGGTTTTGCTCTCTTTGATGCTGAGGATGTTTTGCTTATCTATAATAGTCGTTTTAGAGAACTTTATCCTAGTGTTAAATCCCTTGGCGGTTCGGGTATCACCTATGAAGAATTGATTCGAGAGAATATCCGGTTGGGCGTTTACCAAGTGGAGCGTCGAGAACTATGTCCCGAGAACAATATTTGTCTAAATAACAAAGAAATTGAAGACTGGGTTTCTGTTAAGGTCGGTCGTCACAATAATCCGACGAAGCCCTATGTGGATCTCTTATCCACGGGGGTTTGGGTGGAAGTGATTGAGAATAAAATTCCCGAAGGCGGTACGGTTTCTATTCACAAAGATGTTTCCGAAGGGAAAAAGAAAGAGAAGCACCTTGAATATCTCGCCCTGCACGACGGATTGACAGGGCTTGCAAATCGTAAAAAGTTTGACGAAGCGTTGAGAGACTTTTTTGAAAAAGCTCAAGAAACTAACGCTACATTCGGTGTTGCTTTTTTTGATCTTGACGGCTTTAAGGTTGTTAATGATACCCTCGGACATGATTTTGGTGATTTTTTGTTGAAAGAAGTTTCGCAAAAATTAGTGCAAAGCGTACGAGAATCTGATTTGGTGGCACGTTTTGGCGGAGATGAATTTGCCGCCCTTGTGACACATATTTCTTCAGAAGAAGATCTGGTTCACGTGGCAAAACGTTGCCTTGATGCGATTGGAACCCGCGTTGAAAAAGAGGGGATGGTGGCTGATTTTGGCGTCAGTATAGGTCTGGCCTTGTATCCCGATGCCGGAAAAACGCCGGAGGAACTTTTGAAAAAGGCAGATGCAGCCATGTATGAGGCCAAAAAATCCGGTAAGGGAACTTATCGTATTGCAATTTAGGACGCCCGCAGAGTTTAAAAAGCTTTTTTTTTCAGAGCCTTTTGTGATTTTTAGAAATGCTTTTAAAAAGTAGCGGTCAATTAAAAATAATAGAGGGGTTAGGATCATTCCCTTTACTATTTCCTTTTAAAATGCCTTAAAATCTTCTATGCTGCTTTATTAAGTGAGCTCTAATATGGTAACGTTTTCATCCGGCTTTTTAGATCAAATTAGACGACGTATCTCCTTGGCTGATGTTATAGGGCGTTATACCGTTGTGCAAAAACGCGGTTCTAATTTGACGGCTTGCTGCCCCTTTCACAACGAAAAATCCCCTTCCTTTTATATTTATGAAGAAGACGGCCATTACCACTGCTATGGGTGCAAGGCGCACGGAGATGTCTTTTCTTTCCTGATGGAGAAAAAAGGGGTTGCTTTTCCTGAGGCGGTAGAAGAACTTGCAGGCCAAGCGGGACTTCAAATTCCTCAAAACGAGGGCGATTCCGAAGCGGATCGACGTGCCCGAGCCGAAAGTGAGCTTTTTTATGAAATTTTGGAAAAAACAGCTCAATTTTATGAAAAACAATTGTTAAGTAACGGCGGTGTTGTTGCTAAAAAATACATTGACAATCGGGGGGTTACCCTTCAAACACAAAAGACTTTTCGCTTGGGTTATGCTCCGCGCGGAAACGTGTTGCACCGTTATCTCTCTAAACTCGGTTACAAAACGCCTGTGCTTCAAAAACTTGGTCTTGTTCAAGAATCACGGGATCGCTCGGGGGAGTTTTATGATTATTTTAGAGATCGGCTGATGTTTCCCGTTTGGGATAAACGAGGACGTGTTATCGCCTTTGGCGGTCGTATTCTCGGTACGGGAAACCCTAAATATATCAATTCTCCCGAAACACCTTTATTCCATAAGGGGAATGTTATTTACGGGTATCATTTGGCAAAGCAGGTAAAAACTCAAGATAAAACCGCCCCGCTTATTTGTTGTGAGGGGTATATGGATGTGATTGCCCTGCATCAAGGAGGTTTTCAAGGGGCTGTTGCGCCAAACGGAACGTCTATTACGGAAAACCAATTAGAGCTTTTATGGAAGCTGGATCATGAGCCGATTATTTGTTTGGATGGTGATAAGGCAGGTGAAGAAGCGGCTTTAAGGGCTTTGAAAGTAGCACTCCCTTTCCTTGAAGTAGGTAAAAGTTTGCGTTTTGTGTCCTTGCCTGCCGGAGAAGATCCCGATAGTTTGCTCCGGGCCGGTAAAAAAGAGTTGTTGAAAAATTTGTATGACACGGCCTTGCCCCTCGTAGAAAAGCTTTGGCGCACGAGTGTTTCCGGAAAGTCTTTAGAGACACCGGAACAAAAAGCGGCCTTGCGTCAGGAAATTTTTTCTCTCTTGGGGGCCATCAAAAATAATAGCATACGCAAGAGCTATGAATTTGATGCCAATGATCGCTTAAGAGCTTATATGCGTCAACTGTCCCATAATAAATACGGCCAAAATAAAGGAGTTCGTTCTTTTTCAGGGTCGTATGCGAAAGGCCCTTCGTCTCAAATGACGTCCCTGCACAGTGTGAATGCCAATGAAAGCCGTCTTAAAGCCCTTTTTGCAAGTTTGTTAAATTATCCGAGCCTTTTACCGGAGGTTGAGGGCGAGTTTATGGAGCTTGTTTTGCTCAATCCGTCACTGATTGCGCTGCGAGAGGAAATGATTCATTATCTTTTTGAGGGGTTTGACCTTGACAAAGAGGCACTTAATAACCATTTGTATAATAAGGGGTTAGGAGATACAGTAGAATCCATATGTAACCTTTTAACTTATACTCATGCTCTTTTTGCGCGCCCCTCAAAGGCGGAAACTCCCGAAGTTCGAGAGAATGTTCTTGAAAATTGGCGCAAAGTCTGGCATTTTTGTCAGGGCAAGAGTGCCTTGGAACAAGATTTGAAATCAGCAGAGAGGCAATTGGCAAGCGCTTCAACATCTGAGAATTTTAGTAAAGTAAAGCGCCTCCAAGAGGAGTTAGCGCGTTTAAAGAGTTAACCTTTTTTTTATTGTAAAGTAATGAGGATCACCGTGGCACGACCGAAGTCTACAGCTAGAAAAGAAAATGATACCCTTGACGATAACTCGGAAGCCTTCGAGGGAAAGGATGCTGCAAAGCATGAAATCCAAAAGCTTCTCGCAAAGGGTCGTGAGCGTGGTCAATTAACCTATGAAGAGGTTAATAAAGCCCTGCCTCAGGATGAAATGAGTTCTGAGCAAATCGAAGATATTATGGCTACCATTACGGATATGGGCATTAACATTATTGATGAAGCTGATGATGTTGATGATATTCCTGCTATTGATGAAATTGATAGTTCCAAGAAAACGTTAGTCCTTGACGGCGATGATGATGATCTTCCGGATGATGATATTGACGATGATAAGGATGAGTCCGAGTCAAGTGATCCGAGCGGCAATATTTCGGAAACAGAAGCGGGACGAACAGATGATCCCGTGCGTCTTTATTTGCGTGAAATGGGGAAAGTTGAACTTCTTTCCCGTGAAGGTGAGATTGAAATTGCAAAGCGTATCGAGGCCGGCCGTGAGATGATGATCGAGTCCATTTGCGAGAGCCCTTTAACCATACAAGCTCTTATTGAATGGCGTGATGCTCTTGTGGACGAACAGCTTTTGTTGCGTGATGTTATTGATCTTGGCGATACCTACTCTGCCGGAGAGGAAGATTCGGACGGCAGTAGCGATGAGACGGCAGCCCAAGAAGGCGATACCGATAAAGATGAGAAATCCGATGAAAAAACGTCTAAATCCGACGAAGTAGACGATGACGAAGACGAAGATGAGGATGCTCAAGAAACAACGTCTTTATCCGAAATGGAAGAAGAGCTTAAACCTCAGGTTCTGGAGCTTTTCGACAAAATTGCAATAACCTATGACAAGATGAGCAAGGTCCAAAACAAGCGTCTTAAAGCTGTGCAAGACGGTAAAGATACGAATGATAAAGATGATGTAACTTATAAAAAATATAAGGCTGAACTTGTTGTTCTTATGGGTGAAGTACGACTTAATAATTTTCGCATCGAACAGCTGGTCGATCAGCTATACCAACTTAACCGCAAGCTTTTAGGCCTGGAAACAAAGCTTTTGCGATTCGCAACAGATTGCGGTGTGGAGCGTGAAGTGTTTTTAAAAGAGTATACGGGGCAAGAGGTTGATCCGAACTGGTTGGCAGATCTTGACAAGAAAAATGAAAGTTGGAAACAGTTTGTTCAACAACATGGCGAAGAAGTTCAGGAAATTCGTGAGAAGATTTCCGATCTCTCCCAACTTGCCGGCATTAGTATTTCGGAATTCAAGCGCATTGCTCAAACCGTAAAACGGGGTGAGCGTCGCTCGAACGTTGCTAAGAAGGAAATGATTGAAGCTAACTTGCGCCTTGTGATTTCTATTGCGAAAAAATATACCAATCGTGGATTGCAATTTTTGGATTTGATTCAAGAAGGCAATATCGGATTGATGAAAGCCGTTGATAAATTTGAATATCGCCGGGGTTATAAATTCTCAACCTATGCCACATGGTGGATTCGACAAGCAATTACGCGTTCTATTGCCGATCAAGCCAGAACGATCCGTATTCCCGTTCATATGATCGAAACGATCAATAAATTGGTACGCACATCTCGTCAAATGCTTCATGAAATCGGCCGTGAGCCTACACCGGAAGAGCTTTCTAAGAAACTGCTTATGCCCGTTGATAAGGTGCGCAAAGTTCTTAAAATTGCAAAAGAGCCTATCAGTCTTGAGACACCTATCGGGGATGAAGAAGACGGATCTTTGGGAGATTTTATCGAAGATAAAAATGCGATTATTCCTATTGATTCTGCTGTGAATTCTAACTTACGCGGTGCTACAACAAAGGTTTTGGCAAGCCTGACACCTCGCGAAGAGCGGGTTTTGCGTATGCGTTTTGGTATCGGTATGAATACGGATCACACCCTTGAAGAAGTCGGACAGCAGTTTTCTGTGACAAGAGAACGTATTCGTCAAATCGAAGCTAAGGCTCTGCGGAAATTGAAACACCCAAGCCGCTCTCGTAAGTTGCGTAGCTTTTTAGACAGTTAGTTTTTAAAAGTAACAGAGTCATGAAAAATTCTATAAGGCCTTCTTTCGGAGGCCTTATTTTTTTATAAGTTGTTTGGAGCTTTCAAATAAAATATATAGTGAAAAGTGTTTATGAGTTCAAGATCGGACTTTCTTTCTGCCTGTACGGTGTATGTCGCAAATCGAAGGTTTCCGCAAACATTTCCGTTTAAACCGCTCTCATCAAGGAGCTTAACAATAAAATTATATCGGGTAGGATGCCATATAAATGTTAAAATCTGTTTGGCATCGCAGGCCCAGGTGAAATGCCATGCTTGGTTGTTTAAGGTCAATAAATAGTCTTCGGTTAGATTGGTCGGGATATGTTGAATATCGTTGTAGGTGAGGTAAGGGGCGCGATAAACGATAACGTCGTTTTCATTGTTGACGCTTTTGTGGTTAGAGCATTGAGAAGGTGTCGCGATAATTAACGCTATAAAAAAGAATAGAAAGTTAATAGCTTTCATTTTGATCGTCCTTTTATTTTTTTGTTAGGTTGCCGTATCAAATTGATAGGATAAATCCTATTTGATAGAACCGGAGCAAGCTGTCAAGTTTAATTTCTCATGAAAGTGGTCAAGTTGGAAAATTCATGAAGAGGGAGAATAAATTAATCTTTTGAGGCAAGGTTTTTATTGTGTAAAGAAATAAGGTTTTCGTTTGTCTTTTCCGGCCTTGGTATTTCCGTTGGAGTAGATGAGTGTATTTAATTGTTTGGCATTCAGTTGTTGGATGGTTGGGATTTCTATGGTTCGATTGTTTTGTTTTTCTTTTTTTTGCCTTTCTTCTTGTAGGTCGCTAACCGTTAGCACATCTTCTTGTTTTTTTGGGGAATGATCCTCGTCGTTTCGATAAACCGCCGGTTCTTTAGGGTGGATAATCTCATAACCTGTTTGACGGGTAGCCGGATTTTTATTTAAAGGTCGTAAGAGTCGTTTGGATTGCTCGCTCATTTGTGCGACTAAAATAGAAGGTTCTTGTTGATTTTTCCTTTGCTCATGGCGTACTTTTTGCCATTTTTTGTATACTTTATGGCGATAGGGTGTTTGATGTTTTAGGGTTGCCGAATGATAATGACCGACGGCTTTTGTCCAAGACCCGTGTTGCCGGCGCAATTCCATTAAAAATTTTGCAGCATAATCAACATTTCGGCGGGGATCCATCATATAGGTCGGTGACCTAAATTCAGCACCGTGATGGCGGTAATTAACTTGCATGCATCCCACATCAATATTCAACTTTCCCGCTTCCAAATGCTTGTTGAGGGACTTTACGGCATCGGTTTTCGTCTTGTAATATTCGGGTTTTCCGTTGACGTTAATGACCCAAGGCCATGCCACAAGATCCTCATGTCCCGTTGTTTTTTTTCCGGACTCAATAATAGAAATTGCCGAAAGAAGGCCCGGGGGAATATTATTGGCTTTCTCTGCCCTTGCAATTTGCTTTTGGCATAAAAAAGCCGCACTCTTTTCCGTTGCCAAGGCAAAAGAGTGTGAGAAGGCGATTAGAAAACCGCTCAAAAAGATTTTTTGATAAAGTCTCATTCTAAAAGTGTAAGACATTTTATAATAAATTGTAAGTCTGTCGATTTAAGGATTTATTAAGCAGGGTCTGTTAAGGTACTCTTAAGGTAAGCGGTGCAAAAGTACCTACATAAGAAAAAGAGGTTCCTATGACAAAAAAAGAAGATGACAAAAATACGGGACGTAAAGTAAGAATCAAAAAAGTTGGCCTTCGGACTAAAATTATTATGCTTCTTGCATTTATTTTATTGCTTATTTTCCTATTTTTCTTTAACAAAGCAACCCTGAATAATTTGATCCCCGTGGATTATATTGAGGATCCTTGGCCTTTTAAGCAGGCTTGTGAGGTGGCGTCTCCTCCTGCCGAATAAAAAGAAGCAATCTATGAGACATGCAAAAAAGACCGTTGTTTTAAGGAGTAACGGTCTTTTTACACCTTAGCGGTTTAATTATTACTTTCCTTTGTCGCTATCGTCCATATTTTTACCGATATAGTTTCCAAGGGCTGCGCCGCCCAAGGTTCCAAGACCTACGCCGACCAATTGGCCTGTACCGCCTCCGATTTGTGAGCCGATAAGACCGCCGCCAACAGCACCAATGAGCGTGCCCCCTGTTTCCTTAGGCCCCATACTTTGGCAACCGGCCAGGAAAGCGACGGAAGTAATAGCTATGATTATATTTTTCATAATAACCTCCCATGTCATACTATATATTATAACATGAAAATTGTTATTTATTCATTAATATGTTGCTTATTAAGTATGTATTTTATGTCAAATTTTATTTAGAGGGATTTTGATGTAGTGCGTATCGTTGTCCTCGGCGTCTCCAAAATTTCCTGCCCGTAAATTAATTTGAAGGGAAGGAAGAAGTAGACGGGGGAATCCCAGCGTTTTATCTCGCGCTTCTCTTCTTGCGCGGTAATCTTCAAGGGATGTGTTGCTGTCGAGCATAATATTTTTCTGTTTTTGTTCTCCTATGTTTGTTTCAAAAACAAGGGGCTCTTCAGGATTTGGATAAATGTGGCCGACAAATACTTTGGTTTCGTCGGGCAGTGCAAAAAGCTTTTGGATAGAGTTGTAAAGGGCTTCGGAGCTCCCGCCGGGGAAATCAACGCGTGCCGTTCCAAGGTCGGGCATAAAAATGCTGTCCCCCACAAAAAGCGACTCTTCGATATGATAGCTAACACAAGCAGGAGTATGACCGGGAGTATGAATCACAGAGGCTTTCAGGTTCCCAATGTTAAAGGTTTCGCCATTTTGAAAGAGACGGTCAAATTGTGAGCCGTTTGAGGGAGTATCTTTTTTAATGTTGTATAAGGGGATCCAAAAATCAAGCACCTCTTTGATGTGTTCACCGATGGCTGTGTTAGCCTTTAAGCATTCTTTCAGGTAAGCGGCAGCAGTCAGGTGATCCGCATGGATATGGGTTTCAAGAATCCATTGGGCTGAAAGGGTATTATCCTTGATAAAAGCAATAACCTCGTCTGCCGATTGGGTGCTTGTACGCCCGGCATGGGGATCATAATCTAAAACAGAATCAATAATCGCACATTTTTTTGTTGCCTCACACCAGACAATGTAGGTCATTGTTGCCGTATCTTTGTGAAAAAAGGCTTTGATTTTTGGCTGTGTCATAGGCGAATACCTCTCTGTAAACTGAATTTTAAATTATAGGATAGATTGTCCCGTTAATTTCCAGTCCTTCTCAAAGGACTCTAACCCTTTATCCGTTAAGGGGTGATGATACATTGCCCGTAAGACTTTTCCGGGTAAGGTGACAATATCAGCACCCAATAAAGCCACATCATTTACATGTTTCGGACTGCGGACGGAGGCTGCAAGAATCTCTGTTTCAAAATCCGGATAGTTGAGATAAATATCCGAAATATCGGAAATGAGATCTGTGCCGTCTTGCCCTAAATCATCAAGACGCCCGAGGAAAGGTGAAATAAAAGCGGCGCCGGCTTTAGCGGCCAGAAGAGCTTGGTTGGCGGTAAAACAGAGGGTCACATTGACCATGGTGTTGTCGTCGGAGAGGGTTTTACAAGCGCGCAAGCCGTCAAAGGTGAGGGGGACTTTGATGGCGATATTGTCGGCAATTCTACGTAAAATATCTGCTTCTTTCATCATCGTTTTATAGTCTGTTGCTGTGACTTCGGCACTAACAGGGCCATGGGGGACAAGGGCGCAAATTTCTTTTGTGACTTCTTTAATGTCACGGCCGGATTTTGCAATGAGGGAAGGGTTGGTTGTTACGCCGTCAATAAGGCCTGTGATAACAAGCTCTTCAATTTCTTTAATGTCGGCGGTGTCGAGGAAAATTTTCATTTTTGGCATTCTTTCTCAAAAGTTGTATACTCATTTGGAATCTTACAGAGTGCACCCCATGAATCAAGCCCCAATTCTTTTTGATGATAATGAAAGTGACAGGCCAAGTGTGGAGCAAGAGGCTTTTTCCTATGCGGAAGTGCTTGTGACTCTCCCTTTTGGGGAGGTTTTTGATTATCGTTATTCTTGTAACTTACCTTTGCAGCTTGGCTCTATTGTTCAAATTCCCTTTGGAAAACGCACCTTGTACGGGGTGGTTTCGGCTTTAAAAGAGAAAACAAACACACCGCCCGAGAAAATTAAGGATGTGATTTCCGTTGTGCAATGGTGTGCGCTAAAAGAACAAGATCTTGCTTTTTTAAGGTGGATGTCCGACTACACCATGATCCCGAAAGGCCTTGTTTTAAAAATGTTTTTAAGCGTCCCTGCTGCTTTTGAACCTGAAAAACCTCTTTATGCCTATAAGGTTTCTCAAGGTTTTTCAGGATCCTTAACGGATAAACAGAATTTGCTTATGGAGTGGTTTCAGGGAAAATCTAAGGCCTGTTCCGGTGCCGAGATTCAAAAGGGTGCGGGCGTTTCCGCCGCTATTATCAAAGGGGCTCTTGATAAAGGGGCGTTAACCCTTGTCCCTTTTTCGACCGTTTATCAAAACCCTGATGCTGATTTTCTGAAACTGTCCTATTCACCCGAACAGCAAGCGGTTGTAGAAAGTTTATCCCGTGCTGTTTCTTCTCAGAGTTATGAAGCTATTTTAGTAGACGGTGTGACGGGATCGGGAAAGACAGAAGTTTATTTCGAGGCCATTGCACAAGCCTTAAGGGAAGGGCGTCAAAGCGTTGTTTTGTTGCCCGAAATTTCTTTGACACCTCAGTGGCTAGAGCGGTTTAAAAAGCGTTTTGGAGCGGAGCCCGTCGGGTGGCATTCGCAAATGACACCGGTTCAACGTCGAAAGGCCTGGCAGCGCCTTGCAAAGGGAGAAGCGTCTGTGATTGTGGGCGCGCGATCTGCGTTAATGTTACCCTATCCGAATTTGGGGCTCATTATTGTGGATGAAGAGCATGAAACGTCTTATAAGCAAGAGGAAAGTGCCACCTATCATGCTCGCGATATGGCCGTTGCACGAGCCTATCATCTTGGAATTCCCATTGTCTTGGTCTCGGCAACACCCTCCCTTGAAAGCTATGTAAATGCCAAGGAAGGAAAGTATTCTTTCTTAAAAATTCCCCACCGGCACGCAGGTGCAACCATGCCGAGTCTCGAGATTGTTGATATGCGATCTCATGATAAAAAAGCCTCCCGAGGTAATCTGCAATTTATGGCAGCGAAGGTACGTTCTGCCCTTGTGGAGGCGGTTTCAAAGGGTGAGCAAGCCTTGTTATTTTTAAATCGACGCGGTTATGCTCCCTTAACTTTATGTCGAGGATGCGGAGAGCGCCTTGAGTGTCCCCATTGCACAGCTTGGTTGGTGCAACATAAATCCGTTGAGCGCTTGCAATGTCACCATTGTGGTTTTGTGGCAAAACGTCCGAAGACGTGTCCAAAATGTGAGGAGGAAGACTCTTTTATTGCTTGCGGCCCGGGTGTTGAGCGTATCGCCGAAGAGGTGAAAGCCCTGTTGCCGGAAGCGCGTTTATTGATTATGGCCAGTGATGCCTTTGAAACAACAACAGATCTTGTGAAGGCCATTGAGTGCATTCAAAAGGGTGAAGTCGATGTTATTATCGGCACCCAAATGATGGCCAAGGGTCATCATTTTCCAAAGTTAACGTTGGTAGGTGTCATTGATGCGGATTTGGGTTTATCCGGCGGAGATTTGCGGGCGTGTGAAAAAACCTATCAACTTTTGCAACAAGTTTCAGGGCGCTGTGGACGAGCCGAGAAAAAAGGCCGCGTCCTTTTGCAAACCTACTACCCCGAACACCCGGTGCTTCAAGCTCTTGCGGCCGATGATAAGAAAGCCTTCATCGAGCAAGAAATGCTTATGCGGCAAGCGGCCGGAATGCCGCCTTACACAAGGCTGGCGGCCCTTATTTGCTCTAGCCAAGACCAACGATTGGTTGAACAATGGGTTAAATCTCTCGGGCGTCATGCACCGCGCATTGAAGGCGTAGACGTCTTAGGTCCGGTTCAACCCGCAATGGCACTTTTACGACGCTATCATCGTTGGCGTTTTCTTATCAGAGCCCCTAAAAACTATCCCCTTCAAAAATACATAAAGAGCTGGCTTTCAACCCTCGAACTCCCAAGGCACATAAAGCTTCAAATTGATATTGACCCTATTTCCTTTACGTAAGGACGGTATCCTTTATCCCCGCTTTAATCGGAACTTGATTCGGAATCAAAAGCAGAATCCTCTGACGTATCAAGGGCAGTTACGACGCCTGTTTCAAGGTTGTAAAGCGTCCGAATTAAGATTGTGTTCCGGCGATCCTTTTTGATAACTTCAACACTTTTGTGCGCATGATTTATGATGATCCGTGTAAAATGGTCTTCCAAGGTTGTTTCAGAGAATTTTCCCCTTGCAGAAAGCTTTGGGCCTCCTTGGGCAGAAAGATCAATGTCGGGACTTAGAAGTTCTGCTTTGTTGGCAGCAATTTTATGGAAAGCAGACGAAGCCGTTTCAAAAACATAAAGGGGTTTTCTATCGCCTTCCTCATTTTCTTCCTTACTTTCCGCTACGACATCTTCATCTGTATAATGCCATAGACCGCTTTTACCGCAATGAATATCACCGCTAAAGAAGGCGACATATTTGAGGTTTTTTTCTTTTATGTAATTGAGAATTTCGGAGAGTTGTTCAGGGGACGCTTCCCAAGGATCTCCTTGAAGCATTAAGGCCGTCGTGGACATAAACACAGGCTTAACACGGTCGGCGCGCTTTGGTTCGGAAAGCCAGTTTTTAAGCTCTTCCATTTGTTCATCGCTTACGGCTCGGTTTTCACCGGGATAAAGTTCCGAGCGTAAATCCATAACAAAGCCTTCCAAATTATCATTGATAATATACCGATTTTCAGGGGTATCGGGTCCTTGGGGACGTTGGAATAGGTCATAGGCACGTTTTCCTGCAGCAGCTCTTGCAATACGGGAAGGGGGGATTTCTGCGGTGCTATTGTTCCAGCGTTCATGGTCATCCCACATTTGATAAATCGGCACAAAGGCGTCAAACAGAGCGCGAGCCCCCGCCGTTTTGTGTACAAGGTCATAGCGTTTCATCATGTCATCAAATGTTTTAGCCGCAGTCAATTCTCCTGTGGCATCCATATAGACCCAATCTCCAAGGGAAATAAAAGCATCTGTTAGAAGACCTTGAGAGGCAGAGTCTGCGATATCACGGGTGATGGTTTCGAAGATATCCGACCCTTTGCTTTGCCAAAGTTTTACACCGGCAATTAAACCGACTCGATTGCAGGATCCGTAAACAAAGGAGCAAATATTCTTAGGTTCCTCGGGAGGCGTAATGACGGTATAGGTTTTGCTTAGGCTCCAATCCAAATCCTCTATATCAACTGCTCCTGTGGTTTGTCGATAACCGATTTGAAGATCATAAGCCGTATCGGGGAGCAGTTCTTTAAAGGCAGTGCGCCCGATGTGTTTATCCTCAGAGGGCATATCGAAATACCGGACAACCCAGTTTTCAGCCGTATCATCGGCATCTTGTGGTTTAAGGCGTGCATAGCCGGAACAGGCCGTCGGCCTTTCAACGGTCATACAGCAAGAAAGAAGGCTTTTCTTGGGGAGTTTTCCTTGGCCGAGAACATGAAAAGTGTATCTTGTTTCGTAAGAGGCAACGGCAACATCCGATTCATCGCTGCTTGAGGTTTCTATATCGGCGTTGCTACTTTCGTCGGATTCATAGAATACTTTTACAAACCCTCGGTGGATCGGAGGCATTTTAGGCAAGGGGCGTATGATGTAATCGGGGTCAACAGCGCTGGCATAAAGAGGACTGAAACCTGCAAATAGAGTGATTAAAACAGAGCCTAAAAAGATTTTGATATGAGGCATGGAAAACTTCCCTTTGGATAATAAAACGTAGGTAGTAGGTAGTAGGTAGGGGCAACGGCGAAAGGGTAATCCCTTTTAAAACCGTAGGAGCTTTTTCTTAATAGATCTTTAAGGAAAAGTTAAAAATACAACAAAGAGGTAAAAACAAGGTTTTTTAACGGCATTTATTCCGGATTTAAAAAATATTTTCTCTAAAGAAATTATTAAGCAAGAGGGCGTTTTAAGACCCAATCCAGTTCTTGCTTTTTAAGTTCTTTACCAATTTCCGGCCCTTCTTTAAATCCTTGTTTCATGAGATCTTGCCCTGTTACGGGAAATGGCCGGTATTGCCAGTTATCAATGGTCTTTAAGAGATCTAAAGGCAAATCATTTCCTTTGGAAAGGGCGGCCGTGAACCAAGCGCGTGTTAGATCTTTTCCCTGAAAATGGAGGCGAAGCCTTATGTCTTTTGCGGAATCGTCTTGAATCATACTTTGCAATTGATAAAGCCACTTTGATTCTTTGTTAGAAAATTTATAACTCTTAATAATTCGGTCAAGCTTTTGAGGATCATAGTTAATCAACGTATAGAGACGTGTTAACGGGCAAGGGGTTAGGCCTATCTCTTGCTCAAGGGTGAGGAGCTTTAGGATGGAAGGGTTTAAGTCTTTTTGGTATGTGACAACCTCGAGAATCCCCGTTTGTGCCATGATCTCGAGAGATTTTAAAGGCGCTTTGTTTTTTAGGAGGCGCAGGAGTTCACTGTGAATACGCTCGCCGGATATTTTTTCAAGGCCTTTTTTATTATCGGTGAGAGCTTTTAGCGTCTTGTCATCGGGAGCGTGTTTGGCAAAGCGCGCATAAAATCTAAAATAACGTAAAAGACGCAAATAATCTTCTTGGATGCGCCTGTCGGCATCCCCGATGAAACGGACAACACCTTGTTTAAGGTCTTCAATACCGCCCCAAGGATCGTAAATTTCTCCATTTTCTTTAAGGTAGAGAGCATTGAAGGTGAAATCTCGCCGTGCAGCATCTTCTTCCCAGTTGTCTGTAAAAACCACCACCGCCCGCCGACCGTCGGTTTCTTCATCTCGGCGAAGGGTTGTGATTTCAAACCCCTCTCCTTCAAGGACTGCCATGACGGTTCCGTGGGTAAGACCTGTCGGAATGACTTTGATATCGGCTTTTTTAAGGAATTTGATGATTTCTTCAGGCTTATAACTTGTGGCCAAGTCGATATCTTGAACAGGCTTGCCAATAAAAGCATCTCGTACACAACCGCCCACGAAACGCATCGTATTTTGGCTATGGGGAACGGCCTTAAAAAGGCGTTTGATTGCAGAGGTTGTCATCCAAGGTTGGGGTGCTAATTTCACAAGAGAGATTCAATATTTTGTCATTTCTGGGATTAGTTTATCCTAAAACAAGGTTTAAAACCTTATTTTTTGTAAATTTCTTTCAAACGTTTATCACGGCCGCAATTGTAGCGGTAAAATTTATAACGTAGGGGGTTTTTGAGATAATAGTTTTGGTGGTATGCTTCGGCCTCATAAAAAGGGGATGCCGGAACGACCTCGATGACACTGTCTTGTTTTAAAAGACTTTCTATCTTTTTTTTAGAAGCTAGGGCTGTTTCCTTTTGTTCTTCGGTCAGGTAAAAAACAGCCGCGCGGTATTGGCTTCCTTTATCACAAAATTGCCCTTTTGCATCAAAGGGATCAATGTTTTGCCAAAAGACATCTAAAATTTCCTTAAAGGTAACCTTTGAAGGATCATAAGTAACTTTTATCGCTTCGTAATGCCCTGTTTTTCCCGAAGATGTTTCTTCATAGGTCGGATGATCAGTATGTCCGCCCGTATAGCCGACAACTGTTGAAATGACGCCGTCCAAATGATCAAAAGGGGGCTGCAAACACCAAAAACAGCCTCCGGCTAAAATAGAAACTTCGTATTTTTCTTCCGCTGCTTGTGCCATTGGAGTTCCTTTAAAGCAAATAAGAAATGACAAAAGAGTTGTCAGGATTCTCAACATTATTCGTGATCCTATTGAGGAGATATAAGATCATTTTAATAGGCTTGGCAGAAGAAAGATAGAAAAAAAACCTCTCTAAAACGAATAGAGAGGGTTCTTTGGTAAGGTGTTAAAAAACGAATAATTCTTAATCTAGTTCTGAAAATGCCTCTTCAAAACAGGCAATAAGGTTCTTGCTCGGCTCTATTTCATCAAGTTTAATCCTGTGCATTTCGCCTCGAGCTAAGTAAGCCTCCTTTTGGCTTAGATCTGATTTCATCATGTCGTAAATCATTCGTGCCGTAGTTTCATCTTGCCGAACGGCAAAATCGGCAATAGATTGTAACTGTGGTCGGGACAAACTCGGGATATCAACCTCAAAACCTAAGTGTTTGTAAGCGTTTTCAAGTAAAACATCGGCTTCTTCATTTGGGGTTTGTTGCCCCGGATATTCGGGGAATTCCTCTTCTTCAACCAGAACAGCTCCTTCAATAGACTCATTCGCTTCTACGCCGAGTATAGCCTCCCCTTTTACGTGCCTCCAGATAAGTCGAGCAACATCCGGGTTAATTTGTTGAGCCAAACCTTGACTCCATTGGGACGGGTTATATGTAATTTTTGTAATAAGGCCGTCTTCTTGTTCGAGCGGTAATGAAGCGTTTAAGACGGGAGGTAAAAAAGTGGCTATAGCACAAGCTACCGGGAGAAAGTTTCGCATAAGTTATTCCTTGTTCTAGTTTTTGTTTGTTTAGATTTTGGGTCTAATGCAGCGATAAAATGAAGCATTTTCTTAAGGAATTTTCCTGAGAAAGGAATGTTAAATTCCACCTACAAAAACAGTATATCTAGCCTTTTGTATGGTCAAGAAGTTATCGTTTTAAATATGAAATTTTACAAGAAGGGGGGGAATTGCGTGTAGAAAAACCCCTCTCTAAAATGAATAGAGAGGGGTTTTATTTTGCCTTCAATTAAGGTCGTTCAAAAGACTTATTTAGCCAGTTGGGCTGCAACTTCGGCTGCGAAATCTTCTTCTTTTTTCTCGATGCCTTCGCCAAGACGGAATTGGGCATAGCCTTTGAAGTTAATGTCCGTGCCAAGTTCTTTTGCTTTGTCGGCCACGACTTGAGCAACGGTACGTTTTGTATCGTCAATCATGTAAATTTGCTCGCACAATACGCTTTCTTCATAGAATTTACGGAGGCGACCCTCAACAATTTTGTCGGCAAATTCAGCGGGCTTACCGGAGGCAATCACTTGCTCTTTATAAATGGCACGCTCACGCTCCACAAGCGTAGGATCCAAGTCTTCTTTTGTATGTGACTTAGGATTTGCTGCCGCAATGTGCATTGCAATTTGCTTTCCGAGCACAGTGAGTTCAGTCTCGTCTGCGTCTGATTCAAGGGCTACGAGTACACCGATTTGACCAAGAGTGTCCGTTGTCGCATTGTGAAGATAATTGGTGACAATACCTTTTTCAACACTGAAACGTTTAACGCGACGAAGGTTCATATTCTCACCGATAACAGAAATCAAGTGAGTTAGCTCTTCGGCAACGGTACGACCGGTACCGGGGTAAGCCGTAGCGCCTAGTGTTTCAACACTTTCACCTTGTTCAAGGGCAAGATCGGTTACCGTTTGAACGTACTTCTGAAACCCTTCGTTACGAGAGACAAAGTCTGTTTCTGCATTTACTTCTACAACAACACCAACTGTTCCGTTGGACGCAATGCCGACGAGACCTTCAGCAGCAGCACGGCCGGATTTCTTAGCAGCAGAGGCAAGACCCTTTGTACGGAGCCAGTCCATTGCATCTTCAATATTGCCGTTGGTTTCATTGAGGGCTTTTTTGCAGTCCATCATGCCGGCGCCGCTTTTTTCGCGGAGCTCTTTCACAGCACTTGCCGTAATTGCAGTCATGTTCGTATCCTTTCGTCAAATTATGCGTTTTGTGCAGAGCTTTCTGCAGGAGCAGTCGTTGCCTTCATTTCTAAAGCAAGGGCTTCGTCGGGAAGCTCTGCAGATGATCCGAGATCAACGCCTGAGGCTGCCATTTGCTGTTTCATGCCGGACAAAGCTGCGTCGGAAATAAGACGTAAATAAAGCTCTAATGAACGGATGGCATCATCGTTTCCCGGAATAGGGAAATCAATATTGTCAGGGTTTGAGTTGCTGTCTAAAATAGAAATGACGGGAATGCCCAAAGTTTTAGCTTCATGGATAGCAAGCTTTTCTTTGTTTGTGTCAAGAACAACAAGAATATCGGGTGTTCCGCCCATTTCACGGATACCGCCAAGGGAACGTGTAAGGTTATTACGGCTACGCTCCAGTTTTAGAATTTCTTTTTTTGTAAGGCCGAGACTCGCGCGCTCAAGAGTGTTTTCATGCTCTTTAAGGCGTTGGATAGATTGCTTAACCGTTTTGTAGTTGGTCATCATACCGCCAAGCCAGCGATGGTTTACATAGTATTGGCCGCAACGTTCCGCATACTCGGATACAAGGGGACTTGCTTGGCGCTTTGTTCCGACGAAAAGGACTTTACCGCCGCTTTTCACAACATCATGCACAGCTTGAAGGGCTTGTTGCAAGAGGGGAACGGTGCGCTCGAGGTTAATAATGTGAATATCGTTACGAACGCCAAAAAGGTATTGATCCATTTTTGGATTCCAGCGACGGGGGTGGTGGCCGAAGTGAACGCCGGCTTGAAGAAGCTCACGCATAGTAAATGTCGGAAGTGTCATAATAAAACCTTTCTTTTCCGGTTGTGCCTCCGCAGGGTGGTTTACCTTATTTTAAGATAAACACCGGAGCGACATCATCCGATGATGAGCCGCAAACCTACGTGCAGATTTGTACTTTATAAAACCTATGTAAAGTACAGAGTGTCCCTTTTATACGTCATAAAATAGAGAAAAACAAGCTAATAAAATGCAATAAGAGGCTTGCCGTCGTTTGTTTCAAACCCAAAGAGAAGCAGCATCGCGTCTCCTTTCAGATCAAGGGTATTGCTATTAAGGGCTAACGTATCTTGACGTGTGCGGGATTGTTTGTTGAGATCTCGAACCCTTAGATTGAAAGTCTCTTTTCCTAAGGCTTTGCTGTGCAGTGTTACTTCTTTCGTCTTAAGGAAAACGTTTAATACTTTAGAAGAAATATAGAGCTTAGAGCTCCCTTGAGTAGGGGGAAAAACGTGATCTCCAATGGAGAATGTATGGATGAAATTCCCTATAAAATACGGTTGAATAAAGACTCGAACTTCGCCTTTGAGAGCTTTATCCAAGTAGGTTTTAAAGTCTTCTTGAAAGGTTTTAAAGCGGATTAGGGTTTTTAACTCGTCTCCGGTGGTGAGCGGAATATCCGAGCGTTTTTTTGTTACTTCATAGGAAATGACGGGCGCCTCATGAGGCTGCCATATAAAACCAATCATGCCTGTAATTAAAAGAAGCGTGAGAGAAATTGATGCCCGTTTTGCAAGGTAATCTTTCATCCTAAGGGAAAAGAAGAGAAAAGTAACTAAAGCAAAAGTGAGATAAATTAAAATAGACTTCGAAGCAACTAACTTTAACGCATTAATGAGTTCTTCCGGAAGAGAAAGTGTGGCTCTTACACCGTTGTTAAGTTTGTTTTGAATCGTGCTGATATGTTCAAAAATGAGTTGAGTTGCTTGCTGTGTAAGCCCGTCAAAAACAATTAAAAGACCGGTTAATAAAAACAAGATGATGAAAAAGAGAGGTTTGTAAAAAAGACCCTTCATAAAATTAATCAAAATGCGTTACCTCATAGGTTTGATATTGTCCTTGCTTTAAAGCGCCAAAGTATCCCCAAGCAAACCCTTTTCCAACAAGAGGAAAACCCGCCAAGGGCGCATTGTTATAGGCTATATAAAGAATAAGAGCGCTTATGGTTATGATTTTCCCTTGTTTCAAAGCGACTATGGTTTGGGCGAGTGCATAAAGGCTTAGCATCATAAAAGGCGCAACAACGCCAAATGTGACATAACCACGACCGGAAACAGGTAAAAGAAAAAGAGATGTTAGGGCAAATTGACTAAAGCCAAAAAAGGTTAAAAACAAAAGAGGAATGAAACGCTTTCTAAGGGCTATGAAGAATCCGATAAGGGAAAAAAGAACAATGACCGGCCCGTAAGAGATAAAGCTATCACCGGCAATGTAGAGATATTGCTTAACGAGGTCTTCAAAGCGTCCCGAATGAATCATTGAAAAGACAAAGGTAATCACCCCGGGGGCTTTTGCAATAAAACCGGATAGAATCATGAACACAAGAGACGGAGCTATGGCAAGGAAAAGGCAAAGGCATAACGACAAAAGATCCTTTAACGAAGTATGTTTATTTTGATACATCCAAATGAGTGTTGTGCTGAAAAGAGTCGGGAGGCTTAGCCACGGTGAGTTATAACAGAGCTGCAACAAGCCAATGACGGCATATGTGTAGAGGTGTTGAAGCCATGTGGCTTCCGGAAGCCATAGGCGATAATAAACAATAAGTCCCAGGACCCAGAACCCTGTTGCATAACCGATAACATGGGGGCTTATTTCCCCAACAGAATATAAAAAACCGGGCCCAGCCGCCACAAGCAGAGCCGCTATAAATTGTGTTGATTTCTGTGTTGAAAAACTAGCGGCGACATAAACAGTTGCAAAACAGGCTAAGGCCCAAGAGAGTGCATTAAGGATAATGCCGGAATAAATGGGGCCTAAAAACCAGAGACCTCGGGTTAAGAGGGCATAAAGGGCGCGCTGAAATTCAAATCCGGACGCGTATTCCACATAAGCTTTTGGGGTATTAAGAAAACTTTGAAATTGGTTAATATAGTAGAGATTTTCCTTATTCATTTCCCAATTTGAATACTCCGGCAGAAAAGCACCGTATCCGAATATATAGTCCGCCCATATATAGGTTTGTTGTAAGACGCCTGAGGTATGGTAGCTCCACGGCATAAGTTGCACGGAAATTAAGACCAAGAAAAGAATCAGGGGCGATTTATAAAGGATAATTTGATTACGGGGAAGGAGTGTCATGCTTTTTCTAATCTATTAAAGAAGGCTGCGTTAAGGTTGATGCGGCCGTATTTAAATTTTCAAGACCCAAATAATCATAAGCGATATCCGTAAGACAGCGCCCTCGGGGGGTGCGTTGTACAAAACCTTGTTGAATCAGGTAAGGCTCAATGACTTCTTCAAGGGTATCCTTTTGCTCTGATAAGACGGCAGCTAAGGTTTCGGCACCAACGGGGCCGCCCTTATAAACACGGGCGATGTGTTCCAGATAACGGCGGTCTTGTTCATCGAGGCCTTTGTGGTCAACGCCTAACCGGATCAGAGCATTATTTGCCAATGTCTCATCAACAACACCGGTGCCTTGTACGGCAGCAAAATCTCGGATGCGCCTTAAAAGACGTCCGGCAATACGAGGCGTCCCCCGTGAGCGTTTTGCAATTTCTTCTAACGCGCCTTGTGTCATTTGCATATTGAGGAGGCGGGAGGCGCGCGCAACTATTTTCTCGAGATCTTTGGGTGTGTAGAATTTTAAACGTAACGGAATGCCGAACCGATCCCTTAACGGAGAGGTTATAAGGCCTGTTCGTGTGGTCGCCGCCACCAAGGTAAAGGGAGGTAAATCAATTTGGATAGAGCGCGCTGCAGGGCCTTCCCCGATGATGAGATCCAGTTTAAAGTCCTCCATTGCGGGATATAGGACTTCCTCGACAGCAGGGCTTAAGCGATGGATTTCGTCAATAAAGAGGACGTCATGGGGTTGGAGATTGGTTAGAATTGCCGCTAAGTCACCGGCTTTGGTGATAATGGGGCCTGAAGTTGAGCGAAATCCTACGCCCAACTCGGTTGAGATGATTTGAGCAAGGGTTGTTTTTCCAAGGCCGGGAGGGCCAAAAAACATAACGTGGTCTAAGGCTTCATTTCGATTTCGCGCGGCATGGATAAAGATTTTTAAATTGTCACAAACTTCTTTTTGTCCTGTGAAGTCATCAAGGGATTTTGGTCGCAAAGACGATTCCTGACGGTCATTTTCCTGTTGAAAATCGGGAGAAAGAAGGGGTTCTCTTGCCATCTGATTTAATCTATCTTACTTTTCTAGTGAGGCGCGCTAACGCTAACGGGATAATTTCTTCAACGGTTCCAGTATGGCCTTCTTGTTTCAGAAAGGCAACGGCTTGATTTGCTTCAAAGGCGCGATATCCCAAATTGATAAGAGCTGATGCAGCTTCTTCAAAACTATCATCGGGTTTGGCAGTATGCTTTGAAAGGGAAATAACGGTGCCGGATTCTGAAGAGTGTTGTGCGAGGACACTTTGAGTTCCAAAGACTTTTTCGACTTTATCTTTGAGTTCATTCACAAGGCGAGAGGCAAGTTTAGGGCCAACGCCATCGGCACCGGCAAAGGTTGTTTTATCCTGCGAAAGAACGGCTCTGTGAAGCTCTCTTGGCGTTGCAACGGATAAAATGGCAAGGCCTACTTTCATACCGACGCCTTGAACACTTGTGAGGACTCGAAACCATTCCTGTTCCTCCGGAGTTGAAAAGCCATAAAGAGCCATGAGGTCTTCTCGTACTTGCATCTCTGTTAGTAAGGTGTAAGTTGCACCGATTTCCAAGAGATCGGCCAAGGTTTTTGCCGAGCAAAAGACGTGATAAAAAACGCCGTTCACATCTAAGATAGCCCAGTTTGAGCCTGTGGAATCAAGAATTCCTCGAAGCTTTGCAATCATCATGAGGCGATCCTCCGGTGTTGTTGGGTTTCAAGGGTATGGGCGTGGCAAATGGCAACGGCTAAGGCGTCGGCTTCATCATAAGAGAGTTCCCCGCACGCCGGCAATAAATAATTAATCATGGTTTTAACCTGTTCTTTATCGGCATGTCCGGCGCCGACAACGGTCTTTTTTACATGGTTGGCAGAATATTCTCCGACACGAATTCCTTGAGCCGCGGGGGCAAGCATGACAATACCCCGAGCGAGCCCAAGCTTTAAAGTCGTGGCGGGATTTTTATTCAAAAAGGTTTCCTCAACGGCGGCTTCATGGGGAAGAAGATTTTGAATGACTTGAGAAAGGCCTTCAAATAAATCTTTTAACCGCAAATCCAAATCCTGCCCGACCTTGACTTTAATGGTGCCGTGGGCGATATGGGTTAAGCGATGGCCGCGGCATTCAATGAGCCCCCATCCTGTTAATCGAAGGCCCGGATCAAGCCCCAAAATTCGACGCGGTTCTAAGGTGTGACCGATGCTTTGGGGCAGCCTTTGATTAGGCATTGCTTAATTTTTCCATCACACTGTCATCAAGATCAAAATTCGCCGATACGCTCTGCACATCATCGTTATCTTCCAAAGTATCAATAAGCTTGAAAAGAGTAAGAGCTTTTTCTTCGTCAATCGTTATTGTGTTTTGGGGGCGCCAAACAGGTTCCGAGCGCTCTGCATCACCAAATATTTTCTCTAAAGCTTCGCGAACCGCATTTAACTCTTCAAAACTTGTGGTGATAATATGGCTTGCACCGGAAGATTGGACGTCTTCGGCACCCGCTTCAAGGGCGGCTTCAAACATATCATCGGCGCTTGCTTTTCCAAGGGGATAGGCAATTTCGCCCACACGGTTGAATTGGAAGATGACGCTATTGCTTTCTCCAAGGCTCCCGCCATATTTTGTGAATGTGGAACGCACATCGGATGCCGTACGGTTTTTATTATCGGTCAAACCGTCTACAATGACGGCAACGCCACCGGGGCCATAGCCTTCATAACGGACTTCTGTATAAACGGTGTCGTCATCTCCGCCGGCTGCTTTTTTAATAGCGCGCTCGATATTATCCTTCGGCATGTTAACCGCACGGGCTGCTGCAATAGCTGCGCGCAGCCGTGCGTTGCTATCGGGATCAGCCCCGCTTTCTTTAACGGCCACAATGATTTCTTTAGTGGCTTTTGAAAAAACCTTGGCGCGTTTTTTGTCTTGGGCGCCTTTGCGATGCATAATGTTTTTAAACTGGGAATGACCTGCCATATCTCTTTTTACTCTTTTGAAATTAAATTAAGGTGTATTACGGTTGATTTTAAATCATTTACTCCCCACAATAAAGCCATGGGAAAAATATTTTTTCAAGAGGGAGGTTTGTCATGGCGTTGGCCGTTGTTATGGGAGGGACCGAACGGTGTAGTGTGGGGTCTGAGGACGATGATATTACAGCATCACTCGGTATAGGAATTACCCTTGAAGGCGGCGTTGCATCAACAAATCTTGATTGTAAACCTGTCCCGGATTTTGGCGATTGTGCCATTTGGGCGTTGATTACCCTTGGAAGTCAAACCGATTGCATTCCTGCCGTTCTGCCCCTTTGGAGTTCGGGAGTTTCCAGTGTTTTTTGGAATCTTATTTTAGCAAACGGAAACTTGGACACGGGTACTTGTTTGATCGGGGGGACTATTCTTGTCCAAGACCCCGGAACCAGTATTATCATTACGTAGAAAAAAATTTAAATAGCACGTCGCGACTGAAGGGCTGTTGTGATGGTTCCTTCATCAAGGTAATCGAGCTCACCGCCAACGGGCACACCGTGGGCAATGGCTGTAATCTTGACATCAAGCCCTGACAACTGATCTGCAACAAAATGAGCTGTTGTTTGCCCGTCGATGGTGGCATTGAGGGCTAAAATGATTTCTTCAACCTGACCGTTTTCAACACGTCGAAGAAGTTCTTTCAGACGGAGTTCCTCAGGCCCAATGCCGTCAAGTGCCGAGAGTGTTCCGCCCAAAACATGGAAGAGTCCCTTAAAAACGCTATTGCGTTCAAGTGCCCAAAGGTCAGCCACATCTTCTACAACGCAAATGATCTTGCGGTCTCGAACGGGATGCGCGCAAATATGACAAGGAGAGGTTAGATCCAAATTGCCGCATTGTTCACATTCTTTGATATTCTCAACGGCTCTTTGTAGTTCATGCGCCAAGGGCTGCATGAGCACTTCTTTATTTTGAAGCAAGTATACAACGGCACGCCTTGCGGAACGAGGGCCTAAACCGGGGAGTTTAGAGAGAAGCTTCATTAAGTGCTTTAAGGGTTCATCTGCCATTTTTTTGGGGCGCTTTGAAAAAAAAGTGTTTAAAAGGGGAGTTTCATGCCGCTTGGTAGTCCCATTCCTCCGGTCACACCGGCCATTTCTTTATCCATTAAGGTTTGTGCTTTTCCTTTGGCATCATTAAGGGCTGCGGTGATGAGGTCTTCGAGCATTTCAATTTCGTCTTTATCTACCAAGTTCGGATCAATGGTTATTTTCTTAACCTCTCCTTTGCAAGTCATGACAACATTAATCATGCCCCCGCCCGCAGTGCCTTCAACGCTCATATTGTCCAGCTTTGCTTGCACCTCTTGCATTTTCTTTTGCATTTGTTGAGCTTGTTTCATCAGTTGTCCGATGTTTGTCATGGGATTTTTTCCTTAACTTGTTAGGCGGTTTTTAGAGGTTGCTTTAAAAGCTTTACGTCTTTTATCTCAGCTTGAGGGAAAATTTCAAGGGCTGTTTTCACAAGGAGTGTTTTTTTTACCTCCTCAATCAGCTGCTCTTTTGTTTCTTTGTTTTGGACACGCAGGGTTTTAGAGGCTTGTGCGTGAGCCTCGTTTTCTTTGTGGGCTTTAATATCCCATGTATTACCGGTCCACTGAGTTAACATATCTCTGATTTTTTTTACAAAATCCGGCGCAATATCTTTGGTGAGTTCAATTTCAAGATGATATTTTTTTGTGTCTAGCGAAATGAATTTTACGTGATTTTCAAGTTCATATTTTAAGAGCGGTTCTTTACGGGTTTCAAAAAGAGCCACTAGGTCTGTAAAATTTTCCGGAGGTTGTGAGCTTAAATCTCCAAGTTTTGGCGGAGGATATTCTGCGGTTTGGGGCTCTGCAATGTTTTGCGTCATGTCCTTTGAGGCGGGATCAAGGTTTTTTTTTTGAGTCTCGGTTTGTGCGTCCTTAAGAGGTAGTGTTGCTTCGCTATGTTGAGGGGTTTCCCCATTGGCGGGGACTTTTAAAAAAACATTGGGTGTCGTTTGGCCGTGTTGCTTAGCAAGCTCTGAAAGTACGGCCTGTGCCGTCGGGAGGTCGCTTAAATAGCAGGTACGAATGAGGATCATTTCCGCGGCTTGAGCCGAAGACGGCGCGCCTTTTAAGTCTTCACGACCCTTAGTGAGCACTTGCCATAAGCGTGTTAAAACCGGAACGGAAAGATTAGAAGCTAAGTTTTGTAACTGATCCAACTGTTCTTTTGCAAGGAACGAGCGTTCGGCAAAGTCCGATGAAATTTTAAGACAACTGATCTCATGGGTTAAATCACACAGGGCTCGCAAAATTTGATCGGGATCGGCACCATTTTTATAGGCCGTATCAAATAAGGTGAGGGCTGTTGCGGTTTCTCCTGCTAAAATCGCTTGAAGCAGGTTCAAGATATCATCTTGGCCTGTGAGGCCTAGCATAGAGCGCACGGCTCCGTCTGTAATGATGTCGGGAGAGAGGCTGATGGCGCGTTCCAATAAAGATTGGCTGTCTCGGGCCGATCCGTTGGCTGCTTGGGCTAATAACGACAGGGCTTCGGATTCGATCTTGATGCCTTCTTGATCGCATGTTTTTTGTAAAAGGTCTTTCAGAGTGCTGCGATCAAAACGCTTGAGGTCAAATCGCACACATCGAGAAATAATGGTATCGGGAACACGGTTGAGCTCTGTCGTTGCAAAGATAAATTTCGTGTATTCGGGGGGCTCTTCAAGGGTTTTGAGCAAGGCATTGAAGGCCTGCTTAGTGAGCATGTGAATTTCGTCAATGATTTGCACTTTATAGCGCGCAGACGAGGGCTTATAATAGGCAGCCTCAATAACTTTGCGAATATCATCCACGCCGGTTCGACTTGCCGCATCCATTTCAATAATATCAAGGTGGCGTTCGGCCAAAATGTCAACACAGGGTCGGCATTTGCCGCAAGGGGTGATCGTCTCACGTCCTTTACCGTCTTCCCCGATACAGTTCAAAGCCCGCGCAATAATGCGTGCCGTCGTGGTTTTACCGATGCCTCGAACGCCGGTCAAGAGAATCGCATGGGGAATGCGATGATGCTTGATGGCGTTGGTCAGGGTATCCACAAGCACCTCTTGCCCCATCAGATCGGCAAAGGTCCGGGGGCGATATTTACGGGCTAGGACATGATAATTTGTGCTCATAGTCACCAAGATAACGTGTTTTGCATCAAAGGTACAACTTTTTTATTGCTGTTGTGAGAAGAGGGCGTTAGGTTAAAAAGATGATTAAAGAGGTATGCCATGTCTGATAAGAACCCCCAAGATATGAATTTTGAAGAGGCAATGACCGAGTTGGAACAAGTTGTGCGCCGGTTAGAAGACGGTCGCGTTCCTTTGGAAGAGGCCATCGGCTCTTATGAACGGGGCGCGGCTCTTAAAGCGCGCTGTGAGACGCTCCTAAAAGAGGCTCGCTTAACCGTGGAGGAAATCTATAAATCAAAAGAGGGGACTGTGGACATTAAACCTTCCGATCTTCAGGCTTTAGTTGACGGGCCTCAATAGGAATGTCCTATTTGTTTAAAGACGATTTATTACACGTTCAAACGCTACTTGAAAAACGCCTTTCTTTCTTTTTGGAACAAGCTCAAAAAGGAACGCCCGATCGCCTTGCTCAAGCTATGTCCTACGGTTTGCTTGACGGTGGAAAACGATTGCGACCTTTCCTGCATTTATCCGCCGCTCGGTTTTTGGGCGGTGACGAAGAAACGGCCGTTGATATTGCGTGTGCCCTTGAAACGGTTCATTGTTACTCGTTGATTCATGATGACTTGCCGTGCATGGATGATTCTTCTTTGCGTCGCGGTAAACCGTCCGTTCAGGCGGCGTTTGATCCTGCAACGGCACTTCTTGCAGGAAATGCCCTTTATACTCTTGCCCTTGAAATTTTAACGGATCTTAATATTGCCGAGGTAAAACGTCTTGCGTTGATCCGAGCTCTTTCGAAGGCGAGCGGAGCCTCCGGTATGATGGGAGGACAGTACCTTGATATGACGGCAATGGCGTCACCTCGCCCTTTAACCCTTGAGGAAATTACTCATTTGCAACGCCTTAAAACCGGTGCGCTTATTGAAGTATGCCTCGAGGCGGCAAATATTGCCTTTGATCCCTCTCCGGAAAGAGCCCGTGCTTTGACGCTTTACGGACGAAATTTCGGGTTGCTCTTTCAAATATCAGATGATTTGCTGGATGCGAAAGGCAGCCCTGAAACCCTTGGAAAACCAACACAAGCAGATGCGAGTAAAGCAACTTTCATTTCTCGGCTCGGCCTTAAGGGGGCTGAAGAAAAAGCGACTGCCCTTGTTGAACAAGCCTGCCAAGTCTTTGAAATTTATGGGGAATCCGCAATGCCTTTGACCCAAGTTGTTCGTGCCTTGTTAACGCGGGTTGCTTAAGAGAAGCGAATGAGCTGCTCTATACTTTAACCCCCCTTGTTGTTTTGAAAAAATACCTTTACAATTAATCTGTAAGTTATTAACAGGATAGCCCCATGGATATTATTTTTGTTCCTCTTTTGAATATTCTAAGAGTTGTGATTGACCTTTATGTATGGGTTGTGATCATCCATATCATTATGTCATGGCTTGTTAGTTTTAATGTGATTAATGTTTCGAATCAGTTCGTTATGATTGTGAATAATGTGCTTTATGCGGCGACCGAGCCTGTTTTGCAACGTATTCGCCGATTTTTACCGACTTTTAGCGGTCTGGATTTATCCCCCCTTGTTTTAATTCTCATTTTGATGTTTATATCAAATGTTGTTGCACGTCTTGCATCCAAACTTATATAGTTTTACTTATTAATTTTAAAGGATATGCCCTTCACGAAACATTCCAAAACAACCTTGGCTGCCGAAAGTTCTGCCAAGAAAACACTCCCTGAAAAGCCCGTGATAGAAAATAAGGCAAAAAATATAGACGGACGCTCTCTGGCTATTCATCTTAAAGAAGATCTCGTTAAACGTATTAATGTCCTCGAAAGAGAACATAATATTCGCCCGGGACTTGCTATTATTCGGGTGGGTGATGATCAGGCAAGTCAAGTTTATGTGGCGTCTAAAAAACGCCAATGTAAAGAGGTCGGAATCCGTTCCTTTGAACACGTTCTGCCCGGCACTATAGAACCCGAAGGGCTTCTTGACCTTATGCAAAGTATTAATGAAGACCCCGAAATTCACGGTTTGATTGTTCAACTTCCTTTGCCAAAAAAATTTAACTCGCCCGAGATTATTCAAACTATTTCTCCTCAAAAAGATGTTGACGGTTTACATCCGCTGAACTTAGGAAAGCTTTTTTGTGATATTAAAGGAGGGTTCGTTCCTTGTACACCCAAAGGATGTATCAAGCTTATCCATAGCGTGCAAAAAGATCTTAAAGGATTAAAAGCTGTCGTTATCGGAACTTCAAATTTGGTCGGCAAGCCGTTAGCACATCTTTTATTAAAGGAGGGGGTCACGGTTTCGCTCTTAAATGCAAAGACAAAAGACCCCAAAAGTCTATGTTCTCAAGCGGATATCGTCGTCGCAGCGGCAGGCGTCCCCTATCTTGTTCAGGGGGATTGGGTCAAAAAAGGCGCCATTGTTATTGATGTCGGTATTAATCGTCTTGTGGACGGTCAAGGAAAACCTTACTTGGTCGGGGATGTGGATTATGACGCTGTTTCCAAAAAGGCAAAGGCAATTACACCTGTTCCGGGAGGTGTGGGGCCGATGACTGTTGCCTGTCTTTTGGAAAATACGGTTATTGCGGCAGAGAATTTCTATTCATCATAACGATTGTAGGCTTGGCAACCGTCTCATATAAGACGGCGAGCTTCAGCTTATAAGGATATTCTTTGCCTTCTTCACGCAGGTAAATAAAACAGCACTTACTGTCCATTGGGTTATCTTTTGACCATAAGAGCCTCCTGTTATTACTTTTTTTAGGGTGTCCTATCTTTCTTTGAGCCGAATAGAGGAATTATTAACCATATGTCCTTAATACTGTTTTAGGCTTTAGTCTTTTATCAACGAGAATTCTAAAACCTGCTCTATATCCGGGCGAAATAAGGTAGTACACTTCATTGTTGTAGAAAAATTTTAACTTAAGAGATTGTAATATTCAACATGGCAATTTTAGATTTGAAAAAGGCGAATAAAGTAAAAGATGAAAAGACCTTGAAGCTTGTAACGGATGCTTTGGAAGACGATTCTATTAACGTAATGATACAGAAGATTGTTTGCCTTTCTGAGAGAAAAACCCAATTTTTTGAGTTGTTTTCTTCTGTTGCTTTGGGAGACGGCGGGGTTTTAGAGGCGAAAAACTTTATGCATCTTGCTAAAAATCAAGCAACACTTGCCAACGATACGTCGCCCGTTGTGCATTTGCTTGACATCACAATTTTGGTTCACACCCTGAATGCAATTTACATGTATAAAAAGCGTGGTATTGCTGTTCGTTTTTTTTACAATATATCGGCAAAAACCCTCTTGAACCGTCTGTTTTTAAAAAGTTTAGAGTATATTTTGAAAGAGAAGAAAGGTTTTGCCGACTCCATTATTTTTGAGTTGCCTTTGACGGATCTTACAGAAAATTTGGCCGCTTTGAAACCTTCCTTAAGAAAAATAAAAAGCTATGGTTCTTCTCTCTCTGTTGATAATGTTAGAAATTTAAATGTGAATTTGCTAGAGCTTCATGATCTGTACTTTGAGTTTATCAAAATTGATTTTCAGGCTTTTTTAAAGAAAACAGAAGATGAAGTAAAGGATTTTTTAGATTCTTGTAAGAGGAGGAGTATTGACGTTGTTTGTTGTAAGGTTGAAGATGATAAGGCATTGAAAGAACTTTCTAATTACAACATCAAGTACGCTCAAGGATTTCTTTTTGATAAACCGAAGCCTCTCAAATAAAGGGCTTAATTTTTTATAGAGCGTGAATAACGTACATATTTCTTATTAAAATTCTTTTATTGATTTATACATTTTATTTGTGATATTTTACTTTAATTTATAAAATTAATATGATTTGTGTCGCTGTAATGGATAAATTTTTCAACTCTATAAAATGCCATAAAGCTTGGCTGCTTCTAAATTTTCCTTTGTTTATTATGTCTCTTTTATTATTCGTTGAGACAAGTTATTGGAAAGTTCTGACGCCATGGACGGGTTACTTTTCTATTGCGATTCTCTGCACACTCCTTTTTTTAAATCCTTTAAGGCATCTTTTTCCGACCTCTAAGGTCTTGAGAGAATTTAATAAGTATCGTCGCCCGCTAGGAGTTGCGAGTTTTAACTATGCCGCATTGCATGTGATCTGTTACATGATTAAAAGAGGCGGTTTTTTTGAGATGCTTAAGTGGCTATTGCATCCTATTATTCTTCCGGGTCTTTTGGCATTCCTAATTTTTATTCCTTTGGCGTTGAGCAGTAACAAAGTCTCTTTGAAATACCTTAAATTTCCTAAGTGGAAGAAGCTCCATACAAAAGTTTATATTGCTCAGTGGGGTACCTTTTTTCATTTACTAATTTTGTATTCATTAACTCGGCAGACCAAAGCGCTTGTTTGCGGATTGCTTTTGTCTATGCCTCTTTTTGCCGTACAGTATATCCGTCGGCAACATCGCAAGAAAGCAGAGCACATGAAAGGCTTGAAGGGAGAAGCGGTTAAAACAGCAGCTTAGGTGTGAGCTGCTGTTTCCAAGGCCTTGAGTTTTCTAAAGTCCCTAATGGAGAAGGGAATGGTTATAAGGTAAGCCGTCACAACGGCGCAGGCCAATAACCAAGGTGCGCTGATAATCATAGCCATAAAAAGCGCCGCAATTACGAGGCTCGGCAATACCCAGCTACGCGGAATTTTAAGAGACTTAAAAGAATACGTCGGAATGCGACTTACCATAAGACTCGCAGAAAGAATCATAAAGAAGGCATAAACTATCGGGTTTAGAATCCAGTCAATGTCAAAGGCCAAGTGAATCATTAAAGGAAAAAGAGCAATAAAGGCAGCTGCCGGTGCGGGTGTTCCTACAAAAAATTTATTCTTTCCTGCCGTGATAATCGGGGATTGTTTGAGTGTTTCGTCTTCGGCTACTTTCTCACGTTGTTGTTGAATGGTCATGGCATTAAAGCGGGCAAGACGTAATCCCATGCAGACGGAATAAAAAAGAGAAACCCCCCAGCCAAAGCCGTTTAAATCTTTTAAAGTGAGCATGTAAATAACAACGGCAGGCCCCACACCAAAGCAGATGAAATCCGATAACGAGTCAAGTTCGGCGCCAAAGTCGCTTGTTGCTTTTAAAAGTCGGGCGATACGACCGTCAATACCGTCAAGAAAAGCTGCAATGAGAATGGCGACAACCGCCCACTCAAAACGTCCCAACATGGCAAAGCGAATAGACGATAAGCCCGTACAAAGAGCGGCAACTGTGGCTAGGTTTGGAATCATCCGTACAAAAGACAGTTCTTGGAGTTTTGCTGCCGTTGCAGCGCCTACTTTTTTTTGCTCTTTTGGTGTCGCTTCGCCTGCTTTATTTAAAGTCATTTAAAGAATCTCGCCTTCAAGGGGGTGGGCGTCTTTGGCAGCCATGTCCGCCAAAACTGTTTCGCCGGCAATTGTTTTTTGACCGACAATCACTTGGGGCGCCAGTGAGGCGGGCAGATAGACGTCGCAGCGACTGCCAAAGCGAATAAGGCCGAAGCGTTGCCCTGTTTTTACCTCGTCTTGTTCGCGAATATCGCAACGGATGCGTCGGGCAATTAAGCCGGCAATTTGCGTAAAACCGATGATGTCTTTTGTTTTTGTTTCAACGACAAGAGCTTGGCGCTCGTTTTCTTTGCTGGCTTTATCCAAAGAGGCATTTAAAAATTTTCCGGGATGGTAAACGCTTTTAATAATTTTTCCGCCAACGGGGACGCGGTTAACATGCACGTTAAACACATTTAAAAAGATACTGATTCTAGTCCATTTTCCCTTTGGAAGATCCATTTCTTCCGGCGTTTCTGCGTCTTCAACAACGGCGTGCACCACACCGTCGGCAGGGCTGACAATCAATCCTTCTCGGGTAGGCACAACGCGGTCGGGATCTCTGAAAAAGTAAGCGCACCAGCCTGTGAAGATAAGGCCGATATAGCCGAGAACTGAAGAAAGCAAACTTAAGATGAGGGTGATACCTAAAAAAATCCCGATAAAAAGAAAGCCTTCTTTATGGATTTTAGGTAGTGAAATCTGATACATTGTTAAGAGCCTTATGATGTTGTCTGTACAGAAAAAACTTTACGCTTTTTTATACACCCTGTAAATGCTATTAAGGACTCCTTAAGGAAGTTGATTTATGCTTTAATGAATCTATTAAATAGTGAGGTCGTCCTGTGAAAAAAACGGTTGCTTATCTTCTTACGGTTCTTTTGTATTGCACGGCATTGGTAGCGCAAGAACCCGCAGAACAGAAGACTCAACCTAAACAACCTAAGGGGGAGCAGGTTGTTAATGTTTACGGTTGGTATGAACAAGTTCCCGATTACCTGATCAAAGCCTTTGAAGAAGAGACGGGCATCAAAGTCAACCTTGACGTTTATGATAGTAATGAGGTTTTAGAAGCAAAATTATTAGCGGGAAATACGGGATATGATGTTGTTTTCCCAACGGCATGGCCCTATGTCTTACGCCAAGCAGCTTCCGGGTTATATCTTAAAATTGACCGATCAAAATTACCTAACTACAAAAATTTAGATCCTCTCTTCCTGGAGAAAATGCAGAACGCCGATCCGGGTAACCTTTATTCTATTCCTTATACATGGGGACTGGTAGCCATTGGGTATGATGAGGAGAAAATTAAAAAACTTGTTCCGGAAGATAAGCAAAATTCTTGGGCCTTACTCTATGATCCCGAGATTTTAAAGTCTTTAAAAGGGTGCGGGGTGACGCTTTTAGAAGATCCTTTGGATGTTTTTTTGACTTATTATATCTATCGAGGAGAAAATCCCCTTGATCCTTCTTTAAAAAAACTTAAAGAAATGCAGGAAGACCTTAAGGAAATTCGTCCGTATATCAAACGCTTTGGAACCAGCCTTGTGGCAGAACAATTGGGGAACGGAGAACTTTGTGTTGTGATGCATTGGAGCGGTATTCTATCCCATGCGCGCTCTAAGTTTAAAAAGATGGAGGGAAAAACGCCGGGAAGTGCTTCTAAAATGAAAATTATGCTTCCCAAAGAAGGAACCTTAATGTGGATTGATTGTGTTGCGATCCCAAAGGATGCCCTTCATGTAGATAATGCACACCGTTTTATTGACTTTTTATTAAGGGCACAAACATCTGCCGGTATTACAAATAACACCTATACGCCGACGACCGTGAAAACAAGTTATCCCTTATTGCAAGACGATATTCGCAATAATAAATCGTTGTTTCCCGGCGATGAGTACCTTCAAAAAGTTGTATTACCGGAAGTAAAGTCCTTGCAATTCCAGCGACGTTTATCGCGCTCTTTTGCATCGTTGATTACCCATAAGGAATAATAAAAAGTGGCCAAAATAGATAAAAGAACACGCTTAGAACCTTGGCAAGATCCTTACTCTGTGCCCTATGTTGAGGTTAAAGATTTATCCAAAAGCTATGAGGGCGTCGTGGCCGTGAATAGCCAATCCCTTGAAATTTATAAGGGAGAGCTGTTTTCTTTGCTAGGCCCGTCGGGATGTGGAAAATCCACATTGTTGCGTATGCTGGCCGGCTTTGAAGAACCCTCCGAAGGCCATATCTATATTGACGGGGTGGATATTACCCATATGCCGCCCTATGAGCGTCCCGTTAATATGATGTTTCAAGCTTATGCTCTTTTCCCGCATATGACGGTCGAGCAAAATGTTGCTTTTGGCCTTAAGCAAGAAGGTCTTCCAAAGGACGAGATTCGTGACAGAGTGAGCTCAATGCTTCATATGGTTCGCTTGAATCAATATGCCAGTCGAAAACCTCATCAGTTATCCGGCGGTCAACGCCAACGGGTGGCTTTAGCAAGATGCCTCGTGAAAAAGCCTAAACTTGTTTTGTTAGACGAGCCCTTGGGCGCCTTGGATCGCCAGCTTAGGGTGCAAACACAGTTTGAATTGGTGAACATTCAAGAAGAGCTCGGCGTGACTTTTATCATGGTAACCCACGATCAAGAAGAAGCAATGACGATGTCCACCCGTATCGGGGTTATGGAAGAAGGTCGCTTGCGTCAAATTGGAACACCGACGGAAATTTATGAATACCCTAACTCTCGGTATGTGGCTGATTTTGTGGGAGATATGAACATGTTTGAAGGTATCGTTACCGAGATTGAAGCAGACCATGTCTGTATTCATTCCGAAGAAGTCGGATGCGATATTGATGTATCTCACGTAAGCGACGTTCCTCTGGGAGCGACGGTGGCTGTTGCCATTCGTCCTGAGAAAATTATGCTTTCTACTGAGAAAAAACGAGGTAAACGTAATGCGGCAAAAGGGGTTGTAAATGAAATTGCTTACCTTGGAGATATGTCTATTTATCACGTTTTACTGGAAACGGGAAAAGCTGTTCGCGTGGCCTTAACCAATCAAGTGCGTTTATCGGAACGTCCTGTGAATTGGGATGATGAAGTTTATCTTTCATGGCATTCCGATAGCAGCACTATTTTGACCGGCTAGGGGTGAGGTTATAAGAAATTGAAACTTTTTTATCAAAAAAAACAAAAAGATTTAGAGGCCTTTTGGCGGCGATTACTACAGATAGAACGTCTTAAAAAGATATTGTCTCGTTTCTTGATGATTGCTTTGCCTTATGGCTGGCATATCCTTTTTTTTCTGATCCCTTTTATTATCGTTTTACGTATTTCTTTTGCAGAAAGTATTATCGGCGCTCCCCCCTACGGAGAGATCCTCCGGTGGCTTGACGATTCATTTTTACAGATACGTTTGAACCTTGGAAATTATCTCTTTTTATTAGAGGATGAGCTTTATCTGAAATCTTATATGGAATCCCTAAAGATCGCAGCCATTGCAACAACAGGCTGTTTGATTTTGGGTTATCCCATGGCCTATGGTATTACCCGCGTGACGGGTGTGTGGCGAACCGTCTTGCTTATGCTGGTTATTCTGCCGTTCTGGACGTCTTTTTTAATTCGAATTTATGCATGGATCGGTTTATTGAGCACCAAGGGTCTGATTAATAGTGCGCTTATTTCTTTAGGTCTCATTTCCGAACCGTTGTCTTTGATGGATAATAACTTTGCCGTTGCTATCGGCCTGATCTATTCTTATTTGCCTTTTATGATTTTACCCCTTTATGCTTCCCTTGAAAAAATTGATATGAGCTACCTTGAAGCGGCCTACGATCTGGGATGCAAACCCCTAACGGCTTTCTTTAAGGTTATTATTCCTTTGTCTTATCGAGGTATTGTGGGGGGGACGATGTTGGTCTTTATCCCGTCCGTCGGTGAATTTGTGATTCCGGCTCTTTTGGGGGGCTCCGATTCCATCATGATTGGAAAAGTGCTTTGGAATGAATTCTTCTTTAATAATGATTGGCCCCTGGCTTGCAGCCTCGTGGTGACTCTCTTTATTGTGTTGTTCATCCCCATTTTGTTGTTTCAAAAGCTCCTCTCTCCTGACGAGCAAAGCCAAGAGGAAGATGACTAATGCCTTTAAAACGTGCTCGTTTTTTACTGTCTGCTTTGGTTTTTGGGTATGCCTTTTTATACCTTCCTATTTTTACCGTGGTGGTTTTTGCTTTTAATGATTCTCCCATTGTGATGACGTGGGGCGGTTTTTCGGTTAAATGGTTCGGCGCCCTTTTTCGCAATGAACGTATTTTACAAGCCGCAAGTCTCTCTTTGAAAATTGCTTTAATGACGGCCGTATTGTCCGTTGTTATCGGGACAACGGCTGCTATGGTTATGGTGCGCTTTAAAAAATTCAAAGGCCGCCCCTTTTTTAACAGTCTTGTAACGGCGCCGCTTGTGATGCCTGATGTGATGGTGGGACTGGCTCTCTTATTGCTTTTTGTGGCTCTGTATCAATTAACGGGCTGGCCTGCAGCACGAGGCGCCGTTACCATTATGATCGGACATACGACAATTGCCATTGCCTATGTCATTTTAATTGTGCGCGCCCGCCTTGCGGAATTTGATTCGTCCCTTGAAGAAGCTGCCCTTGACTTGGGAGCTAAGCCTTTGACAGTATTTATAAAAATCACCCTTCCTATTATTATGCCGGCCATTGCATCTGGAGGGCTTTTAGCTTTTACTCTTTCTTTTGATGATGTTATTTTAGCAAGTTTTCTAAGTGGCTCTGGATCATCGACGCTACCCATGGTAATCTTTTCTAGTGTACGTCACGGCGTAAGTCCGGAAATCAATGCCTTTGCGACAGTTGTTCTGACCATTGTGACATTAAGTGTTATTGCGACGGGTGTTTTTATGCATCGTCGTTTGAAAAATTCTCACAAGTTAAAGGATTAAAAAATGATTTTGCAGAATACGGCTCCAAAAAAAGAAAAAGGGTTTGTCATTGTTTTGGGAAATGAAAAAGGAGGAACCGGAAAATCCACGGTCTCTATGCATATCATTACCCACCTGTTGCGCCTTGGTTTTAGTGTCGGCACCATTGACATTGATGCGCGCCAAGGAACTTTGACGCGTTATATTGAAAACCGTTTGAATTATTGCCGTGCAGCGACTTTAAATTTGACCATTCCCGAGCATCACCCTGTTTATAAAAGCACTAACGAATCCGTCGAAGCAGCTAAGGCTGAAGAAGAGAAAAGACTCCTTGATGCAATGGCAAAGCTAAAAGACAAAGACTTTATTATTATGGATACGCCGGGAACCGACAGCCATCTTTCCCGCAAGGCTCACTCTTATGCGGATCTTTTGATTACCCCGTTAAATGATAGCTTTGTGGACCTTGATATGATTGGTCGTGTGGATCCTGAAACTTTTGAAGTCTTGCGGCCAAGTACATATGCCGAGATGGTTTGGGATCAGAAAAAAGAACGTGCCATGCGTCGCGAGCCTACCTTTGAGTGGATCGTTATGCGTAACCGCCTCAGCAGCCTCTATGCAAAAAACAAAGAGCAGATGCAATTAGCTTTGGAAGCCTTATCAAAGCGTATCGGCTTTAAAACGGCTCAAGGTTTTGGGGAGCGTGTTATTTTCCGTGAGCTCTTTTTAAAGGGGCTTACCGTTTTGGATCTTGATGATGCAGGGATTGAGATGAGCCTTTCACATATTGCTGCTCGCCAAGAACTCCGGCGTTTGTTGGAAGTTTTCAACCTTCCCCAAATTGAAGAAAAACTTAAGGCTGATAAAACGGCCAAAGCGTCACCTGTTGTGGCTCAAGCGGCTTAACCTCTTCAAAAGAAGAAGAGGTTGTTTTAATTGAAAAAAGAGAGCGTAAGACGTGCCCGTTATTATCCTATTGACCACTGTTGTTGTTATCTTAGGCGTTCTCTTAAGACGCTGGTTTAAGAGCGCCTCTTCGGAAGATAAGCGCAATCTTATTAAGCTAACGGTTTGGACTCTTAGTTTTGTCGGATTGGTAGCCCTTATCTTAACGGGGCGTTTTTTCCACGCCCTCGGATGGGCTCTTATGCTTCTTATTGCTCTCTTGATTTCAGGAGCTTCAGCCGGCCGTAAACGGCAACAAAAGAGCCGTTCTTATCACAAAAACGGCGGACAGATTGAACAAGGTTCAGGCGGGATGAGCGTGAAAGAAGCTTGTGCAATCCTCGGACTTCAAGAAGGCGCAAGCGATGAAGAAATCCATCAAGCCTATATTAACCTTATCCAAAAAAATCATCCCGATCGCGGCGGTTCCGATTATTTAAGTTCTCAAATTAACCAAGCCCATGATGTGTTAACGGATCCCAAACGTAAGAAAAATAATAAGAAAAATAGGCAATAGAGTTTTTTAGCTAAAGCTATTTAGTTCTATTTTACTTCTTTAAGGGCTTTGAAATAAGGAAACTTTGTTTTTTTTAGGGGGACGCTCATTTCGATCACATCTCCCCAAAACGTGGTTTTTCCCCTTGTGAATCCAAATTTTTCATAAAAAGGGATAAGGTAGTCGGGATTGACATTGCATTCCAGCCAAACCTCAGAAATCTCTTTCGGGCCATGTTTGCGGAGAGTTGTGAAAAGAGTTTCAAGGGCACGTCCGGCATGGCCTTGGCGCCGCTTTTTTTTATTAATTTCAATATGTCGTAAACGTAAGGTACCGGCCGGACTAGATTGATAAAATTGGTTTCTTGCATCAGGGTAATATTGCAAAAGAATAAGGCCGATTTGGCCGCTCTCATCCACAATATCAAAGTTAATTTGAGTCATCGGTCTGACCGATTGGTCAAAGCTGCAAACAAGGTAGGTGTCATAACCCGGTATTTTATATTTAGGTTTTGCCTCACGAATAAAGGTCTCGTCGCCTTCACCAAGGCTGCTTGCCTTTAGGTAAGAAACAGAGCTAATAGACACTAAAAGTGCGAAGAATAACATATATATTTTTTTAAACATTGGGGGACCTTTTATATTTCTTAGTTCAATAGTTAAATTCATTTTCTTACTCGTTTCGATCCTCAGCCATTTTTGCGGCGCGCATTTCACGATAAGCACCGATACTCATCAGTTGCCCCTCGGGGACTTTGTCGATACAAAGGATCCCTCGGATATGATCGATTTCATGCTGAATGACACGGGCTAAGAATCCTTCTGCTTCTCCGGAGACAGGTGTGCCGTCGGGCAGAGTGGCTTTGTATGTGATTTTTGTAAAACGTTTAACGGGCCCTGCCAAGTCATTTACGGAAAAGCATCCTTCATAATCCTCATGGAGGCTCTCTCCAATGCCGTCATAGGAGGGATTAACCCAGACGGTTTTTGGCATTTCTTGGGTAAAATCCGGACGCCATTTTTTGATTTCCGGGCTGCAAAGAGCCTCAAAAACAATCATTTGTTTGGGAATCCCGATTTGAGGGGCAGCGAGGCCGGCACAATTTTTTTCCGCATCGTACTTTGCTTCAAGAATTTCTAAGGATTCTTGATCTTCGGGACTTAACGGAAAAAGGATTTTTTGAGCCGGTGTTCGTAAGACGGAACGGAGCTCTTCTGATTGAGAGTCATTATTAATAACAACATAAGCGGGCAGATCTGTCATGGGGAACTCCTGTGTGATTAAGGTGCTGCTTTGGCAAGAAGAAAGGGCAAGACTCATAAGGGTTATTAATTTGTTTTTCACTTTACCTTGTCTCTTTTTTCACGGCACTCAGCAAATAATTAACACTTAAGTCATTGCTAAGATTCCAAGTGTTTGTGAAAGGGTCCAAGGTTAGGCCCTTCAGGGACTGAAGAGCAATGCCGTTTTTTTCAAGGTAGTCGTTTAACTCCGCCGGTTCAAGAAATTTATCCCATTGGTGAGTGCCTTTGGGGACCCAGCGTAAAATGTACTCTGCTGCAATAATCCCAAGGGCGTAGGATTTCAAAGTGCGATTGAGAGTGCTCATGAATAATTGACCCTTCGGGCGTATAAGGTCGGCACAGGATTTAATAAAGAGCGGTACATCCGCCACATGCTCCACAATCTCAAGAGCCGTTACGCAGTCAAACTGAACGCCCGTTGAGGCGAGGTCTTCTGACGTTGTGCAGCGATAATCGATTTCCAAGCCGGAAAGTTTGGCGTGCGCCACGGCACTGTCGATATTTTCCGGTCCTGCATCAATACCTGTTACCGTTGCGCCAAGGCGGGCTAAGGGCTCGCATAACAGGCCTCCCCCACATCCTACATCTAAAATGCTCAATCCTTCAAGGGGAAGAGAAGAGCCCCGAACTTCTTCGGGAGATACCTTGAAATGCTTGAGCATCTCCTCCAGCAAAAAGGTCAAACGCAGAGGATTGATTTTATGGAGGGGTTTAAAGGGTCCTTGTTCATCCCACCATTGTGAGGCCTGAGCCGTAAAGGCATTAATTTCTTGAGGATCAACTGTGGACATGGACGGCTCTTTCTTCAGTTGATTCAGTATAAGTCTAAACTTTTGCTATTTAAAGAGATTTTTGCGGGATATTTTGTAAGGATAAAGAGTGAAGAGGAGGGGGATTTCCATCCTAAATACCAACTATGCTATAATACGGATAGGGGGAAAAATTGTAGGGAGGATAGGAATGCATATCGTGATTTCGACGGATTTATATTTCAAACATAAATCCCTTTTTTATCAAAAAACCATTAAGTTTTTAAGCCGTAGAAATATCTCATACATAAAATATTTAGAAGCTAATGTTATTAAAAAAGGCGAAGAATCTTATTCAAACAGTTCTTTTAGAAAGAAGTTAATTAAACTAGAAGATTTAGAGGAAATGACGGCGGGTGTCCTGCCGCCTGATTTAGAGGAAACGGCCGACGCCCAATTGCAATTAGAGTTACTTTTTGTGTGTTTCAGTCAAGATAAGCTCCCTATTTCTGTTCTTGAAACCGGTGAGGTTTTCCAAGAAATAGACGGACTGACATTTCGTGACGACCCGTATGAGGGGTTAAAACTTGAGTATTCTTTTGCACCTCAAAAACACCAACCGTTTGTCTCCGGTTTCTCTAAATTTATGGCGAGGGCTCATAGCATTAGAGATTTTAAACACCCCGTTTTGTACGATATTATTATTGGCGTTGTTCTACTCTCTCTTTTGATATACTTCTTTTTATGAAAACAGGAGCCGTTTTACGTCTTGATCCTTTTAGGAAGAAGGGCGCAGCAGGTCGGATATTTCTTGTTCTAAAGAAGAGTCGGCATGGTTTGCATTCCAAAAATAGCGAGCAAGGCCGAGGAAAATAAGGACGGCTACGGCGCTGATCCAGAGAATCCTTCTTGTCGGAAGGCTTGCCTTTTCAATGTGTTGAGGGACGTGAAGTTTTTTGTCAGAGGAACCGGGCTCAAAAATATCTTTCTTGAATCGGTTCACTGCGTCTTGCGGATCAAGCCCAAGGTGGTGGGCGTAGGAGCGAACAAAACCAAGGGCATAAACTTGTTCGGGTAAGTTATTACTATCCATGGTTTCTATGGCTTTAAGGTACGGCTCGCTGATACGAAGTTTGGCAGCAACGCTTTTGAGGGGTTCATCCTTCAAGCGTCGAGCGGCTTTCAGGACTTCCCCGATATTTTTAGCCTTTGGAAAGTCGTTAAGAGGCACAGAGGGTGTTTCAACAGCTTTGAGAAGGGGCACGTTTGTTGTGTTCTCTTGATTTTCTGTCGCTTTTTCTTTATGAATAATTGCCTTTTTTTGCGTCATTTGTGCCTCTTTTATAGAAAATTCCTTCTTAAGAATAGCATACTTTATAAATAGGAAAAGTTTATTATATTTTAATTTGATTATCTTTTGCAAAAGAGGTTAACGCATTGCGAACACTTTGAGTATTTAAGGGCAAAAGCGTTGATATAAAATTCTCAACAAGCCTTATATTTGTTGTGCGAATCATCATTTTAGAGGCACCGACGGCAGCCGCGCCCATGGATAAAGAACGATACCCCAGACCAAGAAGAGCAAGGGCTTCGAGGGGGCGACTGGCCATTTCTCCGCAAATAGAAAGAGGACAACGGTGTTTGTCTGCCTTTGTTTTGATTTCTTTTAGAAGGGATAAAAAGGCAGGAGAGAGTGTATCAAAGTGTTGGGCAACATAAGGGTTTCCTCGATCAACGGCAAAGAAAAATTGAAAAAGATCGTTGGTGCCGATGGAAATAAAATCTGTGTGAGGAAGAAGTTGGTCTAAGCGCGACACAAGGGAGGGTACTTCGATCATGGCGCCATATTTAACTTCTAAAGGGGTTAGATGACCCAAAGCCTCTTCTCGGGCAAGTTCTTTTTGAACAAGAGATTTTGCCTCAAGAAATTCGGAAACTGCAGAAATCATAGGGAACATAAGGTGCAATTGATTGCCCTTGGCCGCCCCGATCATGGCACGCACCTGTTTGCGTAAGAGCATGGGGCGATCAAGACCGATCCTAATAGAGCGCCACCCTAACATAGGGTTTTCTTCATTGAGGCGATTAAAGTACGGAAGGACTTTATCGCCGCCAATGTCAAGGGTACGAAACACAAGGGGTTTATCTTGAACTCGCGTATAGAGTTCGCTATAGAGATTGCTTTGATAAGTTACATCGGGAAATTCTTTTTGCATCATAAAGGGAATTTCCGTGCGATAAAGTCCTACGCCGTCTGCCCCTGTTTCTTGAAGTTGGTCAAGGTCACCGATGAGCCCTGCATTGAGGTTTAAAGAAATCCTGACGCCGTCAACGGTAACGGCCGGAAGAGGTAAAACGGCATCGGCTGCTTTTTGAATGCTCTCTTGTTTGGCTTTTTGATCTCTGAAATCTTGCTCATCAAGGCTGTTCGGGCGCACAATAGCCGTACCGGCTTTACCGTCCACAAGGATCTTATCCTGTGTAAAAATACGTGATGTTACATCTGGAATGCGTCCGATGATCGGAATATCAAGGGATCGAGCAAGGATCGCAACATGGGCTGTTTGCACTCCTTCCTCAAGTAAAACGGCACGGACATTATATTTTTGATACTCCAAAAGCTCTGCCGGCCCTAAGGATTTAGCAACGACCACAATACCGTTAAGATTTTTAAGATGTTTTTTTGAGTTCTTTCCTTGCAGGTGTTGGATCAGGCGATAGGTGAGATCCTCAAAATCCCAAAGTCGCTCTCTCATATAAAAATCATTGGACGCATAAAGGCGAGAACGAATATCATTGAGCGTTTTTTGCGCGGCGGCTTCTGCCGTATAGCCGCTTATAATGGTCTTGCGAATTTTGCTGAGCCATCCTTGATCTTTGGCAAACATTTGAAAGGTTTCAAGTATATTTTTCCCGTCTTCAGAATGTGTTTCTTGTTGCTGTGTTTCATTAAACAACTTTTCAAGATCTTTGTTCATCGAGAGGAGGGCACGTTCAAAACGTTCTTGCTCCTTTTGGCTGTTGTCGGATATCACGAGGGGAATATCAACCTTTTGAGCATGGATAACAGCCGTGCCTTCTGCAAGGCCGATATGAAGGGGGATGCCTTGCAGGATTTTAGAGGTGGGAATATCACGTTCGATACCTTCCGAATCCTGTTTTGCAAGGGATAAAACAAGGTCGGTGATAAGCATGGCAACGGTTTCAAGGACTTCCAAGGTATCTGCTGAAAAACGTTTTTTTCGTGTCGCTTGAATAGAAAGAGCGCCCAGAACTTCGTTGTTGCGCTGTAAGGGGACGGCTGCGACACCTCCTTGGACATGCTGTTCACCGGTTTCGGGGCGTAAAATAAACTTGGGGTGTTGTGTAATGCAAGAGAGACTAATGGGCTTTTTTTCAGAAACGACATGGCCGACAATCCCTTCGCCAACGATAAGGCGTGTTACGCCAACGGCGGATTTATTCAGTCCGCTTGTCGCAGCAAGTTCGAGAATGTTACCGGGGCGTACCACATAAATAGAGCAGGCGTCCGCTTTCAGTTCGCCCAAAAGAATAAAGGAGATTTTATTCAAGCGTTCTTGAGGATCTGCGGCTTCTCCGGCCATCAGATCCCGCACGCGCCGTAAAAGAGTCACCCCGTCAGAGCGCGGTAGTTTTTTCTTTGATTTGAATTTCCTGTTTTGTATCAATTGCTTGTTTATCCTACTTTCTCTTTCAAGAGGCTTTTTGTACCCTCGCATTGAGAGCATTTACGGCTTGGGCAATAAGTTCGTCAATGATTTCTTGTGTGCTTTGTTCCGTTTTCACAAGACCGACACTTTGGCCTGCCATAAGAGAACCGTGGTCAATATCTCCTTCAATAACGGCTTTTCGTAACGAGCCCGCCCAGTAATGCTCAATTTCAAGTTGGGCGGCTTCGAGGGCAATATCTCCTTGGTCGACCTTATTTATCATTTCCCGTTGAAAAACCATGAAGTCTTGCGTGCCTTTATTATCGATGGCTCTCACAGGAATCACGGGAAAACGGGGGTCAATTTGGGACGAGACAATGGCATTTCGAGAGGCGCTTTTGATAAAGGCTTTTTTGAAATTGGGGTGGGCTTGGCATTCGTGAGCACAAACAAATCTGGTGCCCAATTGGCAACCGGAGGCTCCCATTTCAAGATAAGACACCATAGATTCGCCGCGCCCTATGCCGCCTGCTATAAAAATAGGGACATCTGTAATGTGAGGGAGAATTTCTTGAGCCAGCACAGACGTAGAAACGGGGCCAATATGTCCGCCGGCTTCATTGCCTTCAATCACAAGGGCATCGGCTCCAAAATTAACCATGCGTTTTGCAAGGGCAAGAGCAGGGGCAAAACAGATCACTTTTATGCCGGCATCTTTGAGTGTTGTAATGGTGTTTTTTGAAGGAACGCCGCCTGCCAGGACAACATGAGTCACTTTTTCTTGAATGCAAGTTTGAACCAGTTCTTCAAGTTTTGGGTGAAGGGTAATAAGGTTGACACCGAAAGGTTTATCGGTAAGTTTCAGCGTCTCCTTGATTTCTCGGGCTAAAATTTCAGGGGGCATGGCACCGCAAGCCAGAACCCCAAATCCGCCGGCATTAGAAATAGCCGCCACAAGGTTTCGCTCGGAAACCCATGTCATAGCGCCGCCTAAGATTGCGTGCTTCACGCCAAGGAAATCACATCCTTTTTGCCATAGATTATGCAGATAGTGTTGCGCCTGTTGCATGTTTACCTTCTTTTCGTTTTTGTTGCGGTTCGGTTAAGTTAAAATTGTCGTGGAGGGCGCTGACGAGTTGGGGGGCGTATTCGTTAGAGACCAAAACACTCATTTTGAGTTCTGTTGTCGTCATCCCGTAAAGGGAAATACCTAAGTCTGCTAATGTTTTATGCAGGATATGGGCTACGTTTGCATGACCTCGAAGACCGGCGCCCACAAGAGAAACCTTGGCAATACGAGGATGAATATCCATATGGGTAAAACCAACGGTCTTTTGTAAACTTTGTGCAAGATCAACGGCTTCTTTTCGGTCGCTTTCCGGCACCGTAAAGGTTAAGTTCTGGGTGGTGCTGTCAGCTGTGGCGCCGCCTCCTTGAAGGATCATGTCAAGGCTAATGTTTGCCTTTGCGAAAGCCTGAAAGAGACAGGTCGTGGCGCCGGGGCTTGCGGGGATGTTTTGAAGGCAAATGCGCACTTCTCCTGTGTTACAAACGATGCCCGTAATGGTTTGTGACTCAAGGGGCGCTGTGCAAATAGACTCCGTATCGGATAAGATAGTCGTTCCGCTCCCTCTTCCGAATGTCGGCAAAATTTTTAAATTTACTTGATGTACAAGTGCCGCCTCAACGGCTCTGGGGTGAATGACTTTTGCGCCTTGGGAGGACATTTCGAACATCTCTTCGATACCAAGGTTGTCCAGAATTCGCGGGTTTTCAACAAGGGCGGGATCGGCGGTTAAAATACCGGGGACATCTTTGTATAAGTGGCATGCTTCGGCCTTAAGCGCTGCGGCTAGGATAACGGCAGTTACATCGGATCCCCCCCGCCCGAGGGTTGTGATTTCCCCTTCTCTTGTCACGCCTTGAAAGCCGGGTAGCACAGGAATGATGTCTTGATCCAAAAGAGCCGTAAGCTTTTGAACGGGAACGTTCTCAAAGCGAGCCTTTGAAAAATCTGAGGAGGTTAGGAGGGGAACCTGCCACCCCTGTAGAGAACGAGCCGCGACCTCTTGTTCTTGAAGAGCCATCACCATCAAACCCGTTGTCACTTGCTCACCGGTGCTCACAACTGTGTCATAAGCTTTTGGGTTTTTTATTTTAAAGGCTTTTGTGAGATCGGTAAGGCGGTTCGTTTCCCCGGCCATGGCCGAGACAATCACAACGACTTTATAGCCCTGTGATTTGAGGTCGGCAATGCGTAACGCTGCCGCTTTGATATTCTCAATGCTGCCAACGGAGGTACCGCCAAATTTTACAACAAGGTAGGCCATTTACTCAACCTTTTACATTTATATCGTTTGTAAGGCTTTTTTAAAATAAAAGCAAGTTTATCGGTTTTGAAAATAGAGCCAAAAGATTAATAAGATATTAAGGTTTCCTTGATTATTTAGCTCGTTTTGTATATTTTGCACAGTCAAGTTTCTTTATTGTTGTTTGATAGTTTGTGATTCGCCGGTGTATTAATTTATTATGTAAATATTTAGAGAGGAGTTTACTATTATGAAAAATACATTACTTGCCTTTTTGTTGGGAACAACCGCAATTAGTTCTTCAATGACCGGAGAGGCTTTGGCCTCAAATAACTATCATGGTGGCGTTGCCGTCCAAGAAGCGCCGTTAATGACTTTTCCAAAAGAAGTCTTTACCTTTAATACGACAGAACTTATGGGGAAGAAAATTTCCGATATTGCAACAGGCTTTGAAATTCAAAGAAATTTCAACGCCTTTATGGAAAATCAAAGAAAAGCCTTAGAGGATTTTGCTGTAAAGAATAAGCAAATCAAAAATGATGAGCTTTTAGCACGTCAACTTCAAAATCAATATGATGCTGAATTTGCACGCTCTTTAGCGGAGCAAGACGGCATTGCTCTTCACGAAGCAGCCTTAGAAAATTTTGCAGTTAAGAACAAACAAGTTAAAGATGATGAGCTTTTAGCGCGCCGTCTTCAAAGCCAATACGATGCTGAATTTGCCCGTTCCTTAGGTAAAATGGAACAGGAAGAAGTTGTTGCACCCGTTGTGAAAGCTAATCCTCGCGCCAATCTTTTGGCATCTATTGAAAACTTTGATGCGTCTGCTTTAAAGGCCGTTGCGCCCGTTGTGAAAGCCGATCCCCGTGCAAATCTTTTGGCATCTATTGAAAACTTTGATGCGTCTGCTTTAAAGACAGTTGCGCCCGTTGTGAAAGCTAATCCCCGTGCGAATCTTTTGGCATCTATTGGAAACTTTGATGCGTCTAATTTAAAGGTCGTTGCGCCTGTTGTGAAAGCCGAACGTCGTCCTTTGCCGACACTTCCTACAGCTTTGAAAAAAGTTGAAGAAGTACAACAACCCATCCGACAAGAGGTTGTGCCTGTACAACGTGACGTAATCCTTGAGCCTGTTGTTGAAAAAGCAACAACGATTATGGATGTTTTGGCACGCCAAATTAGCGGCTTTTCTCAACAGAGTCTTGATGAAAGTGCCCAAACAGCCGATGAGGCAATTGCTGCACTTCGATTAGCAGTTGAAGAGGGTGATATTGACGGACTTGACGATAAGGCTTTTTTGACCCTTGAAGAAGCTCTAAAAGGGAATGCCGGTAAATTATCTTGGCTTGTTTCAGAATGCTATAGTGAAGGTGACGGCTGGAATTTCGACTTTATTGATGCAAGTGATATCATGAAAGAAATGAAAAAAACTGCCGAAGTAGAAAAAGATATCGTCGAAGATAAACCCTTGTCTCAACAAAGAGTCGGCCGTGTTAATAAGTTAAACCTAAACGTAGATTCCGGACTTAATTTTCTTGATCAAATTCGTTTGGCTCGGGGTGTTGTTGAGGCCGAGGAAGATAGAGATTTTGTAAGAGCACCTGTTATCAATACGGTAGAAGAAGTTGAGGATAAACCTGTTGTGATTAAGGCAACGCCGGCTAAAAAAGTTGTCGTGAAGGTGCTTGACGAGGGGAATAACTCGGGAAATCTTCTTTCAGCTATCGCAGGTTTTAACTTAACTAAGCTAAATAAAGTAGACCTTGATAAGGTCGAAGAGAAGATTGATTCCCCGAAGAGTCATTTAGAATTAGCCTTGGCTGCGCGCCGCACGGCAATAGTAAATGATTCCGATGATGAAGACGAAAGTTGGGATGATTTCTAAACTATTTATAGCAGAATCAAAAGGCGCTTCTAGGGAGGCGCCTTTTTTATTGCCTCTAAGGCAATATACCCATTTTTCTTGATCTTTTCATGAATTTGTTTCATACAAATAAAGTCACAAAAATTATATCTATTTAACGAGAGAGTGAGCCGGATGCGTAAAAATCTATTCTTAAACCTGTTTCTATCGGGGGCAGTAATAGCTCTACTGACAGGTTGTGCAAATATGCCCGAGGCAGAAGAGGATGAAATTGTCACAAAAAGAGAGCGCAAGTATCAAGGGTATGGTAAGTTCTTTGGAGAAGATACTTTGCTTTTTGGCGGCGATAATAGTGCTAAAAAGCCTGATGTCGGCATTGGCGTAAATTCCTATTTGTGGAAGGCCTCTTTGGATACCTTGTCTTTTATGCCGTTAAAGTCCGTTGATCCTTTTGGCGGCGTGATTTCAACGGAGTGGTATGTGCCGAAGAATACTCCGAATGAACGTGTGAAAGTGGACGTGCGGATTTTAGATCGTGTGCTACGGGCTGACGGTTTGAGCATTTCTATTTTCCGCCAAGAGTACCAAAAAGGTCGCTGGGTGAATGCAGGCGTGAGTCCGGCCACGACGCGTGAAATTGAAGATGCTATCTTAACAAGAGCAAGACAACTCAAAGTAGCTTCAAGTTAATCTATCGTAAGAAGAATAAACGTAAAAAGATAAAGAAAAGTAACAGATCATGACAACCGACGAACGATATAATTTCAGAGCAACGGAAGAAAAATGGCGCACCCATTGGACGAATTTAAAGTGTTTTGAGCTCCCCTTGGGTTCGGAAGCTGTGCAAGGTCCAAAAGAGCCGTACTATGTTCTGGAAATGTTCCCTTTTCCTTCCGGGCGGTTGCACATGGGGCATGTTCGAAACTATGTCATCGGGGACGTTGTTGCACGTTATAAAAGAGCCAAGGGGTTTGAGGTTCTCCATCCTATGGGATGGGATGCTTTCGGTATGCCGGCGGAAAATGCTGCCATTGAGCATAAGGTGCATCCTGCAAAATGGACTTATGATAATATCGACAGCATGCGCGCCGAATTTAAGCAACTTGGTTTGGCTATTGACTGGGCCCGTGAATTTGCGAGTTGTGACGAAGAGTATTATGCCAAAGAACAAAAGATTCTTCTGAATTTTTACGAACAAGGTTTGCTTTATCAAAAGGAAAGCTACGTTAACTGGGATCCCGTTGATAATACCGTTCTTGCCAATGAACAAGTTGTCGAGGGAAAGGGCTGGCGCTCCGGCGCAACCGTTGAACAGCGTAAGATGACTCAGTGGTATTTAAGGATTACCGAATTTGCCGATGACTTATTGGCAGGCCTTGATACGTTAAAAGATTGGCCTGAAAAAGTTGTGACCATGCAGCGTAACTGGATTGGAAAGTCTCTTGGCGCTTATGTTAAGTTCCCCTTAAGGGATCGCAATGAATCCTTGGAAGTCTTTACAACCCGTCCCGACACTCTTTTCGGTGCATCCTTTATCGGGATATCTTCTAACCATCCTTTGGCCGAAGAGCTTGCAAAAGGCAACGATGATCTGACTGCTTTTATTCAGGATTGTAATAAAACGGCCACCGGTGAAGAGGCTCTTGAAAAAGCCGAAAAGAAGGGCTTTAACACAGGTCTCTTTGTAACACATCCCCTTGACGAGACGTTGACGCTGCCTGTTTATGTGGCGAACTTTGTGTTGATGGAATACGGTACGGGGGTTGTTTATGCGTGTCCTGCCCATGATCAACGTGACCTTGATTTTGCTCGAAAGTACGACTTGCCTGTGCTTCCTGTTGTGCGCCCCGTTGAGGCCGGCGATGACTTTGCGGTTGCCAAGGAAGCTTATACGGGTGACGGGGTTATTTTTAACTCTCGTTTTTTAAACGGGTTGAGCTCTGAAGAAGCTAAGAAAAAAGCTTTAGCGCGCCTCAAGGAAAAGAATCTCGGCAAAAGTGCCATAACCTATCGATTGCGTGATTGGGGTGTTTCTCGTCAACGCTATTGGGGGTGTCCTATTCCTTTTATCCATTGTGAAAGCTGTGGAACGCTTCCCGTTAAGGTTGCCGATTTACCCGTTGTTTTACCTGAAGACGTTACCTTCGATAAACCGGGAAATCCGTTGGATCATCATCCGACTTGGAAGCACACAAACTGTCCGAAATGTGATGGAAAAGCAGAAAGAGAAACGGATACATTAGATACTTTTTTTGAGTCTTCATGGTATTTCCAACGTTTTATCTCTCAGCCCAAAGACAAGGCTTTTGATAAAGACGCCGTGAATCGTTGGTTGCCCGTTGACCAATACATCGGCGGCGTTGAACATGCCGTTTTGCATTTGCTCTATGCGCGTTTTTTCACCCGAGCCCTTAAGAAATGCGGCTACCATGATATTGATGAGCCTTTTAAAGCTCTTTTAACCCAAGGTATGGTGTGTCATGAAACCTATAAAGATCGTGACGGCAAATGGCTTTATCCCGAAGAAGTGGGCTATAAAAATGAAGAACCTTATCGTTTAAGTGACGGCTCTGCGGTGACCTTGGGACGTTCTGAAAAGATGAGCAAGTCCAAGAAAAATGTTGTTCAGCCTCAAGAAATTATAGATGAATACGGTGTGGATACGGCTCGTTTATTTGTGATTTCCGATAGCCCGCCGGAACGTGATTTAGAGTGGTCACAAAGCGGTGTACAAGGGGTTTGGAAATATCTTGCTCGTGTTTGGCGTCTTGCCCAATCCTTAATACCTTTAGTGAAACAGGCTGATCTTTCTAAAATGCCGACGGATCTTTCCAAGGAAGAGTTGTTATTGCGGCGCTTAACCCATAAAACCATTGATCAAGCGACCCGTCATCTTGAGGCCATTGCTTTGAATACCTACATCTCAACTTTGAGAACTTTTAGCAATGAGATTGCTAAAATTGAGGAAGAAGCTACTATAGATAACAGCATCTTGAGGGAGGCTTTGGAAACGCTGATTGTATTGCTCAATCCCGTTGTGCCTCACTTGGCCGAAGAACTATGGCAACAACTGGGTCACGGAACCCTCCTTGTAAATGTGCCTTGGCCTCAAGCAGAAGCGTCTTTACTGGCGGATGACACGGTAACCCAAGCCATTCAGGTGAACGGCAAATTACGGGGTACTATTGAGATTGCCGTTGGTTTGCCCAAGGAAGAGATCGAGGCTCAAGCCCTTGGTCATAAAAATATTAAACGTTTTATTGAAGGACAAACAGTGCGTAAAGTCATTGTGATTCCCGGAAAGGTAGTGAATATTGTTTGTTCCTAAATCTTCTTTTAGGGGTTTTATAGCCCTTTCTCTTTTTTCTCTGCCTCTTCTTTTTATGGGAGGGTGTGGTTTTGAGCCCCTTTATGGCCCGCACAGTACGTCTACGGGCGAGCAATTAGGGGTTGAGCGTTCTTTGGCAGGAATTAAAATAGCTCCCTTACCAAAGCGTGAAGGTCAGATTCTTCATAATTATTTGTTGGACAAACTTAATCCTTCCGGTGAACCTTTAGACCCGCAAGCTCACTTGCAGGTGAGTGTATCCTTGGATAAATACTCGATCTCTGTTCGAAAGGACGGAACCACCCAGCGCTTTAATATGGTGGCAACGGCACATTTGATTTTGCGAGATAAAGAGAATAAGAAAATTTTATATACGGATACTATTAAACGTACGGCGTCTTTCTCTCTGGGAGATACAACGGCAGAATTCGGATATGCCGGTACGGTTTCCGAAACCGATGCCAAGCGTCGTACTCTTTTATTGATTGCCGAAGATATGCAAGTGATGTTGGCAACCTATTATAAAAAGTGGCCTGTGGTGTCTGAAAAATAGATCAAGGAGGCGTTACTCATGCGTATTCCAAATCTTAATACTTATCTCAACAGCAAAGCCTATGAGTCTCAACAGGCTTTGTTATTATACGGCAATAATGAAGGCGCTTTACAGTTTCACCTTGATCTCATTGTACAAAAATTTAAACAAGACGGAGCTGTTGTTGAAACGGTTCCAAGTCTTGAAGAGATTAGTTTCGGTAATGAGCCGGGACTTTTTGACGCCCCCGATCAGAAAACGGTTACTATTTGCAGCAAAGTAACAGGGCGAGATTTTTCTCTTTTTGAAAAAACTCTCAAGAAGCTTGATGATTCTCAAAAGTTAATCCTTGTGGGGTCTAACTTGGGTTCAAAAATCAAGATGGTCACCTTTTTTCAAACGGCAAAAAACGTGGGAGCCGTCCCTTCTTATGAGGTTTCATTGTCCTTGCTGCGGGATGTTATCGTATCGGCTCTAAAACAACGGGGTCTGACGCTTTCTCCCGAACATATTGACGTTCTTTTAGAAAACTATAGCGGGTCTCCGTTGTTTTTAGAAACCGATATGGAAAAGCTCGAGCTGTATTTAAAGAGCAACGGCACTATTGATCTACAAGATCTTAAGCAGCTTATGAACGGTTCTATGAAATTAGATGCGGAACAATTAGTTGAAGGATTTATAGAGCGTAATAAGGAAAAAATTTTGCGTCATGGCGATATCTCTCTTTTGGAAGAAGAGCCTTATTTGATTTTACGTTCCCTTATTCGCAGGATGGTTACTTTTTGCGAGTTTATGAGTCATCGACAGTTTGCAACATCTTTTAGTCAAGCTGTTTCAGCCATGAAAACGCCTCTGTTTTTCAGCACGAAACCTTTATTTCAACGCTCGGAGAGGCTCTGGAATCTAAAGCTTGCCGCCCATGGTTTGCGTCATCTGTTGCGTCTTGAAAAGCGCTTTAAAAACGGAGAGCTTTCTATGCTCCAATTCCAAAGTGAACTCTGTTTATTTTGTCGGTAGATTTTTCTCAAAAAAAAGACCCGGAGAAATTTATTCAAAAGAATAAATCTCATCCGAGCAAGTTGGGGTCGCGGCTACATTAAATGAGATCCGCGCAAAGTACTCAGTCAAAGTTAAACGTCGACGTCTTGAGTGCTTTGTTTTGCACCCCGCAAAACAGGAATAAAACGGGGTGCAAAGAGAATGTAAGTCAAAGTATAAAGCTCTCTTTACATTTCTCTTATACCCTATAATATTTCTTTCCAAATGATGAGTGTTGGTTTTGCAGGGCGCCTTGCAAAAACAACATGGATTTAAGGTTATCCCTTAGAGGGCGTTGGTAGGGGAGAGTGTTCTGCCTTTAAATTTTCCTAGAAGGGAGAAAATGCTTAAGAAAAGAAAGGCGCTTATGAGGCTAATAAAATAAGCAGGCATCATAAAATTCCCTGTTTTTTCAATAAGGTAGGTTAGAATCAAGGGGGCCGTACCGCCACATAACGCCATGCCAAGGCAAAAGCTAAAGGAAATGGCTCTATAGCGAATCTTTACAGGGAAGAGAGTTTGCACAAAGGCATGTTGTGGGCCTGCGATGCACCCTGTGGACAAACCGAGAAGCACTTGTGCCGTTATAATAGAGCTTACCTCTGCTTGGCGGATTAAAAGGAAAGTTGTAAGGGCGAGAATGCAAACGCCTATTGGTGCCGAGAGAAAATAACGGCGTTTCCCAATTTGATCCATTAAGAGGCCGAATAAGGGCGATGAAACCATAAAGACACTAAGGCCGATAAGGCTAAAGAGCATAGCGTTTTCCAGAGGAATACCGATGTATCTTTTGAGGTAACTGTTTAAGAAACCGAAAAGGGTATAGGAAAGAGCGCCGTTCAAACACCCGATCATAAGGGAAATGAGGAGAGCTTTATGGTGAGTTTTAAAGACGTTTACTAGGGAAAAAGTCGCTCCCTTGGGATTCTTTTGGTCGGCCAGAAATTCAGGGCTTTCTGAAATACGACGGCGGATATAAAAACCGATAAGACTAATGGCTCCTCCAAAGATAAAAGGAAGGCGCCAAAAGAACTCGGGATTTGCAGATTTGGTCACGAGCGCTCCCAAAGCCGTTGCAAAGAGAGCGCCAATGACGCAAGATCCCGTGATGAGACCCCCAAAAAAACCGGGTTTATTCTTGCCGATATGTTCCAAAGCGAAAATTGCCGCCCCATTGTATTCCCCTCCTGTACAAGCCCCTTGGATGAGGCGGCACAAGACAAGAAGGACGGGGGCGGCGATGCCTATTTGTTGATAGGTGGGCAAGCACCCGATGAGTAAAGTCGGGAATCCCATGCCGATAATAGAAATGCTTAAAGCTTTCTTGCGACCGAACTTATCTCCTAAATATCCAAAAATCAGGGCGCCGAAGGGCCTCATAAAAAAGCCGGCTGCAAAGGCTCCCCAACTGGCCAAGACGGCCACAAGAGGGTTGGCGGAGGGGAAGTAGAGTTGGGCAATCATGACGGCAAAAACCCCATAAAGGGTGAAATCATAGAATTCCAAGGCGTTTCCGATAATTCCTGTTAAAATAACTTTATTTTTTTTCATTTTTCTTTACCTTTTTACGCGTTAATTTTTTAAATTTGGGGAGGGCTTAAATAAGACTAAACGTGGAAAAGTCCGTGATCCGTTGAACATAAACAATACCTTCAAGGTGGTCATATTCATGCTGAATGACTCGGGCGTTAAAGCCTTCAAGAGCTTGCGAATGTCTAGTGCCTTCCGTATCAAACCATTCACAGATCAGGGATTGATGACGGCTGACTTTTCCTCGATAACCCGGGAAAGACAGACAGCTTTCCCAGCCCTCGGTCTTTTCCTTAGAAAGTGCCGTTAAAGTCGGATTCACAAGAACCGTTAAGGGAAAAGCTTTATGGTTGGGGTCTGAAAGAAAATCGTATCGTTTTGCAGGGGCGACCTTTGGAATATTTACCGCAAGGAGGCGCAAGGGGATATTGATTTGGGGCGCAGCCAAAGCAAGGCCGTCGGTATTTTTTAAAGTGGTTACCATGTTGTTGACGTGTTCAAGGACGTCTTGCGCCAAAGGAAATGAAACAGCTTTGGCACGTTTATATAAAATAGGGGTTCCGGCTTTTATAATGGGAAGGATTTTAGACATGATAAGCTTACTTATTCCTTGTTCTATGAGCTCTTAAGGTTTTCTTTAAATAGTTTTCGAGGGCGAGGATCTTTTTATTTTTTTTCATATGTTCTTGGAAAATATAATAGATATCTACTTCATTTTCGATTTCAGGCAGTACCTGAATGAGACCCGATTGTTGAAGACCGGGGTATTCTTTTGAGACGGAAATAATACCCAAACCCTTTGATGCAACGGTCACAAGGCTTGCTCCCATATTCATTTCCAAGGCGGGTTCGGTGAGGGAGTTTGTTTCAAATTGGCTTTGTAGGATTTTGTTAATTTCTTTTCCGAATTGATGGATAGTGTTTTTATCGTGGGAAATCATTTGATGTTTCTTAAGGTCTTCGAGACGTTTTGGAATGCCAAATTTTTCGAGGTAGTCGGGGCTGGCATAGAGGCCTAAATGAAAGGTCATAAGGTAATTTTGAATAAGAGTGTCCGTTGGAGGGAGGGAGGTTGAGATGGCAACGTCAAGGGCGTGTTTTGTAAAGTCTATTTCTTCATCGCGCCCTTTAATGCTGAGTTTAATTTCGGGGTACCGTAGCATGAAACCGGGAATATAATGGGGCAACCACATGGTGGCAAGGGTGACGCTTGTTTCAAGGCGCAGAACCCTAACCGAGTCTTCATCCTTGGTTTTTAAGAGTTGGGAGATTTTTGCCGCCTCGTGAGCCATTTTCTCGGTAATCTCATAGAGCTCTCGCCCTGCTTTTGTAAGAGCGAGGCCTGATTTGGTTCTTGTAAATAGGATAATATTTGCTCGTTTTTCAAAATTACTGATGTGGCGACTAAGGGCTGAGGGGCTTATGTTGAGACGTTCTGCTGCTTTGGAAATATTTAGATCCTGACAAACTTGGTAAAAAAGGCGTAATTTTTCCCAATTCATAATAATTTCCGTTTTGTACAGTAACCGCTTCAAAAGAATTTTTCGGTAGAAGTTACTATTTTCTTATGAGAGTTATTTTATACAAATATTGCAAATAAGTCAAAAAATACTTTAAGAACCTCGGTTAACGACTAAGCTCTTTGTTAAATTGAGCGCCTAAAAGAACGAGGTACGAGCTAAGTTGTAGGAAAAGAAGGGCGATGATCATGCCGCCAAGGCTGCCGTATAAGGCATGGTAATTCCCGAAATTTTGCAGATAAACTGAAAAAAGAGCTGCAAACAGAGAGCATAAAAGTGCGGCTAGGAAAGCTCCGGGCCAAGATTTAGGGGGCTTGCACGCATGGTTGGGCAGCCAATGGTAAAGAAAATTGAAAACAACACTTAAGATCAAGGCATTAACTAAAAAACTTAGGGGCCAATAGAAGGTAAAAGAAGGGATGTTTTTTGAAATGTATAAAGGAATGAAATGAAGGAAAAACGGGATTATAAAAGTTAATGTGCTGACAAAAACCAGAGAGATAACGGCTAAGATAACGACGGCAATGCTTTGGGTTCTTAAGACAAGAATGTTGCGGGATTCGGTGTATTCGTAAGCTCTGTTTAAAGAGCGCCTGATAGATTCAATGCCCGAAGACGAGACCCATAAAATACCGATTATAGAAAAGGTAAGTATTTTTTTAAGGGGTCCGGTAATAACGTCACTGACAACGGGTTCAATGACGTTGACGACCTCCTTGGGTAGGCCGGTATAAAATTGTTCAATAAGTTTTATGGCTTCGGGGCTCCGGCCTATGAGACCCGCAACGGAGACCAGAAAGAGTAAAAAGGGAAAAAATGCTAAAAGGATTTTATAAGCTACATAGCTTGCGCTTTCAAAAAGGTTATTTTTGAGGCTATATTGCATCGTATTTTTGGCTAAGTTGAAAATAGTCATTTTTTTTGTTTATTTAACAGACCCTATCTCCTTAGAGTAAACCTTTTTAAAAAGGAAGGGAATAAAAAGGGAACGTTTTGACACCTCTCTTTTATTTTAGTTTGTAATAACGTGCTAAGTCGAGGTAAAGAGTTTCTTATTATACATTAGCTTTATCGTTATTAAGAAGTTCTTTCCTTATCTTTGAGCTAGAGAGTTTTTCAAGCCACCAGTTAAGGGCATGGCCCGTGTTTCTTGAGCGCCAGCCATAGTAAAATATAGCCTTACGTTTAAGTGTAGGAACTTTTTTTTCAACAAGGGCGCCTGAGGCAAGGTGCTCTGTAATCAAACCTTTCGGAAGGTATCCGATGGCAAGGCCGGAAAGTTGAAGGTCAATTTTATCCTTCATACTGTCTACGGTAATGTGATTGTTCCGGTTATAAATTCCGGAATCCCTACGAGGAAGCTGATGTGCAGTATCTCTTACGACAGCGTTGGTGTGATTTGCAATTTGGTCGTGTGTAAGTTCCTCATAGGCAGAAAGAGGGTGTTTTTGAGAAACGGCGAAGACCATTTCAAGAGTGCCTAAGGGCTCTATTTCATAGTTCATATTTAAAGGGGGGTCGCCTGTTAGGCCAATGGCAAGGTTAGAGCGTTCTGACCATAGAGCATCCCAGCATCCGTTAAGGCGTTCATTATGAAAAAACAGGTTAATAGTCGGGCACTCTTTTTTAAAGGTTTTGATAAGGGGAAAAAGGTTTCGAAAGGGAATGACTTCATCAAGGGAGATCGAGAGGCTTGTTTCCCAGCCGTTTCGTTTTAAGTCAATGTTTCTTTCAAGGGTATTGGCTGTATTTAAAAGGACTTGGCTTTCTTGAACAAGATATTCCCCTATGGGGGTCAAGACAGCCTTGTGTCCTGATCGATCAAATATTTCAATACCTAAATCATCTTCTAGCTTTTTGACGTTGTAGGTAAGGGCGGATCGTACTTTATTCAATGCCTCTGCAGCTGCTGCAAAGCTACCGTAGCGGATAATGGTTCGGATAATGTGGAGAGATTCTAAGGAAAGACGCATATGGTTAAATTTTTTGATCAAGTTGTTGAAAATATATTGCTTACATTTTATTTATAGGTGTTTTATTTATTTAATGCAAACAAAAAAAGGATGTAAAAAATGTTCAAAAAAAGTAAACTACTATATGCTATAGGGTCAATAATGCTGATAGCATCGTCCCGGGCGAGCTCAACTCTTAATCCTTTTCAGGAATTTGAGGACAATAAAGCGGCCTATTCTTTAGGATACCTTGAGCGACCGTCGCAAGATATTTCAGCAATTCTTTTGAAAAATAGCCATCATGATATTCTAAGGCAAAAAGGTGTTGTGGGAAGATCGCTGAGTATCGACGAGGCTTTTGAAGCAGAGGTGGGAAAAGCTAAGGATCCGGGGGCCTATATTCCCTTTGCTGTTAAAAAAGGAATGATCTATGGCGAGACTCACACAGAAGAGGGGTATATTCAATTTCACCGCTTGAGTGCTCAGCATGATTTCCGCGATCCCGAGAATATTGTGTATGTTCATGAATTTGTTACTCTTGATAGAGAGAACCGCCGTGCTCTTTTTTTGGGGCGTGAATTCACGCAAGGCGACTTGGAAAGGTTAGGAAGTTATCAAGGATTGACCCTGGGGGCTAGGGCGCCTTTATTTGATGTGCAACATTCAACAGGCATATTAATGGGAAAGGACGGGGGGGGAGCATCCCTTGGATCAATGGCAAATCTTGCGCCATATTCAACCTGGGGAAGAGGATATGTCTATTATGGAGAATTTGCGTAAAAGAATAAATAACCCTGAAAGAATCACACAAAGTATATTGTCTGTTTATGGAGAATATCTCCGTCAAAAAATTTAGTTATTACTCACTCGATGATTAAAACACTTTCTGTAAAAGGAAAGTGTTTTTTGTGTGTGGGAGCAAGAGGTATAGGAGCGATAGACAACACAAAGTCTTTATATAAAAGCTTTTCTTGTGGTATAATATGGAATATGATGGGTAATTAACTTTAGGAGACGTTAATGAATTATGATCGTGAAAGTGCAATCCGCACCTCAAAAACGCGCTCTCAAAGCGCTGAAAGGGATATGGGTCTTAGGGCTTATATGCTTAAAATTTATAACTACATGACTCTCGGTCTCGGCATTACCGGCGTCATTGCCTATTTTGTTGCTCGGGATGAGAGTCTTGTGGCTGCTATCATGGGGAACCCTGTTTTATTTTGGGGATTGGTTATTGCACAATTTGGTGCTGTAATCTTCCTAAGTGCCCGTGTGACAAAAATGTCTACAAGAACGGCACAGCTTACTTTCTTTGCCTATGCGGCGTTAACCGGCCTGACTTTGTCAGGGCTTTTTGCGGCCTATACCTTTGAAAGTCTGGCGCGTGTCTTTTTTATTACCTCCGGGACTTTTGGCGCCATGAGCCTTTACGGCTATACCACAAACCGTGATCTGACGGGGCTTGGCTCCTTTTTATTCATGGGATTGATCGGTGTTATTATTGCCTCCGTTGTGAATATGTTCATACAAAGTTCGGCTTTGATGTTCTTGATTTCCGTTATCGGCGTGTTGGTCTTTGTTGGTCTAACAGCTTATGACACACAACAGTTAAAGAAAATGTATTATCATGTGGGGCACTCCGAACTGGCAGAAAATTATGCCGTTGTCGGCGCCTTAAGGTTATATCTCGACTTTATCAACTTATTCATCTATTTGTTACGCTTCCTTGGGGATCGTCGCTAGTTTTCGGCTTTTTTCGTACATACTTTTTTCGTACATAAGCGTTCATAAACAAGGCCTTGTTATCGAGGCCTTGTTTTTTTGTATTTATATTAAATGAGAGATGCTCTAGTCTTGTAAATAATCACAACTTTTACAGGGAGATATCTATTGATTTTATCAACAAAAAAAGTCTGTCATGCTCTATTGTTTTTTTTAGGCTCGGTGCTGATCGGAATGCCTCAGTTACAGGCAAGTGCAGTGCCTGATATTGAGGAGCTTCCCTCGGGACTTTCAGGGGCAGTTAGGCCGGAATCTGCAGAAAAGTCCGTTGAGGATTTTGCAACGTGGTCTCGAAACATAAGGGTGAATATTGTCGACTGTTATCAGGAGAATGATCCTGCTGAAAGACAAAAACGTCTTGCGGAGTTTCTAAGAACACATACCGGTGCGCCTTGGTATGTTATAGCATTTAGGCAGTGTTTCATTCCAAGAGATGAGAGCGCGTACACTTATGCGCAGGCCATGACTCTTTTATCGGAGGCAAAGCAGCTTGGTGGGGCGCTGAATCAGTTCACAACAGATCTGTTTAATCTTTTTGAAGATGAGGCTATTGAGTCTTGGGATACAAGTTTTATCGAGCAAAAAGAAGACGCAACATCTGAGGAAAAGAAAGCAAAAGTTCGCTACATGATGTTGCTCCTTGAAAATATGACCATGCAAGCTTATGCCACTTTTGCAGAGCTGGGGGTTAATAAAAAACCGGTAGACGTCGAGGAAGGAAGTAAGGCGGATAGGGATTATCAAGAAGCGCTTTTAGAGGCTCACGAGGCCTTTGCCGATGATTGCCACTTTAATCCTCTTCTTTTGGCAGCTCAAACAGTGTTTCCTGAAGCATCCTATGCTTATGAATTGTTTATGAGTCCTTTGTTAGATGCTTGTGCTCGGTACTCCCTTAGTTTTACGGGACATCCGCTTCATTCTACGGCTCCGGAACTCAATCTTTCCGCTGAAGAGGGCTTGTCTCGTTTAAACCTGAAAGCAGATATCTTAGCGGAAAAGACGCTTCCTTATTTAGGTTTTGCCAAAGGTTGGTTTGCGGCTCTTGCGCCCGTTTATTTTCAAAAGGCCGATGCGGCTGTTGACGGAAAAGAGGTATTGCAAGAAAAGGCTCTGGATTATGAAGGGCGAGCACAACTATTCGGGCAGTATCACATTTTTTTGACTAACCGTCTCCAAGCCATAAAGGGAGAACGAGATGAATTAGAGGCACAACTTGCGGGTGTGAAAGAAAAGTAAGCTTAAGAACAGATTCCCGAAAAGGCAAAAGAGGGGGCTTTAAAAAGTCCCCCTTTTTTATTCGATATTCCGGTTATTTTGAGGTTTCAACAAAAATAACTTTACTCATTTTATCATAATGGGCTTGTTTTCGATCGGTGGAAAAAATCATGCAGGCCGTCAAGATGTTGAGTAGGGTAAAGGGGAAGATCGCAATAGCAATGATATATCTTAAGAAGAGTTGTTTAACGGACGGTTTTTGATGATCCGTTGTCATAATTTTTATCTTGTTTATCCGCATTCCTAGAGTTGCTTGGTGCTTTGAGCAATGTTGGGAAGCAGAATAGGCAAAAGGAACAAGAAAGGCCGCGGTAAGGCTCAAGAAATAGACGGGAAAAGGAGAAAAGGACGAGGCTGTATCGGGCGGCAGGATTTTAAAGAGGGCGAAGGTGATAAGAGTCAAAAGGACTATGATGACGAGGGTGTCAAGAAAATTGGAAGAAAAACGTTGCCTAAGGCCTGCATAAACAAAAGGGCTATCCGCCTTTTTTGGCTTTTGAAGAACGACGGTTTTCGCAACCATATCGTAATAGGTTTGTTTGTGCTTTGTCAAAGCAATCATCAGGATGAGCACAAGGGCTGTGATCGCACTGAAGCTTATGTTTAGGGTTGTATTATTAGGATCTATCAAGTTTGCTTTTTGTGAAAAGAGCAAGGCTAAGGTTGGCATAACGTATAATGCGTATCTAAGGGTAAGGGAAGCCCAAGAAGGCTTTTTTAAATCCTCGGAGGTTAACTTGATATCAACAAGGCGCATGCCCGGGGTTGCTTGATAGCGCGAGCGATATTGCAAGGTAAAGTAAATAAAAAAACCAATCTGTGAAAAGAGAATGACAGGGAGAGAGTGTGTAAAATCTTGATATTGTCTTAAGGATTCGGGATCTTGGAGACGGAAAAGGGGAACAGGTGAAAAATAAGCTAATAGAAACATATAAGGGATCGTGAGGAGCATTATGTCGAAGTAAGCGGCAAGACCGCGTTTCATGACGCCGGCGTAGGGGGAGTAAGTTTCACCTTCTGAATTTATTGAGTTTTGGCTGTTTTTATGCGAGGGAAGTTCTGTCATCTTTTGAGTATCCTATTTAAAATTTTTGCACCGATCGCACCATAGGTCGCCTCCTCTTTTTAGTCAAGATAATTTGCCTACGGAGACTTTTGTGAAAGTTCTTAAAATAAGCGCCCTTTTTTATTTTTTTTTGCTATTTCTCCCATTTTTCCATTGACTTTTTCGTGAGATATTTTATAGATCATAGCATCAGGTGCGTATTGAATGACATGCCTGTCGGAGAGATGGCCGAGTGGTTAAAGGCATCAGACTGTAAATCTGACGACGTATGTCTACGTAGGTTCGAATCCTGCTCTCTCCACCATTTACTTTGTTTGTATCTCTTTAGATATATGATATAAGTTTTGAGACGACATTAAATTTGCGGGTGTAGCTTAGTGGTAAAGCTCCAGCCTTCCAAGCTGATTACGAGGGTTCGATTCCCTCCACCCGCTCCAGTTTTTTATAAATATGCCAGGCCCGAGTGGGGCTGTGGCTCAACCTAATGAAGGAACTTGATAAGATGAGCAAGGAAAAGTTTGAGCGCAACAAGCCTCACGTAAACATCGGCACCATCGGTCACGTTGACCATGGTAAAACCACTTTGACAGCGGCGATTACAAAAGTTTTGGCAGAGACCGGCGGCGCAGTCTTTAAGGGTTACGCAGACATTGATACGGCGCCTGAAGAAAAGGCTCGCGGTATTACGATTAACACCTCCCACGTTGAGTACGAAACAGCCAAGCGCCACTATGCGCACGTTGACTGCCCGGGACACGCCGACTATGTTAAGAACATGATCACGGGTGCGGCGCAAATGGACGGTGCGATTTTGGTGGTGAACGCTGCTGACGGACCTATGCCTCAAACACGCGAGCACATTCTTCTTGCCAAGCAAGTTAACGTGCCTTCTTTGGTTGTGTATATGAACAAAGTTGACCAAGTTGATGACGAAGAATTGTTGGATCTTGTTGAGCTTGAAATCCGTGAGTTGCTTAGCAGCTATGATTTTCCGGGGGATGATATGCCCGTTATTCGCGGTTCGGCTTTGTGTGCCCTTGAAGGCCGTGAAGATGCCATCGGTAGGGACTCTATCTTGAAGTTGATGGAGGCGGTTGATACCTTTATTCCCGAGCCTAAGCGCGATATTGACAAGCCTTTCTTGATGCCCATTGAAGACGTTTTCTCTATTTCGGGTCGCGGTACGGTTGTGACCGGTCGTGTTGAGCGCGGTATTGTTAAAGTCGGTCAAGAAATTGAAATGGTCGGTATTCGTGATACGACAAAAGCAACTGTGACCGGTGTTGAAATGTTCCGTAAGCTTCTTGATGAAGGTCGTGCGGGAGATAACGTCGGCGTTCTATTGCGCGGTGTTGCCCGTGATGATGTTGAGCGCGGTCAGGTTTTGGCACATGTCGGGACGGTTAAGCCTCATACGGAATTTGAGTGTGAAGCTTATATCTTGAGCAAAGATGAAGGCGGTCGTCATACACCTTTCTTCGCGAACTATCGCCCTCAATTTTATTTCCGTACAACGGACATCACAGGCGCTGTTGAGCTTCTTGAAGGCAAAGAGATGGTTATGCCGGGCGATAACGTTAAGATGAAAGCAACGTTGATTAACCCGATTGCCATGGATGAAGGCGACCGTTTTGCGATCCGTGAAGGCGGTCGTACCGTCGGTGCAGGTGTGATCACTAAAATTATTAAATAATATGAGGGGTCTTAGGCCCCTTTAACGATCAAGCCTTTTTGGAGAAACTCCTAAAGAAAAGGCTTGATTTTTGTATGAAAACCGTTTAGGAGTGTAGCTCAATTGGCAGAGCGTCGGTCTCCAAAACCGAAGGTTGTGGGTTCGATTCCCTCCACTCCTGCCACGAACTTGGAAAATGGCTTGTATTATGACAAAAGAAAAAACAGCTAAAAAAACGTCTCCGATGCAGTTTATACAACAAGTGCGTCAGGAAACGAAGAAGGTAACTTGGCCGACACGTCAAGAAACAACGGTAACCTCTATTATGGTTCTGATTATTGCTGTTTTGGCTGCGATTTTCTTTTTATTGGCCGACGGCCTTATTTCCACTCTCATGAAACCTCTTTTAGGATAGCTTTTAATTATGGCGAATGCACGTTGGTACGTTGTTAATGTTTTTTCCGGTTCTGAGCGTAAAGTTGCAGAATCCATTAAAGAACAAGCAGAAAAAAAAGGCCTCCAAGACCTTTTGTTAGATGCGCTTGCACCCATGGAGCAAATCATCGAGGTCAAGCGTGGTGTGAAAACTCAACGTGAGCGTCATTTTTTCCCCGGTTATATCCTTGTAAATATGGTCTTGACCGATGAAACTTGGCATCTTGTGAGCAGTAATTCCAAAGTCACCGGCTTTTTGGGAGGGCGCGGTAAGCCGACGCCTATCACCAATGCAGAAGCCGAGCGCCTTATGGGACAACTTAAGGATCAAAAAGACAGTCCGAAGCATGCTGTTATTTTTGAAATTGCCGAAGAAATCCGTGTGGTTGACGGTCCTTTTGCGAGTTTTAACGGTTTTGTGGAAGAGATTGACGAGGAAAAAGAGCGTTTGAAAGTCTCTGTTTTGATCTTTGGTCGCGCAACACCCGTTGAACTTGAGTTCTCTCAAGTAGAAAAGATTTGATTTTTAGCATCATATGCTGCTATCAAAGAAAGTCCCTTCACTGCGAAGGGCAAAATTTGTGGGAGAAGAGCCATCTTCGCACCACAGCCCGAACTATTAATTAAGTTTTCCCGCTTATAAAAAGCGGGTTAGAGAAACGAGGAAAAAAATGGCTAAAAAAATTCAAGGCTACATCAAGCTGCAGATTGCAGCCGGTAAAGCAAATCCGTCTCCGCCTGTTGGTCCCGCACTCGGCCAAAAAGGTGTGAACATCATGGAATTCTGTAAAGCATTTAATGCGAAAACACAAGAAATGGAACCGGGTATGCCCATTCCTGTTGTGATTACGGTTTATGCGGATCGTTCTTTCACATTTGAAACAAAAACACCGCCTGCTTCTTACTTTTTGAAAAAAGCAGCCAAGCTTCAAAAGGGGTCTCAAACTCCCGGACGTGACATCGTTGCTTCTGTAACGCGCGCCCAGCTTGAAGAAATTGCGACGGCAAAAATGGTTGATTTAAACGCAGCCGACATAGATGCTGCCGTTAAGATTATCGCAGGAACAGCCCGTTCAATGGGCATGAAGGTCGAGGGTTAAGATCATGGCGAAACAAGGTAAAAGAATTAGAAAAGCCTACGAAGGTTTAGATCAATTGGACGCAGTTTCCGTTGAAGAAGCTGTGAAAATTGTCAAAGAACGTGCGACCGCAAAATTTGATGAAACCATTGATATTGCGATGAATTTGAATATTGATACCCGTAAGGCGGAGCAAAACCTTCGCGGTATGATTTCTTTGCCGAACGGCACGGGTAAAACGGTTCGTGTTGCGGTCTTTGCAAAGGATGCTAAAGCAGAGGAGGCTCTGAAAGCCGGTGCCGATATTGTCGGTTCCGATGATCTTTTGGCCGATATTCAAGCGGGTAAGATTAATTTTGATCGTTGTATTGCAACACCGGATATGATGGGTGTTGTGGGTCGTGTTGCTAAAATTCTAGGGCCAAAAGGTTTGATGCCGAATCCTAAATTAGGAACGGTGACGCCAAATGTTGCAAAAGCAGTCGAAGATGCTAAGGCCGGACAGCTTGAATACCGCGCTGAAAAGAACGGTATTGTTCATGCCGGAATCGGTAAGGCGAGCTTTGATGCGAAAAAACTTGCAGAAAACGTAAGTTCCTTTATTTCGGTTATTCTGAAAGCAAAGCCTGCAACGGCCAAAGGAACTTATGTAAAGCGCATTACGTTGACATCAACAATGGGACCTTCCGTTGAAATTGATGTGGCGCAGCTTTAATATTTTAAGGAATTTATGAGGCTTTACGCCTTATAAAAAAGTTTCTTTCTACAGTTGTAGAAAGATGCCGGTGAGAGGGTCTCACCAACTGTCCAAGACTGTAGGTCCGGGAAACCGGTTAATGTATTTTATATAATGTGGAATGCGCCGACAAGAGATGGAAGGCCGATAGAACATAATACGGCGTAATATGCTATATTAATCGTTCGACTCTTCCGGGCAGAGTTTAAACCGACTGACATAAGAAATTATTTTTTTATGTTGGAAACGATTGGAGATATCATGGATAAACATGACAAAAAAACGTTTGTGACATCTCTCCGGTCTGCACTTGAGACTGCAGGTCTTGTGATCGTAACGCGTCAAACGGCGCTTACGGTAGCAGAATCTACAGATCTTCGCATAAAAATGCGTGATGCCGGTGGAAACTTTAAAATTGCGAAAAATACTTTGGCACGTTTGGCTGTGAAAGATCTTCCCTGTGAAGAAATTTCAGAGCATTTAACAGGGCCGACAGGTTTATCTTATTCGCAAGATCCTGTAGCTGCTGCAAAAATTATTGCCGAATTCTCAAAAAAGAATGAGAAAATGGAAATTATTTGCGGTACTTTGGGAAATAAGTTTCTGGATGCAAATGCGATTCAAGCATTGGCTAAGTTGCCGAGTCTTGATGAATTACGCGGGAAACTTGTCGGGCTTGTTATGGCTCCGGCAACAAAAATTGCCGGCATTGCGCAAGCTCCTGCCGCTCAATTGGCTCGTGTCATTTCTGCATATGCAAGCAAGTAAAGTGCAAAAGAGAGAATAAACCAATCAATTTGATACTATATATTAGGAGAACTAAAAATGGCTGATTTAGATAAAATCGTAGATCAACTTTCTAAACTTACAGTGATGGAAGCTGCTGAGCTTGCCACAAAACTCGAAGACGTTTGGGGCGTTTCTGCTGCGGCTCCCGTGGCTGCTGCTGCTGCTCCTGCTGCTGCCGGAGAAGCGGCTGCCGTTAAGGACGAATTCGACGTTATGTTGATGGCTGCCGGTGAAAAGAAAATTAACGTGATCAAAGAAGTTCGCGCTATTACGGGTCTTGGCCTAAAGGAAGCGAAAGATCTCGTTGAAGCTGCTCCAAAAGCCGTTAAAGAAGGCGCTGCTAAGGACGAAGCTGAGAAAATGAAAAAGCAACTTGAAGATGCAGGGGCAACTGTAGAACTTAAGTAGTTTTTACAAAGGTCTTCGCCTCTTGCTTTTTAGGATTTAAGAGGAGAACCTTTTTTGAAAAGGAGAGATCCTAATTTGTTTTGGGATCTCTCTCTTTCTCTTAATTTTTTTGCGTTTGGTTATTTTTTTAACCGGATGCTTTTTTATTATTTGATTTATAGAGATAAGTTTGTTATTTATCTTTTACACAAGTGATTTGTGAAAAATAGAGTCGGGTTTAACACTTTGCACCAGTCTTTTAAAGACACTGACTAGATTACAGTTTTGAAACCGCACGAAAAAGGATTTTCTGTGCGGCATTTTGCGTACATTCAGTCGGGCTTGAGCCCAATGTGAATGAGAGATAATTTTACACCATTTAAGTGAGGCATTTAATGACAGCATTACCCGCCGGTCAAAAGCGCATACGTAGTAGTTATCATAAACTTTCAAGTTCCCTTGAGATGCCGAATCTCATCGAGCTTCAAAAGAATTCCTATGAAGAGTTCTTGCAGAAGACCGTTGGATTTGAAGAGCGTATTAATCAAGGCCTTCAGAACATTTTCTTGACGGTTTTTCCAATTAATGATTTTTCCGATCGAGCATTGCTCGAATTTCACAAGTATGACTTTGATGAACCGAAATATGATGTGGAAGAGTGCCGTCAGCGGGGGGCAACCTATTCTGCGCCTCTACGTGTGACGTTCCGTCTTGTTGTTTGGGATGTTGATGAAGACACCGGTGCTCGTTCTATCCGTGATATCAAAGAGCAAGAGGTCTATGTCGGGGATATCCCGTTGATGACGAAAAACGGAACATTTATTATTAACGGCGTTGAGCGTGTTGTTGTTTCTCAAATGCATCGGTCTCCCGGCGTGTTTTTCGATCATGATAAGGGGAAAACCCACGCCTCCGGTAAGCTTTTATTCTCGGGTCGTGTGATTCCGTATCGCGGCTCATGGCTCGATTTTGAATTTGACGGTAAAGACGTTTTATACGTGCGTATCGATCGCCGTCGTAAATTACCGGCCACAACTTTCTTGATGGCTTTAGAAAGCGATGAAACTTTAGCTCTTCGTGAAAAGTATAAAGATCTTCCTGCCGGTGAGCCGTTGCCGTTCGAGCCCAAGGGGCTGAGTCGTGCCGATATTTTAAACTATTATTATAAGGCGCTTAGCTATAAAAAAGTAGCAAAGGGCTGGACCATGCCTTTTGTGCCGGAAAATATGCGTACTGCCAAACTGTCCGTTGATTTGCTGGATGCTAAAACCGGAAAAGTTGTTTTAAAAGCAGGAGAGAAATTCTCTCCGCGCAAGGCCAAAAAATTGGCTGAAGACGGTTTGAAGTCTATTTTGATTTCCGAAGAATCCATTGTCGGACAATTCCTCTCGCATGATATTATTCACCCTGAGACCGGAGAAGTTATGGCCGAGGCCGGTGAAGAGCTCACAGAAACATTGTTGGCAAAATTTGCTAAAGCCGGCATTAACGAGCTGTCCGTTCTCTTCATTGATAACATTAACGTCGGATCTTATTTGCGCGATACTCTTGCTGCAGATAAGAATACGAGCCGTGAAGATGCCCTGATTGATATTTATCGTGTCATGCGCCCCGGCGAGCCGCCAACCTTGGAAAGCGCAGAAGCTCTTTTCCACTCTCTTTTCTTTGATGAAGAGCGTTATGATCTCTCGGCGGTCGGTCGTGTAAAAATGAATCAACGCTTAGGCCTTAAGACTTCCGACGAAATGCGCGTTCTTGAAAAGAATGATGTGATGTCTATCGTTGGGGTTCTTTTGAAGCTCAAAGACGGTCAAGAGCAAGTCGATGATATTGATAACTTGGGTAACCGTCGTGTGCGCCCTGTCGGTGAGCTTCTTGAAAACCATTATCGCACGGGGATGCTTCGTATGGAACGGGCTATTCGTGAGCGTATGGGATCTGTTGATATTGACACAATGATGCCCCATGATTTAATCAACTCAAAGCCGATTTCTGCGGCTGTGAAAGAGTTCTTTGCGTCATCCCAGTTGTCTCAATTTATGGATCAAATTAACCCCCTTGCCGAAATTACGCACAAGCGTCGCCTTTCAGCCTTGGGCCCCGGCGGTTTAACGCGTGACCGTGCAAGCTTTGAAGTTCGTGACGTTCACCCGACACACTACGGCCGTATTTGTCCCATTGAGACGCCCGAAGGACCAAACATCGGTCTGATTAACTCGTTGGCATCTTATGCTCGTGTGAATAAGTACGGCTTTATTGAGAGTCCTTACCGAAAGGTTGTGAGCGGCAAAATGGTTGACGACGTCGTTTACATGTCTGCCATGGAAGAAGGTCGTTATGCGATTGCACAAGCCGATGCGCGTCTGGATGAAGAGGGCACTTTTATTGACGAATTCGTCAGTTGTCGTAAAGGCGGTGAGTTTACGCTCGCACCCGTTAGCGAAATTGATTATATCGACGTGTCTGCGAAGCAGCTTGTTTCCGTTGCGGCCTCTCTTATTCCGTTCCTCGAAAATGATGACGCGAACCGTGCCTTGATGGGATCAAACATGCAACGCCAAGCGGTTCCTCTCTTACAACCGGAAGCGCCTCTTGTCGGAACGGGAATGGAAGCTGTCGTTGCTCGTGATTCCGGAGTGACTGTTGTTGCAAAGCGTGCCGGTATTGTGGATCAAGTTGATGCAGAGCGTGTTGTTGTTCGTATTACTGAAAAGTTATCCGATGATGATGCGTCCGTTGTTGATATTTATAAATTGCAAAAATATCAACGTTCTAACCAAGATACTTGTATTACACAAAAGCCTCTTGTTCGCCCCGGAGATACTGTGTCTCAAGGGGATATTTTAGCCGACGGACAATCAACGGATCGAGGAGAGCTTGCTCTTGGACGCAACGTTCTTGTCGGTTATTTGTCTTGGAACGGTTATAACTTCGAGGACTCTATTATTATCTCCGAGCGGATTGCCAGCGATGATATTTATACCTCCATTCATATCGAGGAATTCGAAGTTGTTGCGCGTGATACGAAACTTGGGCAAGAAGAAATTACCCGTGATATTCCAAACGTCGGAGATGATGCGTTACGTTACCTCGATGAGGCCGGTATCGTTTCTATCGGTGCGGATGTTAAGCCCGGTGATATTCTTGTCGGTAAGGTAACGCCAAAGGGTGAAACGCCTGCAACACCTGAAGAAAAGCTTTTGCGCTCTATTTTTGGCGAAAAAGCATCGGATGTGCGCGATACGTCTTTGCGTGTGCCGCCCGGGGGAACAGGTACTGTTATTGAAGTACGCGTATTTAACCGTCGAGGCGTTGAAAAAGATGAGCGTGCGTTAGCTATTGAACGTGCCGAGATTAATCATCTTGCGCTCGACCGTGATACGGAACGTCAAATTCTCGAGCGTGCGCTACAAGCTCGTTTGCGTGAGTTGATGATTGGGCAAACGGCCACGTCACTTCCCGGAAAAAAGAAGGTTACTGCTGAAATTACAGCGGCACTTTTGGAAGAATACACAGCGGCTCAAGTGCGTCAAATAAGTGTTGATGAAGATAATATTCAACGTGAAATCGAGGCACTTGTTAAACACCATGAAAACCAAGTTAAACAACTTCAAAAGGATTTCGAAGACAAGGTCGAAAAAATCCAACGGGGTGATGACTTGCAAACCGGTGTTCTTAAGGTTGTAAAAGTCTTCGTTGCGACAAAGCGTAAACTTCAACCCGGTGATAAGATGGCCGGTCGTCATGGAAATAAAGGTGTTGTTTCGATTATTGTGCCTGAAGAAGACATGCCGCACATGGAAGACGGAACACCTTTGGATCTGATCTTGAACCCGCTTGGTTTGCCGTCTCGTATGAACGTCGGGCAAATCTTGGAGACTCACTTAGGGTGGGCTGCTCATGGTTTGGGTCGTCAAATAGGCGAAATATTGAGTGATATGCATGCCAATACAAAGGAGCCTAAAGACCTTCGTAAATTTATGGAAAGCATTTATCAACGTTCTGAAGATCGAGAAATGATTCGAGGCTTAAGTGATGAAGAATTGGTCGAGGTTTCTCAAAATCAGGTAAAAGGCTTGCCCTTGGCAACACCTGTTTTCGACGGCGCTCGTGAACCTGATGTCAGTGCTTTGCTTAAGAAGTCCGGTTTCAGTCATACGGGACAAGAAATCTTGATAGACGGTCGTACCGGTGAACATTATGAGCGTCCTGTGACCGTCGGTTACAAGTACATGCTCAAGTTGAACCATATGGTTGACGATAAGATCCACGCCCGTTCCGTCGGACCATACAGTCTTGTGACGCAACAACCGTTGGGCGGTAAAGCTCAATTCGGCGGTCAACGTTTCGGTGAAATGGAAGTGTGGGCTTTGGAAGCTTATGGTGCTGCGTATACTCTTCAAGAAATGCTCACGGTTAAATCCGATGACGTGGTCGGTCGTACCAAGGTTTATGAAGCTATTGTTCGAGGTGACGATAACTTTGAAGCCGGTATCCCCGAGTCCTTTAATGTTTTGGTCAAGGAGTTGAAATCCTTGGGTATTAACGTTGACTTTGGTCGTTATGCGGATCTTGAAAAAGTTGCCGTAAAAGAAGAAGACGCAGCTTAGCTAAGAGGAGAAGCTCTTTTAGGGGCTTCTCCCTTATTGACTGCCTTTTTATAAGAAATTTTATTAGGGACGCAAGTCCGAAAAATATGACCCTTCGGGGTGATTCAGGAGCATAAGATATGAAAGATTTAATGAACGTCTTCGGTCAAGTCCAAGGGCCGGAAAGCTTTGATTTTCTAAAGGTTGTTATTGCAAGCCCGGAGAAAATTCGTTCATGGTCCTTTGGTGAAGTTAAAAAGCCGGAAACGATCAACTATCGTACATTTAAGCCCGAGCGGGACGGTTTGTTTTGCTCACGGATTTTTGGTCCTGTAAAAGACTACGAGTGCTTATGCGGTAAATATAAGCGTATGAAATTTCGCGGCGTTATTTGTGAAAAATGCGGCACGGAAGTGACTTTGGCTAAGGTTCGCCGCGAGCGCATGGGACACATTGATCTTGCCGCGCCCGTTGCCCATATCTGGTTTACACGAGCCATGCCAAGCCGTGTCGCAACCTTGCTTGAAATGACAATGAAAGAACTTGAAAAGGTTCTTTATTATGAAGCTCACATCGTTCTTGACCCGGGTTTGACATCTCTTCAAGCAGGTCAGCTGCTCTCTGAGGATGAGTACTATGATGCTTTGGATGAACACGGTGACGATTCTTTTGAAACGGACATCGGTGCAGAAGCTTTACGTAAACTTCTGGCAAAACTTGATCTTGAAGGAGAGCAAAAGAATCTGCGTGCGGAATTGGAAGAGACAAGCTCTGAAATGCGTCGTAAGAAAATTATTAAACGCCTAAAAGGTGTCGAAGCTTTCCTAGAGTCAGGGGCTAAACCGGAATGGATGATTATGACCGTTCTGCCTGTTTTACCTCCCGAGTTACGACCTTTGGTTCCCTTGGACGGCGGACGTTTTGCCACATCTGATTTGAACGATCTTTATCGTCGTGTGATTAACCGAAATAACCGCCTTAAGCGTTTGATGGAGCTGCGTGCGCCGGATATTATCGTGCGTAACGAAAAGCGAATGCTTCAAGAATCCGTTGATGCGCTTTTTGATAATAGTCGCCGTAGCCGTCCCATTGCAGGGGCCAACAAGCGCCCGCTAAAATCTTTAGCCGATATGCTTAAGGGAAAACAAGGACGTTTCCGTCAAAACCTTCTCGGTAAGCGTGTTGACTATTCCGGTCGTTCCGTGATCGTTGTGGGGCCTTACTTAAAGCTTCACCAATGCGGTATCCCTAAAAAAATGGCTCTGGAACTCTTTAAGCCTTTCATTTACAGCCGCCTTGAACGTTATGGCTTGGCAACAACCATCAAAGCTGCAAAACGTATGGTCGAACGTGCTCGTCCTGAAGTTTGGGATATTTTGGAAGAAGTGATCCGCGAGCATCCTGTGATGTTGAACCGTGCTCCGACCCTTCACCGTTTGGGAATCCAAGCCTTTGAGCCCATTCTTGTCGAGGGTAAAGCCATTCAATTGCATCCTCTTGTTTGTACGGCTTTTAACGCCGACTTTGACGGAGATCAAATGGCCGTTCACGTGCCCTTGTCCGTCGAAGCACAATTGGAAGCTCGTGTCTTGATGATGTCTACCAACAACATCTTGCACCCTGCCAACGGTCGACCCATTATTAACCCGACAAAAGACGTTATTCTAGGTCTGTACTATTTGACCGTTGAACGTGAGGGGGAAAAGGGCGAAGGCATGATGTTTGCCACTATTGGTGAAATCCAAATGGCTCTTGATAACGGCTTAGTGACTTTGCATACAAAAATTAAAGCGCGTTATGACACGGTTGATGCCGATGGAAAAGCAGTCGGTCGAATGGTCGACACAACCATTGGGCGTATGATTCTTTCTGAAATTTTGCCTCGTCACCACGCCCTTGATTTTAATGTGATTAATCGTCAAATCAATAACAAAGAAGTCAGTAATATTATTGACGAAATTTATCGTCACTGCGGGTCAAAGGCGACTGTGATTTTCTGTGACCATTTGATGGGCATCGGTTTTAAATATGCAACTCTTTCCGGTATCTCTTTCGGTAAGGATGATTTGATCATTCCTGCCGCAAAGAAAGAGCTTGTGAATGAAACGCGTACAAAGGTTAACGAATACGAACAACAATACCTTGAAGGCTTTATCACCCAAGGTGAGAAATACAACAAGGTAATTGATGCATGGTCACAATGTACCGATAGAGTGGCATCTGCCATGATGAAAGAAATTTCTACGACGAAAATAGGCGAGCCTTTAAATTCCGTCTTTATGATGGCTGACTCGGGTGCTCGCGGTTCTGCTGCTCAAATGAAGCAATTGGCCGGTATGCGTGGTTTGATGGCAAAGCCTAATGGGGAAATCATTGAAACACCTATTATCTCTAACTTTAAAGAAGGTCTGTCGGTTCTTGAGTACTTTAACTCAACCCATGGGGCGCGTAAGGGACTCTCCGATACGGCTTTGAAAACAGCGAACTCCGGTTATTTGACACGTCGTTTGGTTGACGTTGCGCAAGATGCTGTGATTACCACCGTTGATTGTCAGACGGATAAAAGTATTACCGTCCGTTCGATTGTTGAGGGAAGTGAAGTGATCACGACTTTAGCCGATCGAGTGCTCGGTCGAACAGCAGCCGAGGACATTGTGCATCCGGAAACCGGCGTATTAATTATGGCAAAAGATGCTATCATTGATGAAGTTGCAGCCGAAGCAATTGCCGATTCTTCCCTTGATCAATTACAAGTTCGTTCTCCGTTGACATGTGAAAGTGACGAAGGTATTTGTGCCACTTGTTATGGCCGTGACTTGGCTCGCGGTACGCGGGTTAATATGGGAGAGGCCGTTGGTGTGATTGCGGCGCAATCCATTGGTGAGCCCGGAACCCAGTTGACCATGCGTACGTTCCACATTGGCGGTGCAGCACAAGGAAGCGGTGAAAAATCCAGTATTGAATCTGCGTCCGACGGTGTGATCCAAATTAATAACCGCAATGTTGTTGAAAATACCGACGGTGATTTAATTGTTTTGGCTCGTAATACGGAAGTTATTGTGCGGGACTCCAAAGGGCGTGAAAAAGCACGTTATAAGATTCCTTACGGTGCTAAATTACATTTGGATGAGAAAAAGAAAGTTAAGCAAGGTCAAAAAATTGCCGACTGGGATCCGTTTACAACGCCGATCGTTTCTGAAATTACAGGTAAAGCGCACTTCCTTGACTTGGTTGACGGTGTGTCATTGCGTGAAGTGACGGATGAGGCCACCGGTTTGACAAACCGTGTTGTTATGGACTGGCGCCAACAAGCCCGTACCAGCGACATGAAGCCCCGTATTTCTTTGCATAACGATAAAGGGGAATCTCTCATGTTGCCTAACGGCACCGAAGCCCGTTATTTCTTGCCGGCCAATGCGATTATTAATACGCAAAACGGGGGTGAAATCAAAGTTGGTGATGTGATTGCGCGTTTGCCGCGTGAATCCTCTAAAACTCGTGATATTACGGGTGGTTTGCCTCGGGTGGCCGAGCTCTTTGAAGCGCGTATGCCGAAAGATTTTGCCGTCATTAGCGAAGTCGACGGTCGGGTTGAATTCGGTAAGGACTATAAGACAAAACGCCGCATTAGTGTCGTGCCAAACGAAGACGGTGCCGAACCTATTGAGTATTTGATTCCAAAGGGGCGTCATGTTGTTGTCTTTGAAGGTGACTTTGTTAAAAAGGGCGAAACCCTTGTTGACGGTAACCCGGTTCCCCATGATATCTTGCGTATCCTCGGAGTAGAAGCTTTGGCAACTTATTTGACTAACGAGATTCAAGAAGTTTATCGTTTGCAAGGCGTGCCGATTAACGACAAGCATATTGAGGTTATTGTTCGCCAAATGCTTCAAAAAGTTGAAGTGACATCGGCCGGCGATTCCATGTACTTGATTGGTGAACCCGTTGATCGTCGTGAATTCGAAGCCAATAATGACAGATTACGTGCCGAAAATAAACGAGCTGCAACCTCATTCCCGATTTTGCAAGGAATTACCAAGGCCTCGTTGCAAACGAAATCCTTTATTTCGGCGGCGTCCTTCCAAGAGACAACCCGTGTTATTACGGATGCAGCCGTCCAAGGAAAAATGGATAACCTCGTTGGGTTGAAGGAAAATATCATCATGGGACGTTTGATCCCGGCCGGTACCGGCAGCGTGATTAAACGCGTCAGAGCTTTGGCTAAGTCAATGGACCTTGAAGTGATTGCCGCAAAGCATGCTGCAAGGGAAGCCAAAGAGAATGCGCATACTGCAGCGGTTACAACCCATCCTTCTGAGGAGATTATGCAGGAGGCGGCCGCAAAAGACGTTTAATAACTTTTAAGACCATAGACGCAAGGGGAGGGTTTCCTTCCCTTTGTTTCTTTTTTGAAGCGGTGACCTCGTAATATAGTGTTGTCAGACACTAAGGTGACAAACTTCTTGCCCGTAATTGTTACGGCTAAGAGGGAGTAAAAAAAGCATCAGGTATTTCAATACAACTCTTGACTCTTTTTTAATCTCAGCCTATTATGCGGCCACAGTATATGTAAAATTGAGTCATTTTGTCGAATCAAAAAGCCTTTAATTCAAGGGTTTATCAAATTCGTTATGACCCTAAACTAAAAGGAAGGATGGCTTTATGCCTACGATTAATCAACTTATCCGTAAGCCTCGTAAGAGCGCAATCGTCCGTAGCAAAACACCTGCTATGGAAGAATGTCCCCACAAGCGCGGTGTGTGTACACGCGTGACAACAACAACGCCTAAAAAACCAAACTCTGCGTTGCGTAAAATTGCGCGTATTCGTTTGACTAACGGTTTTGAAGTAACCGGTTATATTCCCGGAGAAGGCCACAACCTCCAAGAACACAGCGTTGTGTTGATTCGCGGCGGTCGTGTACCCGACCTTCCCGGTGTTCGTTATCACATTGTTCGTGGAACCCTGGATACCCAAGGTGTTCAAGATCGTAAACAAGGCCGTTCTAAATACGGTACAAAACGTCCTAAATAGTAAGGAATTTAAAGTATGTCACGTCGTCGCGCAGCCGAAAAAAGAGAAGTCCTTCCGGACGCCAAATTTGGTGATCTGGTTTTATCAAAGTTTGTTAACTCTTTGATGATTGACGGTAAAAAGTCAGTCGCTGAGAAAATTGTTTATGGAGCCCTTCAAACAGCCCAAGAAAAAGCAAGCCGAGATCCCATTGAGCTTTTTCATGAAGCTCTTGATAATATTAAGCCTTCCGTTGAAGTGCGCTCCCGCCGTGTCGGTGGTGCTACCTATCAAGTTCCCGTTGAGGTGCGTCCTACGCGCCAACAAGCTCTTGCTATTCGTTGGTTGATTACGGCCGCTCGGAATCGCTCCGAAAATACAATGACGGGCCGTTTAAGCGGTGAGCTTCTTGAGGCTTCTCAAAACCGTGGGTCTGCTATTAAAAAGCGGGAAGATACCCATCGTATGGCTGAAGCCAACAAAGCGTTCTCTCACTACCGTTGGTAGGTTGAAAATTATCCCCCCTTTCCAAAGAGGAAACGGGGGGCTTTATGTTGATTGATTGATTAGGAAATAAAAGAAGATGACTCGTCAGACAGATATTAGTAAATACCGTAATATCGGTATTATGGCTCACATTGATGCCGGTAAGACAACCACGACTGAGCGTGTGTTGTACTATACGGGTAAGTCCTACAAGATCGGTGAGGTGCACGAAGGCGGCGCTACCATGGATTGGATGGAGCAAGAGCAAGAGCGCGGTATTACCATTACCTCTGCTGCTACAACTTGTTTCTGGAAAGATCATCGTATTAATATTATCGATACGCCGGGTCACGTTGACTTTACCATTGAAGTTGAGCGTTCTTTGCGTGTTCTTGACGGTGCTGTTGCTGTTTTTGATGCGGTTTCCGGTGTTGAGCCCCAATCTGAGACCGTTTGGCGCCAAGCCGATAAGTACCATGTGCCCCGTATCTGTTTTGTGAACAAAATGGATCGTACGGGATCTGACTTTTTCCGTTGTGTTGATATGTTTGTTGACCGCTTAGGCGCAAATCCTTTGGTTCTACAACTTCCCATTGGCGGCGAGTCTGATTTCTCCGGTGTGATTGACCTTGTCCAAATGAAAACCATTACATGGAATGACGAGTCCCTTGGTGCTAATTTTGACATTGGCGACATTCCGGAAAATCTTAAAGATCAGGCCGATGAATATCGTGCGAAATTGCTTGAAACAGCGGTTGAGCAAGATGATGATGTTCTCGAAGCTTATCTTGGCGGTGAGGAGCCGACCTTAGAACAACTGAAAAAATGTATCCGCAAGGGAACAATCGCTGCTGACTTTGTGCCCGTCCTTTTAGGTACCGCCTTTAAAAACAAGGGTGTGCAACCTCTTTTGGATGCCGTTGTCGATTATTTGCCTTCACCGATAGATATTGGGGAAACGAAAGGTATTGACGTAAATACCGAAGCTCCTTTGGCACGTAAGCCCGATGATTCGGAGCCTTTGGCCGCGCTTGCTTTTAAAATTATGACGGATCCTTTTGTCGGATCGCTAACCTTCGTTCGTATTTATTCCGGTACCCTTGAGAGCGGATCATATATTATGAACTCCGTTAAAGGAAAGCGCGAGCGCGTCGGTCGTATGTTGTTAATGCATGCAAACAGTCGTGAAGATGTTAAAGTAGCACATGCCGGTGATATTGTTGCCTTATGCGGTTTGAAAGAGACGACAACCGGTGAGACACTTTGTGACGTCTCTAAGCAAATTATTCTCGAGCGCATGGTTTTCCCCGAGCCTGTTATTGAAGTTGCCGTTGAGCCTAAGACAAAGGCCGACCAAGAAAAAATGGGTATGGCTTTGGCGCGTTTGGCTCGTGAAGATCCCTCTTTCCGTGTGTCTACGGATCACGAAAGCAATCAAACCATTATTAAAGGAATGGGTGAGCTTCACCTCGATATCATCGTGGATCGCATGAAGCGTGAGTTCGGCGTTGATGCGACTGTCGGTCAACCTCAAGTGGCGTATCGTGAGACGATTTCAGCTCCTTCTGTTGTTGATTATACCCATAAAAAGCAATCGGGTGGTGCCGGACAGTTTGCCAGAATCGTTTTGCGTTTTGAGCCCTTAGCGCCCGGGGAGCCTTATACCTTTGAGAGTAAAATTGTCGGTGGTTCCGTGCCTAAAGAATATATTCCCGGTGTTGAAAAAGGTCTGAAAAGTGCGTTGGAAACCGGTGTTATTGCAGGCTTCCCCATGATTGACTTTAAGGTAACCTTGGAAGACGGTGCTTACCATGATGTTGACTCCAGCGTTATGGCTTTTGAAATCGCTGCAAAAGCAGCTTTCCGTGAAGGGATTCCAAAGGCAAGTCCAAAGCTTCTCGAGCCTATTATGAAGGTTGAAGTTGTAACACCTGAAGATTATATGGGCGATATTATCGGTGACTTGAACAGTCGTCGCGGTCAAGTAGGCGGCATGGATCAACGAGGCATTGCCCGTGTGATTACAGCCATGGTTCCTCTCTCGAGCATGTTTGGTTATGTGAATACATTGCGTTCTATGTCACAAGGTCGTGCACAATATTCCATGGTATTTGATCATTACGAAGCAACACCGCAAAATATTGCCGATGAAGTAAAAGCAAAATACGCTTAAGTTTAACGACGTTGTGTTTTGACCGGAAGGCGCTCGGAGCTTTAAAATTTGAGCGCTTTTAGAAATAAAATTATTTTATAAATTAAAAAAAAGATTAGATAAGGATTAAATCATGAGCAAGGAAAAGTTTGAGCGCAACAAGCCTCACGTAAACATCGGCACCATCGGTCACGTTGACCATGGTAAAACCACTTTGACAGCGGCGATTACAAAAGTTTTGGCAGAGACCGGCGGCGCAGTCTTTAAGGGTTACGCAGACATTGATACGGCGCCTGAAGAAAAGGCTCGCGGTATTACGATTAACACCTCCCACGTTGAGTACGAAACAGCCAAGCGCCACTATGCGCACGTTGACTGCCCGGGACACGCCGACTATGTTAAGAACATGATCACGGGTGCGGCGCAAATGGACGGTGCGATTTTGGTGGTGAACGCTGCTGACGGACCTATGCCTCAAACACGCGAGCACATTCTTCTTGCCAAGCAAGTTAACGTGCCTTCTTTGGTTGTGTATATGAACAAAGTTGACCAAGTTGATGACGAAGAATTGTTGGATCTTGTTGAGCTTGAAATCCGTGAGTTGCTTAGCAGCTATGATTTTCCGGGGGATGATATGCCCGTTATTCGCGGTTCGGCTTTGTGTGCCCTTGAAGGCCGTGAAGATGCCATCGGTAGGGACTCTATCTTGAAGTTGATGGAGGCGGTTGATACCTTTATTCCCGAGCCTAAGCGCGATATTGACAAGCCTTTCTTGATGCCCATTGAAGACGTTTTCTCTATTTCGGGTCGCGGTACGGTTGTGACCGGTCGTGTTGAGCGCGGTATTGTTAAAGTCGGTCAAGAAATTGAAATGGTCGGTATTCGTGATACGACAAAAGCAACTGTGACCGGTGTTGAAATGTTCCGTAAGCTTCTTGATGAAGGTCGTGCGGGAGATAACGTCGGCGTTCTATTGCGCGGTGTTGCCCGTGATGATGTTGAGCGCGGTCAGGTTTTGGCACATGTCGGGACGGTTAAGCCTCATACGGAATTTGAGTGTGAAGCTTATATCTTGAGCAAAGATGAAGGCGGTCGTCATACACCTTTCTTCGCGAACTATCGCCCTCAATTTTATTTCCGTACAACGGACATCACAGGCGCTGTTGAGCTTCTTGAAGGCAAAGAGATGGTTATGCCGGGCGATAACGTTAAGATGAAAGCAACGTTGATTAACCCGATTGCCATGGATGAAGGCGACCGTTTTGCGATCCGTGAAGGCGGTCGTACCGTCGGTGCAGGTGTGATCACTAAAATTATTAAATAATATGTATTGAAATATGAGGGGGCACCGTGGTATACCCAAACCAGTGATGCCCCATCGAAATAGGTAAAATAATGGAAAATCAGAACATTAGAATTCGCTTGAAAGCCTTTGATCATAAGTTACTTGATCAATCTACGAGTGAAATCGTCCAAACCGCCCGTCGTACGGGTGCTGATGTGTGTGGGCCCGTACCGTTGCCGAACAGAAGAACTGTTTACACGGTTAACCGGTCTCCTCACATTGATAAGAAATCACGTGAGCAATTTGAGATTAGAACTCATAAGCGTTTGCTTGATATTACAAACTGGACACCACAAACAGTTGACGCTCTTATGAAGCTTGATCTGTCTGCGGGTGTTGATATTGAAATTAAGTTGTAGGTAATAGAAAAATGCGTACAGGCCTTATAGGTAAAAAATTAGGAATGACACGTGTGTTGACCGATACCGGTGAACACATCTCTGTCACATTGGTACAGGTTAAAGACTGCCAAGTTGTGGATGTGAGGACGGCTGAAAAAGACGGCTATACGGCTGTGCAACTCGGTACCGGATCAGTGAAGGCGAAACGCCTTGCTAAACCGCAAAAAGGCTTCTTTGCAAAGCAAAAGATCGAGCCGAAGAAAAAGCTCGTTGAGTTCCGTGTGAACGAAGATGCTCTGTTGAAGGTTGGTGACCAACTTTCCGTTGAGCATTTTGTGAAGGGTCAACTTGTTGATGCAGCAGCGATATCTATCGGTAAAGGTTTTTCCGGTGTGATGAAGCGCCATAACTTTTCCGGTCTTCGGGCTTCCCACGGTGTGTCTATTGCTCATCGTAGCGGCGGATCCACAGGTCAATGTCAAGACCCCGGCAAAGTCTTTAAAGGCAAGAAAATGGCTGGACAAATGGGTAATAAAAGGGTAACAATTCAAAACTTAGAGATTGTTGCAACGGATCCTGAAGATTGTCTTATTGCCGTTAAAGGCGCCATTCCCGGTGCACGAGGGTCTTATATTGAGCTTCGTGATGCTGTTAAAAAGCAAAATAAAGTCGAGCTTCCTTTTCCCGCCGGTTTAATCGCGTCCAAAGCAGCAGCTAAAGCTGAAGCAAAGGCCGATGTAACGCCTGCTGTTGTAGAATCCAAACCAGAAAACAAGGCTGTCGATGACTCGGCAGGCAAGGCTGAGTAGAGTGATGAAAACTGAATTAAAAACACTTGATAACAAAAAAGCCGGCGAGATTACATTGCCTGCTAGTATTTTTGGATGTGAGGCTCGCGAAGATTTAATCGCGCGTGTCATTAACTGGCAACTTGCTAAAAGAAGAAGCGGAACACACTCGACAAAACGCATTCAAGATGTCTCCGGAACAGGCAAAAAGCCTTTTAAACAAAAAGGTACGGGTAATGCGCGTCAGGGTAGCTTGCGTGCGCCTCAAATGCGTGGCGGTGCAACAATGCACGGTGCGTTGCCTCGTGATCACGGGTATGACCTTCAAAAGAAAGTTCGTGCTCTCGGTCTGAAATCTGCTTTGTCTGTAAAAGCTTCTGAAAAGAAGATTGTTGTTCTCGAAGATTTCTCTTTGAAAACGGCGAAGACAAAAGATTTGGCTGCAAGGATTGCAAATCTTGGTTTGACATCTGCTCTTTTTATTGACGGAGACAATGTGAATTCTGATTTCTTGCGTGCCGTAGCAAACCTTATAAATATAGATGCTATGCCGACTCAAGGGGCAAACGTATATGATATTATGCGTCATGATGTTCTTGTGTTGAGTAAAGCAGCTGTTGAAAAATTGGAGGCTCGTTTAGCATGAATAACCGAAAAGTAATTAAAAGCGGTAATCATATTAGTGATGAGCGTGCTTATGATATTATCAAGGCACCTATTGTTACCGAAAAAGCAACGCTTCTTTCTCAATATCGTCAGTTTGTTTTTGAAACAGCAAAGGACGCTAATAAAGTTGAAATTAAAGAAGCAATCGAAAAGATCTTTAAAGTTAAGGTTGATGCTGTCAATACCCTGAATCGTAAGGGTAAAGAAAAGCGTTTTCGCGGTCGTTTGGGTCGTCGACCCGATCGCAAATTCGCAACAGTTACTTTGGCTGAAGGTCACACAATTGATGCGGGGGCTGGGCTTTAATCATGGCGTTAAAAGAATACAAACCAAATACACCCGGTCAACGCGGCCTTGTCCTTGTTGATCGTTCGGAACTTTGGAAAGGGGGACCGATTAAGTCCCTGACCGAAGGGTTGAAAAGAACCGGCGGACGTAACAACGCAGGTCGTATGACCAATAGAAATATTGGCGGCGGGCACAAAAAGCGTTATCGTTTCGTTGACTTTAAGAGAATTAAGGATGATGTGCCTGCAACGGTTGAGCGTATTGAATACGATCCGAACCGCACGGCTTTCATTGCCTTGATTCGTTATGAAGATGATGAACTTTCTTATATTGTTGCTCCTCAACGCTTAAGCGTCGGAGATAAGGTAATGTCCGGCCCGAATGCCGATATTAAGCCCGGTAACACTTTAGAGCTTCGTCAAATTCCCGTTGGAACAATCGTTCATAATATCGAGATGAAACCCCTTAAGGGTGCTCAAATTGCTCGTTCTGCCGGATCGTATGCCCAAATTATCGGGCGTGATACGGGATTTGTTATGTTACGTTTGTCTTCGGGGGAGCAACGTCGCTTTTTTGGGGAGTGCCGTGCGACCGTTGGGGCCGTTTCTAACCCGGATCAAAAGAACATCAACCTCGGTAAAGCAGGTCGTTCTCGTTGGTTGGGTCGTCGTCCTCATGTTCGTGGTGTTGTTATGAACCCTGTTGATCACCCGCATGGCGGTGGTGAAGGTAAAACTTCCGGAGGACGTCATCCTGTGACGCCTTGGGGTGTGCCGACAAAGGGCTACAAAACACGTAGTAAGAAGAAGCATTCTAGCAAGTATATTGTTAGTCGTCGTTCGAAATAGTAAAAGTTAGAGGAGAGTATTTTGGCTCGCTCAGTTTGGAAAGGTCCGTTTGTTGATGGTTATCTGCTTAAGAAAGCAGAAGCAAGTCATGAAAGTGGACGAAAAAATGTTATTAAGACTTGGTCAAGAAGGTCTACAATTTTACCGCAGTTTGTTGGTGTCACCTTTGGTGTGCATAACGGACATAAATTTATCCCTGTCCTTGTGTCAGAAGAGATGATTGGTCAAAAGTTAGGCGAATTTGCACCTACTAGGACTTATTATGGTCACGGTGCAGATAAAAAAGCGAAGAAAAGGTAGAGTTTCCCATGGGTAAGAAATCCGCACCGCGTCGTTTAGAGGCGCATGAGGCTATGGCGAAGCATTGTAATCTTCGCGTTAGCCCACAGAAGTTAAATTTAGTTGCCGGTTTGATCCGCGGCATGCATGTCAGTGAAGCACTCAATGCGCTTGAGTTCTCTCATAAGCGTATTGCCGAAGATGTCTACAAGACTCTTGTGTCTGCTGTTTCCAATGCCGAAAACAATCACGGCCTTGATATCGATAATCTCTTTGTAAAAGAGGCTTATGTCGGTAAGGCAATGGTTATGAAGCGTATGAGAGCACGGGCTCGCGGTCGTAGCGCTCGTATCTTAAAACCGTACAGCCATTTGACAGTGATTGTTCAAGAACAAAAAGGAGTCGCATAAATGGGACAAAAAGTAAATCCGATTGGTCTGCGTCTCGGAATTGTTCGGGACTGGGATTCACGTTGGTTCGAGAGTAAGAACTATGCAAAGTTTTTGATCGAAGATATCAGAATTCGTGATTTTATCAAAAAGAATTACGCTAAGGCCGGTATTGCTCGTGTTATTATTGAGCGCCCTGCGAAAAAGCCTGTTGTGAATATTCACAGCTCACGCCCCGGTGTGTTGATCGGTAAAAAAGGCGCTGACATTGATGTTCTGAAAAAGAAGCTTTCAAGCCTTGTCGGAACAGACGTTAGTTTGAATATCGTTGAGGTCCGTAAGGCGGATGTTGATGCGAACTTGGTTGCGCAATCCATTGCCCAACAAATTGAAGGTCGTGTTAGCTATCGTCGTGCTATGAAAAAAGCGATGTCCAATACAATGCGTGCCGGTGCCGAAGGGATTCGCGTTCTTGTTTCCGGTCGTTTGGCAGGTGCTGAAATTGCCCGTAATGAGCAATATCGCGAAGGTCGTGTACCTTTGCATACATTGCGTGCGGACGTAGATTACGGAACGGCAGAAGCCTTAACGACCTATGGTATCATCGGCGTTAAAGTTTGGATTTTCCGTGGCGAAGTAACGGGCCCTCAAGAGCTCGCAAAGCAACAAGAGGCACCTGCTTCTAAAGCAACGGCTTAAGAGAGGTTTAAGATTTTAAAATGTTATTACCTAAAAGAACAAAATTTCAAAAGCAACATAAAGGTCGTATCCACGGTACGGCTAAAGGCGGAACGGATCTGAACTTCGGTAACTACGGTATGAAAGCCTTGCAACCGGATCGTATTACGGCTCGTCAAATTGAATCTGCTCGTAGGGCGATTACACGTCACCTGCGTCGTGCCGGTCGTGTTTGGATTCGGATTTTTCCTGATGTTCCGGTCTCCTCCAAACCTGCAGAAGTACGTATGGGTAAAGGTAAGGGGTCTACGGATCACTGGGCGGCTCGTGTGAAGCCCGGTCGTATTATGTTTGAACTTGACGGCGTGTCGGAAGAGCTTGCCAGAGGTGCTTTCGAGCGCGCTGCAGCAAAGCTTCCCATTAAGGTGAAATTCGTCGCCCGTCTAGCAGCTGAAAGTTAAGATCATGAAAATTGAAGACTTAAAAAAGAAAACAGATAGCGAGTTAAAAGATTTACTCTTGCAAAATAAGAGAGAAAAGCTTAACCTACGCATTCAGAAGGTAAATGGACAACTCGAGTCACCGGCACAAGTACGTAAGGCTCGTAAGCTCGTTGCTCGTATTAAGACATTGATGCACCAAAAGCATCAAGTAGCAAAGGTTTAGGAGTAAGATATGCCACGTAGAGTGTTACAAGGTACGGTTGTGAGTGATAAGGCGGATAAGACTGTTACTGTCAGTGTTAATCGTCGTTTTATGCATCCTATGTATAAAAAGTTTATTACTCGCTCTAAAAAATATACAGCGCACGATGAAACGAATCGGTATCAAACCGGTGATGAGGTGAGTATTGAAGAATGCCGCCCGATTTCAAAGAGTAAATGTTGGACAGTTGTTGCTAAAGTAGCAAAAGCATAGGTTTTTAAAATGATTCGCGAACAATCAAGATTAGAAGTTGCCGACAACTCGGGTGCTCGTAAAGTAGAGTGCATCAGAGTTCTTGGAGGCTCACGTAAGAAAACAGCACGGGTCGGCGATATTATCGTCGTGGCTGTGAAGGAAGCTATTCCGGATCGCCGTGTTAAAAAAGGTGAAGTGCATAAGGCCGTTGTTGTGCGCACGAAAAAAGGTGTTCGTCGTGATGACGGAACTGAAATTCGTTTCGATACAAATGCAGCCGTCTTGCTCAACGCATCACTTGAACCCCTAGGCACACGTATTTTTGGCCCGGTTGTTCGTGAATTGCGAGCTAAGAACTTTATGAAAATTGTTTCTCTTGCTCCGGAGGTGCTATAATGCGTAATAAATTACATGTAAAAAAGGGCGACATGGTCGCTGTTCTTACCGGTAAAGATAAAGGCAAGACGGGTGAGATTACAGCCGTTGACCGCAAGCGTGAACGTGTGACTGTAAAGGGTGTTAATATGCGCACTCTTCATAAGAAGGCGACTCCCGGAAGCGAAGGCGGTATCATCCGTGAAGAAGGATCTATTCATGTTTCTAATGTGATGCATTTGGATCCTAAGGATAATAAGCCGACACGCGTCGGTAAGAAAATCCAAGACGATGGCAAAAAAGTACTTTTTGCTAAGAAATCCGGTGAAGTTTTAGATAGATAGTTTAGATAGATAAAGAGTAGTTGTCATGACACGTCTTCGTGAATTGTATGAGAGTAAAATTAAAGCCGATCTTATTAAAAAGTTCGGTTATAGAAATAGTATGATGGCGCCAAAGCTTGAGAAAATTGTTCTCAACATGGGGCTTGGTGAAGCTGTTAACGATCGTAAGGTTGTTGACAAGGCTGTTGAAGAAATGACGGCGATTGCAGGTCAAAGAGCTCTTGCAACCATGGCAAAAAAATCTATTGCCGGGTTTAAATTGCGTGAGGAAATGGCTATCGGTTCTAAGGTAACATTGCGCGGAGCGCGTATGTATGAATTCTTGGATCGTTTGGTTAACGTTGCGATGCCTCGTATTAGAGATTTTCGCGGTATTTCACCAAAAAGTTTTGACGGTCGCGGTAATTATGCTATGGGTATCAAAGAACATATCATTTTTCCTGAAATTGACTACGACAAAGTAGACAAAATGCGTGGAATGGATATCGTATTTGTGACAACCGCAAATACAAATGAAGAGGCAAAAGAGCTTTTATCGGCTTTTAACATGCCTTTTATTAAAAAGTAATAGAGGAAGCAAATGGCAAAACTAAGTGCAGTCGAAAAGAATAAGTCTCGTCGCAAGAAAGTTGCAAAGTTTGCGAACCGCCGTGCGGCTTTGAAAACGATCGTTATGGATCGTGATCTTGCCCCTGAGGAGAGGTTCCAAGCAACTTTGAAGTTGGCAGAACTCCCCCGAAACGGCGCAAAGGTTCGTATCCGTAACCGTTGTGCTATCACAGGTCGTCCCCGTGGTTATTATCGTAAGTTTGACATGTCACGTATTGCTTTACGTGAACTGGCTTCTAACGGTATGCTCCCCGGCGTCACTAAATCAAGCTGGTAGTAGGAACAATATCATGAGTATGAGTGATCCAATAGCAGATCTGCTAACACGAATTCGTAATGCTGCAGCCGCAGGTCACGGGCATTTTGTTGCCCCGTCCTCTAAGGCAAAGGAAGCGGTTCTAGCGGTTCTGGAATCTGAAGGTTATATCCGCGGATTTAAAACAACCCCGACTGAAACGAATCAAAATGAGGTTCGTGTTGAGCTAAAATATCTCGACGGTCGCCCCGTTTTTTCCGAGATTAAACGTGTGTCGAAACCCGGCCGTCGTGTTTATAGCTCTTGTAAAGACATGCCTAAAGTTCATGGCGGTCTTGGTGTTTATGTTATCTCAACGTCAAAGGGTGTCATGCCCGATTATGAAGCACGTCTTCAAAATATTGGCGGCGAAATTATTTGTAGGGTATTCTAATTATGTCAAGAGTTGGAAAAAATCCGGTAGAAATACCCCAAGGCGTTGACTGCAACATTGCAGGTAACATCCTTCAAGCCAAAGGCAAAAACGGTCAGCTTTCAATGCCGATTTCCGAAGAGGTTATTGTTGAATTGAAAGACGGCCGCCTTATTGTGCAACCGCGCTCCAAGGCAAAGGACTCTCTCACAATGTGGGGGACGACTCAACGTCTTGCTCGAAACCTTATACAAGGTGTTTCCGAGGGCTTTACAAAGCGTTTGGAAGTAAACGGTGTCGGTTATCGTGCTCAGGTTCAAGGAAGTACTCTTGTGATGAACCTCGGTTTCAGTCATGATGTTGTTGTTGATATCCCCGGTGATATCCAAGTTGTTTGTGAAAAACCGACATCAATTGCGATTAGTGGTGCCGACCGTCAAAAAGTTGGTGAATTTGCAGCAAATATTAGAAGTTATCGTCCTCCCGAGCCTTATAAAGGCAAAGGTGTTAAGTACGAAAATGAATATATTTTGCGTAAAGAAGGTAAGAAGAAGTAATAAACATGCTTACATCTAAAGATAAATTAGCGCGTCGCTCACGACGTAACAGACACAAGTTAGCAGCCCGCCGTAACGGTTTGCCACGCTTGTCCGTATTCCGCTCAAACAACCATATCTATGCTCAAATCATAGATGATACAAAGCGTTCGACTCTTGTTGCGGCTTCTACTATGGACAAGTCCATGGCAAAGGCTAAATCAACAGGAAACGTTGAAGCCGCGACTGCCGTCGGTAAGATGCTTGCCGAACGTGCCGTATCAAAGGGCGTTGATCAAGTTGTTTTCGATCGTGGAGGATATTTGTTCCATGGTCGTGTGAAGGCTGTCGCTGACGCTGCTCGCGCCGCCGGCTTAAAGTTTTAAAGGATAGAAGAAAAAATGGCACGTCAAAATACTAGACCTGAACAAGATTCTGAAATCGTTGAGAAACTCGTTAACGTTGGCCGTGTTGCTAAGGTTGTTAAGGGTGGTCGTCGTTTTTCTTTCACTGCACTTGTTGTTGTGGGAGACGGAAAAGGCCGCGTAGGTTTCGCAACGGGTAAAGCCCGTGAAGTTCCCGATGCTGTGCGTAAGGCAACGGAAAAAGCAAAAAAAAGCATGATTCGTGTTCCTTTGCGTGAGGGACGTACGCTCCATCACGATATTACGGCGAGAGCCGGTGCGGCAAGCGTTATTATGCGCCCAGCACCCGTCGGTACGGGTATTATTGCCGGTGGTGCGATGCGCGCCGTATTTGAGGCTCTTGGTCTTTCAGACGTTGTAAGCAAGTCCCTTGGCAGTAACAACCGTTCTAACTTGGTTCGCGCAACGTTAAATGCTTTGCAAGCGATTCAATCTCCCCGTGAAGTAGCTTTAAAACGCTCTAAAAAAGTTGGTGAGATTATTACCCGTCGTGAAGCCGGATCTAAGACGGCTTCTGCTGAACTTAAAGGATTAGAAGACAATGAGTAAAGCTAAGAAAACAGTAACGGTAAAGCAAATCCGTAGTGCCATTCGTCGTCCAAAGGATCAAGGTCAAACTCTCGTTGGTTTGGGTCTAAATAAAATTGGTCGGGTTCGTGAACTTGAGGATACACCTTCCGTTCGCGGTATGATTAACAAGGTTGCACATCTTGTTGAGATCATTGAAACGAAGTAATTTCTAATAGAGTAGGTGTCAGTATGAAACTGAATGAAATAAAAGATAATCAAGGCGCACGCCTTAAGTCAAAACGTCTTGGACGTGGTGAAGGATCAGGCGTCGGTAAAACGTGTGGTCGTGGTGTAAAAGGTCAAAAGTCCCGTTCCGGTGTGGCTATCAAAGGCTTTGAAGGGGGACAAAACCCTCTATATATGCGTATGCCGAAGCGTGGTTTTAATAATAAAGACTTCAAAACAGTTTTTGGCGAGTTGAATCTCTCTGACTTGCAAGCTGCCGTTGATGCTAAAAAATTGGATGCCGGAAAAGAGATTACCATTGAAACTCTTAAAGCAGCCGGTCTTGTGCGCCCTGCACGCGAGAACGTAAAAATTCTTGGAAACGGTGAGCTAAAAACAGCCTTAAATCTTGTTGTCTCAAAAGCAACAAAATCAGCTGTTGCCGCCATTGAAAAAGCAAAAGGTAGCGTAAAGCAACTTCATGTGGAGCCTGCACCCGCAGCTTCTGCATAATCATAAAAAGAATAGGGAGACACCATGTCATCTGCAGCAGAGCAGCTAGCTGCTAATTTTAACTGGTCCACGTTCTCTAAAGCAGACGATTTGAAAAAGCGGCTATGGTTTACCTTGGCCGCTCTTCTTGTGTTTCGCCTTGGAGCTTATTTGCCTCTTCCGGGCATTGACGCTGAACTTATGCAAGCTATTTCACAGCGTAACTCAGGCGGTGTCTTAGGTCTCTTAGACAAATTTTCCGGAGGTGCTCTTGGAAATATGGCGATCTTTGCCTTGGGTGTTATGCCCTACATCTCTGCCAGCATTATCGTGCAGTTGATGACAGCCGTTGTGCCTCAACTGGAATCTCTAAAAAAAGAAGGCGAATCCGGCCGTAAGAAACTTAACCAGTATACGCGCTACGGTACGGTGCTTTTAGCTCTTGTGCAGTCTTTCGGTATTACCGTCGGGCTTGAAAGTATGCAGGGGAGTCCCGTAATTGATCCGGGCTTTTTATTTAGGGTTTCCTCGGTTCTCAGCTTAACGGGCGGGACTTTGTTCCTCATGTGGTTGGGTGAACAAATTACGTCTCGTGGTGTCGGTAACGGTATTTCTTTGATTATTTTTGCGGGTATCGTTTCCGGTATGCCGGGAGCTTTGGGACAATTGTTTGACCTTGGGCGAACAGGCCAAATTTCAGCCTTTTTGATCTTTATGATTATGCTGGTGATTGCTGCGACTCTCATTTTCATTGTTTATGTTGAAAGGGCGCAACGTCGCGTTCATATTACCTACCCGAAACGTGTGGTGGGGAATCGTCAATATGGCGGAGATAATACGCATATGCCTCTTAAATTGAATACGGCCGGTGTTATCCCGCCGATCTTTGCAAGTGCTATGTTGATGATTCCGCAAACCATTGCTGGTTTTTCAACAAATGTGGATCCGGATAGCCTTCTGGCAAGTTTCTTGGTTCATATGGGGTACGGTCGTCCGCTATATTTGCTTTTGTTTGTGGCCATGATCGTCTTCTTTGCTTTCTTTTATACCTCCGTTGTCTTTAACCCGACCGAGAAAGCAGAAGACCTCAAAAAAGCAGGCGCTATTGTGCCGGGCTATCGTCCCGGAGAGCATACGGCGACCTACTTGGATTATATTTTGACCCGCTTGACCGTTGTCGGTGCTATTTATCTGGCGGTCATTTGTGCCTTCCCCATTGTGTTAATGAATAACTATGCTATTCCTCTTTACCTTGGCGGAACCAGCCTTTTAATTGTGGTGAGTGTCGCCATTGATACGGTAACGCAAATCCAGTCTCATTTGATTTCGCATCAGTATCAAGGGCTGACGGGCAGGACACGCCCTAAAAAAGGGAAACGCCGATGAATATTATCCTCTTTGGGGCTCCGGGCTCCGGTAAGGGCACGCAGGCAAAAGAAATTGTTGAGACCTTCGGTTATAAACAATTAAGTACGGGCGACCTTGTGCGCGCCGAAATTGCTTCGGGAAGTACCACAGGACGCCTTATTAAAGAGGCTGTGGATAAGGGAAGTTTTCCGTCTGATGATGTTATTATATCTTTATTAGACGGGGCTTATGATGCTTCTGCAGAGGGATATATTTTTGACGGTTTTCCTCGAACCCTAAATCAAGCCCAAGTGCTCGAGAGAATGCTGGCTCAGAAATCTCAGAAAGTTGATTTGGTTATTCGACTTGAGGTTGCCGACGGTGTTATCAAAAAAAGAATTCTGGGGCGTTATGCCTGTAAGGATTGCGGGGCAATTTATAATAAATATTTCAAGCCGACGAAAAAAGAAGGCGTTTGTGATGTTTGTCAAGGTGAACATTTTGATGTTCGAGCCGACGATACGGCCGAAGCCATTGAACTTAGGTTAGAGACTTATCGGGCAATGACCGAGCCTCTTTTGGCACACTTTGAGGAAACGACAAAGATTCTTACCGTTGACGGGGATCAAGACCCCAAAAAGATTTTTGATTTTATAAAAGATGAAATTAAAGCCTTTAAGGGAACGAAAAAGGCAGTGTGAGGTAAAAAGAAAAACATTTAGGGCTTGACTTTTGCCCCAAATATTCTTATTTATCGTCATTAACTATTGTTTAAAAAGGAGAAGAGAGTGGCTCGTATAGCAGGTGTTAACATCCCAAGCCAAAAACGTGTTGAAATTGGTTTGCGCTATATCTTTGGTATTGGTCCGCATAAAGCCAAATTGATCTGTGATCATGTCGGCATTGAGGATAAACGTCGTGTGAATCAATTGACAGACGATGAAATTCTAAAGATCCGTGAGTATATTGAAAGCAATTATCGCGTAGAAGGTGATCTTCGTCGTGAAGTTTCTATGAATATTAAGCGTTTTACAGACCTTGGTTGTTACAAGGGGCTTCGTCATCGCAAAAAATTGCCTGTTCGCGGTCAACGTACCCACACCAATGCGCGCACGCGTCGTGGTAAGGCCGTTGCCATTGCAGGTAAAAAGAAATAAGTAAGTTAGCTAACGTAGGGTTTTAAAAATATGGCAAAGCCATCCGCAACGAAAGTACGTCGCCGCGAGCGTAAAAACATCAGTAATGGTGTTGCTCATATTAGTGCGACTTTTAACAACACAATGATTACAATTACCGATGCACAAGGAAATGCGATTTCTTGGTCAACGGCCGGTGCCATGGGATTCCGAGGATCTCGTAAATCAACACCTTATGCTGCTCAAATGGCGGCTGAGGATGCCGGTCGCAAAGCCATGGAACACGGGCTTAAAACCCTTGATGTTGAAGTGACGGGTCCCGGTTCCGGTCGTGAGTCTGCTTTGCGCGGCTTGCATGCCCTTGGTTTGACCGTAACGTCTATTCGTGATTGCACCCCTGTGCCCCATAACGGATGTCGTCCCCCGAACCGTCGCCGCGTATAAATAAATTTGTAGACCACGCATTGTGGTTAAGAAGACTTTTTTAGGAGCAGTTAAGTGATTAGAAAAAATTGGCAATCCCTTATTAAGCCTTATAAGCTTAATGTTAAGTCAAAGGACGAAACCCGTCGCGGTTCCATTATAGCCGAACCCCTTGAGCGTGGTTTCGGTATGACATTGGGAACGGCTTTGCGTCGTGTGATGCTTTCTTCTTTGCAAGGTGCAGCGGTTACAGGTATTCGGATCGAAGGTGTTCAGCACGAATTCTCCACCATCCCCGGTGTATTGGAAGATGTCGCCGAGATCATTTTAAATTTGAAAAGTCTTGCCATTCGCAAGAATTCGGACGCTCCGCGCAAAGTTAAGCTTTCCGTTAAGAAACCGGGTGTCGTAACGGCCTCTGATTTTGAAGAAACAGGCGATGTCGTTTTTCTTGATCCTGATTTTGTGATCTGCCACTTGGATCAAGGGGCTTCTTTGAATATGGAAGTGACCATTGAGACGGGTAAAGGCTATGTGCCGGCAGCTCAGCTAAAAAAAGATGATTCGCCTATCGGACATATTGCCGTTGATGCGCTTTTTAGTCCTGTAAAGCGTGTTTCCGTTAAAGTGGAAGCTGCCCGTGTCGGTCAAAAAACTGACTTTGATAAGTTAATCCTTGATGTTGAGACAAACGGTTCCGTTAAGCCTGAAGATGCTGTGGCTCTTGCTGCTCGTATCCTTCAAGATCAGCTGGTTCAGTTTGTGACATTCCAAGAGCCTGAAGATGAATTGATTGAGGAAGAAGCAACAGAGCTTCCCTTTAATCGTAATCTTCTTCGCAAAGTTGAAGAGCTTGAGCTATCCGTTCGTTCTGCAAACTGCTTAAAGAATGAGAACATTGTTTATATCGGTGATTTGGTTCAAAAAACAGAATCAGAGCTTTTGCGTACACCGAACTTTGGTCGTAAATCCTTGAACGAAATCCGTGAGGTTTTGGTGGATATGGGGCTTGAGCTCGGTTTGTTGGTTCCTGAGTGGCCGCCGGAAAATATTGATGAGCTTTCCCGTAAGCTTGAAGATAATTATTAAGATTTAGAGTTTAGGAGAATACCATGCGTCACGGACTTAGCGGTCGTAAATTTAACCGTCCTTCTGCCCATCGTAAGTCAATGTTTGCAAACCTTGCAAAGTCATTGATTCAGTTTGAGCAAATTAAGACAACCGTCCCCAAAGCAAAAGACTTGCGTCCAATTGTTGAAAAATTGGTTACATTGGGCAAGAAAAATACATTGCACGCGCGTCGTCAATTGATTTCAAAACTCGGTAGCAACGAAACGGCAACAAAGCTTCTTGATGTGCTTGCTAAGCGTTATGCGGATCGTCCGGGCGGTTATCTTCGCATTATCAAAGCAGGATATCGCTATGGTGATAATGCGCCTATGGCTTATATCGAATTTATTGATCGTGATCCTTCTGCAAAACCTAAGGGTGAAAAAGAAGTTTCAGCCGATCAAGAAACAATGCCTGCTGCAGCAACAGCATAAAACCCCAAATAGTTTTAGAGAGGTCTTTAAGACCTCGATCCAAGAGAGCTCCTCATTTCACTTTGAGGGGCTCTTTTTTCTTTCTTATCTTTTCTATATTTTTTAGGATGATTGTTTTTACAGTGTGGTATGATGCTTCATAAGTATAAGAAAAGAATCACACTTTTATGGACAGGCAGGCATTTTTTACTCTTTTTCTAGGGCTTTTTTCTGCTTTTTTCTTGAGCAGTTGTGATACCCGTAAAGAATGGCAATACCATGATCCGAAATTGGCTTATCAAAAACAAGATTATGATCAATTAACAAAGGCGCCTGTTCAACCTTTCCAAAAACGGCATAAGAAAAAACGCGTTTCCTTTTATACGCCTCCTCCCATTCCTCTTGCCTTTAAAAAAGATGTGACCGTCACGGTAACCAATAGTGTTCCGTTGAAAGAGCTCTTTTTAGCGCTGGCCCAGCAAATTGGGGTGGATATTATTATTGATCCGCAAGTCACAGGGGGAACAACTTTACATGCAACGGGACGTCCTATGATTGATGTGGTGGATGAAATTTGCCGCTCTCAAGGGTTGCGATATCGTATTAATAATTCCATTTTACGCATCGAAAAAGACACGCCTTTTGCTCACAATTATAATTTACAATTCTTGTTGATGGCACGGGCCAACCGCAATCGCTTGTCCATTGCAACAGATGTTTTTACAACCCTTGAAGGGGGTACACGCCCCGATGAAGATAACGGCTCGAATACGTATTTAACGGCGGAAACCAAGACGGATTTCTGGGAGGAATTAAGCGATAACCTTTCTATTATTTTAAATGACTTTTCTGACGTTGCCGCAAACGGCGATCAACCTCCCCAAGGAAAATACAGTATTCATAAACAAGCGGGCATTATTTCTATTTATGCAACGCAAGCCAAGCACCAACAACTAAGGCGTTATCTTGATATTTTACAAAAAAGTATTGAGCGTCAGGTTTTGATCGAAGCTAAAATTGTGGAAGTCAATCTTAAGGATCAGTTTAAAACAGGTATTAATTGGAACGCTCTTAAGGGCGATTTTGTCTTGCAAATGCCTTTGGGAGACATTGCAACACCGGGGCATTTGAATGAGACTTTGCCGCCCCCTCGCAATGTTTTTACCCTTGGAGGAAATGCGCAAAAGATCACGGGGCTCTTGAGTTTGCTCAACCATTTTGGAACCGTTCGAACGCTGTCGAATCCGCGCTTAACGGTTATGAATAATAATCCGGCTGTTTTAAAGGTCGCTAAGAATAAGGTGTATTTCAAGCTGAATTATACGCGGGAACACAGTTATTTTGATAAACAAGAACGTACCTATTATTCAAGCGATGTCAAAACCGTTCCCATTGGATTGATGATGTATGTTCATCCCAGTATTAGCGAAAACGGTCGTATTATCATGACGTTACGCCCGACCATTTCACAGATCTCAAGGGAAGTCCCTGATCCGGCCGTCGGTATTGCCTCGAATCAAGCTCTTCAATCCTTGGTGCCGGAAGTCCAAGTGCGCGAACTGGATTCTATTTTATCCATGAATTCCGGTGAGATTGTTGTTGTGGGGGGATTGATGGAAGAGCGTTCGAGTAACGAAAGGGACGGCGTGCCTGAAATTGAGGATGTGCCCTTGTTGGGTGAGCTTTTTAAGGGGAAATCCAATGACCGCACCGTAACAGAGCTGGTGATTTTTCTACGGGCAACAATCATTGAAAATGAGGATGAACCTTTTTACGAAGATACCAGCATTTCTAAGGCGGATAAAACCGCTTATCAGGGCTTTACGCAAGATCCGAGACCCCTACAGTTCTAACGGGGAGGGAGATGTCTAAATAAAATGGGTAATCCCCCAGCTATGCTGGGGGATTACCCATTTTATTTACTCCGGCTTGCATTTAACTACATTACCTTGGCTTCACCCCATTGAGAAAATGCCACAACCTAAAAATATGCCTGACCGTTTGTGGAATGTCTTTTGCCAATATCACTCACAATAGAGAGAAGACTAAAACCGTAAAAGAAAAGGCGGCATTTCGATGTCGCCTTTTATCACTCCAAGAGACTAGTTTAAATCTTGGGGAAGGGTATGGCGGGATTCTTTTTCAGCGGGCTTTAAAAAGCGTTTGCTGATTTGGGAAATCCACACAAGAAGGCCTCCGGCAAGGGCTCCGACCGTAAAGGTGCCAATAAGGACAAGGGACAAAGTGAGTTTAAATTGCAAGGGCAGAGGCCAAAGATCAATGGCAACCACACGGCTGTTTTTAACGGCAAAAACCGTTACTATGAGGGCAATGAAAACGGATAAAATGATCTTAAGGGCTTTAAACATTTGATATTCTCTTTACCTATCGGACTTTTGGGATTTTTAAAAGCCTAACACAGACCGGCGCTTCCTATCAAATCCTTTATAGGGTTTTTGACGGTGTTATGCTATAATTATGCAAAACTAGGAGCTGTTTTATGGTTTGTCATATCGGAGTGTTAGGCGCAAACGGCCGTATGGGTCAAGAGCTCATGAAAGTGATTTGTGAAGATAACGAAACGCTTTTAAGTTCGGCACTGGTGCGTCAAGGGCACGATCTTGAGGGAAAACCACTTGGCCTCAAAAATCCCTTATATGGATCGGCGCTTTACCAAAGTGATTTATCCTCGGCCTTTCAAAAAGCCGATGTGATGATTGATTTTACCCTGCCGACGGCAACAACGGGCTTTTTAGGAAAAGCCCTTGAAATGCAAACGCCTCTTGTTATCGGGACAACGGGATTGGCTCGTGAAGATCATCTGTTAATGGAAATATTAGCCCGTGCGGTGCCCGTGGTTTACGATACCAATATGAGTCTTGGGATTACGGTTCTCAATGCTTTAGTAGAAAAGACAGCTGCCCTCTTGGGAGAAGATTTTGATATTGAAATTCTTGAAATGCATCACCGTCATAAAAAAGATGCCCCGTCGGGAACAGCTCTGACCTTGGGCGATTTTGCAGCACGGGGGAGGGGAGTACCCTTTGATTCTGTGGCCTCCTTTGATTGCCGGGGAGAAAAGCAAACAGAACGAAAGCCGGGCGAGATCGGTTTTGCCGTCCTTCGAGGCGGCGGTGTGATCGGAGACCATAGCGCTCTTTTTACGTCACAAGAAGAAATGCTTACTTTGTCCCATAGAGCGCTCAAACGAGCAGTTTTTGCCGGGGGAGCGGTAAGAGCGGCAAAGTGGGTTGTGACCCAAGAACCGGGCCTTTATAACATGCGTAATGTTCTGGGCTTATAAGAAGAGACATTGCATTTGACTTTACACGCTCTTTTTGTGCTTCTATAGAGTATTTATCAGACTTACATGCCATACGTAAAACCCCCTTAGGAGTATCGATTAATGTGTTCAATTTTCTCCGATGAGAAATTAATTAAGTCCTTGAAGGACTGTTTATCCTATGTGGCCGAAGCCCTTCAGGCTCCTATTACGGTGATTTTATGGGACGGTTCAAAAATACCTTTAGGTGAAGTCGGTAAATCAGATTTGACCCTTACCGTTGCCCATAAGGGCGTTATTGCCTCTCTTTTAAAGCATCCTAATCTTGAAACTATTATGCGTCATTATGCGTGTGGAAATATTCTCATTGAAGGGGGCGAGGATCTTATGGATTTTATTCAAACCCTAAGGAACAGTACTAAGAAAAAGGATCTTAAAAAGCTGGATAAGTTTTTTATTATAAAAAAATTGTGGCCCTTTTTATTGGTGAAAAGTTTCAAGCCTCGGTTGGATCACGGGTACGCAAAAGATGAAACGGGCTTTGACGATAAACAGCGTAACAACAAGGATTTTATTCAGTTTCATTATGATGTGAGTAATGCGTTTTATAAACTCTTTTTGGATCCTGAAATGCTGTATTCCTGTGCTTATTTTAAAGATTGGTCTACCTCCCTTGAGCAAGCCCAAACGGATAAGCTCGAGATGATTTGCCGGAAATTACGCTTGCAAAAAGGAGATAGATTTTTGGATATCGGGTGTGGTTGGGGGGCTTTGGTGTGCTATGCCGCCAAGAACTATGGTGTTAAGGCTCACGGCGTGACTTTGTCTCAAACGCAATATGATTATGCAACGGCCAAGGTCAAAGACTTGGGTTTGCAAGACCGGGTGACACTTGAGATCCGAGATTATATTACCCTTGACGGTCAATATGATCGTATTTCAAGCATCGGGATGTTTGAACACATCGGTTTAGATAAATTCCCGGAATATTTTAAGAAGGTGCGTTCGCTTTTGAGGGACAACGGAACCTTTTTAAATCATGGTATTGCGCGGCGTGCTAAGGCGAATAAAAAGCGTGCCCGATCTATTACGCCGGAAAAGCGCCTGATTTTAAAATATATTTTTCCCGGTTCGGAATTAGCACCCATCGCGACAACCCTTGAAGCTATGGAAGCCTACGGTTTTGAAATTCATGATGTGGAAGGTTGGAGAGAGCATTACGCTTTGACCTGCAAACTCTGGTGCCAACGCTTATCATCCAATAAAGAAGCTGCGATTAAGGCCGTTGGTCTTGAGAAATATCGTATGTGGCTTTCCTATTTAGCGGGTGTTTCTTTTGGTTTTTGGAGCGGGTCAATTTTGCTTTATCAAGTGGTTGCAACCAAGCGTAGCAAAGACAAAGGCTCTTCAGGCCTCCCCGGTACACGAGCCGATTTATATGCCGAATGAGAGGAGGGGAATCTCTCCAAAAAACGAAAGCCCTCGGCCTTTTTTGTGAGCCGAGAGCTTTCTTTTAAAAAGCTGCCTCTAAGGTTATCGTAAAATAGAGCCTTATTCCGCAAAGAGGGGTTTGCTGCGCATGCTATCTAACAATTGTTTATTCTTGGCTTTTTCTGATGTCCACCCAACGACTTCATCGTTACTTTTTTTCACAACTGCTGCAAGTTCTTGTTGTGTTGTCGCGCCTTTGAGTTTTTGAGTAAGGGTGTTAAGGGTATCAAGCCCGACAGCTTGTACGGCTTCACCTGAATCAAGGACTTGTACAAGGGCTTGCAGTGACTTATTAAGCTGATCGGCTGCTGTAAGCAGATCTTGCTTAACGACAGGGTCTGTAATTTCCGGAATCGTAACAGCCTCCAGAGTCAAAGGCGCGCCTGCAGTAGTTGTTTTTGACGCACCACCGATGCTGAGCCTTCTATTGACAGGCTTTAGTTTAGGGCCGTCCCTTAGAACTTTCATGAGTTCGTCCATATACCCTGCCCCCTTTTTAAGTTCGGAAGGCTTGAGCATAGGAGCCGCAGCCGCAGGGCGTGCAGGCGCAGCTTGTTTGACACCGCCGTTGCCGTCACATTTCTTTTCAGCAACTTCTTTGAGTTTTCCTCTGAGTTGTGCCAACGGTGTTTGGCAAGCAAGGGCAATGGCATCGGCTTTTCCAAGGTCGATTGCCCTTTCAAAATAGGCACCGACATCATCAACACCGCCAAACATTTTAGCTGATTTTACACCACACTGGCCTTTTTCAAATTTTTCACGATAGATATGGTCATGGGTTGTACAAACAATTTTTGCAATGGAAGCTCCGTCCTTTGTCGAACAGTTGTTGTGCCCTTTTCTTAAGGCACGCCCGTCGGCACAGGCTTCGCTTTGCCCGTATTTTGTAATTTCATCCACAACCTTTTGAACCCAAGGGTGAGGCGTAACTGCTGCATGAACATAACCGCTCATAAAGACAAGACCTAAAGCTGTTGTGAGTAGATATTTTTTATCCATTTTATTTTCCTATATAAAGTCCCAGATGTATATTCATGCTTATTTAGTTAATAAAAAGTTAATTAATTTAAAGTCCGAAGAGTTTCTTTTTGAATCCGGAAAAAGCACTTTTTAGGCCGCCTGCTACTGTTTTAGCCGCATCTGTGACAGTTGTTTTTATGCCCGAAGCAACGGCAGCAAGGTCGGGGAGATTTGCTTTTTGTCGGGCTGCTTCTTCAATGCCGCCTCGAATAAAGCCGCTGAGACCTTCTCTCTCCGATTTTTTCTTTTGAAAGCCTTGAGCCAGCAGTTCGGCCATGGTGGGGGAGCTATCGTTATAACCTGCAACAATATCCCGCCTAAACAAACCTTCTCCTTCCTCAACCCCGGAGTTCGTGGAGCCATAGTGTAAAGGAGCCACCAGCGTTGTTAGGCCGTCCTTGACGGGTTCTAACATAAGTTGTGTAAAGAGTTTCTTTTGTGTTTTTAAGGTAAGAAGATGCCAAGGCTTCTTTGCGGCATCTACAAGGATATCCCAACGATTCCAGAAATAGCCTTTAGCGCGTCTTGCGACAAGGCTTAAGGCATCATTTCCGAGTTGACGGGTTAGCACATCACCAGACCAATCTGCCGCTAAATAGCCGACGGATCTGGTTCCCTTGTCGCCGCCGTATTTCTCGGCAAGTCCTTCTCCGAAAAAGGGTATAAGACTTAGGAGAGCAGTCATCGTGCGCCCGGGAGAACCAACGGGAACGGGGTCTGCAAGAATACCGCCCGTGACATTTTGTCGAATCATATTATGTTCTCCGACGACGCTATTAATCCAGTTAACGGCGCTATCTCCCGAGTATACGCGAGGTGTTGAAATAAAGTAGCCTTGAAAAACATTTGACAGGGCATTGTTAAACTTGGAGCCAAATTTTCCGTTGGCCGTGTAAATTTCCGCTAAAAGAGGCATAAGGATAGACGCAAGGGCAGCTCCTTGGCTATGACCGCTTACAACGACTTTGATTTTAGATTTTGTTTCGTTATCCAAGTCATCAATAAAACGATTCATGGCTCGTTGAATATTGGGCAACATGGCTTTTGTACGATTATAGAAACCGCCATGAACCTTACCGAAGGGAAAGTCGATGAGCTGAGCGTCAAAGTTAACTTCCCAATCGGGGGAGCCGTCATCATCTTCCCGTGTTTGTGATCCTCTCACAATAACGGTCATGACATTTTGTTCTTTGTTATAGGCGACAAAACCCGGGATATCGTCTTTTTTGTTTCCTTTGCCGGTTTTGCCTGCAAATTCTTCGATTTCCCAGCCTCTTATTTTGAGATTTCCTTTTAATTTATCTATGAGTTTATCGTATTCTCCGTCTAACGTACCGCGCTTTCCGATGGCATAGGCCAGTTTGTTCATATCAATTAATGTTGGGATTTGACGCTCAAAGCTTGCATCGACTTCAAACTCTCCGTTGCCGAGGTCTTGAACTAAGGCTTGATTACGAGCCATTTGAAAGGGCTCGAGGTTTTCTTGTTGTCCCTTTAAGTCTAATTTCAGGAGTGCTTTTGACGCGAGGGGGCTTTCCTCCTCTTCCTGTGTTTTTCCGGGACGAGGATATAAAAGTCTATCCAGTTCTGCCGGGGCAATTTGCAGGCCTTTTTCTTGTAAAAGGCGGTCTTCTTTTGAGGGAGGATTTTTAAAGCCGTAGGGCTGTACATAATCTTCTAAGGTTTCGGCAGATCGAACGACATCAAGAGGACTTTCTTGTGTTGTGATGTCAAACTCTGTTATCTCTTCTTTGGGGAGAAGTTCTTGAAGGAGTTCGTCTTTGGTTTCTGTTTTAGGATCGGCAGGCTTTATTAGATTGATGCTTGTTTTATTTGCCGGTTTTGCAAGGCAATCTATTTGTGAGAAATTTGCGATTAATATTGCCAATGTTAAAAATGATTTAAATATTAATTTCATCTGATTTACCATTTTCTTATTTATCTATTTCTATCGTAATCAAAAAAGGTTAATTTTCTATTTAGGTGAATTAAATGAGGATTTATAAGGATTTTTTTAAAAAAAATAAAATTTTAGTGAATTTGTTAACGTTTTGTTATTAACTTTTTGGCATAGTAAGGTTATAGAGACTAAGAAGTATAAAAAACACTTTTGTCATGGACAAGATTCGGGTACTACTAGAATAAGAAAAAGGCGGTTCGATATGAGCAAATCAGATAAAGACAAAGAAGTACTCCATTGTTCATTTTGTGGAAAAAGCCAACACGAGGTGAAAAAATTAATCGCAGGGCCCAATGTGTTCATTTGTGATGAATGTGTTGATCTGTGTATTGATATTATTCGTGAGGAAAACAAAGCGAGTCCTCTTGGCGGCCATGAGGATAAGGTACCGACCCCCCGTGAGATTAGAGAACATCTTGATAACTATGTGATCGGTCAAGACGAGGCAAAGCGTGTCCTTTCTGTTGCGGTTTATAATCACTATAAGCGCGTTGATCATATGCAAGGCACAGCCGAGGTTGAGCTGCAAAAATCTAACATTTTGCTTTTAGGACCGACGGGTTGCGGTAAAACGCTTTTAGCGCAAACATTGGCTCGTATTTTAAACGTTCCTTTCACCATAGCTGATGCAACCACCTTGACCGAAGCCGGTTATGTGGGAGAAGACGTTGAAAATATCATCCTGAAATTGCTTCAAGCCGCAGAGTATAATGTTGAAAAAGCTCAACGCGGTATTGTCTATATTGATGAGGTAGATAAGATTTCTCGCAAATCCGATAACCCTTCGATTACCCGAGATGTTTCCGGTGAAGGTGTGCAACAAGCCTTGCTCAAAATTATGGAAGGAACCGTTGCTTCTGTGCCGCCTCAAGGCGGGCGTAAGCATCCCCAGCAAGAGTTTCTACAGGTAGATACTTCTAATATCCTCTTTATTTGCGGAGGGGCTTTTGCGGGTATTGAAAAGATTATTTCCCAGCGTGATAAAGGCGCCGGTATGGGATTTGGTGCAGAAGTTCGAGATGAAAGTGACGCCGGTATCGGTGAGTTATTGACGGGTATTGAGCCCACAGACCTTGTGAAATTTGGTTTGATTCCCGAGTTTATCGGTCGTTTGCCCATTGTTACAACGTTAACGGATCTTGATGAAGAGGCGTTGGTTCAAATTTTGACGGAACCTAAAAATGCCTTGATTAAGCAGTATGAAAAGCTGTTTGAAATGGAAGGTGTGAAATTAACCTTTAATGAATCGGCCTTAAAGGCGATCGCTAAAAAAGCGATCCGACGTAAAACAGGTGCACGCGGATTGCGTTCCATTATGGAAATAGCTCTGCTTGAAACCATGTATGATATCCCGGGGCAGGATGATCTTGAAGAAGTGATTATTAATGCAGAAGTTATTGATGGAACAGGGAAACCTTTGCTAGTATATAAGAAAGAGGAAAAAGCAGCGCCTAAGAAAGCTGCAAAATCCCTAGCATGAGCGCCTGCTGTTTTTTTTAAGAAAGAAGAGGGGCCTTGCAAGGCCCTTTTTGTATAGAGTCTTTGAGACAAAAGGCGCTTCCTATAAAAATGGCCCTATAGTATTTATAAGAATAAAGAGAGAAATAACGTGGCAAAAAACCTTGAACTCCCTACTAAAAACAGCTTACCCGTTTTACCTTTAAGGGATATTGTTGTTTTCCCGAATATGATTGTGCCGCTTTTTGTGGGACGCGAGAAATCCGTGAATGCCCTTGAAGAGGTCATGCTCAAGGATCAACGGGTGTTGCTGGTTACGCAAAAAGACCCTGCGCTCGAAGAGCCAAAGGGAAAAGATCTTTATACAATGGGAACTGTTGCTCAGGTCTTGCAACTTTTGAAGTTACCTGACGGAACGGTGAAAGTTCTTGTTGAAGGCGAACAACGAGCCCATGTTTTTAAACTCTCTAAAAAAGAGGGATATTTTGTTGCGGATGTAGAAATCATCAAGCCTGATGTGGATGAAGTGAATCCTGAAGCCGAAGCGCATATGCGAAATGCCATTAATGTTTTTGAACAATACCTTAAGTTAAATCCTAAAATCCCGCCGGAATCTTTGGCTTCCGTTGCAAAAATTGATGAACCCCATCAACTGGCGGATACTTTGGCATCTCACTTGACCATTAAAGTTGTTGATAAACAAAAGGTTCTTGAAATCATTAACGTCACAGAACGTCTTGAGGCCATTTGTGCGTTTATGGAGACTGAAATCAGTGTGATGCAAGCTGAAAAACGCATTCGGGGTCGTGTCAAAACCCAGATGGAGAAGTCTCAGCGCGAGTATTATTTGAATGAGCAAATGAAGGCGATTCAAAAGGAATTGGGCGAAGACGGCGATATCTTAAGTGATGCGGAAGAATTCGAGAAAAAGCTGAAAGGCGTCAAGTTATCCAAAGAAGCACGCGAGAAAGTTAAAGCAGAACTTAAGAAGTTTAAGGCCATGAATCCTATGGCTTCCGAGGCAACGGTTGTGCGTAATTATTTGGATTGGGTGTTGAGTCTTCCTTGGAATAAACCGAGCAAAGTCAAAAAAGATATTGTCGTTGCTCAAGAAGTTTTAGATGAAGATCACTATGGCCTTACAACGGTTAAGGAACGTATTGTTGAATATTTGGCCGTGCAGTCTCGTGTTGGCAAAGTTAAAGGCCCTATCCTTTGTCTTGTAGGCCCTCCGGGTGTCGGTAAAACTTCCCTTGGAGAATCCATCGCCCGTGCGACGGGGCGAAAGTTTGTTCGTATGGCCCTTGGCGGCGTGCGGGATGAATCTGAAATTAGAGGCCATCGCCGCACTTACATCGGCGCCATGCCGGGAAAAATCGTTCAAGGAATGAAGAAAGCAGGCTCGTCTAACCCTCTCTTTTTATTGGACGAGATCGATAAAATGGGAAGCGATTGGCGCGGTGACCCGGCTTCGGCTCTTTTGGAAGTCTTGGATCCTGAGCAAAATACGGCTTTTAATGACCATTATCTTGAAGTTGATTATGACTTGTCCGATGTGATGTTTGTGACAACGGCCAATAGCCTTGATATGCCTCAACCTCTTCTTGATCGTATGGAAATTATTCGTCTTTCCGGGTATACGGAAGATGAAAAAGTGCAAATTGCTCTGCGTTACTTGATTCCAAAACAAATGGAACGCCACGGGTTAGCCGATAAAGAGTGGAGCATTTCTGAAAATGCATTGCGGGATATTCTGCGCCATTATACACGGGAAGCCGGTGTGAGAAATTTGGAGCGTGAAATTTCAAAACTATTGCGTAAGGCGATCAAAGAAATTTTAACCACGAAATCCAAGAAAACCATTAAAATTACGGAACGTAATTTACAAACTTATCTTGGTGTTCCGCGCTTTAAATACGGTGTATCTGAAACTAAGGACATGGTGGGAACCACAACCGGCCTTGCTTGGACCGAGGCCGGCGGCGATATTCTCTTTGTGGAAGCGGTGATGTTACCCGGTAAAGGCAAGATGATTATTACCGGAAAGCTTGGTGAAGTGATGCAAGAATCCGTTCAAGCAGCAGCCAGTTATATCCGTTCACGGTCAACGGATTTCGGTATTATTCCGCCTGTGTTTGAAAAAAATGATATCCATATCCACGTTCCTGAAGGCGCCACACCAAAGGACGGGCCGTCTGCAGGTGTAACCATGTGTACGTCAATTGTTTCTATGCTAACGGGCATTCCCGTCAAGCGTGATGTGGCCATGACCGGAGAAATTACCCTAAGAGGCCGTGTCTTACCCATTGGAGGGTTAAAAGAAAAGTTGCTGGCAGCCCATCGCGGCGGTATAAAAACGGTTTTAATCCCTAAGGATAACGAAAAAGATTTAACGGAAATTCCGGAAAAGATAAAAGCAGGTCTTAAAATCATTCCTGTGGCCACCGTTGAAGAAGTGCTTGCAAATGCCTTGGTTAGGAAGCCAAAATCTGTTGTGTGGACGCCCCCTAAACCGTCTTCAAAAAAAGACCATGCAAGGGGCGACGAGACGCGAGCTCATTAAGAGAGGCTTCCGTTTCAGAGCTTTCATAGCTTTTTACCTGTAAAAAAGGAGCTTTTCGAGGCTCCTTTTTTTTATGGGTTGTTAGAAATAATTAACAATATATACATAAGTTGCTTTGAATAATGAAAGCTCTATAAAAATAGTTTTCATTTACTAAAATTAAAGTATTGCAATATAATTATAATATATTATTAATAATTGTAACATGTAATAATTAATAATATATTAGTAAAATTAAATAAGGAAATATTATGAAAGAAGTAAAGACAGAAGAAACAGTAACGATTGCAATTCAATGGGACAGTAGTAATAAAAGTCTATCTTATATGATAATTGATTCAGAATATGAATATATACTTAAACCTCAAATTTTTTCTATAGACACAAGCTCTTCAGAAAGTGCCGAACCTTCAATTAGGAATGTTTTTAAGCATATTGAAAAATATTTAGTAGAAACTAGCACTGTTTATAAGATTGAATCTAAGACACCACATATTCATACGCCTTATACGAGGGCGTTTTTAGAAAGAAATCTTTCGCATGAGGTGGGGAAAAAGGTAGCTGATTGCATTACTGAGCTTTCCCGAAAATATCCTCTGCTTACAAAATCTCCTGTGTTAAAGGCGAATTTAAAAAGAGGGAAAGGTCTTCGTAGATTTCAAGCGGGGCTTAGATATGCAGGTCTTTACACGAAAGCAGATTATGCTTGGTTATATAAATTGTGGGTTATTGCACTTCATGCGACCCAATCTTCTTGGGAGAAAATGCTTAGAAAACTCTATGTGAAAAAAGGGTTAGACTGGCAGCCGCAGCATTAAAATTTTTAGGAAAATGATAAACGCACTTTTATAAAGAGTCTCATTCTTAGGGCTATACGCTTAATATACGTAGCCAGCAGACTTTTTTTCGGCTATCAGCGGATGCTTTAATAGAGAAATGATTTTTTCTCTGCTCTTCTAAATAGCTTTTTACCTATCAAAAAGGAGCTCTGCGAGGCTCCTTTTTTTATGGGTTGTTCCTCCAAGATAGGAGAGAGATCTAAGGGCGGTCTTGTCAGTTAAGTATTATTCAGGTAAAAATAGGGGTGCTGACTTTGAAAAATCATGAGCTTCTTTCTTTTTCAAAAGCAGAAAAAATAAGCAACGAGGGAGATTATTATGAAATATAGATATATAGTCACAGCCATAGCTTTACTGGCTTTTAATCATACAAAGGCCAGTCCTATAAATAACGGGGAAGATTCCGAAGAAAGCCGTCCTTCTTTCGTGCTGCCGAATGATTTAAAGGCTGCTCTAAACGGCATGAGAGAAGCGTGTACGATTCAGAATAGAGACTCCTCCTTTCAACTTTATCATCACCATTTACTTGTCTTTATGGAGCTTTATCCGAAATACAATATCGACAATGAGGCGGCTAAACGCCTTATGTGGAATAGTGTTTCCTCTTTGCTATCCGAGAAGTGATACGATTTATAGTACCGGTATTCCAAAAAATCTCGGACATCGTCCTTACACTCGGCAGCTATAAACATAAGTTCCGGTGTCTAGGCTCTGAACGTTTTTGAAAGGACTATATCAAAAAGCCCCGTATGAATTACATAAAGGGCTTTTTTTAGATGAATTAAGATTTTACCTTAGGACAAAAACACCAAGCGTATCTCCCAGTTTTAGGCCTTCTTCAGGTGTTCCGGAAATATCGGTTTTTATAACGACCATTGAGATATTTCGGCATCCGCTTCCTTTTGCAGCTGATGAAATTTTCCCCCATAAGCCGCCAATGCCTTGCAACGCAGCTCCGACAGCTTTTGCTTTACCGCCCAATGCACCGACACCTTCTCCGATGCCGGAGATATCAGTTCCCATGCCTTCAACAGAGTCCATAACTTTTCCAAATTCATCGGAGTCAGCAAATTTAATTTCACGGGCTCTCATGGAATACCCCTTGCTTTTTAGGCCGACGGCAACATTAGAAAAGTCAAAACAAACTCCTGAGTCAATATCTGTAAATTCTAAGACAGCTGTATGACCCGGCTCAAGAATAGGTTTTCTAACACTTGAAAATTCATGTAGGGGCACTGCGCCGGCATTCTTGTAATAAGTGGTGCTTTGTGCCTTATTTATGTCCCATATTTTTTTGTTCGGCTCGAATATTAGTTTTATTTTCCCTTGCATCATTGAGCCGCCGCTTACTGCAACACCGTTAATGTCAAAGGCAATGCTTTCGTTTGTTCCGTTGGTAACGCGAACAACGTGAGCATATGAGAGAGAGTTTAATAAAAATAAGGATATTATAAAGGTTGATATAAAAGCTGTGCGTTTTAACATATTCTTTCCCCTGTTGAGTTTATTATATTGTAATAGGGCAGTACTTTAAAAATAAATTGAATTATCATCCATATCGATGTTTTTATTAAACACTATAAATATTAATAAAACGTTAATGTTCTTTTCTGAGTTTCTTCAGGTTTTATAGTTTTTTTTAAAAAATTCAAGGCTAGAGGTCGGAAATGAGGCCTTGTTTATGGGAGGCTCACAGAAACGACGCCCAAGATCCTTTTTGGAATAACTATATAATTTCAAGATCTCTCTCTTAACGTCTTTCTGAGTGCATGCTTTAAAAGATTTAGATAAGAAAAAGCAACAAAAAACCCGCCAAAAAAGGCGGGTTTTTTTATGGTGCCGGTGATTCTCGGAGCGATATAAAGGGCGCTCGAATAAAAACTAGCGTTTAGAGAATTGGAAGCTACGACGGGCTTTTGCCTTACCGTATTTCTTACGTTCAACCACACGACTATCGCGTGTTAATTGACCGGCTTTTTTAAGTTCTGCCCGTGTTTCAGGGTCATAATAAGTAAGAGCGCGACTGATACCGTGTTTTACGGCACCGGCTTGTCCGGAAAGTCCGCCGCCTTTAACCGTGCACATGATATCGAATTGATTCTCACGACGTACAACTTGAAAAGGTTGGTTAAGGATCATTTGAAGAACAGGGCGAGCAAAATACTGTGTATAATCACGGCCGTTTACGATCATTTTACCGGAACCGGCTTTGATCCAAACACGTGCGGTGGCATCTTTACGGCGACCTGTTGCATAAGAGCGACCAAGAGCATCAATTTTAGGCTCACGAACCCCAGGGGAAGTTTGTGAAATTTTAGCAGCGGCTTGAGCGACTGTCGCCGGAGCAACGGTGCCCTCGACGGCTGATTTTAGGTCTTCAAGGCCAATTTTTTGTTCAGTCATAATTAATTGCTCCGCTTATTCTTGTCGTTCATAGCAGCTACATCAAGAACCTGTGGGTTCTGGGCTGCATGAGGATGTTCCGATCCTGTATAAACGCGCAGATTTGTGAAAACTTGACGACCAAGAGGTCCCTTAGGAAGCATGCGCTCGACGGCTTTTTTTAAAACGCGTTCAGGGAATTTACCGCTTAGAACTTCACCGGCAGTTGCCGACTTAATTCCGCCCGGATAGCCTGTATGGCGATAATAAACCTTATCGGCAGTTTTCTTGCCCGTCATACGAACTTTATCCGCATTAATAACGATAATATGATCACCACAGTCGATATGGGGGGTGTATGTCGGCTTATGCTTGCCGCGAATACGTGTTGCAATAATAGCAGCAAGGCGCCCAAGAACGACGTCCTGTGCGTCAACAACAAACCACTCTTTGTTTACATCTTCTTTACGAAGTGAAAATGTTTTCATTTTTACGTTTCTCACTCAAATTGAACCAGTACTAAGACTGATACAGTAATTTCCTACTCCGCGTCAACAAAAATTGCAGGGCGAAGGCAAATGAATTTCAATCATTTTTAGAATGGCTGGGGTGGCAGGATTCGAACCTGCGCATGGCGACACCAAAAACCGCTGCCTTACCGCTTGGCTACACCCCAACATGCTACATTCATCCGTATAACCTTTAAAGGCTATCATTCGGATAAGTCTACGGATTTTTTCTGCTGTCTTTCAAATAAGAGAAAGGGGCTGAAAATTATCCGCTAAAAAATCGTCTGCCCCGTTAAACGGGTGATGTTGATTTCTTATACTCCCAGAACATACTCAGAATTGCAGAGAATTTCAAGGGGTATATTTGTCTAACTTAATTTTTTAAGGGCAAACAGGGAATATCATGGAAACGCATTTTTCGACATACCTTTTCAGCGTCTTCTTTTGTGATATTTACAAGGCGTGCTCGGTAAAGAGGGGTGCGGCGATGTTGAGCAGGCGTTACTGTGATTGTACCCGGTAAATTGGGGATGAGGGTCACAATAAGATCGGCTTTATCTTGGGCATCGGATTCTTTAGTAAAGGCGCCAAATTGTGCCGCCCATGTCTTGACCGGTGCATTTTCGCCGCTAATATCGTCATAACTCTCGTTTTTAATGATGTTATTTAAAAGCGCTGCATCATGGCGAGACGGGAGCCCCGCAACCCTTTCCGGTTCATCATCGGAGGGGGAAAGGGATGCATTAAGAAGTTCCTTTTGATCGTCATGTGTTTCAAGGCTGACCTCGGATGCTATGTCGCAGGACGCTTCGGGGGTGCTAACGACTTCCAAGGTCGGCGTCGAAAAATTTTGGGCTACAAGGGTTTCAAATCGGGTCTTATCCGCCATAAGGCTTTCGGGCTCTTTCTCTGCCGGTATGTCGGGGGACAATCGGTGCGGTTTATGGGGCGGGACAAAGTTTTCAACCCAGAGCATATCTTCTTGGGAGAAGGGATCCTCGAGAGCTGTTTTTTGACGATTTTTATTTAAGGTTAACGCTCTGGGAAAATATTGATTAATAAGGTTTTCAATACGCCTATCGCGCCATACGCCTGTTTTTCCGCCCATGACAACGGCAAAGAGGCGCGTGTTTTCACGTTTTGCAGAGGCAACCAAATTAAAGCCGGAAGCATTGATAAAACCCGTTTTAACACCGTCCACCCCGTGACAGCGCCCGAGAAGGCTTGTATGGGCGCGATATTTTTGTCCTCGAAAGGTAAAGTGTTTATGTTTGAAATAGCGATAATAATCGGGAAAATGGCGGTGTAGGGCACGAAACATAGTCGCCATATCCCTTGCGGTAGTGACTTGCTCGCGGTTAGGCATGCCGGAAGCATTTTTAAAAGTCGTATTATGCATGCCGAGAGCTTTTGCTTTTTTTGTGAGCAGATCTGCGAATTTCTTTTCACTTCCGCCTAAATGTTCTGCCACAACAGCCGCGACATCATTTGCCGATTTGACGGTCAACGCCAGCAAAGCATCTCTAACGCTTAAGGTGGTATTGGGTTTTAACCAAAGTTTTGAAGGTTTTTGATCGGAGGCATGTTTAGAAACTTTCATTTTCGTATTAAGAGTCACTTTTTTGTGTTTAAGAGCCTCGAAGAGAAGATAAAGGGTCATGACTTTTGTAAGAGAAGCCGGGTAGGTTCGAGAGTCAACATTGGTTTTATGGAGAATAGTCCCGGTATAATCGTCTATAACAATAGCGGCATAAACAGGACCGTGCCTTTTTGTCTTTGCGCAAAGGGCCGCGTTTTGCTGTGCAATCGTCGCCACAAAAAAAATCAAAAAAAGGCTTCTGAAAAAGGGAGTCATGCGCTCTATTCTATTATGATTTTTAGTGTACACAATTCGCCTGAAAAGATAAATATTCTTTAGGCCGGAAAAGCCTTAAAAAATCTTTTGTGTTGATTTGCAATATTTAATTTAAATTTTAGCAAAAAGGTAAGTTGTTCGAGCAGAGGTGCTGAAGTGCCTATAGTGCTAACATATAGTGCGCAAGCATAGTGGGCTAACATTTTTATGACCTTAATACAGGGGATGGTTCAAGTTAAATTTATCTCTGCTTTTTGAGAGGTCTTTTAAGTTTTTTTATTATGGGGTAGGCTGTTAAAAAAAACAGGAGGAAAAACATGACCAATATCTTTAAGTATAAAAAAAATGCCTTTCTTGCCGGCGTTCTAATGACGTTTTTTATAGGCACGGCAGGGGGATCCGATGCTCTGCGCTTTGATGTCGATGCGGATGTGGCGACCTTGAGAGACTGTTTTAGCGGATTACAAGGCTCTCCTGATGAAAAAGGGCAATACAAAACAGAAACACGCCGGTATGTGTGTTTTGATGTGACGGCAAAACTCAATGATGTTTATACAAGCCTCCTTCCCTTGGGCACAGAGGCACCTTTAGGACAACGTGTTTTTCATGAACGTACTTATGAAGTTGCGGCAACAGAAGAAGTCGGACCGTCTGTGCTTGCGGGACTGCAAACGGAAGGGGCTAAGTTATTTGTGAGATCTTCACCCTTGGCATTTGATCCCGAGTATTGGGCTTTATATGAACTTTTGGTGCCCGTTGTGCCCGAGCTCCCCGTTTTTGAGGCAGAGGATAGAACTTTTGAGTTGGAAGGGGGAGAAAGTATCAAATTATCCGATCTGCCGTCCTTGTATGACGCAGTGGGAGATGGTGTCGTTACGCAACATTTCTTTGCTGTTTATTACCGAGAATTGAAGGGATGATCCTCCTTGTTCTGTTGAAAAAGCCTCCTTGGGACAGGAGGCTTTTTTATGTGATGATCTGTTTTCTCTTACTTACCTAATTTTTTTATATAAGTGCGACAGGGCTGTGTTTCCGATTTGGTAAAACGGCACAATAATCACAAAAACGACCAAGAGCAGAATGGCGCCGATCATCATCATTCCCGTCCCTTCCATGGTCATCGTAAGAGTTGAAAGCCGTATTAAAAGTTGAAGTCCCATCGAAATCAAGAATGATAATACAAAGACCTTAAAGACATTGAAAATTTGTCCTTTTGTCTTGGGTAAAGCTTCCGATACCGATTGAATATCACCGACGGCTACGCCAATGGGGATAAGGGAAACGCGAAGGAGCAAGTAAATAAACACCGGAACCATGATCATAAAGCTAAAGAATAAGCCTTGGAGTACCGACGCAAAAGCCAAGGAGGTTATCCCTATAAGGATCGCACCAATAACTAAGAAGAGAAGGCCGATGATGATTTCTGTTACGAAAACCCTTAGAACCGTTTTGTTGCAGAGCTTTGATAAAATAGACCTATCAAGTTTTTCATTAAAAACAATGCTGCGTATGATCGCGACCATCATAGCCATTGTCGCCAGTAGGGGGAGAAGCAGTGCAATACCGTTAATAAGGACGGCGATGAGTATGCTGCCGGTACTAAGGCCGGCGATTGCTTCACCTATTGCGGGGGCGGGAGGTTCTCCCGACATTGTTATGTTTGTTAAGAGGTCAAGCCCGCCTAGGGCTGCAACAGTAAAGCCTAAGGTGAAAAAGAGGGGGATTGCAGTTAGCATGACTTTAAAAGTCATAAGCCAAATACTGCCAAAATTCTCTTTTATGAATATTAATCCTAATTTTATATTGTTAGTTGATGATATGGCCATTTGAAAGAACTCCGGTGTTATTATACTATTTTAGTATTTCATTAATAGTTTAAATTATCGTTAATTTATTGTTGACGAAATATGTGTTTTTTGCAGACTGTAGACTTGACTTTGTAAAAAGAGGAGGTTATTTATTACCCTATCCACTTTTGGCGAAGTAGCTCAGTTGGTTAGAGCAGCGGAATCATAATCCGCGTGTCGGGGGTTCGAGTCCCTCCTTCGCTACCATATCTCGGCCTTTCGCCTTTTTTCTGTTTGCAGCCCTTGTTCCTTTTGACGTTGTTACTTTTGGTGTTTCTTTCTCTTTATCCTGCTTTTGCCTTTGGAAGTCCATTGACAATTTTTCTTTCTATCCATATCCTGCTAGAGAATAACATTGTTCACTAAATAGGGATATCCTCATGAAAAGAATAACTTTTAACTTCTCGTCTACACTCTCCGTGGCCTCGGTAGCCTCCCTTTTGTTTATAGCAGGCTGTGAATCTCGTCAGCCGGACTGGGGCAATAATTGTGAAGCGCACTTTTCTTTGAGTAAACGGGAAATGAGCGAATGTCTTGCAAAGGTCGAAAGAGGGGCTGACGCTGAAATAGAGCCTAATACGGTTAGCATCGATCCGGATAATACGGAACGTGAAACCTATGACGAAATAGGTAAGGGCGGCGCAGGGGACGGCAACTAAGAAACTTGGCCTTTGTAGCGGTAGCGTTTGAAAGCGTAAAAACGTTTTGATTGTTTTTACGCTAACTTTTTCTAAAAACCTCTCAAAATAGCGAGAGGTTTTTTTATGAGGAAAAACAATGTGTTGCTGTTTTGTTGTTTTATTTCCGAGTGTTTTTGTTTTTTATTAATCATAAATAAATTATATTTTTATTATATATGCTTTTATATATCAATAAACAGGAAGATTGAGATGTCGCAAGCTCAAGAAACACAAAATTCTTTTGTTAAACAAAAGAGCCCTGCCGAAGAGTGCGTTGATTTTTTTCATAAGGAACGACACGCACGCCTCTCCTTAGAAATGATTATTGAAAATTTGAACGGACTTAAAAAAATAGCGTTAAAATTGGGATTGGAAAGCGGAGATCAGCTCCTGCAGCAGGCCGTTAAAGGAAATACAAAATCTATTGCGGCTATTGAATCTCTTTTGTTGCGCCCGCAATCGACTTTTTTGGGAAGCGTCGGTATGTGCAAAGCTTTTGAAAACACTCTTTTACCTCAACTCATTAACCAAAATAGTAGCCGTAAAAAAATATCTGTTTGGGTCCCCGGGTGCGGAGAGGGTTATGAAGCTTATAGTTTGGCTCTTTTGCTTAATGTCCATAGAAAAGAGCTTAGGGGGTGGAAACTTCACGTGCATGCAACGGATACAAGTAATAGCACTCTTGAACAAGCCGAAACAGCGGTCTTTGACGCCGATCAGATTGATGAGGTAACTTTCGGGCTCTACGGGCAGGGACTAAAGAGGAATGGGGATGATTATAGTGTTCGAAGCGAGGTACGAGAACTCATTACCTTTCAAAATACGAATTTTTATGATTCGGAACCCCCTCAGGAAGCCTATGATGTTGTGGTGTTTCGTAATCAATTAAGTTACCGGATGCCCGACCTTCAAGAGAAAATTATTAAGAATTTTGAAAAATCACTCAGGCCCCACGGCTATTTAATTCTAGGCTTTGGAGATGCTCTTCTAAGTCTTTCGAGTCAATTTAAAGTTTTTGCAAATACACAAGGGTTTTATCAAAAAATATTGTAAACTTTTTGATCGGGAAAAGATTAGGAATTTCAGATGATTATGAATTATAGTGTGATTGCTTTGGGGGGAGCGGCAGGCGCTGTTATGCGTGTTGCCGTTGGAAAATTCTTACCGTCTCTTTTTATGGGGATGTCGGCTCAAGTTTTATTTGTGAATATTTTCGGCTGTTTTATGATGGGTCTTTTGACAGAGCTTATGGCTTTTTATTGGCCGGCGTCACAAAATATGCGTTATTTTTTAGTATCCGGATTTTTAGGGAGTTTTACGACTTTTTCTGCCTTTTCCGTAGAGTTTGCTCTTTTTGTGGAAAAAAATGATTACGGTATGGCTTCTTTATTTGCCGTTCTTGTTTTTTCTTTAAGCATTATTGGTTTTTTTGTGGGTTTAAAGCTTATAAGAGCCGTATTAGGGGTACTTTTTTAATTAGCCTAACATGGGGCCGAATGCCCTTAATTCCGCCAAGGATTTTTGGGCGTCCGGAAGGTCTTTGGTGAATTCCTCCGAAGCGCTGCGACATTTTTCAAGGTGGTTCGGACGCTCTTTTGGAGGATCCATGGCCACTAAAGGAATGCGAAGCTCGAGCAAATCAGTCCCTGCTTCTTTGATAAGAGCCCTTGACCCTTCCATGTCTAATTTTTGGCGTTTGAGGGAGGAGAACTCTTTTTCCAGGTCGGCGAGCTTTTTAAAATGTTTTTCGAAATCTGCACAGGCCTGTTGTTTGGCATAGCCATGGGGCGGAACAACTAAAGTAAGGGCTGCGATGCTTAAGAAGGTAAAGGTTATTCGGCGTCTCATGATTACATTCCTTTTTAAGTGATGTGTATTCTTAACATTGACCGCAATAAATTAAAAAAATATGAATTTATTATTCATATTTAGTTGCATCTTTTCTTTATTTTTTAATTTTCTAAAGGAGTATTTTAAGGAGTTCGTAGGATTCTTTGACTTCTCTGAATTTCTCAACGGCTGAGGGGTCGTCTTGATTGAGGTCGGGATGATATTTCTTGGCTAACGTTTTGTAAGCTTGTTTAAGGTCTGCCTCCGTAAACGGCCAAGAAAGTTCCAGAGCAACAAAGGCTTTGCCCTCTTTCGTTTTAGGGGAAATAATTTTTTGAGTCGGCGGCAGCGTATGGCCGTTTTCTTCATCATCGCCCAACATGCCGAAAGGATCATTGGGGGCTTGGTAAAAGAAACGTGAAAAGGGCTTACCGTGCCGTTTGAACGGATGGTGCTGTCGGCAATCGGCCTCATCCGGTGAGCTGCCCGTGCTTCTAATTTGATCAATATAATTCCATTGATCGTTATAGGCTTTAACGTGCTCGAGGCAAAAGTAATAGCGTGACGCTAAGTTGTGCACATTTTTGGGTGCGGGGAACAATCCCTCTTGGTCACAGCCAAGATGGTCACAAGGGCGAGTGTCTCGCTTTTCAAGTTCTAAGGTACGCCAATCAAAATCTAACATTCGGGCACTATAGACGATCTGTGCCATGAGTTCCACTATATAGTCGATTTAAAAAAAACTCGGACATTATTGCTGTGCTCTAACCTATACAACATAGGCTTTGTTGCCGGTGTTCGCATGTAACGGTTGCGAATGAACACTTACATCACAGGACACCCTTATGAGTTTTTTGTAAAAACTTAAGAGGGATGTTTTGATCCCTAGAACTTGCCGCTTAAAAGATAGGTTTTTTCTTTTTTAAAGCGCTCTTTGGAGGCTTGAAGGCGTTCTTGTTCATTTTCCGAAGTCTTGCTGTCGTCTATGATTTTGCGGCGTGCTTCATAACGATGAACGATCTCATTTGATAATTTATTAAAGGGTAAAGTAAGCGGTTGTTGTGTAAGCGGTGGTTTTTCTTCCGTATTCTCGGGGGTAGGGAGCTCTTTTTTTGTATAATCGGCAAAACCGGAACCGCTTGCGAGCGCTAAAATAACGAACGATATTGCAAACATTTTTTTATTCATTTTCCTATTCCCTTCCTGTTTACTTTTTCTTATATTTTGATGCTAATTGTTTTCTGCTAATGAATATTGAATTTACAATTTAAAAACACTTAATAATAAAAAGTAATTGTCTAAAATTATATGAAGTTATTGTCAAGCAATTGATAAGTAAGAAGACTTTTGATTTGTGGGAAAGACAATTTGTTCGTTTTATTTTCAAAAATCAACGTTTTGTGCTTTTGTGATTTCGGAATCCTGTGGCACACTATAGGCAAGGAGTCGCACTTTAAAGGGTGAGTCGGTAAAAGAACACAGGAAGAGGTTGCTTTGTTACGTTTGCAAAATCACAGGCTCACAGAAAAGAAACATCGCGGTTTTTGGTGCTTTGTTTGCACCTTTTTCGTTTTGATCTTTACAGTTCAGGAAGTAAAAACCACCGCTCCTCAAGAAAATAAGACGCAATCAACAATTACGTCTCTTTACGGGGATGTCGTCGTGGATAATAATTTGGTTAAGGCCTTAATTAATCATCCCGCTATAAAACGGATGCGTTTTATAGATAATGCAGGACCCAGTCGCTATTTCAGATCTCTTCCGGCTTATAGTTTGTTTGATCATGCTTTGGGGGTCTACGTGATTTTAAAGCGTTTTAAACGCCCTTTAAAAGAGCAAATTTCCGGCATGCTTGAGCCGGTTGCACATTCTGTTTTTTCTCACCAAGGAACGCTTTTTTTGCGTCCTAAGAATTCCGACAAACCTTATTATTTAGCAGCTCATAGCGCTTATTTGAAAACCGTAGGACTTGAGCCTTGGTTAATGAAGGCCAACATATCAGCCGAAGATGTTGATCCCCTTAATAAGGAGTTTGGTGCTCTTTACCAAAACCCTCCTTTTCTCTCTGCCATTGAAATTGAAATGACGCTAAGGTTGGCCTATTCTTATAAATTACTAACCCTTAGGGAAATTGCGCGGATCATGGATGATTTGCGTTTCGAGGAAGGAAAATGGTTTTTTGTAACGGAAAAGTCTGCTGCAAAGTTAGGTGCTTTGTCTCTTTATTTTACGGAACGGTATTGGGGCGCTCCTCAAAATTATGTTGTGAATCGCTGGGTTGCGGCTGCGATGAAGAGAGCCGTTGATTTGGATGTCTTAACCGTGAAAGAAATTCGTTTTGGGACGGATAAAGCCGTGCTGCAAAAACTTATGCAGATAAAGGACAGGGTGATTCACGGATTATTAATACAGTGTCGTCAACCCTTCCGTTTTTACAGTGTGGTCGACGGAGCGGATTTTGATGAGATTTATAAACCGGAATTTCGCGGGCTTAACCCCCTTGTAAAAAGAGAAGGGCAGTACATACGCCTTACTCAATTAGACCGAGAGTATAGTAAAAGATTTAAAGAACTGCGTGAATCTTTCATGCGGGGGATCAAAATTAAATTTAAAAAGCCTGCTAAAAATAGCGGATTTAGCGAGTTTAACGGGGGATCCTTTGCTGGAACTCATTATGAATTGGAGGTTGCTTTTTAACAATGTCAAGCATAAGAGGAACACAGCTAACACAGTTTGAGGCAACAATAACCATTGATCATCCTTTGGGGGATCCCGATTTATTAAATATGCGGCGTATGAAGGTTCACGAAGGTATTGACGAACTGTTTGTGATCGAGGCTCATGTGGCTTCACCCTCGCCTGATATTAGCTTTGACAGTATTGTCGGAAAAGAAGTCACCTTTGCCATAAAGCTTCAGGACGGAGACCGCTATTTCCACGGGATCGTCGGGCATTTTATGCAGTATGCAACTTCAGACCCCAATGCGAATGAAGTTACATGGTATGAATTAAAGGTTTACCCGAAACTTTGGCTCTTAACGCTTTCTAGCGATTGTCGTATTTTCCAAAATGAAAAACCCTTGGATATTATTAAAACGGTTCTAACGGAACACGGTGTGACGGATGTTTTGTTTCAAACCACAACCTGCGGTCAGGTTATAAGGGAATACTGCGTGCAGTATAATGAAACACATTTTGAGTTTGTGTGTCGTTTAATGGAAGAGGAAGGCGTCTTTTATTTTTTCAAACATGAACAGGGAAAACATACCCTGATTCTGGCAGATGCTCCGACGGCTTTTCAACCTTGCGTCGGTAGTGAGCAATTAAGCTATACGGATTCTTCTCCCGACAAGGCTTTTTTAAATACCCTTTATCAATGTGATTTTAGCGAACGTGTTGCTTCTTTATCCCATGCAGCCAACGATTATAATATGAAGACGGCGAGCATGAAGTTGTATTCTATGGATATGGCCGGCCCTGTCCAAGAAACGTTGAAGGGGGATTTATATGAATATCCGGGGCAGGTCGATCATGAAGACATTCCTGCTCAAGGACGCTTAGAGGCTTTAATAAAACTGCGTCTTGAAGAAGCACAAGCCTTGCAAAAATATATAACGGGCGAATCCATTGCGCCTTATCTGACAAACGGGGGCAGTTTTTTGCTGGCCAAACACCATCGCGCCGACATGATGGGTAAAAAGTATGTGATTCATCGTATCACCCATGAAGTGCAAAGCGGCGTGGAACCGGATCTCCATGAAGACAGGGATATTCGAGAACGGAGCTATTTATACCGCAATAGTTTTAAGGCTTTTGAGGATAGCGTTATTTATCGCCCGCCTCGAAAAACCCCGCGTCCGAAAATTGAGAGTATCCAATCGGCTATTGTAACCGGCCCGGTTGGTGAGGAAATTTGGACCGATGAATACGGCCGTATCAAAGTACAATTCAAATGGGATCGTCAATGGCCTAATGATGATACGAGTTCCTGTTGGATTCGCGTGCAACAAGGCTGGGGCGGTAATAACTGGGGTGTGCTTTTTACGCCTCGCATCGGTATGGAAGTGATGGTGAACTTTCTTGACGGTGACCCGAGCCGTCCCGTGGTTACAGGAAGTTTATATAACTCGGATAATATGCCTCCTTATTTGCCGGAACGCGTGACCGGTGAATTCACACCGACAAAAAGCGGTTTTAAAACAAAATCCAGTATTTTTCCTGCGGGACCCGAAAAGTTCAACGAACACCGTTTTGAGGATAAAACCGGTGAAGAACAAGTTTATAAACGGGCTGAAAAAGATGATGACAGCTACACAATTGAAACGGAAACAAAGCATATTGAAAAAGGGTCTAAGTGGCTTGTGCTTGACCATGGAGACCGTAACGTCCTTTTGAAAGGCGGCGGCTCTGCGGTGCCTAAAACCACGCCAAAGGGGCAAGATCTTCCCGCCGGTGCCGGAGACGATATCTTAGAGCTTTCAACCGGAAGTCGCTATACCTCTTTTATGAGCGGTAACGGACCCATTCGGGACACGACTTATATCAAAGAAGGACTAACGGAATACCAGCACGATAAGGGAACGATGTCCCGAGTTTTTAAAGAGGGTAACGATCGCAAAACCATCATTAAAGGAAACCGTGAAGTTGTCCTTAAAGAAGGAAATGATTTCCATAAAATCATCAAAGGAAACCGTCATACGGTTATTGCAACAGGTGACAATACCCATGAAATTATTACCGGAGATGATAAAACGTATATTCATACGGGCAATCATCTTATGTGTATCGAGACGGGCAATAAAAAGCTTAAAATTGATCTCGGTAATAAGGGAACTTTGATCGATCAAGGAAATGAAGTTACCCGTTTGAAAAAGGGAAATCAACGCCTTATGATTGATTTGGGTAATCGTATTATAACCCTTCAATCGGGAAATTCAACCCTGACCCTTGAAGCGGGAAACCAAACGGAAGATGTAACGGGACATTATTACGGAACTTATACCGAGACTTATAATCTAACAGTAACGGGTAACATTAACATTGTGGGTAAAGATAATATTAATGTAACGGCCGCAAATGACATAAATGTTAAATCCGGGGCAAATATTAATGTAACGGCTGCCAGTAATATTAGTGTGAAAGCGGGCGGTGACATTTCTATGACGGCGGGTGGAAAAATTACCGCAACCTCGGGAAGTAGTACGAGTGTTACAGCCGGTTCAAGCATCAGCACGACTTCTGGTTCAAGCACTTCCGTTACGGCAGGCTCAAGTATAACGGGAACCGCAGGATCATCCGTTAGTTTGACTTCGGGAGGGGCAACTTCTGTTACGGCCGGCGGCTCCATTAGCTTAACCTCCGGCGGCAGTCACACGATAACCTCCGGCGGTTCCATGACTGTGACGGCGAGTGCAACCACATTCACAGTTTCCAGTTTTACAGTTATTACGTAACAAGGTGAAAAATATGGTTGAAAAATCAGCCCATGATATGAATTTTAAAGAAGAAGAAGTGACTGATGAAGCTGCTCCCGAGTCAAAAACGCTCCCTGAAGTCCCTCCGGCCGTTGCTCTTGCCGCTTTGATTACGGCGCAGGTTGATAAAGCCATTGCTGATGAAGATGCCCGGCGCAAGGCCGAGGCAGAACGACCCTTGGATGACGGTGTGCATCAGATTCTCGATGAGAATACGGGGGCGTTACAAGAAATACTTGTCATTGAAAACGGCATGCGCAACGGGATTTGCGAGTTTTATCTCGGGGGGGTGATCTACCTTAAGGCAACTTATATTAATGATGTAAAAGACGGGCCTGCCATTGAATATAATGTCAAAGGGGAAATGGCTCGTAAAGTGTTTTATCGCAACGATGTGATGCATGGCGTTGTGGAAGCCTATGAGCGAGGTCGGGTTACCTCTATGACGATGTATGAGGATAATCAACCCCATGGATTGAGCATTGAATATGATAACCAAGGAAATGTTATTACAAAATTCCCCAAGGTTCTTGGTGAAACACAAGGCGTTGCAGAGCATTATGATAAGCTTGGACATTTGGTCAAAACGTGTGAATATGTGCGAGGGATTAAACATGGATTTCAGAAAATCTTTTTTCCCGACGGGGCATTGCAAAGAATTGAAGAATACGATGACGGGTTGAAAGTGGGAACGGATCGAGATTATTATCCCAATGGCGCGTTGAGATCGGAAACAGAATACAAACAAGGTAAAATTGTGCGAGCGCGGGTGGATTATACCGTTGACGGAAAGATAAAAGGATAGTCTCTTTATGTGGGTAGATGCCGAGCGTTTAAAAAACTTTTACCACTCTAATCTTGGCACTCTCGTCCAACGTAAAATCACAGCCGCAATTGAGACAATATGGCCCGATGTTAAGGGAGAAGTTGTTGCAGGTTTCGGTTTTTGCCATCCTTATTTGGGTCTTTTTGAAGGAGAAGCAGAGCGTATTTTATCCCTGATGCCGGCTCCCCAAGGAGCACGAGCTTGGCCGAAAAACAAAAAGAATTTAACGGCTCTTGTCGAAGAAACGCAATGGCCTTTGCAAGACAAGTCCGTAGATCGCTTGCTTTTATGCCATGCCTTGGAGTATTCGGATCAGGTGCAAAAAATCCTTGAGGAGTGTTGGCGGGTTTTAAGTGATCGAGGCGAGCTTCTTGTGATTGTGCCCAACAGACGTTCTGCGTGGGCGCAAACAACCACAACCCCTCTCGGTTATGGGACGCCTTATACGGGGCATCAATTGTATGATGTTCTTGAACGGGCAAACTTTATGCCCTTAAAACCCCGCTATTGTTTGTATGCTCCTCCCGGTACAAGTCTTTTAACTTTGAAATTTTCTTCTACCTTCGAGAAATACGGCCCCTTGTTCTCCAAAAAGTTAGGAGGTGTTGTCGCTTTTCCCGCTCGAAAACAAGTCTATGCTTTAACACCCCGTCAGGGACACCAATGGCTTCCTCGGGCTTTTAATCCAACGACGCCTTAATTTTGCATATTGCCTGAAAGACCCCGTTTTCTTATTGATATTTTTTAGGCCGTATGAGAAGCCATACTCAATTATTTAATGAATTCCATAATATACCTTGGAGAGTTTTTCAGTAAGGAAAGTTCATGAAACAGGCTTTTTCCAAGATGTTGCTTTTAAGTGCCGTTATTTTAACGGATATGCTTGCAGGTATGGAGCTTGATTTATTTGTGCCCGGTTTTGTCGAGTTGCAAAACAGTTTCAATCTTACGCCTTTTTTGGTGGAAAGCTTATTATCTGTTAATTTCTTAGGCTACTGTTTGAGTTTGTTTTTTGTCGGAGAATTAGCTGATTATTATGGGCGCAAACCTATCATCCTCGTCGGCCTCATGATTTTTATCGTCGGGAGTGTTTTATGTTTGATGGCTCCTTTTTATTCTTTTTTGCTTGTGGGACGATTTATGCAAGGGCTGGGAATTGCCGCCCCTGCTATTTTAAGTTTTTTGATCATCGCGGATCTATATCCTTTGAAAAAGCAACAATCTTTATTCGCGATTCTTAATGGAATTATGAATGCTTCGGTTGGGGTTGCCCCTGTGATCGGAAGCTATATAACTCTTTATTTTCATTGGCAGGGGAATTTTGCAGCTTTGCTTATACTCGGTATTCTCGCTTTCTTTATGGCTCTGTTTTTTGTTCCCTTATACCCGCAAACCAAGCCAAAAGAAAATTTTCCCGGGGAGGGTTATTTTAACATACTTAGATCGGAGCCTCTTAGGCTGGGTATAACGCATTTTATCCTGCAATTTACGCCTTATTGGGTTTTTGTCGGTATGTCACCTTTATTATATATGGGGGCTTTGGGTGTTAGCCTAAAGCATTTTGGATATTACCAAGGTGCTTTAGCATTTGTATTTGCGATCGGAAGCCTTTTATTCGGTATGGTTGTTGCTCGGTATGATCAGCTAAAGATGCTTAAGATTTCCGGATATATGTTTGTTTTCGGGTTTATGAGCCTTGGGACGGTTTCTTTTTTAGATAGTTTTGACCCTATTGTGATTACGCTTGCTTTTCTTGTATTTGTGATTGCGAGTATCGCCCCAAGTGCAATATTGTATCCTATTTTGTTAGAGGTTATGCCGCGGGCAAAAGGACGTATTGCTGCTTTAATGCAAGGGGGACGCCTTCTCTTTGCTGCTTTAAGCCTTCAAGTGGCCGGTTATTTTTATCAAGACTCTTTTCGCAACGTCGGTATGATCATTATGGTTTTTATTGCTCTGAGCACGATGACGCTTTTTACAATCGTTAATCGGGGAGGGGAAACGGAAACGGGTAAAAATATTTTGTAAGGTGTTAAACAAGCAATATCTTTTTCTTCTTTTTAGCTGTTTTCCTCGGGTTATTTTAGGGTTAGAATGAACAAATACTTTAATTTTTTTTCTAATTTGAAAGCCAAAGACTTATGGTAAAAGATTTTAAACGTGCCCATGAAAATATGTTATTTCGGCAGTTTTTACCCAATAAATTGACCGATCAACGCCTTCTCCATGCTTTTGAAGAAGTGTGGCGTGAGAAGTTTATCCCCGCTCCGTCAAGCTTTCTATCCTATTGTGACCAAAATGTGAAGTTGCCTGTTGAGGGACGAGAAGCTCTATCCTCTCTGTCTTTAATGCGCTTGTTACAAGCGGCTAATGTGACAAAAAAACATCGTGTTCTTTATGTGGCCGGCGGGACGGGATTCGGAGCGGTTATTTTGAGCTATCTTGCAAGATCGGTTGTGTGTCTTGAAGAAAACGACCTTCTCTATTCGATCCTTCTTGAGAATATCCGAGAGTTTTCCTCTACCTCTATTACGCCTGCGAAAGGGGCTTTGGTTGAAGGCGTCCCCCTGCACAGCCCCTATGATTTTATTTTTATTGAAGGAGCCGTAGCCGACATACCTTTTTCCATATTGGAGCAGTTGAATGAAGGAGGCAGGCTGTTTACTTATGAACCGCTTTTTGAGTCCTCCGATCAACAGACCTCACGGGCTGTTTATTTTGAGCGACACGGGAAAACATATACAAAAATATCTTTATTTGAAGCCGTTGCTCCAAGGCTGGCAGCTTTTAATAAAAAAAACGAATTCCATTTATAATAAAGCGTAAAGGTATTTTATAATGTCACAAAATCTAATTACTGTTTCTGATTTAAAGGAAATGATGGATAAGCATGAAGATTTTATCCTTTTGGACGTACGTGAGGAAAACGAGCGTGACATTGCAAAAATAAATTATAATTGCCGCCACATCCCTATGGAAGACGTGACGACGCGCTATGAGGAATTGCAGAAGGATAAAAATATTGTTATCTATTGCCATTCCGGCGTTAGAAGTTTTCAAGTCTGCCGATTGCTAGAGATGTATGGATTTGCTAGAGTAAGAAGTCTGGTGGGCGGTATTGATGCATGGGCCCAAGAAATAGATCCAACGATAAAGAGATATTAATGTTTAAAAAGAGTACCTTAGCCGTTTTCCTAGCCTGCGTTACCTCCGGAACGCCTACCTATGCTTTTGAACAAGCGCTTACCCCGACGCCTTTGCCGAAGGAGGCGTCTTCTAAAGACCGGCAATTTATAGAGGCGCTTGCTGAGGCTTATCAAAATAACCCGGATATTCATGTGGGGCTTCGGGAATATTATGCTGCCGTTGAAGCTATTCCTGTAGCACGAGCCGGGTGGTTGCCGACCATTACGTTAAGAGGATCGGGAGAGCATCAAAAAGCGCTTTCCAACGGGAAGTCAACAGCAATACAGCCCGTTCGACGGGGTCGTAGTAACACGGCAACCGATACTCTAAGTCTTCAAACGACTGTTCAACAAAATCTCTTTAAGGGCGGACAAACCTCCTATGCCGTTGCCAAAGCAAAAGCTGATGTGAGTGCGGCGCATATGAAATTCGTGGGTGTTGAACAAAACGTTTTATTAAGCGCTGTTAGGGCTTATTTGGATCTTTGGAAAGCATATGAAATCTTGCGTTACAGGGAAGCCAGTGTGAGTTTTCGAGAGCGTATTGTCGCTCAGGTTAAAGCCCAAGAGGATGTCGGTGAAAAAACACGTACTGATGTTGCCGAAGCGCGTTCCCAGTTGGCGGCGGCTGTCGCTGTTCGTTTAACGGCTGAATCGGCTCTTGTTACGGCGCAAGCAACTTACGCACAAGTTATCGGCGCTAATGTTCCGGAATCTCTTAAAAAACCGGCCTTTATCCTTCCCAAAGAGCAGTTGCCGAAAACGTTAGAGATATTGAATGCCTTGGCTTTGAAAGAGGCTCCCGGCTTACAACAGGCGATCTTTGCTGAAAAGGCTCAAAGGGCTGCTGTCGGCGTCTCGGAAGGAACGTTGCTTCCGAGTGTTGACCTCTCGGCAACAGGTTCTCGTCAAAAAAGTAACACGCAAACCAATAGCGCTTTCCATGAGGGAGCGACTGCTAAACAGACCGGATTCGGTTATACAAACACAGGAACCGTCGGGGTTAGTATAACTGTGCCTTTGTATCAAGCAGGCACGGCATGGTCCGGCGTACGTCGGGCGAATCAGCAACGTTACCAAGCTTTAAATGCGGTTAAACAGGCGCGTTTGGAATTGTTGCGAACTGCACGGTCAACCCTTCAATCCGTTATCTCTTTAGAAGATAGTATTAAACAAACAGAACTTCAAATTGAAGCGGCTCAGTTGAGCCTTGAGGGTAAACGTCAAGAGTATCTTGTGGGCGAGCAAACCCTAACAGATACCTTAATTGCAGAGCAACGTCTTGTGGATGCTCAGGTGCAACTTGTTGAAAGAGAGCGGGATTATCAAGTGGCGGTTTATCAACTGATTTCCGTTTATGGCGGGTTACTGCCCGAACAGTTGGGCTTACCCGTTGCTCGCCATAATGTGGCTCTTTATACCGATGAAATATCGACTAAATTGATTGGAACCGGTGACCTTAGGGCTCCCGAATCTATCGACGTAAAGGAATAGTTATGACTCAAAATGCCCTAAGAAAAGAGCCTGAGACCCAAACAGACGAACAGGTATCTGAAGCTCTTTCTTCCATTCGAAACGTGATTAAACAAAATCTTGAACAAGGTTTTGATCACTTTGGTGAGCCTCATGAAAAGGAAAATGAGGGGGATAGCGGGCAAGGAGCAGCTGAAGGACAAGAAGCGGAATATCCTTTTAAAAAAGAACATGCTCCTGAGGGAGTTCCCCTAAAAACCAAAGAGAGTTTAGAAACCTTGATTAAAGAGTCGGAGAGGAAGGATGCCTCTTTGAAAAAACCGTCCGGTTCTGCTGATGTTTTTATCTTGACGCAAGTTTTAGAAGAGGATGGTTCTGTTACGAATCTTGCTAAAAAAGAAACAGGGGCGCAAATTTCGGATACAAAATCAGAAGAAACTGAAGAATCTGACATAAAGAAGATTGAGTTAACGCAAGTTGACGAGGGACAAAAGGAGGGCGGTGCAACTGTGTCTGCGGCGGCCTCGGAAACTGCTGAAAAAGAGGAACTTTCAGAGCAAGCAGAAGCATCAGAGGAAGCAGAAGCAGATGCACCAAAGCGTTTGAGTGAAGAAAAAGAAATGAAAGAAGATGTCGTCGCTACGGACGAGCCCGAGGCCGAGCTTGACGCGCCTGATACCTCTGAAAACGATGATGCTGCAGAAGCTGAAACCACGATAGAAACTGTTGCGGAATTTGAAGAAGGTGATGTCGTACCTGAGCCGGAAACCCCTGTTAATGAAACGGATGCAGAGGCGGAGGCACAAGAAGCGCCCGCCCAAGATGTTGCAAAAAAAGACTCTGTTGCCGATGATAAAAAACTAGGTGTGCCTGCGCCTAAATTCTCTGAGGCAGAAGCCTTGCTTCTTGATAAAGCAATCTCGGAGACCGTCGGCGCGCCCGAAGCACCTGCGGGTAATTTCGAGATCGGTGTGGAAAATCTACTGAAGCAAGCCACAAAAGCACCTGTGGAAGACCTTGCTTCAAAGGAAACAATGGCAGAATCTGCTGCCGCTTTTTCAGAACTTGCAGATATTGCGCGCCGTCTTTCCTCTAAATCAAAAAGCGGCGGTGGTGGTGACGGGCCTTCGGGTCCTGTGACGCCGGAGCGTGTCGGGGGGTATACCGTTGAAGAGCTAATGCGAGAACTTTTACGGCCGATGCTAAAAGATTGGCTGGATACCCATTTACCGTCTCTTGTAAAATGGCTTGTGACCGAGCAAATTGAAAAAATGCTCCAAGGGCAAGGTATTTCGACAGGTTCAACACCTGTGTCAAAACCGGCGGAATCGGCACCGATCACAGAAAAGCCCGGTAACGAAACGACTAAGGCAGCGGCAGATACGGATTTAGACGCAGAAAGTATGGATTTTGATGCGCCCGGTGATACGTCTGTTGCTTAAAAGAAGTCACGGCGGCCTTTGACTTAGTCTTGAAAGTGCAGTTCTTTGCTCAAGTCTATTAAAGTTGATACAATATCCGCACGATTGCGTCGCGGAGACTCTTTTAGTTCTGTTCATGAAGAGAATTAAGATTATAGAATCCTCTGCATAAGCCCCTTTAGGCTCGTTCTCCTTTTCTTGTCAGGGCTGCAAAAAACACTGTAATGACTCTCTTTTGCAGTGCCTCTTTTACTTGAAAAGAATCTATAAAAAGACCACGGAGAATTCCCCGTGGCAATTTGTTATTTACTTTGTGAAATCCATTTAATACTCACACCTCGGTAGCTTTCTTCCTTAAGGTAACCGTCCTCAAATTTATTGCGGGAGGCTAGCAGAATCTCTTCTTTTGAGTTTATAAAGAGAGTATTATGCCAAGGTGTTATGTGGCTTCCGAGAATCATTTGAAAAGGAAGTTTCTGTGAAATATCTTTGTGGTGTTGATTAACGGATAAGCGGAGGTAATTCTCGTAACCTTCAAATAGGTCGCTTATATATCCCGAAAGTTGTTTTGCTTCTTGGGCATTGATTAAGGCACATTTTTTAATCATTGTTTTAAGACTAAATTGTGTCTTTAAAGTACGCATCAAAGCCTTATATGTTTCTTGATTTTCATCATTGTTTTGGATTGCTTCTGTTAAATAGAGCGCAAATTCATCATAGGATAACTCTTGGACACTCTCTTTTAATTCTTCGGGGAAACTGTCTCGAAAAGTCCTTTGTGTGCGAACCTTTGCTAGGATCTCTTCCTTTATCTTTTTATAATAAAAGGGACAATCTAACTCATGACGAACAAAAGGAATATAAGGATCCTTTTCTATGCCGTCGGTGTCTCTTTCGGACAGAAAAAGGGCGACCTCTTCTAAGGGTTTTCCTGTTGTGGGCATACTTTCAAATTCATGAATCTCTTTAATATGGAGGCACTCTGAGGGCAAAAGGTTGCGAAGATTGGAAATATAGTCATCACGTTGAGTTTGAACACCTAAAAAGCAACTAATTCGGATAGCATCGGGGATAATTGTAACGCAAGCTCCGGCCTCATAGATCTTCCCGATTTCTTGGCAAAGATGGTCAAGAGTTGTCAAAGCTAAGACGTCGGCTAAGTCAATTTCTCCCGGGGATATTACTTTTTTTTCATTGAAAGATTTGAAGGGAAAACCCGGTAAGATAAAATGGAGCGGGGCATTTGTTTTCATAAGCTTCCTTGTTTTTTTTATGAGTTTTTCCCTACCGTCAACCTCATCTTTTTGTGAAAAAAGCTGAAGAAAGTCAATAATAGTCTCGGGACTTAGGTTGTTGCCAATCGTGGGAAGTGTCGATTTATAATGCGAAATGAGACGTTCAATTTCAGAGGGGCTCTCTTCGTCAATTTCAAAGGAAGCGCTCGCTTTTTCGATGTTAAAAAATAGAAAAAAAGCCAGCAGGATTGGCGTGCCAAATAGGCAAGTATTTTTTTTAGACATGGTAATCTCCTTAGTGTCTTAAGTTTTTTTATAAATTGTACTGTGGTGAGGCAGGTTGGTTTTATAGAGTTTTAAAGAAACTCTATCGCCATCGGTAAAAAGATAGGGGAAGATCCCGGATGGTTCTCGTTTCTTTTTGATAGTATTTTGTATCTACTTGGCTTTTGGGAATGATTTGGCCTTGGCCATTTTGAGAAACGACAAAAACACCATTCCAAGGAAAAATAAGAGAAGCGGGGGTTATTTTGAGACCAATTTTTTTTGATAGGTCCGATTGATAATGAATAGAAAGGCGAAGCGTTTGTTTTCTTTGAGAACGTTGCACAAATATTTTGAGGTACTCGTCTCGTTTGATGAGCTGCATGGCTAAATCTGTGAGCATTATATCTTGTTGCTCAGGCGACAGGTTTGGAAAAGAGTGGGCTTTATGATTTATTTCGTGTCTTATGCGTTTTTTAAGGAGTTTAAGGCGTGAAGCGGGAAGGGGTTTTGGAAGCTTATATTCTGCTCCGGCTTTTTTAAAATTTTTGAGAGAAATGGCATCTTTTTGTAAAGCTTGTGACAAGGTGAGCAGGTTTAAGTTCGGAAACTCTTGAATGATTGTTTTTAGACGGCTTTCAAAGGCGATAACGTCTTTATCAGGAATGCCAAAAAGATCATTAAATAATAAACCGTCGGTCATGATTGTAAGAGAAACCTTCGGATAAACATCTTTGAGTTCTTTGATTACATTTTGTAAGTATTCTAAGCTGTGGTACTCCGCCATATCAGGTAGGCTTCCGTCAACGAAAAACTCTTTGTTAGATGATTTGAAGGGGAAGGCGAGGCAAAGGAAATGGATCTCTTCCCCCGTTTTAATTAGGTCTTCAAGACTTTCCAAGAGCTGTTTTGTGCCGGTGGGTGAGAGATCTGTTCGGCCGAGGTCTCCGGTGGCATGGGCATCAATATCAAAGGTTAGAATATGTGGCTTAAGGGTATTATAGAAAAGGCGGGCTCGAGACAGGTTTTCCGTACCTAAGGTTGAAGCCACACATAAAGAGCTTAAGGCGGTTAGAAAAATAAAAGTTTTTAAAAAATTTAACATGATTTTGATCACACATGACTATAACGAGGAAAAAATTTTAAGTATAGGCGGCTAACAAGAGGTTAGCAAAAAGGGATTTAGCGCCAACGGCGCCAATTTATATGATCAGTAGAAAAGAGTTGTGAAGATAAATACATCATTCAAAAATCGTATCTTATCAAAGACAGGGTGTCAATTTTTATTTTACTATTTCTTTTTGATGCCGGCGAAAAGTTATGCTTATTAATGTCCCGTGGTTTTAAAAATCTGTTGCAAACGGGTATCTTTGAGCAGTTTCTCAACGGTTTCTTTATAGACGGTAGGATTTTCTGAAGGAACCGGGATACGGGCGGCATATTCAAATAAGAGGTCCCCGAAATCTATGGTGCTTTGGGAGAAATTATATTTTATGGCATCGTATTTCTTTTTTAAATAGGGGCTCTGAGCCCATTGTATAAAATTATGAAGCCAAACAATTTCACCCGTATGATCTAGATTTCGGAGGGTTAAATAATCTTCCCAAGATTGAATCAAGACAATGGTGATGTATTGCTCTTCTGCCTCGGAGCGCAGGGTTGAGGGCGTTGTTTTTCCATTTGTTAACTTATAAAAAGTCGCATTGTTGTAATACAGGCTTGCAATGAATTCGGGGCGGGCATGCTCGGCTTCTTTTAAAAGTTGGTTGGGAAAAAGCCATAATTTATCAATGGCTTCCTTGGTGAATTTAGCTCTATTGATGGAATTTTGTGACTCAAGTCCTAAGGTGTTCAGAATCACGTTAAAGGACAGTACAACAACGGCAATGCTACCCATAATTGAAATAAAAACAGAAGTTCGTGAATCTTTGAATTCAACAGGTTTGATAAAAAGAGCTGCGATACCCCCGATGATAAGAAGGAGGATAGTAATAGCAGGAATCATAACAACATAGCTTAACATATAGAATAAATCCCACTTTTATTATTATATAGAAGCCCCTGCAAAAAACTCTTTCGGCGATAAAAAAGAAAATTCTTGACTTTCGCGGGAGGCACACACCAAATGTATGCTTACGTTTCCACGACTTCTCTTCACTTTTTTCTCATCCAAAACCGCCGAGCTTAGCCTTTTTGGAGGCTTCTATAATCGGTTCAAAACGCTCTCAGGCTTTGTCTATGGCGCTTAGACCGAAACATTTTGAACCGACTATATATTAAATTTATCACAATTGTGTTAATAATAGATTAATTCTTTATAGAGCTGTTTTTTACTTATTTTTTTAGGTTAGTTATTCGCCGCTCCGGTCAGGGGCTTTTTTTTCGGATTTGAGATCCGATTGGAATTGCGCTTCGGACAGAAGGATTTTTTCTTCGCTCGGCATATTGAGAACCGTCACAATATCTGATTTGAACTCGCGACGGTAAATAATCCAAACAATACAGCCGGTGGCAATCATAAAAAACCAAGGATTGAGAAGCCAAGCAATGCCGCCGAGGGCAAAATAATAAGTGCGCAGACCCCTGTTCATATGTTTCGCCGACATCGTTAAAACCATGGCAGCACGTCGGCTTGCGGGGATATAGTCATCCATATTTTCTTTAGGTTGCGGCATAGCACCAATGAGGATGTTTGCATAATTTAATTGTCTCAGAGCCCATGTATATTTGAAATAGGCATAGACAAAAACAATAACCATTAAAGCCAATTTTGTGTACCAAATAGCGATAGTCGGTTGTGTTGCACAGGGCAGTTCGCGAATGACATCAAGAGCCGCATCAGAAGCACCGACGATGGCAAGGATACCGGCAATAATCAAGATAGACGTAGAAGCAAAAAAAGCGATGCTTTGGTGAAGGCTGCTGACAATATTGACATCCACAACACGGTTTTCCCGCGAGAGGACATTTGTCATCCATTGGATGCGGTAAAGGTACATGCGGGCGCTCAAACCCCGAGAGCTGTGAACGTAATTATCCACAATAAGGCTGTAACCGATCCAGCAAAAAAGGAACCAGCCAAGGGCGATCAAATCCATGGGAGACGTTTGGATAAAGTCTTTAATACTAAGAAAGAAAAGTTCTAAATCCATTTGAATCCTGCGGTGGCGATAAGAGTGAAGGGGTATTTGGAAAATCTTTCTCCTTGGTTATTATATAAAATTCGTTTATATATGTCACTATAGAAACCGTTGTAAAAATCTTTTTAAAAAAGCAGCTTTTTGCAACGGCCTTCACTAGGTAATTTCATATAAATAATTGTAAAAGAGAAAATGGCAAAAGAAGATTTAATTGAATTCCAAGGTAAAGTGGCTGAAATTTTACCCAATGCGATGTTTCGAGTCGAACTTGAAAACGGCCATGTAATTTTGGCACAAGTTTCGGGTCGTATGCGCAAGAACCGTATCCGTGTTTTGCAAGGAGATACGGTGACCGTTGAAATGACACCTTATGATTTGACAAAGGGTCGCATTACTTTCCGTGAAAAATAGCCCGATAAACGTAAAGTAAAATCAGTCGTGGAAAACGGTATTTATATCACAAAGACGGATCAAGGACTTGCGTGCCTTCATATAGAAGAGGGGGAAACCCTAGATGTGCTCATAGAGACGGGAGCGCCTTTGGTCGGAACGATTTATGTAGGGCGTGTAACGGCAAAGGACGGCCCTTCCTTCTGGGTGCATATCGGCCTTCAAAAACCGGCTCTTTTACAACGACCTCGACAAAATTATCAAACGGGACAGCGGGTTCTCGTTCAGCTTAAGCGTCCGCCTCTCGTTGAAAAATATCTTATTAAAAATGCGGAAGTATCCGATGCGATTTCTGTTCCCGGGGATTTTCTTTATTACACGCCGGGTAAAAAAGGCATTTATTTTTCTTCTCAAATTCGAGATAAAGATTGGCGGAGTTCTACGCTTGAATCGTTAAACGCCATTGCAGAAAGTGAAGAAGGAATTGTTTTAAAAGGTCTTTCCTATGGAAAAGACGTAGCGGATATTACACAAGACCTACACAATGTGCGCTTGCAATGGCAGGAAATTCAAGAGAATTATCAAGCTGCAGAAAAGGTAGGGCAAGTCATTTACCAAGGAGAAACGCCTTGGGTATCTTATGTTTTAGAACATAAAAAAGAGCTTATTTTCACAGATAATGCCGATCTTGTTATTTTTCTAAAACAAAAAAATGTTTCCGAATCACGTCTTGAATTTTCTTTAAAACCGTCGTGGAAAACGCTTTTTACGGAAAGGTTAAATTCTCTGCTTGAAGAGCAAGTGCCTTTAAAGGGCGGCGGATATCTTATTATTGAAGAAGGTCATACCTTAACGGCTATTGATGTAAATACGACGGCTCCGGGAGATATACGGTTAACACGCGGTGTGAAATTGACCTCCGATAATGAGCGTTTTGAGTTTGCACAATCGGCTTTAAACGAGTCCGTCCGACATCTTTATTTGCGAAAGATCGGCGGTATTGTGCTTATCGATTTGCCAAGGCTCTCTAATTTGAAGCATCAAAAGGCCTTGCTGAAAATGGCAAAATCCTATGAGGATTCAACCCTTCAGGTCTTGGGGATGACCAAATCAGGCTTGTTGGAAATGACAAAACGAAAAGATGAAATGTCTTTAAAACAAATTTTTGAGGGGGGGAGCTAGAAAATGATTGATACGGAGGCGAGTAAAAAAGAATTACCCCAAAAATGTGCCTTATGTAAGAAAAAAGCCATTCGAGCGTATCGTCCTTTTTGTTCAAAGCGGTGTAAAGACATTGATCTTGGTAATTGGTTTACGGGAAAATACGTGATTGTCGGGGATGAAGAGCACGAAAAGCAAGAAGCAGGTGAAATTATTCCCTTAAAGGACGAATAATGATAAAAAAAACGCTTTAACCCATTGCCTTCGGATAAAAAAAGAGCTATTAAAAGGAAAAGCTATCATTGTAGCGTAAAGTTTCTGCGGGCGTGGTGAAATTGGTAGACACGCTAGATTTAGGTTCTAGTGACTTGCGTCGTGGGGGTTCAAGTCCCTCCGCCCGCACCATAATTTGATAAAAGATATTAATCAGCAGACAATAAAAGTGAGACTTCCCCATGGAAATCAAAAAAGATACAGTAGACGGTTTAAAACATACGTACCAAGTGTCCGTGGCTCCCGAAGCCATTGAAATGCGTGTAAAAAGCCGTATTCTTGAAGCCGGTAAGGGAGCTAAAATTCCCGGGTTTCGTCCGGGTAAAGCTCCCCTTCAAATTTTGCAGCAACGTTATGAAAGTAATGTTCGCCCTGAAGTTATTCGCGCGCTGATTGATGAGTCCTATCGCAAATTATTGGTTGAAAAAAAATTGCGTCCGGCAGGTCAACCTCAAATTACTGTTGATTCTTATGATGTGAATAAAGCCCTTGAATGCACCTATGAATTTGAAGTGCTTCCTGAAATTCAAGAGATTGATCTTAAGAAAAAAGTGAAACTCGAAAAACTAACCAGTGATGTCGAGCAAAAAATGGTTAAGGATTCCCTTGATCGCATTGCCGCCACAAATAAGACCACAGAACCTCTTAAAAAAGAGCGTGCTGCCCAAAAGGGAGATACGGTTTTTATTGATTTTGAAGGACGTACAAAAGACGGCCCTATTTCCGGCGGTTCCGGTAAGGGAGTGAGTCTTGAGCTTGGTTCCGGCTATTTTATTCCCGGTTTTGAAGAACAAATTGAAGGGATGAAAAAAGGACAAAACAAGAAAATTGAAGTGCCTTTCCCGGAAGACTATTCTGCAGCTGATCTTGCGGGGAAAGACGCAACATTTGATTGTACTTTACAAGATATCCATACATCTATTGTGCCAAAAATTGATGATGCTTTTTGTGAGAAGATGGGTTTTAAAACCTTGAAAGAACTCGAAGATGCCATTAAAGCTCAATTGGTTGCCGAAAATGAGCGTATGTCGTTTTTAGTTGCTAAGAAAGACGTTTTAGATGCTCTTGATAGCGAGAAAATCGATCTTCCCAAGAGTCTTGTCGAAAATGAGGTGCGTCAAATTACACTCCCTGAAAGGTCTTCTGAAGATCTTGGCGATGAAGGGGATAAAAAAGCCCCGAAGAAATCTAAAAAAGAGACAGACGAAGAAAAGAAAATGCATAAAATTGCAGAACGTCGTGTGCGTCTCGGTTTAATTTTGGCCGATATCGGTAATAAAAATAACGTTGAAGTCACCAACAAAGAACTGCAACAAGCCATTATTGACCAAGCCCGCCGCTATCCCGGTGAAGAGCAAAAAGTTATGGAATACTTCCAAAAGAATAAAGAGGCTCAACAATCTTTACGGGCGCCAATTTTTGAAGATAAAGTCATCGCTTTGATTTTATCAAAAGCCGATATGAAAGAGAAGAAAGTCTCTCAAGAGGTTTTGGAAAAAGCTGTCAAGGCCGTTACCGAAGCAGAAATTTAAGCTTTAAAAACCGAAATAGTAAAGCTGAAGGGCGCTTTGAGCGCTCTTTTTTTTATGAATAACATTAAAAACCTTTTGGTGAGCTTTGCAGAGTAGGGTACTATAAAGTCAGCTTATAAAAATTATACAGGAGCCTTAGATGTCAAGAGATTCATTAGACGTTTTCCAAAATACACTCGTTCCCATGGTTGTGGAGCAAACCCCCAGAGGCGAACGGTCATATGACATTTTCTCACGTTTGTTGAAAGAAAGAATTATTTTCGTGACGGGTGAGGTTAACGATGCGATGTCAACTCTTGTCTGTGCGCAACTCTTGTTCCTTGAATCGGAAAGCCCTTCAAAAGACATTTACATGTATATCAATTCTCCGGGGGGTGTTGTGTCTTCCGGCTTTGCTATGTATGACACGATGCAATATATTCGCCCTGACGTGGCAACACTTTGTATTGGCCAAGCCGCTTCTATGGGCGCCACCTTATTGTTGGCCGGTAAAAAAGGAAAGCGTTATTGTTTACCTAATTCTCGGGTAATGATTCATCAGCCCCTTGGCGGTTTTCGGGGTCAGGCAACGGATATTGAAATCCATGCCCGCGAAATTATTACTCTTAAAAAGAAGTTGCAAGAGGTTTATGCGTTCCATACGGGTAAAACCGTTAAGGAGCTTGAGGATGCCATGGAACGCGATAATTTCTTAAACGCCGAAGAAGCTAAAAAGTTCGGTATTGTGGATGAAGTCATTACACAAGCCCCAACACCGGCGGCTGCTGCTTAAGGTGTAGCGGGCTGCTCTCTATATAATGCTTTAAAGGCAACGGGCTTGATGCTTGTTGTCTTTTTCTATGTACAATCAGCTCTGCTGATTCTTCCACACCGACTTCTTTGTACAATCGCTTCAAAAAACAGGCCTCCGCCAAGCTACAAGATATTGAGAAAATAGGGGCGTAGAATCCTTTTTATAATAATTTTTGCCTTCTTTTTTAATTATTTTTTAAAAAAAGTTTGACATATGAGAAAGAATGTCGATATATATAATAGAAATGTTTTAGAAGACTTTTTCTAGGGCTATGAGTTTGAAAAAAAATCAGTAATTTAAAAGTTCTATGGAATATCCTAGGGACTTTCTAAACGTGTGTCGATTTCTCTTTCTCGTACCTCTTTAAAATAGCATGACGTAGCTCTTACCGAATCTAATCGTATTCTGTTTGAGGATTTTTCATGCTTGTTTTGAAAAGCTTTTGATGTTTCACGTGTTTTGCATAAAGTGTCATACACTCTAGGGTGCTTTATATTGCAGATCGATCTAAAAGAAGGGCCGGAAACTATCTTATAGTTTAGGCTCGGATTGAAGTTCGGGGACAATATGAAGTGCGATATGCATAAAGAAACAACCCGGCCGCCTTAGCACAAGCGTTTGAGGGGACACTAGTTAAGGCCTTACCTTTACGGTACTGCCGGGTTGGGAAACCGGCTCTGTTTATCAGGGTCGGTTTTTTGCAAGCTTTTTTCTAGTCTTAAAGCCGCTTTCTTACTTGACGATTAGCGTTAAGAGCGTTACAAACAAATAATATCTTTAAGTGTGCGTTAAAAATGCGCTTTGGATATGGCGGGTGTAGCTCAGTCGGTTAGAGCGCCAGTTTGTGGCACTGGAGGCCGTGGGTTCAATTCCCATCACTCGCCCCATTACTTTTAAAACCAGGATGTTCCGGATGGGTGGCCGAGCGGTTGAAGGCACCGGTCTTGAAAACCGGCAAGGGTGAAAGCTCTTCGTGGGTTCGAATCCCACCCCATCCGCCATCCTGGGTTTTAAAGAAGTCTCATAAAGTCCAAAATCCCTAGACAATGCTTACCTTTCTGATATTATTAGTCCAATAACGTCCCGTTAAAATTAATAACAGCCGGGGGCATATTGGGGCACAAATGGGGGCATCAATAGAGCCCCTAATGGAAATGCCCCCAAATGTCTTTAACCGATATAGTCTGTAAAACCGCGAAGCCTGAAGCGAAGTCAAGAAAGCTCTCTGATGGAGCCGGTCTTTATCTTGAGGTTATGCCTAACGGAAGCAAGTACTGGCGTTTGAAATATCGCTATAGCGGAAAAGAGAAGCGTCTTGCTTTTGGTGTTTATCCTGAAGTCTCTCTTAAAGAAGCCCGTGAAAAACGTGACGAAGCCCGCAAGACCCTTGCAGACGGGCAAGATCCATCCCAATTAAAAAAGCAAAAAAAGCTTACTCAATACATTAGTTCAAACAACTCCTTTGAGATTATTGCCAGAGAATGGCATACCGATCGTAAATCGGCTTGGACAGAACGCCATGCAACGTATGTCCTCAGGAGGCTTGAAGCAGATATTTTCCCTATTCTTGGCTTTAAAGCCGTTCAAGATATTACAGCTCCTGAACTACTGGCAGCCTTAAAAAAGATTGAGAGCCGTGGGGCTGTTGATATAGCTAAGCGTGCCTTACAAACAACGGGGCAAGTATTTCGTTATGCTATTGCCACAGGACGAGCCGAAAGAGACATTTCAAGTGATTTAAAGGGCGCTTTAAAAACACGTAAAAAAGAAAATTATTCCTATTTAGAAGCAAGAGAATTGCCTGATTTTCTTTCAAAGTTAGAAAATTATGACGGGGAGCTGCAAACAAAACTCGCCTTTAAGCTTCTCCTCTTAACGTTTGTGCGTACCGGTGAATTACGTGGAGCTAAGTGGGAAGAAATTGACCTTGAGAAAAACGAGTGGCGCATTCCTGCTGAAAGAATGAAGATGCGTACGCCCCATATTGTCCCTCTTTCCACACAAGCCATTTCAATTTTAAAAGAGCTTGAACCCATTAGCGGGCACAGAGAGCACATTTTTCCCAATCGTAATAAGCCGATGACATGCATAAGCGAAAATACAATTTTATATGCCATATACCGTATGGGTTACCACAGCCGAGCAACGCCCCATGGTTTTCGTGCAACGGCCTCTACGATTCTTAATGAACATAGTTTTCACTCAGATGTTATTGAGCTGCAATTGGCCCATGCCGAACGCAATAAAGTCAGAGCCTCTTATAACCACGCACAGCGCCTTACTGAAAGGCGAGCCATGATGCAATGGTGGGCTGATTACCTAGCCTCTCTTTCAAGAGAAGACAACGTTACATTAGTTAATTTTCAAAAAACAGCGTAAGGAAATGATAATGTCAGGAGACTGGTCACATTTAATTAGCCGACAAGACTATGAGATATTCGCGTTAAAACAACGCTTACCTCTATATCAAGCTTTTGAGTATTTCTCACACCCTGAGGAAATAAAAAATTTAAAATCTACCTATAGACAAATCCCAAGATTCAAAGATATAGCTAAAAGAAACTTTAATTATCGCAAAATTAATCCGGCTGAACATCCCATGGAGGCGTTATATAATCTTAGATTGCTTTCAATTCAAAAAAAGTTTGCTGAAAAATTTATGAATGGGACACTGGAAATGGAAGCAGATGTAGCTATTCGTACTAGGGAACGAATAGCCCCTGAAAATATTCAAAGAATGATTGAGCATGATGAAATAGATTTTGTTCACTCTTCGGGAATAATAGGCTCCTCGAAACTTACAGGCATTAGGGTCTTTCAAAACAAAAAAAGAACAAAAAATATTGAGGTAATATTAAAGGAAAATCTCGATGCTTTCATAGCAAGCAGTAAAACTAAAGACGAAAACTTAAACACGAAAAAAAAGGCGGCATCAGCTTTTTTATCTTATCTAGTAACATTAAACATTTTAGATGCTTCTGAAAGCTCATCAGAAAATATTGAGAGGCACCTTAGTAATTTGGGGTGGAAAGATGAAATAAAACCTCGATTAGGCTTTAGGCTAAAAAAATAAAATTAGTCGCCCAAAAATAAAATAAGTTTTCTCCTTGCAAATCAATGGTTTGCAAGGATTTTCTAAATGATTTTTATATATCTTTTAGTGTTTCGCCCAAAAAACGCCTATGGCCTTCTTGTTTATAGAACATTAATAAACAAGGAGAGGTTCTATTGAACATAAACAATTCCCAAAACAACCCGAGTTATAAAATATTAAGGTTACCTGACGTTAAGGCTTTTACAGGATTAAGCCGTTCTAGCATTTACCTTTATATTAAAGCGGCTTCTTTTCCCTCGCCAATAAAGATTGGAAAGCGCAGTGTTGGATGGCTTGAATCTGACATCCAAGAATGGATTAAATCTTGTAAGGGAGGGGTGAAATAATGACGAGCCCAAAAGAAATGCCCGCCCCCTGTAAGGACGAGCAAACCAATGACTTTCAAGTGAAAAATAGCAAATTCCCCCCTCTATCACAAGTTGATAACTGCCGGTCTTTTGGGGATATTGTTTCAAGGCTAGTTTTCAATGTAGAGGCTCAGATCGCCCATAAGCAATATGCTTCTGCAGGAAAATTAGGGTTGCGCATAGGCGCTATGTTTCCTTCAAGGGAACACCCTTTAGAGCCATTATCTCAAGTGTGTGTAGAAGATTCCCCTCAAAGTAAAGAACACACCCCTAACGGAGGTGCAGATGTTTAATGAGTTTAAGAAGGCTATGAGTACTAAGGGTCTCCAATGTCCGATTGATATTGTTACGGACGGGAAAGTTCATCGATTTTCTAGCAATGGGGGGCGCAATAAAGACGGCTGGTATGTCTTATATGAAAACACTAAGGGCTCTTATGGTGGTGTTTATGGTGATTGGAAAACAGGAAAATCTTATAAGTGGTCTTCTATCAAGGGAACCGCCTCGCCACAGCAACAACAGGAAATAGACTTCCGTATTGAAGCAGCAAAAAAGCTCCACAAGAAAGAGACCACGGATCGTCAAGACAAAGCATTTTTGGAGGCCTCTAATCTATGGAAAGGTCTAAATGAAAATGGCACTTCTCCCTATTTGCAAAAGAAGCAGGTGCAAGCCTATGGCGTGAGATTTGGAAACATTAAATCCCTTGTGGTGCCCTTATGCGATATCTCTGGCAAGTTATGGAGTCTCCAGACTATTGCGTCCACAGGAGATAAGAAGTTTTTGTCCGGCGGTAAGAAGAAAGGCTGCTTCCATACCTTAGGCGTTTTAGATACGTCCTCTCAGGTTTATGTCTGTGAGGGTTATGCGACAGCAGCAAGTCTTTATGAAGCGACAAGGGTTACCACGGTGGTTGCTTTTGATGCGGGTAACCTTGAGCCTGTAGTAAAGGCTATTAGGCATAAATATCCTGATCTCTCTATTACCGTTGCAGCGGATAACGATCAATGGAAAGAGGTTAATACTGGCTTAGTCGCTGCCCGAGCAGTTGCAAAGAAACATAGCGCTCAAGTAATTTACCCGGACTTTTCAGACGCTATCAGGGGAGAGTCTAAACCAACAGACTTTAATGACCTTCATGTTTTGGGTGGACTGTATGCCGTTAGAAAGCAAGTTTTAAAGGGAGGGGCGCAATCATGAAAAAAGGTTCTTTACCAAGTGGCTTCTCATTGAAAGAAGACGGCCTTTATTTTGAAGAGGACTGGCTTTCTTCTCCCATCACAGTCCTTGCCCACACACGGGATGATAATAGCGAGAGTTGGGGGCGGTTGGTTCAATTCTCTGATCTTGATCAGCACTGTCATGAGTTGACGATCCCACTAGATACTTTTGCTCGTGATTGTTCCGATCTTTTTAGTATGCTTCTTTCTCGAGGGCTTCGCATAACCAACAAACGCGGCCTGCGTAACAAACTAACTGACTATCTTCAGAACACACCCCTTTCCAAGAAAGTGCTCTGTGTGCCCCGTATTGGCTGGCATAAGGATTCTTTTATCTTGCCAGACGGATCAATTCCAAAGTCCGATGAGGTTTATCTGCAAAGTAGCACAAGTAATTTTATAGGCTTTCAGGAGGCGGGAACCTTAGAAGAGTGGAAAGAACATGTTGCTAAACCTTGCCGAGGAAATAGCCGTCTGATCTTTTCCCTTGGATGTGCGTTTGCAGCGCCTCTGCTTCCTCTTATTAACGCGGAAAGTGGTGGCTTTCACCTTAAAGGGTCAAGCTCCATTGGCAAAAGTACGGCTCTTGCGGTTGCGGCCTCCGTATGGGGAAGCCCTCAATTTATCCAACAATGGAAGACGACAGGCAATGCCTTGGAAGCGGTCGCTGAGTCTCATAATCATGCTTTGCTCTGTCTTGATGAGCTTGGGCAAGTGGATGGCAAAGAAGCCGGTGAAATCGCTTATATGCTGGCAAATGAGTCCGGTAAAAACAGGCTCAAAGCCAAAGGGGGATTGCGTAGAAAATATACATGGAAACTGTTGTTTCTCAGCACCGGAGAAATCTCTTTGGCCGACAAAGTGAACGAATCAGGGAAAAGAGCAAATGCCGGAATGTTGGCGCGTATGGCGGATGTTTTGGCTGATGCGGGTAAAGATCATCGTCTCTTTGATACCTTAAACGGCTTTAAAGACGGAGGAGAGCTTGCAAATCATCTTAAACAAACAACAGCCCAATATTACGGCACACCAATCAGAGCGTTCTTGCATCATGTGAGCCAACATAAAAATGAGATACTTACATTTTACGAAGATTTTAAAAAGGATTTCATTGCAAAGCATGTTGATCCTAAAGCAGATGGACAGGTAAAGCGTGTTGCGGATCGTTTTGCTTTGGTGGCCTATGCAGCAGAGCTTGCTATTGAATTAGGGATTTTGCCTTATGAAGAGGGTGAGGCTACTCAAGGCATCTTGCAGTGTTTCTTGAGCTTCATTGAAGCAAGGGGAGGGAGCGGCTCCCATGAAGCCGATGAAGCCGTAAAGCAAGTTCAAGCTTTCATTGAAACTCACCAGTTAAGTCGCTTTGCCTTAATAGGAGGTATTCCCGAAAATGTTGTTGAAGAAAGAATTTATAATCAAGCGGGGTATAGGCGTAAAAAAGATGATGGTTCCTATGATTTCTTCTTTTTCACAGACCTATTTAATAAAGAAGTTTGCAAAGGGCTTGACCCTCAATTTGTTAAAAAGGAGCTTTTGAAGCAGGGTCTCTTAAAGGTTGATTCTGACGGGCGATATACAAAAACAACACGTCTACCTCATTTGAATAAGAATGCAAAAATGATTTGCATTAGCTCTGATAGAGCGGTGGAGGAAGTGGAATGAGTCCCTATTTTGACTTTCTTAAAAAAACACCGGGAACAGCGGGAGCACCGGTAATAAATATTTTAAGGGCAATGATACCAACAATTCCAAGGGGATATATGTATTACCGCACCATGCAACATCACCGGTAACAAGTGGTAATGTATTAAACAACACAGGTGTTTTGTTACCGGCTATTCCCACCCAAAAAGAGGCAGTGGTAACTGTAGAACCTAAGGCTAGAGACGTTGTTCCCGCTGTTACCGGTGTTCCCACTCAAAACGATAAAGATATCAATTATCTCTATCATGAGCGTGCGGGCATTCTTCAATACGATGGGGGGTTCTCTCAAAGTGAAGCCGAGCGTTTAGTCTATCAAGAAACGCTATTGATCTACATGGAAGAGACGCACCCAACCATATTAGAAACCTTTCAAAATATAATCTTAAACAACTCAGGAGAAAACCTATGACTCAAGACCTCAAAGAAACGAATGTAACAGCATTGAAGGAAGAAAAAATCCATAAGTTAACAGGTTCAAAGTTTAGTGGCTTCACTCAAAACCTTGTAAACCAAATGATGCAAAGTTTGAACCTACAGGGCATTTCTGAAAAAGACGCCCTTGTTAGCGGAGAAAGTTTCCTTGATGCCCTAGAAGCTCTTGGTCCAAAAAATGAAATTGAAGGGATGTTGATTACCCAATTAGTAGCAACGCACAATGCGGCCATGGAGTGCTTTAAGAGAGCTGCCAATCCCAATTACAGCTTTGAAGAGCAGCAAAAGAGTCTTGGGGGTGCCAATAAGCTCGTTCGTTCCTATGCGGCGCTTGTTGAGAGCATAGAAAGAGGCCGTGGTAAGGGAGGCAATGAGCAAAAAATTACCGTCCAACATATCCATATCAATGATAAAGCGCAGGCTATTGTTGGTGATGTCGGGAGGGGGTAGGGTGAAGTGCCTAATGTTTTCTCATGCAAAGTATTAAGAAGTTGATGACGCTTGCTCTTCGGGCCAGCCATGAGGCGGCGTTTGGTTGTTAGATGAGGGCGTCGTTGACCATGTGCCAATTTTTCCCATTTTAAATACTCCCTGTATTTTTTTATTTTATTGCTAATAAATCATCAAGGGTGAAATCATATTTCGATGTTTCAACCTCTTGCGGTTCGTTTCCATCCACTGCAAGCAAGTCATCAAGGGTGAAATCATATGAATTACCTTGTTGATTAACCGAAGTAACTTGTTGCGCCTGTGTGTCGACTTGTGCCATTTTGTTTACAGCAAAAAGATAGAGACCTAGAAAAATAGGGGCTGCATAAAGGAGGCTAATCCAATAGCTCCTATGAAATGGTAGTTTGCCATACCAACGTTGTGGGATGTATTTTTTTAGATTGAAATAAAAATATAGGCGTACTGGAAGTAATAGTATACGCAACAAATAACCGTCGCCCCATATCCAAAAACCCAACCAATATATTAAAATCGGAAAATTGATTAGGATAAAGAAAATTAAAAAAGAAGAGAGATTAAAGCCGATGTATGAATTAGATGCCCCAGCCATGCTAGAGATAAGTAGTGCTATGATGCACCACAATACACTGAAAGAAATTTTTATTTTAAGTATTTTTTTCATTTAATGACAAATTTACATATTTAATAATGGGTATTTTTATATATAATATAATTATTTTTGTCAATATTTTTTCTGTCACCTATTAATTAAAGTAAATGTCTCCGTAAGAACCTTTTTCATATCTTCATAAAACTTCAAGCTCGTCTTCGTATAGAGCCCATGTTTGAATTTGCCATGGGCGCCTCCCAAAGGTGCCCCCGATGATTTTCCGCCATGCATGCGACAGCGGCCATTCTTCATTGCAGGAGATTGGCAGGCTCTTCCTTGCCGTGTCTTAGCACCACACCTAACTGAATTCATCGCCTGTTCCAAAGCTTCTTGCCGTTGCTCCCTTCTTTGTTCTCTCGGGTGCATGGGGTTATCCAACATTTTTTATCTCCTCCCCTATTAACTTAAAATGAATTTTCATATGTTGCTATCAAACTATAGAATTTTTTAACGTTTTCTGAAAAAATACAAGTAAAGGTTTCTTATTCTAATGTTTAGTCAATCATTATCAGTTTTCTATTTTTTAAGACCCTCATTTTTTAGAAGCGTCTCAATGTAGTTTTTAAGTTTTTCAAACTCTTGCGTTGGGTTAGAAAACCAATCCGTCGACCAAATTCGGTAAATGCGCCACCCTAATCCTTCCAAAACTTGTTGTCTGATCACATCTCGTTCTCGCGCTGATTTAGAGGAGTGATAGGTGGCACCATCGCATTCTATGCCCATCAAATAACCGTATGGATATTTGGGATGCTTTACCCCTAAATCAATTCGGTATTTAGCTACTCCAACCTGCGGATGTACTTCGCAACCGATGCTTTCTAGTCTTTCCTTGACCCATATTTCAAAGTCGCTGTCAGGATCCATCTGAGTTTCTATACCTTGATCTATCATGCCTTTGGACGCATAGCTTAAAAAGCCTTTTAAAGCTATTAGGCCTTGAGAGGAATTATCACTGGTTTTGATATCTTCAGGTTTAAGTGATGTAAAAACCAACATGTTTTTCTTTGCGCGGGTAAAGAGAACGTTTAAACGTCTATAACCGTCTGTGCGGTTGATAGGTCCAAAGCGTTGCATTACGGTTCCGTTTTTATCTGGGCCGTAAACAGTGGAAATAAAGATAGCATCACGTTCGTCTCCTTGAACGCTTTCTAGATTCTTCACGAAAAATGATTCGAGGGTATTCTCCCATTTAGATTTGTATTTTGCAGCGTGTTTGTAATCAATAAAGGCTCGATCCATCTCGATTTCAATCAAATCCTTTTGCACCTGATTCATTGTGGCAATTCCGAGGCTACGATCAGGATGTTTGCGCATGAAATCCAAAGCTGATTTTACTATGGCCTCTACTTCATTCATGTTGGAATTTGAGGCGTAAGTACCGCCGATATATTTTAGCTTTATGCCCATTTCGTCTGGATTATTGATAGGAGATGGGAATAAAACGAGGCTTTTATCGTAAAAATGATAATTGGAAAAAGCGATCAGACTCTCATGTTGAGAGCGATAATGGCGGCTCAAAATACGAGACGGTCTGAAGGAGGAGAGCGCCATATCCATGATTGCCTCAGACGTAAAATCCTCTTCTTCGTCTTCATTATCCTTTCCGGCTGATTGGAAGAAAGATGTAGGTGGCAGTTGCTGTGGGTCGCCTACAACAACGATTTGTTTAGAACGTGCACAACCACCCAAAGCGTCCTCAGGGCGCATTTGCGAAGCTTCATCAATCACAATAAGGTCAAATTTAAACTTTCCGGGGTCAAGATACTGCGCCACGGTCAATGGCGACATAAGGAAGCACGGCTTGGTCTTTTGAATTGACTTAGCAGCACGCTTCATAAGATCTCTGATTGGAATATGACGGCGCTGTTTGTTAATTTCGTTATGAATGAGCGCGCTTTCTGTCCAGGTGCTTCTCCTTCCATAACCATTTCCGTACAGAGGCTTGTAGGCATTGAGTTTATTGCAAAGTTCTTGCTGCTGAAGCTGCAGTATTTCTTGATCCAGCACTTTAATTTTGGCTCTGGCTTTCTCCAAGCTCATGCCATTGGCTTTTAAAAGCACCGGATTTCGGTGGTAAATTTCGCGTGCTATGGCACTATAAACCATATACTCAAAGGCCATGGGCAGTGTTTCAAAATTAAGCTTTTCTTGATCGTATATTTGCAGCAATTGCCTCTTAATTGTTTGGGCGGCTTTGGCATAGTGTCCGTTGAAACTGACCCATTGATTGAGAGCGTCTGGTTTGTTCAAGGCTTCCGATAACTGTTTGACTAGATCGTCTAGATCTATATTTGACCAGTAATTTTCATTCAAAAGAGGGTCGAAGTAGATATTGGCGTGGGCATCGACTTCTGTGGCAACGTTCTTTGTAGCGTTAATAATATTGATCAATGTTTTCAGTTGGTCTTTGAAGCTCTTCCATGTTTTTAAAAAGTCTTTGTTTAAGAAAATATCAAAAACATTCTCCAGCTTCGATATAGCCAGACAACCGCCTATAAAGCGAGCGGTTACATCAATATCCTCAATATTAGTTTCGACACCTTCATAATAATCACCAAAAAACTTTTTAACCCTATTGTCTTTTTCGGCAGTATCGCGCGCTTCCTTGGCATTTTGCAGGCGCGGTAGATCCTCAGCGATATTGGCGAAGGTAATCGCTTCACCAGAGGCTATATTTTGAAGCTGATCTTTCAATATGCTCAGCTTTTCTATTTTCTTCCTCAGGCCGTCTAGATATATTTTGATGGGAGTGTGGGGCGCGACATTGCCTTTAATATCCGCTATTTTATTTTTCAGTGCGACAAAATGATCATCGCTTGCCAATTCTCTCACAGAGTCCAGCTCCTCCATATCACCCTTTAAAAGCCACTGGCGGACATTTCGGGAAAATTCATTGCCTGCTACGTAGCGTTTTCGGACGTCAGCTGCCCATTCATTGATCTGCTGTAGCTTGTTAAAGTCAGTTCTGATACCGTTAAATGAAGCTCCACAGATCAACTGGAGCTGATCGTCCTGTTCGATCTTTTCCATTTCTTCTTTATTATCAGCGATCGCACGCAGTGTATTGGCGGATTGTCCTCGATCAAATTTAACTTTTTGCTTAGAAGCCAGCGTAATGACCTTTTTTGCCTGACGGTAGGATGAATCGAGAATGGCAAAAAATCCGGCGTTATCAAGCACTGCAGCATACATGCGGATTTCGTTGGGTGCTCCCATCATTGAGAGATCATAGTGTTCCTCTTGATCCTTCAGACTTTCTTGGATGCATTTTTGTGTCTCAGCGGCAGCTTTTAGACGTGGTGCGTTGGTTTCATCGATAATATTGTTTGTTCGGAAGAGCAAATAATCGCGTGGCACGGAGGCGATATAATCCGGTACCTCTGCCAATGCGTAAATCTTGTCCAGATCTTCGTTTCTCGAAATACCAAATCCTTTGCCGATCTCTAGAAGAGTTTTAAGATTTCTGTCCCATAGCTTGAGTTCTTCTTCCAAACTTTTGACATGCGCCCATATGTCGAGTGCGGTCATATTATGGGCGTCAATTTCTTTTGCGACCAGTGTATGCTTTTCTATCTCTTGGATATCTTCGATAGCTACAAACACATTCTGCATGGATTGAATTTCTTTTAAGGCTGATCTGTAAACGTGAATACGATCAACAAAAATAGCAAGGGCTGCCGCTTTTTCCTTATTTCCCAGATCGGCGATGAAAGCCTCATTCAATGTGCTGGTATCGTAATTAATAAGATCATTTAGGCAGGCATAAAACTTATTAATATCTTGCGTGGTATTGCCGATGGAGAGATCAAATGCCTTATTGAAGACTTCCAGTTTTGATTGGGTCTTCGCAAGCTCGTTTTTCCATTTTTCAATCAACAGCTTTAACTCATCCTGCTGGAAGGGGTTTAAATCGGTATTACCAACGAAGTCCCATGGATGTTTGCCGTTTTCCGATTCTTCATCAACTTGTTTTTTAAGGCATACTATTGTTTCCAGCTCACCGGCATGAGCACTTAATTCGCTTTCGGACAAGTCGGCCTGTTCAAAAGATATTTTGCATTGGCTTATTATCGAGAAGAGATCACCAATGCGGGTTTTCCGAAGCTGTGCGCCCCACAGATAATCATGGACAGGCTTGTTCTGTTTACCAAAGTTAGAATTTAGTGCATTAATATATTCTGTGATATGATCTTTGTGGTGTTTAAAAGTTTGAAGTTTTGAGGAAAGAGAACTGGTATTTCCTCTCGTGGATCTTAATTTCAAACGATCCTCTATGGATTTTAGTACCTCGGTTTTTTTGGCTTTTGTAGAGTGAAGTTCGAGGCAATATGGCCCTAAATTCGCCTTACTTAACCGCTCATGCACCACATTCAAAGCGGCCATTTTCTCTGCTAAGAACAAAACTGATTTTCCTGTCGCGAGTGCATTAGCGATAATATTCGTGATTGTTTGTGATTTTCCTGTACCTGGAGGTCCTTTAATAGCCATGTTTTTGCCTTTCATTACATCGACCAAGGCACTGTGCTGTGAAGCGTCAGCAGAGGTAATGAGCAATGGCACGGCTTTCTCAACTTCAGGTGTATCTATATCGTAATCGTCAGCATGATCGTTGCTAGGTTCGCTATCAGATCCTGCAAATAGTTTCTGCACAATTTCACTGGTCGATACATCCGTATGGCTCGGCCATTTCTTCGGACTTAGATCATGAAACATAACAAGGCGTGCAAAACGAAAACGGCCTATAGTGATGAAACGTCGAACTTTCCATTTTTCTTTTTTCGGGATCTTGGCCTCTTGGATAAGCTCATTCACTTTCAGCATGTAATCTTCAGGCCCGTCTTCTTCGGTGAATTTTGGTAATTCTATGCCGAAATCATTACTAAGACGTTCCGAAAGAGATAAATTAATTTCCGGCTCTTCTCCAGTAGCCCCAATATAATATTTATATCCTTCACGTGACTGCTTTTTCTCTATTTCAAGCTGAAGTAATAATAACGGTGAAATGTACTTTTTATCTGAATTGGCTGAATCATACCACTCCAAAAAGCCGAACGCTGCATAAAGCGTGTTTACGCCGGACTCCTCAATATCCGTTCGGACATAGGAATTCAGGCCACTCAATTTTCGGTTCATTTCTTCAGGTTTAAGAAGAGTTTGGATGAATCTGTCTGTATGCCGTTCTGCATCTTCCTGATTTTCAGGTGTTGGATCCGGCATTTCGTAGCTAGGATCAAGATGATGCTTTTTGGCAACCTCAGCGTTGGTTAGGCTGTTTTGCTCTTTCCATGCCGGTAATTTTAACTCTTCGCGGATTTTATTACGCAGTTCACGCTCGATTTGCTTAAGATTATCCAGTGCACCTTCTTCTTCCTCGTTAACATTCTTTATGGATTCAATATAAGTCTCATCAGTTAGTTGAGCTTGCTCAAGAGTTCTAAGAAAAACAGGTGTTTTTTCGTCAGGCGGGATTTGATCTTCTTCAGGCAATGACATAAAGGTCAGAATCTTGCCCTCCAAAAATTTTCCATAGAGGAAATCGGGGAGTTCATCAATAATACGTATGTGTTGGCGAGAACGTTCACTATGATTGAACGATATTAGGTTGTTTCTTTTACTTGTATCGAGAAGCCTTGATCTATATTTTTCAATACATTCTTTTATAAAACTATTCTCCTTTTCCATTTTTAACTCTCGCTTTCTAATTTTCAGATTTTCTAAATCTTTGTTTATTTTCTTAGGATTATATTACCCTATATTATTAAATCCAATGTTTACGGTATAGAAATTTTGCTTGTTTATATTGTGCGTATTTTTTTCTCGATGCTTCATATATTTAAGGTAAAATTTTTTCTAAAAAAAGAAAATACAATATCATAATACATTTTATTAATTAATAAAAAGATAATAAATAAATATTTATAATTAGTTTTTTTTATTCAATTGTTGTAAAAAAATTTTAGATAAACTATAGGAAAAAAGTTTATATAGAGATAGCTGAATTTGAAAATATATTGTTATCTCCTTTTTGTGCTTCCATCAAAAAAATAACGTGGGGGCATAAATGGGGGCATGTATTTTATCTAATGGTTTTAAAAGCTATACGTGCTAATAGTTTAAACGCCTAATGTGAACGTCACCCCACCAAAAAACTATATTTTACGTGCCTTCTAGGAAGTTGTTAGTCCTTGGGGGGCTTACTATGTCTATTGACATCTTTCAAGGTTAGGGGGGCGGCAAATATTTATACGGCCGTAAGACGTGCCGTTATGGGAGCGACCGAGCCCTCGTCGGCAATCTCGGAAGGAATTAGGGGAAGTTAAGTAAAGATATAAGTAATTATATATTAATTGTTAATTAATAGTTCGTTGTTACTGTTAAAGTATAAGTATTGAGGTGTTATTATGGAGATACGCGGCTGCTACTTTGATGACGAGACTATAAAACTATACGTTAAGGAAAATATAGAGAGCTTTGGCAAAGAGGATAAAGGGCTTTTAAAAAGATATATCAAGGACGAAGAGTTGAGTGATCCTGAGACAATCTTATTGGGCAGTATTTTAGAATTATATTTTCGTGATTTTGTTTGCACGCGTTGTGAGGCTCTGGTTATTAGTGACGGTTCGGAGGTATTTAGCATTAGTTCGTCATTTTCCGTATACTGTGAGCATGTCATAAATAAAAAAGAGTAATCTTTTTAACGATCTTTTGAGTGTTTTTCGGTATAAAAAAATAGTTCTTTATATTGGCCGGCATTGTCTCGATTTTGTAGGTCAATTTTGTTGAGGTCAGGTGAATAAGGCTGTTGAAACAGCGCTCGACACCTTGCGGCCTTAATAAGCTCAATAGGATATCCGTGGGACATGATCCCGTCATATCGCAAAATAACACACATGAAACGCCTCTTTTGCTATAAAAATATTGACAAAATTGAAGTTATTTAATAAATTAGTTTTTTATAAGTATAAAATATCGGATGTTTTTTTATGAATAAAATTTTAAATTTTACTTTTCTTTTTGTATTTTCTTGTCAGCTTTCTTTTGCTTCAAATTCTTTTCTTGTTGAGGAGCAAACCTCCGCAAGGGAATCCATGTTCAAAGAACTGCACCAACACCTTGAAAACCATTTAAATCACTTAGAAGATACCGTAGCTGTCAGCTTAATGCTCCGTGATTCTAACGCAAATGAGGCTCCGAAAATTGAAACAGCTCAATGTGTACAAGTTCTTAAGCAAAATATAAAACATATAAGTGAAATGGCCGGTTTTCTTCGTGACGTCCACGAGGGAAAAATGGAAATGAAGCTCTTTATGAAGACTTTATTAGACTTTCGTCTTCGCAATCTTCAAAAACGTAAAGCTAACTTACTACGTGCAAAAGAGAACATTGACGGCATCGCTTATTATCTAACGTCACCGGAAATCATAGAAAGTGTACCGGAAACTTTACGCATCTTTCCCGAGACAACGATTGATACCTACCAAACTATTAACAGACTCATCATAGGTCTTTTATCCTTAGAAGATCTCAAAACCCTTCCTGCCTCAACGAAGAAAATGCTCCGTGCCTCCCCGAGTCTTTGGAATCGCATTCAAGGTCTTGATGATGATCTTGGTTTTCCCGATGAAGCCCTGTTAGCTTGAGAGTATTAATCTTGATCATCCTATTCAATCGGCCGAATTTCAAAAATTTGGCGATCTTTATTACCACGATACTTATATTATCGAGCAAACCCCGGTTCAACTTTACCAATACTCATCTTTCTATAAGTCACCCTATCCTGTTACTCAATTTGTATCCCTTTATGACGCAAGCCTATTCTCGGGGGAAAAGAAAGGTTTAGAAGCGCTCCCGTACCCTGATTTCCTTAAGCCCTATCCACGTGTTGTCGTCGATATTTCTGAAACCGTTAAAAAGGAATCCTCACAAAAGAGTCTTACAGTCCGCTCAAAAGGTAAAAAAAGAAAAAATCCTTTGCCCCTGCCTCCCTCTCTCACCGAACTTGAAGAGGAAAAAGAGACCGTAGATGCTCTCGTAGAGATTACGCCCGTCTTCCCCCTTATCTCCTCGAATAATGAGTTCCCGGAAGAGGTTTCAAAAAAGGATGAGACGCGGAGTCAGGGCGCGTTTTCATCGTCACTAAAAATAGAGCCGATCAACCTACCTATTGATACGAAACCGATGATCAAGGGGAGACCCCTTAAAACCTTGGAAGATATTTTTGATGCAAAAGCCTTTAGTAATACGACATTTGCCAAATTTCAAATCCTTTGGGAAAAGATCGGCGGTACTTTAAAAGGCACAAAAAGCGGGGGATCGCATCGATCAATCCTCTTAAACGGAAAAGTTATCGGCGGAACTTTTGTCCCCCATGGCGGGCACGGATACGGTAAGCGCTGTATCAAAGAGTTGCGTGACGTTCTCACACTTGCAGGATACGGGTCGGATTATCTTGATGATTAAAAGATAAGACCTTCCTTTCACAAAGAAATTAAGATCATAGCGGTGCGTTCGGAGAAACGGCCGCTTTTTTCTTTTTCATTCAAAAATCTTGTATTATATACCGAAAAAAATGAACAATAAGTCAAAGGCGGTTAAGAGTCAGCTCTTACTTAGATAGATCTGATGGGGATCATACGGCCAAGAGTGCCCGATTTCTTCGCCCAAATGCTCAAACATCCAAACCATGGAGGCACATCTCTCATACGCCAAGCGTTTTGCCATATCCGTATTCATTTGTTCGGGCAGTTTGGAAAGCTTTACAAAGAAATGGTCAATACTGTATTTTTTATCATCCAGTTCGCGATTTTCTGCCCACGGATCATGGGGATGAAAAAACGTAGCGGTTAATTGAGTTCCAACGGATATAGAGCGAAAAATTCCTAACATTCCCAATGCTTCAATGCGATCGGCATCTTGAATAACCTCTCCTAACAACGAAACAGGCTTTGCACCGCGGCTGTAACTATGATCCCGCACAGCACACGCAATATCTTCTATGTCGTCGAGTGAGAATTCAAGGGGAGCCAAAAAATCCCTTGTAACTTGTGCTGAAAGTTGACTTGCATTTTTTGAATTCGGGTCATCTTTTGGCAGGTTAATGACGTCATGTAAAAGAGCCGCTGCAATAACATTTCGTATGTTACAATTCCCCTCGGCAAAACGCAGGGCAAAAATAGCCACTCTCAAACAGTGAGAGATATCATGCCCCGGATCATTGGTTTCTCCCAATTTTTCTTTTGCAAAGCGACGAATGGCAGCCAAGCTCTCATCGGCTTGAATGTACTCTTTTAAATCGGACAGAGTCTCAAAGGTAGCGGCAGTATGCGTCAAAAGAGGCCTCCTATTTTTCCCTTAACTTTTAGCATAAAAAAGACCTAAAAGGCAATCCCTTTGAGTTTTCTCCCTCTTTTTAACGCATATATCAAACTCACACGGCAGGTGATTTCCCTAAATAATTTTGCTGGTACTCCCTTTTATAGGGGGCTTTAAAAGTAGAATTTCGACCGTATCACGTCATAGGTCATGACGAGCTTTGGTGTTATTAAAACGACTGAGGTGGCATGATGGGGTCGGCGAAATTTGGGGAAATGGCTAGGTTCGTTGCTCCCGATACTTTTTCCATTGACTCGGTTGCGTGTCGGATTATGATGTGGGGAAGATGACGGCTTATCTTTTGTAACCGTCTTTTATTTTATAGCAACACTCAACGGGGTGCTGTGGTTACGCAAAGGTGATTTGCGTAACAACGGCTGAGAGGGCATGGTGCCTAACCCGAAAACCTGATCCGGATAATGCCGGCGGAGGAATTGGGATGACTTTTTTCTTTTGGGGTCTTTTAGGCGACCTTTTTTCTGCTTTTTTTCATAGACCACGCCTGTGCCATAGGCTCGTAAATTCGGATCGCCAACCTATCAAGTTACGGGATAGCCTTTTACCCTTTTATGGTCGGTCTTTAAAGTTACACCGTCAAGAATTCAAGTCCTTTTTTAGGCCGTTTTTGCTTGCCCTGTTCAGTATCACGGTGCTTATTCTCTCCTCCCTTGGGACTTCTTTAAAAGCGGATGCGCCGGAAAAACCGCTTGTTGTTTATATTCATGAAACGTTGTATGTAACGCAAAAAGAAGCTTTGGTGAAACACTGCAGTTTTCCTTTGATTCTAAAACCGTTTTCGGGCAGCGATCTGGTTGGAAAAATTCTTCTGGAAGGGAAACACTTAAAAGCAGATGTGGTTGTGGGGCTCGAGGGGGAAAGGATGAATGATCCTCGTATTGCGTCTTTGGCAGAGTCTCTTCCGCCGGCGCTTTTCCAAAAACTCACTTTGCCTTTTTCGTGGAAAAATAAAAATTTTCTACCTCTAAGCTATGCTTATCTTGCGTTTTTATATGAGGAAGAAGCGCTTCAACCCGCCCAAGAAACCTTAGGGGATTTTCTTAAAAGTTTGCCGCCTAAAAGTCTTGTTGTGCCTGACCCTCGAACATCCATGGTAGGGCGGGGCGCGTTGTCTTGGGTGGCTCCGTCCGACTATGAGATGCTCCATGAGAAAACGCTTACCTATCCTAAAGGTTGGTCCGGTGCCTTTTCCCTTTTTAACCGAGGGCGTGCAAAGGTCATGCTGAGTTATACGACGTCGATTCTTTATCATCAGGCGAACGGCCAACCGTTTGTCAGGTGGGCTTCTTTTAAGAAAACGGCGCATCCGTTGCAGGTCATGACAGCCTTTGTGAGCCGAAAAATATCTCCTCACCCAAGGGCTATTTTGTTTTTAGAAGTGTTGCTTTCAAAGGCTGCACAACAGGGCGTGATTGATAATTATGCCTATCCTGTTATTAAAATTTCGCTACCGGAGACTTATGAAAAATGTCGCCCTCAAGACGCCTTTCTCCTTGAGGGGGGAGAGATAAAAGAGGCCGAGAATCTGAGAAAGTGGATGGCAGCGGGGTACAAAAAATAATGGAACTTTTCTGGTTTGAAATTTTAAAATTTACCCTGTTGCAATCTGTCTTGTCGGCAGTTTTTAGCGTGTTTTTAGGGGCGGCTCTTGCTCGGTTCTTGTGGTGCTATCAAGGGTTGAGGCTAGAGGGGATTCTAATGTCTGCGGGCGCGCTGATATTTGTTGCGCCCGTGATGGTTCCGACCCTCGGATTTATGCTGCTTTTTGACGAAAACGGGGGAGAAGCTTTATACGGATTGCAAGGCATTGTTTTGGTGCATGTGTTTTTGAATGCCGCTTATTGTATGACGCAACTTCGAGGAGCCTACGGGCGTTTTGTAACACCCCCTTTGCAACGCCAATGCGACCTTCTCGGTTTTTCTAAAAAGGATCGATTATTGCACCTTGAATTTCCGGCACTGCGGGCAACGCTCATTAATAGTTTCTTGGTGGTTCTCAGTTTATCGTTGAGCAGTTTTTCCGTTGTCCTTTTACTGGGCGGCGGCCCTGCGTCAACAACGTTGAGTGTGGCGCTTTACCATGCTTTAAGCGTGTCCTTTGATTTTAAAAATGCCGTCTTTTTTTTGGCTTTGCAACTTGCGTTAAGCCTTGCTTTTACAATGTTACTTTACCCTCAAAAACAGCAACAAAAAGAAGCAAAAATTCAAAGTGAGCCGGCGATTTTTCAAGGGCGTTTTCGCGGGATAAAAGAGCTGTTTTTAGGGGGGGTGTTAGGAATTTATTGTCTGCCTTTGATCGCTGTTTTAAGGACTTTGCTTTTACCCCATGAGGGGGTTGAAACGGCTTTGAAATCTTTGGTCTTAACGGTGATGCTCGGCAGTACCGGTAGTTTTTTTGTTGTGGGGATCACCCTGAGTTTTTTAACTTATTTTTTAAAATCGTCGCGGCCGATTACGTCTCTTTTTTCAACCCTAACATACCTCTTTTTAAGCGTGCCTAAAATTGTTTTAGGAGGGGCTATTTTTTTGCTGTGCCATTCTTTTTTAGAGGGAAAAATTATTATGTATTCTCTTATTATAGGCTCAACTTTGTTGGCCTATTTACCCTTTTGTCTTAAAAGTTTTTTGCCTGATTTTAAGGTTTTTCAAGAGCGTTACGGAAATCAAATTCATCTGCTAAATTTATCCTTTTTTGAAGTTTTTACGGTTATAATTTGGCCTTACTTGCATCAAAAAATAAGACGCAAATTTGCTATGATTATGTGTTTTTCCATGGGGAATTTATCCTTCCCGCTGCTCTTGGGGCAAATGGAAGTAGAAACCCTTCCCGTTCTGACCTATCAGGCTTTTTTGCGTTATGACACGGAAAAGGCAACTTTTTATATGGCCTGTTTAGTTCTGTTGACGGGGATTGTTTATGGGATCAGCTACGGATTTAATACAAGAAAGAAAAGGGTTTATGATCACATTACATCTTAATAATTTACGATTTTCCCATGGGGGAAAAGAGAAGGAATTGACTTACGATTTTGTTTTTTCCAATGAACAGCCCGTTGCGATTCAAGGAGAAAGCGGCGTTGGAAAAACCACGTTTTTGGATTTAATTGCCGGTTTTTTAAAACCCTACGGCGGAGAAATTTATATGACCGACAAGGGGGAAAAAAAATCACTTGCGGCACTTGCTTATTTGCGACAAGACGCGCCTTTATTCGATCATTTAAGTGTGCAAAAAAATATCGCATTTAGCAGGGCATCCCCGAAAGAAATTCTTGAAACGGCCGAGGGGTTGGGGGTTGCCGACCTTTTGCAAAAAAAGACCGGAGAGCTTTCAGGCGGGCAACGGCAAAGGGTTTTATTAGCCCAAACGTTATTGCAAAAAAGGCCTCTGGTTTTATTGGATGAGCCTTTTAAAGGGCTTGATCAAGAGAATAAAGAAAGAGCCGTCAAGGTTGTGAAAAGCTTAACGGAACATAAGGGGCAATTGCTGATTTTTACGACCCACGATGAAAGAGAAATTGAAGCGCTTGGGGGAAAGAAGGTTCTTTTATAGGGACTGAATCCAGCCGCCTCCTAAGACTCTTGACCCTTGGTAAAAGACACAAGCTTGCCCGCCGGAAACACCATATTCGGGAGTCTCAAGGGTGATGGTTCCCGTGCGCTCTCCTGTAAATTTGAGGGTCGCCGGAAGGGGGGCTTGGGTGGATCTGATCTTAACAGAGATATCATAGACATCGGCCTTTTCAGCATCGTAGCCCAGCCAAGTGATGCCGGAAATACCAATTTCTTTTCGAGCCAACGCCTCTTTGGGGCCGACGATTACCTCATGTGTGTCGGGATTCAGTCTAATCACATAGAGGGCAGATCCGTCGGTTGTTGCAATCCCAAGGCCTCGCCGTTGCCCTATGGTGTAATTAATGATCCCGTTATGACGCCCTAAAACAGTGCCTTCAAGGTTAAGGATATTGCCTTCTTCAAGGGCTCCCGGACGGAGTTTTTCGACAATTTTAGCGTAATTCCCGTCCGGAACAAAGCAAATGTCCTGACTATCGGGCTTATCTGCCACGGTTAAACCATGGCGGTGAGCGTGTTCTCTGGTTTCACTTTTCGGCATACCGCCCAAGGGAAAACGCAAAAATTTCAGTTGTTCTTTTGTGGTGGAAAAGAGGAAATAGCTTTGATCGCGCGCACTGTCATTTGCGCTGTGAAGTTCAGGCCCGTGGGAGCCGTCAAGGCGTTTGACATAGTGCCCTGTTGCCAAGCAATCGGCACCAAGGTCTTTGGCCATTTGAAACATATCGCGGAATTTAACGGTCTCATTACAACGCACGCAAGGAATGGGGGTTTCGCCTTTAAGGTAGGTATCGGCAAAATCTTCCATGACGGATTCTTTAAATTTGCTCTCAAAATTCAAGACATAATGGGGAATGCCAATTTTATCTGCTACGTTTTTTGCATCATAAATATCAATACCCGCGCAACAGGCCTTTTTAGCAACCACTTCGCCGTGGTCATAAAGCTGCATGGTCATACCGATGACATCATACCCTGCTTCTTTAAGAAGAGCCGCTGTAACGGAGCTATCAACGCCACCGGACATGGCAACGACTACGCGTGTTTTTGAACGCGGTTTATCAAAGCCAAGGTCTAAATTCAAATCAGTCATCTTTAATTACTTTTCACTCTTAAGGCAATCGCCCCATTTTAATTTTTGGGCGTCTTTATAAAGCGCTTTATCTTTTTTTGAGAAGGTTTCCTGTTGTAACCCGTTTGCCGTGCAAAGGTCAACTATTACGTGACCGGGGCGTTTGCGCGGCTTTTTGATGAGACGGGGGAGGGATATGGGTTTGTAAGGCCCTTTGACGGCAATGAGGTATGAAAATTTCTCGTCCTCATAGGAGAGCGTTGCCTCCTTAATGTACTTGTGAAGAGGCGTACGCTCGAGCCGGACGGAGAAATGACACCAGTCGTCGTCGCCCAAAGGACAGGCGTTTTCATGGGGGCAGGGAGCCAAGATGTGCGCTCCATAATTGATGAGCTCTTGGCGTAATTTCTTAAGATTTTTAAAAGCTTTCGGTGTGCCGGGTTCGATGATTACGAGAGCCTTTTTTGTGGCAAGCCAAGCTTTATGAAGGATGCTGCCGGCATTTTTTTCGCTAAGTTCGTTAAGAAAATAGGAAGAAATGACCAGATCGGTTGGAGGAAATTTCGAGATCTTTGAAATATCGTGGAGTTCGTAAAGAGGTTGGGTGTGGTGAGCAACTTTAAGGAATGACTCTGCAAAAACTTTAAAGTCTTTATCTTGATCAATGAGGCTGATTTTTTCGAGCTCGGGGAAAATATATTTTGCACAAATGGAGGCAGTTCCGGGGCCGGCGCCGAGATCGAGGAGGGAAGAGAATTCAAAGTCATATTGAGCCAGACGTCCAAGAACGTCTTCGCAAACCGCATAAGTCGCAGGGACTCGAGTTGCCAGATAAGAGAGACGTTGGTGCGTGTTTCGGATACGTCTTTTCAGGTTTTCTTTTTCTTGGTCGGTATAGTTTTGCGTTAAATAGTAACGTTCGTTCTTTACCGCTAACTTATCTGTTGTTTCGAAGGATTCCTCGAGTTTTTTTAAAAGGGAATTGGGAAGAGGCATTGTCTTTCCTTAGTCGCGCTCATCAAGCCAAGCGGCTTGAATAGCTTCAAGGATTTTTTCACTACTATTGTTAGGTTCATCCTGAAAACCGTCAAGGTCAATGACCTTTTGCCATAAATCCGTGAAGGAAATCCGCATAATATCCGCTCGGGGATGGGCTTCTTCAAGCTCTATGGCAATATCGTAAACATCAACCCATTTGAGCGCCATTTTAGTCCACCATCATGTTACGCGTTGTGGCCGGAAGACGCACAACAATACCGTCAAGCTCCGGGGACATAATGATTTGGCAACCGAGGCGTGAGGTTCTTGTTAACCCAAAGGCAAGATCCAACATATCTTCTTCGTCTTCCGAGGCTTCTTCCAATTTATCAAACCATTCTTGGTCAACAATGACGTGGCAGGTCGAACAAGCAAGGGAGCCTTCGCAAGCGCCTTCAAGGTCGATATCATTTTGATGGGCAACCTCCATAATAGAGAGACCTTCGGGAGCATCAATTTCAATGCGGTCTTCATCAGGGGTAATGAATGTAATTTTAGGCATGGTACATATTTCCTTTTACAAGTAAGAGCGGGACACTATAATGCTTTTTCTACAGCACTTAGGGCCTTTCCTTCAAGGGCTTTTTTTATACTCCGGCTCATGCGGCGTTCCGCAAAGTCCCTAGTCGCGATTTCAAGGGCTTTAGACCCTTGCACAATGGCCTCACGGTCTTCTGTTTTAAGGGCGTCGTCCAAGGCATCTAAATGCATGAGAATCTTTTCATATTCCGTATTCTTAAGAAGGGAGCGATCGGTAGCAAGTGCCGGCAAAAGAGACTCTAAAAAGCGATTGGCTTCAATTTTTGACTCGGCCAATAAACGAGCACTCACGTCTCCTTGAGCATTTTCAAGGCCGGCCATTATCATTTCGCGCATTTGATCTTCCTCGAGGCCATAAGAGGGTTTGACTTCGATATGTTGTGAAATGCCTGTGGTTTCTTCTTTCGCACTTACCGTTAAAAGGCCGTCACTATCCACTTGGAAGGTCACTTGAATGCGTGCAGCACCGGCAACCATGGGGGGAATACCGGTAAGTTTAAATCGGCCAAGGGAGCGACAGTCTTTTGCCATGTCTCTTTCTCCTTGAACCACATGGAGCAAAAGCCCCGTCTGGCCGTCTTTGTAAGTGGTAAAGTCTTTTGCTTTTCGGGTAGGCAGGGGCGAATTACGCTCGATAAGAGAATCGACTGTGCCGCCCATGATTTCAAGCCCAAGGGAAAGGGGCGTGACATCCATTAAAAGTGTATCGGCTCCATGGGTTAAGGCATGTGCTTGAAGAGCAGCGCCTCGGGCGACAACGGTAAGAGGGTTTGTATTTGTTAAAGGGCGTTGCTGAAACAGTTTTTCCACCCCTTGGCGAACGAACGGTATGCGGGTGGAGCCGCCAACCATGACAACGCCTTGAATATTTTTAAGGTCAATTTTTGCAGAGGATAAAGTCTCGCGGCAGACACTTAAGGCGCGTTCAACAAGGGGGTGTATCAGGGTTTCAAATTCTTGACGGGAGAGGGTGTAACTTTGATCGCCAAGGGTGAAACGGGTCGTGTCTCGGGTGCTTAAGTCCTCTTTGGCGTTTCGAACAATCCGCAAGGCTTGCCTTAAATCAACCGATCGGGGGGTAAGATATTTTAAAAGGGCTTGGTCAAAGTCATCACCCCCAAGGTGTGCATCTCCGCTAGAAGCTAAGACTTGAAAAACACCTTTTTGCAGATTTAATAAAGAAAAGTCAAAAGTCCCGCCCCCAAGATCGAAAACGGCATAAAGACCCTCCGATCCTTGATCAAGGCCATAGGCAAGGGCTGCTGCTGTGGGCTCGTTCACAAGGCGCAAAACGTCAAGACCCGCAAGGCGAGCTGCATTTTTGGTGGCTGTTCTGGCGGCATCATCAAAATAGGCCGGTACGGTGATAACCGCTTGAGTCACCGGTTCCCCAAGGCTTTCTTCGGCTTGTTTTTTGAGGGCTTTTAAAATATCCGCAGAGACTTCAAAGGGAGTAATAAACCGATCTTTTACAAAAAGCGTTAGGGGTTGCGCCTCTCCTGCGGTCGATTCTTTCGGTAAGGAATAGAGTTGTTCTTCAAGGGTGTCCTTGATATCCTCAAGGCTTTTTCCCATGAGACGTTTAATAGAAGAAACCACGTGATCGGGTGTTTCGTCGAGATCACTTAAAGCTTGTTTTCCCACCACGGGAACGACTCCTTTATAAGAGACGACCGAAGGAAGGGTATCCGTTAGGATTCGGACGTCTTCGTTGCCTTTTTTGTAGGCGGCTAAGGAATGGGTCGTGCCCAAATCAATCCCGACGGCAAGGGGAATTTTGGTCGGTTTAGGGAGAGCTTGATCGGGTTCTTTAAGCTGTAGAAGCATGGTCTTTTAACTTTTCACTTATTTTATTTAGTTGTGCCGTTGCATCGTTGACGAGTTTCTCATAATAGCGATAACGATATAAATTTAAACGGGCTTGTGAAAAATCTTTTTCGTCAAAGGCCTTTTCAATTGTTAAAAGTGTCCGAGATTTCTTATCTTGAGCCTGCTTTAAAAGGGGCTCGATATCTTGCGTTGTTTTAGCCAAGGAAAGGGCTTCTTGTTGTTCCAGGGCTTCAAGTAAAAGGTCGGCGTCCTTGATTGTTTTTTCTTGAGGCACATCGGTGTCGGAATCAAGGCATTTTAACAGATAATGCCCTCGCTTCAGAGGGTTTTTGAGTGTTTCATAAGCTTCATTAATTTGAGCTGTTGCAAGGGTTGCTTCTAATTTTTCCCTAGAGTTTCCTCGGGTCATACGATCGGGATGAAACTGTTGGTTAAGCTTACGGTAAATAGGGTCGAGGTCATCCGGTGCAATACGGAAAGAGGGGGTTAAGCCAAAGAGTGCAAAATGGTTTTTATCTTTAAACATGGAAAGATTCTCCGCATCCACAACGGCCTTTTTCATTGGGATTCATAAAGCTAAAACCGGATTCGAGCTTGTCTTCCTTATAGTCCATTTCCGTTCCGATAACAAACAGGACAGCCTTAGGGTCTATAAACACACGAAGGTTGCCGACCTCGACAATTTCGTCCAAGGGATTCACGTCGTCAGCATATTCAAGGGTGTAGGAATTCCCCGAGCAGCCCCGTTGCCGCACGCCGATTCGAATGCCAAGGGACGGTTTTCCGCGGCCTTCAAGAAGTGTTTTAATTTGCCGGCCTGCAGCCTCGGTCACCGTAAAAATAGCCTTGGATTGTGCAGGAATTTTTGTACTTGTTTGTGTCATACTTTTACTCTTAAGCAGCCTGATCTGTTCCTTTTTTAGCGGAAGACTTTTTTCCTTGCTTTGCTTTGTAATCTTCAATGGCTTCTCGGATGGCATCTTCCGCCAAAACCGAACAGTGGATTTTGACAGGAGGTAAGCAAAGCTCTTCCGCAATATCAGAATTCTTGAGGGCGGCAGCCTCATCAAGTTTCTTGCCTTTGATCCATTCGGTCACGAGAGAACTGGAAGCAATCGCGGACAAGCAACCGAAGGTTTTGAATTTTGCCTCTTCAATGATTCCGTCGTCGCTGACTTGAATTTGAAGTTTCATAACGTCGCCGCAAGCGGGGGCTCCGACAAGGCCTGTGCCGACAGCATCGCTTTCTTTATCAAGAGATCCGACGTTGCGCGGGTTTTCAAAATGATCGATTACTTTTTTATCATATGCCATCTCTAGGGTCCTTATTTAAATGGTGTTTAAAATAGGGGCGGAAGCCTTAGTGGCCGGCCCACTGTATTTTCGTTATATCAATTCCTTCTTGAACCATTTCCCAAAGGGGGCTGAGTTCGCGCAGGCGGTTAACGGCTTCAATGATTCGTTGTGTTGTGTAGGTCACTTCTTCTTGTGTTGTAAAACGGCCAAACCCAATACGTAAAGACGTATGGGCAAGTTCGACACTCACGCCGAGCGCTCTTAATACGTAAGAGGGTTCAAGGGAAGCAGAGGTACAAGCAGACCCTGAAGACAGCGCGATATTACTGAGATGTCCTAAAAGGCTTTCCCCTTCAACATAGGCAAAGCTTAGGTTCAAATTTCCATAAAAACGCTGATCCTTATCCCCGTTTAAATAAACGTCGGGGAGTGCCTTTGTCAGGGTTGTGTACATCTCGTTCCAAAAGTTTTTGAGCTTTTGGTTGTCCCGGCTCATCTCTTTTTTTGCAATAGCACAGGCTTCGCCAAATCCGGCGCATAAGGCCGGTGAAAGAGTGCCGGAACGCATGCCGCGCTCTTGGCCGCCGCCATTCATTTGGGCAATGACACGTACCCGAGGCTTGCGGCGCACATAAAGGGCTCCAACGCCTTTTGGGCCGTAGAGTTTGTGGCTCGAGATACTTAAAAGATCGATATTCATTTCATTGACGTTGATGTCGATCTTGCCTGCCGCTTGAGCAGCATCAGTGTGAAAAAAGACGCCTTTATTGCGGCAAAGATCGCCGATTTTTTTCAAAGGTTGAATAACACCGATTTCATTGTTAACGGCCATAATAGACACAAGAGCCGTTTTATCGGTGATGGCCTTTTCAAGGTCGTTTAAATCGATGAGGCCGTTTTGTCGAACGGGAAGATAGGTGACGGTAAAGCCTTTTTGTTCCAAGTGACGGCAGGTATCGAGAATACATTTATGTTCTGTGACACAGGTAATAATGTGGTTTTTCTCATCGCCGTAAAAATCCATGACGCCCTTTAAGGCCAAGTTATTGGATTCCGTCGCGCCCGAAGTGAAAACGATTTCTTTGGGATTGGCTGAAATCAGATCGGCCGCTTGCGCTCTTGCCTCTTCACAGGCTTTTTCTGCCGTCCAACCAATGGCATGATTCCGTGAATGAGGATTGCCGTAATGCTCTGTAAAATAAGGGAGCATTTTTTCAAGGACACGGGGATCACAAGGCGTTGTAGCTTGGTAGTCTAAATAAATCATCGGCTGACTTTTGGTCATTTCTGTCATGGTCGTTAAGCTCTTTTTTTTGGGTGTAAATTTAAGGCAGGAGGCGGGGGAGCTCCTGTTTTTGTTGCACGCTCATAAATGCTTTTCCAAGCTGTGAAAAAACGATTAATTTCTTTTTGTGTTGTTTCCGGCCCCATGGAAATGCGAATGGTTTCAAGGGCTTTTGCAGGAATTACCCTCATGGCCGTAAGGACGGGAGAAGGGGAGATTTTTCCTGAAGAACAAGCGGAACCGGCACTCACGGCAATGCCTTCAATATCAAAGGCCATCAATTGAGTCATGTTGGGAACACCGGGCATTCGAATAGAGAGTGTATTGGCAACACGGGGCGCTTTTTGCGCCCAGATCGTGGCGTGAGGGCAAAAATCCAAGATGTTTTTTTCAAGGTCGTTGCGGAGATTTTCAAGGTTGCTCCAATTTTGATCTCGAGCCGCTTTAAGAGCGGCACCAAAGGCAACGGCACCAAAAGTATTAGAGGTACCGGAGCGTTTTTCTTTTTCTTGTCCTCCCCCTAAAATGAGCGGGGTATAGGGTGTTTTTGCTTTAACGTAAAGGGCTCCGAAACCGGTGCATCCGCCAATTTTATGGCCGGAGAAAGTCATATAGTCCGCGGGATATAAGTCGAGGGTGAGGGGAATGCGACTCAGAGCTTGAACGGCATCGCTGTGGACATAGGCGTTGTATTTTTTCGCAATTTTGATGATTTCTTGAAGGGGCTGAATAACGCCGGTTTCATTATTAACCAACATCACGGATACAAGAATGGGGCGACTTTGATCGCACAGGGAAAGCGTTTCTTCGAGCCAATGAAGGTCGACAATGCCGTTTTGGTCTACGGGAATATGTTGTGTTTTGTTGCAAGCGGTTCGAACACAAGCATGCTCAACGGCAGAGACTAAAATAGAAGCGCCTTGGTTTTCGAAGGTTTTGAGGACGGTATTATTGCCTTCCGTGCCGCCGCTATTAAAAACAATTTCATCGGGAAAGGTAACACCGAGAGTTTGTGCCAGAACCTGCCGTGCTTCTTCGAGTTTTTGACGCATACGGCGGCCAAAAATATGGGGAGAGGCCGCATTGCCGTACTCATTCAAAACATCTAAGAGGGCTTGCTTTGCTTCGGGGCGCAAAGGAGCCGTCGCATTATAATCAAAAAAGAGGGGAGCGGTTTTAACAGGCATGCCTTATATTTCCTTCCTGTTCGTTGATATCAAAGGGTCTTGTCATAACGGTAAGGGGCATAGGGCGTTGCGTTATCACATCGTTTAAGGTTACGGAAGTGAGATAAGAACGGATATTGTTTTCCAACCCTATCCATAAGGAGTGCGCAAGGCATTTGGATTGTTTGCCTTGGCAGCCCAGATCTGACGCAGGGTCACATTTAGTTGATCTAATGGGCTCGTCAACGGCATTTACAATTTGTGAAATCGTGATATCCGCGGGCGCAACAGATAGAAAATAACCGCCGCTTTGACCGCGCATACTTTCAACAATACCTGCACGCCGCAGTTTATTAAAGAGTTGTTCAAGATAGTGTTGAGAGAGGCTTTGGCGTTGCGAAATATCCAGCAAAGAGCTCGGCTTTATTTTACCGTCAATTCTCTTGTCATGTTGAGCAAGATCAACAAGAGCAATGACGGCATATCTGGCTTTTGTGCTGAGTTTCATGGAAAAAGTATACCTCTATTTAGCAGCAGTATATTAATCTGATCAAAATAGTCAAGATTAAATGAGGTTACCTAAGGCACTTACTGATAATCCTACAGGAAAAAGCGTGCAATGGGCAGGGAATTTTGCTAAAAAGGGGAGGTCATATGAAATATGGTTTTTTACCAAAGGAGTGTAAAATGTCCTCTGAAATTGTTGTAGCAGCCCTTTATAAATTTGTTTCTCTCGAAGATTTTAAAGAAATACAGCCTTGTTTGCTTGAAAAATGTCAAGCAGCAGGAACAAAAGGAACCCTCCTTTTGGCCCGTGAAGGTATTAACGGAACCATTGCCGGTTCCCGTGAAGGCATTGACGACGTCCTTGCGTATTTGCGCTCTGATGAACGTTTAGCCGATTTAGATTGGAAAGAATCCTATTGTGAGGCGAATCCTTTTTATCGCATGAAAGTGCGGTTGAAAAAGGAAATCGTTACTTTGGGTGTGCCGTCGGTTGACCCGAATCGAGTTGTGGGCACGTATGTGAGGCCGCAAGATTGGAACGATATTATTTCAGATCCCGAAGTGATTGTCGTCGATACACGCAATGATTATGAATATGAAATCGGGACGTTCAAAGGGGCACTTGATCCTCAAACAGAAACCTTTCGTGAATTCCCTAACTACATAAAAAAGAACCTTGACCCTAAAAAGCATAAAAAGGTTGCCATGTTTTGCACCGGCGGTATTCGTTGTGAAAAAGCCTCGGCTTACATGCTGGATGAAGGGTTCGAAGAAGTGTATCACCTCAAAGGCGGTATCTTAAAATACTTGGAAGAAGTACCCGAGGAACAAAGCCTTTGGGAAGGAGAGTGCTTTGTGTTTGACGGACGCGTGGGCGTGACCCACGGTCTTGAAGTTGGAAAATATGATCAGTGTTACGGCTGTCGTCATCCTATTACCGAAGAAGAAAAAGCCTCTGAAAAATATATGTTGGGGGTTTGTTGTCCAAAGTGTTTTGACAAAACAACCGATGATCAAAAAAAGCGTTTTGCAGACCGCCAATACCAAATGAAACTGGCAAAGGAAAGAGGCGAAAAGCATATCGCCCGTTAGGGTTATGGTATTTTTGGGGGGAGGATTGCGATGATCTCCGAATCCTCCGCCTTAAATTATAGACCTTAAGCCGAGTTAAGATTATGTCACTTCTTCCCGTTCTTTACTCTTTCAGGCGATGTCCTTATGCCATGGGGGCTCGTTTGGCTCTTGCCTTTTCAGGGCAAAGTTACGAGCTGCGCGAGATTTTATTGCGTGATAAACCCTTGGAAATGTTGAAAATTTCTCCTAAAGGAACCGTACCCGTTTTGCAATTGCCGGACGGACGCGTCATAGAGGAAAGCGTCGAAATTGCAGAGTGGGCTTTTGAGAAGAGCGGTCAAGTGCCGTGGATAGGCGCGGGAAGGGCGCTTTTTGAAGAGATGCATTCTGCTTTTATCCCAATCATAAATCGCTATAAGTATCCTGACCGTTACGGTCTTCCCGACGGTTTGAAAGCCCGTGCACAGGGAAGGCGCTTTCTTGAGAAATTAGAAGACCATTTGCAAAAGAAAGCCTTTTTGTGCGGGGAAAGCCTTGGCCTTGCCGATTGCCTTATTTTCCCCTTTGTTCGTCAATTTCGCGTTGTTGACCGAGGGTGGTTCGATCAAGAGATTAACCTACCGGTTCTTTTAAAATGGATGACTTTTTTTACGGGGCATCCTTTGTTTGAAAAAATCATGGAAAAGCAGGATCCGTGGCTCGAAACCCGTGGAGAAAACTCGGCCGTCATTCAGGTTCTTTTTTCTTAATATCCTAAAAAATTGAAATACATCTTGCAATAACGAACCCGTTGGGTTATAAAGCATTATTCCTTGGCGCGGGGTGGAGCAGTCCGGTAGCTCGTCAGGCTCATAACCTGAAGGTCGTAGGTTCAAATCCTGCCCCCGCAACCAAGTAAATCAACAGTTTTATGATTTATAAAATATCAAGAAACCCGCCATGGGACACTCTTGGGACAATTCACCGCAAAACTTCACAAAAAATAGCCTTAAAAAGTCTCAAATCAGATATTATATTTCCTAACCTAAAAAGTAATATGGTTTTCTAGTGCCATAAAATTATTGCGCCTTAAAACTGTCCCATTTTGTCCCAAATTCAATTTGTCTCTATGTATCCCTTTGTTTTATTAGCTTAAAATTTCAAAGCATCAGTATTGCCATCTATTGTGAAAAGTGCTTTTCTGTTGTGTGTAGAAACGGTATTTATATAAACATATGGCAACCATCGAGAAAAGAACGTCCAAAGATGGGGTTGTTACCCATCGTGCCAAGGTTAGGCTGAAAGGTTACCCCTCCGAAAATGCAACTTTTGAACGTCTCACAGATGCACGAAAATGGATTCAACAGACAGAAGCGGCAATGCGAGAGGGACGCCATTTTAAAAGTTCAGAAGCAAAAAAGCATACCCTAGCCGAAACCATAGAACGGTATAGAAAAGATGTTTTAGCGCACCGGAAGGCAAATACGGCTAACCAAGAACACTATTTAAAAGTATGGAAAAAAACAATAGGGGCTTATCGCCTCCTTGATATAACGCCTGCTCTTATCGTTGAACACCGTAATCAGTTAGTTGGAAGTGAAAATAAATATGGTCGCAAGATTGGAGCTACAACCGCCAACCGCTATGTTCAAGCATTGGGTCATGTTTTTACCGTTGCAGTAAATGAATGGGAGTGGATGGAAGGTAACCCCATCCAAAAAGTATCCAAATATAAGGAGTCAAGGGGCCGTGTGCGTTGCCTTTCTGATGAAGAGCGAGCCTGTTTATTAGAAGAATGCAAGAAAAGTGACAACCCTTACTTATATACTGTTGTCGTCTTAGCCCTGAGTACGGGAGCCCGCAAGATGGAAATTTTAGGGTTAAGCTGGAAGGACATAGATTTAAACCGTCAGCGCATTACATTACATGAAACAAAAAATGACGAACGGCGTGTATTGCCTTTGCAAGGTCATGCTCTCTCCTTAATGCTCGCACATTCTAAAGTAAGACATATTCACTGTGATTATGCTTTTCCTAGCCAACGTAAGTGCCAGCCTATCGATATTAGAACGGCTTGGGAGAATGCAATAAAAAACGCGGGCATTAAAGATTTCCGCTTTCACGATTTAAGACACTCAGCAGCCTCTTATTTAGCAATGAACGGGGCTAGCTTAGCCGAGATTGCCGAGGTTCTAGGGCATAAAACTTTACAGATGGTGAAACGATATGCCCACCTTTCTGAACCCCACACCGCTACAGTAGTAGCCAGCATGAACAAAAGGATATTTGCTAATGAATCAAAATAATTTTGAACCCGATTATAAGGCTTACTTTGATAAAGTCGACCTAAAGAAAGAAGAAGTGTGTTGGCTTATTTTGGGTATTAATCCTAATGATGCAAAGAAGTATATGCAAGAGCCGCATACTGAAGATAATGCTGAGTGGAGGAGAGGTTTTGTAGGTTACTTGAACACCTTACCTCACTCTGGCTGGTATATTAATAAATTGAGGCATGAAGAACTCTCAAAGAGCTCTTGGGATGGAGATATGAAGCGTTTTATTAAAACCGTCTATGAAGAGTATTGGGAATTTCCAGAGGGATTAAAAACATATCTAGTTAAATCAGACACTTTAAAATTAAATCCGAAGCTTGAAAGTTACAAAGACCATGAGCAGTTCAAGTATGATTTTAAGAATTTTGAAATAGGTTCTATTGATAATGAGGATAAGGCACTTTCAATTTTGTTCGGCGTGAATGAAGAGCAATTCATAGGTTTCCGTCAGTTACAGACCACTCTGTATTCTGAGATAAAAAATCCCGCTGACAAAAACGAAGTCTGGGCTAAGTTTTTGCCTGATAATAAGTGGGTTCATATGGGATACATGGAATTTCTTGTAGGGTATTATGAAGGACATGTTCCTGCACAGATTATAGGATTTTATGAGGAGGCCAAAAAACTTCAGCTTTGGGAGGGTGATTTTAAAAAATATTGCCAAAATCTATATGATGAGGGCTTTATTTTTAAGGAGGAGGTCGTTAGAGCCCTTGAAGAAAAGGGTATTAAATTTGAATATTCAGATGATGCATGGGCTTTAAACTTCTATAGATACTGGCAGAAAAAAGGCGGGGTTACTCTATCGGAAGCCATACCTATATTTAAGGGGCAAAGCCCTACTGAAGGAGAGCGTTCTTTTCACGATTTAAGTCAAAACCCATATTTTCTGAGTTGTGATCCAAACTTTCGTATGTATTGGGAAACATTCAAAGAAGATTTCGAGGATTTAGATGAGCTTTTATCTCGGCATGTCTCTGTCCAGAAAATAACAGAATATCAATGGTATAGGAATGAAGGGGAGGCTCTTTATAGACCTGAGGATATAATGCCTTGGCTTATGAAAAATACATTACATATCCCTCCAAAATCTCTTGTTGAGATTTTGGACATTCATGAAAGCGACGAGGAAAAAGAAAAACGTGTCAGTAATATTAAACAAAGTTCATCAATAATTAAAGATAAGCTTAAAACTGTAAAGCACTTGAAGGGTATCCTTCCAGACCTTATGCAAGACGCAATATTGGTTTGGCATGAATTTGAGGCTAATAATAATAGAAAACCAACTAAAGCTGAAATTGCCGAGAAACTGATAGAAAAACACAATCTCCGTTTTGGAAAATCTTACCTTGAGCGTGAAATTAATATGGGAGAGTTAACAAAAATGTATCAAACCTATAAGGTTAATAATAAAGGGGCGTAAAAAGGTAAATAGGGGGTAAATCGGATATTGCCCTATTATTCACCTGCTTCTTAATGAGAAGTAACAGCAACACACGGTGTGTTCTGATTATTTTCATAAGGAGCAAATATATGCCTCACTATTTAACAGTTAAACAAATGGCGGTGAAAAACCCCGCCTTTACAGAATCATCTCTCCGCTATCATATCTTCAACGAACATAAAAACGGTATTAATAAAGCGATTTGCCGCATTGGGAAAAAAATCCTAATTAACGAAGAGCTCTTTTTTGAGTGGCTTGAAGACCAAAATAGGAGGTCATCATGAGTTGGCGTTCTAGTGATAGTCAAATCCGTTGGGTCTGCCTTCAACTTCTTTCCGGGCGCGAAATCTCTCACGCTTGTGAAATTGCAGAGGCAAGAGGGTGGCGTTTGTCCGCCATTGTTTACAACCTTAGGCATAAACATGGATGGCCGATTATCACGCGATATGACAGTAAAAGAATTGGTCATTATCGCTTGTCTGGTGGTGTTGATACTGAGGAATTAGAAAAACCCAAAAGTTTTTATCCAAAGCAAAAGGGCGGTGCAACGCCCTCTTGCAAGCAATTGGATATAAAATATCCTGATTCTGAGGATAGTTCAAAATAAATAGTCGTGCAAGCTTTAAGGCGCTGGCCTTTGCCAGCCCTTATTTCTGCCTGCCTTTTACTTATGAGGAAAATAAGATGAGTAATCAATTTTTGGGTGCTGCTCTGGAATATTTAGAAAATGGGTTTTATGTATTTCCCTTGATGCCCAAGACTAAAATTCCCTTAACACAAAATGGCTTTAAAGATGCCTCCAATGACCCAAAACAAATTAAGTCATGGTATCGGCAATATCCAAATGCCAATATTGGCATAGCGACAGGTGAAATTAGTGGGCTTTTGGTCATTGATTTAGATGGGAAAGAGCTTCCAAAGGAATGGCCGCTTATGTCCGGTGCTCTTAAGGTGAAAACATCAAGAGGGTGGCATTTCTATTTTAAGTATCCCGAAGGTCAAAACATAGCTAGCCGTATAAAGGTCAACGGTCATAATATTGATGTAAGGGCTAATGGTGGTTATATTGTCGCGCCGCCGTCAATGCACCCTGATGGAGGGCGTTATGAATTTATCATTGAATGAAGCCCCGCAAGAGCTACTTGATATCATTACGCGGCACAATAGAGCACCATTGGACACTGAAACCCCAAGTTCGCATTTTAATAATAAATCAAGTCTTTCAAGTGAGGATGTTCAACACATGCTTTCATTTTTAGACCCTGATATGCCTTATGGGGATTGGTTAAAAATAGGGATGGCCATTCAATCAGGAGGCTATGGTCTTTCTATTTGGGACGATTGGAGCGCTAAGGGAAATAAGTACAAGACAGGTGAATGTCAAAGCAAGTGGAAAGGCTTTGATGGCTCTGGCGGTGTGTCATTTGGAACGCTTGTTCATATGGCCAAACAGGCGGGATATGCCCCTCAAGAGACCTTAAATTTGCCTATGCTTAAGCTGCAAGATGCAGAAAGGAAAAAGCCTTCTTTTAAGATTCATCATTGGTCTACGTTAGGGCTATTGCCACAGAGGAAGTATCTTATTAAAGGCCTTTTAGAACAAGGCGGTATGAGTGTTGTTTTTGGCGCAAGCAATAGTGGAAAAACTTTTGTGGCGCTGGATATTTCTTGTCATATAGCATTGGGGTGGGAGTGGTGCGGAAGGAAGCTTAGAAAAGGGGCTGTGGTGTATGTAGCGGCTGAGGGTGGTTTAGGCATAGCAGAGCGATTAACGGCGTTTAGAAAATTACATGATTTGGATAAGTATGCGGATGTTTATGTTGTTCCTTCTAATGTTTGTCTTTGTAAGGAAGAAAGTACACATGAGGAGCTACTTGAAGCAATTCAGGGAATACCTAATGTTAAGTTGATAGTGGTTGATACATTAGCGAGAGCAATGGGGGCGGGGGATGAGAATGGCTCTAGTGATATGGGGTCTTTTATCCAAAACTGCGACATTATGCGACAAAAAACGAATGCACATGTGATGGTCATTCACCATAGCGGTAAATCAGAAGGTAGAGGAGCACGAGGGCATAGTTCGCTTAAAGCAGCCATAGATACGGAAATTCAGGTCTCTCAAGATAAAGGCCTGATAAAAGCGGAAATCACAAAGCAACGTGACGGGCGTACGGGATATAACTTAAATTTTGCACTGAGGGAGTATGAAGTCCGCAAGGATGAAGATGACGAGCCAGTGCATTCATGTGCCCTTGTAAATGTAGAGGGGCAGGGAAAGCTTAGTTCATTATCTGGTCAAGCACGTACGGCATACACTATTTTAGAGGAGTTTATTTTGGAAGCTGGCGTTGAGTATGTTCCACAGAAAAAAGGAGAAAAGAAAAAAGCTGTCCGTATTGAGGACTATAGGACGCGTTGTAGGGAAGGCGGTTTGTGTGAAACGGACAACAAGGACAGTTTTATCAAAGCTTTTAAGCGCGTAAGAGAAACGCTTGTAACCGAAGGCTACACTGAAGAATGGGAAGGTTATATTTGGATAACGGACAAACTGGACAAGACTGGACAGACAAAAAGACAATTTTTTGCAGAGTAGGACAGACAGGACACCCCCCTATAGGGGTGTCTGCTTGTCTGTTCACTATGTCCCTGCTGTTTCACAATAAAAAATATGATAAAATTTTGCTTATGATTTCGTATAAAAAACAGGAGTGATTTTATGGGAGGATATGGTTCAGGAAGGTGTGAATATAGTCTAACAACTAAGCTTGATGAGGGATTAAAGCTAAATATCAATAAAATAAAATTTGAAGGAAAATTTGTTTTAAATTCATTGATTTCTGGGGTTCTTCAATGGAAAAAAAGGGAAATAATAAAAAATTCAATTAACTATGAACTTAATACGATGAACCCAAAAGATATGTGGATGCGCGTCTTCTACATACATAAACCGTATAGTGCTTGTGATGCTGAAGAGTTGGATTATAAAATTAGATTAAGTAGTACGCAGCCAAATTATGGTGGTAAAAGGTTGTGGTTCCTATGCCCCCTTACCGGTAAAAGGGCTACAACTCTTTACCTGCCTTCTGGTTATAAAAGATTTGCAAGCCGCTATGGCTATAACTTGAAATATACGTCACAGAGTAAAACCCCTATTGATAGGAAGATAGATAGAATGTGGAAGCTTAAAGAAGAGTTGGGTGAAAATGACTATTGGTGTAAACCAAAAGGGATGCATAAAAGGACTTTTGACCTTAAGCTGCAAAAAGTTTGCGATGCTGAGGAAGAGTTGGATTCATATTTTAGAGGTAAGCCTTTGTTTAGAAGTTCATGAGAAACTGGCGATAAGATAACAAAATTTTAGAAGCGTAGAAATAAAATAAGTAAGGAATATATTATATATTTCCTTACTCATGCTTGCGACCAAATCTGTCAGCTATCCCATTTTTATGTATATTTTTAGAAAGAAGTCACTTGATAAAGTTGCTGAAAAAAAACTCAGTTTTTCCTATTAGAATGTAGCGCACTGCCCAACAAACACCATATATGATTAGAGCCAAGAAAATTACAAGGCATGAGATAATGGAATCCCCGAAGAAGTATCCATTTATAAGGGGGTTGACCCAAGTGTTGTGTGACTCGCACACGAAACAGCAATTTCTTGTGCAGGTGTTGTGTGACTCGCACACGAAACAGCAATTTCTTGTGCAGGTGTTGTGTGACTCGCACACGAAACAGTGATTTCTTGTGCAGGTGTTTGCGACTCGCATGCAAAGTTTTTATGAATATATCCTATGGATTAGTAACTGAATTTTGACCGGCGTTAATCAATAATTTGTATAAATCTTTATTCAGATAAATGTTTTCCCTACCTATTTTATGCTTAGTAAGAATTTCGGGAACCAAGGCCTCTAAGTATTTTCGAGCCGTATTATGATGTATATTAAGCTCTTTCTCTACAAAATCAATTTTTGTATAAGGATGTCTGAATAGGTTATTTAGAAGGTCTTGCGAATATACCTTTTGAAAGTCGGTGCGCATTTTATGCTTTATTTGTTGCATAAGTGCTTTTATTCCTTGTATTAATGTTATTGTTTGCCGTGAAGTTTGCTCCACACCGTCTAACATAAACAATACCCACTCTTCCCACTGTTTTCCATCTGATTTGTCGTCTCTAACAGCCTGAAGAAGCCTATAATATTCTGCCTTATTCTGATTAATGAATCGAGATAAATATAAAATGGGCGTATCGAGTAGCCCGAGTTTAACCAAGTATAGAATATTAATAATACGCCCCGTACGTCCATTGCCATCAAAAAATGGATGGATGCTTTCAAATTGATGATGGATTAAGGCCATTTTAATTAGAGGGTCCCAGTCACACAAATCATCATCATTTATAAATTTTTCTAAATTTTGCATATGGGCTTCAATTTGGGATAATGTTTGCGGGGGCGTATATACAACTTCTTCTGTTTGCTCATTTTTAAGAATGGTGCCGGACTGACTGCGGAAACCTGCATCATTTTCTTCAAGGGCAGATTGTATTTCCTTTATATGATTATTTGTAATCAGACCGGTTTCTTTAACTTTTTCATAACCACTGCGTAAAGATGAAGCGTAGTTATGCACTTCTTTAGAGGCGGCACTTGTGAATTCTCTTGCCAAGACATCACTTTTATACAAATCATCATGAGTGGTTATAATATTTTCAATGGCCGAACTATCTTTAGCTTCCTGCAACACTAAGGTGCTGATTAGAATGTTTTGATTGGGCATTATGCCGGAAACACCTTTTAATTCTGCAAGTGCTGACCTAGCATCCTTGGTTTTTTTTAGTATTTTTTTCGTTTCAAGGTCAATAGATAGAGGAAGTTTAGGTATGTTATACTCTCCGCCTATTGTGATTTTCTCTTCTGTCGTCGTTGTAACTACCATTATGGTTCTCTCAATTTTTTTTGAGTAGTATTATTTGTATATCTTTAGCAGTTGTCCTCTTTCCAAGAGAAAATACAGAATTATTTTTATATTATCTGAGGCTTGTTGTATTTTCTGCTTAAGTATTAGGAACATCATTTTCAGTGAACTCTAAGTTTTTTAGAGTAACCCAAATTACATTTTTCTGCTAGTTCTTTTGCTGTAAACTGTGCAATAACTCGTGGTGTTCATTCCTCTACTTCTACCCACGCCAGAGTCCTAACTCACCAGTCGAGGTGATGTTTAGCTTATCTTTATAGAAAATTTGAACATCCTCATCGTTTATAATCCAGCCTACTTGAGGGTTAGAATGAGCCGCTCTTTCTATGCGTTTTTTTTCTTCATTTGTAAAGTCGTCGTATTCGGAAAGTTCTGCAATTATATCGTGTGTCTCTTTAAATGAACCGCTATTTAATAGAGCTTCTATTAATTCATCTTTTCTGGCCACCTCTTCAGAAGGAATGTCAACGCAGACTGAATCGTGGTGTTTTGAAAATTCAGTTATCGTCTTAAAAATCAATGGTTTTATAAGTTTCTTTTCCTCCCACTCCTTTTCAAGGAAGGGATGCAACTTATTTCCTGTTTCTTCAAACGCACTCAGTGGTGAAAGATAATCACCATCCCTAGTAATAATTGTAAATTCAGCATTTTTAGGTACTCGTTCTAATAAGAACTCCCAATTAATCGCATCTCCGAGAGAGCCATTTTTGCCTGGAGGATTCCCCAAGGTTTTCCTTCGTTGAGCACGGGATATCATCTCATCTGTAATTTCTATATTGCTGGTTTTCTTAAAAAAGTTTTTTAATTTTTTATCAGCATGTAAGTTTTGTTCTAAGTAATTTTTTTTGATTTTTTCAAAAAGTTTATTCCATAGTTCTTCAAATTTTTTCTGAGTTTTTCGTAAAGCCTTACATTCGGTGTAGGCGAGGCAGTAATGTGGGTAAGTTGGAAATTTTTTTTCTTTTAGTTTTTTTAGACTATATTCAATCTTATTGGCTCTATTTCTCCAAACTTCATCTATTACTAGATTAGTTATATATAAATTTATACGTTCATTTTTATGTAAATCTGAAAGTTTATTAAGTTCATCATTGGTGAAATCATAGAATGATAAATAAATGTTAGAATCCAAGAAAAGGTGAATTTGTTTTTCAGATTTTTTAGTCAATAAATTTTCTCCCTATAACTTTATTAATTTTAATTATCATACGTATTTTATTAATATTTGGTAAATGTGAGCTTGGAGTTTTCCTGAGGTGGTAATCAAAAGAAAACCATACCTGAATCACACTGGCGGCATTATCGTTGATGAAAGCGGAAAAGTATTCGGTGTGAGCTGTAGGAGTATGGAACCTCAAATTGATATCTCGTTTATTACTCCTGTAAATGATGTGTTTAAATTCTAAAATATCGAGTAGATTTTTAGATGGTGAAGAACCTAGAATTGTTAGCGTTTAAGAGATTGTGGATAGAGCATTTGTTAAAGTTGATTAATCAGAGGTGCTTCTAGTTGTTGGGACAGGTGTGCAGATTATTAAATATCTTTCGGGCGAAAGAAAATTCTAACGATGTATAAGCACGCTAAAAAATGCACTTCCTGTGGGACACTCATGGGACACTGGTGGGACACTAGAAGGTAAGTGAGGATATTAATCAGCAATCAATGGAAATAGAAAAACCTATAGAAACATAGGGTTTTGATGTTGTTAGGTACTTTAAAATGTTGCTATTTATTGATTTCATGAGGCTCATAACCTGAAGGTCGTAGGTTCAAATCCTGCCCCCGCAACCAAAGTTTTTAGAAAGTCTCTTTCTGTGGCACGTAAATGGCACAGGTCAAATAAATCAATCATAATAATATGCTAAGCTAATAATTGCTTTTTTGATGAAAAATTGTTCTGTCCGTTTTACTCGCTATAGGCACTGTTTATTATTTCGTTAATACCTGAGTTGAGTAAATCCGGTAAAATTACAACCCAACGCTCCAAATCCTTCATGGAGATCAAGGCTTTTGCCTTATCCGATGAGTCAATTAAAGATTGAAGCCTGCTTATTTTTTCTGCGTTATCCCCTGATTCAATTTCTAAAAGGATTTTCCTAGATTTGAGTTTGTTGATAAATAAAGTGTTCTGTTGAGCATGGGACTCTAGGGGCTGTAAGAAAAAGCCTTCTTCACTTGTTAAAAGATACCACACACCTTCAAATAATCTATTGAGCAGACAATATTAAACAGTATTATATATCAACTATTTGTTTATATATTATAGTTTTATTAATTATTTTTAAATATAATGGTTTTACTTGAAAAAAAATAGAGGTAATCAAAATGATTGATAAAAGACAAGAAGGGGTGAAAAATAATGACTCTGTAGTTAATGATGCTGTGCATGGTGTTATGTCGTTTCCTGTGGGAGATAAGGCAATTCTAAAATCAATTATTAACTCTGAAAATTTTCAAAGATTGCGTCATATTAAGCAACTTGGCCTTGCAGAATTGATTTTCCCTACTGCCGTTCATAACAGATTTAGTCATTGCCTAGGAACTGCTTATATTGCCTGTAGGATGAGTGATAAACTTGGCCTCACAGGGGATGATAAAAGGTATGCTATGATTGGAGCTTTGTTTCACGATATTGGTCATGGCCCTTTTTCACACGCTTTTGAAAGCTTTTTAGTTAATAAAAATGAGAAAAAAGTCAAGCATGAGGGGTGGACCGAAAGCTTTCTTAGAGAGTTTGAGGATGTATTAGAAAAATCCAGACTAAATTATAAAATAATCTCTGGGCTTATTCAAAAAAAGGAGAAAATTGCAGGTGGTAATGTTAATTATTATCTTATACGAGATATTATAACATCTCAGGTAGATGCAGATAGGCTTGATTATTTGCTTAGGGATGCACATTTTTGTGGAGTTCCTTATGGAAATCCGGATATTGATTGGATTATTGAACATGCTACTAGAATTGACGAAACAGAACAGCCACCTCGCCTAGGTTTCTTAAAAAAAGGTTGGCATGCTGTAGAGCATTTTCTTTTGTGTCGCCGCATTATGACTCAAAATATTTGTTACCATAATAAGATAAATTTTTTTGAAAATCTCTTCAGATATTTTCTAAGTGCTGTTTCTGATTCTGAGGATGGTAACCTTATCGATAAAATAAATAATAGTAAGTTAAAGAAATTTATTGCAGCTGCAGGGAAATATCGGAAAAGTTCAGACTCTCCGGAAAGCTTTATCCAAGAGAATTACGCCTATTATAAAACACTTACCGATTATGACATTTGGACGATTATTCGTGACTTTTCTGTGAACGGAAGTGGTGATGTTTCCGAAATGGCTAAAAAGATATATGGTCGGCAGCCCCATCAAACCTTTCAATTTGAACCAACATGTGAAGGAGCTGTAAGTTCAATTCTAAAGAAGTGGCGAGATGAGACGGAAACACCTGAATGGAAGGCTTTTATAATTAAAAGTGACGATATGGCTTATGAGTCTCAAGATGACCCTATTTTGATTAAGGAAGATAAAAACTCTAATAAAGTTCAGCGCATTCAACAATATTCTGATTTATTAAAAATGATAGGAGATAAATCGGAAAAGAAATGTTATTTGGCTCTTGATAAGTCCGTTATAAAAGAAGGGCAAAAGCTAAAGATAGCTTTAAAGCTATATATTCCTCGTTTAGAAGGGGCGGTATCCATAACCTGAAGATCGTAGGTTAAAATCCTGCCCCCGCACCCCAAACAGATTTAGAGAAACGCAAAGGGATTGGATTTTTGCCCCTTTGGATTGCCGCTAAATCTCTAGAAAATCTTTCCTATCTAGAGACTTTCCTATGTGTTCTAGGTTTTATTTTGGCGATTGTATTCATAAAAGGATAAGGCTGCTGCATTAGAGACATTTAAGGTTGGGAAAAGCGGATTCGTCGGAAGGTTGGTCAGGAGGTCGCAATTGTCCTTTGTAAGACGCCTTAGCCCTTTGCCTTCGGCGCCCAGAATCAGAGCGATTTTGCCCTTAAGGGGAGCTTTGTGGAGGGGGTGTTCGCCGCGTTCGTCAAGGCCGATACACCAATACCCCCCTTTCTTGAGCTGTTCCATAGAGCGTGCAAAATTTGTTACCGTGAGCAGAGGGATATGTTCAACGCCGCCACAGGCTGTTTTAGCGAGGATGGCGCTATCAAGGGGGGCAGATTGGTGTTTGGGCATGATAATGCCGTGAGCCCCAAAGGCTGCAGCAGAACGGGTAATTGCGCCTACGTTATGAGGATCTGTGACTTGATCCAATAAAATAATCAAAGAGCTGTCATCGTTTTGATGTTGCTCAATGAGCTCTTCAAGGGGGGGCGTTGCAAGGGGCTCTGTTTCCAAAGCAATTCCTTGGTGCACGGCGTCCTTACCAAACTTACGGTCGAGGTCGTCTTGGGACACAAAGTCAATTTTAAGACGGGGGTGGGCGCGTTGAATCTCATCGGCTTTCTCGGAGGATTTACTTAAAAGAAGGCGGCCAAGGTGGCGCTTGGGGTTATCAAGGGCGCTTAAAACGGCATGTTGGCCATAGAGACAGATCATGATTTGATTGAACCTTTAAGAGAAAATTTCATAATTCATAATGACTTTTTGCTTCTAAAAGTCAATGTTTTTGACGTCTCTTTTGTAAGCGGATGAAAAGATAAAATTTTAAGAGCCGTGAGGGTAAATTTTAATACCTTCGGCGAGAAATGCTTTTTCAGCTGCAAGAATTTCGTCCTCGGTCGGAAAAAAATCATCAAGTTGACGGCGGAGATCTTCCGTTTGTGCGGGGCGCAAAAGATAATGTGAGGGAAGAGGTAGATTAAAACTAAGGCCGTGAAGGCAGGACGGGAAATCAACCGTATAGGGATTTTCTTTTTCTTCAGGCGTCATAGAAGCCCACTTGATCCGTAATTCTTCTAACGCTTGATTTAAAAGAGAGGGGGCTCCGGCAAGCTTTTCGACAAGCTCCTTTTTTACGTCTTCAACCAGCCATTTTGGGGCTGTTGTTCCGCCGGATGTTTCGTCCTGTTCTAAAGAATAGAAACATGCGCTTTTAGGGTAAATAGAAAAGAGAGCAGAAGTATCGACAAGGTCGCCAAATACAGCATATTTTTTGAGAATGAAACAACCGTCTTCATCTATTTCTTGTTCACGCCATTGATAAACGGTCAGGGTTCCGTAACGATTGTCTTCTGTTAAATTCGGACCTTCAAGCAGTTTTTTCTCACAGCATGTTTGACCCCCATCCTTAGGGGCGATATACCATACATAATCTTCGGTTTTATCCCTTGGTGTAAAGGTTACCGTTAAAGGGCAGCCGGTTGCATTTCGAACGGTAAAAGGAGGGCGACTCCGAGTGTTTTCGCATTCCGGACTCTCTATTATTGAGGCGTGCGTTGCGGAGGCCGTAAAAAAATTGAGAGGATCCATAGCAGAAAGGAGTATTGAGCCTAAAAGAAGTAAAGATTTTTTGTACACGGTAAGTCATTTCCTCTTGAAAATAGTCATTTTAAGGCTACAAAAGTTGGCCGGCGGCGTCAAGATAAATCAAGGTCTTGCCAAAAAGTCGGGGCATATTCCTTTGTTTCTTTTAGGATGTTGTGGCGGGATTGGGGATAGAATTTCACACGAATATTATGTTGCTTGCAGAAGGCGAGGGTTGAATTGCTATCAACAGCACTATCGTTTCCTGCAACATAAGCTACATAATCAACAGCTTTTGGAAGAGGTTTTTGACAAAGAGGCGTTTCCGAGTCAAAAGCAGCCGAAACCCATCCGTAGGTAGGCCCGCCCGTAATAAGGCCGGGATTTTGAGCCATCATTTCGTTAGTATCATCAAAGGCTTCGCGGCTATGATGCCCTTTAAAGCGCGTGAAATCAGATTTTGAGAGATCAAGATCACCGTAGCCCGCAGCATAGTTTTTTGAAAAGCTCAGGAAGGTCGCGGCTTTAGAAAAACTCTTTGCCATAAAACGAGGCCAAGGGGCTGTTGTAAAACGAATCATTGGAACAATTAAAAGGGCTCTTTTGAATCGGACGGGTGTCTTCGAGGCATAATCTTGCAGGTAACGCACGGCTAAATGACCGCCCATAGAAGCTCCCATAATATAAAATTCAACGTCTTGTCCGTCATAGGCCGGGGCAATCGTATCGGTAATCACCTTGTGAATGTCGGTCAGATAAGTCTCGAAGGAGTCAATATGACCCCGTTGATTATTAGGGCTCAAGCGCCCAAGGGAGGCTCCGTGACCCCGCATATCAATGCACCAAAAATCTGCTTGACGGGCTAATTTTACATTTTGTGTTCCCGTATAATCATGCCCCGTTATGCCCAAGATGAGCCCTTTATTTTTCTGGAAAAAGGAAGCACGCCCGGGTAAGAAAATCACGACTTTCTTAGGAGCATTTTGCGTTGTGTTTTTAGCTTTCGTATGGGTGACGCGCAAGGTGATATCCGGAGCGACTTTCACATCATGGGGGATTGAGACGTCGTGCAGTAAGTCCGCACGAACCATTTGAAAAACAAACAACAGATTGCAAAATAAGAAAGAGTAGCGAGAGAAAAGGATCATGTGACTATAGGCCTCTATTTTTTCTAAAAAAATTCTAACATAACTCTATGGTTTTTAAAAGATCTTACCCTTGCCGATTTAGGGGATTTTTCTTAGAATTCTTTTTTGTTGCCCCTTTTATAAAAGATTTTGTTTTTGGGCGGGGCATGGTAAACATAACGGATGACAGAACTGCTAACTTTGACCGACCTTTCCCTTTCACTAGAGTCACGTGTGATTCTGGATAAGGTGACTTTTGGCGTTAAACAAGGGGATTTTGTAACGATCATCGGTCCTAACGGAGCCGGAAAGAGCTCTCTTCTAAAAGTTATTGTCGGGCTCCAAAAGCCAACAAACGGTTCTTGTCAGGTTGCGTCTCAAACGCGCATCGGATATATGCCCCAACGTTTACAGCTTAATGAAATGATGCCCTTGAGCGTTGAAACTTTTTTAAAGACCTCTCAAAACAATAAAGAACTTTTGGGAGTCGTAGAAAAAACTCGGATTCAAAAACTTCTTCCTCTTTCCATGCACACGCTTTCCGGAGGGGAATATCAGCGCGTATTGCTTGCCCGAGCCCTCTTGCAACAGCCTAATTTATTAATTTTAGATGAGCCGGCTCAAGGCCTTGACGTGGTGGGGCAGAATCAATTTTACCATTTGATCGATCACCTGCACAAAGACCTTAACATTGCCATTTTAACGGTAAGTCATGATTTACATTTCGTGCACCGTGCCAGCCGGAATGTTATTTGTTTGAATCGACATATCTGTTGTATGGGGCAGCCCGAGCACGTTAAATCTTCCAAAGCCTATCGGGATTTATTTCCCCATGATATAGGGTCTGAGATATTACCCTACCGCCATGATCACGACCATGAGCATGACGACATTCAGACTGAGTGTTGTGATCATGTTTGAGGACTTTATTCTAAAAGCTCTTATTATGGGTCTGGTTTTTTCTTGCCTTGCAGGCCCTTTGGGTTCTGTCATGGTGTGGCGCCGCCTTGCTTTTTTTGGAGATACTATTTCCCATAGTGCGCTTCTTGGTCTTGGGCTCTCATTAATCTGGCAGCTGCCGTCTCAACTCATTTTAAGCCTTTTTTGTGTCGGCCTTGCCGTTATATTAACGTTAATTCCCTTTCGATCAAAGGTTTCTATTGATTCGATTTTAGCGATCTTTTCCCATGGTAGCCTTGCCCTCGGTCTTGTGGTGTTAGCGTTTATGGATCGCCCCCCGTTGTCTCTTACAGGTTTTTTATTCGGTGATATTTTAGCCCTCACATGGGGGGATATTATTACAACAGCCTTGGCAGCTCTTGGGGTTGGCGTTTTAACAATCCTTTTCTGGCGTTCTCTTTTAACGACCTTTATCAGTGAAGAGCTGGCCAAAAGCGAAGGGATTCCCATCCTTGCCGTTAAGGTTGGCTTTGCCGTTGCTTTGGGGTTAACCATCGGGTTGCTTTTGCAAACCGTTGGGGCTCTTTTAATGACGGCCATGCTGATTATTCCTGCTTCTTGTGCCCGTTACCTTTCTCGCTCTCCGGCACAAATGATTATTATAGCTGTCGGTGTCGGTGCTCTTTCTTTTGTGATAGGCCTATGGAGCTCTTATATCTTTGATACCCCGACAGCGCCAATGATTGTGGTGAGTGCCCTCGGCTTGTTTATTGTCTCGCGACTTAGCTACTTTCTCAAGCGCTGAAAAAACTTGTAAACATGTCAAAAAAAGCCCATACTAAGGAAATAGGGCTGTTGCTTCGCGTCGGTTAGTAAGACTTTCCCGGGGCCGATACTTTTTCTCTAGGGAGCTGTCCCTGAAGGGATCCGTGGATCCTTTCATATGGCGCCCACCTGCACATGCAGGTCGCTGAGGAATCTACAGAATCAACGGTTGTGACGGCTCTATACTCTTTTGAATAAAATTTCGAATTTTAAGAACAGCATTTGACCGTTATGGATGATATCTTAACAAAACTCCAAGAATCTTTGTGCCACCAAGCAGAAGACATTGCACGCTTAAGTGACGAAGTTTTTGCACAGCAAAAAGACATCAAAGCCTTGAAAGCAGAATTATCAACTCTCAAACGAGAGCTTTCCGTTGCTAAAGATCAACTCAATTCTGAAACATCCCTTCACGAAGACCAACGCCCCCCTCACTATTGAGGCTTTCTTAACGCCAAGGGCGATTGCCGCTGATGTCTTTGACACTTTGTGTCGTGATGCCTTTCTCGTCAACCCAGAGGAAATAGGCTCCGTTTTTTTTAAAGTCTTGGCTTAAGAGAAGAGGGCTGTTGCGGCCTTCTTTTTCTACATCTACCGTTAGAGTATATATTTTTTTATGCCACTTCATAAGGTGTTTTTGGGTGAAGTGAAGCCGAGTATTGCCTTTGGTGATCCTATGGCAGCCTTCGGTTGCCGTTGCCGTGTAATGATCGCACTTGTTTTTGTCGGTAAGTTTCAGAACTTGGGGAGCGCCTACGAGTTGAAGCCATGCCTTTCTTGCAAACCGGCCCGATTGCAAGGTATTCACCCATGCCTTTTTTTCTTGCCCGTCATAATAACCGATGAGGTTTTGTTCGGGGGCGATATACACATCCGGCGGTCGATCAAGCATAAATAAAAGGCCGCCCATAGCAAGAGGAATCACGCCTAATCGTCGCCATTTTGTCGTCCATAAGGCTATCCAAAGAAGCCCTAGGATAACGCTCATTTGCACGATTGTACTGACTTGCGGCACAAGGATAACGGCTCCGGGGAGTTTTTGGCTTTCAAAAGAAAGGGTGATAAGAGCTTGTAAGACTTGTTCAAGGAGGGGACCCGTAAAGAAAACGGTAAAAGGTGCCGTTAAGAGCGCAAATACAATAAGGGGCATAATAACAAAGGAGACGTAAGGAATGGCGATGAGGTTGGTAAGCACGGCCACAAGGGAAAAACGATTGAAGGTAAAAATGGTAAAAGGCGCCGTTGCAAGTGTGGCAATGAGGCTTGAGAAAAGGAGGGTTGAGAGATAAAGGCCGGTTTTCTTAAGACCGGCAAAACGGCTTTCCCCGACCCTCGCATGCCAACGACTTAAGAAAGGGTGCATTTTCTCATAGGCTGCAACGAGACCGATTACGGCTGCAAAAGAAAGTTGAAAGCTGGGGCCTGTTAGGACGTCGGGCGCGATAATTAGGACGAGAAGAGCCGCGAGGGCAACATTGCGCATGGTCAAGGCTACTCGATCAACCATGACGGCAATCAAAATGAGAGAGGTCATGATAAAGGCACGTTCGGCCGGGATGGTTGCACCGCTGAGAATGAGATAACAAAAGGTGAATACCAAAGCAATGCCGGCGGCTAGCTTTTTTGTATTTTGCTTCAAGGCAATCGGGGGGATAAGGCATAAGGAACCTCGAATAAGGAAAAAAATGAGTCCGGCTACAATGCTGAGGTGCAGACCGGAGATAGCGAGAATATGGGCAAGACCCGCATCGGCGAAAGCTTGCCGTGTGTTGTCCGTAATGCCGGAGCGATCCCCCGTTACAAGAGCCGCGACAACAGCGCCGCTTTGTCCTTTAATATGACGTCGCAGATAGGTTGTCAGATCCGTTCGCCATTGGTTAACGGTATGTTTTAGTGTGCCGTAAAGAGTCCGGTTTTGTGGCAGTCCTTCCGTATCAACACGGGTGAGGGGCGTAATGCCGTAGCCCACAGCGCCAATACCCTCGAAATAGGCGCGACGTCTAAAGTCATAAGCATGGGGGGCTACGGGATTGCCGGGAGGGGATAAAGAGGCTTTGAGTCGGACTTGGTCTCCGACTATAAAATCATCGGCGGGTTGTAAGCGTCCTCGAAGAGAGAGTCGTATCTTTGTCGGTAGGGGTAAATCCGAGCGGAGTTTTTTTAAGAACCGGACATCTTCCAGTACAATACGGGTTCGGTTAGGAAGACGTTCTATGGATTTAAGTGTTCCTGTAAGAGGTTGAAAACCAATTTCTCCTACAAGCATGGGCGTATTTAGAATTTCCGTTCGTGCTTTAATACTCAAAAAACCAAGAGAGACTAAAAGAAAAGCAAGGGCAAATTTGCGACGCCAATGATATTTTTTGACGTAGGTAAACAGGTAAAGTAGACATCCCGCGCCAAAGGGGATGAGAGAATGCTTAAGGGAAGGTTCGGTTTTAAGGTTAAAATACAGGGCAATGCCGAGGCCGTAACAAACAGGAACCCAATAAAATAGATTCTTTTCTTCTTGTTCAAGCTTTTCCTGAACTTTTCTGCCAAAAGATCTCAAAAGAAGGCCGAATTTATGATACATATATAATGATTTACCCTGCAACATTTTAATATATTGGCTTATATCATGACCATTGTCACTCGTTTTGCACCTTCTCCTACAGGTTTTCTTCATATTGGCGGTGCGCGAACCGCTCTCTTTAATTGGCTTCTTGCACGCCGGCATGGCGGTAAATTTTTGTTACGTATTGAGGATACGGATCGCAAACGTTTTACCCAAGAAGCCGTTGATGCCATTTTGGAGAGTATGAAGTGGCTTGGTCTTGATTGGGACGGTGACGTTGTTCATCAATTCTCAAGGGCGGCTCGTCATAAAGAGATGGCGGAAAAGCTCTTGGCTGAAGGGAAGGCCTATCATTGCTATTGTTCTCCTGAAGAATTAGAAGAGATGCGAGAAAAAGCGCGTGCAGAAAAACGAGCCCCCGGGTATGACGGCCGCTGGCGTGAGCGTGACCCGAGTGAGGCTCCTAAAGGTGTATATCCCGTTGTGCGTCTCAAAACACCTCAAGCAGGCGGGACAACAATCGTAGATGACGTGCAGGGAGAGGTTACCGTGCAAAATGATCAGCTGGATGATTTAATCTTGCTCCGAGCCGACGGGACACCAACCTATATGCTGTCCGTTGTTGTGGATGATCATGATATGGGAGTAACGCATATTATGAGAGGCGACGACCACCTGACAAACAGCTTTCGTCAAAAACAAATATACGAGGCTTTTGGGTGGAAAATGCCGGAGCTTTGTCATATTCCTCTGATCCATGGTTCTGACGGAGCCAAGCTTTCAAAGCGGCATGGAGCCCTTGGGGTCGAGGCGTACCGGGAGATGGGGATTTTGCCTGAGGCTCTGTGCAATTACTTGTTGCGTTTGGGTTGGAGTCACGGGGATGACGAGATTATTTCACGCCAACAAGCTATAGAGTGGTTTACCGTAAAAAATATAGGAAAATCTCCGGCGCGTTTTGATATGGATAAGCTTCTTAATCTTAACGGTCATTATATACGTAATCATGAGAACCGGAGTTTGGTTGCCTTAATACGGCCGGCCGTTGAAAAGTTACTGGGGCGTGATCTGAAAGATTTTGAAGAAGAGCGTTTTGTAAAGGGAATGGACGGCTTAAAAGAGCGCTCTAAGGATCTAAATGATTTGGCTCGAAGTGCCTTAATTTATGCGGACATTATTCCCTATGACTTTGATGAGAAAGCCAAGAGTTTTGTGGAAGAAGAGGCAAAAGATATTTTAAAGGCTATTTATAAAACCTTGGCGGATCTGACGTCTTGGGAGGATGAAGTTGTTGAGGAAGCGCTTCGGAAATTGTCCGATTCCTTAGGCTTAAAGTTTGGGAAAATTGCTCAACCCTTACGGGCTTCTTTGACGGGACGTACGGTTTCCCCCGGTATTTTTGAAATTATGTCAACCTTAGGACAAAAAGAGACATTGGATCGATTGAATTTTGTAATAAATTTATAGAAGCTCTTTTAGAGAAGCTTTCTATGGGATATACTTATAAGTAGGTTGTTTTATTATACTCATTCCAAACAAGTCACAGACGTCGTTCCTGCGCTCTTTACTTATACGGCATAGGCTTCGTCGCCGGTGCTTGGACGGAGGCGTTGCGAAAAGGCTATATTATTTATAAAAAAAACAGGGAAACAAAATGGGAAATGCTTCAGAGCAAAGGGTTAACATGACAATGAGCGATCCGAAGAGGGGAAAGAAAACAATTGAGCTTGAGGTGATAGAAGCCTCTATGGGGCCTTCCGTTGTCGATGTAAGACGCCTTTATGCGGATCACGGGATATTCACCTATGATCCCGGTTTTACCTCTACGGCCAGTTGTGAATCAAAGATTACCTATATTGACGGTGAGAAAGGTATTTTGTTGCATCGAGGCTATGATATTCGTGAGCTGGCCACAAAAAGTAACTTTCTTGATGTGTGCTATTTGCTGATGGAGGGAGAATTACCGACCTTAGCTCGGCAAACAGCATTTCGTAATGAAATCATACACCACACAATGCTTCATGAGCAAATGACCCACTTTTATCGCGGTTTTAGGCGAGATGCTCACCCTATGGCTATTATGGTTGCCGTGGTCGGAGCGCTTTCTGCTTTTTATCATGATAGCTTGGATATTAACGATCCCGAGCAACGTCAACTGGCCTCCTATCGTCTAATTGCGAAAATGCCGACCATTGCAGCTATGGCTTATAAGTATTCTATCGGGCAACCGTTTGTTTATCCGAAAAACGAATTGGGTTTTGCGGAGAATTTTCTCCATATGATGTTCTCTGTCCCTTCTGAAGAGTATAAGGCGAACCCCGTTATGTCGCGGGCTTTAGAGCGTATATTCATTCTTCATGCGGATCATGAACAGAATGCGTCAACATCTACGGTGCGTTTGGCGAGCTCAAGCCAAGCGAATCCCTTTGCTTGTATTGCAGCGGGTATTGCGTCCTTATGGGGGCCTGCTCATGGCGGAGCCAACGAAGCGGTACTTAATATGCTCAAGGAAATTGGCACAAAAGAGCGGATTCCCGAGTATCTTGCAAAAGCACGTGATAAAAATGATCCTTTCCGCCTTATGGGGTTCGGTCATCGTGTTTATAAAAACTTTGATCCCCGCGCCGGCGTTCTTAAAGAAAGTGCTCACGAGGTTTTGGATGCCCTTGGCAAGACCACTCCTTTGCTGGAACTTGCCAAAGAGCTTGAGCGTATTGCTTTGGAAGATCCTTATTTCCGCGAGAGAAAATTATTCCCTAACGTTGATTTTTATTCAGGAATTATCTTGCAAGCCATGGAGATACCTGTTTCTATGTTTACAGTGCTTTTTGCTGTTGCCCGCACCGCCGGTTGGGTGGCACAATGGAAAGAAATGAGCGGCGACCCTGCTAATAAAATTGGTCGTCCTCGTCAACTATATACAGGTGAAAAACCTAGAAAGTTTGTGGAAATCAATGATCGAAAATAATAGCGTACAAATTATGATAGGGGATCAAGAGGAAACGGATATGTCCCGCAAAGACTCTGATAAAACATCGTCTCGTCGTCGTTATGGCCGCCCGAGTGCGGACTATTACGAGGTGGTTGAGCGTGGGTTAAAACCTGCTGCCAATGACAACGGCGGTTCCCTTTCCTCATTATCTTCGAAAACAAAGAATATCCTTAAGGTGTTAATCCCCCTTGCTTTGGGGCTCGCCTTTTTAGCATGGTATTAAACCGTCGAGGACAAGCTTCTAAAGTAACCCTAAAATCTTGTGTGTTCTTGCTATTATCCCAAGTTGTTAAGCGGTCGGGGTTATCCGTTTGATAACCCCGTTTTTCCACTTTAGTCTAATTTAAGTGCGTTTGAGCTTGCCGTAAATATTTTGACCGAAATCCCAAAGTCGGTCAGCCCAAACTGATGTATCCGTTTGTCGAGCCATCTCTTTTAAGCCGGTGCTCGTATCATAAATTCCCCGAGTTGCAAGAAGTGAAAAAGTCGCAAAAAGCGCAACTTCACCACCAAATTCTGCAAATGAAGGACCCAGTAAAGTATGTGCATAACCGCTTGTCAGGTAGATCGTGCCGGCGATCCCTAAATCCATTAATCCTTTTTTTAAAATACTAGAATTCTCTCGCGCTCTTTTATAGAGTTCTTTTGTATCCCAGAAGACTTCTTTGGCACCGTCGATCATCATAACCGTTCCTATTCCGTTAACGGTTTTAGGGGAAAGGAAATCAGAATTGTGTCTATAACGGTGTGAGGTGGAAATGCTTGGGGTGTAATCGGACAGGGCTTGTAAGGAGCACCCTAGAACAAACTCTGTTACACCGCCCTGAATGCCTCTTTTGAGCTCTTCCCCGGTTTTTTCGCTGAGGTCGGGTACTAAAAGAGTAGCCTGAATAGGTTGTAACGAGATAAAAAAGCCGACGAAGGTTAGTAATATTCTAAAATTCATAAAATAGTCCTTTTTTTATGTTTTGCATTCAACGAGATAGCAGTATTTGACAATATGTGTCAATGGAACTTTTTTAGAAAATTATAGAAATCGTGTAAAAAAAGCGAACCGGAAAGGGAGAGGCTTTGTGAAAAAAGGCGCGCGATAGCTAAGTTAGAGTATTGCCTCCGGCGCCTTATATCGTATCAGTCTAAAGAATCATCATGAGAGTTGCAGAGAGTCCTATAGCAAAATTAATCAAAAGATAAAACTCTACGTCGTGCTTTTGATTTAAAACAGCGGTACTTATCTTTGATTGATTTTTCATAGAGATATCTCCTTTTATGTTCTCTTCTTATATAGGATGACGTGAAAGAGTTAAATCAGTGTGAATAATTGCTAAAATTGTACACGATATGTTTCTTTTTTTAGGAGAGTAGAGGGAAAAGTTTTTTCCCTCTTTCTTTTCCGGAGAATTTTTGGCGGAAATGCTTTATTTCCTGTGGCGAATTATTTTAGGTTGCAGACGCCTCTTTTTGTGGTCGAAATGTGACAGCTTCAATAAAACTTAGTAAAACGGGAGAAAGCATTGGAAAAGGCTTGACAATGCACCTTAATGCCCCCAAATATAATTTATGAAAAGACATTAAGTCAAATAAAGTAAAAGATTATCATTTGTCCATAGCATTCAAAGACCTTCCTCTCTCGGAAACAGTCCTCAAGGGGATAGAAGACATGGGGTTTACTAACGCAACCCCTATTCAAGAACAAGTTATCCCCCATGCTCTTATGGGGCGAGATGTGTGTGCTTTGGCACAAACAGGCTCGGGTAAAACGGCGGCATATACAATCCCCATCCTTGATATATTGACGGCGCAACGCAAGCGGGCAAAGCTTCCCCGTTGTTTGATTCTGGTTCCTACCCGTGAACTGGCTCAGCAGGTTTCCGAAAGTTTCGATGCTCTTGGAAAGTACTTTAAAGATTTTGGCTATGCTGTAATTATTGGGGGCGAATCTCCCTATCTACAGGAAAAGAGTTTGCGCCAAGGTGTGGATGTTGTGATTGCAACACCGGGACGTTTGTTGGATCAATACGAACGGGGCAATGTCAGTTTCTTGGATATCTCCCTTGTGGTTATTGATGAGGCGGATCGTATGCTTGATATGGGGTTTGTGCCCGATATTGAAAAATTAATGTCCTTTATTGCAAAGCCTAACTGCCAAAAGCTGTGTTTATCTGCCACCATGCCAAAGCCTATCCAAGTTTTGGTGGATAACTTTCTTGTAAAGCCCAAGCAAATTGAGATTGAAGGGGAAAGCATGCCGGCGGATAGTGTCGAGCAAGCCTTTATTTATAAGGCGGGAAAAGAGCGTGAGAAACGCCAAGCCTTGCGAGAACTTATTAAACTTGAAAAAATTGAACAAGCCATTATTTTTTGCAACCGCAAGGTTGATGTTGATATTCTTGCGAACTCCTTAAAGCGCTATAAGATTAATGCGGGGGCTCTCCACGGAGATATGACCCAAGGAGCCCGTGTTGAAATGCTTGATGCCTTTAAAGAGAAAAAGGTTGATTACCTTATCGCAAGTGATGTGGCGGCGCGCGGCATCGATATTGTGATGCTTCCCTTTGTGATCAACTATGATGTGCCGGTCAACGCTGACGAATACGTACACCGCGTCGGGAGAACAGGACGTGCCGGAAACAAAGGTAAGGCTTTTACCTTTGTGGATGATGTAAAATCTATGCTTTATAAGCGTCTGAAGCCCTATATTCCGGAAGGGGCTCGTACCATTGATGCATCGACAGAACTGGAAAATAATCCTTTCAAAGAAATTGGTTTTCTTAAGCCGACGGATGTCAAAGGCTTTAAATTCAATGCAAAATCCGTTACAGGTTTTGGAGAAGCAGAACCCGCTTTTATGAGAGCAGGACTGTAGGCCGTAAGTGCTTTTATTTTAAGTATTTTTATTTTATTGAGCAAAAACACACTCTGATCGGTGTGTTTTTTATGCGTTTAAACCTCTCGCTCCTTCACTTTTTTTTAAGGTATTTTCCGCAGTATAACACAAAAGCCTTGCAATCCGACCCCTTTGGTGTTTGAAAAGGACTATAGACATTTTTTGCGGAGAAACTAAATATGACCGAGACAACAAAAACCTTTGATGCTGTGATTATTGGTGCCGGACCCGGAGGGTACGTTGCCGCTATTAGGGCTGCTCAACTGGGTCTTAAGGTGGCGCTGGTTGAGGAAAAGCATCTTGGCGGGGTTTGTTTAAACTGGGGTTGTATTCCGACAAAGGCTCTGCTGCGTACATCCGAGCTTTATCATACGATTTCCCATGCCGACGAGTTTGGCATTAAGGTTGAAAACCTCTCTTTTGACTTTGAAAAAATTATTGAACGTTCACGGGCTGTTTCAAAGCAATTGGCGCAAGGCGTTCAACACCTTCTTAAAAAGAATAAGGTGACGGTTGTTAACGGTCGGGGGCGACTGTCCGGCAAAACTGCCGACGGCCTGCATCGTGTTGAGGTATCCGTTGAGGGTAAAGTTGATTCTACCGTTGCTTCTAAAAACATTGTGATTGCAACGGGCGCGCGCGCGCGGAGTTTACCGGGACTTGAACCTGACGGCGACGTAATTTGGACGGCAAAAGAAGCTATGGTTCCCGAAAAAATGCCGAACTCTTTGTTAGTTATCGGATCGGGAGCTATCGGCATTGAGTTCGCGAGTTTCTACAACGCTCTCGGCTGCAAGGTTACTGTCGTTGAAGTGCAAGATCGTATTCTTCCCGTTGAAGATGCCGAGATCTCAAAGTTTGCCCGTAAAGCTTTTGAAAAACAAGGTATGACGTTTTTAACGTCAGCCACCGTTGAAAAACTTGACGTTAGTAAAAATAAAGTGAGGGCGACGGTTAAAACCGCAAAAGGGTCTTCCGAGCATGTTTTTGATAAGGCGATTGTTGCCGTCGGTATTCTCGGTAATACGGAAAATCTCGGTCTTGAGTCAACAAAGGCGGTGGTTGAACGCAACCAAATTCAGGTTAACAAGTGGTGTCAAACACACGAACAAGGCATTTATGCTATTGGCGATGTAGCCGGTGCACCCTGGTTAGCTCATAAGGCAAGCCATGAAGGTGTGATGGTTGCCGAGAAAATGGCGGCTCTTGAAACGGCTCATCCCGTGGATAAAAAGGCGATTCCCGGATGTACCTATTCAAATCCTCAGATAGCGAGCATTGGCCTAACGGAAGATAAAGCACGTGCAGAAGGTTATGATATTAAAGTCGGGCGTTTTCCTTTTATCGGCAATGGAAAAGCTATTGCTCTTGGGGAAACCGACGGCATGATGAAAACTATTTTTGATGCGAAAACAGGCGCGTTTCTCGGAGCGCATCTTGTCGGTACCGAAGTAACCGAAATGATTCAAGGTTTTGTAATCGCTCTTACACTCGAAGCAACGGAGGCCGAATTGATGCAAACCGTTTTCCCGCACCCGACATTATCGGAAATGATGCATGAGTCAACTTTAGATGCTTATGATCGAGCCATTCATATGTAATTATAAGATCTGTAACAGGGGGGGAATAAATGCTATAAAGGGACAAACATACTAATGTCACAAGAAAATATGTCCTCTTATCGTCGTTTTCCCCCCGAGATGTTAACGGAATCACAAGCTCGAAAAGAGCTTGAAGCTTTGGCTCAAGAATTAGCCTTTCATGACGCGTTGTATTATCAAAAAGATGCGCCGACTTTAAGCGATGCGGAATATGACGCTTTGCGTCAACGCAATGAAGCTATTGAAAAACTATTTCCCCATCTTGTTTTGAAGGACTCGCCCGGTTTGAAAGTGGGGGCAAAAGCCGCCGAAGGTTTTGCAAAAGTTACCCACTTAATGCCTATGTTATCCTTGGATAATGCTTTTAACAGCGAGGATATTCAAAAATTCATAGAGCGCGTTTGTCGCTTCTTAAACCTTCCCTTGACGCAGCAAATTTCCCTGGTCGCAGAACCAAAAATTGACGGTTTATCGTGCTCCCTGGTTTATGAAGATGGCTTTTTGGTGAGTGCAGCTACCCGAGGAGACGGATATGTCGGAGAAGATATTACGGAAAATATCAAGACGATTTCCTCTATCCCGACCTTGCTTTCGGGCGATCAGGGAAAACAGGCTCAAGGTCAAACTTTAGAAGTGCGTGGCGAAATTTACATGTCTAAAAAGGAGTTTGAAATCCTTAATAAAGCCCGCCTTGAAAAGGGAGACCAACCTTTTGCAAATCCTCGAAATGCGGCCGCCGGTTCCGTTCGACAGTTAGATCCTAAGGTCACAGCTTCTCGCCCCCTTGGTTTTTTTGCCTACGGGTTCGGGCGTTTTGAGGATCGAGATATCACCTCCCATCACCAACGTCTTGCGCTTTTAAGGGCGTGGGGTTTTCCGGTGAATCCTTTGATTAAAACGTGCGCAACAACCGCACAGTTGGTGGCATTTCATGATGAATTAGAACGCAAAAGAGCAGCCCTTGACTATGATATTGACGGATCGGTTTTCAAGGTAGATAACTTGGCATGGGAAAAACGCCTTGGCACTGTTGCGAGGTCTCCCCGCTATGCCGTTGCGGCGAAATTCCCCCCGGAGCAAGGTTCAACCAAATTAGCGGATATTCAAATTCAGGTGGGACGTACGGGGGTTTTAACACCCGTTGCTGTTCTCGAGCCCCTAACCGTCGGCGGTGTTGTTGTTTCTCGAGCAACCTTACATAATCGAGACGAAATTGCTCGTAAAGACGTCCGTATCGGAGATACGGTTTTGGTGCAAAGGGCGGGAGATGTGATCCCTCAAGTGGTTAAAGTTGTTAACCCCGAAGCACCAAATCGTGCCGGCCCTTACGTGTTTCCGGATCACTGCCCTGCTTGCGGCTCCAAAGCCGCCAAGGAAGAAGGGGAAGTTGCCGTGCGATGTTTAGCAGGTCTTATTTGTCCGGCGCAAGCAGCCCTTCGCGTGCGTCATTTTGTTTCAAAAGGAGCTTTTGATATAGAAGGATTCGGCGCTAAAAATGTCGATCTCTTTTTTGAAAAGGGCGTTATTAAAACACCCGTTGATATTTTTACCTTTGAGTCTCGTAATGCCGGTTTTGAGGTTCCCCTTGAAAAGTGGGAAGGGTGGGGGTCTAAATCGGCGCAAAAGCTTTTTAACGCCGTTAACGCTAAACGAAGGATAGGCCTTGATCGTTTTATTTATGCGTTGGGCATTCGGCAAATCGGCCAAACAACGGCAAAAACGTTGGCGAAAAATTATCTCTCCTATGATAATTGGTTTGTTAAGATGCAAGAAGCGTCTGCGGGCGGTGTAGGAAATCCTGCTTATGAAGCGCTTATTGAGATCGACGGCATTGGATCCGATATGGCTGAAGATTTGATGTATTTCTTTAGCGAGGAACATAATATTGAATTCTTACAATCATTGGTCGGCTCTCAAATTCAGGTTGAAGATATGGCCGTTAAAGATACATCCGGTTCCCCGATTTCCGGAAAAGTCGTTGTATTTACAGGCACTCTTGAGACCTTAAGTCGTGCCGAAGCAAAATCACAAGCAGAAACCCTTGGAGCCAAAGTATCAGGATCGGTTTCGAAGAAAACAGATTATGTTATCGTAGGCGCTGATGCCGGCAGTAAGGCCAAAAAAGCTCAAGAGTTAGGGGTTCAAGTCTTAGAAGAGCAAGAATGGATATCGCTGATTAAGCACCTTCCTCAATAAGAAGTTGAAGTTTTTTAATCGCAGAATTCAGGATATCCTTAGGGCAGTTTTCAATAAAAGAACCGTTTCTTGCTTTGAAGTCTAAGCTTTTAACTTGATCTACAAAAATCGATCCGGAGGTTTTCAGCCCTAGCTCGGGTATAAAATTAGTTACCGTTCTTCATTGCCAACAGGACGATTTGTCTTAATTTCTCCATAAGGGCAAGGGGAGCTATGGTCTAATAAGTCTCTTAACTTTTCTTTCTTTTTTATAATGATCTTCCCCTCGCTTTCAAAAATTTCAATTTCTGCTCCTTTTATGAGGTTCAATTTTTCACTAATAGTGCGTGGAATACGTACGCCGAGAGAATTTCCCCATTGTCCGATATTTAGTCTCATGGCCTTTTCCTCTATTTATACTTATGTTCTTAGTCTGATATACAATGTATATCTGCGCCAAGCCTTTTTGAAAAAGCGATTGGAATGTCCTGTAATCATGTTATTATACTTCTCAATCATGCTCTGTTCATTTCAAGAAAAAAAGAGGAAAAACCATGTCACACGAAAAGGTTGAATTTATCCTTGTCTCCCCGGAAAAACATGTCATGAATGATTTGGTGGATATGGTTGTTGTGCCGGGAGAAGCAGGTGACTTCGGTGTCCTTCCCGACCATGCTGCGATGATTTCTAATCTGCGCCCCGGGCTTGTTACCCTTTATAAAGATCAAGAGAAGCAACATATTTTTATCACGGAGGGTTTTGCCAATGTGAATGAAGCTTCTTGCACTATTCTGGCAGAAACCGCAGAATTTGTGGAAGAGCTTAAGCTTGAGGAAATGGAAAGGCTTTATAAACATCTTCAAGAAGAAATGGAGATTGCCCGTGATGAAAGTGAAAAAGAAGAGCTTCGCCGCAACAGTGAAATAATGATGATTAAGATTCAATTGCTGAAGAAGCTTTCCGGCCACTAGGCTTTATTTCTTATGACCCAGATGTTTCGTATACGCTCAAAATTTTTATCTTATCTTTTAACGGAGTATCCCAAGTCTTCTTTAAGGCGTGCTTTAACGCCTATTTTTCTAGGGCTTTTACTGTCTACGGCTTTTCCACCAAGAGGGTATACGGTTCTTGGGTTCATCAGCCTTCTTTTATTTTATCGTCATTTTGAAAAATCTTTAGAGTATAGTTCTAAAGGGCTTTTTGCCGCGGGCTATTGGTATGGATTCGGTTATTTCGCAGGCGGCCTTTATTGGATTGCCTACGCACTGCACATTGATTGGGTGAAATACGGTATTTTGGTTCCGCCGGCAGCTCTTGGTATTCCGGCGGTTCTTGCCCTTGGTCCGGGATTGGCGACTTTTTTTGCTTCTCGGTTGCGTCGCCTTGGACGTTTGCTTCCTCTATTAGCTTTTATCGTTTTGTGGAGTGTATTTGAGTGGGTGAAAGGGCATATGCTTTCAGGGTTTCCGTGGCTGAATTTGGCGGAGATGTGGCTTGGCGGTAATACGGTGATTCAAAATCTTGCCTTTGTGGGGCCGTACGGATTAGGTTTATTGACCCTTGTTTTATTTGTCTTGCTTTATGGCGTAATTTTTTTCGGCAAAGCCTCACGCCCCGCCTACCTTGGTTGTTTTTTTCTCCTAAGTGCCTCGTTGCTTATTAGCGGAAGCATTCACCTTTCAAAGGAGCCGCAACGCTTTTATACGGAGTTTGATCTTGTGCTGGTGCAGCCCAATATTTTGCAGCTCCATAAATGGGATAACGATCGTTTGCGCTCGAATATTGAGACGCATCTGCGTCTCTCGCAGCAGGGACGTTTGCAGCCTCAAGTCGGTACAACCTATAAACCCAAACTCTTTATTTGGCCCGAGGCAAGTGTGCCCTATCTCATTGAATCAAAAAGTTATTTTGCTAAGTATGTTACGCAAATCCTTCAAAAGGGCGATTATTTGATTCTGGGCGGTCCAAGGCGCAATGCAGAAAAGGGCGCTTATTATAACAGCCTGTTTATTTTGAATTATGAGGGAGAAGTCGTCGGCACTTATGATAAATCTCATTTGGTGCCTTATGGAGAATATGTGCCGTATCGTGAGTTTTTGCCCGAATCTCTGGAGAAGCTTTCTCCCGGGGATTACGATTATACGGCGGGCGAGGGGCTTCGAACTCTTTCTATCGAAGGATTTCCAAGTTTTAGCCCTCTTATTTGTTATGAGGCAATTTTTACACAAGAAGTGATCCCGGAACAAGGTGCGTCTACCGGTCGAAAATCTCCCGGGTGGATGCTTAATTTAACCAATGACGGGTGGTATCTTGATTCTCCGGGTATTTATCAACATTTGCAGTTGACCCGTATGCGAGCTATTGAAGAAGGAATTCCTTTGGTGCGCGTGGTTTACAGAGGTATTAGTGCGGTTTTTGACGGCAACGGTCGCCTAAGCGCGCAGATTCCTTTCGACCAAGCCCAAGGCCTTGTGACCCAATTGCCCAAGCCTCTTAAAACAAGAACTTTTTATAGTCTTCACGGGCAAAAAATATATGCTCTTATTCTTTTGGTTTTAAGCATTTTTATGATAGTATTAAGTTTGTATACTTTAAAAACACGACGCAATGAGGTTTATTTATGACGCAAGGTACTTATGTTTTCACCTCCGAATCCGTTTCAGAAGGTCATCCTGATAAAATCTGCGATATTGTTTCCGATGCCTTGGTTGATGCTTATTTAGAGCGCGATCCCTATGCCAAACTTGCCATTGAGACCATTGTGACAACAAACCTTGTTATTATTGTCGGAGAAGTTTCTAGTTCTCAGCCCGTTTCAAAAGAAGAACGAGAAGATATTATTCGCCGGTGTATCAAAGATATCGGCTATGAGCAGGAAGAGTTTCATTGGAAACATTGCATTCTTGAAGATCACCTTCATGCGCAATCCGCTGATATTGCGCAAGGCGTAGACTTAGAAGACGGGGTTATTGGAGCCGGTGATCAAGGAATGATGATAGGGTATGCTTCTAATGAAACGGATTCCCTTATGCCTGCTCCTCTTCATTATTCCCACCGAATTTTACAAGCCCTTTCAACGGATCGCAAAAAAGGCTTTTTACCTCAATTGGGCCCCGATGCGAAAGTGCAGTTGAGCTTTCAATATGAAAATTTTAAACCTGTCGGTGTTAAAGCCGTTGTTTTGTCAACCCAACATCAAGAGGGGTTTAGTGCGGCAGATGTACGTGAGATCGTGCGTCCTTACGTGGAGAGTGTTTTGCCTAAAGGGTGGATGTGTGATGAGGATAAGTTTTACGTCAACCCGACGGGGCGCTTTGTCATTGGGGGCCCTGTAGCCGACAGCGGTTTAACAGGGCGCAAAATTATTGTGGATACTTATGGTTCGGCCGCAGCCCACGGAGGCGGTGCTTTTTCCGGCAAAGATCCGACGAAGGTTGATCGCTCCGGAGCCTACATAGCGCGTTACCTTGCAAAAAATATTGTAGCTGCAGGTCTGGCGGAACGTTGCACCCTTCAAGTTGCCTACGGTATCGGGATTGCCGAGCCGTTATCTCTTTTTGTGGATACCCACGGCACGGAACGTTGCAATTGCGAAGCGTTGGCAGCCTTTATCGCGCGCACCGTTGACCTAACGCCAAAAGGAATTATTGATCGCCTTGATTTACGACGTCCTATCTATAAGCAAACAGCTTCCTACGGTCATTTTGGGCGTACATATGAGGCTGAAACTAAAGCCTTCCCGTGGGAGCGAACAGACTTAGCAGAGATTTTACGTTGTGAATTCAATATGCCTCAAAATGTAAAAGCATATAAGTAAGTTGACGGAGTGAGCGCGTAAATTATGTCCTGTTATCATCACCAAGAAGCTGCGGCTGTTGCCCACTGTTCTTTTTGTTCGAAACATTTGTGTAAAGACTGTGTCAAAACTCAAAGTGATAGAACGGTTTGTGAAGACCCCAAATGTTCCGAAGGTATTGATATCCTTGAACAAATAACTAGGCGTTCTGCTAAGATTTACAATATTAACGGTGAGAAAAAAAGAGTTGTTCCTTGGACGGGTTTAGTTTTCATTTTATTCGGTATTATTCTTGCTTTTTATAGTTATTTTTCAACAGGGTGGGTTGATGTACCCGTTACAATTCTTTGTGTTCTCTTGATAATCATCGGTGTCTTAATGATCATCAGAGCCCGAAAATGGGGCATGGATTTATAAATCCTCTTCGAAGGTTATACGCAAAGTGATTTTGGATCGGCTATAAAATTTTTTCTCACTGATTAAGTCATTGGTTTAATTTTATTCATACTTGAATTTTATTGTGCCAGAATGTTATTCTGGCAGCATTATTTTCTTGAATGGGAGAAAAACAATGTCGAAAACGCTTGCACACTTAAATTATGATCAAATTGAAGATGTGATGCAGAAATACTACGCTGGTGAAAAAATCAGTAATTTGCTTCATGAGTATCAAGTAACAGCAACGCCTTCAGCAATAGTTTCTCTATTTCCGCCGTTTACTCATCAAGATTTATTTTGTCCATATTGCGAAGCCGTAAACATGGAGAGTAAGCGAAAAAGCCGTTCTAGTGGTTCGAAAACTCTTGCAGTACCAACTTGTCCTGAGTGTGATCATAAAGATGCTGAAAATTGCCGATGTTCTTTTTGTGTTTCAGAAAGAAAAGCCTCTCTTGAAAAAAAGAATAATATAAAGCGTGATATCATTCATAAAACATATTCTGATAAGGAAGCAGTGTGTGCAAACATAGAAGATTTAACTTTTCAAGATGCCCTCTACTTATTAAGCCTTGTAAAACATTCCGCGTCAGAAGACTTGGTTTTTGTTGATCCTTTTAATGTGCAAAAGCCTATATTAGCTCCTACATTTGATATTCAAAAAAGTATAGTAGAAGAGCTTGAATCTAAGGGTTTAATTAATGTCAGTTTAGGGAGTGATATTGATGCTTTTGCATTCGATGAGGAGGACACCGTTCTTCGAGGTTATTATCCAACAAGAGTTTTATGGGAACTCTTGCCTAATATGACCATATGTGAAAAAAATCACTACCTTCGTGCCCTTAGAAAAAGAGTGAGTGATGATTGGACAGAATTATGGAGAGATCAAATCTCAAGTGTTTGGCGAGAGATTACGAAAAACGAATGCTTGGAGTATTATTGTTATCTTATTGGGCAAAGAAACATTCCATTACCGGAGTTTGGTGATAAAACCCATGCTGTTTTTGATGATCTTTTAAATTATTTTTCCCCTTCTCAAGTATGCAGTATTACATGGCAGGCAGTGCGTGATACCATGGATTATATGGTAAGAGATAATTTACCTAAATATAGAGTAAAGACTATGTTTATAGGTGCTATACAGAGAAAAGCTGATAAGTATCGTGCTGAAGGTTGGGAGGCGCATCGTGCCGGAAGGGACTATAATTGTCCTCAATCAGTTATAAGCTGTGCTTTTTTTGATACATTTATGCAAATAGGGAAAGAATATTTTGATAAATTGGCGCCACCTTTAAATGAAGTGTGACGCTATAATTAATTTGAACTTTTTTGCTTGAAAAATGACCATAGGTTTATAATTTGAGTTGGCATTCGTTGAATACGTCCTCCAAAAGCTTACTCCAGCCATTGACCCCTCAAGAAATTTACGTAAAGTCGTGCCAAGCGCCCTGCGTGCCCCGGGTAGCACCCGCCGCCTGTTTCAGAATTATCGCAGATGCTTAAAAAGAGTTGTTGGGCAAAGTCCGGATTGGCCGCTGCAAGAGACCACACACGCGAGAAGAGAGCTTCAACATTTGTCCCTGTCTCTTTCAGTTCAACTTTTGAGGTTTCAAGGTGAATTTTAAGGCGATCGAGATTGAGCTTGAGAACATTTTTTTTATTAAAGACCGCATAATCCTCACTTGTTTCTAAGAGGGAGCGAGTTGTCTCAAAGGAGTGATCATCGCTTGTGAACTCATCCTCGGATATTAAAAGAGGCAGGCGCCCTTTAAGCCCGGTTACAGCGTTAAATTGGTGGACATCCATATTGTTTCTTACTTTTTTTTGTACGTCGATATCATAGGCGTTATAGGATTTGCGAACGATGACGGGCATCCAAGGCTTATCATTATAAATCACGTTGTTTGAAAGGCTAAGGGCAATAAATTCATCATTTGACGTATCCGGTATTTCGCCGTTGCCGATAAGGCTTGCGGATGTATTTTCGATCAATAATGCCGATATTAAAAGCGCATATATTTTATAGATTTTCATATTTTTCCCTCCCTGTTTATCTTAATGCTGAATTATTTTTTATTGACTGTCAATAATTATGTCGGATATTTTTAGAAGAGTATAATTTAAGCTTGTTTCTTTTTTTGTTTTTTTTGAGATCAAGTGCTTGACGTAAATGGGGAATTATCGTATTAAAGAGATATTCCTTTAGGGGGGTGTAGCTCAGTTGGTTAGAGCGCCGGCCTGTCACGCCGGAGGTCGCGGGTTCGAGTCCCGTCACTCCCGCCACTTTTCTTTCAAAGATATCTCAAAGTTAAAAAGCAGACTTTATGCAAAGGATTCATAAATGTTACGCGTTGAACTTATTCCCGCTCTCTTTGATAATTATATTTTTCTCCTCATTGATGAAGCTAGTCATAAGGGAGCCGTTGTAGATCCCGCAGAAGCTAAGCCTGTGTTGAAAAGACTAAATGAGCTTGGCTTAACCTTGGACTGTATCTTTAATACCCATCATCACTTTGATCATGTAGGGGGGAACCTTGAGTTAAAGAGAGAAACAAATTGTACGATTTACGGTTATGGTTCGGATGCAGAACGCCTTCCCGGTATTGACCGGTTGTTAAATGACGGTGATTTTGTCTCTCTTGGAGAAAGTAGGGGGCGTGTTATTTTTGCGCCCGGGCATACGTCTGGACATGTTCTGTATCATTTTGAAGAAGATAAAAAGTGCTTTGCGGGAGATACGCTTTTTTCCGTTGGGTGCGGTCGTCTTTTTGAAGGAACGCCAAAGAAAATGTGGAACAGTTTGCAAGTTTTTCTTGATATGCCTGACGAAACGGAAATTTATTGCGCCCATGAATACACGGCGGACAATTGTCGTTTTGCACGAACCCTTGTGGAAGACGATCAAAATCTCCTTGTCTATCAGGAGGTTTGCCTTGAAAAATTAGAAAACGGTCAACCGACCTTTCCGACAAAACTTTCTGTGGAAAAGTTGATTAACCCTTTCCTTGCGGTTTCACGAGAGTCTTATCGCCAACGTATAGGTCTCGGGCATTTATCTGCCCTTCAAGCCTTTACGGAACTAAGGCGGCGCAAAGATTCTTTTTAAGTGATATTGCTTGCGTTACGGGGTAGAATGGTTACCGATACTATCGGAATGTTGTTAAACTTATAGTCATTATATTTTAAAAAGAGAATGTAAAACGGATGAGTTATGAGTTTTGGGGGCGCAATAACCCCCTTTTGCGTCAGTTTATGAACCTTGCAGAACGTCGGCATTTAGGGCGTAAATTCACTTATCTTGTTATTTTTCTAGCAGCTATTTCCGGTATTGCAACTTATTATATCTTTTCCACGGCCGGTTTTGGTCAGCTTAACACAACGTCTTTAATTCTTGTTCTTAACCTTGATTTGGTTGTTTTTCTGATTCTTGCGCTGATTATTGTACGCAAAATTGCAAAGGTTTGGATGGCGCGAAAATCGGGACAAGTTGCCGCAAAGCTGCATACTCGATTTGTTATTTTATCCAGCTTATTAACCATTACACCTGCCATTGTGATGACAATTTTTTCAGCCCTTATGTTTAATATGGGTCTTCAGAAATGGTTTAGTGATCGCGTTAGCATAGCCCTTGAGGAATCAACAAAAGTGGCAGAGGCTTATTTGGCCGAACACCAAAAAGTTATTGTCGCTAGCGTTCATAATATGGCTCGAGATTTAGCTCAAGAATATTACATGTTGGAAAAGGATCCGCCTCTTTTTAATCAAGCCTTGGATCTTCATGCCGAGACACGAAATTTAGATGAAGCCCTTGTTTTTAATGACGTTCCGGAAGTTGTGGCTCGTTCAAAGCTCAGCTTTGCTCTTGAGTTTGAAGTCCTGTCTTTACAAGAGCTGGAGAAAGCTGCCCATGAAGTTGTGATTAAAACAACAAGTCGAGGCGACCGCGTTCGCGCCCTTGTAAAAATTTCTCCGACCCTTGATGCTTACCTTCTTGTGGGGCGTATTGTGGATTCGGCTGTCTCAAAACGCATTGCCGAAGTGAAAAGTGCGGTGAGTAATTATCATGCTCTGGAGCGCGACCAAGGGCGGGTTCAATTATATTTTATGTTGATGTTTATGGCCGTTGCCCTTTTGCTTTTGCTCATAGCCGTATGGGTTGCGCTGATTTTTGCAGGTCGTATTGCCCGTCCCATCGGAGACCTTATTTCAGCCTCGGAACGGGTGCGGAAAGGAGATCTGTCCGTGCGCGTTACGCCGAGCAATGATGAGGATGAGATTGCTTACTTGATGCGTTCCTATAACCGGATGACGGCGCAATTGGATGAGCAACAAAAAAATCTTGTGACTGCCAATAAGCTTATTGATATGCGCCGTCGATTTATTGAAGAAGTGTTGGAAGGCGTTACATCAGGCGTGATTAGCCTTGATCATCGTTATGTGATTCAAGTCATCAACGTCATGGCATCACAAATGCTTGTGGGAGAAGACAAGGAGGCTGTTGGCCTTAATATTAAAGAAGTTTTTCCCGAATTAATGGACGCCCTTTTAAAATTGAATTCAGATTGCCGAAAGGTATCCGAACAGCTGAAAATCCCAAGGCGAGGAGCCTTGCATACGTTGCGGGTAACCATTGTTCTTGTGGGTGATGACCCCGAACAACAAACTTATATTATTACCTTTGATGAGTTTACGGAACTTTTGTCGGCTCAACGGAAAGCGGCGTGGGCTGATGTGGCACGGCGTATTGCCCATGAAATTCGGAATCCCTTAACCCCCATCCAACTCTCGGCGGAGCGTTTAAATCGAAAGTACCTTAAGCAAATTAAAGAAGACCCCGAGAAATTTGAAAGTTGCGTGGATACTATTATACGCCAAGTGGCAAACATTGGGGAAATGGTCACAGAATTTTCGAATTTTGCGCGTTTACCCGATCCGAAATTAAATCAGGAAGATCTTTTAAAGCTTGTCAGGCAACAAATTGATCAATATCGCCCCAATGAACCGGATATAAAATTTGAATTCAAAACAGGCGGTCTGAAATCCTACTTATTTAATTGTGACGGTGCACAGATCAGTCAAGTTTTGACAAACTTACTTCAAAATGCTATAGATTCACTTCATGAATACTATAAGAATAAAGAAGAAAAGAAAGGGAAAATCACTATTATTTTTGAGAAAAATGAGTCCAATAGCTTTACGTTGCTCATTAAAGATAATGGAGCGGGATTTCCCTCAGAAGATCGAGAGTCCTTAACAGAGCCCTATATTACGAAAAAAGAAAAAGGGACGGGTCTTGGCCTTGCCATTGTAAAGAAGATTGTAGAGGATCACGGGGGTGTGCTAACCTTGGAAGATGCGGCGCGCGGTGGTGCTATTGTTAAAATGAAATTCTTTGTAGACGAAAAGAAGAGATAAAAATCCATGGCCTTAGATATTTTAATTGTCGATGATGAAAAAGATATTTGCAATCTTGTAGCGGATATCCTTGAAGATGAAGGCTATAATTGCCGCCAAGCCCACAGTGGACAAGGCGCTATGGAAGAGATCAAAAAGCGTTTACCTAATTTGATCCTCCAAGATATTTGGTTGGGAGAAAGCAGTTTTGACGGCCTTAAGATTCTCGAGCTTGTCAAAGCAGATCACCCCGGCTTACCTATGGTTATGATGAGCGGTCACGGAACCATTGAAACAGCGGTGACGGCCATTAAAAACGGGGCGTACGATTTTCTTGAAAAACCCTTTAACTCCGATCGTTTAATTATTCTTGTCGCCCGCGCCCTTGAAACAACGCGTTTACGTCAAGAAAACGCAACCTTAAAACAACACTCTTCCGTTGATGAAGTCCCCTTGATCGGAACGTCGACTGCCGCGCAAGCCATCCAAGATTTGATGAAGAAAGTTGCACCGACCAATAGTCGTGTTGTTCTTCAAGGCCCTCAAGGTTCGGGCAAAGAAACCATTGCTCGGGCTATTCATCGACACTCGTTACGTGCTGACGGGCCTTTTGTTGTTTTGAATTGCTCGGGGCTCTCTTGTGATAATTTAGATGAAAAGCTCTTTGGGATTGAAAAAGAAAAAGGCTTTACGGCGGGCGTGTTGGAACAAGCCCATACGGGAACCCTTTATTTAGATGCCGTAGACGAGATGTCTTTTAAAACACAAGGACTTATGGTTAAGGCGTTGCATAGTAATGAGTTTCAAAGGGTAGACGGCTCTTCTCCTGTAAAAGTTGATGTGCGTGTTTTATCCTCGAGCACCCTTGATTTAAAACAATTGGTAGAGTACGAAGCTTTTCGCGAAGATTTATATTATCGTTTAAACGTGGTGCTTCTGGAGGTTGCTCCGTTAAAGCATCGCAAGAGTGATATTCCTGAATTGGTTGAGCATTTCTTTGCCCAAATTGCCCGCCTCCAAGATGTCCCGCCCCGCACAATTTCACCGGAAGCCATGATTGCCCTTAAGCAATATCATTGGCCGGGTAACATTCGCCAGCTCCGTAATGTGATGGAGTGGGTGTGGATTATGATGCAAGACAGCTCTAAAACCGAGGTGCAGTTAAGTGATTTGCCGGCGGAAGTTGCCAACGAGGCTCCTGAAACCGTCAAAGACGGCAGTAATATTTTGCGCCTTGTTGCTCTGCCCTTACGTGAAGCCCGTGAAACGTTTGAGCGAGATTATTTGCTGGCTCAGGTAGACCGATTTGCGGGGAATGTTTCCAAGACGGCTGAATTCATCGGTATGGAGCGTTCTGCGCTTCATCGCAAGCTCAAAGGCCTCGAGATTAAAAAACAGTCTTTATAAAGACTGTTTCAATATTCTTTGCTGCCTTTTAGGATCATTTAAAAAAATCCCTGATATCGTCGCTCGCTCTTTTCAAGAGCGGGAGAGTTGCGAAGTAACCTCGGAGCTAAGTTATTTGTGAAAGCGGCAGAGTAATCTATTTTCTCGGTGATACTCCTGCATTCCTGCGCCTTACGGTAAAAACCATCTTTTTCAGAAAATCTAATAGGATATTAAAGCATCCAGTCTATTTCCATAACTTTATAAAGGCTGCTGCTGTCTTTTCTAAACGTATTGTGAGAAGGGGGTGTGGAAAGGCTTTTTTAATAAAGGGAACGAAGGACAAAGTCCGATCAGACAGAGTTCTAAAGACAATCTGCCTAGAAGCCGAAAGCGATAGCCCATAAAAAAGGCCCCTGTTTTAAACAGAGGCCTTTTAAAATCAATCTATTGAATAGAGAGATTAGTTGTGAAGTAGCCAATCAGCAAGACCGCCGGGCAGATCTCCACCACCATTGAATGCAATTGCATGTGCATAGGCAGCTTTGATTTGGCCGTCATTTAAGTTAAAGCGACCGGCTTGTGCAAGTTGATTAACAAAATCTGCTACAACAGCTTGAGCAGGTCCGCCGTTGAAGGCCATATTGTCTCTCACAACATTAACATAGTCAGCGGTTAGCTGTGGTAGGAGTACCGGGTTTACAATATCGGTAAGACGTTTCACGGAATTGAGAATGCCATTGTTGGTTTCGTCAAGCCCATGTTTTACGGCCAAAGCAGCTGCAAGCTTCTTAGCAACATCTACAACTCCAACAACTGCTCCGATTTTCGCAGGATCAATAGCTCCGTCACCTACTGTTACAAAGTGATCATAAGCGGCTTGGATGCCACCATCTGTATGGTCAAGGTCTAGAACGATCAAGGCACGACCTCGGTTGTCAACAGCGTTTCCGGCGTTAAGAGCAACATAATCATTGATTTGTTGAGCTGTCGGCGCATGGTTGGCAGCGATTGCGTCATAAGCGGCTTGGATGCCACCATCTGTATGGTCAAGGTCTAGAACGATCAAGGCACGACCTCGGTTGTCAACAGCGTTTCCGGCGTTAAGAGCAACATAATCATTGATTTGTTGAGCTGTCGGCGCATGGTTGGCAGCGATTGCGTCATAAGCGGCTTGGATGCCACCATCTGTATGGTCAAGGTCTAGAACGATCAAGGCACGACCTCGGTTGTCAACAGCGTTTCCGGCGTTAAGAGCAACATAATCAATAATTTGTTGATTTGTCGGCGCATGATTGACACGGATTGCAGTGTAAGCAGCGAGTCTATCACCACCTGCAGCGATGTGAGCACGGTTAGCAACACGATCACCGTCATTTGCAACAGCTACCCAAGCTAGCACTTCAGCATCGGTTGGTGCACGGTCAGCAAGGATTGCGTTATAAGCAGCGAGTCTATCACCACCTGCAGCGATGTGAGCACGGTTAGCAACACGATCACCGTCATTTGCAACAGCTACCCAAGCTAGCACTTCAGCATTAGTTGGTGCACGGTTAGCAAGGATTGCGTTATAAGCAGCGAGTCTGTCGCCACCTGCAACGATGTGAGCACGGTTAGCAACACGATCACCGTCATTTGCAACAGCTACCCAAGCCAGCACTTCAGCATCTCTCGGTACGCGGCCTGTGGCAGCGATAGCCGTATAAGCAGCGAGTCTATCACCACCGGCAGCGATGTGTGCCCGTAGAGCAACTTGCTCACCGTTTGCGTTATCAGCAGTTACCCAAGCGATAACTTGATTTATATCATTTACAGCACCATGAACGGCATGTATTGCAAGATAGGCTTGTTCTGCAGCAGCCATATAGGCTGCATCAATAGTTGCGGGAAGAACACCTGCGCCGAGAAGAGCTCTAATAGCGTTACGTGTATCTCCTTCATCAGCATTAACCAACGGTGCGCCACCAACAGTATAAACACGGTTGAAAACGATGTTCTCATTGTTACCGACGCGACGCAGATTTTCGGCTTGAATTTCAAGGACACTTGGATTTGCATTACCGCCATTAATTAAAGTGTGAGCATCTAAGGCATCATCAGGTGTTGGCGCGGCAATACCGGCAGCAATAGCTTTAATGTAAGCGGCTTGATGCCCGGCAAGGACAGCAAGTCTGTACCCGTTGATTTGAGCTGCAGTCGGGTTCGCAACAGGATCAGCACCGTCATTGATTAGGTCATGAGCATCAGCAGCTTGTTGAGCTGTTGGGGCTGCGATACCACCTGCGATTGCTTCGATATAACCGTCTTCATGTCCTGCCACAACGGCATTTTGAAGTCCTCGAACCAAAGCAATATCAATTGCACCATGCGCAACACCAGCATTGAGAAGGGTATTAAGATGAGCACGTGTTGTCAGCTCATCAGCAATAATATCAAGAGGGTTGGCAAATACACGGTTAAATGCGAGATCAATGTCTCCATGGAGGCCATGATGTACAACAACAGGGGCGTTGTGTGAGAGGGCTTGGACGACATTAAGGCTGTCAAGAATATCTGGGTCTAGCGCATGAGTAACGCGCATATCTAGAACAGTTTGTTGTTTGTCTTTTCCTGCGAGTCTTTCACGAACATATTCATCAAGAACGCCTGACTCGTGTAGTTTTTCAGCACGAGCAAGGCGATTCAACATTTTTTCGGGGGCGATAACTGTGTGATTGCCGCTTCCATGCACAATGTATTTGGCTTCTTCCTCACTTGCACCTGTTATGTTTTTTACTATTGTAACTCTGTTGCATGCAAAAGAGTTTGTTGCAAAACAAAATGCGGCGGCTTGTAGAGCCAAGACGCTGGCAAACGTAATTCTTTTATTCCTGATGTTCATATTCAAAAAACCTCTATAAAGTTATTAAAAATCAATATAATAAAGCATTCGCTTCAATGTATCCTCTCTCTTTAGCAAAGAAAAGTCCTTAATGTCAATTATTTTCTTTAAAAGTTAAGTATTTTAAGTTTTTTCTCCGTTGACAGAATGCTTTTTCCTTTTATATTGGGTAGTGAATATATTTTTGGAGATTTCAATGAAAAATACACAACGCTTACTGCTTACAACTGCTTTTTGCACCTTAGTTTCTTGTGCTTCGGCAACCGCGAGCTCTTATTATAAAACGGGAGCCGTTCTTGGAACAGCTCTAGGTTATAGCTCTTTATCTTCTAAGACAACAGATACCTTGTTTTTGGACGGTTTCCCCCAGTCAAGCGGTGCTTTTAAAAAAACAAAACGTAGCCATGGGTTTGTTGCCGATCTTATCGGAGGATATCGTTTTGTTTTTAACGAACGCTTCGTTACCGGTTTTAATGTGGTGTTAACGAAAGATACAAACAGCTTGAAAAGCGTAATAGACATCCCATTTGCTGATGCGACTAGTACGACAAAATTTTATCGTCAATTTGCTGTTACGCCTGAAATTATGGGGGGCTATATTTTTGCAAAGCAATGGATGGCTTACTTGAAGTTAGGACTGAGCATTTCTCAATTTAAAATAGAGAATAAAGTTATTGGTGCGGCTGTGATATCTACGGATAAAACGGTAACAAAAGTTGGTTTTAAACCCACCCTTGGTGTTGAATATGCCATGAACAATAAAGCTTCTGTTTTCACAGATGTTTCCTATGAATACATTCCTTCAATCAAAAAGAGTTTGAATAACCCTAGTGACCCGGCTGCGTTTTCAGCAACAGATACACACGACGTCAAAGTACGTCCGCACTACTTTACGGCAAAGCTTGGTGTTTTGTATAAGTTCTAAGTTTTTATGATGATTTTTTTAAAAGCCCTCCCGTTATAGGAGGGCTTTTTTTGTTTATCACTTGAACAATACTTTTTCTTTAAAGTCTGATGTGGAAAAGCGTTCTAACTGTCAGGATGGATTGAAAGGGGAATAGGGGTGAGTTCTTGGAGGGGGGCTTTTTGAAAAAGAGTGATTTCTTTGTAGGAGCGATCTATGATAGGAAGATCGAAGTTTTGCTGAACAAAGCGGTCAAAGCCGTTAAAAATGCGCGTGTTAACGGAGGGGACTTCTGCCAAAAGCTCGTGCCGGGCTCCTTGAATAATTTCAAGTTCACATTGGGGAATCCAATCAACAATTTGTTCAATGCGCGTGTTATCGACAACGCGCTCTTCTCCTGCGGCATAAATTTTGACAGGCCTTTTTATGCGACCCAGCTTTGGGGGACAATTAAGATTTTCAATGGAATCTAAGGTTGCCTTAATCCATCCAAAGGTAATGCCGCCCACCACAATGTCAGGGTTTGTTATTTGGAGGTGGCGATGATAATAAAAGGCTTCTTGGTTATGGGTTAAGATATTGCCTTCAAAGGGTTGGGTGACGGGATTATAGTCTTTCTGGCTATAAACATAGCTTTTACCAAAACCTAACCGAACCATGAAATTAGACAGCCATCGCGCAAGATGCCGAGAATAGAGCCCTGTGTTGATATCGAGCATGGGAGCCGTCAAAACCGCTCCGTCAAGGACGTCGGGATTTTCCGCCATATAACGCAAGCCGATGTGGGCTCCCATAGAGTGGGCGAGCATTACGACCGGCCGTTTTATGTAATCTGTTTTTAAAAAATTGCGAATGAAAAGGTCAAGGTCTTGTAAATAAATTTCATAACTTTTAATGTAGCCCCGTTTGCCTGCTTCTCTTGTCGAGAGGCCTTGACCGCGCCAATCAAGAGCCCAAACGCCATAACCTCGTTCCCTCAAAATATCAACGGCAGACTCTAATTTTTCAAGGGCTGTTGCGCGCCCCGGTAGCAAAAGAACGTGGGGTTTAATGTCAGATGTCGTGGTCGGCTTCCAGTGACGATAACGCAAAAGCGCGCCGTCCGGTGTCTTGAGGTATTTATCAATGACGGGACTTGATTTATCTATTTGGCTCATTTATAGACCTCCCTGCTTTGGCCATTGATTTTCTTATGTTCTTTTCTTATTTCTTCTTTCATCCTATCATATAATTACAAATAAAAGGTAAAGAGAATATTGAGTGGTTTGCGGAGGGATAACTTGTTATAATGATTATAAAAAATAATAAATTTAAATAGATTTTGAAAATGATTCGTCAGTTTGAGCTTGTTGAAAAGATAAAATCCTATGATCCTAATGCGGATGAGGATGCCATTAACCGTGCTTATGTTTTTGCCATGAAAGCCCACGGCTCTCAGAAAAGAGCTTCCGGCGATCCCTATTTCTCACATCCTCTTGAAGTTGCCGGAATTTTGTCCGATATGAAATTAGATACGGCTTCTATTATTACGGCATTACTCCACGATACCGTCGAAGATACGGACGCAACCCTTGAGGACATTGAAAAACTTTTTGGCAAAGAAGTTAGAAATTTGGTAAACGGAGTCACTAAGTTGACTCGAATTGAAGGTCAGTCCGATCAAACAAAACAAGCCGAGAATTTCAGAAAGCTTGTGTTGGCCATGTCGGATGATATCCGGGTTTTGCTTGTTAAGTTGGCAGATCGTCTCCATAACATGCGAACCCTTGATTTCGTTCGCGAGGAAAAAAGGCGCCGCATAGCTCGGGAAACCCTTGATATTTATGCACCGTTGGCAGAGCGTATCGGTATTATGCATTTCAAGGATGAGCTTGAAGATCTTGCTTTTGCGGCGTTGAATCCCGATGCCAGAGAATCGATTATGAGCCGTCTTCATTTTTTGCAACACCAAGACGGCGATAACCATATTGAGCCCGTTATAAAAGAACTTACGGAAATCCTTAAAAAAGAAGGGGTTACGGCGGAGATTACGGGACGTGTTAAGCGCCCTTATTCCATTTGGCGCAAGATGCATCATAAGAATATCACCCTTGAACAGCTCCTTGATATTGTGGCTTTTCGTGTGATCGTTGCAGATGTAACGGATTGCTATAAAGTTCTTGGTATTTTGCATAGTGTTTACCGCGTTATTCCCGATCGTTTTAAAGATTATATAAGCACCCCGAAACCCAACGGGTATCAGTCCCTTCATACCTTTATTATCGGCCCCAATCGTCAACGTATTGAGGTTCAAATCCGGACAAGAAAAATGCATGAAGTTGCTGAAATGGGAGTGGCTGCCCATTGGCAGTATAAGCAAAATTCCAACGAAACCCACGACTATGGCTGGCTTCGGAGTTTGCTTGAAATTTTAGAGAACACATCGGGTGCCGAAGAATTTCTCGAGCATACCAAATTGGAAATGTTTCAAGATCAAGTGTTTTGTTTCACGCCGGCCGGGGATTTGATTTCCTTGCCCCAAGGCGCAACGCCCATTGATTTTGCCTATGCAATTCACTCAAAGGTCGGAGATCATTGCGTGGGTGTCAAGATCAACGGCCGCATGGTTCCTTTGCGCACCATTCTTCATAACGGAGATCAGGTTGATATTGTAACCGCCAAGGCTCAAACACCGTCTCCTTCGTGGGAGCGTTTTGTGGTGACGGGAAAGGCTCGCGCTAATATTCGCAAGTTTATTCGATCTCAAAAACGAGGACAATTTGTTACGTTGGGTCGGAGTCTTCTTCAAAAAGGATTCGAGCAAGCAAAGCTCGATTATACGGAAAAACAAATTGAAGGGACTCTTAAGGGTTTTAAATGCAACACAACGGAAGACCTCCACGCCTTGCTTGGGGAGGGATTAAATACACCGGCAGAGGTGATTCGAGCCGTTTACCCGAATTATCAGCCTGCTAAAAAAGACAAACCTCTTAAGTCCGTTGAAGAACACGAAAAAAATCTTTGGAAAGATAAAAAATCCGCCTTGTCTATTCGAGGGCTTATCCCGGGGATGGCCGTGCACTATGCAGGATGTTGTCATCCGTTGCCGGGGGATCATATTATCGGGATTATCATGTCGGGGCGGGGTGTGACAATCCACACAAACGATTGTGATATGCTTAAGAACTTTGCTAACGAGCCCGAGCGTTGGATTGATTTAACTTGGGCAGATCAAGAAGAAAAAACCACCCATGTGGGACGTCTTTATGTCATTATGGATAACCGCCAAGGGGCGCTTGCAACATTGACGACGACCATTAGTAAAAACCACGGTAACATTGCCAACCTTAAGGTTGTCAACCGCACGGAGAATTTCTTTGAGGTCAATATTGATATTGATGTGACTAATACGGATCACTTGACCAATATTATTGCTTGTTTAAGAGCCTCGACACTGATTAATAGCGTTCAACGGATCTAGGCTGTTTTTCAGATATTTCATATAGCCGCTTTTCTTTTTTTAAAGATGGGGTATGATGATTTCAAGTTTACCTCTTTTGCCCTAACTTTTAAAATTGGAGAGTTTTTTTCAACACCTATTTTTATTTTAACTATTCTTTATCACCCTTCCTTTTTTACAATATTCCCTCATCTTTTTTTCGTACTCTCTCATTCTTATCACGAAAGGAACTATCATGACTGCTGTTGCCTCAATTTACTCACGAGATACTCAAGATTTCGTTCAAACAACGGATCCGGAAATTGCAAAAGTTCTGGAGCAAGAGTTGGAACGTCAGCAAAACCAGCTTGAAATGATTGCCTCGGAGAACTTTACCTCACGGGCTGTTTTGGCAGCCCAAGGGTCTGTGCTAACCAACAAGTATGCGGAAGGTTATCCGGGACGGCGTTATTATAACGGTTGCGAAATTGTTGATATTGCCGAAACCTTGGCCATTGAGCGTGCCTGTAAACTTTTTGATTGCGCTTATGCCAATGTGCAGCCTCATTCGGGATCTCAGGCCAATATCGAAGTTTTTATGGCTTTGATCAAGCCGGGAGATACCTTTCTTGGAATGGATCTTGCCAGCGGAGGGCATTTAACCCACGGCTCCCATGTGAACTTTTCAGGAAAGTGGTTTAACGCCGTCGGGTACGGTCTTCGGGAAAGTGACCATTGTATTGATATGGATCAAGTAGAAGCTCTGGCGCGAGAGCATAAGCCTAAATTAATCATTGCGGGCGGCTCTGCTTATCCTCGTAATATTGATTTTGCCCGTTTTCGGAAAATAGCCGATGAAGCGGGGGCATACTTCTGGGTTGATATGGCTCATTTCGCAGGTCTTGTGGCCGGAAAGCAATTGGACAACCCTTTAAAATATGCCCATGTCGTGACAACAACGACCCATAAAACGTTGCGGGGTCCAAGGGGCGGTATGATTCTATCCGATTGTCCCGATTTAGCTAAACAGTTAAATTCAGCGGTCTTTCCCGGATCCCAAGGAGGCCCTCTCATGCACGCCATTGCAGGAAAAGCCGTTGCTTTTAAAGAAGCCTTGCAGCCTGATTTTGAAATCTATGCCGCAGCTGTGATTGCCAATGCTAAAATCCTTGCAAAAACGTTAAAAGAGGGAGGACTTGAAATTGTTTCAGGCGGCACGGATTGCCATTTGATTCTTGTGGATTTGCGTCCTTTTAATATCAACGGTCGGGACGGCGCGAATGCTCTTGAACGTGCCGGTATTACTTGCAATAAAAATAGCGTCTATAATGACCCGCGTTCTCCTCAAGAAACCTCGGGATTGCGTTTAGGCTCGCCCGCCTTAACGACGAGGGGTATGGGAGAAAAGGAATTTATTTGGATTGCGGAGGCTATTTTGGAAGTGCTCCGCGGTGTGCGTGACGGAGACTCGGCGACTGCAGAGAAAAAAGTTCGGGACGAGATCAGTGATCTTTGTGCGCGCTTTCCGTTGTATGATAATTTCTAAAGAAGACGTTAAGGAAGCCTGAAATATGAAATGCCCTTTTTGTGCAAATCCGACAACTTCTGTGAAAGATTCACGTTCCGCCGACGATAATTCGACCATTCGGCGGCGGCGCGTTTGTACAGAGTGCCAAGGGCGTTTTAGTACGGTTGAACATGTTCAGCTTTTAACCCTTAAGGTTAAAAAGAAATCGGGAGCCGTTGAATCGTTCCGTCGAGAAAAATTAGAGAACGCCTTACAAACTTCTCTTCATAAACGCCCCATCGAAGACGACCGTATCGAGAAAGTCATTAACGGTATTATTCGGCGTTTAGAAGTGATGGGAGATATTGAAATCCCCAGCACAACTATCGGTGAAATTGTTATGGAGACTCTCCATGATTTGGATACCGTTGCCTATGTGCGGTTTGCCTCGGTTTACCGGAATTTTCATGAAGCCAGCGACTTTAAGCAGTTTGTGAGAGAGATTAAAACAGAGGTAAAGTAGGGCTTATTTATAAGCGTCCTCGGTTATGGGGCTCGTCGTAATTCAAAATTGGCCCTTGGGGAACAATACCCGTAGGATTAAGGGTGAGGTGACTCTTATAATAGTGAACTTTAATATGATCCGTGCGGACGGTCTCCTTGATGCCTTTGATCTGATAAAGTTCCCGCAGATAGTTTGATAAATTCGGATAATCCGCAATACGCTTGAGATTGCATTTAAAATGCCCCACATAAACAGGGTCGAAACGCAAAAGCGTTGTAAAAAGTCGCCAATCTGCTTCGGTTAAAGTCTTCCCCACAAGATAACGCTGTCGGCTTAAGCGCTCTTCGAGGGTGTCGAGGGATTGAAATAAGGTGCTTACTTCTTTTTCATAAATATCTTGAGCCGTTGCAAAGCCGGCTTTATAAACACCGTTATTAATTGTTTGATAGATAAACTCGTTTATTTCATCAATTTGAGGGCGAAGGTCTTTTGGATAATAATCAGGGGTTTCATCAACTAAACCCGCAAAAGCTGTGTTGAAAAAGCGAATAATTTCTGAAGATTCATTGTTTACAATGGTTTTTTCTTTTTTATCCCACAGGACGGGAACCGTTACGCGCCCTGTGTAAGTCGGGTTGGCGAGGGTATAAATCTGATGCAAATGGGTTTTATGGTTTAAAGGATCTTGATCGCTGCCGAATGACCACCCTGTTTCTCCCATAAAAGGATCGACAGAGCTGATGGAAATGATGCCCTCTAATCCCTTAAGAACTCGGAAAATAACCGTACGATGAGCCCAAGGACAGGCATGCGAGATATAAAGGTGGTACCGATTTGCCTCTGCGGGAAATTTATCGCTGCCGATTACATCTCGAAAAGAAGAGTCAGGACGCACAAATTTGCCGCCTGTTTTTTTTGTGTCGTACCACTGATCAACCCATTTTCCGTTTACCAATAAACCCATTTTATGCCCTCCTCTATAGGTTGGATTTGTACTTTTGAAAAGCTTGACTAAGGTTTAAATAGGGCTCTTGAGGCGCTGCAATTTGTTTGAAAAAGCCTTCATCATCAAGGTCGATGAGGGATTTTAGGCGATAGATCTCTTCTTCTGAAAAGTCCGCCAGATGTGTTCTTATAAAACCGCCGATGAGCCAATCTGCCTCTTTCGTTCCGCGGTGCTCGGCACGATATCGGATTGCTTTTTTGAGAACTTCAATTTCTGTCAGGGGGGGGAGGTTTGTCATTTAAAGATCCAAAAATTGTTGTTTTGCAAGGGTTTTATAAAGGGAAGAGCTTTTCATAAGTTGGGCATGCGTTCCCACAGCATCAACGGTTTTCTCATTTAAGACAACAATTTGATCTGCTTCTTTTACCGTGCTTAAGCGGTGGGCTATAATTAAGGCAGATTTATCTTTGAGGATCGTGCGTAGGGCTTCTTGGATACGTTGCTCGCTTTGGCTATCTAAAGCATTCGTTGCTTCATCCAGCAGGAAAATGGGCGCATCTTTAAGAATGGCTCTGGCCAGAGCAACACGTTGCTTTTGCCCGCCCGAGAGGCGAACGCCTTTTTCTCCGAGTTCTGTTTCATAGCCTTGGGGGAACTTTGCGGCAAATTCATCTATGTGCGCTTTTCGGGCAGCTTGTAAAATTTCCGCCCGTGTGGCGCGCGGATTGCCAAGGGCTATATTATTTATAATGGAAGTGTTGAATATGACGGTATCTTGAGGAACAAGAGTAAATAAATTGCGCACTTTTTCGATTTCATAGTCTTTAAGAGGTTTATTATTTAAAAGGATTTCACCCCGGGTGGGTTGATAAAAACGCAAAAGCAATTTAAAGAGGGTGCTCTTTCCAACGCCCGACGGCCCGACCAAGGCAATTTTTTGCCCTTGGTGAAAGGTAAAGGAGATGTCGTTGAGGACTTCTGCATCGGGGCGAGCAGGGTAGGTAAAGGAAATATTTTTAAAGTCGAGGGAGTGAAAAGCCGACGGAGTCCAAGAAAAGGGGGTTGAGCCGACCTCTTCCCCTTGAAGGGAAGGGGGTTCCGTCGGTTTGTCGAGAAGTTCCGTGATGCGAGTCGTCGCACCGAGTGTGAGGTTGAAATTACTAATGATTTCAGCAAAGCTATTCATAGAACCGGCGACCACAACGGCATAAAAAACAAAGGAAGAAAGTTGCCCTGCGGTAAGGCGATCCGCAATGACTTCCCGGGCGCCTACCCATAAAATCCCTGCAATAGCCGAGAAAATAAGGGCAATGACAAGGGAAATTAAGAGAGATCGGTAATGGGTACGGCGTTTAACGAGAGATAATTTTTTTCTTTGGCGTTTCTCAAAAACAGCATTGGCATAAGCTTCTGCCGTAAAGGATTTAATCATGGTTAGGGCATTAATATGTTCTTCCGCAAAAGAGAGGGCTTCCCCATCAAGGGCTTGAGCTTCGTGGGTTAAGGCTTTGACTTTCTTGCCAAAAAGGGAAATGGGGATAATGACAAAAGGAATAATGGCAAAAACATAAAGGGTGAGTTGGGGACTCGAGATAATAAGAAGGGTTGTGCCGCCAATAAGCTGAAGGAGGGTGCGCAACGCAACGGCAGCAGAGCCGCTGACAAAGGTTCGGATTTGATCACAATCCGTATTAAGCCGGGAAAGCAGATCTCCCAAGCGGTTACGCTCAAAGGTTTCGACGGTCAGACTCATGGTGTGTGAAAAGACTTTTTGGCGCAGATCATTGATCATTTTCTCTCCCAGCCAGGCGGTGGTGGAGGTTCGTAAGTAGGCCGAAAAAGCAAGGATAAAGGCAAGCCCCACTAAAAAGAGGGCAGACATATTAAGAAGCTCGTTGTTTTCTGCGCTAAAGCCTTTATCGACCAAAGTTCGAAGGCCGTATCCTACGCCAAGAATGGCGGCAGAGGTTAGGACGACTGCTAAAAGGGCTTTGGCGATATCTCCCGGGTATTTTTTGAGGTTATTCCATAAAAAGAGAAGGGGGGAAGGGTAAAGAGAAGGCTTTAGAGGGAGGTGAGTTGGCTGACTCATGGACGCAACCTTTATAGGTTTGGTATTATAAAGCGAATTTTAGCAGATTAAAGGCCATAAAAAAACACCTGATTCAGGTGCGCAAGCTTATATGAATCTGCACAATACTTAAGTAAATATCGACATTTAGTAAGAAATATTTTAAAATGAGAAAGTTGATTTGAGGGTTTTAACCGCTCTAACAGGGAAAAGTATATGCTTACTTTTAACAAAAATTTAAACAGGAGAAGCAATGAAAACGAATAACAAGGTCAAATGGGATGCAATTCAGCAGAAATTTTTTAATTTAAGACCGCTGAAGGAGAAAAAGAAAAGGATGGAACTGCTTCGTTGGTTAATAAACGAAGATAGGCGTAAAAGAAGTGTTTCTAGCGAAAATCTATATACAAAAGTTGATTTTAACGTAATTCAAGTTCTGCATGACTTAAATAAATCATGCAGATGGGCTCTTCATCCGGACAAGTTAAGGGCACAGGCTAATTATAAGAGCTATTTAGACTCTTTAGTATTTTCAGAAGACCTTCATGAAAATAGAGGAACATATTTTCTTTTACCAAAGGCAGTGATAACTCTTGAAGAATATGATGAAGCAGAGAGGCGACATAAAGAACAAATAACGGTTTCTCGGATACTCGCATTTCTGACCCTCTGCTTATTCTTAGGCACTGTATTTCAAGCTGCTATATCTTTTTAAAGCTTTAGAATATATGTTGAAACCCGCTTTTTGTACTGTTGCATTTTTTGCAACAGTTGAAGCTTCTTCCAATTCGTTCGTCTCAAAAATAGTTTTGATATGGCGTGATATGACGGATTTATCCCTTTCAAAGAGCTTTGCCATTTGACTTTGTGTTAACCATACGGTGTCTTCGTCCACTCGTACATCAATTTTAAGCTGCCCGTTTTCTGCTTGGTAGAATTCTATATTGTTCTTTTCCATTATTTTCTCTACCTATTAAAAACTAGGGAATAGACCGCGCTAAAATCAATTACATTCGGTTTTTACAAAGGATGAATAACATTTGTGACCACGCCCCAGATCATGAAATCCATATCTTCGGTAATTTCAAGGGTGGGGTAGTTGGGATTTTCAGGCATGAGATAAAGCTTGTTGTTGTCCTTTTTGATAAGACGTTTTACCGTGAGCTCTCCGTTGATTACGGCAATGATCACTCGACCGCTTGACGGTCTTAAACTCCGATCCACAATAAGAAGATCACTCGGATGAATGCCGACGTCTATCATGGAATCACCGCTGACACGAACAAAGAAAGTACTTTCGGGGTTTTCTAGGAGGTGATCGTTAAGATCGATTTTCCCTTCACTGTAATCTTCCGTGGGAGAGGGGAGACCGGCGGCAACAAGGGTTGAGTACATCACTTGAGGCGATGATATTTGCGTTGAAGCTTTAAACACCTTCTCTACTTTTGTGCAGCCCTGCGCAGGGTTTAGTCTATTTGGAAACTGTAAAAGCATTTCGATATTCTCTTCTAAATCAGCCGGCATTCTCGTCACTTTTGTTTTTCAGGCAAGCTTTATTTTTGTTTTTAGGCCAAGATATTTGCTCGAACCCTTTTTTATACCTGTTTTTCTACCTGCTCCTGCTCTTGCGCCTCGGCTACCGTCTTCTTTTATTAGGCAGCTTCCGCTTTTGTTTGTGTATCGGAAGGAGCGTTGTTTTCTTCGTCTGTTTTCTTTGTGGCTCTAGAAGACATATTCAGGGCTTGAAGATAGACATCTAAAACTTCTTCCAATTCCCTTAATTCATCTTGATCCATTTTACGCATTTTTAATATTTGACGGATAACCTTAACATCGAATCCTGCAGATTTTGCTTCGGCAAAGACTTCACGGGTATCGGAAGCCAAAGCTGCTTTTTGTTCTTCAAGGTATTCGACTTGTTCAATAAATTGACGGAGCTGAGCCCCTGAAATGCCTGCAAAAGTAGTCATTGATGTGTTCCTTATTCCTTGTAAGTGCTCTGTTTCGAGCGTTGACTTTGAACGATAATAGATATAAAAGTACTCATTTACTTTGTGAACTGCAAGATAAAAAATAAGATAAAAAGAGGCCCCTCCTTATGTCATTTAAGTCCCCTATATCCCTTAAGTCCAAAGTGAACCTCCTGTTTAATCATTCACCGACGCTTGCTATTATTGCAGCCCTTTTGGGGTCTTCTTTTATTGCTTTATCTCCCTTATTTGTACGTTTTAGTGAGGTCGGAACAACAGCAACGGCTTTTTATCGTTTCTTTTTTGCGCTTCCCCTTGTCTGGACGTGGATGATTTTTGATAACCTTAAACCCGAACTCCATAGGACGCCTAGAACGGTTCGTGAGTATGTTTTATTGATCGCTGCAGGTTTTTTCTTAGGAATGGATATTACGTTTTGGCACTTGGCGATGATCAAAACCTCTGTTGTTAATGCGGTGATCTTGAATGCGATAACCCCTGTTTTTGTGGCTTTTGCCGCTTGGATTTTTTTCAAGGAAAAAATTACACTTCCTTTGGGGGTAGGTATTGTTCTTGCGTTATCCGGCTCTTTTATTTTGGTGTCTGCCAGCGGAAGTACCCAAGAAAGCAATTTTCAAGGAGACTTTTACGCTCTGATTTCTGCTGTTTTTTACGCGGCTTTTATGATTTGTTTAAAAGAACTTCGTAAATCTTTTTCGGCACCGACAATTATGTTCTGGGTGGCTTTAGTGGGAATGTATGTGCTGGCAATTATTGCCCACTTCATGAATGAGGTTGTTGTGCCTCGTTCTGCCGACGGGTGGATTTTGCTGGTTGTCCTTGCTTTGATTGTCCATGTGCTTGGCGGTGGATTAATGTCTTATTCCATCGGTCATTTATCGGCTACCTTTTCTTCCCTGACGATTCTGATCGGGCCTTTTGTTGCCGCCCTTTTAGGGTGGATTGTCTTTAGCGAAGCCATGTCTTGGCAACAAGCAATCGGGGGCATAACTATTATTGCGGGGATTGTGTTATCCCGCCGGAAACGGTTGACATTTAAACGAAAAGAGACCAAGAATACTTCATAGAAAAATCTAGGGAAGCATTGAAAAATGAGGCGTTATAGAGCAACTAAAATTGTAGCGACGTTAGGGCCTGCAAGTTCGAATCAAGACGTGATTGAAAAACTTTTCTTGAGCGGTGTTGATGTTTTTCGTTTAAATTTTTCTCATGGAACTTACCGAGATCACCAAAAAAATTACCAAATTATTCGCGCCCTCGAGGAAAAATATCGTCGTCCCATTGCGATTATGCAAGATTTACAAGGCCCAAAACTTCGTATTGGGCGCTTTGAAAATACCTCGGTAACTTTACGAGAAGGACAACGTTTTACCCTCGATCTGAAACAAGATCTTCCCGGAAATAATGAACGGGTTAGTCTTCCCCATCCCGAGATTTTTGAAGCTATTCGCGAAGGAACCGTTCTTCTTATTAATGACGGAAAAGTCCGTTTGCGTGTTAGCGAAATTTATAAAGATTCTTGTGAAACTTTTGTCCTTGTCGGGGGAGAGATCTCTAATAATAAGGGGCTTAACGTGCCAAGCGTTGCTTTGCCTATCAGTTCTTTGACGCCAAAGGATCGAAAGGATTTAGAGTTTGGGCTGGAATTAGGTGTTGATTTTGTTGCTCTTTCCTTTGTTCAAAAACCGGACGACATTATCGAAGCCCGCGATATTATAGGGGTTAGAGCGGGGATCGTTGCCAAAATTGAAAAACCCCTTGCTGTTCAACATATCAGGGAAATTGTACGCTTATCCGATGCGATCATGATTGCTCGGGGTGATCTTGGGGTTGAAATGATGCCTGAAGACGTCCCCAGCGTCCAAAAGAAGATTGTACGAGAGTGCCGGTCTATGGGGCGTCCTGTCATTGTGGCAACGCAAATGTTGGAAACAATGGTTGAGCATCCGACACCAACACGGGCTGAGGCTTCCGATGTGGCGTGCGCTGTTTATGAGGGCGTTGATGCCGTTATGCTTTCTGCTGAAACGGCAGCAGGGAAAAACCCCATAGAAGCCGTGAGCATTATGAACCGTATTATTGAGCGCGTTGAAGGGGATTCCTATTATCGTATGATCTTGGATACGCACCACCCTATCCCCGAAGCAACGGCCTCTGACGCTATTACGGCGGCAGCTCGCAAGATTTCGGATACCTTAAGCCTTAAGGCTATTGTTACCTTAACAACATCGGGTTCCACAACTTTGAGGGCGGCAAGAGAACGCCCTAATTCGCCTATTGTTGCGATTACGCCCGACCGCTTAACGGCTCATATACTGGTTTTGACGTGGGGAACACATGCTATTCAACTTCCTGAAGAATTGGCTGATAAGCCCTTGCCGGGTGTTATGCATACGGTTTATCAAGCTATTTTAGCCGAGAATTTTGCCGGCGTTGGCGATGAAATTCTTGTAACCGTCGGGGCGCAATTTAAAGGAACGGATAAACATCAGGTTTTCAAAGCAGGCTCTACCCGCGGACTCTTTATTTTAAAAGTGCGTGATCCCCGAGAAGATCATTTACCCCCCTTCGGTGTTTCTTAATAAGCCTCCGGTGCGTAAGATGAAAGATGTTGAGGCGAACAAAACAACGACGCGTTTAAAGAGGTATGCCACGGTAACAAGTGCGGTTGGCGGTAGCGTTGCTCGCGCTGCAACGGATAAACTCTTAGGGCGAGACGCAGACCATAGCCTTCAAGCCAAAGCCATGACAAAGGCTTTGGGTCGTTTGAAAGGGCCGGTAATGAAAATTGCCCAAATGCTTTCGACAATTCCCGATGCCGTGCCGATTGAATACGCCCTTGAATTTCAGAGCCTTCAAGCCGATGCCCCTGCCATGGGATGGCCTTTTGTGCGGAGGCGTATGGCCGTTGAGCTTGGACCGGACTGGCAATCTAACTTTCGTTCTTTTGATCACGAGGCCACGAGTGCGGCTTCTTTGGGTCAAGTGCATAAAGCGACCTCACTAGAAAATGAGCTTCTTGCGTGCAAGTTGCAGTATCCCGATATGATATCGACCGTTCAAGCGGATCTGAACCAACTGAAACTTGCTTTAAAAATTTATGAGGCGACTCTCGGCGGGATAAAAACGGCGTCCGTTTTTGAAGAAATTTCCGGACGTCTTTCCGAAGAATTGGATTATAAAAAAGAGGCCGAAAACTTAGATACTTTTCGAGATATTTTTAAAAGCCGTTCGGATATCCGAGTGCCGACGGTTTATTCCGCCCTTTCCACCAATCGTTTGTTGACCATGTCGTGGTTAGAGGGGACGCCTTTACGGGGCATCCTCGAGACTTCTCAAGAGTACCGCAATAGGATGGCAAAACTTGCTTTTAAAGCTTGGTATTACCCGTTTTTTCATCACCAAATCATTCATGGCGATCCCCATTTGGGGAATTATAGTTTCCGACAAGAAAGCCTTCATGGAGATGAAGGGATCAATCTTTTTGATTTTGGCTGTGTGCGCCGATTCGAGAAGCCTTTTTTGCAAGGGGTAAAGGATCTTTATCATGCGCTGGATCAAGGAGATAAAGCCCTTGAAGTTCATGCCTATGAAACCCTCGGCTTTAAAGAATTGAGTAACGAAATGTTAGACGTCTTAAGGCTTTGGGCTACTTTGCTTTATGAGCCTGTGTTGGATGATCGTGTGCGCCCCATGCAAAAAGACCATAGCGGGATTTACGGCCGTGAAACGGCGGACAAGGTTCATCAAGAACTTAAGAAATTGGGAGGTGTTTCACCGCCTCGTGAATTTGTTTTTATGGATCGAGCAGCCGTTGGTGTCGGCTCTCTTTGCCTTCACCTTAAAGCCGAAGCCAACTGGTACCGGCTTTATAATGAATTAATGTAAGTATACAAAGCTCTGCAAAAGACCCTTTTGGCGATCAAAAAGCAAAAACTCAGCTTTCGCGGGACGCACATACGAAAGGTATGCTTACGTTTCCACGACCTCGCTTCACTTTTTTCTAATCCAAAACTGCTGAGCGTAGTCCTTTTGAAGAGCTTCCTATAGCTTAAACCCGATCGGCTTTTTCTAAGAGCTCATCCAGTTTTTTGAAGAGGTCTTCGGGCGTGATGCCCTCATTAATGAGAAGGGATTTTTTAACGCCTTTTTCAGTGTAAAAGATATGAAAAGTGGGCGTAGCTTGGATATCAACGACTTTTTCCGCATTAAAACGTTTTGCCATAATAAGACCCTTTGTTTCATCGCAAGCGAGAGCCTTTTTGCAGTCTTCGGCAGAAATACCAAGGATTTCTCCCAGTTTTTCGACGGGATGACCAAGCCAGTCGTTTTGCCTTTCATAGGCCTTCTCAAGGAGTTCGGGCCATTTTTCTTGGGGCTGTTGCGCTACAATGCTCATATACTCAACGGCCGAGTAGTCTAAAGGAAAATGTTTATAAACCGTCCGTACTTTCCCCGGAGTGATGTAGCGTTCCTTGAGGTCTTTTATGGATTTATGACGAAAACGTGCACAATGGGTGCAGTTAATAGAGGAATACTCAACCAGTATAATAGGCGCTTTGTCCGATCCTATAACGATATCATTAAGTTCCGGATAAACAATGTTGTCTTCTTCAGCTGCCTGTGCCGCGTTTTCTTTGTTCTCTGATCCTTCGGAGGGGAGTGTGCTTTCCATTGCAAAAGCCGGACAAGAGGTGATATTTAAAAGAAAAATAAAGAGAAAGGCATATTTAAATTTGGTCATCATTTTATTCTTTTGTCATGTTATTAAAAAGATCTCTGATTATAGAAAGCCTTTAGCTAAATAATCAAGAACTACTTTTCCGAGAGGATGCGTTTTAGGACATTATCCTTTAAAATAAAATGGTGATATAGGGCGCCCAGTACATGAAGAATAACGGAAGCGGCAATTCCCCAAGCAAAGATTCCATGAATTTCGTGCATAATGCCGCCTATTTGATGTTTTTCAAAGGGGGGGATAGTGAAAAGGTTGAAAATAGAGATCGGATGACCTCCGAAACTTGACATGAGAAAACCTGAAAAAGGCATTAAAAGCATACAAAAGTATAAGAAAAGAATGTTTAAATTCGCAGCTTTAACTTGCAGTCGGGATGTTGTTTTAGGGAGCTTTGGTTGCGGGTTAAGAAAGCGCCATAAAAGGCGCAACGGAATCAAAGTTAAAATAATCATGCCGAAAGCTTTGTGCTGAGCATAAATAAACCATTTTTGATCATTGGGCTCGAGGGATGTCATAACAAAGCCCGCAATGATGATGCCGATAATCATCAGACCCATGAGCCAATGAAAAGACCTTGTGATGATGCCGTAAGACTCGGATGTATTTTTAATCATTATTCCTGTTCCTGTTTTCGTTTAATATTTTAAAATAGCATAACTCAAATATAAACGGGAATAAAGGGATTATTCAGGGTTGTGAAAATAGTCTCCGATGCGACATAAAACCTCTCCTGTCTCCGGATTAATCACCTCGGTTTCAAAGTTTATTCGCCCCATAATATAGGGAAATCCGGCAGGGTCGCCCCTGTCTGAAACAGCCGTAATGATCCCCGTCTCATCATTGACACGAAGTCCGATAATGTTGTCGGGTTTTGGAATAATGATCACACGGGGCACAGGAGGGTTGTCATTCAAGACGGCATCTTCCTTAAAGCTTCCGGAAAAAGCCATCGTGGATAAAGCAAGTAACAACAAGCCCGTAGATTTTATTGTGGTTTTTATCATAATTTCCTCCCTGTTCTGTTTTTAGTGTAACTAAAATTTTCCCCGTTGATAATCCCTTTAAAAAAACACCTGTGAGTGATTCGAAAAACGGGGTAGTGTTGTGAAAAAAAAGAGGTGCTTTAAAATGAAAAAAAATTATAAAATGAGAAAAATTTTTGCAATGCTCTTGGCGTCGTGCTGTTTATCACAGGTATCTGCCTCCTCTGAGGGAGATATTTTCTCTTGGGAGCCGACAGAAGAAGACAAAAGGATGGCGCAGGAGCCTGATTTTTGTGTGCGTTTGGCAAAGCATCATACCCCGGAGGTTGTTGAACAGGCACGGCCTTTTATCGAAAGGTTTTTGAACCCGGCAACGCTAAACGGGTATGCGCACCCCTTAGTAATGGAAAATTTTGATGTAGCAAGCATCATCTCAGACACCATGGCTCTTGCCCTTGATCGGGAAAATGAAACTGTTGTTGAGGTGTTGTCACCTGTTTTTGAATCGGATGTGTCTCCTCGGACAAAGGCTGAGACGGCTCGACTTGTCACAACGCTTCCCTTAGGGGATCAAGAAGGATTTGTAACCTTATGGAAGGCGTTTTATGAGAAAAATGCGCATCACGATATCCATGAAAAAATTGTACGGTGTGTAGCAGAAGCCGAGGGCACGGAAGAACTCAAATCAGACGCCGGAAGGGCTGCTTTTATGAGAGGTCAACCAAGGACACCTTATGTTTTTGAAGGTCACACATTAAATTCTATAATGGGCGGCGGATTGTTAGAGGGTGTTCCCGTTATGTCTTTAATACAGGCTTCTTGTCCTTTGGAAACTTTTTTAATCGATCTTTCCGAGGTTCTCTTTTTGTTTTCGGAAGAGCAACGCCTTAACAAAACAGAATGGATCCTTGCGCAGTATCCCGGGCTAACTCAAGCCGTAGCTCTTTTTGACTATGTGATGGAAGAGGGGGACATAGATAAAGAGCTACACCGTCTTATCACTTTTTTGTCTCCCTACGGGAGGGGTGAATTTGAAATCGAAGGCGAGATGCCTTCTATTATGTGGTGGATTGCCGGTGTGAGCCCTATTATCACTTTAGAAGATATGAAGGATTTTGAGAAAAAAGTGCGTAAGATCTTAGAATCTAACGACGGTATTGTTGATCGCTTTGAATTTAATGAAATTTTACGGCAGCCGCACTTGAAATGGGTTGCAGAACAGAAAAAAAGCACCTAGGAGAGTCGGGGAAAAAAGAGTAGACTGTAGGTAAAATAAGAAAAAAAAGAGGATCATATGGAATCCCTTGAGGGGTCGGCCTCTCTGTTAAGAGAGTACTTTCCCGTTTTAATGTTTTTGGTCGTTGCCGTTGCTTTGTCCTGTGTGATGATTCTCATAGGATTTTTGCGGGGTCCCCACAAACCTGACGCTGAAAAGGTGTCTGCCTACGAGTGCGGTTTCGAGCCTTTCAGCGATGCACGCATGAAGTTTGACGTACGTTTCTATCTGGTCGCCATCTTGTTTATTATCTTTGATCTTGAAATTGCCTTTCTATTTCCCTGGTCCGTTACCTTGGGGCAGCAGGGTCTGTTGGGCTTTTGGTCTATGATGATTTTCCTTGGTGTCTTGACCGTCGGCTTTATATATGAGTGGAAAAAAGGAGCTTTAGAGTGGGAATAATTAAACCCGAGGATTCATCGGTTTCTAAGGATCAGTGTTTTGTCCCGTCTTCCTCAAGGGGGCATGAAAATGTTATGCCCGTTAAGGCACAGGCTCCGTTTAATATTATGTCCGATCGTTTAAAAAATGTCTCGGCCGATGAAGTTACGCGACGTTTACAAGAAGAAACCTCCGATAAGGGCTATATTTTGGCAAAGCTGGATGAAGTTGCAGCTTGGGCTCGGGCCGGTTCTTTGTGGCCCATGACTTTCGGATTGGCTTGCTGTGCCGTTGAAATGATGCAAACGGCAGCCAGTCGCTATGATCTTGACCGTATCGGAACAGTGTTTCGCCCCAGCCCCCGCCAATCGGATTTGATGATTGTAGCCGGGACTTTAACCAATAAAATGGCACCTGCCTTTCGCAAAGTCTATGACCAGATGGCGGAACCGCGTTATGTTTTGTCCATGGGTTCCTGTGCCAACGGAGGCGGCTACTATCATTATTCCTATGCGGTGACGCGGGGATGTGATCGCATTGTGCCCGTTGACGTTTATGTGCCGGGGTGTCCGCCGACGGCCGAGGCTCTTTTGTACGGTATTATGTTGCTGCAAAAGAAAATTCGAAGCCAAGGCACAAGGATGATAACGCGATAACGATGATGAAACGGTAAAAAGAGATATGGCAGACTCCTTAGAGCAAGTTTATACGAAGTTAAAAAAGCAATTTACCTCCGGTATCCTTGATGTGAATCGTGAAGGGTTTGAGATGTCCGTTGTGGTGGAGCGTTCAAAAATTGTGGACGTTTTAGCGTATTTACGAGACCAAAAAGATCTTGCGTTTAAGCAGCTCACCGATATCTGCGGTGTGGATTATTTGGAACGTGAAGAGCGCTTTGAGGTTGTTTACCATCTTTTATCCTATAAATATAATTTACGGTTACGGTTGAAGCTTACCGTTGATGAAGAGGGTTTTGTGCCCTCTGTTTCAAAGGTTTATAGTGCGGCTAATTGGTATGAACGGGAAGTTTGGGATCTTTACGGTGTAAAGTTTGAAGGTCATGCCGACCTGCGCCGTATTCTAACGGATTATGATTTTGACGGTCATCCGTTGCGTAAGGACTTTCCTTTAACAGGGTATGTTGAGCCTCGTTATGATGACGAGCAAAAGCGGGTTGTTTATAATCCTGTAAAGCTTCCCCAAGAATTTAGGAATTTTGATTTCTTAAGCCCTTGGGAGGGAATGACGCATGATTTGATGATTCCTCTGCCCGGGGATGAAAAAGCAGATAATTCGAAGAAAACGGTGTAAAATAATGGGTTATGATAAAAAATGAGTGACTTATCTTCCGGCGACTCAACCTATCAGCTGAACTTTGGTCCTCAACATCCGGCGGCTCACGGTGTGTTACGCCTTGTGCTGGAGCTTGACGGAGAAGTCGTGACCAGAGCAGACCCCCATATAGGTTTTTTGCATCGCGGTACTGAGAAATTAATCGAATATAAGACTTATATGCAAGCGGTTCCCTATTTTGATCGCTTGGATTATGTGGCTCCGATGTGCCAAGAGCACGCGTTTGCCTTGGCGGTCGAAAAACTTTTAGGGATTGAAATCCCCCTAAGGGCACAATATATCAGAGTCCTTTTTTCCGAAATTTCACGACTCCTTAACCATATTTTGAATTTAACAACTTATGCCCTTGATGTGGGGGCAATGACGCCTTTGTTATGGGGCTTTGAAGAGCGTGAAAAACTTATGGCTTTTTATGAGCGTGTGTCGGGGGCTCGGATGCATGCTAACTATTTCCGCCCGGGCGGTGTGGCCCAAGATCTTCCCCTTGGTCTCTTAGAGGATATTCATGCGTTTATGCAATATCATACAAAATTCATTGACGATATGGAGCGCCTCCTAACCAATAATCGTATCTTTAAACAGAGGACTGTCGACATCGGGATTGTTTCAAAAGAGCAAGCCTATGATTGGGGCTTTACGGGGCCTATGTTGAGGGCTTCGGGCGTGCCGTGGGATTTGCGTCGCGCTCAACCCTATGATGCGTATGACAAAGTTGACTTTGGTGTGCCGACGGGATGCCACGGCGACTGTTACGACCGCTATCTTGTGCGTGTTGAGGAAATGCGTCAAAGCCTTAAAATCATGGAACAATGTTTGAGGGATATGCCGGAGGGTGACTTTAGGACGAAAGATCCGAAGATTACCCCGCCGTCCCGCCATGATATGAAGACTTCCATGGAAGCCATGATTCATCATTTTAAGTTATATACGGAAGGTTACCATGTGCCGGCGGGGGAGACCTATACGGCCGTTGAAGCTCCTAAGGGAGAGTTCGGTGTGTACCTGATTTCCGACGGTACAAATAAGCCGTATCGTTGTAAAATTCGTGCCCCCGGATTTGCCTTTATGCAAGGTATGGAATTCATGTCAAAGGGGCATATGCTGGCTGATGTCCCCGCGATTATCGGTTCTATGGATATTGTCTTTGGAGAAGTCGATCGATGAAACGTAATACACTGACCTCTCAAGCAGCTCCCTTTGTTTTTTCCCCTGAAAACCAAGAGAAGTTAACGGAAATTATTAAAAAATACCCTAAAGGTCGTCAAGCCAGTGCGGTAATGCCGGCTTTGGATCTGGCTCAACGCCAAAATGCCGGGTGGATTCCCCGTGAGGCTATTGAAACGATAGCAGAACTTCTTGATATGCCTGCTATTAAGGTTTGGGAAGTAGCAAGTTTTTATACTATGTATAATCTTGAACCCGTTGGAAAGCATGTGGTGCAGGTCTGTCGGACGACCAGTTGTTGGCTTAGGGGAGCTGATGCTGTATTTGAGGCTTGTAAAAAGCATACGGGCGCCGATGTCGGAAAAATTTCTGAAGACGGTTTGTTTTCCATTGTAGAAGTAGAATGCCTCGGCGCGTGCGTTAATGCGCCTATGGTTCAAATTAATGATGATTATTATGAAGATCTTGACCCGGAAAAGGTGGAAAATATCATTGAGAAACTACGTGACGGGAAAGAGATAAAAACAGGTTCGCAAGTAGATCGCTTGAACTCTGCTCCCGTTGGCGGCGCTAAGACGTTGAGATAAAAAAGGGCACTCTAAAACTATGCTAGACGATAAAGACCGCATTTTCCAAAACCTTTACGGGCAAGCATCGCCTGATCTCTCTGCTGCAAAAGCAAGAGGCGATTGGAAAGATACGGCCGCTTTTGTAAAAAAAGGCCGTGAATGGCTTGTTCATGAAGTGCTCATTTCGGGTCTTCGAGGGCGGGGTGGCGCCGGTTTTTCTACGGGTCGTAAATGGTCTTTTATGCCAAAGGATAGCCCCTTACCGTCCTATATTGTGATTAATGCGGATGAAAGTGAGCCCGGAACTTGTAAAGATCGCGATATTATTCGTCATGAGCCTCACAAGCTTATTGAAGGCGCTCTTTATGCGGGTGTCGCTATTGGCGCTCATGTCGGATATATTTATATTCGAGGAGAGTTTTTCAGAGAAGCCGAAGTCTTACAAAAGGCCATTGATGAGGCTTACGCCGACGGTCTCCTTGGAAAAAATGCAGCCGGGAGCGGGTATGATTTTGACCTCTATCTTCATCGAGGGGCAGGGGCTTATATTTGTGGTGAAGAATCTGCCTTACTTCAAAGTCTTGAAGGCAAAAAAGGTATGCCGCGTTTAAAACCGCCTTTTCCGGCGAACTGCGGTTTATACGGTTGTCCCACAACGGTCAATAACGTTGAAAGTATTGCCGTTGTCCCGACGATCTTGAGACGCGGAGGAGCTTGGTTTGCCGCTCTTGGCCATCCGGACAGTACGGGGACTAAGGTTTTTTGCATTTCAGGTCATGTCAATACGCCTTGCACCGTTGAAGAAGAAATGGGAATCCCCTTACGGGCGCTTATTGAAACCCACGCCGGCGGTGTAAGGGGCGGCTGGGATAACTTGATGGCAGTGATTCCCGGAGGATCCTCGACCCCTATGATTCCCAAAGATGTTGCTGCAAATGTTACCATGGATTTTGATAGCTTGCGAAATGTCGGGACGGGTCTTGGAACAGCTTCGCTTATCGTGATGGATAAATCAACGGATATTATCGAGGCTATTGCTCGTTTGTCTCATTTTTATATGCATGAGAGTTGCGGTCAGTGCACGCCGTGCCGTGAAGGAACGGGATGGCTTTGGCGCTTGCTTAAGAAAATAGGAGAGGGAGAGGCAGAAATTTCTGACATTGATAAGTTAGAAGACCTGACTTACCGGATTGAAGGCCATACTATTTGCGCTTTGGGAGACGCGGCAGCATGGCCTGTACAAGGATTATTACGCCATTTTAGGCCGGAGCTTGAGCGTCGTATTCGCTTAGTTGCGGGCTAAGAAATTAAAAAAGAAGATAAAAGAATGCCAAAAATTACAATTGACGGACGCACAATAGAAGTTGAAAGCGGTACAACGGTTCTTCAAGCTGCAAGAAGTTTAGAGACGGAAATTCCTGTTTTTTGCTATCACGAGCGCTTGGATGTGGCGGGAAATTGCCGTATGTGTTTGGTCGAGCAAGAAAATGCCCCAAAGCCCATTGCCAGTTGTGCTATGCCTGTGATGGACGGTATGGTCATTCATACCAATACGGAAAAAGTTCGCAAGGCACGGGAAGGCGTTTTGGAATTTCTGCTTATGAACCATCCTTTGGATTGCCCTATTTGTGATCAAGGGGGTGAGTGTGATTTGCAGGATATTACGATGTCCTACGGTCGCGGGGAAAGCCGTTATGATTATGCTAAGCGCGCTGTTCCTGAAAAGTATATGGGGCCTTTAATTAAAACCTTTATGACACGCTGTATTCACTGTACCCGTTGTGTACGTTTTGCCGATCGCGTCGGCGGAAAAGCCGAATTGGGAGGCATTGCTCGAGGAGAAAACGCCGAGATTACAACCTATTTAGATGCTTCCGTTAAAACAGAATTGTCCGGAAACCTTGTGGATATCTGTCCCGTCGGAGCCCTGACATCCCGACCTTATTCTTATCAAGGCCGCCCGTGGGAATTGCGAAAAACCAATTCTATTGATGTGCATGATGCCGTAGGGAGTAACATTTCCGTACAGACTTTCGGTATGAAAGTGCGGCGTATTCTACCTCGTCTCCATGAAGGTATTAATGAAGAATGGATTTCCGATAAGACGCGTCATGCTTGTGATGCGCTTGCCTTACAACGCCTTGACCGGCCTTATATTCGCGAAAAAGGTAAACTCAGGCCGGCAACTTTTGAGGAAGCTTTTGCCAAAATTTCAGAAAAACTTAAAGGGTCGGACGGTTCAAAAATCGCGGCACTTGCGGGTGATTTGGCCGATTGCGAAGCTATGATTGCCCTTAAGGATTTGATGCTTGGGCTGGGATCGCCCCATTTTGACTGTGTGCTTGAGGGGGCTGCGCTTTCAACAAAAACTCGGGGGCAATATCTTTTTAACACGCCCATAGCCGACCTTGAAAAAACGGATTTTGCCTTGATTATCGGCGCGAATATCCGAGCAGATGCCTCCATGGTTCACACGCGTCTTCGTAAACGTTATTTAGAAGGCGGATTTAAAGCCGCTTATCTTGGCGGTGTTCTTGATTCTGATCGAGATTTTACTTTTGCTTATGATGATTTAGGGAATGACGTAACGGTTCTTGAAGCTATTCTAGCGGGCAAGCACTCTATTTCTAAAGCCTTAAAGAAAGCTAAGAGTCCGGTGATAATCGTCGGGTATGATGCCTTAAAACGAGCCGACGGTCCGGCTATTTTGACCAAGGCTTCCGAAATTGCCGAGTCCTACGGAATGATACGTGAGGAGTGGAACGGTTTTAATATTTTGCACAAGGCCGCGTCTCGGGTAGGGGGGCTTGATGTCGGATTTATCCCTCAAGCGGGCGGAATGACAAAAGATAAAATCGAGTCCGCTTGTGAAAACGGTGATATTACCTTTCTCTATCTTCTTGGGGTTGATAATGAAATTTGTCCGACAAAAACGAAGAGCGCTTTTAAAGTGTATCAAGGTCACCACGGAGACCTCGGCGCTCACAATGCCGATGTGATTTTACCGGGGGCTGCTTATACGGAAAAGGATGCAACTTATGTCAACCTTGAAGGACGCGTGCAGCAAACTTATTTGGCGCTGAATCCTCCGGGGGAGGCCAAAGAGGATTGGAGAATTTTACGCGCTTTGTCGGCTGTCGTGTTGGATAACCCTTTGCCCTATGATACCCTTGCTCAAGTGAGAGAGCGCCTTCAAGAAGTTAATCCGATCTTTAAAACATTAGACGAGATCGTTCCGGCACAATGGAAACCCATTACCTCAAAAGCAGCGTTAAAAACTACAAAATTTGCGCCGTCGCCCTTTGATTTTTATCGAACCAACGTGATTGCCGGAACGTCGCCCACTATGGCGAAATGCGTGCAAGAGCTTTGCCGTCCCTCTACCCTAACACAGGAGAAAATCGGTGCTTGATATGATTCCGCCCCTTTGGTGGGAAAATTTGCAATACGGAGCTGTTACTCTCGGGTACATTCTCCTTATCGTTTTACCTTTAATTTTGTCCGTTGCATACCTTACTTATGCCGAGCGTAAGGTGATCGGCTATATGCAATTGCGGCGAGGTCCTAACAGTGTCGGCCCTTTCGGTTTGCTCCAACCTATCGCCGATGCGGTGAAATTGATGCATAAGGAAATTATTATTCCCGCCCGCTCTAATCCCGTATTATTCTTGATGGCACCGGTGATTACTTTTACCCTTTCTTTAATATCTTGGTCAGTCATTCCTTTTGGGGAAGGGGTTGTGCTTTCGGACTTAAACGTCGGTATCTTGTTTCTCTTTGCGGTTTCTTCTCTTGGTGTCTACGGTATTATTATCGCGGGGTGGTCCAGCAATTCAAAGTACCCTTTTCTTGGTGCTATGCGTTCGGCGGCACAAATGGTTTCTTACGAAATCTCCATGGGTTTTATTATTGTAAGTGTTTTAATGTGCGTCGGGTCTTTAAACTTGACGGATATTGTCATGGCTCAAAAAGGCATGTGGTATGCCGTTCCTCTTTTTCCGATGATGATTATTTTCTTTATTTCAACGCTGGCGGAAACCAATCGTGCGCCCTTTGACTTGCCGGAAGCCGAGGCAGAATTGGTCTCGGGTTATAATGTTGAATATTCCTCTATGCCTTTTGCGCTCTTTTTCTTGGGGGAATATGCCAATATGATCCTCATGAGTGCTATGACAACGATCCTTTTTCTTGGAGGCTGGTTGCCGCCTTTTGATTTTGCTCCCTTTACATGGCTCCCCGGTTTTGTATGGTTTGCCTTAAAAATAGCCATGGTTCTTTTTTGTTTTCTGTGGGTGCGGGCAACCCTACCTCGTTATCGCTATGACCAATTGATGCGATTGGGCTGGAAAGTATTTTTACCTTTCTCACTTGTGTGGTTGGTTTTAACTGCCGGTTTCTTGTTTTACACAGATAATTTACCCGGCTAAAAGGATTTTATTATGATTCGGTTTATTCAACGTGTTAAAGCTTTTGGGCTCTTAGACATTCTATCGGGCCTCGGGTTGACGCTTAAGTACTTTTTCAAAGCCAAGGTAACGTTGAATTATCCTCACGAAAAGGGGCCCTTAAGCCCTCGATTTAGGGCGGAGCATGCTTTGCGGCGTTACCCGAATGGAGAAGAACGTTGTATCTCGTGCAAACTTTGTGAAGCTATTTGTCCTGCACAAGCGATTACCATTGACGCCGCACCCCGAGAAGAAGACGGCAGCAGGCGCACCGTTCGCTATGATATTGATATGACAAAGTGTATTTTTTGCGGACTGTGCCAAGAATCATGCCCCGTTGATTCCATTGTTGAAGGACCAAACTACGAATATTCGACCTTCACCCGAGAAGAGCTTTTTTATAATAAAGACAAGTTATTGGATAATGGCGATCGTTGGGAAGAGTTGTTGGCCGAGAATATCAAGCGCGAAGAACGTTATCATTAATTTTTCACTTTCTTTTTTGATATAGTCTCTTTTAGTTTTTATAGGCTATACTTAAAATAAAAAGACTTTCAATGAAGCGATTTTTTCTTTTCCTTAGTGTATTTCTTGTTTTTTCTTCTGTTGTGGCGGGTGCAAGTCAACCTAAGAAAGACCTTGTGACGGGATGGTATTCTTGGGATCCTTATCAATTTGAAGATACAAGTAGCGGCGTGCCGTTTCTGACAGGGTTGGATATTGCGCTTGTAACGGCAATTCTTAAAGAAATGGGATATAAGCCGATTTATAAACCCGTGTCTTGGAAACAACATCAAGAAGATTTAAAAACAGGGGATCGGGATTTTGCTGCCGGTGCCACAAAGACAAAAACCCGTGAGGCGTTTGTTTATTTTTCGAAACCTTATCGTTTTGAGGAAAATGCTCTTTTTATTTTGAAAGGAAAGCAAGGGGATTTTGATGTCTCGTCCGTTGATCGCTTTTTAAAAGGCTTAATAGAAAAGCAGAAAAAGATAGCCGTTATTGACGGTTTCATTTATGCAGATCCGAAGGTTAACGAATGGATTGCAGATCCTCGGAATCAAAAGCTGATCTTGCGTGTTTTTACGGATCAAGAAAGTTTTGAGGCGTTGATTTCCGGAAAAGTTCAAGGGGCTTTATCGGATCGCTTGGTTGGGTCGACGCTTATTTGGCGCAAAGATTGGGGAGGGCAGATTGAGAGCCTTGATCTTAATATTAAAACCCCTATTCATTTGATGTTTAGCAAAAAAACAACCACACCGGAGTTTATGGCTAAGGTGAATCAAGCCATTGATACCCTTCAAGAAACTCAGAAATATCAAGAAATTATTCGCACCTATCTTTATCCCGTTTTGTTGCTTCAAACAGTTTCTTCCTTGTGGTTTCAAATCGTTGAAATTATTGGAATTTTTGCTTTTGCTATTTCAGGCCTTTTGATTGCGTATCGTCAAAATTCAACTCTTTTCGGGGCTTTTTTGTTTGCGTTGATGCCTTCTCTTGGCGGAGGTATCGTAAGGGATATGATTTTTCAACGCCACCCAATCGGCATGTTAACGTCTCCTTTGTATCTTGCGCTTGTGATTACCACTGTTTTAGGAGGTATGGTCGTTGTTCGTTTGATGCAGCATTATAAGGCTGCGGGAAAAAGGTCTCTTTTCTCGGCGTCAACGGGAGAAACGTTTTTAATGGTGACCGATGCTTTGGGGCTTGCAAGTTTTACGGTAACGGGGGTCATTGTTTCTGTGGTTGCAAGGGTTGAGCCCTTATGGCTTTGGGGCGGTTTTTTTGCCATCGTGACCGCAGCAGGGGGCGGTATTATGCGTGATATCTTAAGCGGGGGGAAATATATTGTTGCGTTGCATGGCGGGCTTTATGCGGAAATATCTATGTTCTGGGGTGTTTTATTATCTTGCTTTTTGATTTATCAATCAAATAGCGTAGAGGTGGATCCTATTAAATATGCTGTTGTCATTACAATTATAGGTGCTTTTGTGACGCGTCTGCTGTGCTATTTCTTGAAAGTTCCGACGCCTCGTTTGAAAAAGGCCTAAACTTATTCTTTGATACCGCACACGCACCAAAAGGGTGCTTCAGGGCTATGGACAAGGTCTTTTAGACCTGCAGCGGTCATCATGCTTTTGATTTGAGCTAAGGTAAAGCGCTGTTCGAGCTTTGTTCCAAAGCGATCAAGGGCATCGGTTCTCATGGTGTAAAAGCTATGATGGCGGTATTGAGATAAGGGAAGATTGTCGACCGTTAGGCCGAGCTTAGCCATTATCCCTGACAAACGCGCCAACGGCCAGTAGATAAGAGCTGCAATGATATTTGTTACTTGCCGCCTGAGAAAAAAAGGTAACCTGTAAATCCCGCGACGTAAAATATCACTTAGTCGCCAAACAGCTTTAAACCACCAAGGTTTTGAGTCAAAGGCATAGTAAATATACACAAGGAAAGGGGCGCCTTTTTTAAGTTTTTTAACACAAGAATTGAGGGCGTTTTGTGTATCGGGAATATGGTGTAACACCCCGAGACTATATCCGAAGTCTTGGGAATTATCCTCAAAGGGTAAATGATCGGCAGAGGCGCAATGAAATTGTGTTTGGGGAAAAGCTTTTAAGGCTCTTTTTGTTACCTCGAGTGCAGGGGCGCTCGCATCGACACAGTGTAATATACCGACATGTTCGGCTACTTTGCGAGCCCATCGCCCGCTACCGCATCCCATGTCAAACCCTGTTGAAGTTGCGGGAAGTTTCTCCCAAGGAAACACTTTAAAATAGCGATCAAATTGTTCTTGGTGTTCTTGGGGGGGGAGAGAGGATTGGTCAAAATGCGACCATTCTTCGCCAAAGCCTCTGACGGTTTCCCGGTCAATATTATCTGTCACTTTATCAGCCATAAAAAAACACTCGTTATTTTTGTCTTTTTAACGTATTTTTGGGGGAAAGTACAGTTATAAGGAACAAGAAAAAAATGCAGATCAAATCCTTTCAAGAACTCTCCGCTCAACAGCTTTATCGTATTATGCAATTGCGAGAGACGGTCTTTATCTTTGAGCAACACTGTGATGAGCAGGAGTTAGACGGTTTAGACTTTCAAGCCCTGCATATTTTTATTGAAAACTCGGACAAGATTATTGCGTATGCTCGTTTCTTTGTGCCTGATAATCAAGGAAAGAATGAAATTGTTTTGGGGCGCTTTGTCGTGGCGAAAGAGTATCGCGGGAAAGGTTATGCCCGACAGGTGATGGAAGGTTTCCTTGAGTATGCTGCCTCCTTTTATCCAACGACGTCTCTTCTTTTATCGTCACAGTATTATGCCAAAGATTTTTACGCAAAATATGGATTTAAAGAGGTAGGAGAGCCTTATGATGAAGCCGGTATTCGTCACATTAAGATGACCCGTCTTCCTGAAAATTCATTGACAAAACAGGCTAAGGCGCTATAGCTATACTTATATTTATTTTAAGAGTGATGTAAGGAATACCATATGAAGGCTTTTGTTTTTCCGGGTCAAGGATCCCAGTATGTCGGCATGGGGCGCGAGCTCCATGATACTTTTCTAAGCGCTAAAGAAGTTTTTCAAGAAGTAGATGATGTTCTCGGTCAAAAACTCTCGGCCTTGATGTTTGCGGGGGATGAAGCCGATCTTCAATTAACGCATAATACTCAGCCTGCTTTGATGGCAGTGAGTATGGCTGTTATGCGGGTCCTTGGGAAAGAAATGGGCTTTGATTTTGGGAAAAATATAGCTTTTGTGGCCGGTCACTCTTTGGGAGAATACTCGGCTCTTTGTGCGACGGGGGTTTATAGCCTTGCGGCTACAACCCGTCTTTTGCGTATTCGCGGTAATGCCATGCAACAAGCTGTGCCTGTTGGAAAAGGAGGTATGGCTGCTCTGATCGGTGCAACCGTAGAACAAGCACAAAATCTTGCAAAAGATGTGTCCGAGGGTAATTCTTTGTGTGAAATTGCCAATGATAATGCGCCGGGTCAAGTGGTTTTAAGCGGTCATAGAGAGGCCGTCGAAAGGGCTATTCATCTTGCTCAGGAAAAAGAATACGCTATTAAGAGGGCAATTCTTTTGCCTGTAAGCGCTCCTTTCCATTCGTCCTTGATGGCACCTGCCGCTAAAGTTATGGAAGAAGCTCTTCAAGGGGAAAAAATCAACTCTATGCCCGATATCACCTTAATTTCCAACATCACGGCAACACCTCTTGAAAAACAAGAGCAAGTGATAAGGCGTCTCGTTGATCAGGTTACGGGAAGGGTTCGCTGGGTTGAGAGTATGAATTATCTTACCTCACAAGGCGTAACCGAGAGTATTGAAGTTGGAGCCGGGAAAGTTCTTTCAGGACTTATGCGCCGCATTAATAAAGAAGTCGCTACTGTTAATATTGAAACACCTGCCGATATTGATGCGTTTTGTCACAAATTAGCGGCTTAGCCCAAAATGCGTAGTATTAAAAAAAAATAAGGATAAACAGTATGTTTAATTTGGATGGAAAAGTTGCCCTTGTAACCGGCGCTGCCGGCGGCCTTGGTTCTGCTATTGCTCGTTCTCTCTATGCTGCAGGCGCAACCGTTGTTCTTTCAGGGCGGCGTGTTGAAATTTTGAATACTCTTGCAAAAGAGTTGGGTGACCGTGCCCACGTCGTGACTTCGGACCTTAAAGACAAAGAAAGCGTTCAAGGTCTTGTGGCGGCAGTTGCCGAGAAAGCGGGAGCCGTTTCAATTCTTGTTAATAATGCAGGCCTTACCAAAGATAATCTTTTTATGCGTATGAAAGATGAAGAATTGGATGAGGTTCTTGATGTAAATTTGAAAGCACCTTTTTATCTGTCACGGGCTGCTATGCGACCTATGATGAAAGCAAGGTGGGGGCGTATTATTAATATTTCTTCTATTGTCGGTGTAACGGGAAATCCGGGGCAAGCAAATTATTGTGCAAGCAAGGCCGGTATTATCGGCCTGTCAAAATCCCTTGCTCAAGAAGTGGCAAGCCGAAATATTACGGTGAATTGTGTAGCGCCCGGTTTTATTGAATCCGATATGACAGACGTTTTACCCGATGCTCAAAAAGAGGCTCTTTTGGCCGGGATTCCTCAAGGTCGTATGGGTAAACCCGAAGATATTGCAAGTGCGGTTCTTTATCTTGCGTCGGAAGAGGCAAGCTATGTGACGGGTCAAACCCTTCATGTAAACGGCGGCATGGCCATGATCTAGCCTATAGAAGTTTTTGTAAGAAAATCTTGTGGTGATAGAAAAATATTAAAAAGGGCTGTGTTATGCAGCCTTTTTTCTATGCCTGTAAGAGACTCATGGGCTAAGGAAATTTAGCCCTTCAAAATTTTATAGGCACGCATAATTCGTCAGATTTTTTATTAGGAAATCAAGATTTTCTTTTTGAGTTCGAGTGTCTAAAGCATAGGCGTTATCCGTTACAACGGCAAAAAAACCGTTAACCATTAAAGAAGTGAGATGCTTGGGCTTAACCTCTTTTTTTATCAGACCTCGGTTTTGGAATTTTTCGATGATTAGGGGCCAGTGGGCAGAGGAAGTCTTGACTTGACTGATAAGGGGCTTGCTTTGTTTCTCCAGACGCTGCCAGAGCATTAAACGAGCCATATCGGGCTGTTCTTGCACAAGTTGAAAACGCTGTTCCAAGGTCTTTTTAATGAAATCTTGCGGGGTTTTGCAGGTGTGCGGATCAAAATCGTTATCCCCTTGCAGATTCTTTAGAATATGTTCTTTTGTTGCAACCCAAAGCTCTTCTTTACTTGGAAAATAGTGATATATCAAGCTTTGGTTAGTTTGAGAGGCCTTGGAAATAGCTCCCATGGAAGTGCCTGCAAAGCCTTTTTCAAGAAAAAGCCTTTTGGCAGCGCATATGATTTTTTCATAACGTTTTTCAGCGGCAATTTGGTGTTTGTTTTTTGGTTTTGGTTCCTTTTCCATGCTTTTAAAACTTTTTCACCTTAGGGGGACTTTACCTTTATAGGTCTTTCGTTCCGGTTCTTCAAGGATCTAAAATTATTTATTGACCGATCGGTATATAATTATTATAGTCAGAAAAAAGTAAAGAAATCAAGGTTGCAAAGCAAAGAAAACCTTGTGCTCTTTGTTAAGAAAAAAACGGAATTCCTACATATAAATAACGGAGTATTAACATGAAAAAGATTGTAACGAAGGTGATTTTTATTTTAGGTTTTGCAACACAAAGTATTCAATCAGCCCCCGAACAAAGTCAGCAAGAGAAAAATATCGAAACCATACGTCGCTTTTTCGATGAAAAGTATAACGATCCAAGCGTAGATGCTAAAAAGGCTCAAGAAATTATTGAAAGATATATTCATCCGGATTATGTGCAGCATGTTGACGGAAAGACCCTGTATTATAAAGATTCTCTCCCTCATCGTGTGGCTCAATTAAAACTGATCAAAGATATTAAAATAACTTTTGATCATTTAGCGGCTGACGGAGATAAGGTTTATAGCATCCATAGAGCCAAAGCAACAAAGCTGAAAGGCGGGGATGTTGAGGTTCGCGTGTTTGCTTTATTTCGGTTGAGAGACGGTAAAATTTATTTTTGCGACGAATTGACCCATGTTATCAAAGGGGAAAAAGAAGATAAAGAAATTGGCTCGAAGCATTAAATATTTTTTTAAAATGAGTATAAAGTCAATAAGAAACGCCACCCTTTATTGAAGGGCGGCGTTTTTTTACGGGGTTTTAGGAAGGGCTATTTTGATTTGGTTGCAATGACCGTGAGATGGTGATGTCCCGTCAGAAAAGCTTTTCTTGTTGCTTTTTGACTTTCAAGGGGCTCTCCAAAAAGGCTTGTGAAGAAAGCTTTTTGAACCGTAAAACCGGCTCTCTCAAAGGCTGCTCTGCCAATATCCGGATCAAAATAATGAATCACTGTTTTTATGGTCACGGTTTTAGGATGAGAAGGAGGCGCCGGAAAGAAGGTCTGAGATGTTGTTTGACCGGGTAAATCTCCTTCAAGAGCCGGCTCTGCATCAGTAAGTTTTTTGTTTTCTTGAAAATTTAAAAACATTTCTTTTTCTGATGTTTTCTTTACATTACAATATCTGACATATCTGAAATAACCGGGATAAGGATTTCCTTTTTCTTTTTGGTCGAGAAAATAGTCAACGACTTTTTCACTATCGCAAGGGACGTGCATGGAGGCAAAAACAAGACCGTCAGGAGCCATTTTTTTAAATAAGGCCGGAAGAAAAGTATCTATTTGTGCGGGAGTTAAAAAGTGAAGGACATTACTTAGGTTGCAAAAATTAATTTGTAAGGTTTCGGGATATAATACGGTGCTTTTTGTTTGTAGAAAATCACCTTTTACCATACGGAGTCGTCCCCAAAATTCTTTTTTCTGACTCTGGTTAGAAGCTATTTTTCTAAGGGCTGTATAAACTTCTTGGCGTGCTGTCGCCGCTACATCGGGATGATGATCAATGTAGGTTACCGTCCCGCCCGCAAGAACCATATTTCGGGAATCGCCGCCATAACCGCCTCCGATATCATAACAGATAGGCTGTGTTGTTGTAGATTGTATATAGGAATAGGTTCTTATTGCAAGGAGCAACATTAAATTAAAAGAAGATGATTTGGGAAAATCATATCCGAAATCACGCTCGTGTGGCGAATTTGTCATTGGTATTTCACGTTCTTTTCCGGAAGAAAGATGTTCGTCAATCTTTAAAAGTTGTTCTTCCGTATAACCGAGCCCGTCAAAACAGACAGAGGCTTTGGATAGGCCTCCTGTGTATTCTTCAGATGTTGATATCTCTGTTGCGGAAGAGAAGACTTTTGTGGAAAATAGGGCAAAAACAGATAGTGCAAAAAAAGTAATTTTTTTCATAAATATACCTTTTAGTAAAGAAAATATCCTTATAGGTTTATATATTTGTATAAAAACAGTCAAGTTTTATTTTTTTAATGGAAAAAATCTATATTTCTGCTCCGCTTTCTAATTGCTTTTTCCACATTCTTTCATACAGGCCTTTTGCCTTGAGGAGGTTTGTATGGGAGCCGCGCTCAACAATTTGACCGTGATCCAAGACAATAATTTCATCGGCATCGATAACTGTAGAGAGACGGTGAGCAATAATGAGAGTCGTATGGTTGGCCGAAACGTCTTTTATGCTTTTTTGGATTTCTTTTTCCGTTTGGGTGTCAAGGGCTGAAGTGGCTTCATCAAACAAGAAAATAGCAGGGCGTTTTAGGAGTGTGCGTGCAATGGCGACGCGTTGCTTTTCTCCGCCGGAAAGTTTAAGTCCGCGCTCGCCGACGCGTGTCTCGTAACCTTGGGGAAGGCTTTCGACAAAGTCATGGATTTTAGCAAGGCGGGCAGCTTCAATAACAGCTTCTTTAGGAGCGTTAGGGTTACCGTAAGCAATATTGTAATAAATAGTGTCGTTAAATAAAACCGTATCTTGAGGAAACATGCCGATAGCATGCCGGAGGTCTTTTTGACTCATATCTTTGATATCGATGCCATCTAATTTAATAGAACCTTCGGTTACGTCATAAAAACGAAATAACAAGCGCGATAGGGTTGATTTTCCGGCGCCGCTAGAGCCGACAATGGCGCAAGTTTTTCCGGACAGGACTTCAAAGGAGACGTTTTTTAAGATAGGGCGATCGGGGTTGTACTCAAAACTGACATTATCAAAAGTAACACGGGCATCTTTAGAGGAAAAAGGAATAGGGTCTTTCGGATCTATGATTTCATAAGGTTCGTCCAGAAGGTTAAACATTTCTTCCATATTGGCGAGGGAAAGCTTCATTTCTCGGTAAGCGAATCCCAAAATATTGAGGGGGAGGTACAGTTGAATCAGGTAGGTGTTAACCAAAACAAAATCACCAACGGTCATTACGCCGCTCCGTACATCAAAGGCGGCCATAAGCATAAGGGTAACCAGCCCGATTGAAATAATAAAGCCTTGGGTTATATTAAGAGCCGAGAGGCTTTGTTTGCCTTTTATGGCTGCAGAAGCGTAGGTACGTAGTCCGACATCATAACGGGCTGTTTCATGATCTTCGTTACCAAAGTATTTGACCGTTTCGTAATTGAGAAGGCTATCAATAGCCTTGGTATTTGATTCATTTTCCGAGGAAAACATTTGACGGACAAAAGCAATGCGCCATTTAGTCATTTGAAGGGTCGCTATCACATAGGAAGTTAGAGTGAGTAAAATAATAAAGACATAGCGGATGTCATACATAACCCAGAGCACGGCGCTGACAAAGATCATTTCAAAAAGTCCGGGACAAATGTGAAAGACGCTAAAGCGTAGAACGGTTTCAACACCTTTAATACCTCGCTCTATAATTCGGCTTAGACCGCCCGTTTTGCGATCTAAATGAAAACGCAATGATAATTTGTGGATATGCTTAAAGGTATCGAGAGCCACTTCGCGCATGGCGTAGTGTTCGACCTTTGCCGTTAGAATATCTTTAAGTTCGTTGAACAGTTGGGCGCCCAAACGTGCGGCGCCATAGGCAAAGATAATAAGAACGGGTAAAGAAAACCATGTGAGGGCTTCTGAAGAGAGCCCAAGGAGGTCGATGGATTGTTTATACAGGAGGGGCATGTAAACGTTAGTAACTTTACTAATTGTCAAAAAGAAGAAGGCGATAAAAATGCGTCGTTTTAAGTCAACTCGATTGCTTGGCCAAAGGTAAGGAAGCAGAAGTCCCAGAATTGTAAGGTCTGATTTTTTGTCAAGTGAAGAATCTGGGTTTTTCATCATTTTTTCCTATTGACGATGTCGTTTAAGTTGCCCACTATCAGAGGTGTAATAACTACATATAGTACCCTATGAGCGACTATTGATACTATATGTTGATTTTCAAAGAAAAAAACAATTAAGTTAAATTAGAGGAATCCCCCCATGAAAATCGCCCGCCACTTCACCGAGTCCGGCTCTTCTCCATATGACATGATCTCTTTTCGAAAAGCAACAAGTGAGATTAAAAATCCGGACGGATCCGTGGTTTTTAGCTTAAAAGATTTTGAGGTTCCTGCATCTTGGACTCAAGTTGCGTGTGATGTCGTTGCCCAAAAATATTTCCGCAAGGCGGGTGTACCGAAAGCTTTAAAAGCTTTGCCCGAGGAGGGGGTTCCTGCATGGTTGTCTCGCCATGTCATGGATGAAGCTAAATCCACAGAAACCACTTGTGAGGTTTCTGCAAAACAAGTCTTCGATCGTTTGGCGGGAACATGGGCTTATTGGGGGTGGAAAGGCGGTTATTTTTCTTCGGAAGAAGATGCAAAAGCCTATTATGACGAAATGCGTTATATGTTGGCAACCCAACGTGCTGCGCCGAATTCTCCTCAATGGTTTAACACGGGCCTCCACTGGGCCTATGGCATTGACGGCCCAGGTCAAGGACATTATTATGTCGAGCATAAAACGGGCAAAGTGAGGCAATCTACATCGGCTTATGAACGTCCTCAACCCCATGCATGCTTTATCCAAAGCATCAAGGATGATCTGGTGCAGGACGGGGGCATTATGGATCTATGGGTGAGGGAAGCTCGTTTATTTAAATACGGCTCCGGAACGGGGACGAACTTTTCTAATATTCGCGGTAAAGGGGAAACCCTTTCCGGTGGCGGAGAGTCTTCCGGCATCATGAGTTTTTTGCGTATTGGTGATCGGGCGGCCGGCTCTATAAAATCCGGGGGCACAACCAGACGCGCCGCTAAGATGGTGACCTTGAATATTGATCACCCTGATATTGAAGAGTATATCAATTGGAAGGTTAAAGAAGAGCAAAAGGTTTTGTCCCTTGTTGTCGGCTCTCAAATTACAAAAAAGCACCTTGATGCCATTATGCAAGCTTGTCAACTGGGTTCTACCGATGCTCGCTTTGAGCCTCAAACCAACGAGAACCTGAAAAGGGCTTTGAAGGCTGCTCGACGCGATAACGTTCCCGCAAACTATATGAATCGTATTATCCAAATCGCAAAACAAGGCTACACCTCTGTTGTCTTTGATACCTATAATACCGATTGGGATTCGGAAGCGTATTTCACGGTTTCCGGTCAGAACTCCAATAACTCTGTTCGGGTAACAAATGCATTCCTTGAGAAAGCTGAAAAAGGGGAGTCTTGGGATCTGCTACGTCGAACCGACGGAGCCGTCCATAAAACCGTTAATGCCCGCGATCTTTGGGATCAAGTGTCTTATGCGGCGTGGGCTTGTGCAGACCCCGGTATTCAGTTTGATACGACCATTAACGAGTGGCATACGTGTCCCGAAGACGGCACCATCAACGCCTCCAATCCTTGCTCGGAATATATGTTCTTGGATGATACGGCGTGTAACCTTGCGTCCCTTAACCTTGTACAGTTTTGTGACCTTGAATCACAGGGAAAAACCTTTGATGTCGAAGCCTACAAATATGCTATTCGTCTTTGGATGTTGACCTTGGAAATTTCCGTTAAAATGTGTCAAGCGCCCTCGAAAGAAATTGCAGAGGGAACCTATAATTACCGCACGACAGGCCTTGGGTATGCTAACCTCGGCGGTTTGTTGATGGGGCTCGGGATACCTTATGATAGCGAAGAAGGCCGTGCCGTCGGGGGTGCTCTTGCCTCTATTATGACAGGATATTCTTATGCGACGTCTGCTGAAATGGCCAAAGAACAAGGCCCGTTCGTACGTTATGAGGCTAATAAAAAACATATGATGCGTGTGATGAAAAATCATCATACGGCCGCTTACGGTAAAGCCTCAGGCTATGAAAAACTGGGCAAAAAGCCGGTGCCGTTGGATCATAAATCTATTTCTATTCCTTCTCTTTCCAAGGAAGCTAAAAAAGCGTGGGATGAGGCTGTGAGCCTTGGTGAAACATACGGTTACCGTAATGCACAGACAACCGTTATTGCGCCTACAGGCACGATCGGTCTTGTGATGGATTGCGATACAACGGGTGTTGAACCTGATTTCGCTTTAGTGAAATTCAAAAAACTAGCAGGCGGGGGTTACTTTAAAATCATTAACCGCATGGTTCCTCGTTCCTTAAAGAAAATGGGATATAGTGAGAAACAAATTACAGATATCACCAACTATGCCGTCGGTACGGGAACTTTAAAAGAGGCGCCGAAGATTAACTTTGAGAGTCTTAAAGAGAAGGGATTTACCGATAAGATTTTGGAAAGTCTCGAGCCTGATCTAAAGAGTGCTTTTGACATCCGGTTTGTGTTTAACAAATGGTCTCTTGGCGAAAAATTCTGCAAAGAGACTCTTAAAATGACCGATGCTCAGCTTCTTGATGAAAACCTTGATGTCCTGACCTACCTTAACTTTTCCCCCAAGGATATTGAAGCTGCCAATAGCTATTGTTCAGGGACTATGACCCTTGAAGGGGCTCCCCATCTTAAAGAAGCTGATCTTGCCGTATTTGATTGTGCGAATCCTTGCGGTCGTACGGGGAAACGCTTTTTATCAACGGAATCCCACATTCGTATGATGGCAGCGGTTCAACCCTTTATCAGCGGTTCTATTTCCAAGACCGTTAACATGCCGAATTCTGCCACGGTGGACGAATGTAAGGAAGCCTATATGCTGTCTTGGGAATTGGGTCTAAAGTGTAATGCCCTTTATCGTGACGGCTCAAAGCTTTCTCAACCCTTAAATTCATCTGTTCTGTTTGGTGATGACGAGGACGGCGATGCCGAAAGCGATGCCATAGAGTTCTCAACTCAAGGTAAGACGGCACAGACCGTTCAAGTAGCCGAGCGTGTGGTTGAAAAGATTATTGAAAAGATTGTTCATAAGCCCGAGCGTAAAAGGCTTCCTAACCGTCGAAAAGGCTATACGCAAAAGGCAGTTGTCGGCGGGCATAATATATATCTTCGTACGGGAGAATTTCAAGACGGCCGCATTGGTGAAATCTTTATTGATATGCATAAAGAAGGCGCTGCTTTTAGAAGCTTGATGAATAATTTTGCTATGGCGATTTCTTTAGGCCTTCAATACGGTGTGCCTTTGGAAGAATATGTGGACGCTTTTTCTTTCACGAAGTTTGAGCCGGCCGGTCTTGTTCAAGGAAACCAAGCTATTCGTATGGCAACGTCTATTTTGGATTATATCTTCCGAGAACTTGCCATTTCTTATCTCGGTCGAACGGATCTTGCCCATGTTGATGCAGAAAAACTTATGTCTGATACCGTCGGCAACGGTCGCGCTGAAGGTAAGCAAACGGAAACCTCTCAAGAAGCCCAAGAAGCTATGCAAGCCTTTTCAAATCCTTTTGCCAGTAGCGGCTTTATCCGAAGCAATCTTCATATTTTGCATAATAAAACGGCAAACATGAATCAAGACTTTTCCAAGCAAGTTGTTGAAAAAAATGAAGTAATAGCTTCCGCCGCGGCCGGTGGGAGCAAAACAGCTATTTTATCGTCAACAATAACGACAACGAGCGTAGCTTCGACTTCCTCAAAAGCGCAAATTGCCGAGGCTAAAATGAAAGGCTTTGAAGGCGACTCATGTGGGGATTGCGGTAACTTTACCCTTGTTCGCAATGGAACGTGTATGAAGTGTGTGACCTGCGGATCAACGAGCGGTTGTTCTTAAGATTTTTTGAAGTGACGATAGCCTTAGAAAAACCCCCCCTTCTAATCAGAAGAGGGGTTTTTTTATAAAACCGAGGCTCCTTCTCGCCGGAGATTCATTTTTAGGGGTGAAAAAACTTTTAAATCCGGCTGTGTTTGATGATGGTTTCGAGGATCTCATCATAAATAGGGGAGGCCGTATTGTTATCGCTATTAAGTTTCTCTCGTAAAAGAGTTGCTTCTTTTAAGGTTTTTTTTGTGAGACTTTCCACTTTTTTTCTCACAAAATTTCGGCGAAATCCAATCGTATCTCCCAAGCGTTCAAAATGGCGGAGGACAACATCTTTGAATTTGCTTTGCCCGGCTAATTTCATAGCCATCTTTGCTTTGAAGGCTCCTGTATAAATAACCGTGCTCATCATATCATAGAAGGGGGCAAGGGATTCGGTTTCTCCTTGATAGAGCAAGGAAAAATTCTTTCCGTGGGCATCTCCGTTTCCGATAAGGAAATTGAAAATGACCCCTTCCAATAGGGTGATTTTATTGCGTCCTGCCATGTTTCCCGAAGATAAGCGTTGATCTAAGAAAGCAAAACATTGCGCAAGGCCGGGTCCGCCTTCGCTTTCATATTTTTGTTCTGCCGGAATGTGAAGAGCTTGACAAAAGTCTTCTTGATGGAGACGTTTTATGTGACCCTCCTTTGAAGGGACGCGGTCATAGCGTTCAATCAGATAATACGGTTCATGTTCTAGCCAACGGATATAAACTTCCGGGACCGGAAGTCCAACGGCCTTGGCTAATTTCATGCAAAAGAACTTGTTGTGAACAGAATGGGCAATATCTTTAATGGCGGGTTTAATGATGTGTGTTGAGGGGGTATTACCCGTAGGAATAGCAACTTTGTCCCGAATTAGAGAAATAATGAGTTTATTTTGAGCACCGGCCCCTGAAATACGGATGTCGTCTTCTCCGGCGAGCATAGGGCGCTTATCAAGGTGAGATAAAATATCGTGTGCTTCCGGGTTTTCCAAGATACGGTATGTTGATTTTATTTGTTTGTCAGGGGATTGACCTTTCGGATATAAAGAGACGGCTCCGGCACATTCTCCGCCAATTTCTTTTAAGAGGGCAAAAGTATTTTTTTCAGAAAGTCCAAGATAACGGGCGAGGCGTTTGCGCACGTACTCGTCGGGTAAGAGACCCGTAAAAAAAGCAAAGGTCGGACCATGATCAAAGGGGGCTTCTTGCAAGGGAAGCGAGGCTGATAGTTTTGAAGCTTTTGGGGTGATCAGATAGGACTTATTATAGGCAAAGGAAAGCTCTCCGTCTTTGTGAGAGTAAAGTTTACCGATCTGTATTCCGTGGAGGAAAACAGTTAAAGGCGCAGTCTCGTTGCTTTTATTCTTATCTAACATTGGTTAATCTTTCCATGTTGCACTCGCCGTTAAGGCAATACCGAGAGCATTTAGAACCTGTAGGACTTTTCCAATTTCAGCAGTTTCTTTACCGTTTTCTAAATCCACGATAAAGCGCCGCCCTGTTAGGGTTATGCCTGCAAGGTCTTCTTGGGTGAGGGTTTGTGATTTTCGAGCCTCTTTTATAAGAGCCCCTAAAGTCCTTATATTTGTGATCTGAGTCTGCATGTGGCAATCTTTTTCTTTGTTACCGTACAGTAACATTATGACAGATAATAAGAGAAAAACAAATAAAAGTTACCGTTCGGGATCTTTTTTGCTTTTTTTGTGCCTTTATCTAAGAAATGTTACCGAACGGTAACTTTCTATGGCTGAAGAGGCCAGACAATAAGAATCATGGGGATCGAAATAAGTGTAATAATAATTTCAAGGGGGAGACCCATACGCCAATAATCACTGAATTTATACCCTCCCGGCCCTAGAATTAAGGCATTGTTTTGGTGTCCGATAGGGGTTAGAAAGGAACTGGAAGCGCCGATTGCAACGGCCATTAGGAAACTATCCGGATTGACCTCAAGGCTCTGAGCAATGGAGACGGCAATGGGAGCCATAATGATCGCAGTAGCTGCATTATTCATAATGTCCGTTAAAAACATCGTTAAAATAAGTATGGTTGTTAGTAAAAAGAGGGGGGACAGAGTCGGACTCTCTCCGATAAAAAACTTAACGAGAAAATTGGCAGCGCCGGTGTATTCGAAAGCCATGCTGATGGGAATCATAGAGCCCAGTAAAATAATGATCGGCCAATCGATGCTATCGTAAAAGTCCTTGAGGTTGAGTGTTTTTGTGAGAACCATAAGGAGGGCTCCGACACTCATGGCTACGGGAGCCGGAAAAATCTTTAAAGTTGTTAAGCCGATGGCAAAAGCAAAAATACTAATGGATTTATAGAGGTTTTTGTGCCCCCCGAGTTTAAGACGACGTTCGGCTAGGGGCATAAAGCCTAAGGTGCTAACAATGGCTTCAAGACGCTCTGTTGTTCCGCGAAGTAATAAAACATCCCCCACTTTTAAAGCAAACGCTTTTAACGGGCCTTTATAGGAATGTCCTTGCCTTGACACACCTAATAAGTTAATGCCGTAGCGACGTCGAAAACCGATTTCGCCAATTTGGCGATTATTAGCGTCTGAATTAGATCCCACGACGACTTCAATAAGCTCCATGTCTTCCTTTTCTTTTTCCGAACCAAAAGGTAGGATTTTATCGCGATTCTTTTCGGTTTTTTGCGAGTCATCCGATCCTTTAATAGTGAAACTATATTTTGCACAAAAACGATCTAAGTCCGTCGGGTCGGCATTTATAATGAGAATATCGCCGCCTTGATAGACTTGATTTTTAGGGATGACAACAAAGCGTTGCGCATGGCGAATCAGTCCGAGTATCTCGATACTTGCTTTTTCTGCCAGCTCTTCTAAATGCGAATGTCGGGTATTGATCAGAGAAGAGTCCGTATTAAACTGAATCTCCGTAACATAACCTTTAATATCCAAGAGGTCTTGTAAAGGGCGTTTAACAACACGCGTTTTGGGAATAAGGTGCCACCCGACGAGACAAATAAAGAAAAGGCCGCCCAAAGCAACAATACCGCCCACGGGTGAGAAATCAAACATGGAAAAAGGCTCTCCAAGGCTCTGTTCGCGAAAGGTTGAAATAATAATATTGGGAGGGGTGCCGATTAAGGTTCCAAGTCCCCCCAGTAGAGACGCAAAGGAAAGCGGCATCAGGATTAGAGACGGAGAACGTCCGACTTTCGTTGATGTCGCAATAGCAACGGGCATTAAAAGGGCTAGGGCACCGACATTATTCATAAAGGCCGAAAGAACCATCGCCACGAAACAGAGCGCAAAAAGATAAAGATAAAAATTACCTGTTAAGGGTGTAAGTGTGCTGACGATAAGATCGGTTACCCCGCTATTGCCTAAAGCTTTTGAGAGAATGAGAACGGCAGCGACGGTAATAACAGCCGGATGTCCAAAACCGCTAAAGGCATCGTTTGCCGGAATAACGCCTAGGAAAACACCAAAAAGCATAGCGCCCAAAGCAACAACGTCATAACGCCACTTCTCCCACACAAAGAGTACGAGCGCTAAAAGAATAATCAGAAGAATAATGATTTGATCTTGTTCCATGTAATCTCACCTGTGTTTCGGACTGCCCTTGCAAGAGGTTTCTGAAGAGCTTTTTATAGTGTACCATTTAGAAATGAGGACAAAAACACTTTCCTATAGGAGTGGCATTTTGTTTAGCAGAATTTAGAAAAATAGGGGGGCTATGAAATCCTATTTTTCTTTTTTTGATTGAATCAGGGAGGAGACTTTTTATGAAAAATAGGGTTTGGTTTCTTTTTATTTTACTATGGTTTCGAGGCAGTGAGTTAGTTCCCTGCCACTTCTCTCAAGACGAGAACGGGGATTGCGAACGGCATAATCCTTTAAAAACACTTCAGAGTTATGAAAATTTTCAAAGAATCAAATCCATTTATGCTGTCTTGGAAACAGCACGCAAGCGCAAAGAAATCCTTGGATGTGAGGCTGGCGATGTTTTGGTTTGTTTAGATCTTGATTACTTTAGTGTACGAACCAACGGCGGAAGTGATCCTTTGGAAGAGTGCACCGTATCTGTTTATCAAACTTTGATGCAGGAAGGTTTCAAGGTTTTGAGGCTGACGGCACGAGGGCAGGGTATTTATGTGCCTAACGGATCTGAGAATGCTAAAATTTTAAAGAAACTGAGTGATGATTTGGTTGAGTCTTTAGGGGACACCTCGGTAGGGTTTACAAGTGATAATGTTACCATAAGGCTTGATTTTCCAAGTGACGGCTTACAGCAAGAATTTACACAGTACGGATATTATATCCAAGGAACGCTTTTTGCCGGTCATTATAAGGCCTATATGTTGGGTGGTTTCTTGCACGAAATCCGCTATATTCCAAAATCTATTATTATGGGAGATGATAATAGCTTTTACCTTTTAGGTTTTCTTTACTATGAAGCTTTAAGAAATATTATCGGCGATGAAATCCACCTGCTTCATATGCCTGTTGAAACCCATATAGATATAGATACGTTGTCGGATTCCCTTCTACGACCTTCCCCTAAAGATTATTTACAACAGACGTCCGATAGGAAAGATGACCTTGATGAAGAGAAGAACAGCGAGTATTTTAGCCCGTCTAATGCTCTTTTGGAAGAGGAGGAAGTTGAAAGCGGCTTTTCATTTTTCGCTTTTTTCTTAAAACCCTTAGAGCTTTTTTGGCGCGTTTTGAGAGTATGTTTAGGACGTTAATAAAAAGAAACCCCCGATAAGATTATCGAGGGTTTTTTTAAAAACAGCCGGAATTTTGGCGTTAAGGGAGCGGGGACTAGAAGCCCATGCCGCCCATACCGCCCATTCCACCCATGCCGCCGCCCATGTCGGGCATACCGCCGGAAGATTTGTCTTCAGGAATATCGGCAACCATAGCTTCGGTTGTGATTAAAAGACCTGCAACAGAGGCTGCGTCTTGAAGGGCTGTGCGAACAACCTTCATGGGGTCAATAATACCTGCTTTAAACATATCGACATATTCGGCTGTTTGAGCATTATAACCGCGATCGGTATCATTGCCTTCGAGAAGTTTACCGGCCACAACAGAACCGTCACCACCGGCGTTCTTAACGATTTGGCGGAGAGGAGCTTGTAGAGCGCGACGTACGATATCAATACCGATACGTTGCTCATCATTTTCAGTTGGAATACCGTTCAAGCAAGCTGTTGCATAAAGGAGAGCCGTACCGCCACCGGTTACAACACCTTCTTCAACGGCTGCCCGTGTGGCATTCAAAGCATCTTCAACACGATCTTTGCGCTCTTTTACTTCGACTTCCGTTGCGCCGCCAACGTGAACAACAGCAACACCGCCGGAGAGTTTTGCAAGGCGCTCTTGAAGTTTTTCACGATCATAATCAGAAGTTGTTTCTTCGATTTGAGCGCGAATTTGGTTGCAACGTGCCTGTACAACATCTTCGCCGGCAGTGCCGTCAACGATTGTTGTATTCTCTTTTGTAATCACAACTTTCTTGGCCGTTCCAAGCATATCCATTGTCACATTCTCGAGCTGAATGCCGATGTCCTCGGAAACCATTTGAGCCCCTGTGAGAATAGCGATGTCTTCAAGCATAGCTTTGCGACGATCTCCAAAACCCGGAGCTTTTACAGCAGCAACTTTAAGGCCGCCGCGCAAACGGTTGACAACAAGAGTCGCAAGAGCTTCTCCTTCAACATCTTCTGCGATGATTAAAAGAGGGCGGCTTGATTGCACAACTTGCTCAAGAATAGGAAGCATAGCTTGTAATCCGGTGAGCTTCTTTTCGATAATCAAAATGAAAGGATTTTCAAGTTCGGCAACCATTTTCTCGGAATTCGTTACAAAGTAAGGGGAAATATAACCGCGGTCAAACTCCATGCCTTCAACGACGTCAAGTTCGGTGTTAAAAGACTTGGCTTCTTCGACGGTGATTACACCTTCTTTACCGACTTTTTCCATGGCTTGAGCCAAGATAGCCCCGATTTCTTTTTCACCGTTTGCAGAGATCGTTGCAACTTGTGCAATTTCTTCGTTGGTGGAAACCGGCTTTGCCGTATTTTTAAGGTTTTCGATCACAGCAGCAACCGCAAGGTCAACACCACGTTTAAGATCCATAGGATTCATACCGGCTGCAACGGCCTTTGCGCCTTCATTTACGATGGATTGTGCAAGAACAGTTGCAGTTGTTGTGCCGTCGCCTGCAATATCATTCGTTTTGCTGGCAACTTCACGGAGCATTTGAGCGCCCATGTTTTCAAAAGGATCTTTGAGCTCGATTTCTTTGGCAACGGATACACCGTCTTTTGTAATGCGAGGTGCACCGAAGCTTTTTGAAAGAACAACGTTACGGCCTTTTGGCCCAAGGGTTACTTTTACAGCGTTTGCCAAGGTATTCACACCTTGCAGCATACGTGTTCTGGCATCTGTTGAAAATTTTACATCTTTTGCGGACATTTTTATCTCCTTTTAAGTATTAAAGAATTGCAGCTATCCTGCCTTAGGATGAAGGTTTTAAGGCCTTCATTGCCTAAAGGATAGGTGCATTAATTAAGCAGCTTTGATTCCAAAGATATCAGACTCTTTCATAATGAGCAGATCTTCGTTATCAATTTTAATTTCTGTGCCGGACCATTTACCGAAAATAACGGTATCGCCAACTTTGACATCCAAAGGTACAATAGCGCCGGAGTCATCGCGTGCACCTGATCCAACGGCTAGGATTTCGCCTTCGATAGGCTTTTCCTTTGCGTTATCGGGAATAATAATGCCGCCGCTTGTTTTAGAATTTTGCTCGATTCTGCGGACAAGAACGCGGTCGTGTAGGGGTTTGAACTTCATGAGATTTATCTCCTCTATCTGTTAGACTAAAGAAGGCTTTAAAGTGAGCCTGATTACAGCACTCTATTTAAAGCACATATAAATTGCAATTACATGCAATTTTTTCAAGGGGTTGGCGTTTCTTAAGAAACCGTCCGACACACTCTTAAACTATTTTTAATCCATTGAAACGGAAAGGTCAAGAAAAACAGTTTTTTTTTAAAGTTTTAGAACTCATAAAAAAAAGCCTGTATACTACAGGAGAGAGATACAGGGAGAAAAATACATGCTACGCGGACTTTGCGAAGAAATTAGCCGCCTTGAACATACTCATGTCTTTGGGTTTGTAACAGCTATCGTAGGCAGTCTTGTTGAGGTAAGCGGCCTTCAACAGGTTGTATCTGTCGGCTCTGTATGTCGTCTTAAAAATCGAGGGGGAGAAACTTTTCCTTGTGAAGTCGTTGGTTTTAAAGGGGATCAAACCCTTGTTATGGGATACAATTCCATTGAAGGCTTAGGCCCCGGTTGTAAGGTGACCTATGAAGGCCACCATAATGTCATTTACCCGCATGACACGTGGCTCGGGCGAACCCTTGACGGCTTTGGAAAACCCCTCGATGATTTAGGGCGCGTTCCTTCCGGTCCTAAACCCTATGATTTAAATGCGTCTCCCCCGTCAGCCCATAAACGGCGCCTCATTGAAAAGCGCATTGATCTCGGCGTGCGTTCCATGAATACCTTTACGACCTGTTGTTCGGGGCAACGTATGGGGATTTTCGCGGGTTCGGGTGTGGGAAAGTCCGTTTTATTATCGATGTTAGCACGTTTTTCAAAGGCAGATGTTATTGTGATCGGCCTTATCGGAGAGCGCGGTCGAGAGGTTCGAGAATTCATTGAAAAACACCTTGGTTCGGAAGGTATGGCCCGCAGCGTTGTGGTTGTGGCAACCTCCGATGAACCTGCTCTTATGAGACGCCGTGCGGCTTATACAACTCTTTCCATTGCAGAATATTTTCGAGATCAGGGAAAAGAAGTGTTATGTCTTATGGATAGCGTGACGCGTTTTGCCACGGCGTTACGAGAAATCGGCCTATCCGTCGGAGAGCCCCCGACCACCAAAGGATATACGCCTAACGTATTTGTTGAACTCCCTCGTTTATTGGAACGCGCAGGGCCGGGGAGTGATCAAATTCAGGAAAATTACCAAGGGAATATTACCGGGCTTTTTACGGTTTTAGTTGAAGGGGGCGATGATAATGAGCCTGTCTCGGATACCGTACGAGGTATTTTAGACGGCCACATCATGTTGGATCGTAAAATTGCAGAGAGGGGGCGTTTTCCCGCTATTAATATTTTGCGCAGTATTTCCAGAACCATGCCCGATTGTAATCGTGATGAAGAATCGGCGATGATTCGACAAGCTCGGGATTATCTTTCGACCTATGATGATATGGAGGAGCTTATTCGCTTGGGAGCTTATCGTCGAGGGTCAAACCCCAAGGTGGATCAAGCTATTTTGTATTATGAGAAATTGGATCCTTTTATTGCCCAGTCCAAGGATCATCGGATTACCTTTGAAGAAGGGTTTGACGATTTATCCGCAATTCTCGGTGTAGGAGAAGAGGGGGGGTGAATTTGATAAGAAAGATCAAGCGACAGGGGGGTAATTCTTATCCGGCTTTTCTGACGGCATTGTAATCGATGGGCTTTAGATCAAGAACAAAATCAATGAAGGTTGCCATAATCGTGTCAGTAATAAAAGAGTTTTCGCTATTCGTCAAAACCACTATACCTATTTTTTGTTGCGGGAGCATGCCAATGGAAGCACTATAGCCTTGAAGCGCACCCCCATGATAAATAAAGGGTGTTCCGGAGTAATCAAAAATGCGCCACCCCAAACCGTAGTCAGCTCGTTTTACCCGTGCTATACGCCAGTGTGTATTCCAGCGTTTAATTTCGTCGGGTGTTTCAATATGAGGGTTTGTCATGTAATTTATACTGTCTTTTGTAAAAAGGGTCGGTTGGTCAGATAAAAATTCTTTGAGCCATTTTAGCATGTCTATTGCACTGGCATTTACGCCGGCAGCCGGACCGACATCATAATAGCGACAGTTATAGGGCAAAACTTTATAAGAGCCCTCTTCAATTTTTTTGTGGGGCATGGCTTTGTTTGGAGAGGCCTTAAAAGCTGCGCAGCTACAAGATGCATTTTTCATATCTAAAGGTTGGAAAATGCGCCTTTTTAGGAGTGTTTCGTAGCTTTGATTGCTGAGGGTTTCAGCAACATATCCCGATAAACTGAAAATGACATTTTGATAGGTATGGCATTGTCCAAGATTACAAATAGGTTTAACTTTGCCGAGTTTTGTGATGATTTTTTTATAAGGAACATTTTGATCCAAAAGGTGAGTGTAGGTGTGTCTTGGAAATCCTGTGCTGTTGCTTAAAACATGCTTGAGAGTCATGGTATTAAGAGCAGAATTGTTTTGCGGTTTTAGCTCCGGGAGGCGGTCGATAATTTTATCCTGCCATCGGAGAGCCGATTCTTGAACAAATGTGGTCAAAAGGCCTGCAGCAATTGTTTTTGAAACGGAAGCAATGCGAAATACTGTCGTAGCCTTAATGGTTTCCGATTTTCCAATTTCACAAATGCCATATCCTTTGAGAAAAACGATGCGGCCTTCTTTGATGATTCCGACGGCAAGACCCGGAGGATTCCATATTTTTAGGGTTTCTTGGATATAAGCATCAAGTTCATTCCCCTCAAAATCAAACAAGGGTCGAGAGGTGAAAAAAACAATTGCGAAGAAAAGAACCGATAGTTTTTTGAACAGAGAAGCCATTAAAATAAGTCGGCAACCTTGCAAGGATCAAAGAGGCAGGGGATGTATTTTGTGACGGCTTTATCGGTTGCTGCCATCGTTTTTGCCATATCGGGGGATGTATCGTCGAGCCAAATATAGATCAAACGCGCATAGACCAAGGCGAACCCTCTGAGTTGTAGGGCACCTAAAGGGCCTGAAAAACGGATATCCGCTAGGGCGGCAAGGCGTTTTACGGCCTCAAGGAATCGGGGGATTGTGTTAAAGGCAAGGGTAGGATTTCCTTGGAAGGTATTTTTGAGGTTTGCAACGGCTTTTTTATGGGGTGTTGCGGCTTCAAATCGTGCAAGCAGGACATCGAACAATCGATCTTCTTCGGATGTGTTTTCTGTTATGAGGCCTTGATCCGTATGCTTTAGAGTTTGTTCTTCCATATAGGAAATTATTAAGGTTAAGAGATCTTCTTTCGACGTGGCAAAACGGTGGAGTTCTTCAAGGCTGATGCTAAGATAGGCTGCCACATCATTCAGGGTGAGAGCAATCCAATCTTTATCTTCAAGGAGCGTTAAAATAGCTTGGGCAACGGCGTTTTTTTCTATCATTTTAAGGCCTCGGCGTGTTTGAATGCGGCTTGAGTGACTTCTTCTATGAGCGTATTAAAGCGATCCTTATCTTGCAAGATCTTAAGACCGGCCTCGGTCATGCCGCCGGGGCTGGTAACTTGAATGCGAAGATCCGTTGCGCTTTTCTCCGGTGTTCGGGCAAGGTATTGCGCACTTCCGATGACGGTCTCACGAGCCAGAAGACTCGCATCCTCTGTGGAGAAACCAAGGCGTGCGGCGGCCTTTTCAAGGGCTTCTACCAAAGCAAAAACATACGCCGGCCCACACCCTGAAATAGCCGTTAAACGATCCAGTTTCTCGTCGCTTTCTACAAAAACGGCACGACCGACGGCTTCCATAATGCGGAAGGCTCTTTCTTTATTCAGAGGGGTAACATTTTTATTCGCTAATAAACCGCTCACGGCTTTTGAAACGGTTGCCGGTGTGTTGGGCATAACGCGGACGATTTGTTTGTTGTCTCCTAAGGCTTTTTCATAAAAAGAAAGGTCAAGACCGGCTGCCATGCTTATGATCAGGGTTTCGGGCGTAACATGAGTTACATAATCTCTAATAACGTGAGGCATAATTTGAGGTTTCACCCCAAGAACCAAAACATCATTAACGGTTGTGAGTTGATCGGGCGTTTCAAGATAGGTGACAACATCAGGATAGCGCTCTTGAAAAGGATCGACGGTATGTTTTTCCGGGGTGATAACGGTCACTTTTGAGAAAAGACCTTCGGCTTGGAGCCACCCTTTTAATAAAGAGCCGCCCATGGCGCCACAGCCGACAAGAGTAAGGGAAAGATCTGTGATCATTTTGTGTGCCTGCCTTGGTTGCATTAAGAAGAATTACGTTCAGTTTAGCTTATTTTTTCAAAACAAACAGAGAAAATTCAAGACTTTTTGGGGAGGGTGAAAAGCATTCCATGGGGAAATTGCCAATCTGTTAACTTTTTATTAATATTCCTAATCCCACTCTAAAGGAAGAAAGCAAGACGTGATGTAGCTTGCTAGGATAGGGGGAAGAATGATGAAAAACAAGAATAATTCTGTGAATCTAACAAGATTTTCTCAAACCAAAATGCACACTAAAATTGCCTGCTGTGTTTTAGCAACATTTCTTTGTTCTTCAAATCGGCTTCAGGCCAGTTTCTCAAAAGATTCCGAAGGTGAGTCTTATAAATTTCCGGGCATTGTTATGAAAACAGGATTTGCCGTCACGCCAAGTTCTCAAAAAGAACTTGAGGACAATCACCGCCGCTCTGTGATGAGAGCCGTGGCAGAGGCTGCCCAAGAGCGCGCCCAAACAGCAAAGCTTATCTTTGCCTTCAAGCATAATTTTTTGATTCCGACATGGTTGCGCGAAGAGTTGCCGGATGAGGTGTCTTCACAGTTAATGTCGTTTAATATGTACGATATACAACTGAGTGTGGCAAAACCTTTGGATGAAATGCGGAACACAATAACAGCATTGCTATACTTTAACGGCTTAGAAACGGATCCCCTCGTTGCGTCTATGAGCCCGGCTTCAAGGTTGGTGCGTCTTGTTAATGAAGCGGGATTTGAGCAAGAAGCTTCCTCCTTTGAAAAAGCAAAGACATTTGCTTTATTGGCTATGCGTTTGGATGCTTACAATACTTTAGGGCTTACACACGGAGATTCTAATACGATGATGGGAGCCCTTTATAATAAGGCGGCTCAAGAAGTTTCTTCCGTTGCGTCCGAACTTCCCGCGGTGGTTTTAGCCGATTTGTATACCTCTGCCGGTCAATTAAAGCGCTGGGCGGCTCATCGTACCGATGATTCGAGGAAGAAAACAACCTATATAGTTGATAGTCTTGAACTCTTTTCAAAGGCACGCCTGTATACCGATGCTGCAGAAAACGGCGAGGCTTTGTTAGATAAGGTAAAACAAGAACAACATTTTGCTTTGGATCTTTTTGAGGAAATTTTATTGGGCAAGGGGCTCATTGAAAGCGGGGTAAAGAAATTTATAGCGTCGAGGCGTTTGGAAATCTAATTTGTCCTTTGAAAAACATTGTTTTGCAAGGCGTGTGATTTTCCCTTGACGTGAGTTGTTAAAGTGAGTAAAAGTTATGCATTGGATAGATTTAGGAGAATAAAATGTCACGTCGTTGTGCATTAACTGGAAAAGGTGTGATGAGCGGAAATAACGTTAGTCACGCAAAAAATAAAACCCGTCGTCGTTTCTTGCCGAATTTGCAAAATGCAACATTTGCAAGTGATGTTCTCGGTTCAACAAAAATCCGCGTCTCAACACGTGCGATTCGTACCGTTGAGAAAAAAGGCGGATTAGATGCTTTCCTTATGGGGACACCAAACACGAAATTAACAGATGAAGCTTTAAAATTGAAGCGTCGCCTTATTAAGGCTATGCCTGCTGCAACAGCATAGTTTTTGTTTATTGAATAATCAAAGGGTGCTGTTATGAGCGCCCTTTTTTTTTACAGGTACCGAGAAGCATGATCGATCTAGCCCCTTTTGTTATGTTTTTACAGAACTTACCCAATGAATTTTTACTCTTAGTGATGTATGTTTTTGCCGTAGGATCATTAATGACTTTGCACTATTTTTTGGGCAAAACGGGCGTCTATGTCTACATGGCCTTGGGGGTGATTGTCGGTAATATCCAAGTTTTAAAGGCAATGACCTTAACGGGTTTTTCTCAACCCGTTGCTATGGGCACTATTGTTTTCATGACAACCTTTTTAGCAACGGATATTTTGGCAGAACGTTATGGAAAAGAGGCTGCCCAAAAAGCCATTTGGTGTGGTTTTGCGGGTATTATTTTTACCACAGGCATTATGATTTTAACCCTCGGTATGCCGCCGCTTCCGCCGTCAGATCAAAATGCCTTTTTTAATGATGCCCATTATGCCATACAAACTCTTTTCTTACCTGCCCCTGCCTTATTCATTGCAAGCCTAAGCTCCTATCTGATTAGCCAATATGCAGATGTGCGCCTCTTTTTATTGGTCAGGCGTGTGACAGAAGGACGTCTGTTATGGTTACGCTCCTTTTTATCCACGGCGACATCTTCTTTACTTGATAATATTATCTTTAGCGTATTGGCTTGGAAAATCCTGATGCCCCTTGATATTGATACCCGCACTCTTATTTTTACATATATTCTTGGAACGTATACTCTGCGCTTTTTGGCAACGGGTCTTAATGCACCCGTGATGTACCTTATGAATTTGACTCAAGAGCGTAAAAAACATGCAATCGCCTAAAATATCTTCCCTTGACTATCCCGGTTTTTCCTTTGATATCACTTTCCAAAGTCCAAGCTCAAAGGCGCGTCTTGGTGTTTTAAACACCCCCCACGGGAGCGTTGAAACACCTGCGTTTATTTTCTGTGCGACAAAGGCCGCCATTAAAGGTTTGTCCCCTCGTCAAATGAAAACTTGCGGTACACAATTTATTCTTTCAAACACTTATCACCTTATGCTAAGTCCGGGTAGCAAGCTCATCCAAAAGATGGGCGGCATCCATAAATTTATGGGTTGGAACGGCCCGATTTTAACGGATTCCGGCGGTTTTCAAGTTTTTAGTTTGGGTCACGGATCCGTCGCCAGTGAAATTAAGGGTAAGCGCTTTGGGGGGCGTCGCAAAACCTTGTTAGAAATCACAGAGGAGGGCGCTGAATTTAAGTCTTATCTTGACGGTAAAAAGCATATGCTGTCTCCTGAAAAATCTATTGAAACCCAGCGTGAATTGGGAACCGATTTTGTTGTGGTGTTTGATGAGTGCACTCCTTTTCATGTGGAGAAATCCTATACGGAGCTTTCCATGCATCGCTCGCATAGATGGGAAGAGCGCAGCCTTGCCGAATTTGCAAAGCATCACAACGGCACCCAAGCCCTGTACGGTATTGTGCAAGGCGGCATTTATGAAGATTTGCGTCGTGAAGCAACGGACTTTGTGAACTCACAACCGTTCTTTGCCCATGCTGTCGGCGGTTCCCTCGGCGCAGATAAAGAACAAATGTATGAGGTTGTCTCTTACACGATGAGTCTTTTGAATCCAAAGCGTCCCGTGCATTTACTAGGCATTGGCGGCGTTCGTGATATCTTTGAAGGGGTGCAACAGGGCATTGATACGTTTGATTGTGTTCACCCGACGCGGTTGGCTCGTCATGGCGGTGCTCTTATTCGGGCAGATCAAGAAATTGAGACGGATAAAGAGCATATTAATTTAAAGAATACTCGGTTTAAAGAAGATCCCGAACCCATTGACGCAAGCTGTGAATGTGAAACATGTAAAAGTTACTCGCGTTCTTATCTGCATTATTTGCTGAAAGCCAAAGAACTTCTTGCCATGCAAGCCATCACAATTCATAACGTTGCTTATATGAATCGCCTTTTAGAAGCTGTTCGAGATGCCATAAAAAGTGATACCCTATTAGAAGAACGAAAGAAGTGGGTTAAAGGATAAAAATGGGAAAGGTTCGGCTTTTTGTTGAGGCATCCGTGCTGTCACAAGGTACTTTTGTTGAACTTGATAAAAAACAATCCCATTATGTTACTCATGTGATGCGTCTTGGCGCCGGGGACTCCCTGTCGGTTTTTAACGGCTATGACGGTTTGTGGAAAGCCGAGCTTCAAGGGGGCTCTAAAAAAACTTGCCTTCTTGAGGTTTGCGAACAGCTTGCTCCTCAAAAGATTTTACCTGAAGTCCACCTTTGCTTTGCGCCCTTAAAACAACATCCTCTTCACTTTGTCATTGAAAAAGGAACCGAACTTGGGGTAACGCGCTTTCATCCTCTTTTAACAGACCGTACTGTTGTACGAGCCTTTAAAGCGGAGAAGCATCGATTAACGGCTATTGAGGCCTGTGAGCAGTGCCGACGCTTTCATCTGCCTGAGTTTTCTCCCTTACAATCTCTTGACCAATTGCTTAGCAGCCTTGACCCCGAGAAAGATATTTTGTACGTCTGTGACGAACGCCGTGAGGGCGCTCAAACAATTTTAAAACAATACAATAAAAGTTTAACGGCTTATGTTTTGATTGGCCCGGAGGGAGGATTTTCTCCTCAAGAGTTCCAAAAACTTCAACATCAAAGGGCTGTGCGTTTTGTTACCTTAAGCCCTCACGTTTTGAGGGCTGAAACGGCAGCTGTTTCTATTTTAAGCCAGTTAGCCTTAGTTCTTTGAGGATCTTGAGGGATAAGTTTCTTTGATAAATAAAAGAGTTAGAACGGCAAGTGCAAGGGCGACGGGCACAGACGTTAGGGCAAAGGTAAAATTCTCCGTTGTAAAATGGGGGGCGCCGTTTTTCAATGTTCCGTTCCATTTATAATCCAGTAACCGACCGACAAGGGGCTCGAATATTACGCCGCTAAGCATCACAATCATGTTGGTAAAAGCCGTGGTGATGCCGCTAATTCTCAGGGGCATATTCTCCGTTGCCATGGCGAAGACAAGATTTTGCCCGGAAAAGAAAAAGCCGGCACAAAACATTAAGCCGTACATTAACGGCATCGGAATGTTATCAATATAAAGGATTCCTAAAAAGACCAATAAATAGATGACGGCGCTTGCAAACATAACTTTTTTACGATTTCTCAGATAGTCTGAAAACCACATGGCAAAAGGCGCACCAAGGCAAACACCGATATAGATAAAAGAAACCATAGATGCCGCTCGTTTTGCAGATATACCGTAACGCTCGGAGAGATAAAGCGTACCCCAAAGGTCGGCGAGGGCTGCAAGGGGAACATACATCAAACAGCCGAAAAGAGCCACAAACCAAACCTGTTTCGAGGTGATGACCGTTGCGAGGCCGTCTAAAAGTTTTATAGGCGGTTTTTCTTTTATAATTTTTAAATCACGCGGCTCCCTTAGGATAAAATAAAGGGCAGCTGCGAGGCCTGAACCGGCAACGGCCACAAGAAGAAGTGTATAACGCCAGCCGAATTCACCCACAAGGGCACCCAAGGGGGCTCCTGCCGATGTTGCGCCAAGAGTGCCGAGGATCATTGTAAAACCGATAACGCGTCCAAGGCGCTCGGGAGGAAACCAGAGAGTTGCGAGTTTGAGGGTTCCTATGAACCCGCACGCAGCGCCTGCCCCCATTAAAAGCCGTCCAAAAGAAGCAACGCTTAAGGTTTCTGCTTGGGAAAAGAGGTAAGTGCCTAAAGTTGCAACGGCACAACTTGCGGCCATTAAACGTCGTGGCCCGAAACGGTCTAAAAGGATGCCAAGGGGAATTTGCATGGCTGCGTAGGCATTGTAATAAAAGGCACCAAGAACGCCAAGGGCACAGCCTTGAACGGCAAAATCTCTCATAAGCTCTTGGCTCATAACGCCGGGGCTCACCCGTAGAATAAATTGATAAAAGTAAAAGAGGGCAGCGATTCCCCAAAAGATCCAGACGGATTTGGTTGAATGTGTGGAGGGGGCGGGTAGAGCAGAGTTTTGCGATTCCATTACGCCAATATGGCATATTTATCTTAAGGTCGCAAGACGCTTTAAGGTTGGGCGTATCAGATTTTATTTTTTCATTGTCAAAAAACATTTATTATGTTTTTATATAGCTGATATGTGTTTAATAAATTAATTTTTTATTAATGATAATTTTCGGAAATAAATAAAGGGGACTTTTAAATGAATTTGATGACTACCGGCTTTATGCTTTTTTCTTTTGGTGTTTTTATGGCACATCCCATACAGGCAAGCAGCTCTGAAGAAAGTATTGAGGAAATTGCTTTAGAGGATACGTCAAAGCGCCTCAGAACTTTTTTTAGGAACTTTAATCCAAAATCTCTAAATACGGCTTCTTATAAGGAGGAGAAGAAAGATATTCCCCTCGCAATCTTAAGAATGTTATTTAAGAGTGAGCCTAATCGATACGATACCGGCACGAAACCCATTCGTATAAACTTTCCCATGAAAAAAGGACGTATAAAGCAAAAAGATTTGAAGACGGTAACTTTTCTATCTCAGAATGTAAGGTCTGTAAATGATATCGTTGAGGGCTCTACCGTTCGATTCATCGAAGCTTATAAAAAAGAAGCTGTATCACACTCGGGTATAACGGCCGAATTAGAACATTATGCCTTTTCCTTCATTCTTCCCGAGAGCGTTGGCGGAACCGAGGAAGAAAGATCTAACGGTTTTGACATCATTAAATGGAAAAAAAAGGGTAAAGAACAATTAGGAGAAGAGGATCAGAAATCTTTCCAACCCCATTTCCATCGTCCGAACTCAAAGAGTGAAATAGACTTGTTCGGGCAATTTCAGGAGACGGTGAGAAAACCCAAAAGGCGTAATGTTCACCAGAAGAAAAAAACCTTTAGCAGAGCTAATTCGAGAGGAGATTTAAGACCTTCTAAGGAAAAGAGAAAGCCGGTTATCCTTAGGAATGAGTCGGATTTTGGAAATCTTATCGAAGAAAATGTTACGGTACAAGCAGAGCAAAGAGAGCCTTCAGGGGGGCGCGGTAACAAAAGAAGTAAAGGGCTAAAAAAAGCTAAATCACAATCAACTATAAAAAACTACTCCCTTGAAAATCAAGTTCTTATAGAGAAAGCGCGCTCTGATAAAAGGCGGTTTTTAGGAGAAGAACCCGCAATCACTTTTTCTTTTTCGGATGATGATGATATAACTCTCCTTTCTTCCCTTGAAGAATTCTCTTTTCCTTCAGAGCATGAGTACTTTGTTCTAAGAAATAAAGACCGTAAGAGTCAAAATCCAAGTATTATAAATAATACCGATTTACCAAGAATTGGCAGAATATATGCAAATCGGAAGAATAAGTAATATACCTTTCCCCTTGAGTGCGGGTCTCCGAGAAATAAGGCTAAAAAATAAAGACCTTTCAAGGATATAGAAGTCTCTGCAGCAAGCGGAAGAAAAGGCCTTTTGCAGAGACTTTTACAGTATAATGTGTATTTAATCCGTGTGTTTATAGTATCCGGAAGCTTCTAAAATACCGACAAAAACGTCATAGGATAGAGCGCCTGTTAAAATATGATCAGCATTACGCTCTAAGATTAATGATTGATAGGCTTTCGTTTCACCATTTTGTTGCAGGATAACACCTTGCGGTACATGGGTAATTTTTAGGCCTCCGGTGCACGGAAACTCTCCGTACCAATTTTCGGGTTTATCTTCATAGATTCCGGCGCGAACAAGGGCGCTAACAAATGCGTCATAAGTCATTTGTTTTGAACGGTTGGAAAAAAGTTGATCCGGGGCTGAAATACCGGGGCCATCGCAGCTCATACCCGGTCTTATGACTATGTCTTCCGGTGTATAGGTGATTGTGTTCTTTCCGTTTTTTAAAACAAAAGTCCGTGTCCAATTGTGCTCAGGGGCGACGACATCTTCCGGCGTTGCATGGTCTCCTAGGGCGCTGGCATTTACCTTGACGGTAAGGAGAAGAATTAAAAGGATTTTTTGGAATCTAAATTGCATTATAAAATTTCTCCTGTTTTTTTTTAATTCCCTTACGGGTTCTGCTAGAAGAGCATATTTGAGGGGGATTTTATAGGGAAAAAGTGAAAATAGGCGAACATAAAAAAAGCCCGAAATCTTTTTTACGGAAATAAAATTTCGAGCCTTTTAATAAACTTGTTTGATGTTAAGCTGCGTTTAACATCGTAAAAAGCTCATCTTTATAGTGAAGACGTTTTTTCTTGAGCTCTTCAAAATGCGCGTCGGTAACAGGAATATCTTGGCTTTCCAAGTGTCGGATATCTTTTGTCAGAACGTGGTATTCGTCAAAAATCTTTCGAAAATGAGCGTTGGATTCTTTCATTTCATGGATTTTTTCTTTGTATTCGGGAAGTTCGCGAATAAGATCGTGTTTTTCATCATGCATTTCAAGAGCCTTTTTATTATTATGTCTACTCTTTAAAATAGCATTTTCCAAGGGAAGCTTAAAGGGAAAAGGAGCTTAGCCGATGCCAAGAAGATCTTCAGAGCGTTTGGCTTGTTCGGGGGCAAGCATCAAAATAACGCGATCTTCAAGACGAATGGTGCTGCTTTGACGGGGGATGGTCACTTGATTGTCACGGATAAGAGCAGCTACGAGTATTTTATGGCTCTCATAAAGGTCTTGGATGGTTTTTCCCACGAGGGTGCTTGCGCTTGAGGCATCGACGTCAATAACTTCACCAAAATTTTCGCCAAGGGAATTAACGGAATGCACGTTGCCTCGTCGGATGTATTGCATGATTTTAGAAACCGTTACAACTCTTGGATTGATAACCGCATCAACCCCAAGGGAAATCACAAGGTTTGCAAAGGAAGTTTTGTTGGCAAGACACATAGCTTTTTTGGACCCTAAACGTTTTGCTAACACCGTCGCCAAGGTATTCACACGATCATCTTCGGTCACCGCAACAACCGTGTCGGCGCTTTGGACTCCTGCTTCTAAAAGCATTTCGCCATCAAGGGCATCTCCGTTCAAAATGATTGTGCGGATTAATTTTTGAGCAATATAGGTCGCCCGTTCGGGGGAGCGTTCAATGATATGGATGCGAATATGGGGATAATGAGCCTCAATTTCTTGGGCTAAGAAAAGGCCGATATTACCGCCGCCTAAAATCACAATGCGCTTTGTTGTGTCGCCGTGATAACCGAAAGCATTTAAAGATTGGTCAATGCGTTCTTGATCAACAATATAATAGACTTCGTCTCGCGGCATAAGGACTTCCGTTGGCGTCGGAATGATTTTAATGTCGCCCCTTGAAATGCCTACAATGGTGAAATCAACTTCGGGAAAAAGGCTGGGGATGTGTGTAATGGGTGTATTAACAATGGGAGTGTCAACGGTACACCGAACCCCTAAAAGGGCAAGGCGATTATCGGCCAGAGGAGTTATATCGAGAGCTCCCGGAACAGCAAGGCCTCGAGAAATAGTGTGGGCAACTTCGTTTTCAGGGGAAATGATATAGTCGATGGGCATATTATTATCGGTAAAAAGACCTTTTCCTGAAACGTTCAGGTAGGCTTGGCTGCGAATGCGAGCGATTTTTTTAGGAACATCGTAAATGCTATGCGCAATTTGACATGCAACCATGTTGACTTCATCGGCGTGGGTTAAGGCGATGATCATGTCCGTATTTTCAACACCGGCGCGTCTTAAAACTTCGGGGTGCGAGGCATGTCCGCAAACGGCTTTTACATCCAAACGATCATTAATTTTTGTGATCAGGGTTTGGTTTATGTCGATCACGGTTATATTGTGATTGCGTCCTGCAAGGTATTTTGCAAGGTTAAAACCAACTTGTCCGGCGCCGCAAATAATAATGTTCATGGTTTGTAGAACCTATTTTTTGTGTGTGTCCGAAAACCAGTATAGCACAGAGCTTAGGAATATATAGATCTTGAATTTTCAAGGCGACTTGTTATTCTGTAGAGAAATTTTAAAGGACACGAAAATGCGCGCAGAAATGATAAAACTCAAGGACGATGTGATGCAAGTCATCTCTGTTCTAAGGAGGCATCTTTGACTATGATGTTGCCCTTAAACGCCTTAAAGAATTAGATGTCCTCGCAGAAGATCCGTCTCTTTGGTCTGACCAAGAAAAAGCTCAAAAAACCATGCAAGAGCGAGATAGTCTCAAGACCTCTTTTGAACGCATTGCCGAGGTTGAGCGCGAGCTTGAGGATTCGCTTACGCTTATCGAATTAGGAGAAACGGAAGACGATGAAGAGTCCGTTGCAGAAGGAGAGCGCCTTTTAGAAAAACTCGCAAAGCGCGGAGAGCGCCTGCGACTTGAAAGCTTGCTTTCGGGGGAAGCTGACAAAAATGATTGCTTTTTAGAAATTCATGCGGGAGCAGGCGGGACGGAAGCACAGGATTGGGCTTTGATGATTCAGCGCATGTATGTGCGGTGGGCCGAGCGAAATAACTATAAAATTGAATGGATGTCAGAAGTTTCAGGGGATGAAGCCGGTATAAAATCTTCAACCTTCAAAGTAATCGGCTATCAAGCCTATGGTTGGTTAAAAACGGAAAGCGGCATTCATCGTTTGGTGCGTATTTCTCCTTTTGATTCTAATGCGAGGCGTCACACAAGCTTTGCATCTGTTTCTATTTATCCCGTTATTGATGATTCCGTCGACATTGATATAGAAGAAAAAGATTTGCGTATTGATACTTACCGTGCTTCGGGAGCCGGAGGGCAACACGTGAACACCACGGAAAGCGCTGTGCGCATTACTCATATGCCGACAGGCGTTGTGGTGCAATGTCAAAATCAACGCTCCCAACATAAGAATAAAGCCGAAGCCATGTCAATGCTGCGGGCGCGTTTGTTTGAGGTTGAAATGCGTCGCCGTGAAGCAGATGCTCAAGCCGCCAATGCGGTTAAGAATGAGATCGGGTGGGGGCATCAAATTCGCTCATACGTTTTGCATCCTTATCAAATGGTCAAGGATTTGCGTACAAACGTTGAAAAGAGCAATCCCACCGCTGTTCTTGACGGTGAGATTGATGCTTTTCTTGAAGCTTCTTTGGCAGCAAGGCTTTAAAGTTTATAAGTGACTAAGCTGGGCTTTTTTTGAGGTTTTCGAAAAAGTGTTGAATCCACATGTTATGGGTTTTAACCGTTCCGGCCGGTAAGGCGCCAAATTCTTCGGCCTTTTGGGCGATCAGATAATAACGTGTTTTAGTTTGTGGAGCCGTTTCCAAAGCCGAAGCATAGAGGTAACCCAAGGGTGACCCGTAATCTCCGAGAGCTTTCGTGAAATGGGTAAGAGCATCAAAAAACTCTCTTTTTAGAAAAGCATCAATGCCTTTTTTAAGCAAGGCGTGTTCGGCGCGTTTTTCCTTTTCAGGGATCTCGATCATTGTATTTGTAACTATTGCAGGGGGTTTTTCTGTAAACGTCTCTTCAAGATAATTGCTGCTTTGAACAGTGAAAGTCAAAAGCGTGATAGAAAAAAGTGTTAGGTTAAAAGTGTTCTTCATGAATAATTTCCTATTTTTTATTTATTTATACTGATAGCGTTATTGTATGTATTTGTAAATAAAAACAGTTTACATATTGATTTAATTTTTTGTTATATGTTTAGAAATTCTTTATGAATATGAAAAAAAACCTTGTTTTACAAGGAGGTCTAAGTCTGATAGGATAGGGTGTTTTCCATGGTGAAACCCAACAGGAAGGAGATTTTCATGGATCCTTTAAAACTTGCCCAATTAATGTGTTCTCGGCTTTGCCATGATTTAATTACGCCGGTTGGGGCAATCTCGGCGGGTCTTGAAATCATTGGGGAATCCGGCGACGACATTGATCCCGAACTCCTCTCTCTTACCGCCCATAGCGCCCAAAATGCTTCTCAGCGTTTAGTTTATTATCGGGCCGCTTTTGGCTATAACACGTCGAGTATTTTGAACTGTCTTGAAAAACTTGAGAAATTGTTGCGTGACTATTTAGAGACTTATAAGGTTAAGCTCAATTGGCATTGCAGGGTTCCTGAGGAGAAGCTAAGTGTCCTACAAGATCATGCGCGCCTTCTTGTCAATATTGTGGGTGTTATGGTGGAATGTGCACCTTATGGTGGGGATTTTAGAATTTCAATAGAGCCTTCCGCAAAAGGGGAAACGCTTTGTTTTTCTTTTGAATTGACCGGTGATTTGGTTATGTTAAAAACAGAAAAAAAGCGGGCTTTATCGGGCGAATTATCCGATCAAGAAGTCACACCCCATAACGTGCAAAGCTATTTGGCCTATTTATTGCTTGATGAAAAGCAGGCTAAGCTGACCTTTACCAACCTTTCTTCAAGTGTTCTAGGGGTTTGTTTAGAGGCCGCTCAACCGGGAGGGCAGCACTATGGCTCGCTCTTTTAACCGTGTCAACTTTTTTGGTTTTTAGCAGGCTGCCCAAACGACAAATAACTTGCATTTTAAACCCTTCTATTTCTTTCCCTCGTTGTTCATAAAGTTTGGCCAGTTTTCCTTCTTGACGAGCAATTGCTCTTTTTATGTGGTTAAACTGACTTTCATCTGCTGCTGTGTTTAAGAGCTGACGAAGCCTCGATACCTTTTCTATTTGTTCATTAACTTTTGTGTTTAGAGGTTGTGTTAAAAAGAGGGTATTAGAGTAGTTGAACACAGAAATAGAAAAGAAAGCTTCGTTTGGCTTGCCGTGCAGCTTTCCGTCACCCCATAAAACAGCAAAGGGATATTGTCTTATGATTTTAAGGGCTTTCTCGTACTCCATAGCACCGGGCGCTGCTGTTTCATATTCCGATTTTAAATAGGTAATAATTCGGGAAGCCGGAGCCGCTTCATCGCTAAGTAGACTGTCCGTTGGAGAATAGCCTGAAGAAAAGGCTTGTGTTGTGGCAATAGCTGTTAAAATTGTTAGAATTCTGCTGTATTTCATAGAAAAATGCCTTATTTTGTTTTGAATTGCGGCCATTTAAATATAATTCCCAAGACGGTAACGAACGCTAAAAGCGGAGAGTATATAACATGAGTCATAATTGCAAGGGGCGAAAGACCCGAGATAGAGCTTGCCAGCAAAAGCTGGGCGCTATAGGGCAGTAGGCCTTGAAAAGCACAGGTAAATATATCAATTAAACAAGCGCTTCGCTCCGGACTAACACCGTGCTTTTTAGCAAGCTTTTTTGCAATGCCGCCGGATAAGATAATGGCGACCGTATTATTTGCCGTACAAATATCGGCGAGGCTTGAAATGGCAGAGATGCTCATTTCACCAATGCGAGGGCTTTCTTTTTTGTGGCGTAATTTCAAGGCTATTTTTTCGATATGGTGAATAAGAAATTCAAGACCGCCTTGCTTGTTGGTCAAATAGCTGAGCCCTCCTACAAGAAGAGAGAGAATAAGGATTTCTTGCATAGAGGCAAAACCGCCGGCAATGTGTTTTGAAAATATTACAAGGGAGTAGGTGTCTGTTGTGGCGAAACCCACAAAACCTGCAACAACAATGCCGATAATAAGAACTACGAGAACGTTTAAGCCGGCAAGAGCAAGGGCAAGAATCACAAGGTAGGGGATTATTTTTACGCCGTCGTAGGCTGCAATCTCAAAATCACCTGCAGGTGTTGAAACCATATAGAAAATCAAAATAGTGATAATCATCGCCGGAATAGCAAAGGTAGCGTTTAGAATAAATTTTTCTTTGAATTTTGCCCCTTGAGTATTCACCGATGCAATGGTGGTGTCGGAAATGAGAGAAAGATTATCCCCAAACATGGCGCCGCTGACAACCGCGCCCATGCACCAGCTACAGTTCAGACCGGTTTGGGACGAGAGTCCCAAAGCAAGGGGAGCAACGGTTGCAATAACGCCCATGGATGTCCCCATGGCCGTTGCCATAAAAGCAGCGATGATGAATAAACCCGGTAACAAAAAGGAGGTAGGGAGAATAGAAAGTCCCCAATTCACAGTGGCATCAATACTGCCGATTCCTTGGGTTGCGGTCGCAAAGGCTCCGGCCAGAAGGTAAATGAGGCACATGATGATAATATTCGGATCACGAACCCCTTCCAAAAAACTATCCATACGAGCGCTCAATTTCCCGGAGCCGAGAATGAGGGCTAGGGTAATAGCAGGTAAAATCGCGACATTAGGGGAAATTTGATAAAAAGCATTAGGTATCCCTTGTAGAGAAAAATAAACACCGCTTCCTACAAAAATTGCCAGAAAAAGCAATAAAGGTAAAAGAGCTAAAGGATTTGCTTTGTCATGTGGTGGCGCTGAATAAGGTTTATCGGGCATCGCATTGGCATAATTACTTTTTTACATACCGTCATATGGTATCATTGTTAATGAGCCTTTAGAAGAGCCTTTAGATTTTGTTGAGAGGACTTAATAAGAAATCGTCTTATTCATTGGAGATTATTTTTCGGAAAAAACATCACCTGTTTCTTTTGAGCCTTTTGTTAATTCATTTGTGATAATTTTAGTTTTAAGATATATTTTACGAATCGAAAAAGACGAGCCGTTTGCGTCGTCTAAAGAATTCTTTTCCAGGAGGAAAAGTGAAAGAAAAACGACCCTTCTCCCTAGAGCTGTCTTGGGTTATTACCTATGCAGTGATTGCTTATTTGATTTCAACGGATATATATACGCCAAGCATGCCCTCTATCACGCGCTATTTTGGGGCGTCGGAAGATTTAATTCAGTTGACGATGGTCTTTTTTATGCTGGGTTCTTTGTCTTCTACACTCTGCAGCGGTGCGTTAGCAGAAAATTTCGGTAGACGGCGCATTTTCATTGGGGGTCAATTTTTGGCCGTCTTAGCAAGTCTTCTTTGTATTGTGGCGCAGGATCCTTACACATTGATCATTGCTCGTTTTCTTCAGGGACTTGGGTGTGCTGTGAGCTCGGTTATCGGTTTTAGTGCCGTGCAGGATAATTATTCTCCAAAAGAGAGTGCTAAGATTTTTAGCGTTATGGGAGCTGCCTTTGCTGTTATTCCGGCCTTAGCACCAACCCTTGGAGGACATTTGGATCAACTCTGGGGCTGGCGTTCCAACTTTATTGCGATTTTCTTCTTTTTATCTTGCTCGTGCCTTTTATCCTATTTTTTCTTTCACCTGCCTCCAAAAAACGATCAAAGGGTTCCCTCGACTGTTCGGCAAGTGTTAAAGACATATGCGTCGATTTTGAAAGATAAAAAATTCTTACGCTATGGCATGGTAAATTCTATTTTAATTTCCGGCGAGTGGTGTTACCTCACCATTCTGCCTTTTTACTTTATTCAGGTGATTGGTGTTTCCGCACCGGTTTACGGGTATTATTTAGGGGCTATGTTGGTGTGTTATGCCATCGGGAGTTATCTGGCTAATAAACTTATTGAGGCGATCGGTCATGATAAAACCCTCAAACTTGCGTTTATGATATCTATTTCGGGAGGTGTCGGCCTTATCATCACGCACTTGTTTTTTCCCAAAAGTCCGGAGGCCGTTTCAATCTGTATTGCTATTTATTTGATCGGGCAGGGGGTGTCATTTACACCGTCTATTACCAAAACCCTTGAATCATTTGATCGTATTAGAGCCTCGGCCTCATCGGTGCGAAGCAGTATGAATGCCTTGTTTGCGATGTTGGGAACGCTGGCAGCAAGCTTTTTTAATGATTTTACTCTTGTGCCGTTGGGGCTTTATATCATTCTTTTACCTTTCGCAGGGCTCTTGCTCTTTAGTTTTTTGAAGGAGCGGGATTCTTTTTAACTGCCAAAAGACCTTTGGGAAGGCGTGCTTTTTAAAGCGTCTGCGGGGCGGCGGTTTCCCGGGGTATAGCGTTTATAGTTTTCCGGCGACGAATAGCTGCTTCCCTCCTTTTTTGGCCTTTTTATAGCCGAATTCGGCTTGTCTTGTTGAGTTTTTACCCCATTTTCTTCAAGGAGGCTAGCATAAGGATTTGAAGATTTTTCATCGAGATCTGCTTTTTTCTGAGAGGTTTCTTCTTTTTGAGATTGTTTTTCAAGCTCTTTTTCAACCAAAGCGCGTTCTTCGGGCGAGAGAAGACTTGAAAGATCATCTTCATTAGAGGTTGCCGTAAGAGTGCCGGAGAAAAACAGGGAGATGCCCGTAAAAAATAACGGAAAGAATAGGTTGCTTTTTATCATGTGGTATTTCCCTGCTTTCATTTAGATTTTTCGTGTCTTTATCCTATTTGACTCTGGTCCAAGTTTGCGTCTTTGAAAAGAAGAAAACATAACCGGTGACTTCTAATATGCCTTCTTTTGTAAGCCGGATTTTGCTTTCATATGTTTTTCCCGTGCGCGGACTGTATATTGTGCCGCCCGTATAGGTGTTTGCATCTTCTTTATTAAAGCCCTTAAGCATCAAAACGCCCATAATAGGACGACTTCTTAAGGTTTCATCGGGATTTTTTTTGTCAAGCTTGGGCTTGCCTGTTTCCGGATCAAGGGGCTCTTCCAAAGCGATAATTTTACCGCAGAGTTGTTCCGCATTGTCTTCACAATTGGAAATTTGAACATGAGCCGTTCTGTTTTCATCCTCTTTTTTTTCCGTTTGCCAGACCCCTTTGATACCGGTGTCATTGGCGATATCAGGCGTCTGTGCATAAAGAGAGGTTACAAAAAGCGGAAGGGCAAGGAGGGGTATTAAAGCGGTCTTAAGATTTTTTTTCATCTGGATTTTCCCTGTTATTTTTTATAAAGACTGTTGCATTTTTGCACGTCTTTTTAAGAATTTCAAGTTTATCAAAAATTTTTCTATTTTTTTATTAAAAAGCCCGATAAGTTGGAATTGTTAATAAACAAGGAGATTATCAATGCAAAAAACAGGTTTTTTAGTTGCAACAACTGCAATTGGCCTTGTTCTCGGTCTAACTCAGGCTCAGGGAGCCGGTTTTAAGATTAATGAAACAAGAACAACTGCCAATGCTACGGCAGGTGCTGCTGCAATTGGCGGCGATGTAACCGCAATGTGGAACAATCCCGCAACAATGACATCTTTAGACGGTCATCACTTTGCCTTTAACGGTGCTTTCATTATTCCTGATACAAAATTCAAAAAAGGCAGCGGTACAAACGTCGCAACCGGTAATAATGGCGGCAACGGGGGCGAATTTGCTTTTGTACCGGCTGTTTACGGTATGTGGAGTGTTCAAGACAATATGAAGATCGGTTTGGCTTTGACCGTTCCTTTTGGTTTGGCAACGAAGTATGATAAGACTTGGGTCGGACGTTTTCACTCTGTTCATTCGGAGCTTAAAACTCTCAATATCAATCCCAATGTTGCTTATAAAATTAATGACATGTGGAGTGTCGGTTTAGGTGTTTCCTTTCAATATGCTGATGCGACATTAGAGAAAAAGATCAATAATGCATCTTTTGGTGCAGCTGGTGAGGCAAATTCAAAGGTTACCGGTGATGATTGGGGAGCAGGCTTTAACGTGGGTGTCTTGTTCGAGCCTATGAAGGGCACACGCCTTGGTTTAGCCTATCGCAGCAAAATTACCCATGGATTACGTGGTAAGATTGAAAATACAGGTCTTGCGACTGCAAACGCTGCATTTTTGACTGCATTAAATCTATCTAACGGTACAACTAAAGTTTCTGGGGATTTGACAACGCCTGAAAGCTTGGACTTCTCTGTTTCCCAAGAGTTGGGTGAAGCATGGACTCTTTTGGGGTCCGTCGTGTGGACCCGTTGGAACCGTTTTAATGAGCTTGGTTTTAAAAGGCAAGATAATGTTGCAGTTAATGGTGGAAATGTTGGCCCTGTTGAACGCCAAGGTTGGAAAAATGTGTTTATGTTCTCTCTTGGCGCCGACTGGAAATTTGCAAAGGATTGGGTGGCTCACTTTGGAGTGGCCTATGATCAATCTCCCGTTTCTAAGCAACACCGTTCACCAAGATTGCCTGGCAATGACCGTACATGGCTTGCCACAGGTCTTGATTGGTCTGTGACAGATTGGGCTAAGGTCGGCTTGTCTTATACCTATATCTTTGTGAAAGATGCCAAGATTGATATTACAAACGGTGTAAATCCTTTTGTTCCAGGTAGTGGTAACCGCCTTCAAGGTAAGTTTGAGAGCGATATTCATATCATCGGTATTAATGCAAACTTTAAGTTCTAATAATAAAAAACTCTACCTTTCCTTCTTGGGGAAAGGGAAAAACTCAAGGAGTGCGCGCAATCGCACTCCTCTTTTTATTAAGGCTTTTTGAGCTCACGGGCTATTTTGGTATTTTTTATATCTCGTTTTCTGCATATCCTTTGCACAATTTTCTATTTTAAAAAAATAGGAGGAGGGCTTTTATCTCTCGTCTTGTGCAAGGGTTGTTTTTTTTGTACACTTAAATAAGGATTTGCACCGGTGTGATTTTTTTTGGAAAAAGAACTCCGTTAAAAACAAAATAATTCAGGGAGCACATTACAATGGTTACAAAAAAAGATAAGCCTGCAAGCAAGTCTAAAACGACGGGGGCTGTGAAAAAAAAGGCGCTTCCTAAAAGTGAACCGGTAACAAAAACGGCTCCTAAAAAGAAAATATCGTCCGGCTCTTCTTCCGGTTCTAAATATCCGTGGCTCAAAAAATATCCCGAGGGAATTTCGTGGGATGCTAAAATAGAAGAATCTCCCCTTTATGAGCTTTTAGAAACTGCGGCAGCAAAGTTTCCCGACCGTTACCTTTTAGACTTCTTGGGTAAAAAATATACTTATGCTGAAATTTCTAACCTCGTTGATCGAGCCGCGAAAGGGCTGTTGGCTCAAGGTATCAAAAAAGGGACACGTCTCGGTTTGTTTTTGCCAAATTGTCCTGTCTATGTGGTTTTTTATTATGCTGCCATGAAAATTGGTGCCACTGTTGTGAATTTCTCTCCTCTTTATGCGGCCCGTGAGGTTGCGACTCAAATTGACGATTCTAATACGGAGGTGATGGTAACCTTGGACTTGGAGGCTCTTTATCCAAAAGTTTATAAAATGTTTGAGCGTACCGAGATGAAGAAGATGATCGTTTGCCCTTTAAAAGATCAACTGCCGTTTCCGAAAAATATTTTGTTTCCTTTATTGAAATCCAAAGAAATAGCAAAGCTCCATCGCCAAGACAAACGCCTTATTTTCTTTAATGATCTGATTGATAACGACGGACAAAGTAAGGCTGCAAAAATTACGCCCCGTGATGATATTGCGTTGATTCAATATACGGGCGGCACAACAGGGCTACCTAAGGGGGCTTTGTTGACTCATGCTAATGTGACGGCTAATGCGAGCCAAGCGGATATGTGGTTTTTACACGATGGGGAAAGTAAAGAAAAAGTTTTGGCAGCTTTGCCTTTATTTCATGTTTTTGCCATGACGGCTGTGATGAATTTGGCCGTTAAAATGGGCTCGGAAATTGTCATGATGTTCCCCCGTTTTAATCCCGAGGATGCCATGAAAATGATCCAAAAACACAAGATCACTTTCTTTCCGGCCGTACCGACTATTTATAATCTTATCTCAAACCATCCCGATGTTAAGAAATATGATCTTTCTTCTATTAAGGCGTGTTTGTCCGGTGGGGCTGCCTTGCCCGTTGAGGTAAAGCGTGAGTTTGAAGAGCTAACGGGATGCAAGTTAATTGAAGCTTACGGCTTAAGTGAGACGTCGCCGGCAGCGACCGCCAATCCCTTAAACGGCCTTAATAAGGAAGCCTCTATCGGTATTCCTTTCCCCGGAACAATTGTAAAAATTATGTCCCTCGAAGATCCTTTAAAGGAAATGCTTCAAGGTGAAAAGGGAGAAATTTGCATTTCGGGTCCTCAAGTGATGAAAGGGTATTGGAATCGCCCGGCGGAAACGGGGGCTTCCCTTGTCAAAGGCCTTTTCCATACGGGAGACGTCGGGTATATGGACGAGGAAGGTTATACATTTTTGGTGGATCGTATTAAGGATCTTATTATTTGTAGCGGTTATAACGTTTATCCTCGCGTTATTGAGGAGGCTATTTACCTTCATCCTGCCGTGGAAGAAACAACGGTTATCGGCGTGCCGGATAAAAAACGCGGTGAAACACCAAAGGCTTTTGTGAAGTTAAAGGCCGGACGGTCTTTGACGGCTCAGGAATTGGAAATGTTCTTAGAGGAGAAAATATCCCCTATTGAGATGCCTAAAATGATTGAATTCAGAGATGAACTTCCAAAGACAATTATCGGAAAACTTTCTAAGAAAGAGTTAGTGGCTGAAGAAAAAGCAAAGCAAGATGCTGAAAAAGAGGCTTCAAAAGCAAAAACTAAAAAGGAAAAATAGCCGAGCGCCTTTTTTGAATTTAAGGAAGCACAGTTTTATTAATATGTTTATTTAACGGGTTTATAAAGGGAGAATTTTAATGACAAAAGCTGTGATAGCAGGGTACGTTCGCACACCGTTTCACTTTGCGACAAAGGGAGATTTGAAAAAACTCCGAGCCGATGACATGGCGACCTTTGCTGTTCGTGCTTTGCTCGAGAGAGCCAAAATTAATCCCGAAGACATTGAAGATTTGATATTGGGGTGTGCTTTTCCCGAGGGAGAGCAAGGGCTTAATATGGCGCGTCTTATTGTGTTAAATGCAGGACTCCCCGATAGCATCGCGGGGGTTACTCTGAATCGTTTTTGCGGTTCTTCTATGCAGTCAATTCATACGGCAGCAGGGGCAATTGCTTGTGGTGCCGGAGAGGTTTTTATTTGTGCAGGTGTTGAATCCATGAGCCGCGTGCCTATGGGAGGATATAATCCTATGCCTAATCCCAATTTGTATGATCGTCGACCTGAGGCCTATATCGGTATGGGGGAAACGGCCGAGAACGTTGCCAATAAGTATAAAATTTCAAGGGCAGACCAAGAGGCCTTTTCTGTTAGAAGTCAGAAAAAGGCTGCGGCTGCTCAATCTGAAGGACGGTTAAAAGATGAAATCGTGCCTGTTAAGGTGCGCGGTGAAACCGTCGAACAAGACGGTTGTATTCGCCCCGACACAACCGTTGAAGGTTTGGCGACGTTAAAGCCGGCCTTTGATGAAAAAGGCTCTGTTACTGCAGGTACTTCTTCTCCCTTAACCGATGGAGCCGCTGCAACGTTAGTGTGTTCTGAAGAGTATGCCAAAGCCCACGGCCTTGAGATTTTGGCTCATATTAAATCCTTTGCCGTTGCAGGGTGTGATCCGGCCATTATGGGGATCGGTCCCGTTGCAGCAACGCGAAAAGCCTTGGAGCGCGCCGGTTTAGGCATTGACGACATTGATATCATCGAGCTTAACGAGGCATTTGCATCCCAATCCCTTGCTTGTATTCATGATCTTAAGTTAGATGAATCAAAAATTAACCTTGACGGGGGGGCATTGGCTTTGGGTCATCCTTTGGGGGCAACGGGGGCTAGAATTACCGGTAAGCTTGCAGCGCTTTTAAAGCGTGAAAATAAGAGATACGGTTTGGCAACACAGTGTATTGGCGGCGGTCAAGGTATTGCAACAATTTTAGAGAGGATGGCGTAAGCGATGACAGACATTAAATCCGTAGCTGTTTTAGGATCAGGCGTAATGGGAGCCGGTATTGCCGCGCACCTTGCCAATGCCGGTATTCCGGTGATTTTGATGGATCTTCCTCAAAAAGGCATCGGCAAAAAGAATTCTTTAGCAAAAGAGGCAATTGAGAATTTAAAAAAATCCAACCCTGCCGCTTTGATGCATAAAGACAAAGCCAAACTTATTACACCGGGGAACTTCGAAGATGACCTCGAGAAAATTAAAGAGGTAGATTGGGTGATTGAGGTTGTGATTGAGCGCCTTGATATAAAGCAAGATCTTTATTCTAAGATTGAAAAGGTAAGGGGGGCTCATACGGTTGTCTCCTCTAATACGTCTACGATTCCTTTGGAAAAACTGACGCAAGGGCGAAGTGCCGATTTTAAAAAACACTTTTTAATTACGCACTTCTTTAATCCTCCTCGTTATATGCGCTTGCTCGAGCTTGTTAAGGGGCCTGAAACGTCCCCTGAAATTGCGACCCGTATTGCTGATTTTTGCGACCGCCACTTGGGCAAGGACATTGTGGAATGTCATGATAGCCCCGGCTTTATTGCCAACCGCATTGGAACTTATTGGTTGCAAACCGCGCTCTTAGAGGCCGTTGAGAAAGACATGAGCGTTGAAGAGGTTGATAAACTTTTCGGAGCCCCTATGGGGGTTCCGAAAACCGGTGTGTTTGCTCTGATGGATTTGGTCGGTCTTGATTTAATGCCGTTAATCGGTCAAAGCATGAAGGCGGCTTTGCCTGCAACGGATGCCTATGTGCAAAGCTATGCCGAGCCTGAAGTTGTGACAAAAATGATTGCCGACGGCTATACGGGGCGTAAAGGAAAAGGGGGATTTTATCGTCTGAACAAAGAGGACGGTAAGAAAGTTAAAGAGGCTGTTAACCTTAAAACCGGTGAGTATGCACCGGCAACTAAGAAGGTTAATTTGCCCTGCTTGTCTGTTTCTCGTCAAGGTTTGAATAAGATGTTGGCCTATGGAGATCGCGGTGGCGATTATGCATGGTCGGTTTTGTCTAAGGTTTTGTATTATGCGGCGTCTCTTGTGCCGGAAATTGCCGATAACTTATATGCCGTAGATCAGGCGATGAAAACCGGTTATAACTGGAAATACGGCCCTTTTGAATTGATTGATCGTGTGGGGGCAAAGTGGTTTGCCGATAAGTTGACAGCCGAAAATCGTCCGGTGCCCGAACTTGTAAAAAAAGTAGGCGGGGGTACGTTCTTTCGTGTTCACGAGCAAAAGAAACAATACTTTACTTTGACGGGCGATTATGTTGATGCGCCTCGTCGTGAGGGTGTTTTGTTGTTGAGTGATATTAAGTTGGCAACGAAGCCGGTGTCAAAGAACGGATCGGCAGCCCTTTGGGATATTGGAGATGGGGTTTTGTGTCTCGAATTTACCAGCAAACAAAATTCGATTGATTTTGATATCATCCAAATGATGGAAAAGGCCATAGACCTTTGTGAAGGGTCTTCTTATAAGGCTCTTGTGATTCATAATGAAGGCACAAATTTTTCTGTTGGAGCCAATATCGGCCTTGCCCTTTTTGCAGCTAACGTTGCAATGTGGGAGCTCATTGCCCAATTGGTAGAAAAAGGCCAAAGCGTTTATCAGCGGTTGAAATACTCAAATTTTCCTGTCGTTGCGGCGCCGACGGGTATGGCTCTTGGCGGCGGATGTGAGGTTTTGCTTCATTCAAATGCGGTACAAGCCCATGGCGAAAGCTATGTCGGTTTGGTTGAAGTCGGGGTTGGCCTTGTTCCTGCTTGGGGAGGATGTAAGGAAATGTTACGCCGTTGGCTTTCTGAGGCAGGACGCTTTGGGGGCAGTATGGTTGCCGTTGGAAAGGTTTTTGAAATTATAGGGACGGCTCAAGTTGCAAAATCGGCTTATGAAGCTCTCGAGATGAAATACTTTGACAAAGAACACACGGCAATTACCATGAATAAAGATCGGCTGTTGGCCGATGCGAAGGCCAAAGCTTTATCTATGGTTGAGGGCTTCAAAGCCCCTGAAAAAGTTGAACTTTCCTTGCCGGGCGGGACGGCCAAGGTTGCCATGTCTATGGCCGTTAAAGGCTTTGTCAAAGCCGGAAAAGCTTCACCCTATGATGAAGAAATCGCTAAAAGGCTCGCTGTGATTTTAAGCGGGGGAGATACGGATCCGACGGATACGGAAGACGAGGATTATATTCTTGAGCTTGAGCGTACGGCGTTCATGACATTAATCAGAGACCCTCGTACACTTGCACGTATGGAAAGTATTTTAGTAACCGGAAAACCTTTAAGGAATTAAATAAATGCCACAGTATAAAGCCCCCGTTCGCGATATAAGTTTTGTCCTTCGTGAGATGTTTAATTTTGCCGAAATTCGAGCCCTTCCCGGATACTCTGACGTGGGAGACGATCTCATTGATGCGGTTCTTCAAGAGGGTGCGCGCTTTTGTGAAAATGAGCTCTTTCCTCTAAATCGGAGCGGTGATGAGGAAGGATGTACTTGGACGAATAGAGAGGTAAAAACCCCTAAAGGGTTTAAAGAAGCTTATGCAAAATTTGCAGAAGGCGGATGGGTTTCTTTGGCGTGTGATCCGGAATACGGGGGGCAAGGGTTACCGGAATCCATCGAATATATGATGGAGGAAATGGTTTGTGCGGCTAATGTGTCCTTTAGCCTTTATCCGGGTCTAACGAGGGGAGCTTATACGTCTTTGCACAGCCATGCCGACGAAGAGTTGAAACGGAAATATCTTCCTAAACTGGTTGAAGGGGTTTGGACGGGAACTATGAATTTAACCGAACCCCATTGCGGAACGGATTTAGGGTTGTTGCGTACAAAAGCCGTTCCTCAAGAGGACGGAAGCTACAAAATCTCCGGCAGCAAAATTTTTATTTCTTCCGGTGAACATGATCTGTCTGAAAATATTATCCACCTTGTGTTAGCGAGAACACCCGATGCCCCTGCCGGCGTTAAGGGGATTAGCTTGTTTGTCGTCCCAAAATTCTTGGTAAAAGATGACGGCTCTCTTGGCGAGCGTAACGGTGTTTACTGCTCGGCCATCGAGCATAAAATGGGCATTAAGGCCTCATCGACCTGTTCTATGGAATATGAAAATGCAGCGGGTTGGCTGGTCGGAGAGCTCAACGAAGGTCTTCCTCATATGTTTACCATGATGAATAATGAACGCCTTGGGGTCGGTATACAGGGGCTTGGGGTAGCCGACCTAGCTTATCAAAATGCCCTTGCTTATGCCCGTGATCGTTTGCAAGGCCGTTCTCTTTCCGGGGCAAAGCAACCGGATAAACCTGCAGATTCTCTTATGGTGCATCCTGATATTCGTCGGATGTTACTGACGATGAAGGCCTATAATGAGGGTTGCCGTATGCTTTCCGGTTGGGTGGCTCATGAATTTGATATTGCCCATAAAATTGAGGATAAAGAAGAACGCCAACGGGCCGACGATTTTGTCCAAATTATGACGCCGGTTGTCAAAGCCTTCTTTACGGATTGTGCTTTTGAAGTCACCAACCATGCAGTTCAAGTGCACGGCGGATTCGGTTACATCAGAGAATATGGCGTTGAGCAATATGTGAGAGATTGCCGAATTGCCCAAATTTATGAAGGCACCAACGGGATTCAAGCCCTAGATTTGGTAGGCCGTAAGATGAGCTCCTATATGGGGCGTTATATGCGGACGTTCTTTCATCCTGTTCAGGAATTTATAGATGACCATCAAGACGATGAGGAATTGGCAGAGTTTATTTTACCCCTTGCCAAAGCGTTCGGACGCTTGCAACGGGCAGCCGTTACCATTGCTCAAAAGGGGATGGCTAATCCGGAAGAAGCAGGAGCAGCTGCTACGGATTTCTTATCTTTGTTCGGTCATACGGCGCTTGCTTATTTATGGACAAAAGCGGTTATCTTGTCGAAGAAAAAGGTCGACGGGAAGGATGCTTTGTTTTATGAAAGCAAAATCGAGACCGCTCGTTTTTACATGCAGAAATTATTGCCGCGCACGTCAGGTTTATTCTCCAATATCATGGCAGGGTCAAAAAGCCTTATGTCTTTGGAAGATGAAGCTTTTGGCCCTTTTGATTTTGCGGGTTTTAGCAGAGCCATGGAAAGAGCGTCATAATGTCTAAGAGCCTTTACGTGAGGTTTTTTGATCATTTTTTGATAGAGTAGGAACCAATATGAATTTAATTTTTAGGCTTATTCGTATTATTATTCATGCTCTTTATCGTCACAAATTACATTTTCTGGATACCGGAATTGTAACTTTTAGGGTGTTGCCTTTTGATCTTGATATTAATCGTCATATGACCAACTCTCGTTACCTGAGTATGATGGATTTAGGTCGGACGGATTTATTAATTCGAACAGGCCTGGCGCAACTCACATGGAAAAAAAAGTGGGGGAGCGTTTTAGGAGCTGCAACTATTCGCTGGCGCCGAGGTCTTGAGCTTTTTCAAAAATTTGAAATTCATACCCGGGTGATCGGGTGGGATGAAAAATGGTTTTATTTAGATCAGAAAGTTTTAACACAGGATCATGTTATTGCCCATGCTATTGTAAAAGCAATATTTGTAAATCGGAAAGGATCAATTCCTGCAGGAAAACTTGTTGATCTATTGGGAAAAAGGGGAGAGCATACCCCCTCACCGGAATTGCCCGATGCTGTAAAGCACTGGAAAGCTTCAGAAGATGCGATGCGTGAAGACGGGTACGCTTTTGCAAAAATGCACTTTAAAAATGAATAGGAGTAATACAAAATGAATACCTTAAAGAACAAAGTCATTTTTATCACCGGAGGCTCTCGAGGTATCGGAGAGGCCATTGCTATGCGTGCAGCTCGAGACGGCGCTAAAATTGCTATTGCTTCAAAAACAACGGAAGCCCACCCTAAATTACCGGGAACCATTTATAGTGTTGCAAAATCAATTCGTGAAGCAGGGGGGGAAGCTCTTCCCGTTCAAATGGATTTACGTGACGATGAAGCCCTGCAAGCTGCGGTTCAAAAAACCGTTGATACCTACGGGGGTATTGATATTTTAATTAATAATGCCAGCGCCATTCAATTAACGGGGACATTACAAACGCCAATGAAGCGTTTTGACCTGATGTTTAATGTGAATGTGCGGGGTACTTTTGCCGCCTCTCAAGCTTGTATTCCTCATCTTTTAAAATCTAAGAATCCTCATATCCTTACCCTCTCCCCCCCCCTGAATATGGATCCTAAGTGGTTTGAGGATCATTGTGCCTATACCATGTCAAAGTACGGTATGAGCATGTGTGTTTTAGGCATGTCGGAAGAGTTTAAAGATAAAGGCCTTGCCGTAAACGCCTTGTGGCCTAAGACAACCATTGCAACGGCTGCCGTGAATATGTTAGGGGGACAAGCCTTGATGCAATCCTCACGAAAGCCCGAGATTGTTGCCGATGCCGCCCATTGGATTTTAACCCGACGTAGTGCTAAATGCACAGGCAATTTTTTTATTGATGAGGAGGTTCTCCAAGAAGCAACTCCCGATATAGATTTAGCGCCTTATGCTGTTTCGCCTGATAAACCTCTTGTGCCGGACTTCTTTTTATAGTGTTAAAAGAGGCTCTTGGTTATGCGAGGAGATCTTCATATTAGACGTGCTTCCCAAGATGATTTAGAGGCAATCCTCATGTTAATTCTTCAAGATACCTTGGCACAGGAGAGAGAAGCTCCATTACAGGAAGGGATTTTAGAGCCGTGTTATAGGGAGGCTTTTCATAAAATTGATACCGATAAAAATCAATATCTAATGGTTGCGGAGCATGAGAAAGAGGTGGTTGGAACGTGTCATTTAACATTGATACCCTCGCTTACCTTTAAAGGAAGTACAAGATTGCAAATTGAAGCCGTGCGTGTTTCTGAAAAACACAGAGGAAAAAAAGTCGGGGCAAGAATGATAGAGGCTGCCCTTGAGTACGCCAAAATTCACGGGGTTTTTCTTGTACAATTAACAACCGACAAACAACGCACGAAAGCGATAAAATTTTATGAAAAACAAGGTTTTAAAGCGACTCATGACGGGATGAAGCTTTATCTGTATTAGGATCGAGCTTGTTTTTGCGGAACCCTTATAAAGAGATGAAATAAATAAGGGTCTAGACCCTAAATAATATAATGAAAGGAAAAGCATGCGTATTTTTGCTTCTTTATTTTTAGGATTCTTGTTTTCGAATTCTTTTTCCAACGGATGCTGTTTTTGTTGTGGAGAGGGGACATCTGATGATGACTCACAAGAGGAATATTACATAGTTAACCGGAGCGAAGGCGCTGTCCGAAAGATATCGACGAGAACACTTTTGCCCCCTTCAACTGAAACTCCTATCCTTTACGGCACGATTTCAGCACAACAGACTGTTCAAGAGATAAGTCCTTTTGGTGAAACTATAGGGGGTGAGCAAGGTTTTTTTGTTTGTGCAGAGAATGCGCATCGTTTTGAGAGTTGGGGGCCGCACCCGGATGACGTAGTGGCGGAACCTTTAAAGGACGATAGTATTTTAGCCCCTCATAATGCGCCGAGGAATGAAGAGGCTTCATATCCAAATCAGTTGCCTGTTGTCTTTCGCACAGAGTGCTCTCTTAACAAGAAACCTTGGTATACGCGTCTTGCACATTCCCTTGTAAATTCCGGTTGAGGCAAAAACCTTAGGGGCTCTAAGGGCGAATCATGATGCAAGAGGCTTGATTGCCAAATGTAGGCTCTCCGGTATGAAAAGAGCGTCGGCAGCTAAAGAAAAGATTGGCATTTTTGTAGGTATCTTGAGCAAGGGTAAGGACTGTTTTCAGCCTTTGATCTGTTAATTTTTGTTTAACGAATCCTTCAAGATCAAAAAAGAATTTCTCTTTTTTATTCCCTTGTTTAAAAAAGGTCGACCATGCGTGATTTTTTATCACAAAATTCCGGTAGAAATCCTCATCTACTTCATAAGACTCTTGAGCAATAGAAGGGCCAATTAGGGCCGTAATGCTCATTCTCTTAGCCCCCTGTTGCAGCATTAAAGTTATCGTATTCTCAATAATGCCCGAAAGAGCCCCTTTCCACCCACCGTGGAGAGCGGCAACCAAAGGCGCTGTCGGATCATAAAGGAGGATAGGAACGCAATCGGCCGTTTGCACACCCATAATGAGGCCTTGCACGTTTGTGATCAGGGCATCGGCCTTAGGGGGAGTCTTAAAGTCATAGGGTTTGTCTATAAAAAGAGCTGTATTGCCATGAACCTGCTCGGCAAAACAAAGAGAGGTAAGGGGTTGTTGAAAGTAACGGGCAATTTTCTCACGGTTCGCAACAACGGTTTCTCGGTAATCTCCTTTTGATAGTCCTACGTTGAGCGTACTAAATAGACCGGTACTATTACCTCCTTGGCGTGTGAAAAAACCATGATCGAGGTTTGAAGGGAAAGAAGGAATTTGTAAGGGTTTTAAGGGGAGAGTCATAAAATCCTATAAGTTAAAAATGGTGGCAAATCCCGTAATAGCGTAAAAGAGAAAGAGAAAAACCCCAACAAATAACAGGCTGTCAAGGCGATCAATTAAACCACCGTGACCGGGTAGTATTTTACCGGAATCTTTAATGTTGAAATAACGTTTTACGCGAGATTCAAATAAATCTCCCAGCTGCCCCAATATACTGCAAAGTATTAAGAAAGCAACCATAGGCCAGTTAAACCTTTCGTATAAATACGCAGATATAATAAGCGCCGTAGTTGAGGCGCTTAACGTGCCGCCAATAGCACCGGACCATGTCTTATTGGGGCTGATGCGGGGGGCAATCCTAGGCCCGCCGATAATTTTTCCGGCAAAGTAGGCTCCTATATCAGTACTCCAAATAAGCAATAGGAGGCTAATGCCTAAAAGGGAGGAATATTCGTAGAGTTGGTAAAAACCAAAAACCCCAAGAACAAAGTAAAGGGCTCCCGACAAAAGCCATGTAATTCGAATATTGTGGGGTTTATCGGATTTAAAGATTATCATTCCCCATTCAATAAGAATAAGGAAGGTAAGAAAAGAAATGAAGAATCCAATGTAAGCTGACTCGGAAACAAGGATCCAAAGGGATAAACCGCCCAATAGAAGGGCTGTGATCACACGACGAAAGAAGTTGGCCGTAAAGAAGGCTTGTCCTAAAGTTTCTTTATTAATTTTATTAACTTGTTTTTCCATCAGCGGGACTTTTTTTTATTATTAATTCGTTATCAGTGTAAAGGTTATGCCGATATTTGTCCAAAGTTTCGTCCGCAATTTTGAAATTTTTGAATACTGTTGCAAAAATCCTGCTTTTGGAAGTCAGGCCAGTTCTTTTCAAGGAAGATAAATTCCGTAAATGTGCACTGCCACATCATATAGTTACTTAAACGAACAACACCGCTGGTGCGAATTAAGAGATCCGGATCAGGAATGCCGGCGGTCATGGTATGAGCCGTTAACAGGTTTTCTGTAATTTCTTCAGGGGCAACCATACCGGCTTGAACTTTTCGAGCAATGGCTTTTGCGGCTTCAACAATATCTGTTCGACCGTCATAATTAAAATTAATTAACAAAGTCAATTTAGTATTGGGAGCTGTCAGTTGTTCTGCATGGTCAATCATGGCCAGTAAATCAGCGGGGAGATTAGCTCGGGATCCCACAACCTTAAGACGGATACCGCGTTCATGGAATTCAACGAGGTCTTTATTCAACGTACGGCGGAGAATATTCATTAAGCCTTTGATTTCCGTTTCGGGGCGCTTCCAATTTGCCGTGGAAAAAGCCCAAGCGCTTAGATAAGGGATCCCGACTTCCAAGGCAAAGGCAATGGCTTCTTTTAAGGCTTCAACCCCTTTTTGATGACCGAAAAGGCGAGGCATTCCCCGAGACCTTGCCCAACGTCCGTTTCCGTCCATAATGACGGCAACGTGCTCGGGGAGATTTCCGAGATCAATTTGCGTACCCCATTGGGCGGCTTCGGGTGATAAAGGAGTCCTTTCAGTAAAACGCATGGGGTTTTTCCTTTTAAAGAGCTGTCTTCTAAATGTCATCCGTTTAAACGAGAGCTATGTCCGGCGCATCGGCCGCTTTCATGCCGACAACGTGATAGCCGCAATCGACATGGTGGTTTTCACCGGTTACGCCTGAGGATAGGTCGCTTAACAAATAAAGTCCTGCTTTACCGACCTCTTCAAGATCAATATTACGCTTTAAGGGCGCATTGTGCTCGTTCCATTTTAAGATATATCTGAAGTCTCCGATGCCGGAAGCGGCAAGGGTTTTGACGGGACCTGCAGAAAGGGCGTTAACACGAATTTGATCGCCGCCAAGATCAACAGCAAGATAACGCACACTGGCTTCAAGGGCTGCCTTTGCCGGCCCCATCACATTGTAATGAGGCATGACTTTCTCCGATCCGTAATAAGTCAGGGTCAGGATACTTCCGCCTTTTGTCATGAGGGGCGCAGCTTCTCGTGCAACGGCTGTTAAGCTGTAGCATGAGATATCCATGGTCATGAGGAAATTCTCGCGACTTGTTTCCAAATATTTCCCTTTGAGCTCATTTTTATCGGAAAAGCCGATGGCATGCACAACGAAATCAATGGTTCCCCATGTCTTTTTTAAGGCGTTAAAAACTTCTTTTATTTCTGCATCATCGGATACATTGCAGGGGAGAATAACTGTAGAGCCAATGGACTCTGCTAAAGGCACAACACGTTTTTTCAAGGCATCCCCAAGGTAGGTGAAGGCAATTTCAGCACCTTGTTCGTGAAGTTGTCGGGCAATACTCCAAGCAAGGGAGCGATCATTGGCCACACCCATGATAATACCACGTTTACCAACCATTAATTTTGTCATTGTCATGTCCTTGTTGACTGTGGAAATCGTTCTATAAACGTTTTAGACGTTTTAGACGTAAAAAGCAAGATAGACTGTTTTATTAAAAGGGGTTTTTGATTTATCTTTTATTAACTTTGTCTTGCTTATATGGTGAGAATAGATCGGGAGAGCAGGAGATGAAAAAAATGTACTTATTTATGGGCCTTTTAATTGTTTTCGCAGGGTTAACGGTTCTTAAAATGCATGTTTTCCCCCCTAATAAAGCGCCGTGGATTTTGGGCATTCCTATTGCTCATCGAGGATTTTTTGATAACGATAAAAATATTCCTGAAAATTCTCTGATGGCCTTCCAAAGAGCGGCTGAAAGAGCCTATGCCATTGAGCTTGACGTACACCTTACAAAAGACCGGAAAATCATCGTCCATCATGATTTCACGTTGGAACGTCTTAGCGGTTCTAATAAACGCCTTGATGAGCTTACACTTTCAGAAATCCAAAAGCATACCTTATTAGCTACAGAAGAAGTCCCGCCTACATTGGAAGAAGTTCTGTCTCTGGTAGATGACCGCGTCCCCGTTTACGTGGAGATCAAAAGGGAAAGCTACGGAGCGGCCGGAGACCTTGAAACGGAGACCTTGAGGGTTTTGGAAAAGTATGAGGGGAGGGTTGCTATTCTTTCTTTCAATCCCCAATCTTTAGCCTTTTTTGCTCAAAATGCACCGCAATTTTATCGAGGACAAAACTATGAGCCTAGTAAAGAAAAGTTAGGGGGACAAAAGAAAATCTTGCAGGCCGTCCTATCTCAAGCTTGGCAGGCTCGGCCTCATTTTTTTGTTTATAATAGCAAGACAATGCCGGAAATACTCTTAAGGGGCTTTTCTTTTGTTCGGCATCTAATCCCTTATAATGTCAATTCTCACGAAGACTACCAATCTGTTTCTCCTTATGCGAGCAACGTTATTTTTGAGAAAATAAATTTTTAAGCTTTTCGAAAAAAAACGAGAGCAGAGTCTTATTACCCTAACTTGTAAGCACATATTTTGTTTCTGCTAAGTTACAGTGATATCTTTTTTGTTAATATTCTAGTTAACTTTTTAAGCTATAATAAAGCTATGAAATTATCTTTTTCTGCTCCTTTTCTAGTCATCTCGACCTTTGCCGGTGCTGCCGGGCAAAAGCCTGAGCCGTTGCATAAAAGTGTGGATGATATTATGCATCTTGAGTTTTCAAAAGAGTTTTGTCAGAAAATCATCACGGAGCATCGCCCTCGGAATGATGTGACATATCAAGCCGGCATCGGTGCAGAGGGTGAGCCTGTTGTGCCAGCGGATTTAAATGCTTTTAGCGTACCTATTCCTACAAAAATTGTTATTCCCGTTACGATTCATAAGCAATATAGCCTTGAAACACAATCATCGGGCACGCTCTCTGTCCCGGAAGGTAAAGTGACCCTTCCTGAAGGCAACGTAACGATTCCGCCCGGAACAGTCGCACTTCCGGAAGGTACGGTAACGCTTCCTGAAGGTAAGGTAACGATTCCCGAAGGCACGGTAACATTGCCGTCAGGGCAAATTACACAATCAGGCACGGGGGATTTGTTGCCAAAAGGGCATATAAAATCACCTTATGTTAATGAAATTCCTTTGGGTTTTGTAGAATATGAGTTAGAAAGTGGTAAAATGACTTATAACGGAAAGGCATTTTCATCGCAGCAGGAGGCGCTTTTAAGGCAAAAATGCCAAGATGTTTTGGAAAAATCGGAGAATTAGTTTGTCAGCAAAATTGCTAAAAGTTTCTTTTAAAAATAAAGACGGCCTCATATTAAGCGGTCGCCTGCATATTCCTGCAGGGCATATAAAAACCTTTGCGGTTTATGCCCACTGTTTTACCTGTTCAAAGGATATTAAAGCTGCTCGTAATATTTGCCAAGGATTATCAGAACGAGGTATTGCCGCCTTGCGCTTTGATTTTACGGGGCTTGGCGATAGCGAGGGGGATTTTGTTGAAACCAATTTCACAACCAATGTGAATGATCTTTTGTATGCTGCGGCCTTTTTAGAAAAAAATTATCAAGCGCCTGAAATTATGATAGGCCATAGCTTAGGCGGAGCGGCTGCTCTTGTTGCTGCGAGTAAATTACCCTCGATTAAAGCTGTTTCAACGGTAAATTCACCCTGTCACCCAAAGCATGTTGCTCGCCATATGGCAGGCGCTGAAGAGCAAATTTTATGGTCCGGGGAAGCAGATGTTGAAATAAGCGGACGTTCTTTCAAAATCAAGAAACACTTTTTGGATGATTTAAAATCCTATGATATGAGCGATGTTTTTAAAAAGTTGAATGCAGCGGTTTTGGTCTTTCATGCGCCCCATGATTCTACGGTGAATATTAAGAATGCGAGTTATATTTTTTCTTTGGCTCGACATCCGAAAAGTTTTATCTCACTTGATTCTGCCGATCATCTTATTATGAATAATGAAGACGCAAAATATATTGCCTCCAGTATTGCCGCTTGGGCTAGCCGTTATATCCGATTTGAGTGCAGTGAAGAAAAACGAGATGAAAAACCAGGCGATGGTGTTGTTGTGACGGAAACCGATGAGGGGCTTTATACTCAACGGGTTTATGCGGGTAATCATATTATGCGCGCCGACGAACCCCTAAGTGTTGCAGGGGGGCTCGACCTTGGCCCGTCTCCCTATGATTATTTATTGGCGGGTTTAGGTTCTTGCACCTCTATGACTCTTCGGATGTATGCTCAACATAAAGGTATCAGCCTTGATAAGGTGACCGTAGAGCTGGAACACGATCGTATTCATGCTCAAGATTGTAATGGTTGTGAAACGGAAAAAGGCATGGTTGATGTTATTCGGCGCAAGATTACCTTGGAAGGTTCGTTGACGGATCTTGAAAAGCAAGGACTCTTGAAAATTGCAGATAAATGCCCCGTGCATCGCACCCTTACCGGAGAAATTCGTATCGAGACGGAACTTAAAGCTCTCTAAAAGAAAATAGTTAATTTAAATTTTAGAAAAAAAGCCAAAAGGGTTACAGAAAAAATAAGCTCGTTTTTATGGAAAAAGCGTAAGGGGCTTTAGGCTGTAAGATGTTTTTTGTGACGTCTCTATTTTTAGAAGAGTTCCCTTAGTTTTAGTTTCTTTCGCCTTATGCTCTAATTTTTGACCGTTCTTAAGGACTTGTTTTGCCGTTAAAAAGGGGGGGAGCGCGCTCCGAGTGCTTTGATTAAAAAAGGGGGTGGCATTTTAAAAGGGGCTTCCTGCAGGAAAGTTTAAACAAGTCTTTTAAAAACCAATTTTAATCTCGGCTATCAAGATCATAAAGAGTATAGGTTTGTTATTGCCTATAGTGCGCTAACATAGTGCGCTAACTTTTTGTGACCTTAATAGAAGTATGGTTTCATAGGGCGGTGTCCAAGTCAAATTTATCTCTGTTTTTTTGTCGGTCAGGGTGTTTTCTACAGAGGAAATTTAAAGAGGTTTTTATAAAAAAAAGCGGCTTTTAAAGCCGCTTTTTAGTTGAGAAGGCCTAAGGCCGAACACTTTAAGAATGGTATTTAACTAGTATAAATTTGCGATAGCCTCTTTTGAAGTTGCTTTGGTCAAAAAGCCTTGAAGGCCTCCTTCAGCGTCTATAACGAAGCGGGGCATGCTTTTTGCCAGCTTACGCAAAGCCTTTGTATAATTTACTGAAAACCGATCGGCGATGGTCATGTCGGATTCGGTATCCTGTAGGCTAATTTCAGAGGCAGTAAGTGCAAAGATATCATGGAGGTATTTCATGCCTTCACGAAGCGCTTTATCACAAGCCGCAACCTTTTCTTCGTAGTCTTCGTCAAGAGGATTGGGAACAACAGGGATTTTGTAACCGTATTTTTCTGCCAAGACAGCGGCTGCCGGGCGAAGCATTTGCCTGTCATGATTTAGGTTAAGCGTTCTGGAATAATTTGTGGCTTGCCTAAACAGGTAGTTTGTACCGTCAAGCATATCTATGCTTATTTCAGTATAAAATTTGTTTCTGTTAACCAAGTATTCGGCAATCTCATCCGAGTTAATCGGTTGGTCGTTAATAAGCTGATAGTAATGAAGGAGATAAGCACTTAAAGGTAACTTTTTTGCAATTTCAAAAATTTCTTCATCACTTAGTTGAGTTTCTCCCGTTGTAAAGGAAGTTGCGAAAAGAAGATCCCGAGTGTTTTCAACTATGACGCGTTCTTCAGATTCTCCTGAGCTTGAGGAAGGTATTCCCTCATCTTTTTGAGGGATAATTTCAAGAGCTGTTTTAGAGCGAGAAGACTTGAGAAGTTCCACAAGGTCAGGGGTCACATATCGCCTTGACATGTCTGAAGCTTCTTCGTGGGCATCCAAGAAAGCTGCGACTGAAAAAGCTTCAAATTCGGGAGGGAGTTTTTTTGAATCACTTGTTACATTAAAATACAAAAGTGAGCTTTCCAAGATATCAATAAGGCTTTGACGGTAAGCCGAGTGAACGTCCAATGCGAACTGTGTAACCGGGGGGATCATTGCCTTAACAGAGAATTGAGCGCGCTCTTCCGTTGTTAAATCTTTAAATGTTTCCCTCAATTTACGCGTATAGAGATTGAGAATGTGATTTGCAAACTGCTCTACACTGTGATTGGCCGGGTCTATCTCCGAATGGGCAAGGTCGTGACAGAATTTCCCCCAAGGACTCATAGCAATACCATGCAGTTCGCTACCGTCGGTTGAAAGCGTAACAGGCACAGGGTGCATACCTTTATAATAGCTCAAAGCAAGGGTAAAGAAGCCAAAAATATCTTCTTTAGGTTGTGTCATTAACATAAAGAAAGGACGGCTGTGAAAGGGGCTTTTTTCCAAGAGTTTGTCCATTACATCGGTGGGGTCGGAGAAATTTCTATGGATTCTATGTGTAAAATCGCCTCGAGTATCTTCATCGCCTAAATGTTGTAAGGTCGACCAAAAACTAGTTGTAGGATCAATAAGATCAATTAATTTATAAGGGCTTGAAAAACCGGCAATTTTGAAAAAACGGCGTTCTTCTTCTGTTTTGGTCGAAGCCGCTAAGGCAGCTCGTCCAAGGAAAAACATACAATGGAGAACGGTTTGTTGTTCTTTGTCTATGATAGCTTTTTCTATGTCTGTGATTAACTTCTCAAAAATAGGATTAGAAGTTTGAGTTAAGGCTTCTGCTAATTCAACAAGTTTTTCAGGGATTGCAGGATTATATCCCATGAGAGATTTGAGGTCGTTTATATCTCTATCACGCAGCACATCCGGCCGATCTATTCCATTGAGACCGCGAAAATGGCGTGGAAAGGTTGATTCTAAGTCTAATTTCAGGTCTGAAGAGACCGAGGAAGAAGGTGTTGTGTCTTCAATAGAACTAACTTCTAAAGAGGCCATGGCATCGGGGGTTGCTGCAGCCATAAGGACGGCAAAAGAAGCAGATAATTTAAGGGCGGATATTTTTTGAATTAGGGACATTTTATAATTCTCCGAGGTTGTAACTTTTTATACTGTATGTCAAATAGTTAATGCAAGAAAAAAATATTATAAAGAGAGGTGAAGCAATTGACGAAGGAGGGATAAAGGATTATTCTCCTTTTATAAAGTTAGTGCGTTATATAAATTCGATCAGGGAATTGAAATGACAACACACAGTCCCATGGACCAGTTTAGAATACATGAGATTATTCCCTTAGAACTTATGGGAAGTAATATTTCTATTACCAATGCGACAATTTGGCTTGCTATTGTAACGGTTGCCCTCATAACCTTTCAACACTTTGCTTTGCGCAAAGCAACCCTTGTTCCCAATAAGTTGCAATTGGTTCTTGAATCTGCTTATGATTTTATTGCCGGCATGCTCGGGGACACGGTGGGTAAAGAAGGCAAAGCCTATGCGCCGTTTATATTTACCCTTTTTATGTTTATTTTATTTGCCAACCTGTTTGGGATGTTGCCTTATAGTTTTACAATCACAAGCCATTTTGCGGTGACGCTTTCTTTGGCTTTGTTATTTTTTATAACCATAACAATTATCGGTTTTGTACGCCACGGTTTGCACTTTTTTAGCCTTTTTCTGCCGGCCGGTGCCCCAAAGGTCTTGGCGCCTCTTTTAATTGTGCTGGAGCTTGTTTCTTATTTGGTCAGGCCTTTCACTCTTTCCTTGCGTCTTTTCTTAAATATGATGGCAGGGCATGTGATTCTTAAAGTCTTTGCGGGCTTTAGTGTGATGGTAGGAATGTATTTCGGTATCTTTCCTGCTTTGTTTAATGTTTTGTTTGTGGGATTTGAGTTTTTTGTCGCAGGGTTGCAGGCTTATATTTTTACAATTTTAGTCTGTATTTATCTTAACGATTCTGTAAACTTACACTAGAAAAATAATAAAATATAACGGAGAAATAAAATGGAATTAGAAGCTGCAAAAATGATTGGTGCGGGTATCGCTGTTCTTGGTGTTATCGGTGCTGCAATGGGAGTCGGGCGCGTGTTTGCCAGTTTGATTGAATCTATTGCGCGGAATCCCTCTGCAAAAAATGATATGCAAACGTTCGCGTTTGTCGGCGCGGCTCTTGCCGAAGGGCTTGGAATTTTTTCCCTTGTTATTTCCTTCATGATTTTCTTGAAGTAAGGCGCTTCTCGGCTTTTTTTCTGTCGTGATTTAACGGGTAAACGGTCTGAAACACCGATGGCTCTGTATTTATTGAGACGGAAAAATAAAAAATAAGACGAAAAAAGGAATTCTTTCTTTATGCCTCAGTTTGATCCGACGGTTTTTTCATCTCAGATTTTCTGGCTTTTCATTTTCTTTGCGATCTTGATGATTTATACGGTTTTTGTTTCCGTTCCTCGACTCAAGCAGTTGCTTGAAGAGCGCTGGCAGAAAACAGAAGGCTATCGCATTGAGGCAGAACGTTTAGAGGCGGAGAAAGACTCGACGCTTTATGAGGTTGAAAGCAGCTTAAACAGTATGCGCCGGAAAGCTCATGATATCATTGCAGCCACGCTTAATGATGTTGATAAAGATTTATCCGAACGCAAAAAATCTATGGTTACTCTTTTAAAGCATCAAGTTGAGGCGACCGAACTTGCCATTGCGGAAGAGCAAGAGCAAGCCCTTTCGGATATAAAAAAGCACACGCAGATTATCACTCACGATATTGTTAAAAAGCTTCTTCCTATGGCCGGGAAACAAGCGGAGTCTGATATCGAACGATTGTTGAATGACAAATTAAATATAAAGGTTTCCCATGGAGCTTGATGTCGGAGGTTGGGTCCTCGTTTCGTTTTTCATTTTTGTCGGGGCGGCTGCCAAACCTCTCAAGAAAGTTATTTTGGAGGCTCTTCGATCAAAATCATCCCAAATTAGCAAAGATCTAACGGAAGCGGAAGCCTTGAAAGTTGAGGCTGCTTTATTATTAGAAAAGGCAAAGCAGCGTGAGATCGAAGCACGCCAAGAAGCCTCTGATATTCTTGAGCATGCTGATAAAGAAGCCGTCCGAATTCGCGAGCAAGCCATGAGCGACATTGCCTTTTTTGTTAAGAATCAAAACACCCATTTGGAAGATCGCTTAAAGCAACTTGAATTAAATGCAGTTAAAGAAATTCACGATCATATGATTAAAATTGCCGTTGAGACGGCGCACGATGTTGTCAAAAAGACCTTAACGCCGGAAGTTGACGAGACCTTTACGGCTCATGAGATTAAAAAAGTTAAACACTTAACTTAATCTTTCTTCTTATTGTCTTGCCGGTAAATGCCCCCTTTTTTTTGTGAAGTCTCTCGGAAATTAAGGCTTTTTGTAAGGATAAGGCTCATTCAGAGGGGAGGGGTAATTTTTTCTATATTGAGATCTTTATGTTGACGCAAATTTCTGATGCCCTTTTTTGTCCTAGGCAAGGAATCGGATATGTCTAAGATTCTTTAAAAGAGTAACGGGTTCACGGCAGGTCTTAAGACGTTTTTTAGGTTAAGGAGCCTTGCAAGCAGCGGAACCTGTGTGTAATTTGTGTCGAGTTTAATTTTCTTGGTGCGGATCGTTTTTATTCTCTTCTTTTTGTTTTTCCAAGAGGGCTTTGTGCTCGTCCAAGCGATCTAAAATTTCTTTTATCCTTGCCGCTTCGACGGGATCATGCGGCAAAATTTTTGATCCTGTAGGTAAAGCTGTTGAGGTTTTTTCCTGCAGTTCTTTTTCACTTTGCGGTATTATTTGATTGGATGCAAAAGCCTGGTTTTCGAGGTCAATACCTAGAAATGCAGTCGTGATTAAGGTAAAAGAAAGACTCTTAGAAAGTGACATCATTATCTCCTAAAGTTTTTTGCTCCTTTAATTTTGTCCTTGTTAACAAAATGTAAGAGATCTTTACACAAAGTCGCCCTAATATAACTTATTTTGAAACTTTTGTGGAGAGCTATTCCTGCAAGAAAGCGTTTTAAATGAAAAAACATTGCATAAAAAGACTTTTCCTTTGGTTGATTTTGCGCTAGTGTGGGGCATCTTGTGAATAGACAATAAACCATGGTTGCCAATTCTTATAAAGTATGACAACCTGAGACATTATTATTAAAGAAAGATTAGGAAAAACCTATGAGTGATATTAAAGAACGCGTGACAAAAATTGTAATTGAGCATCTTGGTGTAGAAGCCGAAAAAGTTGTAGAAGCTGCTCATTTCATTGATGATCTTGGGGCAGATAGCCTTGATACTGTCGAGCTTGTTATGGCTTTTGAAGAAGAATTCGATGTTGAAATTCCTGAAGATGCTGCTGAAAAGATTCTCACTGTCGGTGCTGCTATTACTTACATCAAGGAACACGCTGCCTAAGGGTTTTATTAACGGACGAAAGCGTGTTTTTAATGAAACGTGTTTACAAATGAGACTAAAAATAAAGCCACTTTTTTAGGGTAGACCTTAAAATACAAGTGGCTTTTTTTATTCTTGAGGGAAACCCTATAAAAGTTGGATTGTTTGGATATGAAACGTGTAGTTGTGACGGGTATAGGCGCTGTAACTCCCCTTGCCGGAGATATTAAAAATACGTGGGAGCGATTGATCGCCGGCCAATCGGGTATCGGTTCTATTGATCATTTTGATACTTCGGATTTACCTTGTAAAATTGCCGGACTTGTTCCCCACGGAACCGGTGTCGGTGACTTTGATGATGAACACTATATGCCCAAAAAGGATCAGAGAAAAACCGATAAGTTTATCCTTTACGGCGTTGCCGCAGCCATGCAAGCCGTTGAGGATGCCGGTTGGATGCCCGAGGATGAAGCCTCAAGAGAACGCACAGGTGTTGCCATTGGCTCGGGCATCGGGGGATTACCTCGTATTTATGATACCTCTGTTGCTTTGCACGAGGGAGGCTATAAAAAAGTCTCTCCTTTCTTTATTCCTGCTGCTTTGATTAACCTTGTTGCGGGTCATGTCTCGATTAAGTACGGTTTTCAAGGCCCGAACCATGCAACGGTTACAGCGTGTTCTAGCGGTGCACACGCCATTGGAGATGCTGCTCGGATGATTCAATTGGGAGATGCGGATGTAATGGTTGCGGGCGGGGCGGAAGCTGCCGTCTGTCGCTTGGCTATGGCCGGATTTGCATCGGCTCGTGCCCTTTCTACAGCTTATAACGAGACGCCTGAAAAAGCTTCAAGGCCTTGGGATCAAGGGCGCGACGGCTTTGTTATGGGTGAAGGTTCGGGGATTGTTGTGTTGGAAGAACTGGAGCACGCTAAGAAACGAGGCGCTAGGATTTATGCGGAAGTGGTCGGATACGGCTTATCCGGTGATGCCAACCATATTACGGCTCCCCATCCCGAGGGAAAAGGCGCTTATCGCGCCATGGAAATGGCCTTGAATCGCGGCAAGGTAAATCCTGAAGACGTTGGCTATATTAATGCCCATGGAACGTCAACGCCTCTCGGAGATGAGCTTGAGCTTGGGGCAATGGGACGTTTATTCGGAAATAAGGTTTCTATTTCTTCAACAAAATCTTCCATTGGTCATTTGTTAGGTGCTGCCGGCGGGATTGAGGCCATTTTTACCATAAAAGCTCTTTCTGAAGGTATTTTACCTCCCACACTTAATTTGGAGAATCCTTCGGAGTCATGCCGTGACTTTGACCTGGTTCCGTTGGTTTCTAAAGAAAAGAAGCTTCAATATGCGTTGTCTAATTCCTTTGGTTTTGGAGGCACTAATGCTTCGCTTTTATTAAAAGCTTTTAATTAATACCATAAGTAGCTAAGGAGAAAATGACCCGTGAAAAAGGCCTTTTCTCTTTTAGCTGTTTTAATTTTTCTACTCTCTTTAGGTTTTTTCTATAAGATTTTTGTGCAGGATTATGAAGAAGAAGCTATTTATCCGTCTTCAGTAACCCTTATCATTCCTCCTAAAATGTCAGCCAAAGCTATTGGAATCCTCTTGGAAAAAGAGGGCGTAATTCCTTCAGGGAAGATTTTTTATTGGTCTGTCAGACTGCGAGGCTTCGGCAATCAGTTGCGCTCGGGTGAGTATCGTTTTCCGGAATTGCGTAGTCTTGAATCTGTCATTGAAAAGCTTTGCCGAGGGGATATTGTTTACCACCGCTTAACCCTTGCCGAAGGTTTAACGAGCAGAGAGATAAAACTTCTTTTGCAGGCAGAAGAAAAACTTCAAGGAGACGTGGCGGACACAATTCTTGAAGGCTCCTTGCTGCCTGAAACCTATACTTTTTTCAGGGGGGAAAGTCGCCAAAATATTATCTCTCAAATGCAAATTGCCCTAAGGAAAACCTTGTCCGAGTTATGGGAGCGTTATAAGGATAAAACACCTTTAAGAAGCAAGGAAGAGGTTGTCATTCTTGCAAGTATTGTTGAAAAAGAAACAGCCCTTGAAAAAGAGAGGCCTCATATTGCGGCTGTTTTTTTGAATCGTTTAAAAAAAGATATGCCTCTGCAAACGGATCCAACGGTTATTTATGCGTTTGAGCATATAGATCGTAAGCCTTTTGATCGCACATTAACACGAGACGATTTAAAGGTGGATTCCCCTTATAATACCTATTTGATTAGAGGGCTTCCGCCGACGCCTATTTGTCACCCGGGAAAAGCTTCTTTAGAAGCGGTTTTGAATCCCCTTATTAGTGAGGACTTGTTCTTTGTTGCCGATGGCACGGGGGGGCATGTTTTCTCAAAAACCTATAAAGAGCATTCTCAAAATCATAGTCAATGGCGGAAAATTAGAAAAAAGAAGCTTCATTTACCTTAAGGACAATCTATTACATGTGTGTTTCGCCTTTTTAGATATTGGAAATTATTATGCTGAAACTTATTTGTTTTTTTACTTCATTTTTTGTCGTTAATGTCTCCGATTCATACGGATCATCAATAGATTTTTCTGATTAATCCCGTAGGGTAAACCACCACCTCTGGTGGTGGTCTTTGAATTCCAAGCATTCATAAGTTACTGTCATTCGCCGTGAAGGAAAATATTGATCCCCTCTAACCCTCAGAGAATATAGATTTTTAAAGTTGAAAATTAGAGATGGCGGCTCGTTTGGCGTTCCTTAACCATGAGCCTAACCGAGAAGATTTTCACAAGGTCACTCAAGACCGAAATTAACTTGACGGTGCCATAATGACTTGTGAGATTTTTGTGAATAAAACTTGTATATTGTCATAAAATAATTTATAGCTATTATGCTTTTACTTGATCTATTTTTTGAAGGATATTGACATGAATACTAAACTAAAAATTATTTCCACCTCTTTTTTCCTGGCGTTGACCCTTGTGGTGCCCCAGGTTTCCTATGCATCTGATGTGATTGACCAAGATCCAAAACAAAGTCCACAACCTGTTTATGAGGTTGAGCCATTTTATGATGAATTCCAAGATGCTTTACCAGGTGATATTATGAAATTAATTTTTATCGAATTAAGCGAAAATGGTGTTGACCCTCGAGGCTTAGAGCTTGTTTGTAAGCATTGGCATAACTCTATGGGGTCATCTCTTTCAAAATGCAACAATCCTGAAAAAGGTGTCTTTGGTCACGCTTACACAACCAAACGAAATGACTTTTTCATGGAGGACTGCCTGCGCCGTTACTGGGGATCTCCCCTTAATGGTTTAACTTTGACGTACACAGATCCAGAGACGCAAGTGGTTAAGCACATGAAAACCTCAGGCTCTGAGCATACTTTGAAGGGTACCTTTGATTTATCTGAATGTGGTAAAACATCGAAGTATCTCCGCATCACGACCAGCGTTGAGGAATTTCTTAAGGTGGGCAATGAGAATAAAGACAGAGTTGTTGTTCTGGTAAGCACTCATGGCTTAATCAATGGCCTTCATGCCGATAAGTTTAAGGATGCCTGCGATCGTTGGAACCCCGAAGTTGCCTCCGTGGGATTGTTTTGGAGATGGGGGGATAGGGTGATTCGTACCAAGGATGATTATGGGTGTCAACTGCTACCGGCGAGTGGTATGATTAGTGAGGGTGCGATCGCGCAGTTTTTGCGCACGCACGGTCACCGTCAAATTTATGAGAATATGGTCATGGGTGGCTGTTCTGTTGCCAATATGTTTTTTGTGACGACTAGCGGTTATTATGACGCCTGGGTACGAAATTTCACATTTCATTTTTAAACTTGCTTTATTGATAGACAATGACCCACGGTATCAGTCGTGGGCACCGTCAAGTTAATTTGAGTTGAGTGCAAAGGAGCCTTTGTCCCAAATTTTAGGCGCAAAGAATTCGGCCCATGGTTAGGGAAGGCCAAACGAGCCGCCATCTCTAATTCAAATGCCTTTTTAACCCTTTGATACCTGCACTTTCGTCATTTAATTACAATCATTCATAAGTTACTGTCATTCGCCGTGAAGGAAAATATTGATCCCCTCTAACCCCCAGAGAATATAGATTTTTAAAGTTGAAAATTAGAGATGGCGGCTCGTTTGGCGTTCCTTAACCATGGGCCAAGACCGAAATTAACTTGACGGTGCCTGAGTCTTCAAATATTGATAAGCTTTTGCTAGGAATCTTTTTTCAATACGGGTTCTGTGGAAGAAACCCCAAATGTGTTTCTTTTAAGAAATTTAACCACCTTATATCCAAGCGAACGTATGAATAACTTAGATATTAACGTTGTTCTTTTGTAGAGAGTCACAGCGTTGATATTTCTGAAAAATGGCTTAAATCAACACCTCACGAGAGAAATTCACCTCAGAACTAACAGTTTTGGGGGGGGCTTCCATAGAACCCGTATTTCAGAGCCTATCACGGTTCAATACCAAAGGTAGAAAAAACTTGAATATGAAAAGAATAAAGTATATGTATTGTAATATTCTGTTAATTAAAGACGCAAGAAAGAAAAATAATGATTGTAAAATTTATAATAAATTTAATGCTAACAATGATTGTTTTTGCAACCTATGGGTTGACTAGTGAGTCAAATACTATCGGAAAATATTCTATTGGATTTGAAGAAATTCATCAAATGGGTATAAAAGGAAAGGGGCAGACTGTTATCCTCCTTGAGCCGAATTTTACATTTGAATCCAACCACCCAGCCTTTAAAAGAATAGAAGTTCAATGCATTGATGTTGGACGCCATCCGAAATGTCCGGAAGGATTTAAAGACTTATCTACCTTCCGTTACCATCAAGGCTTTAAACCTTTTGGATTAGATTTTATGAATGATCAAGATCACTGCCAGAAGGTATTGAGTGTTCTTGTTGGAATCCCATGCAACAATTATAATTATGGTGGAGGAATTGTACCTGAAGCAAAACCCATCTTAGTCAGTTGCAGCCATGCAAGCATCACTGGAAACAGATCCGGTTGGGTAAATTCTATTATAAGATGCGCGAGTTCAGCAGTCTACACTTTTGCCGAATTGAATGAATTTCTGCTTCATGAAGATCACCCGGAGATGCTTGAACAAGCCCTGACGCTCTATCCAGAAAAGAACCTATTGGCCCAAAAAATTGATGATAGTATTTTTGACGCTTTTAAAATTATATTTGATTCTCCTGGACGAGTTATTAATGCGAGTTTTGATATTCAGACTCCAATCGATTATCTGGACACTTATAAGCTAACTTCTCATTTCTTAGATTTTATAGCAGAGGGCCTAGAAAGAACAGATAAGATCTTAATTTTCTGCGCAAAGAATGAGAGTGCTGATATATCAAGTTCTATTTTTTTCAATGATATTTATAATCCATCACTTGAAGAAAACATTAATTTAGAATATCGTGAGAAAATAATTTATGAAAATAATTATATTCGCGGAAGGAGATCAATTGGTTTCCAGCAATATGCTAATCACCCAGTTCTTAAGAGTAGAGTTCGCATAGTGACGAATCTAATGCTTGCAAAATCATCTGGAAACCGCCATTTCTCTCGAACAAATGTTTCATTTAAAAATGGGAACAGTTTTGATGTGGAACTTTCTCCAACTAGCAATTATCCGGGGGATGATAAATGCCTCCAAGCAATCACTTTAACGGCTTTTGGAAGTAATTTAATGGTGGCAGCAAGTGGAGGAAAATTTATAACTGAGTCTGGTACTTCTCTTTCTGCGCCGACAGTTGTAGGGCTGATTACTTTAATGGATGAACATTATAATAAACAGGGATGCGATTACTCAGGAATTGATCTATTGAATATCCTTGATTCAAGCTGTCTTCTCCCAGCTCCAGGACTCGCAATGTATTATGGAAATGGGATCATTGATCCATTATCAGCTCTGGGAATTCAAGAATATAAGGGAAGCGAAAAGGGTGTCGAAGAAGATAATTGTATAATTTTTTAACAGAAAGATCATCATATGGTAATCTCGGCGCTGTCAAGTTAATTAATCCCGTAGGGTAAACCACCACCTCTGGTGGTGGTCTTTGAATTTGTCACAGGAAGAATTGAAAATTTTTCATGATATCCTTCCGCCCACTTCACTAACTGTAGACGGGGATATTTGCGGTGATAGGTCTTTGTCTCTGTTTTATAAGGCTCAAGTGGAAAAAGCAATTTTGAATCATCGTGCCCTCCGTCAGGCTCCCCCTGAAAAAGCTCTTCTTTTGGCGGATGCACCTTTTGAGGATGATGAGGATGCGATGACAGAGGAGCCGTTGCCTGTCATAGAGAGCCCCGCATCATCATCTTCTTCTTTATTCATATCCTTATCCGACTTATCCGCTTTATTATCCGCTTCCGACTCCGGAACCCTAAATCCTGAGAAACGGAAAAGAACTCTCACTTTCGTTGTGGAACACCCTCGAAAGAGACCGAGAGAACCGTCAGCCCGCAAGCATCTTAAAATAAAGGAGAAGCATAAAGCCTTCTTAGAGACTTTGCTAAGTCAAGCACATGAAAAAAATCATTATATTTTTCAAACAGATATCTATCTATTGTTTCAAAAAGAATTTTCAGAAGTGCCCTCAAGTACTTTAAGATTTTATATTTTTGTTGCTAAATATTCTTTGGGGTTATTGGATGCTGTCCCGACGCCTCAAGAAAACAAATTTTCCGGAGAAATTGAGGCGTTTACTTATAACTTGGTGAAAACGAACTTACTAAGCGGTAGGCGTTATAGTGTAAAAAGAACTTTTGGAATCCTTTCCGGGGAATACCCCGATGCGGTTCCGAGGACAGAAGAAAGCTTGGAGTTTTACATGAGGGCGATGAGGCAGGGATTGATTCGGCAATTTAAAAGAGAAAAAAGGAGCTTTCCTAAGAAAATATCCTTTTTAAAGTGACTTTAGAATTGACCTTTTACCCCAAATGCTTTTACTCTCACTCTAAGTGATATAAAGAAGAAAGTACCCTGATGAATTGGATTCGTAACTTCGTTAAGCCAAAGCTCAAAGCCCTTGTCAGTAAGGATGTGCCTGAAAAATTATGGGATAAATGTCCTTCTTGTGAGCAAATGATTTTTCACAGAGAATTGTCCGATGCAGATTATGTGTGCCCTCAATGTGATTACCATATGCGTATTGGACCGGTAAAGCGCCTCGAGCTCTTGTTTGACGGGGCGACTTTCGAGCGCATTCCGTTGCCGGCTGTTGTTAATGACCCCCTTAAGTTTAAAGATATTAAGCGTTATTCAGAGCGTAAAAAGGAGGCTCAAGGGAAAACAAAGGAAGAAGATGCTCTTGTGATCGGTTTTGGAAAAATTGGCGGAAAATCCGTTGTTTGCGCGGCGTTTAATTTTCAATTCATGGGAGGGTCTATGGGGCTTTCCGTTGGGGAAGGTCTTGTAAAAGCTGCCGATTATGCAAGGGAAAAAGGGGCGGCTTTGATTGTTGTGCCGGCCTCCGGTGGCGCTCGTATGCAGGAGGGAATTTTGTCTCTTATGCAAATGGCACGGTCTACGGCTGCGATTTCAAAGCTTAAAGAGAGCCGGTTGCCTTATATCGTTTTGTTAACAGATCCGACAACCGGCGGTGTAACAGCTTCTTTTGCTATGTTGGGTGATATTCATATTGCAGAACCTAAAGCGATGATCGGTTTTGCAGGACGACGTGTGATTGAGCAAACGATTAAACAAAAACTACCCGACGATTTTCAAACGGCCGAGTATCTTTTGGATCACGGAATGCTTGATCAGGTTGTTCACCGCAAGGATCTTAATAAGACCTTGGGTAATATCCTGTCCTTATTACTAAAGGGTTGAGGATATCCAAATAATAGCGATTGCGTCGATTAACAAAAGGGGAATGATGTATTTAACCGCTTTCATTTTCATGGCGCCCATAAAAAGCAAAAGTCCAAGAAGAATGGGCGCAATCACCACAAGAATGAGGAGGGTGTACCGTAACTCTCCAAAACCGATCCCTGTTTGTGCAAGAACCTCGTCCCCATTGATATAAATAAAGAAAGCCAGAATGAATAAAAACAAAGCAGCTATTATTTTTAGAAATTTCATCATTGGCTTTTTTGCCTCCTAAGTTTATATTTGTTTAATGATAGTTTCTAAAAGCATAACACCTATGGTAAATTTTCAGAAAAACAAAATTGAACGTCGCGGTTTAATGTTTGTTTTGTCTTCTCCTTCCGGAGCCGGAAAAACCACAATTTCTCGCCGCCTTTTAAAAACGGATTCTAATTTAAAAATTTCCATTTCTCACACAACCAGAAAACGTCGTCCGGGGGAAAGTTCCGGGCATGACTATCATTTTGTGGATGAGGCTTCTTTTAATGACTCGATTTCTCAGGGAACTTTCTTAGAGTGGGCAAAGGTTTTCGGTCATTATTACGGAACGCCTGCAGCGCCTGTGGAAGAAGCTCTTAGTCAGGGTTGCGACGTTTTGTTTGATATCGATTGGCAAGGGACACAGCAGCTTTCTCAGGCGGCTAGGGGGGATCTTGTTACCGTTTTCTTGTTGCCGCCTTCTTGGGGGGAGTTAGAGCGACGTCTCATCGAGCGTGCGCAAGATTCTCTAGGTATTGTACAAGAACGCATGTCCCGTGCAGCGGATGAGATAAGCCATTGGGCCGAATACGATTATGTGATTATTAACGACGGTTTGGATCATGCCTTAGAGCAGGTACGGGCTATTTTAGACGCCGAGCGTTTAAAACGAAGCCGTCAAACGGGCATGAATCGGTTTGTTAAATCTTTGTGCCAAAAGGTTTCTTAAGGCGTGTTTTTTGCGTAAAGATTTCTATATTTCTTTTGGGTCTAGACTAGCATAAACTTTTAAAATAGGTTTTAATGCTAGTATGAAAAAGGGTTTGAGTGATTATAAAATCAAAAAAATTATGAGGTACTTTTGTGAGGATATTACAGCCTCCAAAACGGCTA